>Ga0207891_1000061_pt1 | contig 126494 bp, 117 predicted proteins | sample LinPmetageLP50_FD_184061 | JGI IMG/M metagenome (GOLD analysis project Ga0207891, IMG submission 184061) | Marine viral communities from the Pacific Ocean - LP-50 (SPAdes) | ecosystem: Environmental > Aquatic > Marine > Oceanic | place: Pacific Ocean | collected 2011-08-27 | reverse complement strand
CATAACTCAGGAACGGGCACGCCGTTTTCGGCTTGCTTCAGGATCGCCATGATCTGGCTATCGGAAAAACGTGACTTCTTCATGCAGAATCTCCCTGCGTTTAGCTTACGGAAAATTCTACTTTTGAGCACCTCGGTTTTTCGGGGGGATTACCGTCACCCGTAAACCAAAACCCGAGATGACTGAATCCCGATAAAAAGCCTGGCTGGATTTACCACCTGGGCCGACCTTGGGCAGGGGAACTTTGTCGATAAAGCTCTTGGTAATTCTCAAGGGTGGGGCTCCACTCGAATTTTCCGGAAAGTCTCTTGCGTCCAAATGTAGACACTATGTAGACAGAATCGGTCAAATTCTAGCGTTTTTCTTCAAACAACTGCAAACATCGATTTTTTGAAAAGCTCCATAAAGTTCTGTTTTGTATGGTTTATTAAAACAATGTCAAATTTCTTCAAAGACGGGCGCTAATAACTTAAAATCTCTCGACCTCACGGTCGTGCCGGTTCGATTCCGGCCCGGAGCACCATACATGTCAGTAAGTTATACCTCCAGGCGGACGATTCTGCCTTTCCTGACACACAGGTCATCAACCAATGTCCTGCTCCCCGCTTTTGCATAGGCTCTGAATTCTCGTTTCTTGGGTAGAATTTCTATGCGGTCTCAGTTTTAAACCAAAAAATCTTGTTAAATTCAATTATGTATACCTAAAGCATAAGGCGCTGGCTAATAATCAGAAATATTGGCTGTTTTCTTGGTCATTGCGATTACAACGGTATGACCTAAGCTGAAAAAGGACTTTTACCAAGAGGTATTCGAATGTCGACGGAAATCAAGCAAGCCACTATCGGAATTCTCACTGTATTCTCTGCGCTCACGCTCGGCGCGTGTGGCGGCAGTGGTAGCGATGATCCTGGCAGTTCAGCCACTGAGCTGAAGTCAGGTGTATACCACATCGGCAGGCTATTTTCGGACGGGTCCACCAGAGAAGGCCTTAGTTTGATTAGTCCCACGGGTAACTTCGTCGCCAATTTGGATACCAGATCTTATACTTTCGGTAACGTAGCGTTTTCTGCCTCCGGAAAAATTTCGGGTGAAATCGTTGAGTACATATTGAGCCCTCCATGGAAGCTAACCAACGGGACTCTATCGGGACAAGTTGTGTCCTCAGTCCAGGCGGATCTGGGCGCACAGAGCGGGAATTTGTCCACAACGAGTGTACTTCTACGAAATACCGATTTTAACGGCTTAGGTGTAATGACCTTTGAGACGATGTCTGGGACCTACACTATGTCCAATCCAGATAACACATCATCGATAACAATAAACTCTAATGGTGATATTACGGGCGGCGATCAAGTTGGCTGCGTTTTCAATGGAGAAGTCGTCATCCCTGATAAAACCATTAATGTTTTTGAAGTGAGCTATACAGCTGAAAGCTGTCCCGCAGATTCCGATGAGGATGCGTCCGCCGACGATCGAAACGGTGAATTTTCCGGCCTTGGCTTTCTTAGCCCTTCGGGCGATGAAGCCATATTTTACAGTCGCAATGGCACCGTAGGGTGGATGTTCAAGGGTACAAGATAATAGTCCTCTGTGCTTGCTGTAACCTGTTCAACGTGCAGCAAGCACAGCCCGTCTTTATCGCTCCATCAAGGCTTGTCTTGCTCCGGCAGCGGCTGAATGCTGTTAATGTCGCCGGTAGGCACTGCTGGCTCGTCGATCATGATCACGTAGATGCCGCCCGCAATTATTGCGACAGCAACAATTGCCTTGATGATGTTGGAGTTGAACACTGGCTTCTCCTGCTTCTGATTTCCTAGGTTCTGGTATAGAGCCTATGGGCTCTAACCCGTTATAACAACCCGTCGCGCTGCGTTCTACAAAAGTCGCTTCGACAGTCTCCGGTTCCTGGCCGATACTGATTGCTTTAAACAGCTCTGAATTTCCAGGACACGAGGTAGTTATGACAGATCTCCTGAAGCGAAACACCGACGACAGTGGTATTACAACGCTCACACTAAATCAGCCCGACCGGCGTAACAGCCTTTCCATGGCCATGCTGGATGCTCTGTCTGAGGCACTGACGGCTCTTGCAACGGACGATGCCACGCGGGTGGTGGTTTTAGCTGCAGCGGGCAAGGTGTTCTGTGCGGGGCATGACCTCAAGGAGATCCGCGATCAGCTTGATAGCCAGGAGTTTCAGTTGGCCCTGTTTAACCGGTGCAGCGAGGTTATGCAGCAGATCGTGAATTTGCCAAAACCGGTGATCGCACGAGTAGCTGGCGTCGCCACCGCGGCCGGGTGTCAGTTGGTGGCAAGCTGCGATCTTGCGGTGGCAGCAGATTCGTCGCGTTTCGCGACGCCGGGCGTAAATATCGGGCTGTTTTGCTCAACGCCTATGGTAGCGCTGTCCCGTAACGTGTCTCGCAAGCATGCGATGGAAATGTTGCTCACCGGTGAGATGATAAGCGCAGCTCGCGCGGAGCAGCTGGGTTTAGTAAACCGGATTGTTGATGAGTCGTTGCTGGACGAAACGGTCTACACAATGGCTCGCACGATTGCTGAAAAATCAGGGCATACGCTGAAGATCGGGAAGGGTGCTTTTTATCAGCAGCTAGAGATGCCGTTAGCTGAGGCTTATGGCTATACGGCGAAGGTGATGGCGGAAAACTTGCGTGCGGACGATGCGCGTGAAGGTATCTGTGCGTTTCTGGATAAGCGTAAGCCGGAATGGAGAGACAGCTAGCGGGCTTTGCAGTTCTTTGTGCCGAGCTCGAGGCGGTCTCCGGAAGCAATTCCGTGCATCTCAAAAAAGCCGGCGTTCATCTCCACGGCGAAGACAAACTCAACGCCTGCCGGATAGCTCGGACATCTGGCGCCATTGGATGATTTACATGGCACCATCTGTCGAATGTTGCCGATCACGCCGTTCTTATCAAGGTAAGCAATATCAAGTGGGATAAGTGTCTGATACATCCAGAAGCCATGATCCGGACGCTGCTGCTCCTGATACTGAAATAGCATGCCTGAATTGGCAGCGAGGAATTCTCTGCCCATCAACCCTTTCTGTCTTTCCCTGGGAGCCTTTGCGAGCTCAAGGTTGACATTGACTGCGCTGGATCTGGTCACGAAACACCCTGCGACAACCGACAATCCGGTTGTCGGTTCTTCGGCCCCGGTGCCAGCAGAACATCCTGCCAGCAGGGCTGAAAGACAAAGCAGGGCTGAAAGACAAAGCAGGGCGCAGGGGGCTCGCATCAGGTACGCAATCTGTATCCGGTTTTGAATATCCACCAGATACCGCTCATGCAAGCCAACAGGAACATAAAGGTCATGCCTACACTGATTCCCACGTGCACGTCTGAAACGCCATAAAACGCCCAGCGAAATCCACTGATCAGGTACACCACCGGATTGAAAAGGCTGATGGCTTGCCAGATTTCCGGCAACATATCGATGGAATAGAAGGTGCCGCCGAGGAAGGTCAGTGGGGTTACGATCATCATGGGCACAATCTGAAGCTTTTCGAAGCCGTCAGCCCATATGCCGATGATGAACCCGAACATGCTGAAGGTTACGGCGGTCAGTATCAGGAAGGACAGCATCCAGAACGGGTGCAGAACGCTGTAATCCACAAACAGCCTTGCAGTGGCCAGAATAATCAGGCCCAGGATGACAGACTTGGTGGCCGCAGCGCCCACGTAGCCCAGCACCACCTCAACGTAGGACACTGGCGCGGAAAGCACTTCGTAAATCGTGCCGGAGAATTTCGGCATGTAGATGCCAAAAGAAGCGTTGGAGATGCTTTGCATCAACAGGGAAAGCATGACCAGCCCGGGAATGATGTACGCGGCGTATTCGATATTATCGATATTACCCATACGCGAACCAATGGCCGACCCGAAGACAACAAAATACAGGCACGTAGAGATAACGGGCGAGAGCACGCTTTGCATAAGAGTGCGACGCATGCGCGACATTTCAAAATTATAGATGGCTTTTACACCGTAAAAATTCATGCGTTTCTCCAGTTAGCCCGCGGCTTGTTCATGCACCAGGCCGACAAAAATCTCTTCCAGGGAACTCTCTCGGGTGCGCAGATCACGATACTCGATGCCAATATCCCCGAGGGTGCGAAGCAAACGGGCAACGCCGGCCTGTTCCTGTTGCGAATCGAACGTGTAGATCAGCTCGTAGCCATCTTCAGAAATTTCCACGGGTTCCAGGATGAGCTCTCCGGGTACTTTGTCGAGTTTGTTCTGCAGATGCAGGCGAAGCTCTTTCTTACCCAGCTTGCTCATGAGCGTGGCTTTATCTTCCACCAGAATGATCTCGCCCTGGCGAATAACCCCGATACGATCCGCCATTTCCTCGGCTTCTTCGATGTAATGGGTCGTAAGAATAATGGTCACGCCGTCTTCCCGGAGCTTGCGGACCATCTCCCACATATCCCGGCGCAGTTCCACGTCGACGCCTGCGGTGGGCTCGTCCAGGAACAGTATTTGCGGTTCGTGAGAGAGTGCCTTGGCGATCATCAGCCGGCGTTTCATCCCGCCCGACAGGGTCATGATGCGATTGTTGCGCTTATCCCACAGAGACAGATCCCTGAGCACCTTTTCAATGTGTGCGGGGTTGGGCGCTTTGCCGAACAGGCCGCGGCTGAAAGACACGGCATTCCAGACGGTTTCAAACGAATCGGTATTCAGCTCCTGCGGCACCAAACCAATGGTTTCGCGGGCTTTGCGGTAGTTTTTCACGATATCCTGGCCAGCCGCTCTGACTTCACCGGAAGACATGTTGGTGATGCCACAAATGATGCTGATCATCGTGGTTTTGCCCGCCCCGTTTGGGCCAAGCAGGGCAAAAATCTCGCCCCGGTTTATCTCCAGGTTGATATCTTTGAGGGCCTGGAAGCCGCCCTCATAAACCTTGTTGAGGTTCTTGACAGAAATATCCGGTTGCACGGGTGTATCCTGTTCATGAAAGTGGGTCGGATATGAAAGCGCAGTATTTTCTCATGTCTGGCGCCGGTTTAGAAATTTTGTCTTGGGGCCGATAATGTCCATAATGCCTCATCGGTTTCAACTGGGCGTGGGTATGTTACGAGCAATAGCGGTTGCGGGTATCATTGTGGGCTTAATTTTATTGGGTCTGTTTGGCTTCCAGTGGCTGCAAACCGCACAAAGCGAAGCCCCCCGTGCCGACAAGGCTGTTTGTGATTTGCTGGCGGGGCCTTGTGAGTGGCAAGGGGAAACCGGTCTCTGGAAAGTCGATCTCGACGTTATGGTCGACGGCCAACAGGGCACAGAATACCTGCTAACCGTTCACGCACCTAAAACACCGGAGCGGTTTCTGGCCGTATTGCGCGGCGAATCCATGTATATGGGAGAGTACCCGGTACCACTGCGAAGGGAAGATGATGGCCAGTATTCCGCGCAGTTTGCTGCTCCACTTTGCACAACGGGCTCCGAGATGGTTTGGCGTGTAGACCTGCAACAAGGCCAACAGCCACTTCCAGAAACTGCTCCACTAAAGCTGACCTTCCGGGCAGGGGATCACTAAAGCTGGCGGGAAGGTGTAGAATCCTGCCGGACTTGAAGCCAACTTCAGAGAAATCGTGATGGATTACGGGGAAAGTGTACAAAAAGTGCTTTTGCGGAAAATCCGAAAAGCGGAACAGGACCTTTTTCAGTTAAAGCTGGACTACTGCCGCTTTGTTTTCGGCCTTACTCATCGGGCCCGGGTTGTTTCAGGTGGCATTCCGTATCTTGTTCTGTCTGTTGATGTGGAGTCCATGGCAACAACAGAAGAGGGCGGGTTCACGCGCCCAAAGGTCGCTGGAGTTTCCGCAGGCTCACCGGATCAGGCAGAGGCGACCGAGCTTGGAACTGATTGGATTCTGGAGCAGAGCCGCAAAGATTGATGAGAATGCCCTGGACGGCGCTTTTGACCATTGTTCGGGTTTTGTATCCTCAAAGGAAGCCTGATGGGCGTTATTCTTTTACTCCACACATTCCTGGTCGTTTTGTTCACTATCCGGATTCTTCTCCGCGATGACCTTTCGCCCCCGGGAAGGTTGGCCTGGTTCGTCATACTTAACCTTTTGCCCTATTTCGGTAGTGCAATGTATTTCCTCTTTGGCGAAACTGACCTTGGCAACCGTGCGGATAAGCGACACAAAGAAATCTTCGAAGAAATAAGAGCCAAAGCCTCCTGGTTTATGGGTGAGGCGACCAGCACAGAGAAACTGATCGACCCGGTTTACCTCTCGGCATTCCAGTATGCGGGCTCGATTAATGGCTTTCATCCCTCCATGGGAAATGCCGCCGAGCTTATGGCTGATGGCGACGAAACCCTTACCCGGATGGTCGCCGACATTGATGCCGCCATTGATCATGTGCACGTGCTGTATTACATATGGCTTGATGATAATACCGGCCATGCCATCGCCGAAGCACTGATCCGCGCAGCCCACAGAGGCATTACATGCCGCGCTATGGCGGACGGCCTGGGGTCACGTGCGATGATTAACTCCGCGCTCTGGCAGCGCATGAGAGAGGCAGGCGTTCATCTTGCTGTAGCTCTATCGTTGAAGCACCCAATCCGCACCATCCTGACCAGCCGGCTGGACCTTCGTAACCATCGCAAGATCACGGTGATTGATTCACGTATCACTTATTGCGGCAGCCGAAATTCTGCGGATCCGGAATTTCTGTTAAAAGCGAAATACGCGCCCTGGGTTGATATCATGCTCCGTTTTACCGGGCCGGTTGTGGTTCAGAATCAGTTGCTGTTTGCCAGCGACTGGATGCAGGCTACGAACGAATCCCTGGATGGCATTGCGCTATCTCGCGGGTCCACCGACGGAGGTTTCCCCGCCCAGGTCATGGGTGTTGGGCCAACGGAACGCCACGGAGCCACGCCCCAACTCTTTGCCAACCTGATCGCCTGTGCCCAGGATAGGCTGATACTAACCACACCTTATTTTGTGCCTGATGCAACGGTTCTGGAAGCGCTGTGCGCAACCGCCTATCGGGGTGTGTCGGTTTCGTTGATATTCCCCAAGGTAAATGACAGCTTGATTGTCGCCGCTGCCAGCCGAAGCTACTACCACCGGCTACTCGATGCAGGCTGCGTCATCCATGAGTTCAAGGGCGGACTTCTTCATGCGAAAACCCTCACAATCGATGGGAAGATCAGTCTGATCGGCTCTTCAAATCTCGATTTGCGCAGCTTTGACCTGAACTATGAGAACAATATCCTTCTGCAGGACGAAGCTACGACACTGGCAATTGAGGGGCGGCAACAGACCTACATCAGCCGCTCTGAAGTGGTCTCGTTACCCAAGGTTCTTGCATGGCACTACCACGAAAGAATATGGCACAACGTTATCGCAACCATCGGCCCGGTTCTTTAGCAGGTCGGCATGGTTTGCAGCGCCAGCTTGCGACGGATATATCGACCGAGCGTATCAACCCCAATGTTGAGTAGAGCCGTTACGAGGATCAGCACCATAGCGCGATCAAACCGGATGTTCTGTATGGCACTGTCGACATAGAACCCAAGTGTGTAGATGCCCAGAATGCCCAGAATGGCCGTTTCCCGCATGATAATTTCCCAGCGGTAGAACAGAAACGCCAGAAACGAGCGGTACACACGAGGCACCAACTCCCAGCTATACCGGTTAAACCCGGTTGGCGCATCGGCGCGGAGGCTGATGGAATTGGTTTGCCGACCAATCAGATGGCCGATAATCCCGCCGTTGTGCAGCGCCAGCGCAACGACTGCAGGCAGCATTGAGGGGCCCCACAGCTGCAACAGGATGTACGCGAGAATATACTCCGGCGTAGACCGGGCAATCACCAGAGCGACATGCCCTGCGTTACGCCGTAAAGGCCCGCCGAAGTGGTTGGAGATCAGAGGGAAGGTCAACAACGAGAGAATCCCCGTAGCCACCAACGCAATCTGGGTGAGCACAATGGTGTTCCAGATTCCCGGCATGGCTTCGTTGATCATCAGATCATTCAGCCAGGGCATAAGCCCCGTCAGACCTTCGCCGTTTCGCAGCGGCGCGGGCACAATGTCTTCGGTGAAAAAGCGCTGTACGTTACCCCAGACAATGGGCAAACCCTCGCCCAGAAAGAAGGGGGCTCCCAATACATACACCGGCAGAAGCTTTGGCCGCACCCAGAGTGGCATGGTGGCGATCAATACATAAAACAGAATCAGCATGGCACCGGCGTCGGAATACAAACCCTGGGAGAACGACGCCTCCAGGTAGAACCCGAGTGTTGGCAGACCAACGAAGCCAAGTATCGCACTTGAACGCAGGCCACACTCCAGCCTGTAGGACGTATAGGTGCGGATTTTTACCCAGCAATCCGGAATACGCGTGTAGAGAAACGCTGTGATATTTCCCGTGCCAGGAGGCAGAACACGGCCCGGCTCCGGATCGGCTTCTTCCAGAATCTCGGAATAGACCTTGGCAAATATTCCGGCGTAAGGAATGGCAATTGCCAGCACGCCTGTGAGGGGATGAAATCCGAAAAATTGCAGGAAGATCAGCGCCCAGAAAAGCTCATGAATGGCACGAACAAAGGCAGAGAAAATCCGCACGGGTAGCGATTTATAAACCAGCGCGAGCAGGAACCCGCATATGCTGCCAAGAGCAACCCCCACAAACGCGAACGCTACTGTTCTCAACAGCGCTGTCATCAGACCTTCACTACTGAAAAAGTTGGGCGTTACGATACCAAGGAAAAAGTTGCCCAGATCCCGCCATGGGTTTGATGCGGTAATGGCAATATCCGCGAACAGTAAACCGACCAAAGCAATGGCGAGAAAAATAAGGCTGGTACGAACCGTTGGGGAAGAGAGCATGAAACGGGCCGTGTTACCTAGTAAAGAGACATGATGTCTGAAGCTGCAAGCTTTTCGCTAGGCCGGTCCAAGGCGATTTGGCCGTCGTGTATGCCAACGATCCTGGTGCAATAGCTCAGGGCCAACTCTACGTCGTGTAGCGCAATAATGCTGGTTGAGAAGCGATCCCGAAGATGTGTCATGACCGAGTTAGCCATGGGACCATCAAGAGCGGAAACCGGCTCATCGGCAAGCAGCACCGGCGCGTTCCGATAGAGGGCCCGAGCAATGGCTACGCGCTGTCGTTGTCCACCGGAAAGCGAAGCTGTGGGCGTCCATAGCTTTTCTGTCATTCCGAGGGACTGCAACAGAGAGTGCACCTCAGAACGATCTTTCGCGAACGGGCGGGCGAGCGTTATGGTGTTGTACCAGGTTGAGTGCTTGTCCAGCTGCCCCATAAATACGTTATGGAATACCGAAAGCGCGTTCACCAGCCCCAGATCCTGAGGGATCAGAGAGGAAGCCCGGTCAACCCGCTCGTGAATCAGCCGGATAAGCGTAGATTTTCCCGCACCGCTTTTACCCACGAGCGCAATCCTGTCGCCCGGATTAACTTTCAGCGCCAGCGGGCCAATGACCCGCTTGCCGCTGAATGAGGCCGTAAGGCCGGAAAGATCGAAACCTGACATCAATCGAGGATTCCAATCTCTTCGGCTGTTTTACGGATCGGCTCATAGTCGTCGTTGGAGGCAGGAATAAAGCCCGAACGCGGAAAGCTTTCCAGAAGCTCCGGGTTATCGAGATTCAACAGTGCTTCGGTAACGCGCTGCTTGAAGCCCTCACCAAACCGATCATCCACATCACCACGGATTGTCCACTGATAGTCCGGGTAGGCGGGTGTTCTCCAGATGACCTGGACAGCATCGGTATCGATGTTTCCGTCGCTCAGTTCTTTCTCCCACACCTGGAAATTAAGTGCGCCTACATCATAGGTTCCGGCTTCGACCAGACGAAGGGTGCGGGTGTGGTTGCCGCTGAAGCCAACGCGCGAGAAGAAGTCTTCAGGCTTCTCACCAAAGGTGTCGCGCACGTAGAATTCCGGCATGAGTCGACCAGAGGTTGAGCCCTTGGAGCCAAAGGTAAAGGTTTTACCCTGCAGCTGGTCCTTCAGCTCGGAAAGCTCGTCGGCTGACTCGATGCCTGTGTTGGTATTGGCAATAAAGTAGGTCTCGAAGGCTTCGTCTTCCACACCTTGGGCGATGGCTTCAGAGCCCGGCACCAGCCTGCGCGCCTGCACACCTGAAAGGCCACCGAACCATGCCAGCTGAACCTGATTGTTACGGAACGCTGAAACCGCCGCCGCATAGGATTTGACCGGAATGTATCGTACCTCCACATTCAGTTGCTCAGAGAGATAATCCGCTACACCGCGAAATCGCTCTACGAGTTTCGTTTCGTCTTCATCGGGGATCGCGGTGAATACGAACGTTTCAGCCGTTGCCGCAGCCGCGGTGAAACAGAACAAGCTGGAAACCATCAACTTCCGTATAAGATTCAAAGCCATTTGAAATCCTTGATCGGTTATGTGATTGATAAAGCGGAGGTGCAGGATACTCTGATTCCCCTCAACCCTGAACAGCTATACGGATTACGGGTTTAAATGGGTCAAGTATCCGGGCACTATCCTCATGAGATTCCATGCAAGTCTACCAAATTTCCATCCCGGCCCTGAAAGGGTCTCGTTATACCAAAGGGCGCTATGGATATCATCATGATCACGCCGGCGGCCCCGGGCTCGAAAGCCGGTAACAGAGCGACCGCAGACCGTTGGCAAACCTTGCTGGAACAATTGGGGCATAAGGTCACTGTTGTTACCGCCTATTACGGTGAGCCTTGTGATCTTTTCATTGCTCTGCATTCATGGCGCAGCCATGAGGCCGTTCGCCTTTTCAGGGACACCTGGCCCGGCAAGCCTTTGGTTGTAGCGCTGACAGGAACGGATATCTACCGACACCAGTACGAACATCCCGAGCAAACCCTCTATTCCATGCAGGCGGCTGACGCGCTGATCGGCTTGCATGCACTGGTTGGTCGCGATATTCCAGAGAGTGTCAGGGACAAACTCATTACGCTTTTTCAGTCAGCCGAACAGCCTGGTGACCTGAATGTAGGAGCTGCTTCCGAATCGTTTCACTTTGATGTGTGCGTGATCGGCCACCTGCGGGATGAGAAAGATTCCCTGCGGGCTGCTCTGGCATCCCGGCTGTTACCGTTCGAATCGCGCGTTCGCGTTTCCTGCGCGGGCAAGCCCCACGATGCGCATTGGGAAAATCTTGCGAAACAGGAAATGCAGGAAAACCCCCGTTTCAGATGGCTCGGCGAACTGGAAAAAGGGCAGACAGCCAAGTTGATGGCCGACAGCCAATTACTGGTGATGAGTTCGGTCATGGAAGGTGGGGCAAACGTTGTGTCAGAAGCCTGCCGTGCCGGCCTGCCGGTTATTGCCTCGGATATTTCAGGGAATGTCGGGCTGCTTGGAGAGGATTACGCCGGTTACTATCCGGTAGGGGATACGCAAGCACTCGCCGAACTACTCGTGCGTGCGGAACGTGATACGGAATTTTTGGAGAAATTGCGAGAACAGGTTGGCCAGCTTGCCAGCCTGTTTACGCCGGAAAAAGAGCAGGAATCCCTGGAGCAAGCGCTGGCCCTTGCGGTACTGCGCAGCTCCGGGAGAAGCCTTTAAACTCATTCTTTTAGTGTAATTGGCTCAATCGGCCCGCTTTCATCCTGGGGCAAAACCCGCCCGATAACTGCGGTGTGTGGGTAACCCAAGGCTTTGAGCTCCCGGACACAATCTTCCGCCTTGTCGGCCGAGACACTTGCCAGCAAGCCACCGGCAGTCTGTGGATCAAAGATCAGGGCATAGCGCGGGTGTTTGACCCACTTTTCCTGATCCCGGATACCACGGCGCAGCCGTATATTGGCCGGCTGCAGGGAGCTGAGAATGCCGGCTGCTGCCGTTTCTTCCGCACCTGGCAGAATGGGGATTGCCGAGAGATCCAGCTCGGCGTCCACGCCGGAGGGCCGCGTCATTTCGACCAAGTGGCCCAACAAGCCGAAACCGGTCACATCTGTACAGGCTTTGGAGCCGAAGCTGCGCAGACAATCTGCGGCTTTCTTGTTCGACTGCACCATGGAGGCGAGGGCCGAATCAATCCAACGACCTTTCGCGGCCAAACGTGCGTGAGCGGCAAACAAAGTCCCTGTGCCAATGGGTTTGGTGAGGATCAGAACATCACCGGCCCGCAAGCCGCCTTTGCTCATCACTTCATCTGGATCAATCAGACCATTAACAGCGAAACCCAGAGCCAGCTCGCGGCCTTCACCCGTGTGGCCGCCAACCAGAGCACAGCCGGCCTCATTCAACACATCCACGGCACCGGACATCATCTGGAACACCACGTCTTCCACTTTGGACTCAATACCGTAAGGCACCGTGGCCACCGCAGTCGCACTCTGGGCTTCAGCCCCCATGGCAAAAACGTCACCCAGGCTGTGGTTGGCAGCAACGCGGCCAAACGTGTAGGGGTCATCAATGAATGCACGGAAGAAATCGACCGTGTGCACCACGGCTTTGCCGGGTGGTACCCGCAGAACGGCTGCGTCATCCGGCGCGTGCAGGCCAATCAGAATGTCGTCTCGCTCAATAGGTCGGAGTTCACCCAGCGCTCTTGAAAGCACCGTACTGCCAACCTTGGCTCCACAACCCCCACAACGCATGGCAACCGCGGATATCGCCTGGGAAGCTTCCTCCGGATTTTGCGCTGCAGCGGTATCGGGCAGAACACCCCCTTCATCCATATCCGGGAGGTCCGTAAATTTCTGCATGAAGCGACGGTCTATCCAGTCCTTCCAGCGCCAAACCAAGGCGCCATCAAACTGCATGTCACCACGAGAGGCGACAGCGTATTTGTCCCCCGTACTGATCAGTGCCAACCATTTTTTCTGAGGGTGAAAATCTTTCGGCGTTTGGCCCAAAGCCATGCGTTTCAGGTTATCTGCCAGAGGCGGGCCCTGGCGCACTGCAAACACACCGGCTTTTTCGCGGGGGTGATTGACGACATTAGCAATATCGCCCGCAGCGAATATATTGTCATCATTTTCAACCTGCAGGGTGTCCCGCACCCTGAGGAACAGGCCGTCATCCAGTGCCAGCCCGGTTTCCTCCAACCACGCCGGGCCGCCGGCTCTGGTTACCCAGAGAACCTCGTCTGTTGGCAAGGATTCGCCCGTGGCTGTGCGCAAAAGCCCTTCACTGACTTTCTCTACTGGCGAGCCCAGATGAAGCTTTACCCCGCGCTCGGAGAGGGTCTTCCGAAAGATTTCGCGCACTTTTTCATTGTGAGTGGGGAGAATTTCACTGGCAGCATCGAATAAGTGGAAGTGCAGCTGCCCGGGATCCCGGCCACGCTGTTCCAACTCGTTTCTGAGTCGGTACTGCATTGCCAGTGTCAGCTCGACACCACCAGCACCTGCGCCCACAACCCCAATCGTGAGCGGCCCCTCGTGATTTTCCATGCGTGAGAGAAGGGCGAGCCACCGGTTGTTGAAACCGGTGATGGGTTTGACTGGCACCGCGTACTCCGAGGCCCCTTCCACGTCATTCACTCTGGGAGAGGAACCTATGTTGATCGACAGGATATCGTAAGGCACATCAGGCCGGTCTTTACAGATCACACGCTTGTTGGTGCGATCGATACCAGTGGCTTCGGCCCTGTAAAAGCGTGCTCCTGCAAACTCAGCCAGGCGGCTAAGATCGATGTGTACGTCGTCGTAACTATAGTGTCCTGCCACGTAGCCTGGCAGCATTCCGGAGTAGGGCGTGTGAGTATCGCGGCAAATCAGGGTCAGCCGAACGCCGGGGACCGGTTTCATTGCAAACCGTTTGAGTACCCCGACGTGGCTGTGCCCACCGCCAATCAGGACAATGTCCCGTAATACAGGCTGGTCAGGCGTTCGCATCAGTTGATTTTCTTGGCTTCGACTGTGAGTTGATCAAAACCCTTGATGTTCGAAAAACCTTTCAGCTTTTCCTGGTCGTCTGCTGATGGGTTAGCGATCTGGTCAATGGACGTGAGTCCGGCCGCTTTCATCTTTTTAGCCGTAGCCGGCCCGATGCCTTTCACCAGAGTGAGATCGCTTTTATCAACGGGCTTGGCAGCTTTGGCAGCGGGAGCTTTCTTTGCAGCAGGCTTTTTGGCCGTTGCTTTTTTAGGTGCAGTCTTTTTCGCCGCTGGCTTCTTGGCTGCTGCGCCTGTCTTGGCCGCAGGCGCTTTTCTGACCTCTTTCTTGCTTTCTTTTTCAGCCTTGCGGATGTCTTCTTTCGAAGCCACGCCCAAGCGCTCAAGAATGTTGGCTTGCAGTTCGTGGAATTCGTCCAGGCGACGCTCAAACTCGTCACTAAAACGTTTCATTTCCCGCTCGCGCAATTCATCAACGTCTTTGAGAAGCTTGCGAATGGGATCCTGGACCTGATGCTGCAGGGTATCAAACTGCTTTAGCGCATCACTGATCAAACCCTCGATCTGGGATGACGTTTTCTCAAATTCCTTGTTGACCTTTTTTACGATTTTATCAACGCTCGGTTTGGCTTTTTTCGCCATGGGATCATCTCCTTGCAGAAAGATAGAACGAACAAATAATGATCAGGCCATCTGCCGGAAGCCGGGTATGGAACCTGAGGAACGACGTGATTTCAACGACTGCTTTTTCGACAGCACCTCTCTGATACGGCGCAGCTTTTCTTCAAGTGCCGTACCGCCATCAGACTTCAAATCAACAAAATCAATAGAATAGAAGAAGTTGCTGCAGTGCTTTCTACGCTCGGTAATTAAACCTGTAATATTTTCAGCGCGAATCTTGTCAAACGGCATGTCCATGATCAGGTCCAGCACCACGGTATCGCCGGGGTTGAACATTTTGTCTGTCTTCATAACGCAACCGTATGCGTCCAGTTCAAAAAGCGCGGCCTCAACCCATTCCTTACGGAACAGGCCCTGTCGGATTGTGAAACGGGCGACAAGATCGGGCAACGCTTCTTTCATGAATACTGTGTCTCTGCAAAGGCTGACTTGATATTGATTAAACAATAGACACTGGTCAAAGGTTTTGCAACGCCATCAGTGCGATACGATAACCCTTTGAGGCAGTTCTTCAACACTTAACGTGTGATAATTTCGTACATGTCAATTCTGCGGTCTTTAAGGTTGGTTACCGACCCTTCGTTGCGCACCAATGTAAGCTTTTCAAGATCCATGTCCGAGAACATGATCATCTCGGTATTGGGCGTTGTCTCTGCCATCACTGCATCGTGGGGGAAAGCGAAGTCAGACGGCGAGAAAACAGACGATTGCGCATATTGCACGTCAAGGTTTTCCACTTTTGGCAGGTTTCCGACACTGCCGGTGATCACCACATAGCACTCGTTTTCAATGGCCCGGGCCTGGGCGCAATGCCGAACCCGCAAATAGCCGTTTTTGGTGTCCGTCCAGAATGGCACACAGATAATGTCGACTTCATTGATTGCGGCAATCCGACCCAGCTCAGGGAACTCAATGTCATAACAGATGAGAATCGCAACGCGTCCTGCATCTGTATCGAAGACTTCAAACTTGTTTCCGCCTTCAACTACCCAGTCCCGGCGCTCGTGGGGCGTTATGTGAATCTTGCGTTGCTCGTCCACTCGGCCATCGCGATGGCACAGGTAAGACACATTATAAACCCGGTCGTTCTCAAGCAGCGGCATGGAGCCAGTGATAATGTTGATGTTATAACTCACCGCCATATCAGACATTCTGTCCCGGAACTGCTGAGTGAAGCCGGCAAGAAAACGGATAGCGCGAGTCTGATCTACCTGATCGGTCAGTCCCATCAAAGGCGCGTTAAAAAACTCCGGGAAAAGCGCGAAGTCACTTTTGTAATCAGACAGCGCGTCTACGAAATACTCAACCTGCTCCAGCACTTCTTCAACAGAAGCAAATTCACGCATCTGCCATTGTACGGCGCCCATGCGAACCTGGGTTTTCTTTTCGTTCAGCACCGAGGAGGGCGGGGTGTACAGGATGTTCCGCCATTCCAGCAAGGTGGCATACCCTTGAGATTTTTCATCCTCCGGCAGGTACTTGTGCATCAGCCGGGTGACCTGAAAGTCATTGGACAATTGGAAGCTCAGAATCGGATCGTAAATATCCCTGCGGTCAACCCGGTCAATGTACTCGGCAGGTGAATACTGATCTGAATATTTGAAATAGCCAGGTATGCGCCCGCCAGCAAGAATGGCGCGCAAGTTTATGGACCGGCAAAGTTCTTTGCGAGCTTCATACAAGCGCCGACCCAGGCGGTAGCCGCGATATTCCGGGTGAATGAACACATCCAGCCCATAAAGGGAGTCGCCTTTCGGATCATGCCTGATTTGTTCGTTCCGCTTGATCAGGTCGTCATAGGTATGCGGGTTGCTGAATCGCTCGTATTTGACGGATACCGTAAGGGCTACAGCAACCAACTGACCTTTATCCTCAATACAAATCTGTCCATCAGGGAACTGTTCAACCAGCGCTCTAATGGTGTCTTTCGGCCAAGCGCCACCAATATCGTCGTAGACGCGGTCCATCAGTACCTGAAGTTGCTCGTAATCATCGAGTGTCAGATTACGGAGGTTGAGATGCAGTTCTTCATGGGCCATTCAGCGAGGCTCCTGTATGGCTGGGAATGGAATTAGCGATCAAGTTTATCAGAAGGAACTAAAGAGTTCGCACAAGCTGCCGAAAACCAATGCAACAACTATCGGGAGCAAATTGTGCATCTAAACTTCGGTCAAAAGCTGTTGGTCACCTTCAGTATCCTGCTTATTCTGGTAATGGCCGCCTTCACCATTTCCGGCAATCTCAGGTTGCAGAGCACGACTGAAACCTATGTCGATGCGTTGATTGAAAACACGGCGGAGCAGAATACGTCGAGTATTGCAGATTGGCTCAACACTCGGCTAAAAATGACAGAAGCCACAGCCAAAGCACTGGAAACGGTGTCGGGAGATCAGCAAGCCCGCACCTTGCTCCAGGCAATTTCGACCGGAGGTAACTTCAAGGATGTGTATGTTGGTCGGAACGATGGCTACATGCTCATGAAAACAGAAGCGGATGAGGCTTCTCTGCCATCAGACTACGATCCTCGAGTGCGCCCATGGTACAAAAAAGCCACAGAGATCGGGCGCTCATCATTTACCGAGCCATACCTTGATGCAGCCACCGGTGAGATCATCATTTCCACACTTGCGCCCATTGAACGCGGCGAAAATACGGGTGTTGCAGGTGCTGATATTACCCTGAAAGCCATTGATGACATGCTGTCTGTAATCAATCTGGCTGGCACTGGCTATGCCGCACTCATCAGCCGCGAAGGCACTGTGCTCTATCACCCCGAACGGGATCTTATCGGCAAAAACATCCGCTCGCTTCTCGGCGAAACACCGAAACTGGACGGCGGAGAGCATGCCTATCAAAAAGATGACACCCCCTGGAGCGCCAGCTTCCACCGCATCAGTCAGGCCCGTGGTGTGGACTGGTATCTGGGAACGTTTGTTAACGAAGACAAGCTGAATGCCCCGGTTCGCAGTGCAATCATGACGGGCTTGATTATCGCAATCATCGGGCTTTTGGTGTCTCTTGTTGTACTTCATTTGGGCATACGGGCTCTGATGGGCCCGGTTCGGCGCCTGAATGCTGCAATGGCCGATATTGGCTCAAACGATGCGGACCTGACCCAGCGGCTTGACGACAGCGCTCGCGATGAGTTTGGCGAGCTGGCGGCAAGCTTCAATCAGTTTGTGAAGAAGATTCACGACGTTGTTTTTGAAGTACAGCAGGGCAGTACTGAACTGGCAACAAACGTAACGTCCCTGAGGGATACGGCGAAAACCAGCCGCAACAGCGTTGATAGCCAGCAGGCAGAAGTGGACATGGTCGCTGCTGCCATTAACGAAATGTCTGCAGCCGCCAACGAAATCGCCCAGAACGCCCAGCAAACCGCCGACGCCGCAAATACTGCAGATGAAGACAGCCGCGCCTCGCTGGAAACTGTTGCAGCATCGCGGGATGCCGTCCAGAAGCTGTCCCGTGAAGTCAGTGCCGCTGCAGAGGTAATCGACACACTGGGTAAAGATGTTACGTCCATAACGTCCGTACTCGAGGTTATCCAGGGCATTGCCCAGCAGACAAACCTGCTGGCTCTGAATGCGGCGATTGAAGCAGCTCGGGCCGGTGATGCCGGACGTGGGTTTGCGGTGGTTGCTGATGAGGTGAGAAACCTTGCCCAACGCACTCAGAGCAGCACAGAAGAAATCAATAACATGATCGAACGCCTGCAAAAGGGTGCCAAAGACGCTGTTGACGTTATGAAAGCGTCCACCGCTGTCTCCAATGTCAGTATGGAGAAGGCACAGGATGCCATGGACTCGCTGAACCGGATTGCAGATGCGATCACATCGATAAGCCAGATGACATCCCAGATTGCCACAGCATCGGAAGAGCAAACGTCGGTTACGGAAGAACTGAACTCTTCCATTACCCGCATTGCTGATCTGGGCCAGGAGGCAGCGGCTGCGGCAAGTGAAAACGATGTTTACAGCGGCCAAATCGAGCAGATCGGTCAAACCCTGGATGGTAACGTATCCCGTTTCCGGGTTTGATTCTGAATGGCCAGTAATCAGCGATTAAGCAACTCAAGGCGCCGGCGCAGGTTATTCAGTGTCTGGCGCCCGACACTACCGGATTCATCACTCAGGAACGGGTTGTCGAGAACGATCACCGTGCGTTTGCTCAGGTTAAGGGCTTCCACAGCAGCACCGTAATACCGTTGGAGGAAAGCACCAAAGCTGCCATCCCGAATGGCACGCTCCATCCCCAGTTGCAGTCGGTGGGCGGTTAGATGATCATCAGGCCCCACAAACAGGTACGAAGGCATTGGATAAGCCAGTACCAGGTTTGGCTCTATCACCAGCCCCGAGTCGTTCTCAACGGCGAGGTCGTTCACAACCTCGCTAACGCCTCTGGCAAAGCAATCAAAACGCTGTTTTCTCAGCATCCCGAACAGGATTTCGTAACGTGAATGGGTTATTACCGGGATGTGATTTTCTTTCAAAACCGAGGTGTCAGGCCAGTGCGCACCCTGACCAATTCGCACGCCCCGATTGCGAAGATCCTCAAGAGAATGTATATCGGTAAATAGTGGAAGGCCCTCAGGTGTGACAACACACACACGAAATCCGAGCAACCCGCCATCTACTGGAATCGGTATCGACGTAAGAAAGGTCTCGCGTTCTACCGACGTTGCCACGTTGGCAATATCCACCATGCGCTGACTATCCCGCCCGAGTTCACGCAAAGCACGCCCCTGACTTAGTTCCCGGCTTCGAAGAATGCGAAATTCTCCGTATTCGGATGTTTTCTCAAGCGCAAGGCTGAGCAAGGCGTGAATAGCCGGACTGTCGTAATTCCGATACCAGAGCACATAGTCCTGGGAAGGGGGGCTTACCGGAGCGGCAAAAGCAGAGGAGTTTTCCGGTATTGATGGCACTTCAATGAGATCGTTGGCATTACTTCTCTCACCAACGCTGCCCCAGAGCGGCGCTGATAAAAACGCGAGCAAGACCCCCAGGTAGGCCATGGACCTGCAACTCGCGTTGAAAAACACTAATGAGCCTTCGGCATATCGCAATTTCCGAATCCTTTTGCCTGTTTTCTCCGAGTCCATTCCTGCAGCCTGTCAGAACGACCGCATGGGCATCGCTATCTACTCCAATGTCTCATTACTTTAGATCAGAATGAATCCAGGGAATGTTAATCCGTCAAAAATATTGTAAGAGAGTGTTGCGATATGTGCCGGGCGTTGTAATGATCCAGCTCAACTAATATCCAGGAGAACAATGATGGCGTTAATTGACAGCATTATTGGGGCAACCGGGCAGTGGGTTTCATCCACCGACCCAAAGGCGACACTGGCGCAACCGGTGGAGTGGCTGAAAAAAACGGGCGGCTATGCAGCTGTTAATCGGATCATAGGCCTGTCTATTCCGTTCGCGCCTCGCAACCGGTTCAGCGTTGAAGAAGTTCGTCCCGGCTATGTGTGTGCCCGCATTCGGCTCAAAGGCAACAAAAACCATTTTGGCAGCCTGTATGCAGGTGCTTATTTTCTTGTGGCGGAAATTCCTGGTGGGGTGTTAGCGCTGTTTGACCTGGGTCCGGCGTACACGCCGATCCTGAAAGAGATGACCCTCCAGTTCCTGCAACCCGCCAACTCCGATGTCACCGTGGAGTTCTCCCTGTCACCGGAAGAGGTTGCAGCGATTCTCGCAGATGCAGACGCCACCGGCCGGGCAAAGTTCGCTCTGGAGGGGGAATTGCGTGACATGGAGGGCAACCACGTTGCTACATCCATCGCGCAGTACCGGGTTCGCAAGAAAGGCTTTCAGCCTGCAGTTTGAATGATAGCTGCAAGCACCTTTCTTCAGGCCTGATCAAGCTGGGCGATCGCGGCGAGGAAAATCTCCCCGTATTTCTCCAGCTTGGCAGCGCCCACGCCGCTTACGCCGGCAAGTTCATCGAGTGTTTGCGGTTTGCGTTCAAGCATATCGAACAGGGTGGTGTCGTGGAAAATAACGTAGGGCGGCACCCCTTGTTTGTCGGCAAGCTCCTTACGACAAGCCCGCAATACCTCCCAACCGACGTGATCTGTAACCTGATCCTTGACCGCGCTACCGGTTCTTCCGCTTGAAGACCGGCCAACCGACTTTTTAATCACTGGGTCCTTCCGCAGCTCAACCTTATGTTGGCCTTTCAGCAATGGTCTGCATTGTTCGGTCAGTTGCAAAGCGCCATAGCCATCCGGATCTGCTCGCAGGTAGCCATTTGCCACCAGTTGCCGGAATACTGACTTCCAGTCGGTAACAGAAAGCTCGGTTCCAATGCCATAGGTTGAAACCTGATGATGGCCAGACTGCAGAACCCGTTCGTTCTCGGAGCCGCGCAAGACATCGATCAGGTAGGTAACGCCAAACCGTTGGCCAGTGCGAAATACACAAGAAAGTGCTTTTTGCACTGCAACCGTGCCATCCCAGGTTTCAGGCGGATTCAGACAGGTGTCGCAGTTACCGCAGGGAACCTCAAGCTCATCACCAAAATAGTTCAACAGAACCTGCCGACGGCATTTTGTCACTTCGCACAGGCCCAGCATGGCATCCAGTTTCTGCCGTTCTACCCGTTTGAAGTGATCGTTCCCTTGGGAAGCTTCCAGCATCTGACGGAGCTTGATAACGTCCTGCAGGCCATAAACCATCCATGCAGTTGAGGGTTTGCCGTCACGGCCAGCCCGGCCGGTTTCCTGGTAATAGGCTTCCAGGCTTTTGGGCAGATCCAGGTGCGCTACAAAACGCACGTCGGGTTTATCAATGCCCATGCCAAAAGCGATGGTCGCGACAATAATCACCCCGTCTTCCCGCAGAAAGCGCTCCTGGTTGTGAGCACGATCGTTCGATGGAAGCCCTGCATGGTAGGGCAGTGCGGTATAGCCTTTCTGGGCCAGCATCTTTGCGGTGGCATCAACCTTGTTGCGAGACAGACAGTAGACGATGCCGCAGTCTTCTTCATGTTCAGCTTTGATAAATTCAAGCAACTGCTTGTTCGCATTGATTTTTGGTGCGATACGGTACTGAATATTCGGGCGATCAAAGCCACTAATAAAGTGCCTTGCCTCTGTGAGTGAGAGCCTTTCGGCGATCTCTTTACGGGTGCGCTCATCGGCAGTCGCCGTCAGCGCAATCCGGGGAATCGCAGGGAATTCGTTAGCCAGCAATGCCAGCTGCAAATAATCAGAACGGAAATCATGCCCCCACTGGGAAACACAGTGCGCCTCGTCGATGGCAAATAACGAGATAGAGGCATCGTGCAGCAGCTCAAGGGTACGTGGCTGAATCAACCGCTCTGGTGCGCAATACAGGAGGTCGAGCTCGCCAGTGCTCAATGCATATTCAGTAGCGCGGGCCTGTTCAAAATCCATGGTTGAGTTCAAAAATGCCGCGCGAACACCCAGCTCGCGGAGCGCCGCAACCTGGTCTTGCATCAGGGCAATCAATGGAGAAATAACGATGGCCGTACCCGAGCGAACAAGCGCCGGAACCTGATAACACAGCGATTTACCGCCACCCGTGGGCATCAGCACCAAGGCATCACCACCGGATGCAACCTCGTGGATAATCTCCCCCTGCAGCGGCCGGAAGGATTCGTACCCGAACACCTCGTGCAAAACCTGCTCGGGGCTTCTACCTGAGGTGGTTGGTCGATGGGTAGAAAGCTGTTCAAAGTCCTGGTCGGGATACATAGAATAACCGGTTAATCGCGTAGCTGAGGTGGAATCTGGTAGCGGATCATACCAGATTCAACCCAAGGAATGGCCGCACAGGCTGTCTTTTGGGAGGCAAAGCCGGGGAAGAAACGATACACTATCGCGGCTTTTAGCCACCGTCTCATGGCTCATCATATTCGTTACTTACAAGAACAGGGCATCCATGCAGGAATTTGACGCCATCCGTCCCTATTCGGACGAAGAAACCGGACCCGCAATTCAACGGTTGGTCAACGATCAGGAGTTTCTTGATATGGTCGGGCGCTTCAAGTCGCCGACACTTGCGCGATGGGCGCCGTCACTCCTGCGTTTTTACACTCGCCGCTGGCTTTCTGGCCGCTTTGGTCACTTCACACAGGTAGATGACCTGCAGGCGGGTCTTTCCGGGTACATCGGCGATTTGATCGAAAGCACCACAACGCGCGTAACCACAAGCGGCATAGAAAATCTCAGCAAGCAGGGCGCTTACCTGTTTATATCCAACCACCGGGATATTGTGTTTGATCCGATGGTGGTCAATTACCTGCTGTTCCGAAACAACCTGCGTACCACACGAATAGCTATTGGCGATAACCTGCTTGCCAATCGAGTGTTTGCTGAAATGATGCGGCTGAACAAAAGCTTTATTGTTCGCCGTAACATGACCAGCCCCCGTGAAATGCGTGACGCCTACATTACGCTCTCAGGTTTCATCAATCATAGCGTTGCCAATAATGAAAACATCTGGATCGCCCAACGAGAGGGCCGCGCCAAAGATGGTCTGGATTTCACCGATCCTGCGATCATCAAGATGTTTTACATGAGCTGCAAAAAAAGCGGCCTCAGCTTTGGTGAGGCGATGAACAAACTCCGCATTGTTCCGGTTTCCATATCCTACGAGTACGATCCGTGCGACGGCGACAAAGCCCGCGAGCTGGAAACCAAGGCCCGGGCTGGCAGCTACAAGAAAGCAGAAGGTGAAGACACAGAACAGATCATGAAAGGCCTCATGGGCTTCAAAGGACACGTGCATGTGCACTTCGGGGCACCCATCATTGATGCTCCCGAAAACGCAAAAGAGCTCGCAGTGCGGATCGACAGGGAAGTGCACGCCAATTACCACCTGCACGCGTCCAATCTCATAGCTTATGAAAAACGGGGACTGCTTTTTTCGCAAGACTCCGGGCACAATTCTGGTCAAGACGTTAACCATCTGGATGCAATCCGCGAATCCGTAGTGACTGCTGGAAACTGGTCAGCGGACGACATGCAGATCGCTCGCCTGGAAATGGAACAAAGGCTGGAGGCTTGCGATCCTGCTATTCGTCCCTACCTATTGGACATGTACGCCAACCCGGTTCAGACCGCGCTGGATGCAAACACCAGACAAAACACTCCGGATTAACCCGGACAATCACTTCCACAACAAAGAGGTATCGCGTGCAGGACCTTAAATACATTGAGCTGGAAACCGGAGCCAACCCGACAGCCGCAGTAATCTGGCTGCACGGTCTCGGGGCCAGTGGGCACGATTTTGAACCCGTCGTTCCGGAACTCGGTTTGCCAGACGACGCTGCCGTACGGTTTATATTTCCACACGCCCCTAACCTGCCGGTTACCATCAATGGCGGTATGACCATGCCAGCCTGGTATGACATCAAAGCCATGGACATTGACCGGATTGTGGACACCCAGCAGTTGATGGATTCTGCCCGCGCCATTGGAAAACTGATTGATCGGGAAATCGAACGCGGCATTCCTTCCGAAAACATCGTTATTGCCGGGTTCTCACAGGGTGGGGCGGTTGCTTTCGAAATCGGCCTGACATACCCGAAACGGCTCGCGGGGATTCTGGCGCTTTCAACCTACTTCGCCACTGCGAAAACGGTGCAGCCTTCGAAAGCAAACGCAGGCATTCCAATTAATATCTATCACGGAACGTTTGATCCGATGGTGCCGGAGGCGCTTGGTGTTCGCAGTGTTGAGACGTTAAAAGAAATGGGCTTCGAGCCGGCTTATATGACATTCCCCATGGAGCACAGCGTGTGTCTTGAGGAAGTTCAGGAGATCGGGCGTTTCATCTGCAAGCACGCCCTGTAAACACGCTGATAAGACTTAAGGATCGATAGTCTAGATTGATGAAAATCGAAACTTTAACATTGTTTGACTATTTTTCTGAATCCCACGGTATGCACTGAACGTATATTTGCCGAGTGACTGGTTTTTCACCAAAACATCAACCTTCATAAATGATCAATCTCAGAATATTGAGCGTATTGTGGGAACAATCACCAGTATTGCCAAACAAACGAATCTACTTGCCCTGAACGCTGCGATAGAGGCGGCCCGCGCTGGCGAACAGGGTCGCGGTTTTGCAGTGGTCGCTGACGAAGTTCGACAGCTTGCCAGCCGTACCGGTGAAGCAACCTCGGAGATTGAAACGGTGATTCACGACAACCTTAAACTGTCGACAGAGGTGCTTTGGCGAATTGAAGAGGTCGCTGACGTGGCTAAAGAGGGACAAGGTCAGGTTAGCAGTGTTAAATCAATCGTCGCGAAGATCAATTCAGCGGCACGTCATGTGGTTAATTCCATCGCCTCTATTCAGGTCAGCCAATAGGGGCCATTTGCGGTGGTCAGCTGCGCCAGAATGCCGGTGAAAGCACAATCACCACGCTCAGAATCTCCAAGCGCCCCATCAGCATACCGACCGCCAGAACCCACTTGGCCGGATCGGGTAGGGGGCCGAAGTTCCCCGCCGGCCCGATGATGTCACCCAACCCAGGCCCAACGTTCGTCAGAGCGGTGAGCGCACCGGACAAAGACGTGATGAAGTCCAGCTGCATGGCGGCCAGCGATACGGTGATCAGCAACAGGCAGAGCAAGAAGATAAAGGTATAGGCAATCATTGACGCGATAATATCGTCACTGACTGCGCGGCCGTTGTAGTTACGGGTTAGCACGGCCCGTGGGTGCAGCAACCGGATCAGTTGCTCACGAAGCACAATCACCGACAGCTGAAAGCGGAAAATCTTCATGCCGCCAGAGGTTGATCCGGAACACCCGCCGATAAACATAAGGAAGAAAAACAACACAAACGCCAATGGCCCCCAGGCTGAATAATCCTCAGAGGCGTAACCAGTAGTTGTTACAACAGATGTAACGTTAAACAAGGTGGCTACGTAGTTATGAACCGGGTCAAAAGGCACAGGGGAGACAGCCCAGCGGTAAAGCGTGAGCAGCGCAGGTATGACAAGCAGGATAGTTAAAAACAGTCTTACTTGCTGGTCTCTGAATAACACCCCACGCTGGCCGTGGAGTTCGCGTACAAAGAGAAAGAACGGCAAGCTGCCGATCATCATGAAAAACGAAGCTTCCGCCAGGATCAGATCATTGAACTTGCCCATGCTCTGATCAGAGGTTGAGAAACCGCCGGTGGCGATACTGGTCAAGCCGTGATTGAACGCATCAAACAGCGTCATTCCCGAAAACCAGTAAGTTACTACTGCTGTGGCAGAGAAAAACACATACACAACGAGCAGGCCGCGGCTCAGGGTTTTCATTCTGGGAAGGGCTTTATCTGTCCATTCCGATGATTCGGTGGCGAATAGCCGCATACCACCAACTCGCAGGAACGGCAGCACGGCTACGAACATACCAATTATCCCGATCCCGCCGATCCACTGCAGTATAGAACGCCAGAGGAGTAAATCTCTGTCCATGGTATCCAGGCCACTGAATACCGTCGCACCTGTGGTTGTTATGCCTGACGCACCCTCAAAAAACGCATCCGCAGCAGAAATGCCATGGTCGCTAAGGTAAAAAGGAAGTGCGGATAGCAGGGAGATAATGAACCAGGAGGATACCGTGAGCACGAACATGTAGCGTGGCTTCAGATCCCTGGGTTGCCGGTAAGTGGAGACAATACCAAACACGCCAATGCCGAAAACAATCGCCGCGGACTCTACAAACGACACAGTATTCGGCGCTTCCGAGCCAAGCAGGAGAAATATCGGTAGCGTCATGAATATGCTTAACAGCACAAACATGATGCTTACAATAAAAATAACTGGGTAAAGGTTTCTCAATGAATACTCTAGCTGGCTGAACTGAGAGAGGGCGTCAGAATACCTGTGGGGGCCCCCAACCGCAAGGTTACAAGTCGCTTGCAGCTATATTACACAGGCATTAAAACACTGTCAGTAAAGGCATAATCACGGTTCTGATTGTGGAAAAGCGATACAGTTTAATGCAATCTCAGTAACTCATGGCAAACAAACTGACCGACCCGGGACGCAACGTTGAATCATCTTGCCCATCTGTTTCTCGCCCCTGATTCTGCCGAAGCGCGAGTCGGTAGCCTTTTGGGCGATTTTACCCGGGGCGTGGATCTGGCAGCACTGCCATATTCCGTAAGATGGGGCGTTCGCCATCATCTGGCGGTAGACAGTTTCACCGACAAACATCCGGATGTCCTGGCCAGCAAACGACTGTTCTCCGGTCAGCGCCGGAAGTTCGCGGGCGTTGCTCTGGATGTTCTGTACGACCACTTTCTTCTTCAGCACTGGGCCGAGTTTACCGATGCCGACCAGAACACGTTTATCACCGGGGTTTATTCGGAGTTACAGGACAACGAAGATTTGATGACACCTGATATGAGCAGAACAACGCGACACATGGTTTCTCACGACTGGTTTGGATCCTACCGCGATCTCGACAACATCGGTTATGCGTTGGACAGAGTCGCAGCGCGCATCCGGTTCCAGAATTCGTTTGCCGGAATTATTCACGAAATACGCCCATTGCATTCCGAGCTTGAAGCGCATTTTTTATCATTTTTCCCTGATTTACAGGAAGTTGCAGGAGGAATTGAATGAAGTTTCTGATCCCTTTTTCACTGGCTATGGCGCTCATTTTCCCAACAGCAGCACTGGCAGAAACAGCGCCAGAAAACCAGGCCTCGGTTCCCGAGACCCTCGGCTTCGTAGAGTGGGTTGTGATGAACGACACAGGCCTGAGGCTTAAAGCGCGACTGGATACAGGCGCAAAAACCTCATCTCTGCACGCCGTCAATGTGGAGGAATTCAAAAAGGATGACCAGAAATGGGTGAAGTTCCAGATTCCTCTGGCTGACCACAAGGATCACCCGGCTGAGGGTGACATTGACCATGAAGAAGTCATTCTTGAGCTTGAACGACCGGTAGAGCGCACCGTTCTCATAAAGCGCAAAGGCGCGCCGTCCCAAAGACGATACGTGGTGATGATGGATTTCTGCATTGCCGGTACCAGCCATGAAACCCAGTTTTCATTAACGGATCGTGGCAACTTTTCCTATCCGGTACTGCTCGGCCGCCGCTTCATGAGGGATGACAACATACTGATCGACTCTGCGGACAGCTTTATCGCAAGCAAGGAATGCGAGTACATGAGCCTGGAGGAACTGGTTGAGCATCATCAGGCGAAAATCGTTAAGGCTGACGAAACTACCTGATTGGCTATAAAGCCAACGCACCTTTCATAAAACTCACAAACTTGTGATTGTTTGCGTGGGCAATATTGACCCGCAGAGCTTCATTTCCAGCTCTGCGGGTCAGTTCAAATAACCGGCTCGGCGCCAGGAAAATGCCTTGCCGCGCAGCCTGAACGGTAAGATCCATCGAGTCCACGCCCTCCGGCAACGGGCACCAGATGTAATAGCCTCCGGTAGGGCTTTCGACCCGATCCAGCCCTATCCCGTGCAGGGCAGACACTGCGTCAATGCTGGCATTGGCAACCCTGTCTCTGAGACGTTTCAAGTGTCGGCGATAACGCCCGCGAACAATCATTTCATGAACCAGCCGCTCGGTAATACCCGAACTGCTCACTACTGTCAGCATTTTGATGTCCGTCAGCGACGCTATAAGCTCCGGACTTGCGGCGATATAACCACAGCGCAAGCTCGCCGAAAGGGTTTTTGAAAAAGTCCCCACATAGATAACACGATTCAATGCGTCCAGAGACGCAAGGTGCGGTGTCGCTTTCGGAAGAATGTCAGCAAAAGGGTCATCTTCGATAATCACCAAATCGTACTTCTCAGCCAGGGTCAGCAGCCTGTGCATCTTCTGCAACGACATGGATGTTCCGGTCGGGTTATGGGCCATCGGCTGAACGAAAAACAACTTGGGTCTGTGGGTACGAATCTCCTCTTCCAGCATGTCCAAGTCCGGTCCGTCCGATTGTCGGTTCACCCCCACAACCTTCGCTTTCTGAAGCTTCAGTTTACTGAACATGGGGTAATAGCCAGGCGTTTCGACAAGAACCGCATCGCCAGCCTGCACAAAATGCCGAACAATCAGATCCAGAGCGTGATTCGCACCAAAAGTCATCAACACCTGATCCGGGCTGGTGTTGATTGATCGGTCGTTCAATGCCCGGGCTACATCCTCCCGCAGCACCTCAAGGCCCTGTGGCCGGCCATATTCAAAATCATCGGAATAGTCGGTCGCGTTAGAGGTTCGCTTCAGGTATCTGCCAATTTCGGAGCTTTCCATCCAGGCGGCCGGTAGCCGCCCGTCGCCGGCGCGCACTTCGTAGTGCTGGTTTAGCTGCTCCCGCAATAACGACACCACATCTACCGCCTCGATCACATGTTCAGAACGCGAAATGGACGGGGTAGGGCTGGCTGACTGCACATAGAATCCGGAACCTCGACGAGGATGAATGTAGCCTGTAGCAACCAACCGATCGTAAGCGTCGGTAACGGTATTCTTGGAAACCCCATGACCTTCTGCCGCTACCCGTATGGAAGGCAAACGGGCGCCTGGAACCAAACGGCCAGACTCAATTTGTTGAATCAGGCTGTCTGCAATTTGTTGTGCGCGAGAAATGCTCACTTTTATATCAACCTCAAAAGTGTACCAGTAATTGCTCTGGTACAGTCCGTGGTACACATCAGCTAACTGTCCCTTGTTGATTCTAATTGTCTGGCCTAGTTTGTACAGGCGACACTAACAAAACAATGCGGTGGATTTTTTGGCGAAAAACGCCAATGAGCACATAAAAACAAAATTGGAGAACGAGATGAAACTGCACAATAAATCAAAGTCTCATGGTTACATCCGGCGCACGATAAGCGGCGTTATAGCAGCGGCCGCGCTGGCTTCCGGGGTTACCGTGGCAGCAGAACAGCCTACCGTTAACTGGCGCATGCAGGCCCTCTGGGATGCTGGAACAACACCCTACGAATACGAGAAGAAGTTTGTAGAGCGGGTCTCCCAACTTACCGATGGCAAGTTCACAATTCGTTTGTTCGGCGGGGGCCAGTTGGCGCCTTCAGCACAGGCGTTTGAAGCTGTTCGGGGCGGCGCGTTCGAAATGATGAAGACCTTCGACGGGTACAAAGCCGGCGCAATTCCAACATTCGCTTTCACCAGCACGATTCCTTTTGGTTTCCCCGAATCGGACCAGTATGAAGCCTGGTTTTATGAAAAAGGCGGTCTGGAATTGGCGCGTGAAGCCTACGCGCAGGCGGGTCTCTTCTACATTGCGCCCACTGTTTATGGTCAGGAGCCGATTCACTCAAAGTTTGCAATAAACAAGCCTGAAGATGTAAAAGGCAAAAAGGGCCGATTTGTCGGACTTGCCAGCACAGTGATGAGCAAATTTGGTGTTGCCGTCACGCCACTTCCTACTGCAGAGGTGTACCAGGCGCTTGAAAAGGGCGTGATCGATTTTGCCGACCGGGGTGACCTGACTGCCAACCTTGAAGCGGGCCTGGGAGAAGTAGCCAAGTACGTCATTGTGCCTGGTTTCCATCAGCCCACGACCGCGACCAGCTACGTCGCAAACCAGAGAGCCTATGACAAACTGCCAGATTCCTACAAGGCTGCTCTTGAAGTGTCCGCACGGGAAATTTCAGGTTCACTGAGGCAACACATTATGGCGCAGGATGCGGTAGCACTGAAAAAGTTCCAGGAGCAGGGTGCTGAAATAATCCATCTTGATCCGGCTGTGATAGCCAATGCTCGCCCAACCGCTATGGAAGCGTGGAAAGAAGCCGCAGGCGATGACGAACTCGCCAACAAAGTACTGCAAAGCCAAATCGACTTCATGAAGGAACTGGGCCTTATTCAGTAAGGCTTCAGATCAGATGTGCTTTGATCAGCCCGGGTCTGCCGGGCTGATGCTCCCCCCATTTGAGGTTTCCTTATGCGGATTCTAAACGGCTACTGCCAAACTGTTACGCAGGTGAACCGATGGCTGGCCATTGTCGCGTCTTCGCTGGTTTTTATCATGGTCGCCGTTATTTCCTATGAAGTTGTGGCTCGTTATTTTTTTGATGCGCCTACGGTTTGGGCACTGGAGTTATCAACCCTGCTGCTCGGCCCTTACTTTCTTCTCGCCGGGCCCTATTTTCTGCACACCGCCGGCCATGTGAACGTCGATATTCTATATGGCAAATTTTCACCCCGTATAGCGGCGTTTGCAGACACGGGCATTTACGCCGTGATCGTGCTGATCAGTTGCATTCTTATCTATCAGAGTATTCCAATCGCTCAAAACTCGATCGATTCTGGTGAAACCTCGTTTTCCTCCTGGAATCCGGCTATCTGGCCCGTGAAGACTCTTATACCGGTAGCATTCAGCCTGCTGTTACTTCAATCCATCGCAGAACTGTTTACCGCAATTCAGCGTATTGGCTCTGACGGCGAGGCAAGGGTATGAGCTCCACACTTGTATTCACCGCCATGTTCTTTTCACTCCTGCTCCTGTTACTGAGCGGGATGCCCCTGGCGTTCGTTCTAATCTCGCTGGCAGTGCTGTTCACCATTTTATTGTGGGGGCTGGACGCGCTGGTGCTGACCGTTTTGCAGACATACGACGTTATGACGTCGGATGTGTTGCTAGCCATTCCGCTCTATGTATTGATGGCCAGCATTCTTCAGCGTTCGGGAATTATCGAAGCTTTGTACAAAGCGATGGAACTCTGGTTCCGGCGCCTGCCCGGTGGCCTTGCCGTCGGGACTATTGCCATTTGCACCGTTATGGCCGCCATGACCGGCATCGTTGGGGCTGCAGTAGCCGCCATGGGGATTCTGGCTCTTCCGTCCATGCTGCGCCGCGGCTATGACGAAAAGATGGCACTGGGAGTCATCTGTGCCGGTGGCACACTGGGCATTCTGATTCCACCTTCGATCATCACCATCGTCTACGCCGCTACAGCGCAGATATCCGTAGGAAAAATGTTTGCCGCCGGGATAGTGCCGGGCATGGTGTTGTCCGGTCTTTACGTCAGCTACGTAGTGATCCGGACCATGCTGAAACCCAGCCTTGCGCCTGCTCCGGACAACATCGAAATAAGTTGGCTCGAGATGTTCGGGTCACTGAAGTCTCTGCTCTTGCCGACCCTGATTGTGTTTAGTGTTCTGGGCAGTATCTACGCCGGAATCGCCACGCCGACGGAGGCCGCTGCGGTTGGTGTAGTGGGGGCAATGCTGTCGGCAATGCTGCAGGGCCAGTTCACCACGGCAAACCTCAGCGATGCGGCAATGGACACGCTCCGCGTAACAACGATGATTATGTGGATCACCATCGGCGCCAAGATCTTTGTCTCGATATTCACCGGAACCGGCGGTGCCGATTCGCTGCTGATGTTTATCGAAAACCTAGAGCTTAACCGCTGGCTGGTGCTGCTTTCGATGATGGGCATTCTCGTTCTGCTGGGCCTGTTCCTGGATGAGATCGGCATCATTTTGCTGTGTGTACCGGTGTTCATGCCGATCATCGCCGCATTTGGCTTTGATCCGGTGTGGTTTGGCGTGTTGTTCCTGATTACCGCACAAATGGCGTACATAACTCCGCCATTCGGCTACACCCTTTTCTACATCAAAGGCGTACTGCCGCCAGGTATAGGAATGGAGACCGTGTATCGCGCAATCCTGCCGTTCCTTGTACTGCAGATTATGGCTCTGATTCTTTTCATGTTGTTCCCGGACCTGGTGACCTGGCTGCCCAATCAGCTGTCCCAACGCCTGGTTTCCTGACTCTTTGATCGCGGAGATTTATTCCATGTCTACCTCAAATTCCCGTATTTCCGGATTTCATAACCTCTCCATGGCCGAGCGCCTGGAGAAAGTCATCGAAGTCGCCGGCCTGAACCCGGATATTGCCGATCATATGGGCAACACCGGCAATCTGACCGCCGAGATCGCAGATTCAATGATCGAGAACGCCATCGGCACCATGAACATTCCCATTGGTGTTGCGACCAACATGGTGGTAGACCAGCAGGATACCTTGATTCCGATGGCAACAGAGGAGTCGTCGGTGGTGGCTGCAGTCTGCAACGCTGCGCGCCAGTGCCGGGATTCCGGAGGTTTTCTTACCTCCATGTCGGGCTCGCTGATGATCGCTCAGGTGCAACTGGTTGAAGTGCCCAACCCGGAGTTTGCGCGCCTGCAGATTCTTGAGCACAAAGCGGAAATCAAACAGATTTGCGACGAAACCGACCCGGTTCTGCTTAAACACGGAGGCGGATTTCGTGACGTGGAGGTGCGTGTTCTGGAGGGCCGCCACACGGGCACCATGGTGATCACGCACCTCATTGTCGACACTCGCGATGCCATGGGCGCAAATGCCGTGAATTCCATGGCAGAAGCTGTAGCGCCACTGATTGCAAAGTGGACCGGAGGACGGACATACCTGCGCATTCTCTCGAATCTCGCGGACCGAAGGCTGGCGAGAGCCCGCGCAACCTGGACGCTCGATGCTATTGGTGGCGAGTCGGTTCGGGACGGTATTCTTGCAGCCTACGAGTTTGCAGACATCGACCCGTACCGGGCAGCAACACACAACAAAGGTGTTATGAATGGAGTCAGTGCCGTGGTTCTGGCTACGGGTAACGACACCCGTGCAGTTGAAGCCGGGGCGCACGCGTACGCAGCACAAACCGGACGCTATCGCTCTTTGACCCGATGGGAAGTAGACGGGGATGGCAATCTGACCGGCATGATCGAAATGCCTATGCCGGTAGGGCTCATAGGGGGCGCCACCAAATCCCATCCCACCGCACGTATTGCGCTGGACATTATGGCGGTAAAAAGTGCGGACCAGTTGGCCCGCACCATTGCTGCCGTTGGCCTCGCTCAGAACTTTTCCGCCCTCAAAGCTCTGGCGACCACCGGAATCCAGAAAGGCCACATGGCGTTGCACGCCAAAAACATTGCTGTGATGGCAGGTGCGCTTGGCGCAGAGATCGAAACCGTGGCAAAAGACTTGGTCAAATTGGGGAAGGTGAGGGTGGATATTGCGGAGGAGATACTGAACAAGCTTCGGGGCTGATTTGCCGAGACACTTGGCGCCCTGATTAACAGGGCTTCAAGTGTTCCTCAATAAACTCATTCACCAGGCGCAAAACGACATCCGGTTTTTCCCTGTGCGGAACATGCCCGCATTCTTTCAGCATCTCCAAAACACAAGGGCCTGCCGGCAGGGATGTGTAAAGTTCCGGATGATCGGCTGAGCCAAATTCGTCGTCCTCACCATGAATGGCCAGAACAGGGCAGCTCACTCTGGACAACGTTTCGTTCAGGGTCCAGTGCTGAAAGTTGTCTGATAGCCAGGTCCCCGTCCAGGCGCGCAGAACCCAGTCCGCTTTTTCACCATGGTATTTTTTAAGCCGATCTATCTGGCCGTCCTGCGCAAAAACCTGCTCCGCATCGCGAATACCCTCAACCGTAAGATCCTCAACAAACGCCTGGGCCGCTTCTGTAATCAGGGCAACGCAGTGATCCGGGAAGGTTGCGGCGCAAACTGCAGCCATAGCTCCGCCAACACTGTGCCCAAAGGCGATAAAGTCTTTTATGCCCAACTTATTGCGTATGGCTGTGAACGGCCCGGTTGCTTCGTTAATGATGAAATCAGATTCCAGAATGTCCATGCGGGGGTAGGAACGCCCGAACCCGGGCCGATCATAGGCAATTACCTGACGACCGAGCGCGCGAGCCAGCTGTTCGGGAAAATCCCGCCAGAGCTCAACACTTCCCAGCGAGTCGTGGAAGAGCACAATCGGCGCCGCGGTTGCAGTATTGGAAACTACAGAAGGCGTCCAGCTCTTTACATAGAGCTCACCGGCAGAGGTAGAAACGTAGCGTTCGTTTGCTGATATTGAAGGCATGGGTTTTTGGTTCCTGTCAGAGCGTATGCGGATCAGGGAGCAAGATAGTCCAGGACTGACTGGGATGGAAGGAATGGATGAACTACCATGGATCCTACCGAACCTGCCCTAATTTACTTATGAGTGCTCTGACGTGTCGTTTTTGAACCTATCTTTGTTGTCAGCATTTATCCCGACCTTTTTTATCGTCTCCGTCACACCCGGCATGTGTATGACTCTGGCGCTGTCGCTGGGTATCACTATCGGCGTGCGGCGGGCAATGTGGATGATGGCAGGGGAGTTGGTGGGCGTGGCAATCGTTGCATCCGCTTCCGCGATTGGTGTCGCAACGTTTATGCTGCGTTACCCTGCAGCATTTGAACTGTTCAAGTATGCTGGCGGCGCTTATCTGATCTGGCTAGGCGTTCAGATGTGGCGCTCTCGAGGCAAAATGGCTATGCCCGAAGGCAACGCGGCGCCTAATACTGCATCGCGCTGGCAGTTAGCGGCGCAGGGGTTTATTACGGCAATTGCCAACCCTAAAGGCTGGGCGTTTTTCGTTGTACTGCTGCCGCCGTTTATTGATAGCTCTCTGCCTATTGCGCCACAACTGAGCGCGCTGGTCATTATTATTCTCACGCTGGAGTTTATCTGCCTGCAGATATACGCCCACGGCGGCAAAACGCTGAGTCGTGCCTTGAGAAAAGGTGGCAGTGTTCGCTTGGCCAACCGGATTTCCGGGAGCTTGATGATGCTGGTGGGCGTTTGGCTTGCGCTGGGCTAGTGGCGAAAATTCAGACTCTCTTCTATCATTTTTTATGTAAATACTTCGCTTTGCGTTGTCTCGCTGTAGGGCAAATTTCATATTAATGAAAAGGGCTTTGCTATGGCGACTCGGCACGTGCTTTGTGTGCACGGTATCGGTTCACACACCGATGACTGGATTAACACACCAGATGATGGGGGTATGTCATTCAATGACCTGTTCCTGGATCGTTGGAACGATCTTCAGACAAACCACGATTACCGCCCCAGACATGACATCAAGCTCTACTCCATCCATTACAACGACGCTATCGAGAGGCTTCTGGGGAACTGGGTAGAGCAACTCGAGCTCCTCTCAAATCGCATGAGCGAAAACTCCGATTTCCAAAAGGAAAAAGACTTCTTTGATGGGCTCATCGAGAAAGCCAAGCCAGCTGATGATCAGCGTAGTTTTTTGCTGACCCACATTCTGGATCTACTGGTGTTTGCAAGCCTGTATTCCGTGCAAGACAGCATAATCACAAAAGTCGGCAATCAAATTGGCCAGATTCTGAAGGATGAGGTTGATTACAACAAGGGGGATCAGGTGTGCGTAATCGGGCATTCCATGGGCTCCTCCGTTGTGGAAAAAACCCTGAAAGCCCTCTTCAGCGAGAGCGCATCTCTGGATGGGCTGAAGTTTCGACTGCAGGGAAATGAGCAGTTGGCAGCAGTCATGCTGGTCGCCAATGTCAGCTATACCCTGGCCCGGAAACGAGACGCCTTTTACGACAGCATTTTTCGCCCCGGAGGCGATGAGATGCGGATCATGAAGCATTTGCTCAACGTTAATCACAAGCTCGATCCCGTAGGTAACTTTAAACCTTTTGATCCCTATAGACACAATCCCGACTGGCTACCAGCGGAAGACCAGGATAACTACCATAACCTGGAGATTTCTCGCCTCAGCTCACCGATGGTTCATTCAATAAATCATTACTTCCGAGATCCCAATGTATATCTACCCTTATTTGAAATATTAGGGGGTAGAAGCATTGCTAAAACCGTACTAGTGAAACTTAAAAGTGACTTTGAAACTGACACGCCTCTTGGGAAATTCAGGTCTGCCCGGGAATCACTGAAAGAGCTGGATGTAACGGAAGCACGTTCAATGAAGGAATTTTACGAGAAAGTTAAAGCTTTAAGTGATTACGCTCAAGAATTCAAAAAATAAGGAGGAGCAGATTATGGGTTGGATTAAAGGTTTTACGTTCAGTACTTGTTCACTACACCCATTATTCATTTTATTACTTCTGTTGCCGTGGTCGTACGCATATGGAGAAGAGACGGCATGTGTTTTTGAGCTTGGGGACGATTCAACGAAAAGAATTTACGAAGATGCCATCACGGCCTATATCGAATCTGAATGCTACCTGACAGACCCCAATGAAGGGGAAAGTCTGCGCACGGAGATCGGCAACGTCAACCTGTGGCAAGATGGGAAGCTGAACTTTGAACGTGCTAACTCTGTATATCGTCAGCGCCAGGAATCTCTGCAAAATATAAGATCTGACCTTGACATTGCTGAGCGCGAGAACAGGATTTCGCACGAAGGTGCGCAGCAACTTCAAGCTCTGATTAGTCAACTGGCCCGTCGCTCGGAAATCACCCAGAAACGGCTAGATCTGATGGGTTCGGGAGAATGCAAAATGCTGGTTATCGGCAACATTTGGAAGCTAGAACTACCTGCCATAAGCAAAATCTCGAACGAAGAAGAGGATTCGGAGAAGTGCCCAGGTACAACAAATGGCCTACCGGAGTTTGACACCTACGCCGCACTCGAAAATGGCTGCACAGACAGTGGCTGCAAGGATGAGTATATCCTTGCCAGGCGAATTTCGAACCAGTTCAAGATGGCACTGCTTTTTTCTACAGGAATCGTTGCGGAGGGCAGGGACGCCATTTTCAGCAGTGTGGCAAACAAAGATAAACTCTGGGACAAGTTTTTTTACGAATCCAGGCCCATGCTGCCTTTTGACATCGCATTCACAGATTGGATGGAAGGTGTTTATGACGGTTCACTGGATAATGGCTTCAATGTTCCACCGTCAAAACAGTGGTTTCTTCTTCACCCCGGTGTAGGTATTGAATGGGTGGATGGGGCTGAGAGTTCAACCAAAAATGAAATAGTTATTTACCTGGAAGCCATTGGATTTAACGTATGGAATGAAAAAGATCGGTTAGACCTGCCTGTATTAAAACATATTTCCGGCGTATCTCTGGCTGCCGTCGCCTCCGACCGAATAGGTGTAGATAATATAGGTGCAGGCTTGGTATTTACTATTAACAACAGCTATCAGTTTGGCGTCAGCAGTTATGGCGGAGAGGTTGGTGTTATGCTAAGTGTCAACTTTATGGACATGTTCAGGGAAAATTACGTTAATAGCGTGAAGGTATTGAAAAACTTTTGATATTGATTTTGCAGTGTGCAAATAAACCATAACATTTTTTTGCACACTGCCAGACTCTGCCTGTACTGATTTCTGTCCTAGCAAGATGTCATGACGCTGTTTGCTGTTAAGGGGCCCTTGGCCCGAATCCACGCAACAGGGTTTTGATTGTGCACTCCGGGCAATCGGAGGAAAGGAAGTTGATCCTCCGCCGGTCAATTAGCCTGCGCACACATGCCGAAGTCTGTCAACGTGGATGTCACGTTTAAGCCCTAACCTCACACCCTGTCGAAACTTTTTACATATTGAATTCAAAATTTCATATTTTTCGCCGAAATTATTTTTAATACATTGGAATATTTGGATATTTCTTTGGTTGGCTCCTGGTTTGCTCATAACAATTTGTCATACCTTTATAGAAAAAAAATCCAAAAATTCAAAAGGTAAACAGCGATGAAGTTTAAAACGACCAGGAAGTTGGGCACCTCTCTGATTTTTTCCACCGGTCTGGCTTTGGCGAGCTTTTCAGTTAGTGCCATTCCATTCAATGATATCTATATTTTCGGCGATAGCCTCTCCGACACTGGAAATACCCGGAGCCAAGTACCCTTCGGTACTTTTGGACCGGTCGCTACCGCAGCTGGCTACGGATCAAATGGCCGGTTCAGCAACGGTCCGGTCTGGCATGAATACCTTGCCGATGAACTTGGCACGTCAAGGGCAACAAGGTCTACGGCGGGTGGTAACAACTTTGCCTATGGTGGTGCTAGAGTGGACACGGCAGGCGGCGTATCCGCGGGGCTGCTTACGCAAAATGACCAATATTTCAACCGTCTGGCCGGGGCTGGCTCCGATCCCGACGCTCTGTACATAGCCTGGGCAGGCGGAAATGATATGCGTGATCTGGTCGGTAATGCTGACCCGCTTGCAGCTATCAATGCACAGCTTGACTCCTGGTTTGGGATGTTGGGTGGCTTGTTAAACAGCGGAGTAACCACGTTGCTCGTACCGAATCTGCCTGACCTTGGTAGTATTCCGGAATTTCGGACTGGTCCGAACAGCCTCTCGGGGACGGCAGTATCGACTGCCTGGAACGAAGGGTTGAAACAAGGCTTGGACGAACTCAACGAAACCACTGACGCCGATATTTTTTACTTTGACGTGTTTGGCCTGTTTAACGAGCTGTTAGTGAACCCCGGCGCTTTCGGGTTCGCTAATACAATCGATGAATGCCGATCAACGACGTTTTTCTCTGAGAGGGAATGCGCAAACGCTGATAGCTATACCTTCTGGGATGAAATTCATCCAACAACCGCCGCCCACAGCTATTTGGGTCAACGGGCATTCGATCTACTGGCAAGCGGCAACTCTCTTGTCAAAGTATCCGAGCCCATGACAGCATCCTTGTTACTGTTGGGCGTTATCGGCCTCTGGGGGCGCCGTTTCCTGGCCAACTCCAAGTCGTCAGCAGTTTAATCTTTGCGGGCGGCCACTCCATGGCCGCCCGAAATAGATGTCGCTACATAAGTCAGCACTATGAACCTGTTGTTTCTATTTAAGGTGTTGTAATGCGTTCATCTACAGGGTTTGGACATTGGCTAAAAACTTCTTTGATCACAGTGTTACCTTGCATATTGGCTGCGCCAGTCATGGCTGAGCGACCATCCACACGATTAATTATCGAGCAAGTATACGGGGAGCAGCGCGTCAGAACGGTAATGGTCATCAACAACGCCTCTGTCGCTTTTCTGTCTGACTCAAATGAGCTTAGCTCTCTGTATAACTCAGAGACGGGAGATCTCTGGTTACTGGATCATGAACGTCAACTGGCTCAGCAAATTAATCAGAAAGAAGTCCAGATTTTTGCGGACAGGCTCGCTGTTGAAGTAGCAAAGTTCGAAGCCAGTATTGCCTCATTACCGGATGATGAACGAGCTCTCTCTATGAAACGCTTCGAGCAATTGTTTGAGCGGGCCAATCAGAAGGCTGCCAGACAAGTGGATGAGTTTTTGCCACAAGACCGGGTAGGGGAGTTTGCCGGAATTCCTTGCCAGTGGCATGACATGGTCGAACATCAAAGCACCGGTGATAAATTGTTGGGAGTTGCGTGTCTGGCAGAAACTCATCTCATTGCCCAAGGCCAGGCATTAACGTCGTTTTTCTCTGATATTGTAGCTTTTTCCAGTATTGTTAAAAAAGCCGACACCGGGCCCATTCAATTCCCGGTTATCGGCAATCTGATGGCTCTGCCATCGGGGCCTGGAATGATGGCGATAAAGATCAGTAACAGCCCTGATCTTTCAGGCCGAAAGGTGGAAATGGAAGTTATATCCGCTTCAACCGAACGTCATTCGAGTAATCAGTACCACATTCCCGCTGGCTATCGTCAGCAGCGTTTCAGCGAGTCCCTCTGAAAAAACCGAGATGCTTGTTCAGCTCGCTCGAGCATTAGGCATCAATTTTTTACAGCGTGGTTTGCTGCTACCTCATGTTTTCGGGTAATTCTGCGGGAAAAGCTCTCGCCTTGCGGCTTCGTCACGCTCGGTCTTGAAGTCAATATCCTTGCCCAGTTCCCGAACACGCGCCACGGCAGGACGGCTGTTAATGCCATCAAACCAACGCTGCAGGTTCGGGTAGCTAGCCATCACTTCCTCACCTAATATGAAAGGCCCCTTGTCGACCCACCCCCAGGCTGAGATATCGGCAATACTAAAGCTGTCGCCAATAAGGAACTGGCGGTTTTCCAGGTGTGCATCCAGTACCTCATAATGCCGCTGGGTTTCGCGCTCGTAACGGTTGATTGCATAAGGGAGTTTTTCTGGGGCCATATGCTTGAAATGAACCGCCTGGCCGGAATAAGGGCCAACACCACTGGCGATGAACATCATCCATGACAGCATTTCTGCGCGATCCTCGGGGGCACCTGCCAATTGTCCGGATTTTTCGGCCAGATAGAGCAAAATGGCTGTGGAATCGAACACCCGTACGCCATTATCGTCAATGGCTGGCACTTTCCCGTTGGGGTTGATACTTCGAAACGCAGCTAAATGTTGCTCTCCTTTCAGCGTATCGACTGGCACCAGCTCATAGGGCTGGCTCGCTTCCTCCAGGTAGAGTGCAACCTTCAAAGAGTTGGGGGTAGGGTGAAAAAACAATTTGATCATGGGTCTCTCCAGCATTCTTGAGTAATCATTCAAGCACTTTTTGAGCAACCATTCAAGTTGTTTGAATCTCGCACTGACCAACTGCCGCGGGATTTTATAAATACTGAAGTGATTACAAAGAAGGCAAGGTCATGACGAGTAGCAATGAGTCTACTCGCCAGACTTGGGTCTGAAGTACGGTCTCACAAGTGCGGTGGTTTATTGGCGACCGCCCGCTCAGCCTGCCATTCTGTGAGTGTCTGTGCCGCTTTTTCCCCTTCAAGCGAACCTACGACTTCAAAGAAATCACTGCGTAGCGGATCCTTGACGACTTCCTCTCTTTCTTTACTGCGCACTACGTATAGTGTTTGCAAATTCTGATGATCAAAGGCTCGCCACTGTTGACGATCTTTGAGCAGGGTGAATTCGTGCCCCTCCAACGCCTTTATAAGGTCCTGGGTTTTTGTCGTACCGGCACGCTCAACTGCATCTTTGTACTGATACACGATGCTATAAGCCGTTGCCGCAGTGGAAGTAGGCCTTACGTTGTATTTTTCGGTAAATGCCTCCACAAACTCCTGGCCCCGAACAAAGTCCAGCTGGTAGGGGATCATCCACTCCCACGGGGTTGTTGAAATCACACCTTCCATAATGGTGGCCCCGACAGCTTGAGCCATCCCGACGGTGATGTTGGGCAGTACTATCTGCATTTTATCTTTGAGACCCATCTCGTGGGCAACTTTAAGCGCTCTCACCAGATCGTCACCATACAAAACCAGAAGCAGAATATCCGCTCCGCTTTCTTCGGCAGCACCAAGTGCTTCCTTGAAATCTTTAATGAAAGCGGCAGGAAACGGTGTGAGGGCTTGGGGATGGGCCTCTTTATCGGTAGTGTTTGTAAAATTCCGGAATGATTCTTCTGAGGACCAGCCCCAAGTATAATCGGCTGTCACATAAAAATACTTTGAATCACTGAAATTCGAGGTGAGATAGTTCCCCAAAGTGTTTGCTGTCATCCAGGCGTTGGGGTATTCACGAAACATATGATCATGGCCCTCGCTGCCAGTTGTGGCATTCGCTGAGGTTGTTGTACCAAAATAGAGACGACCCAGATTCTTCGCAACTTTGCCTGACGCAATAGTCACTGCGCTGGATGCGCCGCCAAAAACCATGTCTACGTTTTCCTGCGTGATGAGTTCTTCAGTGTTAGCGGCACCACGCTCAGGAGATCCGGTTGTATTGCGAATAACCAGCTCCACCTTTTTACCAAGAATCCCACCAGCCTTGTTTATTTCTTCTACGGCCAAAAAAGCAGCCAGTCTCTGCTGGAGGCCCAAGTCCTTGTAACGGCCAGATTGCGGGTAGTTAAATCCAAGCTTGATGGTGTCTGCCAATATCGAAAAACTGCACAGAAAAATCAGAAATCCTGCAAGCAGAGTTGCTTTCTTATTCATTTATTATGGCCCTCGTCCTTTTTGCCCCTTATTTTGGACCGAAGACTATATATTCATTTCATGACAAAAATCAGGATTCTTAGGTTAATAAAGACACGATTATCGTAACCTAATGTAGTTTGTAATTCTCTGTTCCACTGGACGGCCACACAAAGTACTAACCAAACCTGGAGCAAATTCTAGGGGTGGGGCGTCAGCTTCAAAGTCGCCAATGACTATCATTAACGGTGTTTTCCAAGTACGAAGCGTAACATCAGGACTTCACGATTCTGGTCCATCTAACACTGAATCGAGTTTGCTTTCCTTTATAAGATTTAACATAATATACATTATGCGCAGTATGGTGTGTGGTTTTGGAACTGTTCGGCCAACAAGTGGACGAACACAGAAAATACTAAATTTTCACAGAAAGTACTAAATTCGTCGCCCACTCACCTATGACTCTGATTCTTTGAGCTTTTTCGGATTTCTTTCAATTGTGGCATTTTGGAGCTTTGCGGTCGCCTAGATCAAAAAAAGAGAGCCCCAAGGCGTCCTTGGAGCTCCTGTTGGCAATGAATTGGGGAGTCCGGAGTTGCCCCTGGACTACCAATATTGTCAGGGCGACGGAGGTTGGGGAGAGTAACCTCAACATGTCTTAGAGCGTATCCAATCTTGGTTGAGCATAAGCATGCATTTAACGCTAAAAATCCATTGGGACAGCCAATGGCATGACGCCGGCCTCGCGATCTACCCTTCTTTAATCAATTTCCCTCTGCGTCAGACCTTGAACCGGGCAACTTGGGTACTGAGCCCTTCTGCAAGCCGCGCCAACTCTTCACTGGCAGCCGAGACCTGTTCGGTGGAGGCAGCGGACTGATCCCCCACATCGCGGATCAGCGTGATATTCTGGTTAATATCTTCCGCCACGGAGCTCTGTTCTTCAGCAGCAGTAGCAATCTGGCTGTTGTACTGGCGGATTTGTTCAACCCCTTCCGCCATTTCCTCAATAGCCGTGCCTGCTAATTGCGCACGCTCTAGTGTCTGTTCGGCAAGCTGATTGCTGATCTCCATGCTGGCAACCGATGTTTCCGCACTGGTAACCAGATTGTTGATCAGGGTTTCGATCTCTGTTGCCGAGCTCTGGGTACGCTGAGCCAGTGACCGCACTTCGTCCGCCACCACGGCAAATCCCCGCCCCTGGTCGCCGGCGCGGGCCGCTTCTATAGCAGCGTTCAGTGCCAGTAGGTTGGTTTGCTCGGCAACCGACTTGATCACGTCCAGCACAGTACCGATGTTGTTGGTTTCCGTTTGCAGGCCATTGAGCTGTTCCATTACATTGGCGCTTTGTTTGTTCAGGTCTGCTACGAATTCTAAGGTTTCCCTGACGGCCTTTTCGCCGTTGCCGGATTTTTCGCTGGCCTGGTTGGCCGCCTCGAAGGCGGCTTCGGCACTCTTGGCAACTTCATTGACGGTTGCAACCATCTCATTCATCGCGGTGGCGACCTGGTCGGTCTGAGATTGCTGTTCTGCCACGCCCTTACTGGTTTGATTCGTTACGGTAGAAAGCTCTTCCGACGATGAGGCAATACTGGAGGCTCCGGTATCAATTTCGCGAATCAGCTCTCTGAGGTTGGTTATCATGGTCCCAAACGCAGCGAGCAGTTGGCCAAATTCATCACCGCGCTGGCTTCGGACATCCACAGTGAGGTCGCCTGATGCAACCTTGTTGGCAATGCTAACCACTTCGTTGATTGGCCCTGTAATTGACTTGGTCAATACCCACGCAAGGACGATAGTAGTGAGAAAGGCGGCCACTGTTACGAGAGTAATTTCTGTAACCGTGAGGTCATATCGCTCTTGCATCTGTGTTTGCTCGCGCTCCTTTAGGTCCTCTGTGAGGTCGATCGTACGAGTCGCGATAGCAAGCAGTTGCTCCTCAATGGATTTAACAAATTCAGGCGTTCCGTTGATGCCAGTTTCATATTTCTTCAGGAGTTCTTCATACGACCTGACGTCTTCAAGAATTTGTTCTGCCAGTTTCCGGCCCTCGCCTTCGTTCATTTCAATCAGAGGCGCGAGGGCCCTTTTTGCTTCATCGACGTACCCAATGGCGTGCTCGATGTATCGTGGGTCCCGATGAATCTTAAAGCGCTTTTCGTCTCTTTCCGCTTCCAATAGTTTAATCTCCGCCGTGTTGGCGTGTTTTACAATTGAAACGCGGTGATTGTAGTCATTGAGGGAAAAAAAACTTACGCCGGATACGATGGTCAGAAGTACGAGAAGGGTGGCAAAGCTGACAGCCAGTTTTTTGCCGACAGCGAGGTTTCTCAAAGAGTTGCTTACGCCCATTCTTGGGTTTCTCTATATTAATTAGGCATGTGGAGTGGTGAAATCCCGATCCATCTTAGACTGTATAATGTCTCTACAGGTGGGGCTTCAGCAGTTAATTGATAGTTGCTCCGCTGATGTGAGTGTTCCATCTGCTGGTCTTACGACAAAATGCAGGGATCAGATGAAAGTTTGGCGGTAGATTCGACCGTTCAGTGCGACATAATGGGTTATCCCCTCATTTTTATCGGGGGGGAGGAACCTACCAATCTGACATTTGCTCAAGAACTTACTGTCTCTGACCAACAGCCGATGATCGGAATGAAGCGTTTGGGGGACCGTCATGAACCGGCTGAACCTGGCCCGGGTCATGGCACCGTCGCTGACGCCCTGAGCGTATGACCGAACAGGATTTCCGGAAAGCTACATTTGGTTACGATAATCGCGTTTTTCTTAACCAGTGAATCCTGATTTTTGTCATGAAATGAATATATAGTCTTTGCTTAAAAATAATAGGCACAAAAGGACGAGGGCCATAATAAATGAATAAGAAAGCAACTGTGTTTGCAGGATTTCTGATTTTTCTGTGCAGTTTTTCGATACTGGCAGACACCATCAAGCTTGGGTTTAACTATCCGGAATCCGGTCGTTACAAAGACTTGGGTCTGCAGCAAAGACTCGCAGCGTTTCTGGCCGTTGAAGAAATAAACAACGCTGGTGGGATTCTTGGCAAAAAAGTTGAACTGGTTATTCGCAATACAGTCGGATCGCCTGAGCGCGGTGCCGCTAACAACAGCCCCTAACACAATGGCGCGCGGAGCGAGCTGCAGCCAATAAGCCGCCGCACTTGTGAGACCGTATTCAGGCCGAAGCCGGGGCGAGTAGACACATTGCTGCTCGCCATCGGCGGTCTTGGCTTGCGGAATTCCTTTCTTCGCCGACGACTTCGACAACATATGTGGCTCGGTTCAAGCCTATATAATTGAGTGGCCGTTAACGACAATCGCCCCTATTCATACGAACAAGAAACAAAGGATTACATATTTTTACGGTTCGATATTGGACGTGTACTAAGCTATGAACCATTATTCTTTTTTTGAATAATCGTGTGTCAAAACATCCTATATGTTTAGCATCCATACCTGAGCCATTTTTAGAACCAACCCGGTATCCGCAGGTGGACTCCAATTCCAAGGCTCGCCCTATCAAAACATACAACGTTTATAACAGTTGATTGAGCGCTATGAAAAAAGGAATTGTTGTATCGCAATCACATGGGTCTACACAACCAGAGCCGGAGGTAACCGGACAGACTGGCCGTCTTGACCCACCGCTAGAGTCCCAACTTAAGGTAATTGCGACGCTTGCACAACGCTCTTTTGGTGTGGATACCGTCTTAGTGTCAGTGCCAGGCCCAGAAGGCCTATGGACCAAATCGGAGCCCGAATCGCCTAGTGGACGCTCCACTGACCGTGACATTAACAAGCACGGGCAATCCAACTGTTTTGACCGAATTTGCGTTATCGAAGATACATTAAAGGATCCAGCATTTTCGGAAGCTTTTCTCATTTCTGACTATTCCGACACCCGGTTTTATGCAGAGTTAGCGATCAGAGCGCCGAATGACCTCCAGATAGCGTCATTCCGCCTCATGCACTCCCAACCGAAACACTTTGGCGAGCCCGAGCGGGAAATGTTTCAACTTTTCGGCAACATTATTAAGAATGCACTCGAGGACCAAGCTCGACACCATCAATCATCGATTGAAACACCCAACCTCGTTCAATCTATTTCACAAACTCAAGACCTTTTTTTAAATAACACCGATTACAAACCGGCCTGCAATCATTTGCTCAAAAACATACTGTCTCTGACCAACAGTCGGATGGGGCTTATTGGTGAAGTGTGTCATGACTCTTTGGGTAAGCCCTCTCTCAGGCTTTTGGCTTTGTCCGGAGAGCCTCAATGCCCGCACGGCATCGCCCTCCTCCAGGGAATTCAGAATGAGGGAATGGTTTTCAAGCATCTGGACAATTTGCTAGGGGCAGCAGTTTCACAGGGAAAAGTCGTTATTTCAAAGAATGTCGCAATAGACTCGAAACAAAGTGGACTACCCAAAGGTCATCCTGCAATGACGACCTACATGGGAATTCCCGTGTTTTCCGGTAAATCTGCGATCGGTCTTATTGGCCTGGCTGACCGTCCCGAGGGCTATACAGAAGAACTTGCTGAGGAGCTCAGGCCACTCAGCCAAACGGTCGGCATGCTCGTTGAGCGCCATCGGTTACACGTCGAAAAAGTCCGCAGCGATCGTAGAATGGAAAGAGCACGCAATTACGATCACTTAACGTGCCTGCCGAGTGGGCCCATGCTCACCAAACTCTTCAGGCGAGAGGTTCGGGAAACGATTAAGTGGAGGCGCACTCTATCCGTCTGCATGATTGACATCGACGATTTTAAACACATTAATGATCAATACGGCCAAGCAATTGGCGACGATGTCCTTAAAACGATCGCCATGCGGTTGAAACGCGCCGTCCGCTCAAAAGATTTGGTGGCGAAACTTCGTGGCGATGAATTTCTCGTTACGCTCCGGGGTGTAGATTCTCCATCAATTTATCGAAGACTTCTGGATGCCATCTCCGAGCCCATTTCTAGCTCAGCTCAGACGTTTGCACTCTCAGCCAGCATGGGTGTGACGGTGTACCCGCAGGACCAAAGTGAACCCGACATACTCCTTCGTCACGCCAGCCATGCGCTGTATGATGCGAAGGAGTCCGGCAAGGGTCGATTTGTGACGTTTGATGTTGGCGTTCACCAGGCGCGCCAGGAACGGATTCGCATTCTTGAAGATATTGAATCCAGCCTTGAACTTTCCCAATTCCAGCTTTTCTATCAACCAAAAATCAATTTCCGGAACGGTATTGTAGAAGGGTTCGAAGCACTTATTCGCTGGAACCACCCGGAGCATGGCCTGCTGATGCCTAATGAGTTTTTGGGCGCGACAGAGTTGACGAAATATGAGTCCATCCTTGGGGAATTTGTCATCCGAACGGCACTAACAGCGCTTCAGCAATTCGAGGCCAGCCATCAAAACTACACAATCAGTATCAACATCAGCCCTCACCATTTCCTGGACAAAAATTTTATTCCCGCCCTACAGGCTCATCTAAGAGGTTGCAGCACTCAATTGCGACGACGCCTCGTTCTTGAGGTCCTGGAGAGCACTGCGATTGAAGATGTTGGTACGGCGACAAATACAGTAAAGGCGTGTCAGGCACTGGGCGTTACGGTTTCATTGGATGACTTCGGGACGGGGTTTTCTTCGCTTACGTATTTCAGGGATCTGCCGGTCGATGAAATAAAAATTGATAAGTCTTTTGTGATCGGCATGCTGGACAATTCCAGTGACCGGGTTATTGTTGAATCGATTATCAGCTTATCAAAGCGCTTCAATCGTCGCGTTGTGGCTGAAGGCGTTGAGACAAAGGCGCTTGCCCAAGAACTGCGTGGACTAAACTGCGATTTCGGCCAAGGGTATTATTTCAGTGTGCCCCAGCCGCTCGAACAAGCCATCGCGTGGGCTGACCGTTTTTCTACCCCCTTGTTCAAAAATGAAATGCAATGATGATTCATTCGAGGCATGTTGAGAAGACGGTCAAGATATTTACGGCGGGCCAATGGACACGTACAAATCGGTGATTCTATCTGTGGTTTGCCGACAAACTGACCCGAGAACCGTTCTGGACCGAAATTTGGGCGCCGAACAACCTGAATTACGACTTTTATGACCTATCAAACATAAAACCGGCACTAGCGGGCTCACCGTCCCTGATTGCCAGCAACTGTATGCACAGCATTGAATCATCCAGCCTCAGTGACGCCGAAATCATCCGCAAAACCCGCGCTGAAATTGCCCAATACCTGCCTCAGGCCGCGCGCAGTGACATTCGCCACGCTCGAGTCCATCGCGTCCCCATGGGCATCACCAAACCGGCGCCCGGCATCGCCCCGACATCACCACCCCCATTGCCGTGCTCCTTGGGGTCTCTTACTGACTCACAACAAGCAATCGACCGATGGCACAGCCCAGATACGTTTTGCCGCTCCCGCAGGGGCCATATCGTTCTTGGTGTGATGGCGCTTTTGTCTGAACATGGGGGCTGTGAGGGCCCGAAACCCCATCGTCACGCCCACAAGCATCCGCACCCGGTTCATGCGCACGACTTTGTAGTTGACGATCATTATACCTATTGGCCCAAATAAAAAGGGCGCGCTACCCCTCGGGTAACGCGCCCTTACTATGCCTCCTGGATGTTACAGTTCGCCCGTGTGGTTCGCTCCAATCGGGTTACCGAACTCATCCACAAACACGAACAGCTTGGCCTTGTTCTCATCAGCGGCCTTTGGATTGGAATACTCAACAACCCACAGATTACCGGCAGAGGTAGAACGCTGCTGGGGGCTGCTACCCTCAACACCATTCCACTCGGAGGATACCTGCTTCGAGCTGACCAGTTGCTGCTTTACGGCCTCTGCCTTCTGCTTTGCCTGTACTGTGGAGATAGGCTCCGAAACACCGTGGCTGTGGCCTGCGCCAGCAAATGCCTGGCCGGCGAATGAAAAAACGATAGCGGTCGTGAACGAAAGAATGAACTTTTTCATGGAATAACTCCTTAACGATGATTGGTTGATTACTTCTTGCTGATGCCGTCGTAAAAACCGCTGGTCTGAAGGACGATAGTAACCGTCTCGTCGCCGCGATTTCGCCAGTACCAGCCATGGGTACCGTCAAATGGCGCCTCGAATGCACCCTTGGCAGCAGGTTCATTTCTTCCCTGCCAGTAGCTGGTAAAATTGTCGCCGTCATTAAAGCGCTCGCCGTGCATGTCAAAATTAACCGTGCCGCCTTCTGAGGCCCAGTTGAAGACCATGCGGTCACCGGCGTTCATGGTGGCTTTTACCTCAAGGCCCTCGTCCGGTTTCAGAGTGACCGTCGTTGTGTCGGAACTGAGCGTGCTCTGGGTCTTCCACACAGGGCCCGTTGACAGCGCGAGCAAGTTGTTGGACGTCGCCGCCGTGTCCTCCGGCGCCACCTCAGCGGCATTAGCCTGACTTAACATGGTGAGTCCCATTTTTTGGCCCAGCCCAGTTGGATCAATGCCGTATTCCGCAGGCAGAATTGTCGTGATCAGAACCAGCAGGCCGATGATCGCTGCTACGCCGGTTGCCTTGATCAGACTCTTTGTCGAAGGCAGCCCTTCGCGATCCATATTTGAAATGTCTTGCATGATCTATCTCCTCAGGAAACGGCATACAGGCCAGTCAGCTGATACCCCATCAGCATGAAACCGGCACTCATTAAAAGGACGTTGGCGGCCAACGCCTGACGAGGAAAGACGTCGGATCTGCGCCAGAAGTTCATGGCAATCAGAATGACACTCAAGGCCATCAGCTGGCCGATCTCGACGCCGACATTGAACGCGAGAATGTTTGCCACCAGGCCATCGTCAGACAGTGTGAAGTCCTGAAGCTTTGTCGCCAGACCAAACCCATGAAAAAAACCGAAGATGAGAACGGCCGCTTTGGTGTTGGGCTGAAACCCAAACCAACGCCGAAACGCCCCCAGGTTATCCATCGCCTTGTAGACCACAGAAAACCCGATAATGGCATCGACCATGTAGGCGTTGACGTTGGTTTCGCTGAGCACGCCGTACAGGAGCGTGACACTGTGGCCAACGGCAAACAGCGTCACATAGATGCCCACATCTTTCATGCGATACAGAAAGAAAATGACCCCCGCCAGAAACAGCAGGTGGTCATAGCCGGTCACCATGTGTTTGGCACCGAGATAGATAAAGGGCAGCAACTGTGCCCCGCTTGCTTGCTCAATGAACAGGGCATCACCTTCTTCGACGCCATGAGCAAAGAGCAGAGGAGAAAAGAACAGGCAAACGAAGGCACCAGCAAAAAGTAATAGCCCACGCACGCCTCTATCTACGCTCGAAAAGCGCAGTAACGGCAAAAACGTCATTCGGTTATCTCCGAATTATGGAATCAAAACATGTGAACGGCGGTATACCGCCAAAATCAGGTGCGGGGCGAGGCTTTCGGGGGGCGATACAGCAGGGACGCCTGCTCAGGCAACGGCGACGGCGGCCGTTGTAATTCGGGCGTATCTCGTCCGAGGGAAAGTGGCACGGCTGCAATATCCAAAGGCACATGGTTTTCAAACGCGCCCAGCACATGGAGCAGCTGATGATCCCAGTCAGTCATCTCGACGGAATACACATGGAGGTGATCAAGAGACGAGTTGTGAAAGTGCCCGTGATCCTCAGCAAACTCCATCAGAGACAGACTTTCTGACGCCTGATGTACGTTCTGGTCCGAGGCCCACACACCGCGAAAAAGGATCAGCAATGACAGCGCTGTGACTATCAAAATTGCTTTGCCGGTGGTGGGTTGGGCTTGGCTCAGAAACACAGACTCACTTATCAGTTGCTGAAATTAGATTTGAATACTATCCAAATGCTGTATTCATTGCAAAAGTATGTTTTTGCTACAGGAATGCCGCGAAAAGGGCTGACGCCAACATTCAATCAGTTGGAGGTAACAATAGAGATGGTTGGCTATTCTTGGACCTTAATATACCCTAACCCCCTATTGTATAAATCTGATGCTAATCGATGAGTCACCCATGAGCCATATCACGCGTAACAAAACCAAATTGCTGGGCCGCGTTCGCCGTATGCGCGGTCAGGTTGAAGCCCTGGAGCGTGCGCTCGAAGCGGACAAGGGCTGTTCCGAAGTACTACACCAGATCGCGGCAGTCCGCGGTGCCATGAATGGTCTCATGGCGGAAGTCATGGAAGACCATATTCAGATGCACGTCGCCAATCCTGATATCGAGAGCGATGCCGAGCGCAGCAAGGGTGCCGATGAGCTGATAGACGTCATTCGCACCTACCTCAAGTAGGGGCAGCCAACACTTATTCGATCAGGAGTACTGACGCATGCATGAAGAACAAATGGCGAGATGGCATCACAGTCATACCTTTGGGCAAGATCAGAAACAGTCTGGCGAAAGGCGCACACTGATTGTGGTCGGACTGACACTGGTGATGATGGTCTGGGAAATTGCAGCGGGACTGATTTATGGTTCCATGGCGCTGCTTGCAGATGGACTGCACATGGGATCGCATGCGACGGCACTGGGCATTGCGGCTTTTGCATACGCATATGCCCGAAAAAACGCAGCGAGCTCGCGATTCAGCTTCGGTACCGGCAAAGTGAATGCATTGGGGGGATTTACGGGCGCCGTACTACTGGCCGGGTTCGCACTCTTCATGGTGGCTGAGAGCATCGATCGCTTTATCCATCCAGTCACGATTTCGTTCAACGGCGCTATTTTCGTTGCGATCATCGGACTGATCGTCAATGGCGTGTCGGCATGGATTCTTGGAGACGACCATGATCATAGTCATGCCCATCATGAAGACGATTCACACAGCTCTCATGACCACCACGACCATAATCGCCGCGCGGCCTATTTTCACGTGCTGGCCGATGCGCTCACCTCTCTCCTGGCCATCGTGGCCTTGCTTGCCGGCAAATACGCCGGGTGGACCTGGATGGACCCGGCGATGGGCATCGTCGGTGCCATTCTCATTACCCGCTGGTCTTGGGGATTGTTGAAAGCCACGTCAGGCATATTGCTGGATCAACAGCAGACTAGCATCGAACAGGACGTCAAGCGTGCCGTAGAATGCGGCGATACGCGCGTGAGTGATCTTCATGTCTGGTCAATCGGGCCCAACCTATACGCTGCGATTGTCGCGGTCGTTACCCATGATCCTCAGCCGCCCGGCAACTACCGCGGTCGTATCCAAGCGGGCAACTCATCGCTCGTGCATGTGACGGTGGAAGTTCAATCACTGGAACTAATGTGATGTATACCTCATGGGAGCTTTTTTCCACCCCACAAACAACGAGAATTATTACCAAGCCAATCGGGTGAAATTGTTTTTCTCAATTCTTGCATTCTCTGTATTTGCACAGGCAGAAGGTGTCAGCCAGGATGATATTGTTGACCGAATACTGCGTCTGAATAACGAAACCTTCAGTGCACTTAGCCTGGAGCCACTGCGGGGACCGGTACATTTCGGGATACCCACTGATTACGCCCAGACGTTTTTGCAGCAATTCATTCCGCGCATCCGGGATGCCTTCCCGGAGTTGTTGCCCCGAATTACCTGCGGCCGTAGCCGCAAGCTCCGGGAGTTGGCGACCACCGACCGGTGACCTGGATGTGGCCATTGTCACCGGCGAGCCCCGGTTTGCGTCGGAAAAAAGCCTGTGGTCGGAAGCCCTGTGCTGGCATGTCCCCGTCGGCTTACCGATAAATATGGAGAAGGTACTGCCGTAGCCCTACGGGACAGCGACTGCGCGCTGCGGGATCTCGCCGCCGCTCGTGCTTTGGCTCAAAAGCATTGAGTTTGCTTTGATCCTGAACGCATTTTAGGAGCGCTCATCGTCAGGAAATCACGACGAGCAGCTGTAATGCGACGATCCACCAAGCTCAAAAAACTCCGACGGCTTCAGCCTGTAGTATTTCTCTTCCACGTCTTTCGACTGCTCGGCGTATGGCTGCGTCATGACTTCCTGCAGCTCTCGAATTAAAGAATAGTTCCCCGCAGCTGCTTGCTGATACGCAGGCACAACGAGCCATTCCCGCAAACTGTATTTTGGATTGACCAGCTTCATCTGACGAGAAAGCTCCTCACGAGATCTAGGTTGAGTGAGCGATTTCCATTTTGTGAGCCAATCTGACCATCGCTTATCTATCCCTTCGGGGTCTGCATCGTACGACGAGCTCTTGTAGAAGCTGTTTTTTAGTGGGCCAATGTCGTCTGGAATCGCCGAAAGCTCGCGAAAGAACATGGTGTAATCAACAGGCATTTGCTGCATCAGCGTAGCGAGCTCGCTGAACAACGCCGCGTGAAAAGTGGCAAGTCCAAGTTTTGCAGCCCACATCGTGTTCATTTTTGCTTGCATGACTTTTGAGAAATCGCTTTGAATCTCGTCGAGTTGCCGCAGGCTGTCCTGATGCGCTGTCAGCAACGGCCGCAACGCCGAACAAAACATGCGGAAGTTGCGCTCTGCTGCCGCCGGTTGGTTCAGGAACGCGAAATGATGTCCGCCACCCGTCCATGGCTGGTAAAGCGGATCGAACACATCGCAGAACCCGAATGGACCGTAGTCGAGTGTGAAGCCGCCTGCCGCACAGTTGTCACTATTAAAGTTGCCCTGGCAGTAGCCGACGCGGATCCAGTTCGCCACAAGCGACGTGAGCCGGCTGAGGAACTCGCGCGCAAGCAACACCACTTTTTCGGCGGTGGCTAGTGTGTGGTCGATTGCGTTTGCGTACTCACGATCGATCAAGTGCAACACGATCTTCTCGAGCTCCTCCATCGCTTGCGGGTGCTCATTCTTGCGGGCACGGCGAGCGAAGAGCTCGAGTTGGCCAACCCGGATGAACGAAGGTGCAACGCGCGTCGTAATGGCGACTGGCTCCAATATAAGCCTGTCTGGATCTCTCGAATATGAGCCCTCCGAGTACCAGGGCCGTCTGACCTTCTCCGTTTTCGAAACGTACAAGCTCAAAGACCGCGAGGTTGGCACCCCGAGCGCGTGCATATGCTCCTGTGCCAGGAACTCCCGGACACTCGACCGCAAAACGGCCCGACCGTCTGCGCCACGGCAGTATGGCGTTCGACCGCCACCTTTTAGCTGCATCTCCCAGCGTTGACCGCTGATGACGGCCTCAAGCACTGAAATTGCGCGCCCGTCGCCGTATCCGTTGCCGGTCTGGAACGGGCACTGCTGGGTGTATTCGGTGCCGTAGATAGAAAGTGCGTAGCCACAGGCCCACCCGACGGTGCGCATCGGCTCCGGAACACGCGATAAGTTGCCGGAGAACATGCGGACGAAATCGCCAGACAGCGCCATGCTGTCGGCGAACCCAAGTTCGCGAAACAGGTTTTTGCTATGCGCGACGTACTCGGGATTTTCAATTGGTGTGGGGTTGACCGGAACATAGTGGCCCGAGAAGACCTGTCGCGGCGCGTGGTCGGCTCCGTTTGCCCTCCCCTCAGGGTCGCAATTGAGAGTGTCCATGAGCGAATAGTCTGCCAACGTTGCGAGTTCGTCGAGCGTCGCAACATTAGTGAGGGTTTCCCGGGGCATTGGCTTTGGCATAGGGACTCCTCATGCGTGGGTTTGATTATGGGGACCAGTGTGCGTGTGTACGCCCGAATTCGTAAACACTTGGGTACTAGACTACATTGCAGAGCGCGAGGGTTACAGAACGACTGCCGATCGCATTCGTAGAGCGACCGCCAGATTGATTAGCCATGCACTCGCCATCAACAAGTCTCGCTCCAAGCCTAAGGGCTCATTGCCTAGTGAAACCATCCACGCCAGCCCCAGGACTGTCTGGGTTGAAGCTCCCAGCCCAATAGCGTACGCGCTGATCATGCATGAGTAGTGACTTCTTACGTCTCCTCTTCTGATACAGCGTATGCCCAACACTATCAGTCCAGCCATCGCAAGACTGACGACCAAGCGCACCCAGTAAAGAAGGTCCCCTTGCAACTCCTTCGGGAAGCTGTAGAAGTGGGTCATCCAAAGTCCTGATGTTGCTACCAGAATTCCACAGGCAGCGACTAGCAGGCCATTTGCTTTGTGGAATTTTGGAAACTTTTTGAGGACTGATGGCAGAAATTGCAGTGCTCCGAATACACAGAAAATGAAAGCGCCAATCACGTGCACTACCGCTGGCATTGGAGCCTCTATAACCCGCGGATTGGCGGGCATGATTTGAAGTCCCCCGGTTATCTCAATAACCCTGACCAATCCTCCAAAAACCGGGATAAAATTGAAAATGAATAGAAATACCAAGAGCGCCCACTCACCTCTTTTCATGATGGTCGACCACTGCAGTCAATGGTTACGACTCTCGGCGCCCAAAGCCCTGAAATCAATGCAGATGCTCCCGCTGACTCCCAAAGCAGTGCTGTCGCAATCACGCTTGAATATGCATGCTCGGCTTTAACGCTGCGCCATTCACGACTATTGCACACCTCTGCCGGATCAATGGGATCGCTGCCTTCAATAGTTTCGAAAAGAAAGCTGTGGTGCCATTGCGTCGACGTCTTGGCGTCTTCGACCTGGCGCTCGCCGTTGTCAAAGTGGATAACGGTACAGCCACCCGCTAGCAATGGGGTAACCAAGAGAGTTAAAAAAATCCTGGTTGGTCTGATCATGATTCGCACCAAACCTTTACGGTGGTTGGGGTGTAAATGCCAAGGCTCAAAAGTGCATACGATGCGTCAGAGAAAGACCTAAGAGACTGCACCTGAAGCACGCGCTGGGAAGAGCATATTTCTTTAACGTTCACGCGGTGCTCCCCCACCAGGCCAAGCCAGAAGTAGTTCTTTCTGGCCGAGAAACTGGGAGCAGAATCACTTAGCTCTGGAACGATTTCAGGCGCTCCCGTCGCCCCCCCCTGAGCTAGGCTGGATCGTGACATGGCCGCAACCGCTCGCGACTGCAAGCACTGCACAACAAACAAAAACTGCACGCATAGATTTATTCCCTGACTGTTGCCATTGGATTAGGGCACTGAGCAACACCCCGGCAATAATATCGAAGCAATTTCCCTTTGAATTCGGCAATATCCACACAAGGGATATGCAAATTTTGATGAGGTGGTGTTTGCATGGATTGGTCTGGAATGACTTTCGATTGGAACCGAGCGCGCGCGTTTCTGATATCAGCCGAGGAGCGTTCGTTATCGGCAGCGGCAAAAGCTATTGGGTGCACTCAGTCCACAATCAGTCGCCAAATATCTGCTTTGGAAAAAGAGCTGGGTGTTGCGCTGTTTGAGCGCGGATCGACTGGACTCAGGCTGACACCCAACGGCGCAAGGCTACTTGAGTTCGTCCGGTTGATGGGCGAAGGCGCCGGGGAGTTTTCCCTGGCGGCGACACTGCAATCGGATTCCCTCGAGGGAACGGTATGCATATCGGCGAACGAGTTAATGGCCAACTATACTCTCTCGCCAATCCTGACAAGACTGAGTTTCGAGCAGCCTGCTCTGAATATCGAACTAGTCGCATCCAACGAGCCAAGCGATATCCTCAGACGGGAGGCGGATATTGCAGTCAGATCTTTCAGGCCGACCCAACAGGGATTGATTGCAAGAAAAGTCGGAGAGGATCAGTACAAGCTCTACGCTGCAAAGAGCTATGCAGAAAACGTTGACAACTGGGAGGATTATTCCAGCCTTCGCTTTGTCGGGTCAGATGGCGCGTTTAAGCTCGTGCGCATTTTGAAGGAACAGGGAATCAAAATTTCCCTGGACAATTTCAAGGTATCTGCCAACCAGCATATGGCGCATTGGCAGCTGGTAAGGCAGGGAGCTGGAATCGGCGTTGTTACTAAGGATGTTGGTGACCTCGACCCCCTCGTCCAGCTCGTGATGCCGGAAGTTGAGTTACCAAGAACCGAAGTTTGGCTTGTTGCCCATCGTGAGCTTAAAACCAGCAGGCGTGTCCGCTTGGTTTATGATTACCTGGCTGCAGCCTTATCAAAACATTATGGAAATTCCGCTCGTAAGTTTTGAGACTTCGTCATGGAAACTGCCAAATTAGGCTTGGTACTGATTGCGATTTTTGTTGAAGCGTCAAATTAAGTACCTGTTCCGTGCTCACCCGGTGACGCAGCGACCGATTGGACTTCAGCAGTAATCCAGGATACAAACGCCCTGACTTTAGGGGAACGAAACTTGGCCTCTGGTGCAACGAGGTAATACTGATAGTCCGCCGGCAATGACACATCGAATGGGCAGAAAAGCAGCCCTGATTCCAGCAGTTCATAAACGAGGCTATAACGCAGAAGCGATATTCCATGGCCACCCAGAATCGCCTCTACCAGCGTTGAGGATTCCGTCACCCTGACTTTCACCGAGTCATCCGGTATCTCGACACCGATAGTTTCTTGTAATGCCCGCCAGGGACCCGCCATATCGTCAGAATCGTCCAATAGCCATGGCAATTGAGTGAGTGCCTCAGGTGTGACTTTTTGACCTCCCACAAGATCTGGATGGCATACCGGCAAAAGCGTTTCATCCAACAACTTGATTGACGTTAAATTCTCATAGTTTCCCTTCCCGAACCGTATTGCGATGTCTATCCCATCCTCCCGGAAATTTGCCAGGTGCCAATTGGGAATCAGGCTGATGGTCAGTCGCGGATATAAACTCTGGAACTTTTCCAACCGCGTCACCAGCCAACGGCTTGCAAACGATGGGATGGTCGTGACGGTCAGCCGGTCCGGATAAGGGTCTGCTGAAAAATTAGCGATTCCCTTTTCCAGTTCCTGGAAGCCGGCCTCTACATAGGTCAGCAGCTCTCTTCCTTCGCGGGTCAATCTGACTTGGCGGGTCAATCGCTCAAAAAGCGATAGACCGAGAAACGCCTCAAGCTTTCTGATATGCGAGCTGACGGCCGCTTGCGAAATATTCATTGCTTTCGCTGCTTCCTTGAAGCTCATTGCGTTTGCGGCGTGCCGGAACACCTGCAAAGCCCGCAGTGGTGGCATAGCTTGCATAGACTTGCGCCCTTCCCTAATCGCTACACATAAATTTAACTTAAGTATAAGCCTATATTATCCGTTTGTTCAGAAAGGCCCGCATTGAGAATAATAAACCCTAACTCACAGCACGGGGTCATGCAGATGGAAGCGCTAGCAAGTTCAAGAAAAGACGAGCAAAGCATCGAAAAACAAAGAATTGATCACTCCAGCAACCTGAGAATAAATCTTACCGCCAGGTTTAAAAGATGGCTGATCAATTGGCGCACGCGACGCCAGCTCGCGAGCATGCCGGATTTCATGCTAAAGGATATTGGCATCTCGAGGTCTCAGGCCGAACAGGAGCATCAGAAACCTTTCTGGAAGGACTGAACAGGTCATTTCTGAGCCGAACCTCCTGCTAAGCGACGCGCGTTGGCGCGTCCAGCGGAGGCAGATTTTAGCCGGAACGAAGCTTGAATAAATTGTTGGGGGTATAGCTCTATTTCTTTGAGCGAGATTCCAGTATTGCTGCCCCAATTGCCATGACAACCGCGACACCTGCTATAAATGCAGACAGCTCCATGCCTAATATTGTTTTGCTCATGTTACCCGACAATACTGAACCACTATAAAAACCCTGAATTGCATGAGCAAATAAAATACCTCCCATCACCAGGATAACTAAAACACTTGCCAGTTGAACCTGGTTTTTTAGCCAAACTAACCAGAGACAGAGTACGCCAATTCCGAAATTGGTTGTTAGCTGCCAAACTTCATGGAATCTGGCATGTGCAGGCCAGCTCGGGTTAAATACGTGAGAAGCATTGATTTCCAGAACCGGAATAACGACTGCAAAAATCAATACGCAAAGGGTGATGAATATTCTTGATATCATCTTAACTCCTAACGCGGCAATGACCGCCTGCCTGATTATGCGGCCACTGCGCCTGCAACCAGTTCCCAAGCTACCAGTATGAGCATGCCAATCAATACCAAGCATCCAGTCAGGAACAACCGAAATCTCATTGGCACATAATTGGAACCAGTATGCACGTAGGCATGGGCGTACCTACTCAGTGCGAACAGCCACGCCAGCGATATTGCAGCCGTCCCTGCGGCATTGATGCTGTAGAGCACCAAACAGAGCACGAAGAACAACACCGGGGCTTCAAACTGGTTTGCAATGTTGTTGGAGACCTTGACCACCTCATCCGGCCATACCTGATTGTTTAATGCCGCTTGCTGACGATTTACTTCACCGGCCTTTACTGCCTTGACCTTCCTCGCCCCAAGCAAAATAAACATTGTCAGGGTCAGAAAAATTTGCGCCAGGACGGGCCAAAAAATGTGGATTGAGTTCATCAAATTCCTTGTTATTGTTGATAGTTAGATTGAACGCCTAGCTCAAGGCTTTGGGGTCTCAAAACGACTATTCAGCTTCGTTAGAATCCAGGCCAATGCTAAAATGGACAGTGTCAGTATGGGAAGTGATATGGACAGTGTCAATATGAAAGCAAAACAGAAACGTACCGCAGGGCAAAAGCACGGCGATCTTAGGGCAGAGCTACTTCGAGAGGGGTTAACACTGCTCGATACAAAAGGAATTGAGAGCGTCACTATTCGCGCTGTATCACGCAACGCGGGCGTGGCTCATTCCGCGCCCGCCAATCATTTTCCATCCAGACAAGCAATGCTGACAGCCATCGCTGCAATTGTTTTTGCCGACCTGGCTGATCTGACCGTAGAAGCGATGACGGATTTAGCAGATAAACCAGAACAGGCCATTCAGGCCTTCGCTGAAACCTGTTTCCAATTTGCTTTCGACACCCCAAATCGGTATCAACTGCTCTGGCAACGCCAGCTTATCGATCAAGACGACCCAGCTCTGGCGAAGGAAATGGACCGTGTGTATTCGGCCCTGCTCTCATTACTGCAACAAGACACAGTAAACCACCGCGTAGACATCGAGACAGACGCCATTGCGATATGGTCAATGATTCACGGCTACATAAGCATGCGACTGGATGGAAACCTTGTGGCTGCTAAAGATACCGTAACGGATCTTCCACGACACAAAGCAATTATGCTGTCACTCATTGACGGTATTTATAACCGTGACAGCGAAACGGCGCCGGAGTATTAGTCGACAGACCGTAATTAAACCGTATATGGCCAGGCCGTCACGCCACGGCCATAACGAAAGCTCGGTGGTAAAAGCATGTGCTCAAGTCCGACAAAATATAGTTTGTTGAGCCCTGTCACGTTTAATATTCTACTTATGGGATCACTCAACGGACTTCCCGGAGGTGCCCTTTTGATACCATGAAGGCTGCTCTGAGCAGAAAATGTTCACTCGCGTTTTAAAAGAAGGCGCTTGCCTTAGTGATCCAGCGGGAACAATTAGGTGGGTGCGACTTTTGTTTACGAACGGTAAGCCAGACCCGCATTTCGAGCAGAATACCTTCGTAAAATCTCTCTCCGGATCATCGTAACGGATTAACTGTTCTTTACCGCTTAACCATATGATATTGCCTGGATCAGTCAGCAAATTTGACGCGTGAGAAGAGCCTGTAATCTGCTGGCATTGCGTGCAATGGCAAATAATAAGCTTGGTAAAGTTGTCTTCAACCATGTACGCGACAGTTCCACAAAGGCAGCCGCCTTTCAATTTAGTCGTCATAATTCAATCCACTAGCTCCGAAAAATGGCACGGAGTATTAGAAAATGGAGCTCGCAAAGATACTGAATGCCAATGCAGGGCTATGTTGAGGCTGTAGAAAAAGGTCGCAGGCTTGTTCTGACTGGGAAGTGATTAAAACATAATCAAAAAATAGCGCCTACTCTTAAATTTTGGAGCACTTATCATCGCACCGGGTATTGGTCCACTTGGCTCTGAATAAACGCGTACCTCAATCGGACTCTCTGGCGAAGTACGCGGTGGCCCTTTTTTATATATCTCGCTCTTCGGATACGCGTTTCAGCTCGGCCTTTAACCGACGATTCTCAGCCTGAAGCTCATCGTCATGCTGATGCTGATCGGCGGGCTTGGAATAGCGTTTGATCCACTGATAAAGACTGTGCCCTGACGCGCCCAATCGAGCAGCGACCTCGGCAACGGAATGACCTCGGTCAGCCACCTGTTTGACGGCTTCAATTTTGAACTCTTCGGTGTAGCGTGGGTTGCTCATTGGACCTCCTGGGTGCCTTGATTATAAGGCCTAGAGGTGTCTATGAAACTAGGGGCTATTCAGATGTTTACAATCCTGCAGGCCATGTAGGCGGCTTGGCTAAAAGTCTATGGGGACCATTCAAAAACTCTGATGAAAGGCTTTTTTTCGAGCTAATAAGACTATTCAGCGGGAAATCAGGCATTAATCAGACCCTCCTTAGGAGTGTGGAAGAAGTTAATCGTTCAAGGAGTTTATACCTTGCAATTTAAGTTTTTCTAAACCGTCTTTCATAGCTTTAACTTGCTCTGATGGATGTTTTTGCCAAGTAGACACTTCACCAACAACTTTAAACGGGGCCAATGAACGATAAGACCCTGTAGGGTTTCCTGGGAATTTCCTATCAGTTAAATCAGGATCATCTTCGATACTTCCCGTCGGCTCTACCAAATAAATTCTTTCGCGGCCTTCGCCAAGACAAAGTTCAGCTCCCCAGATAGCAGCATCCAACGTTGCCGTTAAGAATATATACTTGGCTTTTTTTCTTTGCCCAAAATTCGATTGGAAACCCGCTTCAATTAAATCCCCGATTTTTAGATCCACCTTTGTCCCATGGAAAAACGTTTGCGAAAAAGGAGTCGCTTTTGGTTGATTCGGTTTCATCAGTTTCTTTCCCCAATTAACACCTGCTTTAACGTTGTTGCTGCGGAGGATCTCGTGAGCCCGGTTTGCTCTCAGCGGGTCAATCGCCGAATGGCCTTGGAACGGGCTCGGCTCACCGGAACCTGGTCACCACTCCGCATCAGCACTTCAAAACGCGAATCGGGAAGCCTTATCAAGTGACTGACGTGATCGAGATTGACCATATGGGAACGATGGACCCGTATAAAGGGTGGATCGGGGAGCTGCCACTCAAGATCGCGGATGCGCATACTGGCGAGATAGCCGCGGTCCTCCACATGCAGCATGACGTAGTCGTCTTGCCCCTCGATACGTGAAATCTCTGCCAGCGGAATTGGCACTACACTGTTGCCATGTCGGACAAAAATATGATCATCGTAAGACCGTGGTTTGATATCGCGGGACCCCAGCAGTCTATGGGCTCGCTGTAGAGCCGCAGCAGAATTCTTAAGCTCTACGTTGCTGCGTGCCCGCTCGATGGCCGTGGTGAAACGCGGCATGGCAAAAGGCTTTAGCAAGTAATCGATAGCGTCCAGCTCGAACGCCGCAACCGCATAATCATCAAAAGCAGTGGTGAAGACGACGGCTGGCAAAGACTCTCGCTGGCTAAGGCGAGCAAGCACCTCGAGCCCATTCATACCAGGCATCTGGATATCCAGAAATACGATGTCCGGTTGCAGGCGATCTATTTCTGCCAACGCCTCTTCACCGTCTCCGGCTGAGCCGCCAACTTCTGCCCAGGGAATTTCATCAATAAATGCGCATAACTTGCGACGGGCAAGGGGTTCATCATCGACAACCAAGATTCGCAGTGTCATCGCCCTGCTCTCTTAGGCAAAAAAAGCGGCAGTTGAATCCGGGCGATAAACCCGTTTCCAGGCGAGGTCAATACCTCAAACCGCCCTACTCCAGGAAAGCGCGTCTCAATTTGCCGGCGAACCACTCCGAGCCCAACCCCACTTGTTGTAAGCCATTCTTTTGCATCGGCGCCACGACCGGTATCACGTACCTCCACTATCATGCTCTCTACCTGCAGTCGGGCTGCTATGGTAATGACGCCACCTTCAGGTATTGGCGCTATTCCGTGGCACACCGCATTTTCCACCAATGGCTGAAGCAGCAGGGGCGGAACTCCCATTTCCAGGCAGTCTGGTTCAATTTGCTCCTCAACTCGCAAACGGCTGTTAAACCGAAGTTGTTCAAGCTTTAGATAGTTGCGAACAAAGGTCAGCTCGTCCTCCAAACTGACATCTTCATATCCATTACGGCCGGCCTGCAAAACATACCTCATCAGATCCCCAAATTGCTGCAACGCCTGCTCCGTCGCGGCCATATCTTCTTTCGCGAGCTGCGTGAGTGCATGCAACGTGTTGAACAGGAAATGGGGATTGAGCTGTGCCTGCAAGGCGTTCAGTTCAAGGCGTGTAGCGGCAAGTTCCTGCTCCTTGAGGGCCGCTTTCACGTTCTGCATTTGCGCCCTCGCCGATATCGCCATATATAATACAAGGCCACCGATCAACTGCCAGATTGCCCCTTTTTTCAAGAACGCTAGCGCTGCATCGGGATGCACCAGATATGATATTGCGACGATGGCAGCTGTCCAGGCGCCGCTGAAAAAGGCGGCTCTGAGGATGCGCAGCAGGCTGCTGCCGGATCTTTGTCGTGACTCAATTCGCCATACGAGGGTGACCAGCGCTGCGCCAGGCACAACGACGATTACTGCAGCTGCGATCGCGTGCTGCCATGGCAGCCCTTGCCCGATATAGACCGGGATCAACAGTACGATCACTGAAAGAGCCGCGAACAATACGAAGCGCACCTGCCGCAGTTTGAGGTTTCGCCTATTCATTGCCAGCCTCTCCCAGGTCCGCCGGCGCCTTGCGCACACAGAGAAATACTGTCTGCCCCTCATCACAGGTTAAAAGGCATCGCCCTTTCGGGAACAACATTTCCAAGTCTCGGAATGTGCGGCAACGCCCTCCAAAAAAACGCTCTACCAACCATTGCCGGACTTTTCTGGTAATACCCCCAGGACCAGTCTCCGGTTGGGCAACACTGCAACAGCAAAACAGACCTCCGGGCTTTAGAACGCGCATCAACTCACTTGCAACTGTGCTGGCGTCCGGAATAGTTTCCAGCACCCACGCACATACGACAAGGTCGAAGCGGGCAGCAGGAAACGGGAGCTCAAGCACGCTGGCAAACACATGTTCACAGGGAAGGTCCATTGCCCTTATTATCATCCCTGGCGCCGCATCCAATAAGGTAAGGTGAAGTTCTGGTTCTTTTTCGAGCATCCAGCGGGCGACGGTACCGGTTCCACACCCGGCATCGAGAACGGCAATGCCAGGCCTCAGTTCACTGGCGAGGCATGCCCGCAGTGCCGTCCAGGCTCCATTGCCACTGCTCTTTAGCCAACGGCTGTGCCAGCGGTCATAGCGCGGGGTCAAAGCATCATATATTGCCAAGGTTTCCGATGTTTTCATTGACATTCTAAATCGCCAATCTGCCAGTTGTTCGAGCCAATTCCACATCGTCTTATTACCCTCATCATCTCTGGTGTGCTTACCGATTGTTCTCGATCGACTGCCAGAGCTCCATCATATTTCGGTGAATGGAAAAGTCGCCAGGGTGAAGTGTCCGGAGTGATCAACGTGAGATCAGCGAGGTGCAAAACAGACCTTTGGCGCGGACGCAGACGCCGATTCAACACATCCTACTGTCGGCCAGCATCTTGACGATCCGGACCGGGTTTTAGAGGTATAACGTTGGCACTTTCATGTGTGGCGAGCGGCTCTTTTTTAATCGACGAGCGCGCCACATGTAAGATTAACGATAGCTCCGGTCATAGCGCCCGCCCGATCGGAAGCCAGGAACGCAGCTGTCTCCGCCACCTCGGCCAAGGTTGGCAAGCGTTTGAGCATCGTTGTCTGCGCCGCGCCGCTTAGCCATTCGGGCACGGAGAGGCCGGCGGCCTTAGCCTTTTGCTCAAACAGGGTGTTGGTGTAAGAGCCTGCTTCAGGGGCGTTCGCGATAGCGTGAGGGCGAATGCAAACCACCCGCACGTTGCGCGGAGCCAACTCGGCGGCCAACGCCCGCGGAAACGCTTCAATACCCGCACAACTCACTATGTGGCCAAGGTGTCCAGGCACCGCCATCTTCGCAGCGGGCGCCGCTAGCGTCAGAATTGCGCCCGAGCGTTCCTCGCCCATATAGGGCGCCACAGCCTTGCTCGTTATGAGTAGTGATCGTAAAAACCTGTCAATCGGAAGCATGTATGTTTCCAGCTGGAGGTCGGCGAACATCGTCCCCTGGTCATGCATGAAACTCACGGCGTTCAGCGCGATATCGATCCGGCCGGCGGTTGCAGCGACCGCGGCGGCATGTTGCTCGACGGCCTGCTCGTCTAGCACATTGACCTGCGCCGTCTCAACGATTCCACCCTGGGCAACGATGTCTCGCGCTACGACATTGAGTTTGGTTTGTGTTCGCCCCGCGATGAAAACCCTCGCCCCTTCCCTTGCGAACACTCGTGCAACTGCCCCCCCAATCGCCCCGCCGCCTCCATAGATCACCGCACTTCTGTTCTGAAGTAACATTGTGTTTCCTCCGTTTCGGATTCAGGGGCCTGTCCCCTCTATGTAATCGTAAGAGGAACTACAAAATCGACATTTGCTGGGAAGTTATTAATTCGATGCCTGCTACTACCTGGAACTAACGGCAAGGCGCGCTCCAAGGGTTACAAACAGAGCCCCAAGGCCTCGATCCAGCCATAGTTCAACACGTTGGTTTGTCTTTAAAAACACGCCTAGTCGTGATCCAGCCATGACGAGCGGTGGTTCAATGAAAGCTGCTACAACGATTATCAGACTCCCGTGGAGAAACAGTTGGGCACCAGTAGAACCTGCCTCTTCGACAACAAATTGCGGCAAAACCTCGCGAACGCCCATTACGTAATGTTTGACCAAGAATGAGAGCAATGTCGGGCCCGGGCGAAAGATTCAGAAATACAGCGGCAGACAAAAAAGTTACCCAGTGAGCGGTCGTGTATTCGAACATGTTGGTGTTCCCGTATCGCTGGATCGCCACTATTTCATGGAGTGCAGTCCAAACATATTCCCTTCTGTGTCGAGGGCTAACACAATGAAACCATACTCACCAATCGCCATTTTATCGCGTTGAATTCGGCCCCCGGACGATGCGACACGGCCCGCCTCTTCCGCACAATCCGCGCAGCTAAAATAGACCAATGTGCTGTTGCCTCCGGACGTGAAGCCACTCATCTTCGCCAAGGCGCCAGACGCACCCGGGCGCTCCATGTCCATTGGGAAAGCCATCATCTCAACAGTTGAGTCAGTTGGATCACCCAACTTCTCCAATTTGACGCGCAAGACGGATTCGTAGAATTTCTGCGCACGCGCCATATCTTGAACATAGATCTCAAACCAGACGACAGGATTAGTGTTCATTTCGGAATGCCTCATGTTCTGAAGTTGGTAGCAAAGTAGAGCCATGAAGGGCTTGCAATGAAACGACGAACAGGAGTGGCTGAAATCGACATGTGTGCGATGAAAAAACCTGAATGCGCCATCAGGGCGCCGGGAAAACGTCCCTCGCCAACGATTTATCAAAGCGCTTTTTCATAGATGGATACGTTTTCCCCACAGTAGCTGACGGTTTCGATATACGACCAGCCACTTTGCTCGAGCAAACTGATTGCCGTGCTGGTGCCGGAGTAAATGACTTCATGACCCAGTTCGCGTGCAATATTTTCGAGCTCGACGGCTAGTTTTGCTCCGATACCACTACGCCGATACTTGGGAAGGACCATGCCACCCCCTATCCAGGGAGTGAGGTGGCTGTGAGTAGTTACGCATTTGGCCTTTAGTACAGCGATACCAACCGCAGTGCCATCAAGCATTGCTACCACCCCGATAGGCAATTGACTTCGGTTCGAATAAGCCAGTAAATCTTCTCGGGCGTCGCCCTTTCCAGATTTGCAGTAATACTCCGGCCATTCACTTTCAAATACGGCCTGAAGTACTGGGAGCACCTCTGGATGATCGGCCAGGAGTACAAGCTCCAGATTCTCCATCATGACGTTCATAGGCGCTCTCACCATAAGAGGGAGGCTGCTCATCCCATAGCCGCCTCAATTAACTTCGTCCTGGCCAAAAGGTGGAAACTCTGGATGACGGGGAAGACTGTCAGCGAACTCGGCCCACGAGAGATGCCTGGAGTGCCAATAATGCAGCGAGGGTTTTACGGTTTCAGGGTTATCTAAACTGCCGATCGCAATATCCAACACGCGTATCCTCGACCATTTTTCCTTTGGCCCAAATAGAGCCATCTTTGTGATACTGGATAAAATCCTCTTCATATTTTTTACTCACGGTCATTACCCTCAGTCAACATAGCAGGGCGCACACTCACGCACTTCGACCGTGGCGAAACGCGCAGCCGGGCATTGCTCAGCGAGAGCGATCGCTTCATCTCGATCAGTGCAGTCGATCAGAAAAAAACCGCCAATCATTTCCTTCGACTCGGCAAATGGGCCATCACGTAGAACCGATTTCTCGCCACGCTTCTGTATTTGAACGCCATGTTTGTCCGGGCGCAGAGAACGGCTGGCCAACAGCTTTCCGCGATTGGTGAGATCGTCGCCGAAGCGCACCATCTCGTCATACAGCGCCCGGCCTTCTTCTTCGCTGCGAGATTCGCGCTGCCCGCGTGTTTCGACGATCATTAGTAGATACTCCATGGTGTCCTCCGCGAGGTTTTGAGACGGTTTACGGCTGCAGACTAATCAACGTTATCGGAATCCTGAGTTGATTCGAAGACGACCGCATCGCGCATGCCTTTCTCCTGGAATTAAACTGGTGACTAAATTCCGGCTTCACGGTAGCGAAGAATGACGACACCGTAAATCGACATTCGGTCGGCGGCAAAAAGCGTCGGTCAATAGCAGCATAAACGCGCTCCTATTGCTCGCCACGTCAGCATGAATCCGTGGGCGTGGTGCGCCGCGTTCAGGCTGACTTGATCGCGGCTTCGAGTGCTGCGATGTCTATCTTCTTCATCGTCATCATCGCCTCCATCGCACGTTTGGCCTTGGCGCGGTCGGAACTGGTCGTCAGTTCCATCAACCGCTTCGGCGTGATCTGCCAGGAGAAGCCCCAGCGGTCCTTACACCAGCCGCAGTCACTTTCACTGCCACCGTTCCCGATGATCGCGTTCCAGTAGCGGTCGGTCTCGTCCTGATCTTCGGTCAACACCATATGGCTGACGCCTTCGTTGGGCTGAAAATTTGGACCGCCATTGAGGCCGAGGAACGGCCGGCCGAGCACCGTAAACTCGACGGTCAATTCGTTGCCTTCCTGTCCGCCGGGGTAGTCGGTCGCGGCCGCGTTCACACAGTCGACATGGCTATCGGGAAAAGTGGCAGCGTAAAACTCAGCCGCTTTGCTTGCTTCGCCGTGGTCGAACCACAGGCCGTTGACGAGGTTGGCCATAGATATTCTTCCTGATTATTGGAGATAATATCGTTTCATTTATCGCCGTGTAGTTTCACGGCGTGAACATCGTTGTCGTCGATGTATTTCATGCTCTGGGCGTCGGCTTACTCCTTCGCTTCAGAAAACGTTCCGGTCCGCAGTGATCCAACGGTTCGATAAGTGTTCATCAGCACGCCGGAAGATGCGACCTCTGTACTGACGAGAGCGAGCTCGCACGGGTTGGCGCTATCCGAAAAGAAACGTTTGCCTTTGCCCAGCAGCACCGGAAAGACGAGCAGCAGAATTTCGTCGGCCAGCCCTTCTTCTAGCAACACGGGCGTTAGCGTCGAGCTTCCCCAGACGATCAGATCAGGGCCATCTTGTGACTTAATCCGTCGGATACCCGTCACGATGTCCGAACCAAGGTCGTCGACTGGACCCCATCCGAGACTGTCCGGCCTGTGGGTTGCGACAAACTTCTTCGCGGCGTTCAGACTGTCCGCCATCGGGCCACTCTGGTTCGGCCAGTAACCGGCGAAGATGTCGTAGGTTTGCCGACCAAGCAGCAGATCGAAACTCTCGCCGTGTGCTGCATCGATTGCCTCTCCAATGGCCGGGTCAGAATGCGGCACGGCCCATCCACCATGCGAGTAGTCACCGTCTCTGTCTTCGTCCGGTCCGCCGGGCGCCTGGATCACGCCGTCCAGCGAGATGTGTTCGATAATCCGGATCTTTCTCATCGTTTCTCTCCAATGTTCTGTTCATCCTACCTGATGACGAATGAGCGGAGGACTTCACGACACCTGTTCTATTTTTTTCATTATCGGGAGTGCGCGGGACGAGAAGCGGCGGTGCCATCGGACAGCCGCGCCGAGGTTGAGCGTTGGGACCGGCGTGTGAAGAAAGGCTAAGAGAAAGCAGATGTCGATTTGCACAAGGCCCGTTCGACTAGATGGTAGGTCACTCCGAGAGAGCGGTGCATCATGAGTATTCCGAGCCCACAGTTTTCTAAAGCGACCAGCCGTGAATGGCTGGGACTTGCGGTGCTGGCACTGCCGTGCCTGCTTTATTCAATGGACCTGACAGTGCTGAATCTGGCGGTACCGAAGCTAAGCGCGGCCCTGCAGCCAACCAGCACCGAGCTACTGTGGATCGTCGACATTTATGGGTTCGTGCTAGCCGGCGCGCTCATTCCCATGGGCGTCCTCGGCGATCGGATCGGTCGGCGCCGCCTGCTGTTGATTGGCGCGGCCACGTTCGGTTGCGCGTCCGTTTTGGCCGCGTTCGCCCCGAGTGTTGAGGCCCTCATCACGGCTCGCGCACTTCTGGGCCTGGCTGCAGCCACACTCGCTCCCTCAACCCTGTCGCTGCTTCGCTGTATGTTTCTTGATCCGGGTCAACGCACATTCGCGGTCGGGGTCTGGATTGCGAGCTTCTCGGCCGGCGGTGCGATCGGGCCGCTGATTGGCGGAGTGCTGCTTGAGTTCTTCTGGTGGGGCTCCGTGTTTCTGATCAACCTTCCGGTAATGGCACTACTGCTCGTCGCCGGTCCGAGGCTGCTTCCCGAATTTGGGGATCCGCATGCGGGCAGACCGGACATCCTGAGTGCCGTATTGTGCATCGCCACTGTTTTGGCGGTTATTTCCGGCCTCAAGCATCTCGCCGGGAACGGTGCAGACTGGATTGTCCTGGTGACAATCGCCTTGGGTCTGCTAATCGGCGCCGTTTTTCTGCATCGGCAGCGGAAGCTTCCCGAGCCCTTCATTGATCTACGCCTGTTCCGCCGGGTGACGTTCAGCGCAGCCCTTGTGGTTAACCTTTTCGGGTTCTTTGTGGCGTTTGGCACCTTTTTGCTGATCGCACAATACCTTCAATTGGTGATCGGGCTCTCACCGTTGGCGGCAGGTTTATGGTCAGCTCCGTCGGGTATTGCGTTTGTTGTGGGCGCGATGCTCACGCCACGGATTGTGAAACACCTGAGGCCGCCATATGTGATAGCAATCGGTTTTCTGATCGCCGCGCTTGGCTTTGGATTGCTGACTCAAACCGGATCGCCAAATGATCTCGCCGTCGTGGTGACGGCGTACACTGTATTTTCACTGGGGCTTGCTCCGGTATTTACACTAGCAACCGATCTGATTGTGAGTAGCGCGCCGCCTGAGCGTACAGGGGCCGCAGCCGGTATATCGGAGATGAGCGCCGAACTCGGCGGTGCTCTTGGTATTGCGTTGCTTGGCGGCGTTGTAACCGTTATCTATCGTGGAGCAGTAACCAGCGCTTTGGGTGGTGACCTGCCGCCGGACGCGCTCGGTGCCGGGCGCGATACGCTGGGAGGTGCGCTTTTCGCAGCAGAGGCCCTGTCCCATGAACTTGGCGCACCGTTAATTGCAGCTTCGCGCAGCGCCTACGTTGTAGCTTTTCAAGGGGCTGCCCTGGTCTCCGTTGCGATGTCCCTGATCGCCGCCGCAGCGACTGCCCTGATACTGGCCCGAACTCAACAGCCCTTTGAGATCCCACCTCCTTCAAACGCTGCCGAATCATGAGAATTTTCAGAGCTACGGTCAACAGCGAAAACCGGTCTGGTGTTCAATTCGGATGTCGATTTCGCCCCTATCCGTTCGTCATAGGAATGAACCGCCGCAATCCGGCCAAATCCGATTAGATAACCCGGAATCGAAGGAGACTTCCATGAACACAAACATCAAACCTATCCCCGACGACATGCACAGCCTGACCCCACACCTTGTCTGTCGCGACCATCTGTACGTGGAGAATGCAGATGCAACGATCGAGCAAGCGGTGACCGCTGGTGCGCGAGTGACCATGCCCGCAGAGGACATGTTCTGGGGCGACCGTTACGGCAGGCTCGTTGATCCCTTCGGTCATGAGTGGTCAATAGCCACCCACCTCCAAGACCTTAGCCCGGAAGAGATCCAGGTCAACATGAAAAATGCTTGCCCTGACGCGTAAGGAGATTGCCATGGTCAGTCAAATCTTCATCAATCTACCTGTCGCAGATCTCAGAGCGTCAATCGCTTTCTTCACTCGGTTGGGGTTTACCTTTAATCCCGAATTCACCGACGATACGGCCACCTGTATGATCGTTGGCGACAATATCTTCGTGATGCTGCTCACCCGTGAGCGCTTCGCCGAGTTCACTCCGCTGGCGTTGAGCGACGCCCACACCGTTACCGAGGTGCTGGTAGCGCTCAGGCTGCATAGCCGGGAGGCAGTGGATGTAATGGTACGCGAGGCGGTGGCAGCTGGTGGTTCGATCTATAATGATTCCCAGGACCACGGTTTCATGTATAGCCATGGTTTCCAGGATCCCGATGGCCATATCTGGGAGGTAATGTATATGACGGGCGCACCCGGAGGAACGGCGTGACAAAGCAGGAGCTTCGCGCGACCATCGACGCGATCTGGCGTATCGAATCGGCCAGGGTAATCGCCCGTGTTGCACGTTTGACTCACGACCTGAGTCTGGCGGAGGACTATGCTCAGGACGCCCTTCTCACAGCACTGGAAGTCTGGCCTGCCAAGGGGCTCCCGGATAACCCCGGCGCCTGGCTAATGACCGCGGCCAAGCGCCGCGCTCTTGATCATCTTCGTCACCAGACCATGGCCGCATCCAAACATGTTGAACTCGCCAGAGATCTGGATGCCCACAGCGCGGTAGCCGAGCAGACCTTCGCAGAAAGGGTTGATGCATCTCTCGATGGTGACATCGACGATGACATCTTGCGATTGATCTTCACCGCGTGTCACCCCGTTCTCTCACCAGATGCGCGTGCAGCGCTCACGCTGAAGGTGGTCGGCGGCCTCACCACACAAGAGATTGCTCGCGCTTACCTAAAGGCTGAACCTACCATCGCGCAGCGTATTGTGCGTGCCAAGCGAACGCTGGCCGAAGCCCATGTGCCCTTCGAAATGCCACGCGGTGCGGAACTTGCACCGCGGCTCGCCTCGGTGCTTGAAGTCGTCTACCTGTTCTTCAATGAAGGCTACGCTGCCACCAGCGGTAACCACTGGACACGACCCGAATTGTGCGATGAAGCGCTACGTTTGGGCCGGGTGCTGGCCAGCTTGATGCCGCAGGAGGCAGAGGTGCACGGTTTGTCAGCGCTAATGGAAATTCAGGCCTCGCGCCTGCCTGCGCGAGTGGATGCCAAGGGCCACCCGATCCTGCTGCCTGATCAGGACCGTAGCCGCTGGGACCGGTTGTTGATCCACCGCGGTCTGGCCGCGCTGGCCGGTGCAGAAAGTCTGCCCGGCGCACTTGGCCCCTACACCCTGCAGGCTGCAATCGCGGCCTGCCACGCACGAGCCGCAACCTATGAAGAAACCGACTGGCCACAAATCGCGGCACTCTACGAGGCGCTCGCTCAGATTGCACCTTCGCCGGTGATTGCGCTCAACCGCGCTGTCGCGGTGGGTATGGCGTTCGGGCCAGCAGCCGGGCTTGAACTGGTGGATGCCCTGCTCGCAGAGCCGACATTGACGCATTACCATCTGTTACCCAGCGTGCGCGGTGACCTGCTCGCCCGGCTCGACCGCATACATGAAGCCCGCACAGAGTTCGAACGCGCCGCCGCCCTCACCAGCAATGGCCGGGAACGCGCCCTTCTGCTCGCCCGGGCGGCGGCGTGCGAGATAAGGCAACGACAACCCTGAATGCCGGGTATTTACAGGATAAAGTCTGATGAAAATCGAAGAGGCATTTCCTTATCTTTGTGTCACAAACGCAGCAGCTGCAATCGATTTCTACCAACGTGCGTTTGATGTGACCGAAACATTCCGTCTCACTGAACCGGCTGGTCGTATTGGCCACGCCGAGCTGGCGTTCGGCCCCATAACACTGATGCTCTCGGACGAGTTTCCCGAATACGGCATCCACTCGGCCACGAGCATCGGAGATACACCAGTCACGATCCATCTGCACGTGGATAATGCCGATGCAGTCATCGCACGAGCGATCCAGTCCGGGGCTACCCTCGAGCGCGCCCCGGAAGATCAGTTCTTCGGCGAGCGCTCTGGCGTAGTTCGCGACCCCTTTGGTCATCGTTGGTTGATCGGTCATCACATCGAGAATGTTTGTAACGACGAGATGCAACGCCGTTATACACAGTTGTTTACGGACAACAGTGAGCCTTCCTGCTGAAACCGCGCAACTGGTAACTGAGACAAGAACGCTGCACTTGTTTCGCCGGATCGTGCTGCCGGTGCTGCTGGTATTGCTCTCAGGATGCTCAAACGCGCCTGTCGCATCGTCGATGGGCGTGTTGACCCCGATCAATCGCGTTGAATATCTCACAGTAGACGGCGCACGGCTTTTTCTCATGACCCGCGGCGAGGACCGGCGAACTCCGATTTTGCTGTTGCTACATGGTGGGCCAGGCGGCGCAGAGCGCCCGCTGTTTCGCTACTACAAAGACAATCTGGAGAAACACTTCGTTTCAGCAAATTGGGAGTATTACCCGCTAAGCCAAACGATCGGTTGCTGCCTCATCATACTGCGTGGAACTGGAAGCCTTGACTTCGTCCTTATGCCGATCCTTCGCCATCAGCACATAAAGCGACGGGACCACAAAGAGGGTGAACAGCGTACCGACGGCCATGCCACCCACCAGCACCAGACCAATCGAATTGCGCGCTGCAGCGCCCGCCCCGGTCACCAGCACCAGCGGAAAGTGACCGGCGATGGTCGCAATGCTGGTCATCAGCACCGGGCGTAGGCGGATCATCGCCGCCTGATGCACGGCATCAAGTTTGCTGGCGCCCTGCTTCTGCAGCTTGTTGGCGAATTCGACGATGAGAATACCGTTCTTGGCGATTAGCCCGACCAAGGTGACCATACCAACCTGGGCATAGATGTTCATGGTGGTGGTCCAGCCGTTGGTCCAGTGCGCCATGTTAGGATCGGGCATCTTCAGCACGGTAAATATGAGCGCGCCGAACATCGCCAGCGGCACCGAACCGGCGAGGATCACAAATGGGTCGCGGAACGAATTGAACTGCACAGCCAACACCAGAAAAATCATCAGTACGGCCAGCGAAAACGCAGGCAGAAATTTATTGCCTTCGGTACGCAGCTGGCGCGACTCGCCGGTGTAATCGAAGGAATAGCCCGGCGGCAGGATTTCCCGCGCGGTCTCTTCGAGAAAACTGAGTGCTTCATCCAAGGTTCGACCACTCATGCCAGAGAGTTTCACCGCGTTAAGCTGCTGAAAGCGATTGAGCGAGCGGGCAACAACTGAGCGCTCAATGTGGGCAACCGTCGATAGCGGCAACATCTGGCCATCAGGGCCGGCAATGTAGATATTTCGCAGCTGCTCGCTATTCAGTCGATCAGCCCGCTGAATGAGCGGAATCACCTTATAGCTTCGGCCATCCATATTGAACCGGTTGACGAAATTCCCACCGGTGGCCACACCGAGTTCGGCGCCGACCTGGGACAAACTGAGCCCCAAGGTAGCAAGCTTGTCGCGGTCGAACACCACCGTCTCCAGGGGTTGATCGAGATTAAGGTCGATGATTGGCGGAAAGAAAAACAGTCCGCTCTGCATCGCTTTTTCCTGGATCTGCTGGGCGAACTCAAGCAGGCGCTCGGCATCAGCAGTGGAAGTGATGAGAAACTCTATCGGGAAGTTGCTGCCCCCCGGCAGCGCCGGCGGGGTGGTCATGAATATCTGGATGCCGGGTATTTTTGCTACCTCGCTCTGTACCGCCGGCAGGATCTGGCTCGCCGTTTGAGTGCGCTCGCCCCAAGGCTTCAATACTACGCCACTGAAACCATCCGCCCCGAGCATGGCACCAATCGAGGGTGGAAACAGGAACTGGAACGTCAGTTCGGCTTCAGGCATCTCCTGCATGACGTGTTCCGCGGCCTTGGCATAGACCGCGTTCTGGTCGGTGGTGGCGTTGGCTGCGGTGTTAATGATGCCAAACAGCACACTCTGGTCTTCAGTCGGCGCCAACTCCTTGGGTGAGAACATGAACATCGGCACGGTGCACAAGCTCACCAAAACCCAGACCAGGTAGACTGCTGGCCGAGCCTTCAATGTACCCCCGAGAGCACGGCCATAGGCCTCGCGCAAACTGTCTGAGCGACGGTTAAGCCAACCGGTCAGGCCGCGCTCCTCATCCTTGGCACTGCGCAACAGGTTTGCGGCCATGGTTGGCGACAGGGTAAGCGCCACGATGCCAGATATGGCCACCGCGCCGGCCAGAGTGAAAGCGAATTCACGAAAAAGCGTGCCGGTAAGACCGCCCTGCAACCCGATCGGGATATACACGGCGACCAGCGTGACGGTCATGGCAAGAATTGGTGCAATGAGCTCGCGCGCGCCGAGGAGCGCCGCCTCCCGTGGCGTGCGGCCCTCGCGCAGATGTCGCTCGACGTTCTCGACCACTACGATGGCGTCGTCGACCACAAGTCCGACAGACAGCACGATGGCCAACAGCGTCAACAAATTGAGCGTAAAGCCGAATAATTGCATCAGAAAGATGCCGCCGATCAGCGATACCGGGATCGCCATCACCGGCACCAGCACCGAGCGCACCGAGCCGAGGAACAAGAAGATCACCGTGATCACGATGAGCAGAGTGTCGGTGAGCGTTCCGGTCACTTCGTGGATGGCGTCGCTGACATATTCAGAGGCGTCATAGGCGATGCGCGCCTCGAGCCCGGAAGGCATATCCTCCTTGATGCGCTCAAGCTCCACGCGAACGCCGTCGATCACGTCAATAATATTCGCGTTCGGTTGCGGAAACACCCCGGCGAACACCGCAGTCTGACCGGAATAGCGCACCACGGTGTCATAGTCTTCAGCACCCAGCTCGACCTCCGCGATGTCCTGCAGGCGCACGATGGTGTCGGCCTTCTGATAGATAACCAAACGGCGGAAATCCTCGACGCTGTGCAAATCGGTATTGGCCGCCAGTTGGGCCTGCACCAGTGCACCCTTGGTGCTGCCTATGGCCGCCAGGTAGTTGTTGGCAGCCAGTGCCTCGCGCACCTGCACCGGAGTTATATGGAGCGCGGCCATACGATCGGGCTTGAGCCAGATACGCATCGCAAAAGTACGCGCACCGAAGATCTCGATTCGCTGCACCCCGGTGACCGAGGCGAGGCGAGGCTGCACCAGACGGGTCAGGTAATCAGTGATTTGCTCCGGGGTCAGAATGTCCGAGGAAAAGCTTAGGTAGGCCGCGGCGAACTCCGAGTCTGCGGACTGAACGCTGATTGCGGGTACCTTGGCCTCGGTAGGTAGATCGTTGCGCACTTGATCGACCTTGGAGGAGATATCGGCCAACGCCTTGGTTGAGTCATAGTTGAGCTTGAGCCGGGCGGTGATGATGGAGATGCCCTGCAGGCTTTTCGACTCAATGTAGTCGATACCTTCCGCCGCGCCGATGGCGCGCTCTAGTGGCGTGGTGACGAAACCGCGCACCAGCTCCGCGCTGGCGCCGACATACGCAGTTGTAATTTGCACAGAGGCGTTTTCGCTCAGCGGATACTGGCGCACGCTCAGCGAATTCCAGGCGTAAAGACCCGCGATGAGAATGATGACATTGACCACGATTGCGAGCACCGGGCGGCGGATAAAGGTGTCGGTGAATTGATTCATGGTCCTGCCTCAAGACTCAGTCGGGTGCGGTTCGAGTTCGGCCTTGGGTGCCAGCTTGTTGTCGATGACCACCTGCATGCCGCTACTGAGTTTGAACACACCACTGGTCACAACGGCTTCGCCCGCATTCAGCCCATCAATGACATCGACGTAATCGCCGTGCGCCCGACCCAGTTGAACGAACTGCTGACGCAGCACCTGCATGGTTTTTCCGCTCTTCTCATCCTGGTGTTTTTCAACCACGAAAACCGAGTCGCCATAAGGCGCGTAGAGCACCGCAGTTTCAACAATGGGTAACACCCGCTGGGTGCCCGACAGCACCACTTCCACCTTGGCGAACATGCCCGCATACAGCGCCTCTTGGGGGTTTGCCACCAGCGCCCGTACGCGCACGTTGCGCGTAACCGGATCGACCTCAGGATTCAGGGCAATGATTTCACCTGCAAAGGTTTCCCCGGGCGCAGCGTCTGTGGTCACACGTACCGTCATGCCCGGTTTCAGCTGTCGGATTCGTTGTTGCGGGACCGAGAAATCCACATGAATGGGGTCGAGTGTTTGGAGAGACACAATCGAATCGCCTTCGCGCAAGACTTGCCCGAGATTGATCAGACGCAGACCCAAGCGGCCGGAGAATGGGGCACTCACCGTCTTTTTGTCGATCGACGCGCGCACATTTCCGACCTGAGCGGTCGCCTCCTTAAGCTGGGCTTCTGCACGCTCGACCGAATCCCTGGACACTAGACTGCGATTGCCCAGTTGCCGTACTCGCTCAAAATCCGCTCTGGCCAACGCGGCGGCTGCCTCCGCCGAAGCCAGTTGGGCATCTTCACTCGCCGTGTCGAGCTGCACGAGTATGTCCCCTTTGTTGGCAACGGCGCCGGACTGGAAGCCAATCTGCACCACTTGGCCATTTACTTTGGCGCTCACCGTCACACCCTGTACGGCGGACACCGTAGCCGTCGCGGGGATTACCTGCTCCCACTGCGCATCGTCCACCGTCATAATCGTGACGGTCTCGGGTGGCTGCACCATGTGTTCGGCGGCCTCACCCATTGCCCCGAACTGATCGAACTTGGTATAGACAATGGCCCCCACCACAAGCACGATACCAAGGGCAGCGAAGAGAAGTGTTTTCAGCATGAAAGCGTCACCCTGGGAATCTGAGGATGCGATCCATCACCTGCGCAAGGTAGAGCCAAGTGATTGATTCATGGCTAGGCTCGGGACAGTTCAACAACCGGCGTAAACCCTCCGTAAATCATGCGCTTGCCGTCGAAGGGCATGGGATTCGTTTCAGGGTTCATGCGAGGGTCGGTTTTCATCACCTCATCAAAGCGCTTCATGGCGGCGTCACGCGTCGCCTTATCTGGCCATTCGATCCAGGAAAATATAACCGCTTCTCCATTCTGCGCCAGTACCGCCCTGCGGAAGTCTGTCGTCTTACCGTCGGGCACGTCGTCGCCCCAGCATTCGAGAATACGAATGGCGCCCAGCTCAAGGAATACCTGGTCTGCCTTGTTGGCGTGGTCAATAAACGCTTGCCGGTTATCTTCAGAACAAGCAATCACAAAACCGTCGATGTACGTCATTTTTGTTTCCCTTTATCAATGGAATGCAGGTCACGGTACCTTTGGTACCACTTTTGTGAAGCTGGAAATGCTCAGATTCACGCTTTGTTCCTTGTAGACGAGCCGAGGGAGACGTTTTCGACATTGCAATGAGTATTTTTTTGCGAGCAGGCAAAAGAGGGTAAAAACTCAAGTGGTCCAGGGCTGGCCAGGCATGACACCGGCCTCGGTATCTTTGGTCGACTTAATGATAATTATATAGCGCATCACCTTCTCCTCGAATCTGGCCGGTGATTATATCCCGGCTTCACAATGACGACGGGCAAGGTGGTCGTTTATGGACAATGGATGCGAATTTCAGACTGGAATTTGATCGTCTCGCTCACTGAAATTGGTTCTACTTCATCACATACCGCTCTTGGGCCACTCAAATTCCCGGTTGTTTTGGATGAAACTGAGGTTCGGACTCATGAGGTTCAAAATGTCAAAACCGCCTGTTCTCGGGGTCTTATGAGGAATTCCCCATTTTCATACCGGTAGTTTTCAATACACAATGAGATTTCTGTTGCCTTGATGTCTCGCCCAGTCTTGTGGACTTACCCCAGTGTATTGCGTATCGATGTAGGCCCAGAAAGGCTCTGATGGCCTTGTCATAGCAGCGCCTAGTCTAGGTTCCTGGACAAAAACCAGGACTGCAGAAACTCGATGCAGCTGAGTAATTTGGGCTGGGTAAAATGCCGGTTTGGATAGAGCGCATACAGTGTAAGGTCCGGGCGACTCACTTCGGGCATTACTTCCACCAGTTTGCCCTGATCAATGCCCTCTCTCGCCACAAAGCTGGGAAGAAAACCAATGCCTAACCCATCCTCAATCAACTGCTTCATGAACAGCGTGCTGTTCACCTTGAGGGAGCCGCCCACGCTTACACCTTCCGCCAGGGGCCAAAAATTTCCCGACTTGAAGTAGCTGTACACAAAGCAGTTATGGGCAGCCAGATCCTCCACGTCCCGAATGGGCGGATGACTTGCAAGATAGTTGGCTGACGCACACACTTTGTAGGTAAAACGAACGAGTGGCTTGCCCACATAATTGGAATCGAGCAACTGACTGGACGCTCGAAATCCCAGATCAAATCCATGCTCAATCAAATCCAGGTTTTCATCCCCAAGCTGAATGTCCAGCTCCACGTCCGGGTATTTTTTCATGTAAGCGGAGAATAGCTGGGACAGGTCGGTAATTCCCAACGCCATGGGCGCATTAATACGTAATTTACCGCGCGGGTTTTCCTGCATGTGCTGAACGTAGGCATCCGCGTCGTCCACCTGAAGCAGCAACTCTCGGCAGCGCTTCAGGTAACCCTCGCCAATCGAGGTCAACTGCTGGCCTCGCGTCGAACGGTGCAGCAACCTTACGCCCAGGTCTTCCTCCAGTCTTCCAATCTCCTTGCTAATCATCGATGTGGTCACGTTCAACTCATTGGCCACGCTGGTAAAGCTACCGGCATCCACTACCCGAACGAACATTCGCATTGCTCGCAATTTATCCATACTGGCCGGCCCGATTATTTCCAGTTTGTTGAAAGCGTTTTCACATTATTGCCATTTTAGAATCCGAAAGAAAGCGGCAAAATTTCCCTGCACTGACGCAATCAACCAATGAGGTTCACTTATGTACACTCTTTATTTCATTCCCGGAGCTTGCTCGCTGGCTACACAAGCGATTCTCAACGAACTGGGCCAAGAGAGCACCCTGGTTCACAAGCTGGAAGCCGATCGCTTTGAAACGCTGAACCCCGCCGGCACCGTGCCAGTCCTTGTGGATGGCGACAAAGTACTAAACGAAGGTGTCGCGATCATCCTGCACTTACTCAATAAACACAGGAACAACCTGATTCCTGAAAGCGGAGAAGCACGGCACCGCGCAATCGAAAACATGATGTTTGCCAACGCCACCATGCACCCCGCATACGGCCGATTGTTCTTTGCACAGGCTAACGTGACGGATCCGGAGGTGAAGCAGCAGATCTTCGATTCCGCCTCGGTGGCCATCAACAAACTGTGGCAAGTAGTGGAAGCGCGACTGGAACACACGCCCTACCTTGGAGGTAGTGATATCTCACCCGCCGATATTCTACTAACCGTGTATTCCCGTTGGGGCGACTTTTTCCCTGTGGACATCGTGCTGGGCCCACATACCCGCCAAATGGTGGACAGGGTCTTGAATCGCGAAAGCATGCAGCGCGCCATTCAGCGCGAACAGGACTACAGCGCAGGGGAGTAGCATAAATGAACACAGCGCAACCGCAACTGGAAGCCATGGTTAACGAGTATTTTCAGGGCCTGCATACGGGAGATGCTGAACGACTGGCACCGCTGTTTCATCGGGACTGTGTGCTCAAAGCGCCGGGGCTGCGGCGAACGCTGGATGAATGGTTGGCCGATGTTGCAACGCGCCCCATACCAGCGCAGATAGGACACCCGGAGGACTACAAAATCCTCTATGTAGAGCTGGCAGGTAGCCAGGCCATGGTCAAAGTGGCATGCCCACTACCCCACGGCAATTTTACCGACTACCTGGGTTTCCTGAAGGAAGACGGTGTCTGGAAGATCGTAAACAAGATGTACGCGCCAGCAACCACTTGAGTAATAACACAAAAACGTAGAAGACCTGCTCCATCGGGCAGACTATCCAAAGCTTGCAAAAGAGGAATCTTCAATGCCTTATGTCAACATTAAAATCACTGACGACAACGTAACCGCCGAACAGAAGCGTAGGTTGATTCAGGAAACGACGCAAATACTGGTCGATGTACTGAACAAGAACCCCGCAGCCACCCATGTTGTCATCGACGAAGTGTCGACCGACAACTGGGGTGTGGAAGGGGAAACCGTCACTGAGCTACGAAAGCGTTAACCGACCAACCGGGGGAGCGGAACTCACCATGAAAAACCTTCAGGAATTTCTGAATGTTGACTACCCAGTGATCCAGGCGCCCATGGCTGGCGTGCAGGACAGCGCGCTGACCATTGCGGTTTCCAGAGTGGGCGGGTTGGGGTCGCTTCCCTGTGCCATGCTAACGGGCGACAAAATACGGCAAGAAGTCGCTAAGATCCGGGCTGAAACAGACAGGCCCTTCAATCTAAACTTTTTCTGCCACACTCAGCCAGCGGCGGACCCGGAGAATGAAGCGGCCTGGCGGCAGAAACTGCAACCCTACTATCAAGAGCTGGAGCTTGATGTGAATGAAAAGGTCGGTGGCGCAAGCCGCCGCCCCTTCGATGAACAGGCGGCCGAACTGGTTGCTGAATTGAAGCCTTCGGCTATCAGTTTTCACTTCGGCTTACCTGCCGCCGAATTGCTGGACTACATCAAGTCAAAGGGCGTAAAAGTTCTGGCCAGTGCCACCACCGTGGCCGAAGCCCTGTGGCTAGAGCAGCGCGGGGCTGACGCCATCATCGCCCAGGGGCTGGAGGCCGGTGGTCACCGAGGGCACTTTCTATCTGACGACCTCAGCCTGCAAATGGGCACATTTGCATTACTCCCCCAAGTCCGATCCAGGGTAAAACTCCCCGTAATTTCCGCAGGCGGTATTGCATCTTCACAGGGCGTCAAAGCAGCCACGCATCTGGGCGCAATGGCTGCCCAGATTGGCACCGCTTATTTGCTGTGTACAGAAGCGAGAACTAGCGCCATCCACAGGAACGCCATCCAGTCCGACCAGGCTTTCCATACCGCGATCACCAACGTGTTTTCAGGCCGCCCGGCGCGAGGAATCGTCAACCGGCTAATGCGAGAGCAAGGGCCCATCAACCCGAACATACCCAAATTTCCCAATGCGTCAGCGGCACTGGCCCCCCTTCGCTCAAAAGCGGAACAGTTTGGCAGAGGGGACTTCTCTCCCCTGTGGGCGGGACAGAATACGAAGGGGTGCGAAGAAATCTCCGCTGGCGAAATGACGTTAAAGTTGGCGGGTTTTTGATTAATGCGGCCTCAAAAATGACCAGAGCCAACAATACAAGGGCTAGTAATGTTCTCGAAGCCAATTGCCACAACTGCGGGCGCTTTCATCTGGATCAAACGTTTAACCTGCGCATTTTTTCGTACAGCGACGCACGAGATATCCCAAGGATTTCAGCGGCTCTTTTTCTATTATTATTAGCTTCCGCTAAAGCATCGCGCAGGATTACACGCTCTGCAGTTACCATCTGCTCTTTCAATGGAGCAACTGAGCTCTTCCCCAAGTCGTGTTGTTGGCCGCTAACTTCTAGCTTGGGCTCGCTGGGCGATTTTTGCAGGTCTACGCCGATTAGCTCCCTTATCAGGTCGGAATCTATTTCAGGATTGTTTTCCGAGAGAATAATCGCTCGCTCAAGGGTATTTCGAAGTTCCCTAATGTTGCCTGGCCAACTATGCATGCGCAGAATTCGAAGCGCGTCGGGTGTAAGGAAACAGATCTGCAGGTTGAGTTTTCCGGTAATTTCGTCAAGGAGTCGTTCTGTAATCAGGTCAATATCTTCAATGCGCTCTCTCAAAGCAGGTAAATGGATCGGCATTCCATTCAAGCGATAGAACAGATCGGCTCTGAACTTCCCCTCCCTGACCATCTCTTGTAGATCGCGACTTGTTGCAGCAACAATCCTGACATCTGCTTTCTGAACCCTGTTCGATCCGACAGCTTCAAATTCCTGGTCTTGCAACACCCTCAGCAACTTGCTTTGTACACTCTGTTGCATATCACCGATTTCATCCAGAAATAACGTGCCACCGCGCGCCAAAGACAGCTTTCCTTGACGTCCCTCTTTACTCGCACCCGTGTACGCTCCTGGCGCGACACCAAAGAACTCTGCCTCAATCAGGTTCTCCGGCACGGCCGATACGTTTAGCGAAACGAAAGGCTTGTTGGAGCGATTGGACAGGTGGTGGATAGCATGGGCGAACAGCTCCTTGCCAGTTCCCGTTTCTCCGGTCAGCAGTACCGAGATGTCAAATCGGGCCACCTGCCTGAGTTTCTGCTTTAGAGCCTGCAACCCTCGGCTACGACCAACTATGTGGGAGAGCCGGTATTTGCTGCGCCGCTCGAGGTCCAGCTGGCTGGTTATGCTGTCCAGTTCTTTCTGAAGTTTGTTGTACTTGTTGGCAAGCTTGCCAAGGCTTGTATTGTCCGCCATGGCCACAAAACCGAATCCGCCGACAATTTCCTCCACCTCGTTTTGGAGTGGCAGGGCACTCACAATGACCCATTGTTCCTGGACATACAGCAGATCCAGAAAAACGGGCTTCCCGGTATCCACCACCCGAGGCATGAAACTGTTCGGAATGTGCCGTTTGATGGGCTCCCCGAGTGGCTCGTAATTCAGCCCCAGGAATTCCCGGTAGCCTTCGCTAATCCAGGTGATCCTGTGTCGGGTGTCCACAGCGATCGCATATTCATAGAACGTGCCGAAGGACTCCGCCAGCATCTGCAAGGCACTCTCTTTTACCCCCTCGGGCGGAGAATTCAGGTAGGCCATGATCTTTTCTCTTCGCTAAATTCAATGAGAAGTGTACAGAATCCTAGACACAATGTGTTTAAATTTTTAAACATTAGTGTTCAACTTATTCGACACTGCAGAAAAGAGAAAAGCACTTGAGTATATAAAACAATAAGTTGAAAGAGTGGCACGGTTGTTGATCTGTTTTGGGTTACAACGATAAATAGACCACCGGTTGACTGCACTATGAACATTGCCAACATCCTGCCGAAATCGGCAGCTCGTTTCGGAGATCGTCCCGCGCTCTCCAATGCCCACGGCACTACCGTTTCCTTCTCGGAATTCCATGACCGTGTTCGCCGTCTCTCTGGCTGGTTCCTGTCAGAGGTGGGACTGCAGCCCGGGGACCGGGTTGCCATCTTCATGGAAAACCGCATGGCCTATCCAGAAATCATGCTGGCGACCTGGTACGCCGGTCTGGTAGTTGTCCCTGTCAACGCCAAACTCCATGCCTGGGAATTCCTGTATATCGCAGAGGGCAGCGGCACTTCGGTTGCCTTTTTGAGTGCCAAGACGATACCGGCGCTTGACGAACCCGAAGACAAGCCTTCATGCCGCTTTATCAACGTGGACGAAGCGGAATACCAGCAGTGTTTCGAGGCCCAGCCGGCCAACCTGGTGGAGCGCGACGCCGACGACCTCGCCTGGCTCTTCTACACCAGTGGAACAACAGGCAAGCCCAAAGGTGCCATGCAGTCCCACAAGAACCTTTACGCCATGCTCGATGGTTTCCTGAACCGCGTGAAGCGGGTTGAGCCCGGCCAGTGCGTCTATCACGGTGCGCCGATGTCCCATGGCAGCGGTTATTACATCCTGCCTTTCATGGCGCGTGGCGGATGCCAGATCATTCCGCCCTCCGGCGGTTTCGATGTGGAAGAGCTCTGCAACATCCTCGACAGCTACCCGTCGGTCTCCTTCTTCGCGGCCCCAACCATGGTCAAGCGCTTGCTGGACCGCCAGGACCTGCTGAACGAGTCCGCCATGGCCGGGCTGGACTGTATTATCTATGGCGGCGGTCCGATGTACCTGAGCGACCTGGAGCGGGCCCATCAGGTCCTGGGCTACAAACTGGTCCAGATCTATGGCCAGGGCGAGTGCCCGATGACCATCACGGTGCTGGATGCGGCCGCCCACCGGGGTACCGACCACGCGGATTACCGCAAGAGGCTGTCGTCAGCAGGCCAGGCCCACGCCGGAATCGAACTGTGCATAGCCGACCCCACGGGTAACGAACTGGCCACCGGTGAGACTGGCGAGATCCTGGTTCGGGGCAACGCCGTGATGCTGGGTTACTGGAACAATCCCCAAGCCACCAGCAAGACCCTGAAGAAAGATGGCTGGCTGCACACTGGTGATGTCGGCCATCTGGATAAGGATGGCTTTCTGTATCTCACCGATCGCTCCAAGGACGTGATCATCAGCGGTGGCACCAACATCTACCCCCGTGAGGTGGAAGAAGTGCTGCTGCAGCATCCGCATGTCCGGGAAGTCTCGGTGATCGGTGCGCCGGACTCCGATTGGGGCGAGCGGGTGGTTGCGTGTATTGCAACCGAAGACGGACTGCCCTGTTCTACCGACACCCTCAGTCAATTCTGCGCCCGACAACTGGCGCGTTTCAAACTGCCCAAAGAGTACAGGTTCTTCGAGGAGCTGCCCAAGAACGCAACCGGAAAAATTCTGAAAACCGCCCTTCGCGACCGGGTTGGCGAGATTGAGGAGCAAGGCAATGTTTGAAGCCATTATTTCGGGCATCGGGCACACTCCGTTCCGGGCCCACAAGGATTCCCTGGAGACACTGCTGACCACCGCGGTGCGGGAAGCAATGGAGGATGCCAGCACACCTGCGTCGGAGATCGACGAAGTATTCATTGGGCATTTCGGTGCCGGCATGGACCCCCAGGGATTCATCTCGTCCCTGGTACTGAACGCCGATCCCGGTCTGCACCTGAAACCGGTCCATCGGCTGGAAAATGCCTGCGCCAGCGGCTCTGCCGCGGTACATGCGGCAGTGCGAGCAGTGATGTCCGGGCAAAGCCGCTGCGTACTGGTTGCCGGCGTAGAAAAAATGAGCGCCTGTGACCATGTCGGCCAGGCCCTTGCCACGGCGAGCTATCAGGCTGAAGAAGCGCGGTACGATTCGTTCGCGGCACTGTTCGGTGAAATCGCTGATCAATACTTCAACCGCTTCGGCAATCACGAAACCGCCATGGCGCAGATCGCTGCAAAGAACCACCACAACGGTCTGGACAACCCGCTGGCCCAGCTTCGGAAAGATCTCTCGGTCGATTTCTGCGCGACCGTTTCCGACAGGAACCCACGGGTAGCAGGGTCTCTGAAGCGGACCGACTGCTCTCCGGTATCCGACGGAGCCGCCGCTCTGATTATCAGCAGGCCCAAGAATGTCCAGGCACCGCCCAATTCCGTTCGTTTCAGGGCCATTGCCCAGGTAAACGACTACCTGCCGATCTCGAAACGCGACCTGTCCGAACTCAGGGGCTGCCGCGAGGCCTGGAACCTGGCCTTCCGGCGCGCAGAGCTCTCCGGCGTATCGGATCTGAACTTCGTGGAGACCCACGACTGCTTCACCATCGCCGAACTCATGCAGTACGAGGCCATGGGCCTAACTGAGCCGGGACAGGGCTACAAGGCTCTGCAGGAGGGCTGGGTTATGGCAGACGGGCGCCTACCGGTCAACCGCTCCGGCGGCCTGAAGGCCAAGGGCCATCCCATTGGCGCAACCGGGGTATCCATGCATGCCATGGCCGCCCTGCAGCTTCAGGGCCGCGCCAACGCCATGCAGTTGAAGGACGTCTCGCTGGGTGGAGTCTTCAACATGGGCGGTTCCGGCGTCGCCAATTACGTAAGCATCCTGAGTCTTTAAGGAGCGAGAACAATGAACAAAGACAACGTACTGATCACCGGTTCCACCAGCGGAATCGGTCTGGCTACCGCCCGGGTGCTGGCGGCACAGGGTTTAAACCTGATGCTCAACGGGCTGGAATCAGGTGCAGAGGGCTCTGCTCTGGCGGAAGGACTGCAAAGGGAATTCGGTGTTAAGGCATGCTACTGCCAGGCTGACGTTGCCAGACCAGAACAACTTCAGCAGCTGATCGAAAAGGCGGAAACCGACTTGGGCCCGATCGGCGTACTGGTAAACAACGCAGGCATCCAACACACCTCCAGCCTGGCCGACTTCCCGCAGGTGAAGTGGGACGCCATCATCGCCTTGAACCTGTCCGCGGCGTTCCATGCCATGCAGCGACTGATGCCGACCATGAAGCAAGCCGGCTGGGGCCGGGTGATCAACATTGCCTCCGTACATGGCCTCGTTGCCTCACCCAATAAAGCCGCCTACTGCGCCGCGAAACACGGCCTGGTTGGCCTGTCCAAGGTTGCCGCGCTGGAATACGCAGAACACGGCGTTACTGTGAACTGCCTCTGCCCGGGCTGGACCGATACACCCATTCTGAACCACCAGTTCAATGAATACGCCAAGAATCATGGCGTGAGCTTTCAAGAGGCGAAATCCGGCCTGATCAAGACCAAGGCGCCCTACCCTGAGCTGATTTCACCAGAAGCCATCGGTCGGATGATCCAGTTTCTTATTTCCGACAGTGCGGACGCTATCACCGGGACATCTATCCCGATAGATGGTGGATGGACTGCCCAGTAGTGAACCAACCGGAATATTCCAGATAACAAAAAAGGGCCAATTTCATGGCTGATGAATACATTTTGCAGACTCGCGGACTGGTCAAGGAATTTAAAGGTTTCGTTGCCGTTGACCAGGTGGACCTGAATGTTCGGCGTGGCACTATCCACGCACTGATCGGCCCCAATGGTGCCGGCAAGACGACGTTCTTCAATCTCCTTACGAAGTTTCTAAAACCCACCCGCGGTGAAATCCGGTATGACGGCCGTGACATCACGCGCTCCGATTCTGCGGACATAGCGACACTCGGCATGATCCGCTCCTTCCAGATTTCGTCGGTGTTCCCGAACCTCACGGTATTGCAAAACGTGCGTCTTGGCTTGCAAGCCAAAACGCAAAATTCCTTCACATTCTGGCGCGCTGGAAAGTGTCTGGAAAACCTCAACGACGAGGCAATGGAACTCCTGAAATCCGTCGGTCTGACTGAGTTTGCAGAGGTTACCGCCGTCGAATTGCCCTACGGGCGCAAGCGGGCACTGGAAATCGCCACCACGCTGGCGCTTGATCCAAAACTGATGTTGCTTGATGAGCCCACTCAGGGAATGGGCACTGAAGACGTCGGAGCCATTTCCGCGTTGCTCAAAAAGGTTGCCGTCGGCCGCACGGTACTCATGGTCGAACATAACCTAGGTGTGGTAGCGGACCTGGCCGATCGCATCACCGTGCTCCAACGCGGTGCGGTACTGGCCGAAGGCGACTACGAGGAAGTGTCGACCAATCCGGAAGTTATCAGCGCTTACATGGGGACCGCCGCACATGACTAGTGCCACTATTAATTCGCATTCCGACGAGATCCTGCGCATCTCCAACCTGCACGCCTGGTATGGCGAGTCTCACGTGCTCCACGGTATCGACCTCGCGGTCAATCGGGGCGAAGTGGTGACGCTACTGGGACGCAACGGCGCCGGGCGTACCACTACTCTGAAGGCCATCCTTGGCCTGGTGGGCGGGCGTACCGGCCAGATCAGCGTCAATGGACGCCCTGTTATTGATATGCCCACCCACAAGATCGCCCATCTTGGCGTGGGCTACTGCCCCGAAGAACGCGGCATCTTCTCCAGCCTGTCTGTAGAAGAGAACCTGATTCTGCCACCGGTGGTGCGCAGTGACGGGATGTCGATAGACGAAATTTACGGGATGTTCCCCAATCTCCAGGAGCGCCGAAAGAGCCAGGGCAGCAAGCTCTCTGGTGGCGAACAGCAGATGCTGGCCATCGCCCGTATTCTGCGTACCGGAGCTCACCTTCTGCTGTTAGATGAAATTACCGAGGGCCTCGCCCCCGTCATCGTCCAGGTCCTGGGCGATGTTATCAGCAAGCTCAAGGAGCGCGGCTACACCATAGTGCTCGTCGAGCAGAACTTCCACTTCGCGGCCCCGCTGGCCGACCGACACTACGTGATCGAGCATGGGCAAGTAGCCGCGATGATTAAAAAGGACGAACTGGAAGAAAACAAGGAAAGACTCAATAGCTTTCTCAGTGTCTAAACACAACGACAAAAACCAAAGGATGAGAAATATGAAAACTAATATGATGACTTTGGCACTGGCTACCGCCATGACAGCCAGCGGGGCCGCGCAAGCGAATATTTCCGGCGACGCAGTTAATATCGGCGTACTCACCGACATGACTGGCCTTTACTCGGCTGTGGGCGGCGCCGGTGCCGTCGCGGCCACAGAGATGGCCGTAGAGGACTTCGGCGGTGAAGTGGCCGGCAAACCGATCAACATCGTAAGCTCCGACCACCAGAACAGGGCAGACATCGCCTCTTCCAAGGCGCGCGAATGGATCGACAATGATGGCGTCGACGTCATCGTGGAAATGCTCAACTCATCTGTCGCTATCGCGGTGCAGAAGCTGGCATCATCGAAGGGCGTGGTTACAATCAACACCGGTGCCGGCACGACCGCACTGACCAATGAAGAGTGCGCCCCACTGGGCATCCACTATGTCTACGACACCCACGCGCTGCCAGTCGGCACTGCCACCGCTATCGTCGAGAACGGCGGAGAGGAATGGTACTTCATCACTGCCGACTATGCCTTCGGCCAGTCACTGGAAAAAAACACCTCTGATGTCGTCAAAGCAAATGGCGGCAAAGTGGTCGGATCCGTCCGTCACCCTCTCAGTACGACCGACTTCTCGTCCTATCTGATCCAGGCACAGTCATCCGGTGCAGACGTAGTCGCCCTGGGTAACGCTGGCACCGACTTCACCAACGCCGTCCGGCAAGCCGGAGAGTTTGGTATCACTGAGACCCAGACTCTCGCCGGAATGCTGGTCTTCATCAGCGACGTCCATGCCCTTGGCCTGGAAACTGCACAAGGCCTGCAGTACACCTCAGCGTGGTACTGGGATCAGAACGATGAAGCCCGAGCCTTCGCCGAGCGTTTCCTTGAACGCACAGGGTCAATGCCCAGCATGGTCCAGGCCGGCTTGTACTCCGCCGTCACCAACTACCTGCAGGCTATTGAAGAGACTGGCACCGACGAAGGCAAGACCGTGCGTGCTTACTTCGGCGAGACAACCATGAACGACATGTTCCACAAGAACGCCACTGTCCAGCCGAACGGCCGCGTCATTCATGACATGTACCTCCTCAAGGTCAAGAGTCCGAGCGAATCCGAGCGGCCGTGGGATTACGCCACCATCGAGGGCACCATCCCTGGCGACAAGGCATTTATCCCGCTCTCCGAGAGCACCTGCTCGCTGCTGAAGTAACGCTTAGGATCTAACAGGGGCTATCTCCATGAGTCTTTCACTTAATGCCATTCTTGCCCAAGCCATGCTTGGGCTTACCAATGGTGCTTTTTACGCAATACTGAGCCTCGGGCTGGCGGTTATCTTCGGCTTGCTGAACATAATCAACTTTGCCCATGGGGCCGTGTACATGTTGGGCGCCATGGTTGCCCTGATCGGATACTCCTATCTGGGCAGCTGGATTGGCGTTCCGGAACTGCAAGCCGGGTTCTGGTGGGCTCTGGCTTTAGCCCCCCTTGTTGTCGGCGTCTTCGGGATGATCATCGAGCGGACAATGCTCAAACGGCTGTATCAGCTTGATCATCTCTACGGATTGCTGCTTACCTTTGGTATTGCCTTGGTGCTCCAGGGCTTTTTCCTAAATTATTTCAGCACTGGCGGGACGCCCTACCCGGCCACGCCAGCTGTGCTTAAAGGAGCGGTAGACCTGGGCTTCATGTATTTCCCCACCTACCGCCTGTTCGCCATTATTGCATCGCTGGCAGTGTGCTTCGCCACCTGGTATGTGATCGAACGCACACAGATCGGCGCTTTGCTGCGGGCCGGAACGGAGAACCCCAACCTGGTCCAGGCTTTTGGCGTCAATGTGCCACTGATGGTGACACTGACCTATGGCTTTGGTGTGGCACTGGCCGCTTTCGCAGGAGTGGTAGCGGCCCCGATCTACTCCATCAGTCCGCTGATGGGCGCGGACCTGATCATTATCGTGTTCGCAGTTGTGGTCATCGGCGGTATGGGTTCGATCATGGGCGCGATCGTCACTGGCCTGTCGCTGGGCATGATCGAGGGTCTTACAAAGGTGATCTATGCGCCTGCAGCCAACACGGTAATCTTCCTGCTCATGGTGCTGGTGTTGTTGATACGCCCGGCCGGCTTATTCGGAAAGGAGCGCTAAACGATGAATCGCACACTTTGGGTGATACTGGTCGGCGCATGCCTGATTGCGCCTTTCTTCGTGTATCCGGTCTTTCTCGCGAAGCTACTGTGTTTTGGGCTGTTCGCGTGCGCCTTCAACCTTTTGATTGGCTACACCGGACTGCTCTCCTTTGGCCACGCTGCCTTTTTTGGCAGCGCGGCCTATGTCTGCGGATACCTTGCGCGCGACGTGGGTCTTACGCCTGAACTGGCAATACTCAGCGGTGGCCTGGCAGCCGGTGCCATAGGCTATGTCTTCGGCGCCCTGGCCATCCGTCGACAGGGCATCTATTTCGCGATGATTACCCTGGCCCTGGCACAAATTGTGTTCTTCATTGCACTCAAAGCCCCCATCACCGGCGGTGAGGACGGTCTTCAGGGCGTGCCACGGGGTAACGCGCTGGGGTTAATCGACCTCAATGACACAATGGCAATGTACTACTTCGTGATGACAGTGTTCCTGGCCGGTTTCTGGCTGATCGCGCGCATCGTCGACTCGCCCTTCGGTCAAGTGCTCAAAGCCATCCGTGAGAACGAGCCCCGGGCGCTATCGCTGGGCTTCAACGTAGCCCGCTACAAGCACATGGCCTTCGTGCTGTCGGCAGCACTGGCTGGAGTCGCGGGCGCTACCAAAACCATCGTGTTCCAGTTTGCCTCGCTTCCGGATGCGTCCTGGCACCTCTCAGGCGAGGTGGTACTGATGACATTGCTGGGCGGTCTGGGAACCATTCTTGGGCCAATGGTAGGTGCCTTCACCGTGGTGTCACTGCAATCGGAGCTCAGCGGCTTCGGTTCCTGGGTCACGGTCGCTATTGGCCTGACTTTCATTGTCTGCGTGCTGCTCTTCCGACGCGGTATCGTTGGTGAACTCGAACACTTTTTCCGTAAGCGCTTCAGCACGGTAAAAGTCGACCAGAAGCCCTCGGTTCGCCACGAATCCACAACGGAAACCAGGTGATGAATACTGCCCCTCGGCGTCAGCCCGGGGGCAGGACGCCACGTTTTTCTTGTCCCCCTCTGGTGACCGGTATACCGGGGCGTCCCTTCTTGGCCGCCAGTAACCCACTGGGTGCTTCTTCACTGTGAAATCGTGATCTTTGTAATGTCCACCACTGACCCTGACCCGCACCGGATCTAGCCAGAGTTGGAACAATTTAGCCTCTGACGGTGGACGACGAATTTAGCACTTTGTGTGGAATTTGCCGGGTAAGTATCTGATCTTCGGTTACTGAGTTTTAGTACTTTGCGTGGTCGTCCAGCTTTTCAGTCAGACTTGGCTTGCATTTTCGTTAAGTTACTGGAGCGCGTCTGCTACCGCCTCCAGAAAACCTCTCATATCCACTACCCTCTCAGATTCCGGGTCAACGGTCTTACCCTTGAGGTCGGCGGTGACAATGCCGCTGTCAACGGTGTTGGTCAATGCTGCCTTGAGGTTGACGGCGTATTCGGTGAGGGGCGTGTTTCCCTCGCGGTTGCCCAGGGTTTCCAAAGCGTTAGCGAGGGCGAAAATCAGGGCGGAGGGGTTAAAGTGGGCTTCGCGACCGTCACTCTCCAGGTATTTCAAATACAAGTCATGGGCGGTGCCATGGGGCGCCTCGAAGAGCATGGTGCCATCTTTGCTCTCGATAATGGAGCTGGCGGTGGCAAGGCTGCCGCCAAGAGCAGCGGAGATGTCGGAGAAGATGTCTCCGTCCAGATTCTGGGAAGGATAGAGGGCGTTTCTCGGGGGATCGGTGATCATCTTTTTGAGCTGGCTTGATGGCCGCATAATCATGAAGGACGGCGGTGGCGTGTCCTCCCGCGCCAGTTCCCGACGCACTTCGGTGATAACGTTGCTGAAGACTTCGTCGTATTCCATGTACTCGCGCTTGAGCCCAAAGTAGACCTCTTTGTCCTTGCGCGAAGCGTCGCGAAAAACCTGAGCCACCCAGTCCTTTATGGCCTCATGGTCATTGGACATGAGCAGTATGGGGTCGCCTTTCCTGACGCGGCGGGCATGTTTTTCTTCGCCGTCAACAATCACCTTGAGTATGCCGTCTTCTTTTGCCGGCATGTTGAAGCTGCCGTACTGGTCGCCGCCACCCGCGCTCATGCGGGAGATGGAAACGTGAGCGCTGCGGCTGGGAATGCCAAACTTCCGCAGTTGATTTACCAGTTTGAACAGTTTGCGCCCCGTGGTGTTATCGGGCACGCCCCAGAGCGCGCGCTGTGGTGGATTGGAAACTATGCGCGCCGCTTGGGCATCTATGAGCTCGTAGTGGTAGCTCAGCCCCAGCTCCTTGATTTTTTGGGCGTAGTCGCTGTGGTAAATATCTTCAACCACCGTGCGCATGGCGCCGTCGTAGCCAGGGATAACGGTGTCTTTCAGGCCCAGATAGACGTCCCGTTTCTCGTCAATGGCGCGCTTGAAAAAACGGTGAGCCCAGGCTTTGACGTCCTCCATATCGTTGGTGGCCAGAAGCCAGGGGTCTCCCTTGCAAATCTCGCGGCGGTGCAATTCCACCGGGTCGCCGCTGCCGCCCACAAACACCAGCTTGACCACGCCTGTGGCCTGAGACAGCTGGTTGAAGCTGTTTTTGATGCCACCCAGTTCCATGGTGTCCACTTCAATGTCGCGGCCGATCCAGTCAGGACGGCTGATCTTGAGGTTGCGAAACTGAATATCCTCACGAGTAATATTGCCGCTGATGCCCTTTCGGATGGCGCCGTTGGGGGATTTTATAGCCAGTGGATCAAGCTTGCCGGAGTCCACATCGGGGTGCTTGCGGAGCAGCTCCTCCAATTGCTGACGGTTGACGGTCATGCCGGCATTTTTCACTCCAACGCCATGGCGTTGGAGGGCATCGATAGCGTCAATCACTGCCTGGCCATTGGTCAGCAGGCGGTGTTCTGCAGACAGGTCGACTTCCTCAAGTCGGATGTTCAGTTGCGCGGTCACAAATTTCTCGAGAATCTGCTCAAAAGCAACCTGAGCCATTTCGTCGCCGTGCAAGATGACCAGAGGCGAAGTTACATTGATCCGGCTGTCCATATATTGCTCCCCACCGTATTGGAATTGTCGATATTACTGGCCGATCTCACTGTACTTTGGGCTGGATGATTCCCAGCTTTTCGTTGACGGCATCACGAATTTCCCTGTAACGGTCCGGATGATTGATCAACGTATCCAGATTGTCCTCGGGAAAAATCTTGTTCCTCTTTGTCTTAGCTTCTTCTGTAGAGAATATAGACGGTATCAATTGCTCCAGGCAGCGCAACATCACCTCGGGCGATACCGACGCTCCAGGCGATGCTCCCAGTATAGTTCCATACGTTTTGTCCTTGGAGACAAGGATTTCTGTGCCCATCTGCAAATCACCGTCTTTGATGATTTGCACTCGCTGGCCAGCTTGAATCGGTTTCCAGTCAAATTTTTTGCCCATGCCCGGAGCAAAACTTTCAAGCTCCTCAAACATGCTCTTTTCGCCTTTTAAGGTCTCCGAGATCAGATATTTAACCAAGGGGAAATTCTCTACGGCAACATTCAACAAGCCCGGGATATCATGCAGGCGGATGGATTTGAGGTAGTCGAAAAATCCCCGGTCTCTCTCAAGACGAAGCTTGAATGAGGCGAAAGGGCCAAACAACAGGTAATGCTTTCCGTCAACCACCCGCAAATCCAGATGCGGCACGGACATAGGAGGCGCGCCCACTTCCGCTTTGCCGTAGGTTTTAGCCCGGTAGTATCCGGCTTGTTCTTCGCTGATCGGCGCCATAAGAAAACGTCCGCCGACGGGAAAGCCGGCGAAGCGGCTTCGAAACGGCAAGCGGCTTTTTTTCAGAAGGGGAAATGCACCTCCACCGGCACCCACAAAAAGAACATCCGCTTTGTACCGAACCGGCCCCCCGTTGCATTCAGCCTCAATAACCCATTGCCCGGCCGGGCTCCTGTGTACGCGCTTGACGTGGGTGCCATACTCAAATTTCACACCCAGGTTCTGCCTGGCGTGGGCCGCCATTTGCTCTGTTAACGCACCAAAATTAATGTCAGTACCTGTTTCAATAACGGTAGCCGCCATTTTTTCATGGCGTGGGCGCTCGTCCATGGTGTAAGGAATCCAGCTCTTTATCTCATCAAAGTCTTCCGAGTAACGCATGTGGTCAAAAAAATGATGGGCAGACATCTCTTTGAACCGCAATCGCAGTTCTTCAATGGCAGATTCCGAAACGATGGTGCAGTGCTTGGTTTGATTGATAAACGATTTAGGGTCTTTGATGGCGCCCTTCCCGATCAAATAAGCCCAGAACTGTTTCGCTACATTGAACTGAGCATGGATCTTGAAAGCTTTTTCAATCGAAACGACCTCTCCATCCACCGGGGTGTAGTTGAGCTCACAGTTCGCTTCATGCCCTGTGCCGGCGTTCCAGAATGGGGAGGAGTTCCCTGCGCCGGCGCTGTCCAGTCTCTCTAAAATGGTGATATCCAGATCCGGCGCCAGCTCCTTTGCCAAGGTGGCAAAGGTGGTTCCCATAATTCCTGCACCAATGATAACTAGGTTCATAAAGTCTACTCTTCGCTATTACTGGTCAACTCGTCCACAGCGGCGGCATCGATGGTCTCATCCAGGCCACCCCAACTCTGGCGCAGGTAGTTCACGAGTTCGGCGATTTCCGCACTGCTCAGCTTGTCGGCGAAACCGGGCATGGCCTGCATACGTTCGAAGCCACTGAATTTCTGGGCATCAATACCGTCGTGAATCACCTTCACCAGGTTGCGGGCACGATCCAGACGCAAAGTGGTATTCCCCTTCATCGCAACCGCCACATGGGGCACACCCTGGCCTTGTGCTCCGTGGCAACCGGCGCAGACATTGAGGTAATGGCGGCGGCCAGGGCTGTCGACGCTTGCACTGTGCCCTGCATCGACGACCCGGGCGTCCGGCGGGTCCTCACCCATCAGATAGAGACTCATGGCCTTCAAATCCTCATCACGAAGATAACGGGTGCTGTGATGGAATACGAGGTACATCTCATTGTACATGGAGCCCTGCTCGCTAATGCCTTCGCGGAGGAAGGTTTGCAAGGCGGCGGGTGTCCAGCCGCGGGCGGCGAGTTTGTCTGGTGTCAGACTTGGTGCCTCATAGCCCGCAATAACGCTGCCTTGAAGGTGCTGGTCGGTGTCCACTGCGCCCAAGGCATTGCGCGGTGTATGACATTCCCCACAATGCCCCAGAACATCCACCATATAACGACCCCGCTGCCATTCGTCGGATTCGTCTTTGGCGTTGCTGGGGTTTTCGTCAGCGAACATCAGGTTCCAGAAATTGAGTGTCCAGCGCATGCTGAATGGCCAACTGAGGTCTGTTTCCGGCGCCTCGATGTTCACCGGTTTGAGACTCATCAGGTAGGCATACATGGCGTCGGAATCCTGGCGCGGAATGCTGTGATAGGCCGTGTACGGCATCGCCGGATAGAGCTGGGTACCATCGGGCAGTTCGCCTTCCGTCAGCACGTGGTAGAACTCATCGGCACTGTAGGCACCGATGCCGTATTCCTTGTCCGGGGTGATGTTGGTGCCGTAAACGGTACCAAATGGTGTTTCCATCGGGCGCCCGCCTGCGTAAGGCGTGCCGCCTTCCTGGGTATGACAGGCGGCGCAGTCAGCGGCGCGGACCAGGTACCGCCCCTGCTCCAGGGTGCTGTTGTCTGCAGCCGCACTCCATGCATTGGTGGTGTTCATGCCCAGCGCAAGGGCTATTACGAGGATGCTGCGACAATTCATAATCAGCTCGCCTCTTTGGTGGTACCCGGTGTCTTCAGAACGGCATCGCGAACGGCTTCGAAATAACGCACATAGCCGGTACACCGGCAGATGTGAGACTCCAGCGCCTCGCTGATGGTGCCTTCAAGCTGTGAACGCGCGATCGGCTGCCGCTGCAGGCGCTCCACCAGAACGGTAGCAGCATTGACGAAGCCCGGCGCGCAATAGCTGCACTGAAATGAGAAATGCTCCAGGAAATGCTGTTGCACAGTGGATAGGGTCTCGACATGGCCTTCGTCGTCCCGCTGTGCATGCCCTTCAACCGTGCGGATCTTCTTGCCGTCAAAGTAGTGGGCACCGGTAATGCAGGTGCGCACTTCCTCGCTGCTGCCGTCGGGCTCGTCAACGATCACTGTGCAGGCGCGACACATGCCCCGACCACATCCGAACCGGGTGCCTGTGAGGTTGCGGTATTCGTGCAGGTAGTCGAGCATCATCAGCTCTTCAGGAATATCCTCGACCGGCTGGGCTTCGCCGTTAATGGTGACATTCAGCGGCCGTGTAGGGATGGCGACGGCCTTGGACTGCTCCGTTGTCATAAAACCTCCCTGATCTTGTCTGGTGTAATGGGCAGGTTACGGAAATGGTGACCGATGGCATGAGCGATACCGTTACCGATGGCACCGACAACGGGAATCATCACGACTTCTGCAATGCCTTTCGGTGGATCGGTTCGCGACAGCGGTGGCAGGATCTCTGAGGTTTGCTGCCATACAGCGACTTCACTGGCCCGGGGGACGTGGTAGCGATTAATGTTCCAGGTGCCGTTGCCGGGACCGTCTTCGTAAAGAGGCATCTCTTCATAAAGTGCATGGCCGATACCCATGGCGGTACCACCCTGAATCTGACCGGATACCAGTTGCTCTACAAGCGTGTTACCACATTCGAGAAACGTGTGGTGGTTCAGTAGAGAGACCTTACCGGTCCCGGTATGCACGGCCAGCTCCACCAGAGTGCCGCAGCCACTGTAATATGTGACACCAGCATTATTCCGCTGGGTCGGCGGGATATAAGGGTTCTTGCGGGTCAGCAAGTGATAGCCACGCTTGCTGGTCATCAGAGCCTTCTGTGCCTCGGAAGCACCAGTACCATACTGCACAGCAAGTCCATCCAGAGGCAGGTTCTCGGATCGACCGTTGATCTCATAGTCCGCTCTCGACCATTCCCAACGATTAAAGGCGTGGCTGATGGCGCCGGTTATCAGGCCCATCTCGTGGGCACGTTTGGCAAGAAACTCCAGGGACAGCGGTTCCATGCCACGGGCCGTCAGGTGGCCGGCCTCCCAGCGGGCGTTTTCCTCACGTACCACATAGGGCGCCGACTGACCGCCACCGATACCACGCTGCCAGTATTCCTGGGCGGCGGGCCAGAGGCCGTGACGAAAGATGATCCGGGCTGCCTCCAGGGTAGGAAACGAAAAATAGTAAGCGGAATTGCTGGCACTGGAAGCCTGCAGGAGCAGCGGTGTCCAGCGCGGGTCCTTTTTGGACGTGTTCTGCTCCTCCTGGGAGATGAAGTAAGGGCTGGTAGTCTCGTACATCTGCATGTCGTCCCACTCCATCTCCGCCGTACGTACCTGATCGGCGGCACGACCCAGCCAGGCGGCGACTACGGCGGCCTGACCGGTGGAGTAGCCAGTGCCCATTTCAGCGCCGGTGTTACGCACCTCGATACGGCCCTCTGGCGTCAGGCGAACTTCGGAGAAGGCGGATTCAGCGCCATGGCCAAAGTCCTTCTGCACACACGCAAACCCGACGCCGTAGCGTTCTTCCGGATGAGCGGTTTCGTAAGCCTGTTTTCGTGTCTCACGCTCGGTCCAAATGGAGTGTTTCTTGGCCTTGCGCAGAATTTCTTCGTTTCGAAGGTGGCCCGCTGGAATCGCACCCTGTGTATTCTTCATGCCACTTTTGAACACGTTGCGCAGGCGCAGATCGATAGGATCCATGTTCAGCTGACCGGCAATCTCATCCACCATCAGTTCCGTGGCAGACATGGTCTGTAAGGTACCGTAGCCCCGGAACGAACCGGCTTCAGGCATGCGCGAGTAAATCGCCGTGGCGGTCAGATCGCTGTTGGGCATGTAGTAAATCGATTGGGCGGCCGTGGTGCCAACGAAGGCGACAGAGTTGGAGAAGTTGGCGCGGCCACCACCGTTGGCCGTCAGATCCTGTTTGAAAATCTGGAACTTGCCGGTCTTTCGGTCCACCGCCAGGCGGTTTTTCATGGTGAAGGGATGGCGCTTCATGGTGGCCTGGAACTGCTCGAAGCGGTCGTTGGCCAGTCGCACAGGCTTGCCGTCCGCGTACAGCGCAGCGATCAGCCCGTAATACGGGAAGATGGTGGCATCCTTGGACCCGTAGCCCACGGTGTAGGCCGGATGCAGGAAGAAACGCCTGCTCTGAAAGGAGCTCTTGGACAGGATTTCCGGCATCCAGTTGACGAGCTCTTGGGGTGACTGGGTGCCACAGACCACATGCATATCGCCCTTGCTCTGGTCGAACCAGCAGTTGGCATTATCCGCCTCCATCGCGAAATGATCCGTGTACTGGGAGTTATATTCGCCCTCGAACACCAGCCAGTCGTCAGGCGCATTCTCCAGTTTGTCCTGCAGTTGCTGGGCGTAAAACATCGCCTTCTCGGTGTTTTTGCCGTTCTCCAGTGCTTCAGGCCATACCGGGTGGCGCTTGCGGAAGTCCGGATAGAGCACGGTCTCCTGCAGAGCGGAGAAGGTGTCTTCTGCGAAGGGCGTCTCGCCACCCACTCGGATGTAGCGGAATGCACCGTAGGGTGGCTTTTCCGGTAAAGGTGTCTGGTCGCCGTAGGTGACCACATCCTCAACAAAGCGGATGCGGTTTTTGGCAAGCCGATAACGAGCGAAATCATGGTAGATCAGCATAGCCACGGGATAGCCCAGGTAGGCTGCCGTGTCGCCTTTGGCCAAAAAGAAGTCGGGGCCGAAGAAACGGGGTACTTCGATTTTATCCCGCTTCATGTCTTCTGCGGTAACGAGGCGATCCGGCATCAGCCCTGCCTGCTCCAGGCGGCTCAGGTTGATACCCTTGAGACTATGGTCACATCGGGTCGCACGGATGATGAAGGCGTGGGATTGTTGATCCGGCCAGTGGGGCATGTCTTTTGCGCGGATATCGCGGGCAAAGACCTTGCTGCCCGTCACCTTGGCGATGCCATCAAGACGAAAGCGCATTTTGCCTTCCGCAAGCTGCCAGGCCTCGTTGGTCGGCGACAGCACCCGGTCTTCGAAGAGAGCGCCAAAGGCATCACTGCCCAAGGGCGCGAGGTAGGCAGTAACGCCTGCTACAGCACTTCCTTTAAGAAAGGAGCGCCTGGATAGGGACGGTTTGGACATACCGGGATCCTTCATCCGTGCGAATTACTGTACCTCACTATAGATAAAACCCTGCGAGTTGCATAATAAACGCCAGGCCTACAAGCCTTCCTCATAACCTGCAGCCCAGCTTGCGCGGCCCAGCTCTGTAGCTCGTGCAACCTCTGTTTCGGGGACTGCGGACATGTCTCCCAATTCTCTGGAATCGTAGTGAAAGACACACAAACGCGATGCAAACTCCGCGAAAGGCAGGGATGCTTCGCCATGGCGTTCTCCGTAACTCTGGGTTGAGCAGTGAATACCCTGGCCCCAATCCTGGCCGCTGTCGTTGTTGGGGTTGTAAAAGTAGATGCGCATCTCGCCAAGGCGGTCAAGGCACACGCGTCTGACGGTTATGGCATGGCGCCCAACCATGCGTCCTCCACTGTCGGTGGCTACGATGCCCGCGGGTTGTGGGTGAATTACAGGTATGCTGCCGTTGTAATACGGGTGATAACAGGCGTAAAAATGGCGAATAAAGTGCCCATAGTCCTCAATCATCCCGGTTTCCTGACTAATTGCGCTGAGAAATGCGTGCCCTACCCACCAGCCATACATTTCCGGGTTGATCCAGCGGTGCAAATCATCGTCGCGCTCGCCGCACAAGCGCCCCATTTCTGCATAAATACGATCGAGGTGAGGCACCAGAATCAATGAAACCGGATCCACATCGGTGGGAGGTTCTTTCGCAAGGCCTGGCTCCAGATGTTGTGAGGTAATTTGCTGACCTTCGAACCGCATGAGGACGTCATCATCGCGGGCAGCCCAGGCCACCAACTGCAACAGATAATCGGCGTCGTTAAAAGCCCACATGGAAAGCCCGATAACGGACTGACAGGTCGGGTTATTGCCTTGGCCAACGCCATTCGGCTGCCCCAGAAGGCTCATGACACCGGCGAGTAAATAAACCCGTGGAGGATGCGCATCGCCGAAAGCCTCTGTCAGCGTATTGCAGGCTGTCTCACACAACGTCAGCTCGACTTGCCGCCACAGGCCCGAAGCCACTGCAGGCGTGAACAGGCCTCCGCGCTCAAGAAACATGGCGAGGCCATACACCGCCTGACTGGTTTCCGGGTGTACGGCGTCGTCGATCAGTTTGTGAACAATTTCTTGGTAACATTGAAAAACATCGTTGCCGGTGATGCTCAGGCCCAATGCCAAAGGTATAAGATCGTCCTGGTGCCCGCGCAGGTGGCGCAACAGCATGGGGTGGTATGGAGAAACCATGCCAGTCTCGTCCATGGCCACAGCAAAACTAACGGCCTCTTCAGTGAGTGCGGGTTCATCCATCGCAACCAGGCGTTCGCCGTATACCGCTAAACCCGGATCATCACGGCAGCCTTTCGTTGGGCCATATAGAGCGCTGACAAGGCGCGCGGCCCTATGCATACCCTCGGTTTCGATTTCAGGATCAAACAGGCATTTGGCTATCTGGCCAACCATCTGTTTGATACTGCCTGTTTGTATCGGGCGCTGGGCCAGCAAACGGCGCACTTCATCAACCAGGCTATCGAGTATGCTTTCATAGCCAAGCCTGCCGAGCAGGTACTGGTAGAGTGAATTGACAATCTGCCCTAGCCCTTCTGGCCGTTCCCGATCGGCCTCGCTCATCTGGCCTGACAGCAGATCCAGATTCAATGCCGTTACCTGAGTCAAAAAGTGTCGGGCCTGCTCTGCGGAAATTCCGGGGTGGCGATAATCACCCATAGCTACAGCCAGCAGGCGAAGCTCACTCAGGGCTTCAATAGCGGTATAGTCTGGCGCTCCCTGGCGTAGGGTTCGTACTGCAATCGCGGGCCTCAAAATGGCTGGCTTGCCCCAATCACCATTGGTAAACACGCCCTTTGCTTCAATCTCCGATACTCGAGCGTACAACGCATCCAGTCCGTCAGGAGTTGCCATAACGCAAAGTGCCGCCTTCAAAACCTCCCTGTTAGACGCCATGGGCGCAGTTTTGCGGGCAAGCGCAAGCTGCTCCAAAGCCTCGTCAAATCTTGCAACAGCAGCGTTGTTATCTGGACCGGAACCGGGATCCGCCATAGTGTTTTCCTAAACTATTCGATATGCAATTCAGTATCGCCCAACGATGCTCTTAAGACGTTTTGGAAGCAAACTTTTCCGCGGCGTTCGTTTCAAATTGTAACCAATGGGACTATATTGAAACGTGCAGCACGACAAATCGCTCAGTTTACTTGGTGCGTTCATCAGCGCCTTGTCTGGGTTCATCAGCAAGGAGAACAGTGAATGTCGATAACACCAGAAGAACAGTTACCCAGCGATGTGTCCGCCTGGCTCGATCCGGAAATGGACTCTGTTAAAGGAACCGAGACCCCAAAGGATCCAAACAAAGGCTACATCGCTCTACTCGGCTGGAGTGTTAACGCCATTAAGGCGGCACAGAAGTTTGACCGTCGCTACATCGTGGTTGCTCCGGACTGGGCTGCGGATTTTTGTACCGCAAACAAGATCCCGTTTATCCCCTGGGATTTTCTCCGTTTGAATGATCGGTCCTTCGAGATTGCGCAAAGGCTTAAGACGGAAGGCGTGGATGTGGCCATTCCGTTATTCGAGGAAACCGTAGAGTGGTCAGGGGCTATCAATTCCGTCCTCCTCGATAGTCCTCGCATGTTCGGGCAGTCTATTCTTTTCCGCGACAAGGCGCTGATGAAGCGCCGTGCCCAGCTTGGCGGTATTCGCGTCGGGATCTTTGAAGAAGCCCACGAAAAAGATGACATCGTCCGCTTCATGAAGCGAGTCAACCAGACTCTGCTCAAGCTGGACGGTGACCCCGATGACCCGATTCACGTCAAGGCGTTCGACAAGGCTGGGTGCCTCGGCCACCGGATGATTCGCAAGATCGAGGAAATAGACTCCATTCCGGCCGAAGAATATCCCCTGTTGATGGAGAGCCACCTGGATGGCTGGGAGTTTGCGGTCGAGGCCTGGATCCACGACGGGAAAATCAAGTTCCTCAATATTTCTGAATACGTAACGCTGGGCTATTCGGTATTTGTGCCTGCGACTGAGCAACTTGAGAGTTGGCGTAATGCGATCACCAAGCAGATCGAGTTGCTGATCAAAACCTTCGAAATCAAATTCGGGTTGATTCACCCTGAGTACTTTGTAACGGCTGATGGCGAAATGTACTTTGGTGAAGTTGCGTACCGTCCGCCCGGGTTCAAAGCTTTCGAGCTTATCGAGAGAGCTTACGGATTCAGTGCGTATCAAGCCTCAATGCTGGTGTTCGATCCTAAAAGCACCAAAGAGGAGGTGGATGCCTTCTTCCCACGTGAAGTGGTTGACGCGAAGGGCTACGCAGGTTGCTTCGGTGTTTACCCAAGGCGCCGCGTAGTGAGCAAGTTGGAGATGCCCAAAGAAACCACCGAGCATCCGTACTTCGAGTCGCACGAGTTGGTTGCACCGACAGAAGAGACGGTTCCTGACCGGTCAGCCTTCGGCACTCATTGGGGTCTGATCTTCTTCTTTGGGGACGATCCCATCAAGATGCGGGACTTGCTGAAAGCTCAGGAAGAGCTGGACTTCTACGTTTAGAGACCCATAAAGGCAATTTACCGCAGTTGTGACGTCCATGATTCTGGCAGCTCAAGCGCCAGAATCATGGACGTTTGTTTGACACCCTCAGAAATTATTTAACCGGGTGTCGGCGCTTTGTTCTTCCTGTAGTGTTTTTCCATTCCATCAAGAATATTACGGAGCAGTTGATCCAGGCATTCTCGATAGTTTTTATGGTCCGGGCGACGAAACAGAGCGCTCAGTTCATGCTTGCTCAAGGTGAACTCGTTCAGTTGAAGTATCTCAAGCAGATCGTCTGCCTGCAGGTTCAACGCTATTTTCAGCTTCCGCAGCACCATGTTATTGCTAAGAACACGTTCAGGCTCAGGTGGCTCGTCACCTTTCGGCCCTCTGTTTTTGATAATCAGCCCATTTAGAAAGCGAGCAAGCTTTTCATCTTCACACAGAGCAAACCCGGGTTCGTCTTCCCGAGCCAGCCAGGCAGCGAGTTCAGGCTTGCTTGCTTCATACCCGCCCAGCTTGAATATCGAAACCATCAGCTGATCGCTAAAATCAAGGATATAACGCACTCGGCGCAAGATATCGTTATTGTTGATAATTAACTCTCCTTTGCAGGCGGGTTTTCACCGGCCGCAATGGCTTTCGGTGTGATCTCCACATAAATGGTCTTGATGTTGTTTTCAACGAGCTTATCGATGTATTTCGTTAACGATGGCAGATCTACCCTCACCGCAGTCTCTTCCGATTGCCCAAACTTGCAATCGAAGCCCCAGTATTTAGCTCCAGATGGCAGAGGTTTTTTACGCTCATTTTTCAGAAATTTTTTGATGTCGTGCTTCACCGAATCGACAAGGCGCGGCACTTTGATTTTAGGATGTTCTAACTTAAAGGTCTTTTTCATTGGAATCCTACCGGGATGGACAGCCACTGCACGCTGGAGAAAGCCTAATGGCACGCAGTGTGAATTTTGCAAAAGGATTCTACCACTATTCGCGGGGTTACTGGCGTGTGAGGACTTTGACAATTTTTTGATGTTTTCCTGACCCGGCACTGACACGCCCTCCTCTATTCTGCACTCCCATTAATAATTCGCTCAGGCGAATTCTCCAAATGCGAGTGCAGACGTGCCTACACCCCTTTCTTTCAGAAATCACTCTCTACCTGAACGTGTGTATCGGGGGTTCAGCTGGGCCGGCGCCTACGCACCGATATTAATGTTGTTTTTCACAATACTTCTCATCGGCAGCCTGTCCAGAACACTGTTGGTGGCATGGCAGTTTGATCGGGTTGCGGAAACATCAGTGTGGCCAGGCATCTTTCTCCATGGGGTACGAGCGGATCTGATCATGGCTGGCATGGCAGTGGCACCTTTGGTTTTGCTACTGCCGATTCTGGGCCATCGTTTCAGCTGGGCGGTCTGGAGGCGGGTGACTGTCCTCTGGGCGCTGATTGTCGTTTTCACGTTTCTCCTTATGGAACTCTCCACGCCGACCTTTATTGCCGAATACGATACCCGGCCCAACCGCCTGTTTATCGAATATCTGAACTATCCCAAGGAAGTCCTTAGCATGCTTTGGGAGGGCTACCTGCCTACCGTAGCCATTGCGATTCTTCTTTGCATTTCACTGACCATTCTGTTCGCCTGGCTAATGCGCCCGTGGGCACGGGAGACCTCTACCGGCAACTATCGTAAAGCGATTCTGGTATGGCCCATCGTGGCTCTTGCTGTGTTTATGAGCGTGCGTTCCACCACCGGCCATCGCCCCGCCAATCCGGCGATGTTTGCACTGACCTCCGATGCGCTCGTGAACTCATTGATTATCAACTCTACCTGGTCTGTGGCTTTTGCAATCTACAACCTCAAGCATGAAGAGGATGCGAGTGACAGTTACGGCCAGATGGAAATATCCGAAGTACTGGACGAAGTCAGAAGCACGCCATGGCTCAGCGATACTGAATTCAGCTCCAGGCAGTTTCCGACGCTGCATCGTCAAATCCCTATGCAAAACCGAAAACGCCCCCTTAATCTGGTGATCGTTCTGGAGGAAAGCTTGGGCGCGACCTTTGTTGAATCCTTGGGCGGCACTCCGGTTACACCTCGCCTGGAGGCCTTGAAGGATTCGGGCTGGTGGTTTGAGAATCTGTATGCCACGGGCACAAGATCTGTTCGGGGTATCGAGGCTGTGGTTTCCGGGTTCCTGCCATCTCCCGCTCGCAGTGTGGTTAAACTCTCACTGTCCCAAACCGGGTTTTTCACACTGGCAGAGCTGTTAAAGCAGAAAGGCTACAACACGGGTTTTATCTATGGCGGAGAAGCGCATTTTGACAATATGCGCAGTTTTTTCTCGGGCAATGGCTTTGACGGGATCCTGGATCAACAGGACTACACAAATCCCGCTTTTACCGGAAGCTGGGGTGTCAGCGATGAAGATCTTTTCGCAAAAACCCACGAAGACCTCCAAAAGCTCCATACCTCCGGAGAACCCTTTTTCCGTCTGGTTTTCTCCTCTTCCAATCACACACCGTTCGAATACCCGGACAACAGAATTGAGCAGTACGACGAAGAGAAAAACACCGTCAATAATGCCGTAAAATACGCGGATCATGCCTTGGGTGACTTCATAAACACTGCGCGGGGCAGCGCCTATTGGGAAGACACGCTGTTCCTGATCGTCGCGGATCACGATGCCAGGGTATGGGGCGATGAGCTGGTTCCTATCAAGAACTTTCAGATTCCGGGGCTGATACTCGGAGCTGATATGGAAGGCCGGCGCATTGAAACAATTACGAGCCAGATTGATCTGGCACCGACGCTGTTGTCACTCATGGGCATTGCCAGTGAGCACCCCATGGTAGGCCGTGACCTGGTGAGGTTTCCGGACGCGCCCGGTCGAGCAATCATGCAGTTCAACGATTACTACGCATGGATGGATAACGACTTCAACGTGACGGTATTGCGCCCCGACCAAGAGCCATTGGCAGGACTATATTCACGGCAAGCCGGGAGCACTCAATACCTGCCGGATGCACCAGAAGAAACAGCCACAAGGAAGGCCTTGGCTCATGCCCTCCTTCCTCTGAAACTGTACCAGGAACAAGCCTACGGGTTGCCTGATTCAAATGATCAGACAAGGTTATGAACGTGGATCAGAAACCCTTGGTGCCTTCACGCTCAGCTGCGCAGAAGGGACCTCCGATGGTTGCTTCATGTCCATGTCCTGGCGCGCCGACTGAGCTCTTGATGTGTGTTTACTGGCAACCTGTTGCCAGTGTGATCACACTGACACCGCCATCATAAGGCGGGTTGTCGGCTCTCGGGATGCTCCTAAGGGCCTCCGGATAATACACCTCGTAAATCCCGGTCGCCCAATGCTCTGCGTGTAGCTTCCGGGCGAGTATCTCGCGGGCTTGATTGAAACGCGGCAGGGATTGCGGCACGAGGTGCCAGCGATTCCGTGTTTCCCGGCCGACCGTCGCAACGTATAGCCGTTCACCGGTATTCAGCGCATGGCTCGTACTCCAGACCCGAAGAAAGCTCCGGTCGAAAACCCGGCCCTGCTGCCCTGGCTGAACTAGCCCCAGAGTTTGCGAGTTGGCACCCCAAAACCAGGGCGACAGCGGTGCTGTCGGGTAATCTCTTCTCTGAAACGCACTCAGATAAGCACTGGTAACGCTCCGCCACTGAATCGGGTCTGCTTCCAACCAGCCCGCAACCGCCAAACAGGTGCGAACCTGATCAAGGCTGTGGGCCACGAGAATCACGTTGATTGGCGCTTCAGGATTGCCAAAGACAGAGCTGGCCTGGTTGGAGTTATCCTGCAACACAGCTTGCGGTAACTGGGACTGAATAATCGTTGGATTTGCCTCCTCAGGTGGCGCTGCAATCACAGGTGCCTTGCTCATATTGAACATCAGTGCCAGAACCATAAAGGCTGCAAAACCGCCAACAGCGCCAGTCAACCTCAGCGTTGGAGCAAGTTCGAACCTGCGGCCAAACCAACGCTCAGGAATCGGGCTCAGGTAGGTGGCCGAAATGCCCAATATCAACCCCATGGCGCCGACAAGGTAACCGGCAACCACATCGCTGAGATAATGGACATCCAAATAGAGGCGGCTAAAGCCGATCAGGAACGCCATCAACACGCCCAGTATCAGCAGATTGAGACGTGTACGCCAGAGCCGAACAAAACGCATCGCCAGATAAATAACAAAACCGTAAAACGCAATGCTGATGCTGGCATGCCCGCTGGGGAAGGAAAACCCCGCAGGGTCTATCAAGCCGGCATCCGGTCTGGGGCGGTGAAACATCAGCTTGCCGAACAAGGTCAGTAGCTCAGAGCTACCGACGGAGACAACCAGCGGAAGAATCAGCGCAGACTGTCGGCGATACCAGAGCCAGCAAACCGTGGCGAACATACCACTGACCACTAGTGGCCAGAAGCCAAGTGAAGTTATAGCGTAGAATAAATGATTGAAAAATGGTGTGCGAACGCTGGCCAATAGTGAATTAACGTGCGCATCGATTGCGGTGACAGCATCGCCGGTAACAACGTCTTCCGCCAGCCCGCTGAAAACGAAAAGAAGATATAGTCCACAGACACTAGTGAGAGTCATCGGTAGCCCATACCAACGGGCGCGGTCGAAGCGCTGCTGGATTAAGCGATTGTAGGTGGGGAAACGCCGCGCCAGGCTGACAACCTCCGGGTTCTGACGTATTGCGGCGCCCACCGATAGAACAATCGACCGGAGAAACTGAAAGCCACTGGGTCCATAACGCAACAGGGACCAGCGCAGTCCATAAATGAGGACCAGCGCGATGACCAGAATCAGCGCCATGATGCCAATGCGGGAGAGCCAGGCCTGGGCAAGGGACAGGGACTGAGAAAACAGATAACCAGGCAGGATCCACTGCGCGCTCCAGCCGACGGCACCGGCCAGGTTCCAGATCATGAAAGAACGCCGTTCCATACCAGCCATGCCGGCAATGAAGGGCATGATCTCTTTTACCGAAGGCACGAAACGCCCTAGAAACACGCTCTTGCCACCGTGATCATGGAAGAACGTCTCCGCTTTTCCCATGTGATCAGCTTTCAGGAACCAACGGCCCTGGCGCAACCAGTGCCGCCCATATCGACGCCCCAGAAAATAGTTAATGTTATCCCCGAGGGTGGCGCCCACGATAGCGAAGAACAGCAGGTCGCCAAGGTCGAAAACGCCTTGTCCAGCCAGCATCCCCATCAACAACAACAATGCTGAGCCGGGAACCAGGAGGCCGAGCAGAAACGCCGTCTCTGCCAGTGCCGCGAGCAAGGCAAACCAATAGCCCCATACCCCGGCGCTCTGAGCCAGAGACAGGGTTGCCTGAGTGATCGAATCCATCATCGTTGGGCCCTGATCGCGGAAGTGTGACTGTTAGCCGTTGCTTTCTTCACCTAATTTGCCACCTTCGTTTTCGCCGTCATCCTGATCACCCGGGATGACCGCGCCGGTGTCGGCAGCGACCATCCGTTCGGTTACCACGCCTGCGGCGTCGGCGACCTTGAGTTCGATGGCGAGTGCACCGTCCTCATGCTCGAATTCCGTGCCCAGCACTTTGTCCCCCTGAGCTTCGGCCAGAATGAAGAAGGTTCCCTTCACAAGGATTAGTAGGTTTATTGCAGCCGGAGGAGTCGCAACCCTTTCCCATTGGGCTGCCATGTCCGGTTTGTTTTTATTAGGTATGGTCCCCCTCCTTCCTCTGAAAATGTATCAGGAACAAGCCTACGGGCTACCTGATTAATAGGGTCAGACTAGGTTATGAACGTGAATCAGAAACTCAGTGCCGTCGCTGTCCGACTGAGCTATCTCCAGATCCCAGCCTAACCGCTCACAAACCAGCCGAACGATCAGCAACCCAAAGGTAGTGTTACTGGACTCTCCGGTTGCCGAGGTGATAGCACTGGGCGCTCCAACAGCGCCGAGATGCTCGGTTACCTTGATTGGAAGCCCGGATCCAAAGTCTCGCACCGAGATTCGGTTTTCGATCATTCGAACTTCTACTTCAGCACGAGTGTGGCGAAGTGCATTTTGCAACAGGTTGCGCATCAACATACGTACCAAAGCGGGATGGGTTGTGACTCTCAACCCCGGGCTGTTGTTGTAAACCGCGATTCGCCCGGCATGATCCGGATGTCCATGTTCGAGATCATCAATAGTGTTCTGGACGACCTCTTGCAGCACAATGGTTCTCGCATCACTTTCGGAGGGTTCACTGCGAGCAAGTTCCAGCAGAACCTCTGTATCGTCGCGCATGGTTTGCATGGCCCGGCGAATACGGGCGAGGGTTTTCTGATCTGCCGCCGACAAACTTTGCCGTTGTTCCAACACATTCAGGGCGCCACTCATCACGGCTAACGGCGTGCGAAGCTCATGGCTGGCGAGCTTTACAAACGATTTCTCCCGCTCAATGTGATGCTCCAGCGCGGATAGAAACCGGTTAAACGCCTCAGCAATGTCGCAAAACTCCTGATCACGGTAATCCGTATCAATTTGTCGCATGGACGATCCGGGTCTCGTGTTCATGACTTCATGGGTTAGCTTTCTGAAGGGCCGCACCAGGTATTGAGCGCCCGTTCGGGCAATAAAAAAGCCGACGAGAAGCATGAAGCCCGCCACGCCGACCAGAGCTAGCTGCACCAGGGACTCACGGTTTTCCATGATAGTTATGTCCTGGGCCAGAAACAGCTTGCCGTCTGGTTGTTCCAGCTGCTCGCCGACTATCAGCAGCGTTGTCTCACCTATCTCGATTTCCTGGGAAAACGGCAGCGAGCGGCTACGGAAATATTCAGGCAGTACAAGGTCCGCCTCGCCTTTCGGGAGAAAAACGGCCTCCAACTGGGCCGTTTTTATGGGTTGAAAAGTCCCTTGCTGAAGTTGCTTGGTGAAATACTCCGCATCCGCCTTCAGTTCAAGACCAAGAATGGTGTCCTCAACATCATTAACGAACAGCTCGACAATAAACATCGAGGCTGCGGTTGTGACGGCAATCAGGAAAAAAAGCGTTCGAGCAAGGCGTTTGGTTAACGATGATTTCATGGGGCGTTGGTGTTTCCTTTCGCAGGAACCTCCAAACTGTATCCTCGCCCGTGGATTGTTTTTACCAATCCACTACCCAGGCCGGCCTGCAGCGATTTTCGGAGAGTGTAAATGTGAGTGCGAAGGCTATTGCCTTCCGTTTCGCCGTGGCGAGCTCCCCATAGGGCATCACTCAGTGCTTCATGGCTGAGAAAACTGGGATACGCTCGCACCAGCAATTCAAACAGGCGAGCCGGTGTGCCGGACAATACCGTTTTCAATCCGTTGAGCTCTACTTCCAGCGTACCTGGATCGAACCGAATATCACCCGCCGACAGGACCGGTCTCTGTGGCGCATAGCGTCGATGCAAAGCTTCAATCCTTAGCTGTAGCTCACGCAGCTCGAACGGCTTCACGAGGTAATCATCCGCACCGCAATCAAACCCTTTTTCCTTGTCGGTCAGGCCACTCAGTGCCGTCATCAGAATAACGGGCGTCTGGCACTGCAGGTCATTGCGTATACGTTTACATATATCGTAGCCACTAACGCCCGGTAGCATCAGGTCAAGTACGATAACGTCATAGCTTTGCGTAGCCAGCAGATGCAATGCGGTCAAGCCATCAGCAGCAAAGTCCAATACGTAGCGATCTTCACCCAGAAATTCGAACAGGTTTTCCGCAAGATCTACCTGGTCTTCAACGATTAATAGTCTGAGCTGTGGTTGGTTAGATGTCACTCGAGCGAACTCCGTTGGCGTCAGACACCGGTTGCTGATCGCGCCGCAATCCGGCAATGACTAACAATTGATAGCGTCTATTTTCCATGACCTTTCGAGCGGAAGTAGCGAAGCCAGCCACTTTTTCACCTGGCCAGGTTCTGGGAACCGCAACATACAAACGCTGATACGCCTCGGCCGCCTGCAAGTTGCTCAACCCACTCTTTGTCATTTCCAGAGCGGTTCCGTCTGAGTAGAATCGGGCTGAAAATGGCAGGTCATCCAGATAGATCAACGGGCTGTCGTCGGCTGTCCGGGCCAACTGATAATAGCTTACCAGTGCTTTCTCTGTCTTTAGTGACTGCCAACCCGTGACCGAAAGACCTACGAACACGGTCAGTAAAACCGGGACCAATGCCACCAGACCACCCCGTAACCGGAGCAACCTGAAAGACTGGCATTCCGACGCCCAACGGCCGATCAGAATGGCTGTAAACGGTAACGAGGGTAATATGTAAGTCCAGAGTGTATTGCCTGCGAACGTAAAAAACAGCATGGGTGCGAGCGCACTGACCAACAAAAAGCTAACGCCCTGATTAGATATCGTCCTGCTTACAATGCCGCGTCTTTTCCCTCTGAACCATGCAAATGCCAGACTCACCAGCGCAACAATGCCCCAGGGAAACGAGGCCCACAACCAGAACATCCAGATCATGCCTTTCGGTTGATCGTGGGCGCTGCCGTAGAGATCGCCCGCCCACCCCGGGTCCAGAAACCGGCGCACATGCTCCCCCACAATAAAGTAGTCCAAAAAGCCTGGAGTCTTGAGTTCAGCCAGTATGTACCAGGGACAAACCAGAATGGCCGTCATCAGGATGCCTCGCCACCAGGGTAGCCGCCGTAAGTTGTTGATTGCTTCCCGCCATGATAGGGATAACCACAGTGCGATGGGAATTCCGATCAGAACAATGGCCAACGGCCCTTTGGACAGGAGCCCGATCACCATTCCAAGAAAGAAAAGCCATCGCCACAGACCGCCCTCTCCTGACATCACCAGACAAAAACTGGCAAGAGCAAGGGTAGTACCCAACGCCAGGAAGGCATCTGTCATGACGGCGCCGGCGCTGATGTAAGTGAGGGCCATGGTCGTGAAAACCAGGCTACTCCACTGAGCAACTCGTACACTCCAGATTTGGCGCGCCAATCGCCAAACCAGCCACACCATCGCAAGCGTTGCCAGCCAGGAAGGAAACCGCAGCGAAAACTCCGAAACACCAAATACCTTGATGGCAGCCGCCTGAGCCCAGAACGACAATGGCGGCTTACCCCAGAATGGAACACCGGGCTCAAACCAGGGCGTAACCCAGTCACCGGTTTCCGCCATCAGGCGGGCAATTTCCGCGTAACGGGGCTCGGTGGTATCAGCAAAAGGGAAAAATGCCATACTGATAAAGCGGCTAACCAGTACTGCAGCAAGTATCATCAGCCAGACATTAAACCGCTTTGACATGTCGGGCCCCCGTTGGTTTACGGTTCGCCTGTTGGCGTATGCCATTCAGGTTTTCAATCACTTCCTCTGTCAGGTACACCGGTCGCTGCTTCGATTCCATATAGGTCTTGCCGACGTATTCACCCACAATGCCCACACTCATCAGCTGAATACCTCCCAAAAAGCTGATAATGGCCACAAGCGAGGGGTAACCGCTGGTGGCATCACCCAACATTAATGCCTTGACTACAATCCATACCCCGAACACCGCGCCCATGCTGGCGGCGATTAGCCCGATCAAAGTTGCCCAGCGCAATGGCGACACGGAGAAAGAAGTCAGCCCTTCCAGCGCCAAACCCACCAACCCGGCGTAATCCCATTTCGTTTCACCCGCCGCCCGCGGTTCGCGATCGTATTGGATGACCTGGGTTGGCATCCCGATCCAGGCAAACAAGCCTTTCATATAACGGTTGCGTTCTTTCAGCGCCAACAGTGCGTTAACGGCTTTGCGGCTCATCAACCGAAAGTCACCGGTATCTACGGGAATATTTGTTCGGCTGGTCCGGTTCAGCAACCTGTAAAACAGATGCGCACTCCAGCGTTTGAACGCGGTTTCGCCAGCCCGTGAACGCCGCTGCATCAGGACAACGTCAACACCCGACTGCCAGCACTCGACCATGGCCGGGATTTGCTCAGGCGGATCTTGCAGGTCTGCATCCAATACGATCACCGCATCGCCCTTTGCGTGTTCCAGCCCTGCAGTCATCGCGGCTTCCTTGCCGAAATTACGACTCAGCTTGATCAGTCGAATACCAGGCGTTCGATCAATAACACTGCGTATGTATTGGGCACTGCCGTCGTCACTGCCATCATCAATCAGCACGACTTCCCAATGCAGGTCCAGGGCGGCCAGCACAGGTAGAACCCGCTCAAAGAAAAGGGGCAACATCGGGCGTTCGTTATACAGCGGCACTACCAGTGATAGCAGTGGCTTATCGAACGGGCCATCAAAAGGTACGACAGGCAATTCAAAGCGTTTGTTCATGGAAAACCAGCCTCTGGTAGACAACGTAATTCAGTGCAGCGACAAACCCTGTGGTCACGATTTGTGACAAGGTGACGGGAAGTGCAAGGACGTTATTGAGCAGAAAAAAGAAGACGAGATTGCAGAGCCATGCCAAAAGGCAGGAGCTGATATAGCGCCACAGCGTGACCCTGTGAGGGCCGGCATTGCGGAACGCCAGACGCCGCTGGAGGCCGTAATTTAGCACGGCACCAGACACGCTTCCGTTAGCGGTTGCCAGCACTGGTTCAAGCCCGGCGCCAATCAGTGCTGCCATTACAAGCCAGTGGAACAGCGTGGCAAGACCGCCGGCCGCCACAAACCCCTGCAATTGGCGAGATACGAGTGTATTCATGACAAAAACCACCACATTGGCGACTGGAAAAGCCGCCCTGACATTGAGTGGGTATAATGGCCCACCCCATGTCACGGCTTTGTGGAGGTTTTATCAGGGAAATGTCAAAACGTGAGATGATCTACGCCTGAAGCTTGCTAGCGAATTGATGATGACCAGAAAAATTAAAGCAGGTTTGACTTATGGTTCCATTACACTGTTTGCGGGCAGCCTACATATAGAAACTGGGGCAGCTAATTCTCGCTTCAATTTTGGTACCGCCAAAATGTTGGCGACGGCTCCCAACCGGGCCTATCTAAAATCGATAGACCCGATTCCGGCAGTTATTATTCAGGCTGCTCCCATCACATCGCTCTCTTCAGCTCCCCATAATCGCCATCGGTGCGAAGCACCAGCGTGACGTCGTTTCCGTTCCGGTTACGGAAAAACCAGCCGTGGTTGCCGGTGAACGCAGCTTCCAGTTCGCCTTCATCTTCGGGCACGCCACGGCCTTTCTCGTAGGAGATGGACTGGCCACCGCCGTCACCGTGGGTGTCGAAGTTGACGGGACCGCCTTCAGTTGCCCAAGAGAACCGGGCTACGGCCCCTTCCTGCATAGTTAGCTTGAACTCTGTGCCTTCACCCGGCGTAAGGGTGACGCGCACCTCGTCTTGCCATTCGGGTTCGGCGACGGGTGCCAGGACAGGCTCCTCCGCTTTTGGCTCCGCTGCAAGTTCAGATGGTGTGGCTGCCTGGGATGCTGTTGCAGAAGGCTGTGCTGCGCTCTCCTCACTGGAGGATTCCACAGACACCATCTGGGTGGCTTCGTCGGCGGCTACTTCTGCCGCAAGTTGTTCCTTGATTTCACCCATCTCCGTCAAGCCAAGCAAGCGGCCAGCACCTGTGGGGTCAAGAGCGTATTCGGAGGGCATCACCACGGTTACGAGCAGCACCAGTGCTACGATGGCCGCGATGATGGTGGAACGAACCAGCTGCACGGAACTGGGTAATTCGTTACGTGTGGGCATATCAGTGTTGTACATAAAAAGATCTCCAGAATTAAGCGATGAAATAGCCGGTCAGCTGAAAGCCAATGAGCAGGAAGCCGGCGCTCATCATGGCTATGTTGGCGGTATAGGCATGACGGAAAAAGCCATCGGTTTTACGCCAGTAGCTCATGACGATAAGGATCATCGCCAATGCCAGAAGCTGGCCGATTTCCACACCCATGTTGAACGCGAGCAGGTTTGGTATCAGTCCATCCGGGGAGATATCGTACTCAATGATCTTCGTGGACAAACCAAAGCCATGGAAGAACCCGAAGATCAGCGTGGCGGCCTTGGTGTTAGGCTGGAAGCCGAACCAGCGTTGATACGCACCCACGTTATCCAGTGCCTTGTAAACCACCGACAGCCCAATGATGGCGTCGATGATGTAGCTATTAATGCCTACATTGAAGTACACACCTAGCAGCATGGTGGTGGAATGCCCCAGCGCAAACAGGCTTACGTAGATTGCAATGTGCTGCATGCGATAAAGGAAGAAGATGACCCCCAGAAGAAACAGCAGGTGGTCATAACCGGTGACCATATGTTTGGCCCCAAGGTAGATAAACGCAATGAGGTTTACCCCAGTTATTTCCTGGATGTAGCCCTTGTCTCCCTGGGCAATGGCATGAGCCAGCACATCGGCGCTCATTCCGAGCAAACCGAGTGTCAGGAATATCCAGATCAGACGGCGACCGCCGGCGGCTGTGTGCGCACGCCAAAGGCCGTCAAGCAAAGTTGACAACATAACGACTCCAATTTTTTTTCGTTTAAAAGGCTGCGGTGCAGCAAGGCTTAAACAATCAGAGAGGCTTTTGGAGGGCGGTCGAGCCGATAACGAAAGCTGCGGGGAGAATCTCCGGCGCACGGAATAGGCTGCCGGAGTGAGATCGAACAGTCTGAGATGGAGCGGATCGCCGGATGATCCACAGATTCGTGGCTGTGATTTCCAGCGTCGTGGTGCTGGTGAATATCGGACTTCTCGTCTAAATCATTGTGGTTGTGCGAATGATCATTTTGATCCGCTGATACAAACCCGCTCAGCTCGGCGACACCATGAGAGGACGCCTCACCGATTACCGAAAACGTCATGCCAGCCAGAGCAAACAGCAGGGCAAGAAACGGAATCAGTTTTTTCTGATAGGTGGCCGTAATCATAAGTGCGGGCTTGTTAATCTGGCTGTTGGATTAATTCGGTGATAGAGAATATCATCCCCCTAGGGGGGATAGGAATTAAAAATGGGAAATGATCACAAGCACCACTCACATCCGCAGATCATCAAACGCCTGAAACGGGCTCAAGGTCACTTGGGCAGCGTGATAGAGATGATGGATGCTGGGCGATCCTGTCTGGAGCTGGCGCAGCAGCTTCATGCTGTGGAAAAGGCCATTCAACAGGCAAAGCGGGTGTTGGTCCAGGATCACATCGAACACTGTCTTGACGATGCGATTGGTCCGCTAGAGCCCGATCAAAAAAAGCGTATTGATGAGTTCAAAGCCATCGCCCATTACCTTTGAATGTTGCTGAGCCATGCTTGATATTCTGAAACACCGCACGTACCGGCACCTGTTCTTCGCTCAGGTCGTTGCTCTACTGGGAACCGGTTTGGCGACCGTTGCGCTCAGCCTTCTGGCGTTTGATTTGGCGGGCAACGAAGCCGGTCAGATACTGGGCACCGCGATGGCGATCAAGATGACTGCCTATGTGCTGATCGCACCACTGGCCTCGGCGTTCGCGGAGAACGTCTCCCGCCGAATGCTGTTGGTGTCGCTTGATATTGTGCGAGCCTTAACTGCACTGGCGTTGCCCTTCGTTACCGAAATTTGGGAAGTATATGTGTTGATCGCTGTACTCCAATCCGCCTCTGCCGCATTCACTCCCACATTTCAGTCCACCATTCCGGATACTCTTCCGGATGAGAACGATTACACTCGGGCCCTCTCCCTTTCTCGCCTCGCATACGATATGGAAAACCTGTTCAGCCCAGCGCTGGCTGCAGTGATACTGCTCACCACAAGCTGGCAGGGTCTGTTTTCAGGAACGGTTGTTGGTTTCATTGCGTCGGCGCTGCTGGTGGTGTCTGTGGCGTTGCCGTCGAGTGCTAAAACAGAGAAGCCCCGTGGGATCTATGAGCGTGCCGGGCGCGGTTTCAAGATCTTCTTGGCAACGCCCCGGTTGCGGGGATTGATGGCATTGAACCTTGTTGTCAGCCTGGCTGGCGCGATGGTGATTGTGAACACAGTGGTGTTGGTCCAGGGCCAGTTTGGTTTGACCGACCGGCACACGGCGATGGCTTTTGCGGCTTTTGGCGGAGGATCGATGCTAGCTGCATTCGCTTTACCGGCTTTGCTGAAACGGTGGCAGGACCGGCGCGTCATGTTGACGGGGGCATGCATCCTCATTTCCGGGCTGGTTCTTGCAATACCTGTAGACAGGCTAGGCTTGCTGCTGCCGGTCTGGGCCTGGCTTGGTGTTGGTTTTTCTACTGCACAAACCCCTGTTGGCAGGCTACTCACACGATCATCCCATGGAGAAGATCGACCCGCGCTCTTTGCCGCTCAGTTCTCTTTGTCCCATGCAGGCTGGCTGGTTGCGTACCCGCTGGCCGGTTGGGTTGGATCGGTTGCTGGCATGCAGATTACTCTGGTTATGCTGGCCAGCCTTGCGTTGATTGCACTGATCCCAGCTATCAGGCTTTGGCCTTCTGTTGATTCGACGGAACTTCTTCATTCACATGATGACCTGCCAGATAATCACCCGCACACCGCAACGTCTGGCCGTCAGCACACCCACCATTATATTATCGACAGTCTTCACCCAACTTGGCCGCACTAACGCGCTTTACAACACCATGAACTTGCCGGCAATAGTCGGCTTCCAGTTATGCTCATTGATGAGGGCATAATGCCTGCCCCTGCCTTGGCGATCGATGGAGAGCTCGCTGGTCTGAGTTATGGGTGGCGAGTAAGGCTCTCTTACGCAACCACACCAAATATTCGCCCTACTCCGGCCGTAATTGCCATTGCGAGAGCACCCCAAAATGTAACTCTGATTGCGCCGACAGCAATCGAGGCCCCGCCTGCACTCGCAGCAATCCCGCCTAGAAGCGCGAGGAAAAACAGTGAGGATGCTGCAACAACAGAAATAAGCTGGCTACCCGGTACAACCCACGCCGCCGCCAACGGAAGTGCGGCACCAACGGTAAAGGAGCCTGCCGATGAGAACGCCGCTTGAACGGGCTGGGCGCTAACACTTTCCGAGATTCCTATTTCATCCCTGGCGTGGGCACCAAGTGCATCGTGAGCCATTAACTGCTCGGCAACTTGCTTCGCAAGATCCGACTCGAGCCCTCTGCTTTCGTATATTAAAGCGAGCTCCTCTTTCTCAAACTCAAAATTTTGTTCCAGTGACCTTTTTTCAACAGCCAGATCTGCCTTTTCAGTATCGGACTGCGAGCTAACTGACACGTACTCCCCAGCAGCCATAGACATAGCGCCCGCTACCAAACCAGCAAGTCCTGCCAGAAGAATGCCTTCATGAGCGCTGCTAGCGGCAGCTACACCAATAATAAGACTTGCAGTAGAAACAATGCCGTCGTTCGCCCCTAACACCGCTGCACGTAACCAACCCACGCGATGTGACCGATGGATTTCACTATGACTCATAGGCTTTCCCAATATATTGAATTGCAAACGAAGCTGTAGAAAAACCTTCGCAGCACGCTCACTTTCTGGTGGTCAACTCATTATGGATGGTGTGGAAGCCGTCCGCACTCTGAGTGAGCTTTATGGCGATATCGATTTGCCTCTGCGTGTCGACAATGCCAACTAAACGCACATCACCTTTCAGAGTCGTCACGCTGATATCAAGGCCATTCAGGGCGAGGTCCGCCCGCAGAGCTCTCTTGACGTTTTCAGTCACGTCAGCATCCGCTACGTTGACAGCGTTCGAGGTGGTTCGCTGTATACCTTCGAAATTTCCAGGCGATTTGTTGCAGCCCGTCAACAACGCAACGGTGATCAAAGTGATGCTCAAACATTGTGTTCCACGATATATTTTCATTGGACTCTACTCATTGTTGGCAGGTCTGAAAGACGAGCACTGTTTTAGCGAAACTTGAAACTTTCCTGGTGAAAGCGTAATGAAATGGACGGTTTCTTAAGTCCGCTTCGCAAGGCGTTTGCCAGGCCCTGAGGCCCGCAAAACCAGACATCCACCCTGGAGCCATGGATTTGCAGACGATTCGCGGTTAATCGCTGCCCCTGCAGGCTGTCGTATATGTGCAGTGATATGTCGGGAAGTTGCTCCATCAGCTGTTGCAGGCGAGTCAGCATGGGATCACCCAAGGCCCCGGCAGTGCAGTAATGCAGTGTGACTGCGGGATGTTTTTGGTCGGAATTCATCAGGCGGTTTTCCAGCGCCGCCAGAAACGGTGTGATACCGATACCGCCCGCCACCCAGATCTGCTGGGCGTTTTTTCTGCCGCTGTCGGGATCAAAACGGCCATAAGGGCCTTCAAGCGTAACGGCCTGACCACTACGTAGCTTCTGCGGCATCTTGCGGGTGTAGTCTCCCAGTGCCTTGATGTGAAAACTGAGCTGCCCGCTGTCGTTGTCAGTACTGGACAGGCTGAAAGGATGCGCCCCTTCAATCCGGTCGAAGGTCACCAGAGCGAATTGTCCAGCTTGATGCCCTGGCCACCGCTTGCCCATGTCACAGACGACTTCCGTGATATTGGCTGACGTCTGCTTGACGGCCTGAACCAGCCCCTTGTAGCGGCGGCGTCTTCCGATTTGCCCGGTCAGCGATTGCAGGCTTGCCAAGGCGCCACCCACTATCAACAGCGCCATCAGCCAACCGGTGGGTTGTTGCCACCATTTCAGCGGGGCCAGCAACAAAGCATGGGTGGCCAATGTCAGATAAATCATTGGCATCACCCGGTGCAGGTAACGCCAGTAGCCGTAAGGCACCCATCGCAGGAGGGTAATAACAACCAGAAACGCCAGCAGATACAGCCCGGGTTCGCCCAAGTCCTCAGCGCCATCCTGAAGGCTGTCCAGCAGGCCCGAAAAATGTGCTTCTTTCAAGCTACGATCCGATCCAAACAGCGCTTCGAGAGCATCATCCGCCATCTCGATCAGCCAATGCGTCAGCGCAAAAATAACGGCCAGGATGCCGGTCCATTTATGCAGCTGGTACATGCTGTCCAAGCCGCCCAACGGCGATTCCAGCCATGCGGGTCGGGTAGCCAGCACCATGGTGATGGACATGAAATTGATCGCCAGGTAACCACTGAGCGTCAGAAACTGCTCATAACTCAGCCCCGGGGTCCAGAAGCTGAGCTGAGTCATTAAAAGCAGAAAAAGGGTGACACTGGTACGTAGGTTAGGCACAAACAAACTCCGGTTTGGGTTTGTTGGAATTCTGCAGGGTTAACCTGACTCCAACCTTAAACGTTCAGCATTCCCCTTTATTAAGGGCTCTGTGCCAATAATTTGAACCAGGGTTGATACTCAAACCTCGCGCCCCAACCGGGTTCTCGACCATCCAAAAGTGGGTGTGTCGGGAACGTCATCTCTGCCCCTCCACTAAAGCCTCAGTACTATCAAGGTTGAGAAGAATGTTATGATCTGGGCCAGAAGTGGAGACGTATAGTTTTTACTGTATTGAGAACGATTTTGCGTATCGAGTTTTAGCAAAAGATACCTTACCTTGCCGGGGTCGACGTCATTCTGAAAGGGCGACGAGGAAGGAGCTGGAATAAAACAATAGGCTATCATGTGCCAAAATACCTCTTTGTCCCTCTATCAGTTCTGATTCTGTCTTTGACGGCAACCACGTGTGCATGGTACTTCACCGAGAGCCACGCCAACGATCAGGCAGCGCAGCGCTTTGACGCCGAAACCCAGTTGCTCGCATACCGTATCAAGGACCGAATGTCGGCATACGAACTGGTCCTGCGAGGCGGCTCAGGGCTCTTCCTCTCCTCTTCCCAGGTCACCCGACGCGAGTGGCACGACTTTGTCTCCACGCTGCAGCTTGACCAACACTTCCCTGGAATACAGGGCGTAGGCTTTTCCTTGCGCATTCGCCCAGCCGATATGGCAGAACATATTCGTCAGGTCCAGGCTGAGGGATTTCCCGATTACAGAGTAAAGCCAGCGGGTGAACGGGAGGAATACACGTCGATTATTTACCTTGAACCCTTTGATGAACGCAACCGCCAGGCTCTTGGCTACGATATGTTCTCGCACCCGACCCGCCGGGCGGCCATGCAAAGGGCGCGTGACACAGGGGCTGCCGCGATGTCGGGAAAGGTTGAACTGGTCCAGGAAATCACCGAAGTGAAGCAGGCGGGCTTTCTTCTTTACCTTCCTGTTTACACAACGCAGGGCATTCCAGCCACACTGGATAAACGCCGTGAAACCTTGCTTGGCTACGTCTACAGCCCGTTTCGCGCCAACGATCTGGTGCGCGGTATCCTGCAGGAAGGCGGTTCGGGGGTGAGCTTTAGCATTTATGATGGCAAGCAGGCCGCTAGCAACGCGCTGCTATACGACGGTGATACCGGGCTCAAACTCGACGCAGTGAGTCGCGAGCCGAAGTTCATTTCGGCTACCACAATTGACATCGCGGGTCGATCATGGACGGTCACCTTCCGTTCAACCCCCGTTTTCGAAGCCGGGTTTGTTTTTACCCTCGCCCACAGCACTTTTTTTGGGGGGCTGTTTCTCAGCGCACTACTGTTTGTTATTAGCTGGATGCTCGCCACCACTCGGCAGCGCGCTCTAAGCCTTCGGAAAGAAGTCACCCTGCGCAAGGAAGCCGATGAGGAAATCCGTCAGCTCAATACCCATCTCGAAGGCCGTGTACAGCAACGCACCGCCGAGCTGCAGCGCCAGGAACACCTGAATCACGTGCTCTTGGAGAGCCTGAATGAAGGCGTCGTGGCCTGCGACACCAACGGCATCTTGACACTGTTTAACAAGAGAGCGCGTGAATGGCATGGCGTAGACCTGCGTGAAATTCCTCCCGAAGAGTGGACCAAGTATTACGGACTCTTCAAAGCAGATGGCGTCACTCCCTTGCCAGCAGAGCAGATTCCGCTACTGCGTGCCCTGCGCGGTGAGCAGGTGAACGACGTAGAAATGAGTATCTGCATCGACGGCGAAAAACCGCGCCTCGTGCTCGCCAACGGCGGTCCCTTGCAGGATGACAGTGGTCAAAGTTTAGGAGCAGTGGCTGTCATGCGCGATGTTACCGAAGAACGGCGCAACGCGCAGCGCCTCGCCGATCTTTTCGAGTTCGCGCCCGACGCCATTTTGATGTCCGATCACACCGGTACCGTGGTGCAGATGAACCGTCAGGCCGAAAGACTGTTCGGCTGGCAGCGCACAGAGTTACTGGGGCAACCGGTAGAATTACTCATACCAATGCCTTCCCGGGCCGCGCACGGAAAACTACTCGGAGGATTCCTGCAATCCGCTACATCCCGCAGCATGGGCCGGGGCCGGGCTCAGCAAGACCTGCGCGCGTTGCGCAAAGACGGCACAACATTTCCCGTGGAAATCAGCTTAAGCCCGGTGGCATCGGAGGATGGCCCGCTAGTCGCCGCTGCCGTGCGTGATATCAGCGAGCGCGTACACGCAGAACAAGCCATGCGCGAGGCAATGAACATGCTGGATGCGACTGATGATGGCGCATTTATCTTTGACCCTGAGACACTTCGCTTCAGCTACGTGAATGAGGGTGCAATCCGCCAACTCGGCTATTCGCGCGAGCAGTTACTCACCATGACCCCCGTGGATATCAAGCCCGCATTCAACGAGACACAGTTCCGGGAGATGCTGGCACCACTCCTGCAGGGTGAACACAACAGCCTTCACCTCGACACACAACACCGCCACATGGACGGTCACGAGATCCCTGTAGAGATCACCATCCAGTACATGGTGTCATCCACGGAGCGGCAGCGTTGCATCGCCATGGTGCGTGATGTGTCGGAGCGCAAACGGGTAATGCACGAGTTGGAAAAGGAAGTGAAAGAACGGCAGGCGGCTAATCTGGTGGTCGAAGGAGAACGCAAGCTGCTTGCGCAGCGGGTCGCCGAACGCACAGCGGTACTCAGAGCAACCAACCAGCAACTCGAGCAGGCCAAGGTGGAGGCCGAACAGGCCAACCGTGCCAAGTCCGCCTTCCTGGCTGCGATGAGCCACGAAATCCGTACCCCGATGAATGGCGTCATCGGCATGGTAGAGGTACTTTCACGCAGTCAACTGGCCGAAGACCAAGCCGATGCGCTGAACACCATCCACGATTCCGCTTTTTCTCTGCTGAGATTGATTGACGATATCCTGGACTTCTCCAAAATCGAGGCTGGCCGCCTGGAGCTGGAACGGACTCCGGTTGACGTGAGGGGTGTCGTCGAAGGTGTCTGCAATTCACTCCTGCCGGTGGCCGATGGCAAAGACGTTGACCTCCTGCTGTTCATCGCCCCCCATATACCCAAACAGGTCTGGTCCGATGTTACCCGGTTACGCCAGGTGCTCTACAATTTGGTGGGCAATGCCGTAAAGTTCAGTAGCGCACGACCGCAACAAAGGGGCCGGGTGGAGGTACGAGTGGAAATGGCTGATACCACCCCAGGTCGATTGGCCTTTACGATCAGTGACAACGGTATCGGTATGACACCCGAGACACTGGCCAATCTGTTCACTTCTTTCAATCAGGCCGAGACCTCTACCACGCGGCGCTTCGGGGGTACCGGACTGGGTCTGGCTATCAGCAAGCGCCTGGTGGACATGATGCAGGGGGATATAACGGTGGTAAGTGAGTTGGGTAAATATTCCACCTTCACAGTTAGTTTGCCGATGGAGGTAGTGGAAGAAGCGGAAGAAAGTACGGATCAATTCCTGCAAGACCTTAGCGGACTGGATTGCATCCTGGTAGCTGGCTCCAATATTAACGCCGATGATTTATGTCTCTACCTGGAATATGCTGGTGCACACGTGCAGCGAGCGACGGACCTGAACGCAGCGGCAAAACGGGCGGCAGAGCTGGACAAGGCAGTGGTGATCATTCAGGACACAGGACGTAAATCCGTGTCGATTCCGCTCGATGCACTGCACGCGGCTTTCGACGTTGCTCCTAACACGCGTTATCTGTTGATTACCTGGGGGCAGCGCCGGCGATTGCGGGTGGAGGCTCCCGGTGTAGTTACCCTGGATGGTGACGCTTTGCGACAGACGTCCCTGTTGCACGCCGTGGCAGTGGCGGCAGGTAGGGCTTCTCCCAAAACAATCTACCCGGCCGCCGTTACGGATCTTTTAGCCACTGAGCAGCTACCCCCTCCCTCTATCGCGGAAGCGCGTACCCAGGGCCGTCTGATCCTTGTCGCCGAAGATGATTCGATCAACCAGAAGGTTATTCTGCGACAGCTCAGCTTGCTCGGCTATGCAGCGGAAATTGCCAGTAACGGTGTAGAAGCCCTGGAAATGTGGCGTAAGGATGATTATGCCCTCCTGCTAACCGATCTGCACATGCCGGAAATGGACGGTTACACTCTGACAAAAACCCTTCGGCAGGAAGAGGCAAAAGGACAGCATATGCCGATATTGGCCCTGACTGCCAATGCGCTCCTGGGCGAGGCAAAACGCGCTAAGGCAGCGGGCATGAACGAGTATCTGACCAAGCCGCTGCAGCTCCACATCCTCAGCGATGCGCTGATGATGTGGATGCCTGAAATTGACGAAACCGGTGCCTCATTACTGCCCTCAGTGGACGACAGACAAGCGCCTGTCGCCGCAATCGACGTGGCGACACTGAAAAACCTGGTGGGAGATGACGAGGACATTGTGCGAGACTTGCTCGTCGACTATCTCGCGTCAGCCGAGCAACAGGTCAGCGACCTGCATGCAGATTTTACCCTTGGTAATACCGGCCATGTCGCGTCCATCGCCCACAAACTCAAATCCTCGTCACGTTCTGTTGGCGCATTGGCGCTTGGAGATCTGTGCACGGAACTGGAAAACGCCTGTAGGGCCGAAGACAAAGAATCCACTGCGCGGCACATGGCGAAAATCGAAACAAGGTGGAAAGCAGTGGCGGTTGAGATCGCCGATTTTCTCGACCAGCAGAAAGTTTAGACAGGGAGCAGGGAGCAGGAACCATGAAAACGCTACTCATTGATGACGACCCCTTTTTGCTCAAGTTGCTAAAACAGCAACTGGCAAATCTGGGTTTTGCGGAGGTTATCACCCACGAGCATGCAAAAGACGCCCTGGTGGCGCTGGAAGCCAGCACCGAACCTGTTGAGCTGATATTCTGCGATTTGCAAATGCCGGAGATGGACGGCGTGGAATTCGTGCGCCATTTAGCGCGTATCCATTACGCTGGCGGTCTGGTGCTGGTAAGTGGCGAGGACCAGCGTATTCTCAGGACCGTGGAAAACCTCGCCAA
>Ga0207891_1000059_pt1 | contig 127519 bp, 117 predicted proteins | sample LinPmetageLP50_FD_184061 | JGI IMG/M metagenome (GOLD analysis project Ga0207891, IMG submission 184061) | Marine viral communities from the Pacific Ocean - LP-50 (SPAdes) | ecosystem: Environmental > Aquatic > Marine > Oceanic | place: Pacific Ocean | collected 2011-08-27 | reverse complement strand
GGCCGCCGCCCACATGTCCCTTCATCTATTATTACAATGTCAAAGAGCCCATCAAAAGCGCAGACAACGATTTTTCCCGCTATCGCTACCGGGGAGAACCGTTGTTACAAATTTTGACGACCAACACCGTGGGGCCCATGTGAGCCGCGTCGTGCTGATGAAACGTCCTCTAGATGGATGGCCGGATTCGGTCAACATAGTTTTTGCATTTTTGTTTCAAAAATATTCGTAATTGATCTGTAATGCTATGTTTTCGGCGATGAAAAGGCATTAAGACCCCTGCAATATGTTGAATGAACCTGCACCACTGGCTGGCGACAGCAATTTTGGAAACCGTGTCAGGAGCGCAGTTTTCTGGCGTTCGGGAACCCAGATATTGTCGCAGATCATTGCCTGGGGCGCGACGCTGGCGGTAATCCGCATCCTCAATCCCGAAGATTACGGAATCTTCGCGATGACCCAGGTTGTTCTGGTCTTTCTGAGTTTCATGAATGGTTACGGCCTGGTCAGCTCGATCATCCAGGCCGAAAAAGTCGAACCGATCCGGATTCGCCAAGCCTTTGGCATGCTTTTGCTGCTCAATGGCGGCATCGCGATCCTGCAATTGATTCTCGCATCCTTCGCTGCGGAATATTACCGGCAGCCGATTGTCGGGGATCTGCTGTGGGTCCAGGCGCTTATTTTTCTCGCCACCCCTTTCATGGCCCTGCCCGAAGCATTGCTCACCCGCAACCTCGAGTTCAAGAAGCCGGCGATCATCAATCTTGTCTCTGCGGTGGTCGGCGCGGTCACCGCGCTATATTTTGCCTATAATGGCTATGGCGTGTGGACATTGGTCTATGCGCCGCTGGCAATATTCTGGAGTCGGGCAATTTGCCTGGTGATAGCGGTCAAATTCTACATATTGCCGACATTCAATTTCAAAGGCGCCGGCGCCATGTTCGGATTTGGCGCGACCTTGCTGGCCAGCCACCTGTTCTGGACCATCCAGAGTCAGTCCGACATTTTTATCGCCGGCCGTTATCTCGAACCACATGAACTGGGTCTCTATGCAGAGGCGCTGTTCCTGACGACAATCTTTGCGGCAAAATTTGTGCCGCCGCTAAACGAGATCGCTTTCCCCGCTTATTCCCGCCTGCAATCAGACCCGCGCGCCTTGGCCTGGTCCTTTCTCAAGGCGATCCGGTTGATCATGCTGATCTCCTGCCCGCTATATTTCGGTCTGGCGGTTACCGCTCATCCGGTGGTCGAAACCTTGTTCGGCCCCAAGTGGACCGCGATGTCGCCCTTTGTCGCGATACTGGCGCTGGCGATGCCGATGATGACGCTGCAGATATTGTTCACCCCGGCAAACAATGCTCTCGGCCGCCCGCAAATCACCGCCCGGACCAATATGTTCGGAGCAATCCTGATGCCGATCACATTCTTGATTGGCGTACAATATGGTGTTTACGGCCTGGCGTGGAGCTGGGTTATCGCATTCCCGCTACTGACGATCTTCACCTTTTCCCAATCGAACCGGCATATCGGCATTACCGCGTGGGAGATTGGCAAAGCGGTATGGCCGGGCCTGTCTGCCTCCCTCGTTATGGCAGCCATTGTCTATATCGTCGATCAGATGCTGCCGGAGATGATCGTCTATGCCCGGTTGGCGCTGTTGGTCGCAACCGGAGGTATCGCCTATGCCGGACTGCTATATATTCTGGCCAAGCCGACTTTGCTCGAGGTGATCCGGCTGATTGTCCGTCGCAAACCGCCGGAACCGGGTCCGGCAAATCTCGACGCTGAGTCGATATAGGCGGAATGCCGGCCGTCACCAGACTAGGATCAGCACAGTTCTGCTGCAGAATTCGCCTCATCAAAATGGCCATTGCCGAAAGGCGATGAACAGCCCAGCTTGCTGCCATGGCTCATATCTTATCCCTCGCGGCGGGTACATTGCCCGAATTTCAACCCCAAGAAGTGGCGCATGCTGCAGGACGCGCAGGATACAACCATGTCGGCTTCACCATCGAACCCGGGACATGGACGCCGGAGAACCGGCGGGCAACGCTGGATGCAATCCGGACTCACGATCTGTCGGTACTCGACGTGGAAGTCGTCTGGATACCGGAAGGCGGCAAGCTGGCGGATGATCACAGGCTGATCATCGACGCAGGCATAGACCTAGGCGCCGCAAATGTTCTGGTCGTCAGCTCGGAACCGGATCACGGGAGAACAGCCGATGCTCTGCATCATCTGTGCGAGTGGGCCGCGCCCGGCGGGATGCGGGTCGCACTGGAGTTTCTGAAGATCACCGCGGTGCAGTCGATGGGGGATGCGCTCGCCATTATCCGGAAAGCCGACCATCCGGCGGCGGCGTTGCTGATCGACACGATTCACTTCCATCGCGCCGGCCATAGACCCGAAGAACTGGAAGAATTGGAAGCATCTTTGCTCCCCTATACCCAGATCTGCGATGGCGGTCTGGACTGCGTGGCTAGCTTTGAAGCCTATCTGGAGGATGCCGTCGATTTGCGCAGCTGTCCGGGGGAAGGAGCCTTGCCGGTGGCCAAGATTATCAAGGCGCTGCCGCAAGATATCCCGCTCAGCCTGGAAGTCCGCTCCAAAGCCTATCGGGATCGATTCCCCGATGCGACTACCCGCGCAATTGCCGTGCGCAATAGCAGTATGAAGTATCTAGATCAGAACGGCGTTCCGATTCTATAGGGTCAGCGACTGAGCTGACTGGCCGATTCTATAGGGTCAGCAGCTAGGCTGACTGGATATAATCGCGCATCGCTGCTGCTTCGCTTTCGATCTTGTCGATCCTATATTTGACCAGATCACCGATCGAGACAAATCCGACCAATTTACCGTCTTCAACGACCGGCAAGTGACGAATTCGTCTTTTTGTCATCAATGACAGCGCGCCCATGACACTTTTGGTGCGCTCGACGGAAATAACATCCGCTGTCATCACGTCGCGCACCGCATGGTCCATCGTGGCATGGCCATATTTTCGCAAACAGTGGAGGACGTCGCGTTCGGAGAATATACCCGCGATCCGATCTCCATCCAGCACCGGCAGCGCGCCGATACGCTTTTCTGCCAGTATTTCGACCGCCTGCGAGACCGACACATCGGCGGTGCAACTGTATATTTCGCCGCTGCGTCCCTGCAAAATCGAATTTATGGTCATGGTAGCTCTCCTCGGCTCTGATTCTGTTTATTGCATCTCTATAACATGTTTTTGAAAGTGATTGGGGTTGATGGTAACAGGATTCCCGTCCAATGCACTGAAAACCACCGGAGTTCCCATTGCCCCAGCCTTCCCGCCTTGATGATCCGCTTTACGCCAGCGTCGCATGGGCTCGATATTGGCGCCTGATGCGCGGCATGGCGTTGTTCACTCTGATCTGCGTCGCGGTCTCGCTGGGCATTCTTTTCTACATGCATGGCTTCGTATCGATCCACATGTATCTCGCCACAGCGGCCGGCATAGCTTTAGCGCTGATGCTGATGGCAGGCTTGATGGGCCTGGTGTTCCTGTCGAGCGGTACCGGCCATGACGAATCGATCGATGATCCGGTTTCAAAGGATATCTCCCCCGATGAGTAATGATGATCTGTCCGAACTGGCGAATGTGCAGCCCGTATTGCGGGTAGCGCCACAACCCCGCGACCTGAACAACAACGGCCATATCTTCGGTGGCTGGGTATTGTCGCAAATGGATATCGCCGGCGGCATCATGGCGGCAAGAGTGGCGCGCGGATCGACCGCGACCGTCGCCATCGAGGCGATGGAATTTATCGCACCGATTCTGTCTCGCGATCTGATATCGGTTTACGCCCGGGTGGAACGCATCGGCAGAACATCGATAGCGATCCGGTTGAATGTGATTGCGTCACGGAATCTGGATGAAGAGCAAGTGCCCGTGACCAGCGGCCTGTTCACCTTTGTCGCGCTTGATGAAAACCATCATCCCCGGGCGATCCCGGAAGAGTCAAAACAGAAATATCTGAAACAATAGCTTTTCCGCTATTGGCGTAACTTGATCGTGTAAGAGAGTTTGGCCTCATCATTGGCCGGAACGGTTACCCGCCAAGTCGGAACGCCGTCGATTGCAGTCACGCCCTTGACCCGACCGGACAACTCATAGGGAATCTCCATTTCAAAATCGACTGGATGATCGCGGGCATTTGTCACCACAGCCTGCCAGCCTGTCTTGCGCTTCGATTGGCGTGTCTGGATCACCGACAAACGCACGTCGGCTGAGCTCCCGACTTCCATTTCGACTTCGTCATTCACTGCCCGGTCCTGCAAAGCAGCTTCTCCGGCCAGCAGCGGCCCGACGAAACTATTTTCGAACACCGCAACTGTCCCCGCCGGAAGCGGCACACCGAGCCCGTTTTTCGCATCATTGCTGCTGCGCAAAATATAGCTGACCGCGCCGCTATCTCGGTTAAAATTTCCGGCGCGCGCGACATAGACACGTTCATAGGTCACGTCCGGCTGGACGATCATCGCCACTTGTTTCTGGCCCTTGGCATTGACCGTGACCCGCTCCGGAACGCGATATAGCTTGAGGTCGCCGAGATCTTCCTGCTCCGCCACGACGACGGCGACGGGCGACGCCATTTCCATCATTTTACTGGTCCGCCGCTGAGCGGTTACGATGATTGTTTCAGCGCCAGCATCCATCATGGCCATTGGTGCTGGCGGCGGAGGTGGTGGAATCGCTGCCAGATAGCCCGGATTATAAGGCACCTGATCGGTCCGCTGCATCGGCCAGCAACGGATGATCAGCGCACCGCCGGTGGGACGCACTTGATCACTCCGCCGTTCGCGATTGGGTTCCCCGGCCACCACCATCATGTTGGCATTTTCAAAACTCTGGTTGCCGCCATTGGCTACCGTCAGCCAGGCGAACAGATCCATTTTGGTCGTCTCGCCCGCTTCGCTTTGCTTGACCGTAGCAATATAATTGGCCTGCCAGTCGAAGCCGGAGGCCAGATAGGTCAGAGTCAATTTCGCGGTCATCGCGCGCTGTGAAGTCGTAAGGATCGAAAGCGTCGGCTTGGCCGACAGACCTTCTGGTACTTTCGCAAAGGTCATCCGCTCCGGAAGACCGGTGCAGCGCAGAGCCTCGAAGCCCTCGTCACTTTCGAAAATCACGCCGCCGTCCGGACCAGCGGTGATGAATACGTTCTGGGTCCGGGAAGCTCCGGTAGCCTTGTCTGTGCGAGTGATCGAGACCTCGCGCTTGAGATAGGCGTCCACCAGACCTTGCGGCGACAATAGCCGCGCATCGCGGTTCTTCTCCCGCACACCTTCGGGAAGGCCGGTCACGATAGCGCTTTCCGGGAACATGCCTTCGGACACACCTTCGAAACGCACCATAGCATCTCCCGCAGGCAGCCGGACAGTGCGGGTTTCGGTGATCAGCGCATAGCCTTGCGGCCAGTTGGCATTGATCGCCCTGTCCCCTCGCCCGGGCGCCCTGTAAATGGTGATCGACACGTCCTCGGGCTGGTCCGAAATGACCAGTTTCTGGGCGGCAAGCGGGACGGACTGCGAGAACAGTACCAATGCCATAAAGGTCAAGAGCCGGGAGACGGTCATACCGCTCGTTATCCGATCAATAGCGACTGTCGAAGGTTGCGGTCACCGTTACGCTGCCATTGGCAGGTACATTTAGCCGCCATTCAACCTTGTCGGCGGACACCCGCTCACTGGCCTGACTTTCCTGCTCGACACGGACATCACCCCATAGCCCCGACTGGGCGAGATCAACCGTGGCGGCTTCAGGTCGGGCATTGGTGACCTCGTAACGCATCTTGGTGCGCCAGCGGCTGGACGAACGGCGGGTGCGTTCCTCGACCACGGTCTTGACCTTTACGTCAAAGGCTTCGCCGGTGCGGATCGACATCGACGATCCCATTGGCGTTGCCTCGATCTGGCTTTCGCCGATGAACTGGGGATCGCCGCGCTTGTCGCGCATATAGACGCGCATCGTCCCGGAGGGCAGCTGGTCGCCCAAACCGCCGGATCGTGACGTCGAGAATTTCAACACGGAACTGGCGCTGCTGGCGTCGCTGGAACCCAGCCAGCCATTGGTATATTCGTAAACCTTGCGCGCCGGTGCCGCCGTCACATCCAGGAAACTGACCTGCTTCTGCTGGGCATTGGCAACCGTGGTGCGCTCGGCGAGCGGATAAAGATAATAATCGCCGAGCCTCTCGCGATCACCGGATTCGGTACCAGCGCTATCGATCGTTCCGGTCGGCCATTGCGGATAGCTGTTTCGCCCGCGCCCGCTGTTCGGGCTTCCCGCAACCAGCAATACGCTGGCGTTACGATAATCGGTGCCGCTGTTGTTGGTCAGAGTGACCCATCCCTGCACATCAATCGTCTGCTTGGCTTCGTCAAACAAGGTCACATAATCGGCCTTCCAGCCGAGACCCGGCGTGAGATAACTGAGCGCCGTTGGCACCTGTCCGCCAGCAGACTCAAGGGTGATGGAGAGAGTCGGCCGCGCCCGCAAATTGGGGGGTACCCGATCAAAAATCACCCGCACCGGCAGACCATCGTCGCGCAGCACTTCGATGCTATTGCCGATTTTCATCACCACGCCACCGTTGGCGGCGAGTATTTCCGCCCGCACCCGGCTTTCCGCGCCGGTTGCCGGATTGGTACGGATAAGCGTCACCGTCTGGCCAACGGCCTTTTCCATCAACTTGGCAGGGGTAAGCAGATCAAAGTCGAAATTCTGTTCGACAATGCCAATACCAGGGCCTGACAATGTTACCGTTTCTGCGCGGATCTGCGCCGAGACGTCCGGGAATTGCTGCTTGCTGCGTCCCCTGGGCAGATTCAGATTGCGAACATCCTGCACCAGCGCCTGATTATTATTGTAGATGGTGACCGAGACGGCACCCTGTGCCGATTCATCCGGTGAAGACTGGCTGATGGCTGGCGTTGCAACGCTCGCCAACAAAAGTCCGGTGAACATGAAATGCCGCATAGTCTTTCTCCCCTATCGAGAACAGAAGCTAACCTATTGGAAATGAACCTGACATAAACATCTATTGCGTACCCGTGCTCTCGGATGGCGCCAGCCAGCGCAACCTGACACCGCCATTTGCTATGGTCGCATCGGATTCCTGACCCACCGTGATATTCTTGGCTTGCAAGGCCTCTCTGGCCACGGTTCTTCCGTCAGCGGTGCCGCTCATACCCAATGGCAAGCCTATCCGCCCGGAAGCCCAGACTATCAAATCCAGATTGGCGTTTGACGCCGGGTCCAGTGCCCCCTCGGTGATTTTCAAATCCGGCAAGGCGATGGCCGGCGGCTGCAACCTTATGACCCAGCCTTTTGCACCAGCGGCAACCCGCTGCTCAAGCGCGTAATAGGAAGCAAGCGACGCACCTGCGAGCGGCTTTGCAATGACCATCGCGCGCCGCTTGCTGGTATCCAGCGTCACGTCATCAACAGAAACCCCGGCAATCAGAGCGAGATTTTCTCGCAGCCGGGTAACCTGAATCTCAGCCTGCTGGGCCTGCTCCCGCATTTTCGCGGCCGCGAGTTCGGCTGAATTTGCGTCCTCTCCGGTTTCGACCTTGAACTGCTCCACGTTTACGGAAATCTGCTTTCCCAAAGTCCGGCTCAAGACTCGCGAACTTTGATCAGCCGCCCCGGCAAGAATCTTCGGCGTGAATACCGTGGCGTTGATGAGGATCGGATCGGCGTCGAAATCTATCTCGATCTGCGAGACGCTCGCGCGCTTGCCGAACTGGTCCTTGATATAGCCATTGGCGGAACGTGAAACATTGGCTTCCCAGGCGATTTGCCGCAGCGAAAGACCGAGCGGGATGGCCAGCGCGATAAACACCACCACCATCGCGGCAATCTGAAACTGCGATTGGCGTTCGGAAAGATAAGAGCGGAAACCATAAAGCCAGGCCATCGCGGTCGCGGTCAGCGCTATGGTCATCAGGTTGGTGAAAAACAGCAGCAGCGAACCGCCGAATACCGCCCAGTTGAAGGTCGCCAGACCAAAGCCGACCACCGCCAGCGGTGGCATCAAAGCCGTGGCGATGGCGACACCGACGATCGTGCCCATCCGTCCGCGGATCATCGCATAGGCACCGGCCAGAGCGGAGAAAAGCGCCACCAGCAGATCAAAAAGATTGGGCCGGGTGCGCGCGGCGATTTCGGCCGTGACGGTTTGCAGCGGCGACAAGGTCACCACCAGTCCGGCGAACAGGATCGAGATGATGCTTCCCAGAATGATCGCCTTGCCGCTCTCTCTCAACCAAGCAGAATCACCGACGGCGAGAGCAAAGCCCGCTCCCATTATCGGCCCCATCAAGGGCGAGAGCAGCATGGCGCCGATTACGACGGCTGGAGAGGACAGAAGCAAACCCAGAATCGCGATGCCAGCCGACATCGACGTCATGAAGGCAAAATGGGGCGTAAAACCGCTGTCTTCCCGCACTTTGTCGATAACCGCTTGCTGATCGACATCGGCGCGTACGACCATCCGCCACCAGCGACGGAACAGGCGAATGCTGCCGGTCAGCGGATCCAATGGACCGGATGACGGCTTTGACTTTGACTGTTCCGGACTTGCCGGATGAACCTGATCGTCTTTCATCTCATTGCTTTAGCGCTGAAAACTGACCGCGAATAGATAAACATTACCTCTCGCGTAGTTGAAAAATGAAGGGTTCCGTCTTTTATCATGAAACTGTATCACCTATATAGATCACAGCGGCTATAATGCTGCGCCAAGGAGCCTGGAGGGGAGCCACATCATGCCACGTCCCGAGACCGACATCGTCGCTACGCGCCTGAGAATAATCGCTGCCGCAGACCGGATGATTCAGGAAAGAGGCGCAATCAGCTTTACGATGAGCGATCTTGCCCCAGCGGTCGGCATGTCGCCATCAAATCTATATCGCTTTTTCGAGAATAAGGACGCGCTGGCCGAGGCCATGGCGGGGGAGTGGTTTGCCGAACTGCTGGTCATCATGGAGGAACTGGTTTCCGCCGATATCCCGGTCGAAGAGAAACTCTACCAGTTTTTCGCCAAGCGCGTGGTCATCAAACGGGCGCGTTACGAGGATGATCCGGAACTGTTTGAATCCTACATGGAATTGGGTGACGAGCATTTTGATGTGATCAAGGGCTATGTCGATCTGGCCGATCACTATATGGCCTCTATTCTCGCCGAGGCGATGGAAAAAGGCTATTTCAAGGGGCTCGAGCTTGATGCCGTCGTATCCTTGGTCAACACCATGATGCAGCCCTTTTGCAACCCGCAGCTGATGATGCAGATGATGCATCTGGCCACCGAGGAGCGCCTGCGGATCGTGGTCAACACCATCTTCAAAGGCTTGCAGGCCGATGATGGTCGGGTTGTCACCAAGCCTGGACTGCACGTCGCCAGCTAGGCGCTTTTCGCCAGCCATTGCTTCATCGTGGCGGGCGGCGGAGACGGGTTCATTGTCCTCTCGTCCAGTGCAGCCAGGGCGCGCTGGCGATCTTCGTCGGTGAAACTGCCGGTGGTCAGGCAGAATTCGATCATATTGCCATTGGGATCGCGGGTGTAGACCGAGTGGCACCAATTATGATCGATTTCCAGCACATCCAGTCCGGCGGCATTCCATTTTTCCCGCCACGCTATCAGTTGCTCTGCCGTATCGACGGAAAAGCTGTAATGGTTCGTGCCTTGCGGGGTTCCGGCGGCTTCGTTGAGGTCGAACTTATATCCGGCTTCGCCCGGCGTCTCCATCAACTCCCAGAAGGCAATGAACCGGCTGTCGTCGCCGTCCATCCGGTAGAAGAAATGCTTGCCCCAGCCGCCGCCCATGACCGGTGCGATCTCGACCTTGACCAGTTCGAAGCCCATCACGCCTTCGTAAAAGGCGTGGATCGCCTTCATGTCCTTCGCCGCGAGGGCGAGATGGTGATAGCTCATGTGTCAGAGTCCTTCCGCTTGTCGACCATGCCCATGACATCGGCGGTGGCGCCATCGGGCGCGGGCACTTCGACAACCCGTTCGGGCACGTCGTCGAATTCCAGTTTTAGCGCCCGGCTCATCACCGCGTGCATCATATAGGTGCAGGTGATGTAGGTCAGTTCGAGTATCTCGACTTCGCCGAGATGTTTCTTGAGCGCCGCAAAAACACCGTCGGGCACCCTGCCCCGCTCCAGCACCAGACAATCGGTATAAGCCAGTACCGCGCGTTCGACCTCGCTGAAGCAATCGGCGACTGACCAGTTGGGAATCGCCGCAACCTGCTCTTCGGAAAAGCCTTCGAAGCGCATCGCCTTGCTGTGCTGGGAATAGACAAATTGCGAGCCCACCGCATAGCCCGCGCGGATCTGGCCGAGCTCGCGCAGCTTCGGATCGAGTTTGCGATTGGGCGAGCGGTAAAAACCGAAGCCTTCGCTGGTATGTTTGAAAGCATCGGGAACCTGGGCAAAAACGGTCCACCAGTTGCCCGGCGTCCCGGTTGCCGTGCCGGGTTCCGCCACCGGATCGCGGTCACCGAACAGCATATTGTAGAGACCGAGGACATAGTCGTCGGTCACTTCGGACCGGGGTATTTCGCGCAGTCGGGGCATGGGTCTCTCTCCTATGCCCCGACTATGCACAATTTGACGTGGCGTTCTAGTCTTTCGCTAGGTTCCGCAGCACATATTGCAGGATGCCGCCGTTGAGGAAATATTCCATTTCATTGGCGGTATCGATCCGGCAGATCGTCTTGAAGGTCGATTGCGTGCCATCGGCGCGGGTCATTTCGACTTCGACTTCCTGTAGTGGCTTCAGCGTCGCGACACCTTTGATGGTGAAGCTTTCGCTGCCGTCGAGGCTCAGAAGCTCGCGATCGAAGCCCTCGGCGAATTGCAGGGGAAGAACGCCCATGCCAACGAGGTTCGAACGGTGGATCCGCTCGTAGCTTTCGACGATCACAGCGCGGACGCCGAGCAGGTTGGTGCCCTTCGCCGCCCAGTCGCGGGAAGAGCCGGTGCCATATTGCTCGCCGCCGATGACGACCAGCGGCGTGCCGTCGGCCTTGTGCTTCATTGCGGCGTCGTAGATCGGCATGATCTGGCCGTTATATTTGGTGTAACCGCCTTCTTTGCCGTCGGCCATTTCGTTCTTGATTCTGATGTTGGCGAAAGTGCCGCGCATCATGACTTCGTGGTTGCCGCGGCGGGAGCCGTATGAGTTGAAGTCAGCCTTGCTAACCTGATGATTTTTCAGATATTCTCCGGCAGGGCTGTCCTCCTTGATCGCGCCGGCTGGCGAGATGTGGTCGGTGGTAATGCTGTCACCCAGCAGCGCCAGGGTCTTCGCCTCGATAATGTCGCTGATCGGCTCCGGCGTCATCGTCATGCCGTCGAAATAAGGTGGGTTGGCAACATAGGTCGAGCCGGCGCGCCATTGATAGGTGTCGCCGCCGGTGACGTCGATCGCCTGCCAGGCCGCATCGCCCTTATAGACGTCGGCATAGCGGCTCATGAACATCTCGCGGTTGACCGCCCCGCCCATCGCCTCGTTGACCTCGGCATTGGTCGGCCAGATATCCTTCAGCCAGACATCCTGCCCGTCGCTGCCCTGCCCGATCGGCGTTTCATACATGTCCTGACGGACCGTGCCCTTCAGCGCATAGGCGACGACCAGTGGCGGCGACGCGAGATAATTGGCCTGCACGTCCTGCGACACGCGGCCTTCGAAGTTGCGGTTGCCCGACAGCACCGACGCGGCGACAATGCCATTCTCGTTGATCGCCTTTGAAATCGGCGCCGGCAGCGGCCCGGAGTTGCCGATACAGGTGGTGCAGCCATAGCCGACCAGATTGAAGCCGAGATAATCCAGATCATCCTGCAATCCCGCCTTGTTGAGATAGTCGGTCACGACCTGCGATCCCGGCGCGAGCGAGCTTTTGACCCACGGCTTGCGTTGCAGACCGCGCTCGCGTGCCTTTTTCGCGACCAGACCGGCGGCGATCAGCACGCTCGGGTTGGAGGTGTTGGTGCAGGAAGTAATCGCGGCAATCGCGACATCGCCATGGGTAAAGCCATGATCGCTGCCCTCGACCGCATAGCGCTCGCCGGTATCCTCGACCGAGAATACTTCTTTCAGATCGCGATTGAAGCCTTCGTCCAGCTCGCTCATCGACACGCGCTGCTGCGGCAGTTTCGGACCCGAAAGCGACGGCACCACGGTGCTGATGTCGAGTTCCAGCGTCTTGGTGTAGATCGCGTCCTTGGTGGTCTCGTCATAGCGCCAGAAGCCCTGCTCTCTCGCATATGCTTCGGTCAGCGCGATTTCGTCGGCGCTGCGGCCGGTCAGCTCGAGATATTCCAGCGTCTTTTCGTCGATCGGGAAATAGCCGCAGGTCGCGCCATATTCCGGCGCCATATTGGCGATGGTCGCGCGATCGGCGAGCGACAGTTCTTTCAGGCCGGGGCCGTAAAATTCGACAAAGCTGCCGACCACACCGACATGGCGCAGCATCTGCACGCAGGTCAGCACCAGATCGGTCGCGGTAATGCCCTCGGCCAGCTTGCCGGACAATTTGAAGCCGACCACTTCGGGGATCAGCATCGAAACCGGCTGGCCGAGCATCGCGGCTTCCGCCTCGATCCCGCCAACGCCCCAGCCGAGCACGCCGAGACCGTTGATCATCGTCGTGTGGCTGTCGGTGCCGACGCAGGTGTCGGGATAGGCAACCAGATTGCCCTCGGCATCCTTCGACGCCCAGACCGCCTTGGCGATATTTTCCAGGTTCACCTGATGACAGATGCCGGTTCCCGGCGGCACAACGGAGAAATTGTCAAACGCCTTCGAACCCCATTTGAGAAATTCGTAACGCTCCATGTTGCGCAGATATTCCAGCTCGACATTATGTTCGAACGCTTGCGGCGTGCCGAATTCGTCGACCATCACCGAGTGATCGATGACCAGATGCACCGGCACCTGCGGGTTGATCTTTTCAGCATCGCCACCCAGCGCCTTGATCCCGTCGCGCATCGCCGCGAGGTCAACAACAGCCGGAACACCGGTGAAATCCTGCATCAGCACGCGGGCCGGACGATATTGAATCTCCGCCGCGCTCCTGGCTTCCTTCTGCCAGTCCACCACCGCCTGCGCGTCTTTGGAGTCAACGGTAAAGCCGCCATCCTCGAACCGCAGCATATTCTCCAGCAGCACTTTCAGCGTGTAAGGCAGCTTGTCGATATTGCCGAGCTTCTCTGCCGCTTTCGCGAGCGAATAATAGCTGTAGTCGGTGCCGTTGACGGTCATCGTCGAGCGGGTGCCGAGTGAGTCTTTGCCGGTGGTTGTCATGGATAATTGCTCCGTTTTATTATCGTTGGTTCAACCGAGTGGGGAGAGCGTTGCAGGCAGCGCAGACGGTTGATGAATCGTGTTCGGGTGGGCTTTAGCGCAGGGGGGTGGGAGAGGCAATGGTGGGTAATCTCAATATCGAGCCTTTACCCGTGATTCCGGCTGTGTTAACCAAACAAAATAGGAACAAACAAAAGATTGGGGTGCCATTTTGAATATCCATTCTACCGACACCGCAGCGCAACTAGCCGACGAATTTTCTGAACTAAAATTTAGGACGATTCTAGCTGATCCTCCTTGGCAGTTTAAAAATCGAACCGGTAAGGTTGCTCCGGAGCATAAAAGACTAAATCGCTATTCGACTATGACACTTGACGACATTTGCGAACTCCCAGTGGAGGGTTTATGCGAAGATACAGCTCATCTTTATCTTTGGGTGCCTAATGCCTTGCTGCCAGATGGTTTGCGAGTAATGAAAGAATGGGGTTTTGAATATAAATCAAACATTATTTGGCATAAAATTAGAAAAGATGGCGGACCTGATGGTCGTGGTGTTGGATTTTACTTTAGAAATGTAACGGAGGTACTACTCTTCGGCGTACGTGGTAAAAACGCCCGAACAGAAGCTCCAGCAAGAAGCCAAGTAAATTTCATTGCATCGAGAAAACGAGAGCATTCAAGAAAACCAGATGAGCAATATGGATTGATTGAGTCTTGTTCTAAAGGCCCGTTTTTGGAAATGTTTGCTAGGGGTACTAGGCCTGACTGGTTTTATTGGGGGGATCAAGCTGATGATGAATATGCTCCAAGCTGGAAAACCTACGCCTACAATTCAACAAACTCCTAACAATGGCCGCTGATTCTAAGCAGCGCTGGTTTCCGGGAAGCTTCACCAAAAATTTCAGTTGGGGCCCTAAAGGTGATGGCCTTAAACAATTGCATGAAGCGATAAAAGTCGGCTTTGACGGACAAATGGCAGATGTACCTCGGTCGGAATTTCGCAGTCGAGTCACCAATAGCGGTCGAATTGATTTCATTCCTGCGAATTTTTTCTTATTTAACCAACAACAGGCTGGAACCGATTGGATTGTCGCAGATGAACTTGTTTATCAGGCGTTAAATTTTAAACACTCAGATGAATTTGATAAACTAGCTTTGTTTGCATTCAATCTCAGTCTTGCAGGAAAATGGCGAGGTGCCAAAACGTATCAGCGATATCCCGCCTTATGGTCAAAATATTTTCTCATCGAAACTATTGGTCAGAAATTTAATTGGGATTCAAGCAATATCTCTGCCAAAACAATTGAGAAATATTTTCAAAACGATCCGAGGTATCAGGCGCAAACTACAACAAAACTTTCTACGAATCTGAATTATTTGTATCACAATGGGAACTTGTTAGGGTTTAAGAATTCAGTGGTCGAACGATGGTGGGTGAGCGCGTTGTTCTTAGCGTTGGATCGGGCGATAGAGGATCGGAAAATCGACGGGAAAATTAGCCCCGAAAATAGCTATAATGAAATTTTGGCTAGCACACTCTTTCATTCCATAAGTGGAAGCAGAAGTTTAGAAAAAGACCTAGCTGTACCACATATCATAGAACTCTACTCAGCCTGTGGCTCTAGAGAAAGATTTGATGACGATGCTACTTTGGAAAGGACTTCAGAATTAATTCCAAATTCCAATTTTTTGCCGAATTCCAACATTCCATTTGGAGCAGTGCATGCCAGTAATCCTAATATTGTTAAGATATTACCGAGAGCATGTGCAATGCTAGCTGTATATGCGGGTTACACTCAGATAGATTTAGAGGAACTAGAAGACTTTGACGTTATGAGTTTTGTTGAAACGAAAACTTTCAACGCTCTAAATCGTCTCAAGGAGCTTGGCATTAGATCCACAATTTCAGTCAAAGATCTAATGAGATTGACGAGGGACAAATGACCAGTTTTATTGATTCTAACGTCTTAATATCGATTATCAATGAAGATGAAGAGCATCATGCATGGAGTATCGAAAAGTTTAACGAAGCAAAAGCATCTGGCCCGGTAGTGATATCAAATATCGTTTATTGTGAATTTTCAGCCGGCATACCGACGATTGATCAGGTTGATACGATTATAGCGGAACTAGAAATCGAACGCATTCCGCCATCAAATTCAGCATTATACGATGCAGGCAAGGCATTTATCCAATACCGGAATATTAACAATGGGCCAAAGCTAAATGTCTTACCAGATTACCTTATAGGTGCCGAAGCCAATGCTGAGAATTCTCCGCTTATAACTGCAAATGACAAGGACTTTCGAACCTATTTTCCAGACCTAGTTCTAATCTGTCCAGATTGAAATTATTGGAATACGGTGGCATTTTACTAAATGCACCAATTACCGATCGCACAGGACTGTTCTGGGCACCGGCCTACGCCGGTGAACAATTCGAATTACGGTGACAGGTGCAACAATCCCCAAATAGGGAGCTGACAAAACACCTAAATCTCCCGGTCCTGATGGCGGAATATGCCGACTATATTCACGCTGGCGGCTGTCACCTCATAGCCGATGGTAAAATGATATTTGAGCGTGGCGATCCGGCGAAAATCCTCGCCATCGACTTGCTGACCCAGATTTGGAAAAAAGGCCAGCTGATCGATGGAACGATAAATGTCGTCCAATATGTTTTGAGCGGCTTGGGGGGAATAGTCAGAAAAATAGCTGATGATGGCAAGCAAGTCCCTTTCCGCTCTGGCGCGGAAAACTATGGGTTTCATGCAGAGAAAGGTTTGCCGAAAATCGCTGTAATTGCTTCTTTGGACGAATATTCGGGATTTTCCTCGGCCATGCGCTTTTGCATTTCCGCGAGCTGATCGGGCGTCAGTTCATATTTGTCGGAATAAGACTCCATGATCTGCGCCAGCGTGGCTTCCACCGATTGGGCGCGGTCTGCGGGAAGAGCGTGAACAAAATCCACAAATTTTTCGATCATCGTCATGGTGCCGTTATAGCAGATTTCAAGCGTGGTGGAAGGGACCGCAGGTTGGCATTAGCGGTCATTGATCCGCAGTACTGAGAGCATCGTCATCCTGAACTTGTTTCAGGATCCCTTGAGATTGTGCGGTGCCGATGGGGGTCCTGAAACGAGTTCAGGATGACGACTCCTTGCTACGACCATCACAAATATGACGACGGTGAATATGGCGAAGACAATGCAGAACCTACCCGCGAAACACCCCCGCAAACCCCGCCACGACGGCTGGACCGAGGCGCGGAAGAAGATATTTCTGTCGGTGCTGCGCGAGAGCGGCTGCGTGATCGATGCCTGCCGGGTGGCGGGGATATCGGATACGTCGGCTTACCGGCTGCGGCGGCGTGATCCGGAGATGGCGGCTTTGTGGGACGAGGCGCTGGCGAATGGCCAGCGCGGGCTGGTCGCGGTGGCGCATCAGCATGCGGTGGTCGGCAAGGAGACGGTGATCTACCGCGACGGCGAGGAGGTCGAGCGGCGGGTGGTGCCGTCGGACTCGCTGATGGCGCTGCTGATCAGGCGCGGCGATCTCGGCGGGCAGATCGGGTCGCGGACCGCCGACAAGGTGATCACCTGGGAGGAATGGCAGGACGGCATGCGCTTTGATGACGAAGGCAACAAGATCGACGAGCGCGAGGAGCGGGAAGCGGTGCACAAGGCGCTCGACCGGAAGCTGGGCGACATGCGGATGAAACTGCTGGCGCGGCGGGCGAAGGCGGAGGAGCGGATGCAGGCGGCGGAGATCGAGGGGGATGATGGCGGCGAGTGAGGCGCGGGGTGAGGTGCGGGGCGCACTCGTCATCCTGAACTGGTGATTTTCTCGTCATCCTGAACTGGTTTCAGGACCTCGTGAGATTGTGCGGTGCCGACGGGGGTCCTGAAACAAGTTCAGGATGACGAAGAGTGGGCGGCGAACGTGGATGTGGATGCTCCCTGCCCTCGCTTTGTGTGCCCCGCCGTAGGGCGGGGTCCAGACGATCGGACAGGACAGTTCTGGGCGCCGCCCTGCGGCGGCGAACACCAACTACACTTTATCTACAAATCCCACCCGATCAATCCACGCCAAATTGCAGCATCCTGTCCAGCCCCTCGGCGAGAAACTCACCGACCTCGGGCTGGCCGAGCAGATAGGTGCTGACCGGGCCTTCATGCTGCTGCCGGGCGAGCTTTTTGGTGGCTTCCCATTCGGCCGGTTCGGAATCGCCGCGGCCGATCCAGAACAGGGCGACCAGCGCGTCCTGCTGCTCGTCGTTCATATTCTCGATTTCCTGGGTGAGCTCGTCGCGGCTGAGATCGCCGCGCGTCTCCTGCAGCGTCGCGGCGACCTCGTCATCGGTGGCATTGCCGCCGAGATCGGGGATATCGGTCTGTTCCTTGGCCATGACGGCGTTGAACCGCACGACCAGTTGCTCGATCTCGGCATCGTCAAAGGGAAGCTCGGCCATGTTTGTCTCCTCGGGCGTCTATGTTGTTCGGGCCCCCCGGGGGGGAGGCGGGAGGGGGGGCCCTGGGTGGTGGTTAAGGGAAAAGCCGCGGGGCGGGAATTAAGGAAAGTTACATAGTGGGGGTGCGGGGTACACTCGTCATCCCAGCGCAGGCTGGGATCCATACCAATGGGAGCGGGTGCCGCACTATCGGGATCGGACACGATATTGGTTTAGGCCCCAGCCTGCGCTGGGGTGACGGGTTCGGCGTGCGGGTATGGGGTGCCCTCGTCATCCTGAACTTGTTTCAGGACCTCCAGAGATTGCGCGCTGCCGGTGGGGGTCCTGAGCCGAAGGCCACCGCAAGGTAAACGCGTTCAGGATGACGAAGATGGTACACCCACCGTTCGTGCTGAGCTTGTCGAAGCACGGATGGCGCGCGCACAAGGTCCTTCGACAAGCTCAGGACGAACGGCAGCTTGCTACCAGCGCGCCCAGCCCGACCTAAATCCCGCCGTCGGTTACCTCGTAGCCCGCTTCCTCCAGCCCCGCCTTGAGCGCGACCCGGCAGGTCTCCAGCTCATGCGGGTCGGTCGAGCGCACCACAAAATTGGCGCCGACGGTGCCGCCCCGGAAGAAGGGATAGCTGCCGATAACGCAGTTTTCGTGCGCCTTTTCCGCCTCGCGCAGCACCTCGGCAATCTCGCTTTCCGGGGCCCAGGCGCCGAGCGTGACGCTGAGCAGGGGCGCGCCGCCTTCGAGCGTGCCGGTCAGCGCGTCGAGCATGCCGGCAGTGATGTGGGGCACACCCGCCATCAGGAACAGATTGTCAATGCGGATGCCGGGCGCGCCGGACATGCGGTTCTCGATCAGCTCGGCGCCTTCGGGCACGCGGGCCATGCGCAGCCGGCCTTCGTTGAGGCCGCCGCGGCTTTCGTAGTAATTTTCGAGAATAGCGCGGGCCGCAGGATGGATCACGACGTCGACGCCAAGCGCCTTGGATATCGCGTCGACGGTGATGTCGTCATGGGTCGGGCCGATGCCGCCGGTGGTGAACAGATAGTCGTTGCGCGCGCGCAATATGTTCACCGCTTCGGCGATATGGTCCATGTCGTCGGCCACCACCCGCACCTCGGCGAGGCGGATGCCCTGCACATTGAGCCAGCTCGCGACCTGCGCGATATTCTTGTCCTGGGTGCGACCGGAGAGGATTTCGTCGCCAATCACGATGAGGGCGGCGGTCCAGATTTTTTCTTGTGGCTTATCTTGTGTCATGGCGTTGCTATAGAGCGATGCCGGGCGCTTTGGGAATATGTTATTTGGTGCCGGTGACGGCCTTTGCCCGATCGTCGGCCCGATAATCAGACAGCGGCGGCCAGGCGATGGCGTCGAGATCGATTTCTTTCCAGCTGGGCGTGCGGCCGAGCCGGGCATTATACTGGTAATTAAAGGCGAAAGGCGCCTGGTTGGCGGTCAGCAGGTCCTTGCCGTAAATCGCCTGCACCGCTTCGGGATCATAGCCCATCATTTCCAGCAGCGTCGGGAAAATCTGGAAATGGCTGGACCGGTCCCTGCCCCTGGCAATCGCATCGTCCCAGTCGATCGCGCCCGGCTGGCCGGCGGCCTCCGGCGTGTCGAGCACGACCAGCGGCACCAGCCCCTCTTCCGGCACCGGATCGGGCGAACAGTGGGTGACCACGCCAGTGCTACCGCGTTCGTGCAGATTCTGGCCATGGTCGGAGGTGTAGATGATGGTCGAGCCGCCCAGATCGGCCTGACCCAGCAGCCGGTCGAAAAATGCACCGACATTCCATATCAAAGTGTTGCGATAGCTATTGCGATAGGTGACCCAGCTTTCCCGCGAGCCGGAAAAGCCCTCGCGGTCGCCGGTGTCGGCAATGTTGAGAAACTGCCCGCGCGGCAGCGCCGGTTTGTAGCGCATATAGGCATCGGGATATTTGTCGTGGATCGGAAAATGCGCGCCGATCTTCTGCAGATAGATGAACTGCCGTTTGCCGTCGTTGAGAAAGCCGGCCAGCGCGTCCGCCGAAGCATGGTCGCGGCGCTGGATCGGGACATCGTCAAACTCGATCCACTGGTCGACATCCTTCATTTCCGATTCGTCCATCAGATTGTTGAAAATCCGCTTGGTCCGCGGCACGTCGATATAGACGGTCTCCATCCCCGCCTTTTTCGCATAGGCCCAGATCGAGGGCATGCTGCCGTTGATCCGCACATAATCGTCCCGCGTGCCGCCGTGGCGCAGGGTCATGTTGACCGCGGCGCTGCAATGGGCGATCGATACCGCGAGCCCGAAATTATGCGTGGACACCCCGCTGTCCGGGTCCAGCAGCCCGCTGCGCACGCCGTCCGGATTGTTGATATCGAGATAATGGCCGGAAATGCTTTCATCGACCAGCAGCACGATATCGCCATCACCGTTCACCGGATTGACCACCGGCAGCTTCACCGGCTCGCGCGGTGCGATCACCTCGGTGGAGCGCTCATAGCCATAGAGCATTGTATAGGCGGCGCCGGTGTAGCTCGCCGGCAGGCCGCGCGCGCCATCGCCGCCGCGGATGAACAATATCCCGGCCAGAGCGAACAGGATCAGCAGCGGCGCGGCGATCAGCTTCTTGCTGTGCGCTTTGACCGGATGGTGGATGCTCAGCCCGATGCCGAGAAACAGCAGCAGCGCCTGCACGCCGCCGATCACGATCGCGCCGGCATATTGGCCCCAGGCCTCGTGCAGCGAGCCCGAGGCATTGATCATGCTGATGAAGGCATCATAGGGCATATGATCCTCGACCGAGCTTTGATAGGTTTCGACGATGACCCCGGCCAGCGATATCAGCAGCGCAAAGCTCCAGCGGACCACCGCCACCGGAATGAACGCGGCGCTGAATATCCCGACCAGACAGAGGCCGAGCAGAGCCGTGTAAGCGATCAGGCTCACCGGCTGCAGCTCCGGCGTGATCAGCGATTCAAGCCGCACGACCGTCTGCGCCGAGCCGAGCGCCAACGCCGCCAGTATCAATAGTATCTTCAGCTTCGTCAGCATGGCTTCGACTGGTCCTTCAAAGGCTGCCGCCTAGCAAATTTGTGTTAAATAACTGAAAACATATGCACAGCAGACCTCGCAAATTGCTGAATCCGTCGTTATATAGGCGCCATGACAGACTATATGACCGTAGAAGACACCACCCCGCAATCCCGCACCGGAGCGATCAAGCTGCACGGGCCGGAAGGTTTCGAAGGCATGCGCAAGGCCGGACGGCTGGCCGCCGAGATACTCGACAGCCTGGTCCCGCACGTCGTTCCCGGCGTGACCACCGGCGCGCTCGACGACATGGTCCGGCATCAGGCTTTCGCCGCAGGCGCGGTCCCTGCGACGCTCGGCTATCGCGGTTTCACGCATAGCTGCTGCACCTCGATCAACCATGTCGTCTGCCACGGCATCCCCGGCGACAAGAAGCTGGTCGAGGGCGATATCGTCAATATCGACGTGACCGTGATCGTCGACGGCTGGCACGGCGACACCAGCCGCATGTATCTGGTCGGCAAGACCCCGATCAAGGCGAGCAAGCTGGTCCAGGTGACCTATGAATGCATGATGCTGGGCATCGAGCAGGCGGTTCCCGGCAACCGCATGGGCGATGTCGCCCACGCGATCCAGAGCCACGCCGAAGCCAACCGCTATTCGGTGGTCCGCGATTTCTGTGGCCACGGGCTCGGCCAGATGTTCCACGACGCCCCCGAAGTCGTCCACGCCGGCCGCCCCGGCACCGGCCCGGAGCTGCGCCCCGGCATGTTCTTCACCATCGAGCCGATGATCAATATCGGCAAATATGCCTGCAAGATGCTGGATGATGGCTGGACAGCGGTAACCCGCGACCGGTCCCTGACCGCGCAATTTGAGCATAGTATCGGGATTACCGAGGACGGGAACGAGATATTTACGAAGAGCCCGACCGGGTTGGATTGCCCGCCTTATTGAGGGGGTGGGGGTAGGGCATACCGGCCGAACAGCAACAACTAGGCCGATTGCCGACTGTCAGCTCTAGAAGTTGGAGGTGAGGAAAACTGACTTTCGGCCGCGCCGAGGAAACGGTCAGCGCCCCTTAACACTTCCAAAGCCAGCAATATTACGGCACCTCATTAAAATCTGACGACCACTCGAGGAAGGTCTTATAACTATCGCGTCACCTCCTTTTGAGGTTCACTCGTATGTCATCGCCCCTGAACCATCCCCCTCCTCCTTCGCTCCACGAAGAAATTATGCCACGAGCTTCTAGCCATTGGACCAACTCACGGTTCCTCTCTGACCTTGCTAATCGCGGAGTGTGAAATCCCGTGGTGATCTCCGAAAACGGACTTGGAAGCCCCGCCAAGGCTTGACGCGCCTCATCGACCGACAGCACCGACTGCAATTTGTTCAACAAGGAAATCTGGATCTCAATTGGTCTGGAATTCAGAATCAGTGATTGCGCCTTTGCCGCATCAAGATTGGGAATTCTTACGTTGGTTCGGTCGAGGATAGGGCCAATGAGCGCCGCCCGTTCGGGAAGTTCTGGCAGCGTACTTAACTCGATGAGATTAATGACCGCGCGTTTGTTTTCATCACTTATGGTGCTTCTGAGGAGCTCCTCGCGGAAGTCATCGTCAAGCGCGAATGTATCATGGCTCGCGAGATATGCTTCAATATTTTCTGCCACGAAGAGTATAGGCAGGTCCGTCTCCGCATCTAGCGTATCGAAGTTCTCCTTCGAGAATGTAATCTTGTGCTCTTCGATAAGGATGGTGAGCTTCGTGAGATGGAGGTCCTTGGGGAATGTCATGAATGAGTTAGGTATTGCTCGAACATATTCCCGGTAACTTTCGTCACTCATTGAGTCTTCACTAACAAGGAATTGGCGCAGCGACAGCGTCTCCTGAGTGTTCGCCAATGGGCGTCTCAGGATTGCGGCACGTACATCTTCATGATCGAGATAGTCCGCCAAAATTTCCTCCGCGAAGCCACTGCCTTCCATAAACGCGATGCAATTTTCCCATGTCGGTTCGACACGTCGCATCTCGAACAACAGGGAATGCGATCGCTCCGGAACGTCGTCTAGTATGGGCAAAAGTGCCGTCTGTCGTCCAACAAATTCGCGAAAATTGTCTTCGTCAATACCGTCTCGGCTCAGGATATCGACTATGGCCGCGACATCCTCTTCGGAATTGTCGGGAAGCTTGAGAAGCACGTCGCCAAGATATAGATCAAAGTCGCGTTCGACTCTCGCCTTCAATGCTGGATCTGAAATTGAGCCTAGCGTGGTATAGTTTTTCTCGCGAAACGCCGTGAGATCGGCTTCGCCGAGAACCTCGCGATAAACATGCTCTAGATTGGCGATCGAGAGCTTGAATCGACCCTTCTTGACCATGAAGCGCACGATACCGGTGTAGGATCCGATCGCTGGGAGGTCTCGAATCTCGAAACCAATTATTTCAAGGCGTTCGGGTGCGAGCTGTGGCTCCAGCGCCAGAATTTCAGGAAGGTTCGCCGCGACAAATTCAGGGAGGTCGGCGCTATCGCCCGCAATTTTTGCGAGCGCCCGCTCAGGAAACTGCGCTACCAACTGTGTGACATGCGTGAGATTGCGCTTACTGGCTATGACTGTCGGAACAAGACGCTTCCATGCTTCAGCCAAGCCGGAAAGCAGCCCGGAAACCTTGCTTCCCGTGGCGTAATAAACCTCAAGGAAGTCTTCGCCATCCTCAAAGTTAGAGGCAAAGAAATCAAAAAGCCTCCGAGCTTGGTCGCTATAGCGGGCCACATCGCTCAGGAGGCAGTCAACTAGTTTGACGTTCAGGACATAGCTTTGTCCGAAGTCCTCATCGCGCATCGCTGCGATGACCTCTTTCGGGTTGTCGATTGGGAAGCTAGGATCGGGTGTAGTGAACGCTCGTATCTGGATCAGAAACTTATTGTCATTGGGCGACAGCCTGCCGGAATGAAAGAGTGATGTATATTGATAATAAGTGTCGTCAAGATGACCTTCCAGAATCAGAAAACGGGCCAACTCGCCTTTATCGCCGAAACCTTCGAAAAGATCGGTTACACGTCCGGCGCTTGAACGCACGAGTTCGTTGAATTTGGTTGTTCTAAGTCTCCCGATCGTCGATCTAAGTTCCCTTATCCGTCGAAAACTCTCGCTCTTGTTAGCCTCCGTTTTCTCTTCGATTTCCGCTGCGCGCTGCAAGTACGTCTTCTGGCTATCTACCTCATTCTGCAAGCCGGAGACATCGATCCGCTGTTGGAGATTGCGCGCAGTCCGGTAGGTAATTTGCGTCGAAGAGATTACCAGTTCAAACAGTTCGTGCCTCACCAGCTCAGTAACCTTGATCCAAGATTGCCCATCATGGCTGACATTGATGGTGTCCACAGGTAGCTTTTGGATGAGCGCCATCGCGTAGATTTGACGCAATTCTTTCAGGTTAGATGGGGTCTGCCGTTCGGCAACGTCAATCTGTTGTTCCAGTTGCGCGATTTCATCCTTACACGTAGCCTCCCCGTGTGCGACAAGCTCATCGTGACGGTCCAGAATGTCGGCCAGATTGCCCTCGCGGCGGTGGAGCTGTTCGAAATCCTTTGGGTAAACATTCTTATAGATGAGGATCGCGAGCAGCTTGTTGGCGTCAAGAATGTTTTCGTCATCGGTCTCCAAGTTGGCGACGTAGATCGCATATTCATTGAAGATGTTCTGGATGAGCCTGAGGTCATTCAAGTATCTTGAGACTTCTCGAAGGAACTGCCGATCTAGGCGTCCGTCGAGTTCAAGCCTCTTTCCTTGCTCCAGCATCATATCGATTGAATTCGATGTGTTGATGATCGGAATGACAGGAATGATGAATTCGAAGAACTTTGTGCGATCCGTGTTAACAAACACGTCATCGCGTAGGGCGTATAGAAATTTAATGGTTCGTTTAACCCCCGCGTTCTCGTTAACCAAGCTATTGATTTCACGCAGAGTTACGAAGATTTCGGCGTCCTCAAAGCGGTCCAGGTCCTCGATGATTACGAGGTCATAATCTGTCGACTGAAAGAAGTAGATGATCTCATCCAAGTGGCGGTTAAGGATCGACTCTTGATTATCCGATGAAGGCCTTATCTCAATATCTTTCAAGGAGATGCTCTTTAGTGACAGCCCGAAACTGGCGACGTAAAAATGATGAAGCGTGACCCAGAGAAATATCCCTGCGAAGACAAAGCTTCCGAGGTTAAGCCAATTGTCGACAGCGAAGGGGCTAAAGAACGCTCCACTGATGACCGCATCCCGCGCCAAAAAAACGTACCAGATCGCACAAAGGCCGAGAAGGATAAACAATGACTTGAAGATCGACAAAACACCAGGGGACTGAATTCGCTTAAAGCGTGATAACGGAAGTCTGTTGGCATCGGCGCCGTACAGCATTTGCTGCAGAATGCTCCGTTCGATCTCTTGACGGCTTACTCTCTCGCCTTTCTTGCCTGATTCTTTTACAAACGCCGCGAGAGATATGTGAAGCGCTGGCTTCTGATATATCTTTAGAAAGGATTGAATAATACTGCTTTTTCCCGATCCATAAGGTCCCGTCAGAGCTATATTGGACACCTTTGGATCGGTTGTGGCGAAGGACAACGCTTCGGAATACACACCGTCCTTGTCCGCTTGGTCGGTCGGCGCGAGATTTACAAACTTGGCTTTCGTATGAGTTTGGCGGTCCATGCTTTCCAAGTAGGATCCGAAACGATCTAAGTGGCCTGCCGACCATTTTACTAGCGCTACAATGCTTTTGTTCATAGGACAGCGAACTATCACATATCTCGTCAATAGTAATCACTGAATACTTGGAAGTCCCCTTCTTCCCCCCACCAACAGAGACCCCAAAACATGGCCCGCAAACATTCGAAACATGGTGGCTGGCAGGATCTGCCGCAGGAGGAGGAAACTCCGGCGGAGGTGCCGGATTGCTGGCTCTGCGGGCGGGTGACCGGGGAGACCATTGTCTGGCATCATCCGGTGCCGAAAAGCCGGGGCGGGCGCGATACTGTGCCGATGCATGCGATCTGCCAGAAGATGCTGATCACCCAGTTCAGCAACAGCGAGCTGCAGCGCCACGGAATGGATGTCGAGGGGCTGCTCGCCGATCCGGCGGTGCGCAAATTTGTCGACTGGGTGGCGAAAAAAGACCCCGATTTCAACGCGACGATTGCCAAGAAGCCACGCTGAACGGCCTCTAGTGCCGGCTGCCGCATCCATATTCCCTCCACAATCGGGCGCTAGAGGGAAGACAGGGGTTAGGCAGCGAATGGATTGGCGACGATGCACTTCCCCCCTCAGGTCACAGGCTATTCCGGCCGACCGTTTCATGGCCGCTGGTCATCGGAGCAGGCGGCGGGTCCCGGGGCTTTTCTCTACAATGTGCGGACTGGCCTGACACGGGCTGAACCAGCGCGGATCGACGGGATGGTTTTGCATCACCCGCGCCAGGCCGACGCCTGTGCAGGTCGATTTTCTACGACAATTTACGACAGTTTTTCAAGCGACTAGCCAATGCCGTGATGCTATTAGATTTGATACAGAAACAAGGAAATATCCATGAAGAAAACCATATCCACATTATGCGCCCTGGCGCTTCTGGTTCCCGTCAGCGCCTATGCGCAGAATCAGAACGACCGGAATGATCGCAAGGAAAATACGCGTAGCGAGAGCACGCAGAATGACAAGAACAGCAACGCGAAAAAGCCTGCCACGCAACAGTCGAGCGCGAAATCCGGCAGCAACAGCAATGCCGGTCACAACCAGACTAGCAACAACAAGACGCCTGTCGATCAGAAATCGAGCAATTCCGGGCATAAATTTGCCAAGGGCCAGCGGTTTGAGCGGAGCAAAGCCTCCAATTACCGCCGGATAGACTATCGCCAGCATCGCCAGCTTTCCGCACCATCGAACGGCTATGTCTGGGTGCGTGCGGGCAATGATGCCCTGCTGGTCCGGTTGAGCAACAATCTGATCGTGCGGATCGTAGCCGGTATTTACTAAAGCACGATGACGCGTTTGGCGGGGCGCGGGTCGTTGGGCGTGAGTCCATCGGCCCGGCCCTGCCGCACGAGGAGGACGCTGCCTCGGCGGTTCCGGCTTGCCGGCTCAGCAGGCGGCCAACCGGAAAGACCATCCTCTGCTATCATCCGTCGGCGAAAAGCCGGCGCGGGCAACAGGTTCGATGCCGATGTCGCCACCCCGATGTCACTGGTCGAACCGCCTGTGAATTTGGTCGAACAGCCATGGCAGGCTGCTTCCCCTGCCCGACACTTGCGGCAAGACTATTTGTCACGGCGGAACAGCGAATGCGTTGCCGCCCCCGGGGAAGGATGATGGAATGAAATATGCTGGTGTCTCGACAGGTCTGCTGCTCTCGGCTCTGATGGTGAGCAGCAATGGCCAGGCTCATGATGGCATTTCCATCCCCGACGGCCCCTATCTCGGGCAAACACCGCCCGGGACCACCGCCAAACCCTTTGCGCCCGGACTTGTGAATACGGAAATATGGGGCGACGCGATCGGCTTTTCCCTCGACATGAATGAACTTTATATTAGCAGATGGAAACATACGGATGACGCAAGGGAGCCTGAATCTGTTACGTTCAAGAGGACGGACAATGGATGGCATCAGATAGCGGTGCCCGCTGAAACGCAAAGGCCGTTCCACTCGCCAGATGGCAACAGGCTGTATTTTGACAGCCAGTATAAGGAGCGCACCGGCGACGGATGGTCCGAGATGAAAAGCCTTGGCCCCGCCTTTGAAGCAATACACATCATGACCCTGAAGTCTTCGGCCAAAGGCACTCTTGTGCTGGACGAGCGAGGCGGCCCGGAGGGTGACGGCATCATTCGCTATTCGCGGCTGATCGACGGCAAACGGGAAGACCCGAAGCCGTTCGGCAAGGAAATCAATAGCGGCACATGGAATGCCCACCCCTATATCGCGCCGGATGAATCCTATGTCATGTGGGACGGTGAAAGAGAGAGCGGCTTTGGCAGCTCTGACCTCTATGTCAGCTTCCGCCAGAAAGACGGTTCGTGGGGGGAAGCGATCAACCTCGGCGAGACGGTCAATACAGAGGCCGTAGAAGGCGGGCCGCAGGTCACGCCGGACGGAAAATATCTCTTCTTCAACAGAATGGTGCCGCCGGCGAACGGCGATGGCGAGCCCCAGTCAGACCTGTACTGGATCGATGCGCAGCTTATCGAGACGCTGCGGCCCAAGCTGTAAACGCGATCAAGCGCGCGTTTGTAGAGCGAGGCTCACCGGATTCGCGTCAGATATTGGCTGCGGCCGACTGGTTGTCGAGCAATCCGCGCATCTGGAGCGCGGCCTGACTGACGTTTATGCCGACCAGAAACCGGATCTCCTGCAGGCCTTCGCGGAGCTTCACCGATGTATCCGCGTCCTCGCACAGACAGGCCATATCCCAGTCGGCAAATAACCGCTCGGAAACATTGACCACATCAATCAACCGCACGTCGACATGGCGAAAATCGCAGCAAATGCGTTCGAACGTCTTTTCGACTTCGGCAAGCGGGCCTTCCAATATCTGGATGAAGGTCCCGTCGACGAAAACCAGGCTGCCCGTCAGATCGGCCTGCCGGTTTAGCTCGGCAGAGGTTGCGGCGATTTTGCGCGCGATTTGCTCCGGCGATTCAGCGGACTGGCCGGCGTTGAGCACGCTGGTATAGAGCAGCCGAGAATAGGGCCTGTCGGCGGTATAGGTCTTCATGCGGCGGCCCTGCTTTTTTCGTTGCGGAACCGGGCACCGATGGCGGAAGCGCTGCCCGGACGGGCGATCAGGAACCCCTGCACCTCATCACATCCGTGCTCGGTCACGAACGCCATCTGTTCCTCCGTTTCAATGCCTTCGGCGGTGATTTTCATCTGCAGGCTCTCGCCGAGTTGGGCGATCGCGCGGACAATCGACGCGCTGCCGGTATCGTGCGGCAAGAGCTGGACGAACGACTTGTCGATTTTGATGCGGGTGATCGGAAAGCGATGGAGATAGCTCAACGAGGAATAGCCCGTTCCGAAATCATCGAGCGAAATCCGGACCCCGAACGCGCGCAATTTCGTCAGATTGCGCATGACGATATCGCCATTGCCGAGCAGCGCGGTTTCGGTGATTTCCAGTTCCAGGCGCGCAGCCGAAAATCCCGATTCCTCCAGCGCCTGCGTCACGATTTGCGGCAATCGTGGGTCGAGCAGCTGAACCGGTGACAGATTGACCGCCAGATCGAGATGTTCGGGCCAGGAAGAGGCATCGTGGCACGCCTGTTTCAGAACGCCAGCGCCAATCCGCGAAATCAGGCCCATATCCTCGGCGATCGGAATGAATTCAGAGGGATCGACCTCGCCGCGCCCCGGACAGGTCCAGCGCAGCAGTGCCTCTGCCCCGGTATAAGCGCCAGTAGCGGAGTCGATGACGGGTTGATATGCGATCTTGAAATCTTCGCGCATGCAGGCTCGGCGGATATCCGCCTCGAGGAAACGGCGACGCTGGATCACTTCCAGCATCGATGGCTCAAACAGGCGGTAGCCCCGTTCGTTCGACCGCTTTGCCGTGTATAGCGCGATGTCGGCATATTGGGTCAGCGTTTCATCGTCATGGGCGTGACCGGGGGCGAGGCTGGCTCCGACGCTGGCGCCCAGTTCGGCCACCTGTCCGTCGACGATATAGGGCCGTCCGAGGATTTCGACTATCTGTCCAGCCAGAGCCTGCGCTTCTTCTTCCGAGGCAAGTCCATAGCCGATGACGGCAAATTCGTCCCCGCCAATTCTCGCGACCATATCGCCGGGGCGGACAGCGCGGCGCAAACGGGAAGCCACTTTCTGCAGGACGATATCGCCAACCGGGTGACCCAGCGTATCATTGATCGGCTTGAACCTGTCGAGATCTATCAACAGCAATGCAAACGGGCGGCCCTGCCTGTCGAGCTTCCGGCATTCGATCTGCAAGGCCTCGGAAAAGGCGCGGCGATTGGCCACCTCTGTCAGCACGTCGTGACGCGCCAGATATTGCAGCTGTGTCTCAGATTTTAACTGTGTCCGGCGTTCTACCAGATGGGTCGAAATACCGGCACCAATGATGATGAACGCGACAATTGCGATGGTTGATGCCAGTGCGGAGAAAGCGTCACTGTCCACGCCGACTTGGATGCCGGGTAGCGGGACCACCGTAAACGCAGCCATGCCGGTAAAATGCAAGACGATAATGGCGGCTGCGAAGAAGCCGGCAGCCAAGCCGATATTTTGCGACATGCCAATTTTCTTGACCCGGTCGATCGCCAGCGCAGACAGGATGATAGCCAGCGACAGCGAAGCGACCACATATTCCGGCGACCAGCTGACAATGCCGTCGGCGCGATAGGCGAACATGCCGAGATAATGCATCGCTGCGATCGACAGTCCGATGATACCGCCGCCCGTAAAAACGGCGACAAACCGGTTTCGCGACGACGCGACCAGCAAGCCCGCCGCCGTGCCGACGACCGCAATCAGCGCGGACAGCACTGTCAACGGTCCGTCCAGCGTTACCGGAACCCCGGGACGGTAGCCAAGCATGGCGATGAAGTGCGTCGCCCAAATTGCGGCACCGGCGGTAATGGCGGCTAGAAAACACCACTGCAACCGCGCTGTACCGGTTTCCGTGAGGGTCCGCTGAAACAGCTTCACAGATGTCAGAGATCCGACAAGACACATCACTGCGGCCAAAGCCACGATCCAGAGATTATGGTCGTGATACAAGCAAGTCAGTACGCGCATTGCAAATCCTATGGTCGCATTCATATCTATGAGGCGTTCCACGAATTTAGCAGACAAAATATAATAGCTCGTAGACGCCCGATGCTGTGATTTATTGAAATGACAGACTATTCATCACACATGAACGGTTACAGGCGATTACAATTAAGTGGCGGCAAACAAGCCGGATGATTGCCCGGCTTGTTTGTCCATTGAGGCGAAACGGCGGCTTTAGCTGTCAGCAAGGAAAGCTGCTTCGCTGTCGGGTATTGCAGGGCGGGCCGGGCCCGCCCCAGGTAGCTCAAAGGCCGTCGAGGCCTTTGCTGACCAGGATATTCACCGCAACGCGACGGTTTTGCGCCTTGCCGCTGGCGGTGTCGTTGTTGCCGAGCGGATCGGCTTCGGACATGCCGGTCGGGGTCAGCATGCGATAGGGTTTCCAGCCGCAATTCTGCTGGATATAATTGACCACGCGACTGGCGCGTTTCTCGCTGAGCTGCTGGTTATATTCATAATCGCCGGTTGAATCGGTGTATCCGACGACCAGGATCAGGGCGTTGTTCATTTCGTCGGCTGCCTCTGCGGTAGCGCACAGATCGGCCTTGCCGCGAGCGGACAGCGCCGCCTTGCCAGTGTCAAAGTGAACATTGGTCGTGCCCTTGACATTATACTGGTCGATATCGCTGACGCGGCTGCGCAACGCCTCGGTCGCCGCCGTCTGTTCGGCGAAGCCCTGGGCGGTGCCGTTGTGGATCATATTCGCGGTCTTGAGATCGCTGTTGCGGAGGCTGATCTTGCTCGCGACCAGTTCGCTGCCGACCTGCACGGTGTCGACGCTGACCGGCAGGCCGTTGAGCAGCGCATCGGCTGCGAGCGCCTTGCGCCCCAAACCGAGCAGGCCCTTGCTCGCCTTTATCTCGGTGGCATCGGTGAAAGCGATGATCGTCCTGGAGCCATCGTTGCCGGTGACCTGCAGACGGTCGGCGCTGCGCGCCGAGATAATGCCTTCAACCTCTGGCCCTTCGGGCGCTTCGGACAGGTCGATGGCGAGATCAGCCGCTTGCGCTTCCTGCTGTCCCGACACGATGATATCTTCTCTTGCGTCCTGTTGTGCAGATACGCTGGCCGGCACCAATATGGCCGACGTGGCGAGCAGGAGACCTGCCCGTTTTATGTTGGAAATCTTGCTCATCATTCTACTCCTTCAGTCTGAATTATCGGTTCTGCCGGTTCGCGACATGGCGTCCAGCCGGACCGGTGATGATGTGCCGCCAGTCAGTCTCCCTATCGGTTTACGGCACAATATGGGGCGGATGTTGGGCCGCCGGTGAACATGTGGATCGCCCGACTGGTCGGGTGACCCTGTCTCGCGGATGAACATGGCCGCCCTCGCCGCCGGTTCTGCGGACAGCCCGAGCGGGTCGTGCGGCGAGCCGATGTCGCCTGTGCCGTAAAGGCGCTCGGCGATGCGTCGGCAGGCTTGCTCCGGGAAGCTTAAGACATGTGACCAGAGTTTTGACGCGTCATGACGCAAAGATATGGGGCGCAACGATGTGGGGATGCCAGCTTCGGCTCCGAGATCAGCGCCAATCAAGCGCGCCGCAGACATCGGGCTGATGACATTTGCATTTTTCGATCCTGACACCGGAGCCTCTTTATTCTCCAAATCATTCTGCTATTAGCATGCGATGAAGCCCGAAAATCACCCTCGGGAGGCCGAGCGCCTCCGCGAACTCCATCGATACCAAATACTCGACACCGACCGGGAACGCGCCTTTGACGAGATCGTCGAACTAACGGCACAATTGTGCGACGCCCCGGTGTCGGTGGTTAACTTCATCGATGCAGATCGGCAGTGGTTCAAGGCGGAAGTAGGTCTGGGCGCACGATCGACGCCGCTCGAAACCAGCATGTGCGGGCATGTCATTCTGCAAGGGGATTTTGTCGAAATCCCCGATACGCTCGCGGACAAGCGCATGGCCGACAATCCGCTGTGCACCAGCAATCCCGGGTTCCGATTCTACGCAGGGGCCGTTTTGAAAGGAGCCAACGGACTGCCGCTCGGCACCTTGTGCGTACTCGACCACAAGCCGCGCGTGCTGAACGATATGCAGCGCAAGGTGATCAAGGTGCTTTCACGCCAGGTCATGCGGGAGCTCGATTTGCGCCTGTCGCTGGAAAGAGAGCAGGTATTGCGGCGCGAGATTGATCATCGCGTGAAAAATTCGCTGGCTTCGATCGGCTCGTTATTTTCTATGAAGGCCCGCGCTGCGCCGGACGAAAGAGTGCGGCTGGCGCTGGAGGATGCGAGCTTGAGAATCCGATCGCTGTCGTCCCTACACGCCGAGCTGCACGATCTGGAGCACGGCCAATCGGTAGATCTGGCCTCGCTGTTCCGACGCGTATCCCTGGATCTCCAACAATTGCTTCCCGATGGCATCGGGCTGACCGTCAAGGTGCACGGCGGGCAAGCCACTCCTCACCTTGCGAACAGTCTGCTACTCATCGTGAACGAGTTCGTGTCAAACAGCGTGAAGCACGGTTTCTCAGCTGCCGGGGGCACGATCGAGTTCGTGATCGCAACATCGGATGATGACTGGTCGATTGTCTGCAAAGACAATGGTACGGCGGACAAGCAAGCTGCCGAACGCGCAACGTCTGCGTCGGGACTGGGAACCCGCGTCATCAATTCGCTCGCCGCCTCGCTCGGCGCATCGCTGGACTGGCGCGCTGAAGGAAAGGGTATGCAACTAAGGCTGGAAAGCGGCGGCGATTAACGAGGGTGGCGGATAGCGAAGCCGGAGATGGCTGGGGAATCTTCACGAACACGCAATGGCCACCCTATAATCCTTGACCAGCCGCCTACAGTTTAGCTAGTCAGTTAAATTGTACGGGTGGCTGACCATCTGGCAAGTTTTTAGGAGACGGGTGATGCGCAGGCTGGGATTTTTATTGGCACCTCTTTTGCTGGTGGCTTGCCAAAGCCAGACCAGCGATCCTGCGGCACCCGATGCGGTGGTCAACGCGGATTGGGACAATATCGGCTTTGACGCCAAGGAACAGCGCCACAGCCCGCTCACCCAGATCAACGACAGCAATGTCGCTGAACTCGGCATTGCCTGGTTCAAGGACCTGCCCGATGCCCGTGGCCAGGAAGCGACGCCGGTCGTCGTCGACGGCAAGCTCTATATCTCCACCGCCTGGTCGAAGGTCTTTGCCTATGACGCGAAGACCGGTGAGGAACTCTGGTCCTATGATCCCGGCGTGGCTGGCGAAAAAGCGGTCGATGCCTGCTGCGACGTGGTCAATCGCGGTGTTGCGATCAACCGCGGCAAACTGTTTTTCGGGACCATCGACGGCCGGCTGATCGCGCTCGACGCGAATACCGGCGCGCGGCTCTGGGAAACCCAGACCACCGACAACAGCAAGCCCTATACGATCACCGGCGCCCCGCGGGTGGTTAAGAATATGGTTATCATCGGCAATGGCGGCGCGGAATTTGGCGTGCGCGGCTATGTCTCGGCCTATAATGTCCGCGACGGATTGCTGAAATGGCGCTTCTACACCGTGCCCAATCCGAAGGGTGAAGCCGATGGCGCGGCGAGCGACGAAATTTTTGCCAAGGCAGCGGCCCAGACCTGGGGCGATGGCGAATGGAAAGTCTCCGGCGGCGGCGGCACGGTCTGGGACAGCATCGTCTATGATGAAGATCTCGACCAGCTTTACTTTGGTGTCGGCAATGGCAACCCGTGGAACCACGGGCTGCGTTCGGGCGGAGAAGGCGACAATCTGTTCCTTTCCTCGATCGTCGCGGTCAATCCCGACACCGGCAAATATCTCTGGCACTATCAGGAAACACCCGCCGAGACCTGGGACTATACCGCGACCCAGCATATCATTCAGGCCGAGTTGCCGATCGACGGCAAGATGCGCAAGGTGCTTTACCACGCTCCGAAAAACGGCTTCTTCTTTGTCATCGACCGGCTCGACGGCACGCTGATCAGCGCCGAGCCTTTTGTTGACGGAATCAACTGGGCAGAAGGCTATGATCTGACCACCGGTCGGCCAATCGAAAATCCGGCCGCCCGCTTTTACAAGACCAAGGAGCCATTTGTCGCGATCCCCGGCGCACTGGGCGCGCATAACTGGCACCCGATGAGCTATAATCCGGAGACCGGTCTCGTCTATATCCCGGCCCAGCAAATCCCGCAGGGCTATGAAGTGCCGGTTTCGGAAATCGACAAGAAGCGCGAGCGGCTGGGCTTCAACGTCGGCATCGGCTGGGCAATCGGCCAGCTGCCCGACGACAAGGATGTCTACAAGGCCGCGATTGCCGCAACCACCGGACGGCTGGTCGCGTTCAATCCGAAGACCGGCAAGGTCGAGTGGGGCGTCGACTATCCGGCGGCCTGGAATGGCGGCACGATGACCACTGCGGGCAATCTGGTCTTCCAGGGCACCAGCACCGGCTTTTTCAAGGCTTATTCGGCGGACAAGGGCACGGAATTGCTGAGCCTGCCGATGCAGTCGGGTATCGTCAGCGCGCCTTCGACCTATATGATCGACGGCGAGCAATATGTCGCTTTCCTGACCAGCAAGGGCGGTGCCTTTCCGTTGGTTGCGGGCGTTGCCGGGGGAGTCACCCGCCAGCTACCCAATATTCCCCGGCTGGTGGTGCTGAAACTCGGCGGCAAGGCTGCGTTTCCAGCCCTTCCCGAAAAAGGCGAAGTGTTCTGGGATCCGCCGGTACAGACCGGCACCCCGGAACAGATTGCTGCCGGCAAGGGCCTGTACGGGCGCAACTGCCTGGTCTGTCACGGCGACAGCGCGATCGGCAACGGCTTCACGCCCGACCTGCGGGTCAGCGGCGTGCTGCCGGACACCGAAGCCTGGGCCTCGGTGGTCAAGGGAGGCGCGCTCAAGCAGCACGGCATGGTCGGCTTCGGATCGCAGCTGAGCGATGCGCAGGTGGAGAATATCCGTCATTATGTCGTGAACCGGTCAATCTGGACGAAAGAGAATCTGCCGGAAATGACCGCACCGACGGCGCGGTAATTCTGCGATATTCTCCTGCTCAAATAATGGTCATAGACCGCTATAACTGCCTGTTTTTTGAGCAGCATTGTCAGTCGTCCGATAACAGATTAGCAATGTAGCCAAGCATTCCGGCGATTCTGTTCGCGAATCGATTCTGGCATGGTAATTGAATAGCAACGGGCAATTGTGCCCGGTCGAGGCGGTTTACTCCTGTTTGGGAAAAACGCCGAGGAAGCGGTACACGGGAACGTAAAACATGAAAAAAATCGAAGCCATCATCAAACCCTTCAAACTGGACGAAGTCAAAGAAGCGCTCCACGAAGTCGGCGTGTCCGGGATTACCGTGACCGAGGCGAAAGGCTTTGGCCGGCAGAAGGGCCATACCGAACTCTATCGCGGCGCCGAATATGTCGTCGACTTCCTGCCAAAGGTGAAGCTGGAAGTGGTCGTCGAAGACAGTCTTGCAGACCGCACGGTTGAAGCGATTGCCGCAGCGGCCCAGACCGGCCGCATCGGCGACGGCAAAATTTTCGTAATCCCGGTCGAAGCGGCGTTGCGTATCCGCACCGGCGAGCGCGACGACGAAGCCATCTGATTCGCATTCAAACCAACCCAATAAACCAGAACTGAGGGACCAAAATATGGGCAATACAGCATCCGATATTATTAAAATGATCAAGGAACATGAGATCGAGTGGGTCGATGTTCGGTTCACCGATCCGCGCGGCAAATGGCAACATCTGTCGATGTGCGCCGAAGTCATTGACGAGGATGTGCTGGAAGAAGGCTTCATGTTTGACGGTAGCTCGATCGAGGGCTGGAAAGCGATCAACGAGTCCGACATGATCCTGCGTCCCGATCTTGACGCCATGTATATGGACCCGTTTTCTGCAACGCCGATGATGATCCTGGTCTGCAATATCGTCGAACCAGGTGATGGCTCGCTCTACAATCGCGATCCACGCTCGACCTCCGTTCGCGCGGAAGCCTATCTGAAATCGACCGGCATCGGCGACACCATCTATGTCGGACCGGAACCAGAATTCTTCATGTTTGACGATGTGAAATTCGAAAACGGCTATGATCGTTCGAGTTTCCAGATTGACGATATCGAGCTGCCAACCAACACCGGCCGTGATTATGATGTCGGCAACATGGGCCATCGCCCGCGCGCAAAGGGCGGCTATTTCCCGGTTGCTCCGGTCGACAGCTGCGTCGACATTCGCGGTGAAATGGTTGCGACCATGCTGGAAATGGGCCTGCCGATGGACAAGCACCATCACGAAGTGGCTTCCGCACAGCATGAACTCGGCATTACCTTTGGCACGCTGACCGAAACCGCCGACCGGGTGCAGGTTTACAAATATGTCGTGCAGCAGGTTGCCCATGCCTATGGCAAGACCGCAACGTTCATGCCGAAGCCGATCAAGGACGACAACGGCAGCGGCATGCACACGCATATGTCGATCTGGAAAGACGGCAAGCCATTGTTCGCCGGCAATGAATATGCCGGACTGTCGGAAATGTGCCTCCACTATATCGGCGGCGTCGTCAAACATGCCAAAGCGGTCAATGCTTTCTCCAACCCGACAACCAACAGCTACAAGCGTCTGGTTCCCGGTTTTGAAGCACCGGTGCTGCTCGCTTATTCGAGCCGCAACCGTTCCGCATCCTGCCGGATCCCATATGGCGCAGGCGACAAGGCGAAGCGCGTAGAGTTCCGCTTCCCCGATCCATTGGCCAACCCGTATCTCTCGTCAGCAGCGTTGCTGATGGCGGGCCTCGACGGGATCGAGAACAAGATCCACCCGGGCGAAGCCATGGACAAGAATCTCTATGATCTGCCACCGGCAGAGCTGGCCGAAGTACCAACGGTTTGCGGATCGCTCCGCGAAGCGCTGGAAGCTCTGGAAGCTGATCACGAGTTCCTGCTCAAGGGCGATGTGTTCACCAAGGACCAGATCGAAGCCTATGCCGAACTGAAATGGGAAGAAGTCAGCCGTTGGGAAACCACGCCAAGCCCGGTTGAATATGACATGTATTATTCGAGCTGATCCTTCCGGTCAGAACGAAAACAACAAGCCCGGGGCAAGCAATTGCTCCGGGCTTTTTCATGTTTCGGGGCGGACTCCGATAAGGGTTTCCCGTCAATCCGGATTAACGGCCTTCATCACCGCCTGAAAACGGAATTCCCGCTCGGCGTCACGCAACACCCTCGCGCGTTCGACGACGATTTCCTCCGGTGTCGGCTGTTGCCGGAATTCCGCCATCACCTGATCGACAAAGGTCTCGAGCGGCAGATAGCCATCGCGGGTGGCCTGTCCCGGCGTGAGATCGGTCTGCACGGCGGGCGGTATGATCTCGATGACCTCGACCTTACCCCTGAGCTGTTCTCGCAGGGAGAGGGAGTAGGAATGGATCGCGGCCTTGGTGGCATTATAAGTGGGTGCAGCGATCATCGGAACGAAAGCCAGTCCGGACGATAGGATGACGATTGCCGAACCAGGCTGTCCGGCAAGGTGAGAGACGAAGGCATCGATCATCCTGATCGGGCCGAGCAGGTTGGTCATCACCATTGTTTCGGCATCGCCAAGGTCGCGAGCCGATGTCATATCCTCATATCGCATCACCCCGGCATTGTTGATGATGACGTTCAGCCCTGGATGATCGCCGAGCAATGAGCTGGCGAAGGACTTGATCGCTGCCGGGTCTTCCACGTCAAGCAGATAGGCCGACATATGCTTTCGCTCCCCGATCGTTTCGATCAACGGGGCCATGTGCCGGCCGGTCACGATCACGGCGTTGCCGAGGTCGTTGAAACGATGGGCCAGCGCCCGGCCGATGCCGCTGCCGCCGCCGGTGATAAGGATGGTGTTACCGGATATTTCCACAATGCTCTTCCTGTTGCTGTCGCCGATAAATCCGGGTTAGCGTTCCACGGACGATTTGATAGAAGGCACCGGAAAGATTTATACTTACCCAAAAGAGAGTGTGATATGAGCAAGCAGCCGCCCGAGAATACCGACCCGCGGGTCGAGGCGCTCGTCAATCAACTGATCGGACGTGTGGCGGACAAATGGACGATGCTGGTCGTCGAGGAACTGGCCCATGGCGCGGAATTGCGTTTCACGGAACTTGGGCGGCGGGTGAGCGGCATCAGCCAGAAAATGCTCACCCAAACCTTGCGCCAGATGGAACGGGACGGACTGGTGATCCGTACGATCCACCCGGTAATTCCGCCCAAGGTTGAATATCGCCTGACCCATCTTGGCCTGAGCCTTGGTGAGGCCTTTTGCGGCGTATGGATCTGGGCGGAACGCAATCTCGACGAAATAGAGGAAGCACGACAGATATTTGACCAGCGGGTAAAGCAATAGAGCAAGACGTCACCGGCTGGGAAACCATGCCGAGCCCAGTCGAATTTGATATATATTGTTCCAGCTGATCTTGCCGGTCAGGGCTGATGGCACCGCTCCATGCCGGAAACTGGCGCGATTCCTGATATCAAATGGTCGACGCCAGCCGGCCGCTCACTAATGTACTTTCCTCGCCATATCGACCCGCCGTTCAACGCCCCATCGCAATCCTCATAATTCTTCCACAATTCGGATCAATGACACGTGCTGAATCCCCCATTCAACACGACATCAGGATTGATCCCATTATGCGTATTATCAGGAATACGACTTGTGCCTTTGCCATTGCAACATCGTTGACCAGCGTTCCCGCTTATGCCGACACGACCATCAACAGCGAAACCACCGATCCGTTATTGACGTCGATAGAAGGCGATATCATCATAACCGACGGTGGCATTATCGCGATTGACTCGGGCGTGGGTATCACCGTGGATAGCGACAATGACGTCACCATCGAAGGGCTGGATGAAGACGATTCATCCGTCGTTGTCGGAGAAATCAACGTCGGAGACGCCGATGATGCGATAGGCATTCTGGTCCAGACCGGTACCAACGCCAATATCTCGAATGTCGGAACGATCACGGTACTGGAAGATTTCGTATCCGAAGATGAAGATGCAAACGCTATTGCCGATGGTCCGATTGCCTCTGCCAGCAACCGTTATGGCATCTATGTCGCTGGCGGCGGAACCGCGAGCGGATCGCTGGACAACAGCGGCATCATCACCGTGGAAGGCCTGAATTCCGGCGGTATTGTCGTCGATTCCGCTTATGATGGCTCGATCATCAACACTGGGACAATCACCGTTATCGGCGATAATGGCTATGGCATGAAGGTGAACGACGTTTCGGAGGATGTGACCGTTCGCGGAAACGTTCAGGTCGCGGGCGAAGGGTCTGTGGCATTTTCTTCACAGGGAGATATTGACGGGGCGCTGACCTTTCAGGGCACGGTTCGACAATTGAGCAGCTATACAAACGACGATGGCGTGACGACGGCGCTGTCCCGGACGGATTTGAGATCTGGTGCCGCGGCGGTCGAGATTGCCGGTAATGTTGGTGGCGGGATATTGGTCGCAGTCGCGCCCGATGATGATGATGACGACAATGACGACGAGGATAATGACGGCATCGAAGATACGCTGGAAGGCACCGGTTACATCGCGTCCACCGGCAATGGTCCCGCGATGTTGGTCGGCGGCGCCAGTGATAGCGCTATCGGGACCGTCGCTGGCAATGAGGGCGGCTATTCCCTGGTGATCGACGGGTCGATTGTCAGCACGGCAAGTTACAGTTCCACCGATTCCTTCGGTCTGGTCATTGGCGGGCAAGGCGGCGGGGTTGACGTCACCGGCGGCATCGAACTGGCCGGAACGCTAAAGGCTACAAGTTACGATTCAGCCGCAACCGCGCTTCTGATCAATGAAGGCTCTACCGTTGATCGTATCGCCGTTTCCGGCTCCCTGTCGGCAACACTCACTTCTACCGGAGAAGGGGAGGTTTATGCAATCAGGGACTTGTCCGGATCGCTGACATCGATCGAAAACTCCGGTTTCATAACGACTTCTGCGTCCAGCGAAGACATTCAGCAAGCGATCGCCGCATCGAGCAACACAACCGGCCTGACGATCACGCAGTATCTCAACGACGAGGATGCCGAAACCAAAGCGGATATCGAAGCGGAACTCGACGACGGCGAAACGGACGAGACAATTTATACCGCGATCATAGGAGATATCGTGACCGGATCGGGGAATGACCTGATCAGTGCCAGCTCCGGCGTGATTGTCGGCGACACCTATTTTAACGCGGGCAATGATACGCTCACCCTGGCGGACGATGCCGCCTATACAGGCGACGTATATTTCGGCACGGGCACCGGGTTGATGACATTATCCGACGAAGCCACTTTTGTCGGTGATGTTGACGGAGCCGGTCAATCGGTTCTGGTCACCTTGAATGACAGTGCCGTCTACACCGGAACCGTCCAGAACGGAGCCGGGGTATCTGTTCTCGTCAATGGCGGAACATTCGGTATCGGCGACAGCAAGACGTCCACATTCGACAGCCTGACCGTGGGCTCCGACGGTACGCTTGATGTCTATATTGACGGCGATGACGGCACCAGTTCGTTATATGAAGTGAACAGCGCGACATTTGAAAGCGGCGCGAAAATTTCCACGACAATTTCCTCGCTCGAAAATGCCGACGGAACTTATGTCGTGCTGACCGCAGACGAGATTAACGGCACCCCCGACTTCGATTCCGCGACAACAGAACTGCCCTTCATCTTCGCTGGCGAGACCAGCCTGTCGGGCAATGATCTGCTTCTGGAAATTCGCCGGAAAGAAGCCGAAGAACTGGGACTGACCGGCACCGGAACGTCGGCATATGACGCGATCCTCACCGCCAGTGCGACAGACGACACGCTGGCAACGAGCTTTTTGCAAATCGAGGATGGCGCGACTTTGCAAGCCCAGGTGGATCAGTTTTTGCCGGACCATAACGGCGGCATCTTTGACTTTGCCACCCGCGGATCACGGCTGGCCGCTCTGCATATCATGGATGATTCCTCAATCTACGACGTAAGCAATGTGGGCGGATGGATAGAGCCGATTTACTGGGGAAGTGATAAAGATGCTGGCAATGCCGCTTCTTATAAGACCAGCGGCTGGGGCGTATCCATGGGTCTCGAGCGTTGGTCGAAAATAGGCAATCTCGGGTTGTCTTATGCCTATACCAGCGGCAATATCGAAAATAACGGCGGTACCGGCATCGTTGACGCATCGCAGCATGAGCTTGGTGCGTTCTGGAGGATGGATAGCGGTCCGCTTTATGCCTTTGGCCGGATATCCGCTTCCTATCTTTCACTATCCAGCACGCGCACGTTAACTGCGACCGCAGATGATACCGAATATACCGGCACCACAACGGGTGACTGGAACGGCTGGATGGTTTCCGGCGCCAGCGGTGTTTTCTATGATCTGGATGTCGGCAACCGTCTGACCTTCCGCCCCAAGGCCACGCTCGACTATTATCGTTTGCAGGAAAGTGGCTATGATGAAACCGGCGGTGGCGATGCATTGAACCTCTATGTCGACGGTCGTACAAGCGACTCGGTCACAGCATCCACGACAGTGGCTGCCATCTATCGACTGGGCCGCAAAAGGAAAGATTACACGCCATTGACGTTTGAACTGGAAGGGGGACGCCGGCACAATTTGGCGGGATCACTCGGCACAACCACAGCCAGTTTCCTCGATGGCGAGGATTTCACCCTGACTCCAGACGGTCTCGACAGCAGCTGGCTGGGCGAAGCCCGTATATTGGCCGGCGGGATGGACTTTACCTGGCAGCTGTCCGCAAGGGCCGAAAAAACCGCAGAGAATGTCGGCTATTCCGCCCGCGCCTCGCTGAGCCTGGCATTTTAGGACCGGTGGCGTAGCATTCCACTGACCTTGCCGTTGTGAATTCATGATACCGGACGTCCGCTATTGCGCGATGCTTGTCTCTGCCTGATCATCCCAAACGGATCGGATCAGTTCAATAATCCTTGCTCACCCGCAAATTGGCGCTCTGGCGGCCGAGGGTCGAGATGGTTGACAGGATCGACAGCCAGCGAGTGATCTGGAATTCCAGCTGGGTGGCGCTATAGCCCTTGCCGTCGGTGATCAGCTCTACATAGACGCGGCGGGTGATATATTTGCCCGCGGCGATCGAGGTGCCCGAACCGGTATCGGTATCGGACGGCAAGATGCGCAGCCGGTCCAGCCCGACCGCCTTGCGCAGCTGGTTGATCGGATCAAGCCCGCCGCCGCTGTTCAGCGACGCCACGGCAGCGGCCAGCTGGACTGCTTCGGGTGCGGAAAGGTCGGAGATCGATGCGCCGAACAATACCCGCGACAGCAGCTCGTCCTGAGGCAGGGCCGGGATGCTGGTGAAAGCTATCTCCGGCTGGTTGCCGGTGCCGGTGACATTGATCGTGGCGTTCAGGCCGGTCAGATTGGCCTCTGCCTCGATATCCAGGATCGGGTTGACCGGCTGATTGCCGACAAAGCGGATGCGGCCGCGCTCGAGGCTGAACTGGCGACCGGCAAAAGTATAATCACCGCGCAGCAGATCAGCAGTGCCGACCATCGCAAAATTGTCGACCGGCCCGGTAATCTTCAAACTGGCCTTCCATTCGCTGTCGAGCCCGAGCCCCTCGACGATCAGCCGGTTGGGGGCGTTGGCGGTCAAGTCGAAGCGCCATGGACGGCCGCGCACCACGACCGGCCGTTCGTCGGCGCGGCGATTGATTTCCCGGGTCTTTATATCCGGCAAGCTGGCTGTCGCGCTGGCTTGACCAAAGCGGAAGAAACTACGGTTGAGCACGACATTGCCCGAAATCAGACCGCCGTCCGCCGAACTGCGAATTTTGATCGGGCCGGTCACGGTAGCGGCGAAGTCATCGCGGGCAATCAGCGCCGCCTGCTGAGCATTAACATCCATTATGATGCCGATGCCTTCGCCCGACGCAACGGCAAAGTTGAAACTGCCGCTGCCGCTTACCGTTCCGCCACCGGCGGTGGTACCGGTCAATTTCGGCAACACCAGCCGCGAGCCGTCAAACTGGCCCACCGTCTTGATATTGGAAATGACCGTGCCGGTCAGCGGGCTTTCGAGCCGTGCATTGCTCGTGCTGACCTGTCCCCTGATCTGGGGATTGGTAAGGCTGCCGCTGATATCGGCGCTGGCCGCCACCGGTCCGGTCAGATCGAATGTTTCGACACCTGTGAGCCGCCACAGGCTTTCCGCTCCGCCATTGAAGCGCGCCTGCGCGAACAGCGGTTTGCGCATCAGTTCATTCTGCCAGTTGCCGCCGCCGAGGCCGGTCACCCGCCCCTGGAACCGCCCGATGGTTTTGCCTTCGGGCGACTTGATGATCCCGCGTGCAGCGGCGTTGCGGCTGGAAAGAGCGATGTTGAGGCCGAGATCTACCGGCGCAGATGTCAGGATCAGACCGGAGCGGGTCAGTCCCTTGATCGTCAGCTTTGCCTCGCCGACCGGCACCTGCGCGCCCGACTGGGTGAGTTTGACGGTGCCGCTGGCGCTGCCACCCAGTCCGAGATCGGGATAGCCGATATCGACCAGCGACAGCGGCATTTTCGACATCGACAGGTCGAGTCTGGAATTGCCGCTTCCCCAGCGGCCTGACATCCGGGCGCTGCCGCTACCATAGTTGATCGTGGTCGCCGAAGCGCTCCAGCCATCGCTGACCCGCCGCAACTCGAGCGGCTGCGCCAGACGCAGGTTGCGGCCTTCAAACTGGCCAGTTCCGGAAATCCGGAAAAGATCGGGCGTGATATCGGCTTTCGCCTGAAATTCGAAAGTGCTGCCGCGCGTCCCGGCGATGGTGAAGGTTGCCGTGCCGCTGCCGTCGGTGAGCTTGGCATTGGCGGCGACCCGGCCGATGATCAGTTCGCCGCGGCTGATTCCCTGCGCGCGGAGAGTCGCGTCGATATTGGACTGGCCGTCGATCAAAATGATGTCGGCATCGAGCACGGCGGTGCGGATGAAAATGGGCGGCTTGCCATCGAAGCGGGCATTTTCGGCCTTGAGATTGGCGCGGATCAATTGCCGTCCGTTGCCGGGGCGGAACAGCACATCGCCATTCACACCACCGCCACTGACGACGAGCGTCCCGGCAAGGCCGTCCGCGGTTGGTCTGATCGTGCCGGTGGCCAGCGTGTCGGAGACCAGCAGCCGATCGACGCGCACGGCCGTGTCCTGGCCCGGCGTGGTCAGGATCATGCCGTCACTGCTGAACGGCCCCAACGTCGATCCACCGGAGGCGACATAGGAGAAGCCACCCTTGACCGGATCGAGTTGCAGGCTGACCGCAGACAGACCGGCCGCCGGCAGCGGGCTGTCGAGCAACAAGGCGACCTTGGGCCTGTTGAGTGCGCCATCAAGCTTCAGATCAAACCGGCCATAAGTGTCCTGCTTTCCAGAACCCCGGAACGCAAAGGTCGCCGCCGCGGTCTGGTTGCCGGAACCCCGGAACGAGAGTTTGGGAGCCGACACGTTGAGATTGGTAAATCGCAACAGTCCGTCAGGACCAAGCGCGAGGCCGGTCTGCAATTGCGGCAGACCGCCGGCCAGTTCGCGCAGGAAACCGATGTCGAAGCGGCGCATCTTTGCATTGACCTGACCATCAAGCGAAATCCCGGTGGGCGCGGGGCCCAGATTGATTTTGGCGATAATATCGGCCACCCCGACGCCCTGCACCGCAAAGCCGGGCGCATTGGCGTCGATATTGACTTCGAAATCACCGGTCGAGGGGCGCAGTTCGAGATCCAATGTGCCTTTTGCGACATTGGTCGCGACGCGGGCGCGCTCGGCAAATAGCAGATCCTTTTCATAGCGGAGCAATGCGGTTGCGTTGAAACCGGAAAGCAATTGTTTCAGCAGCTCGCCATTGCCGATCAATGTGCTGACAGACAATTTTACAGGAATGTCCCAGCCGCCGGCATCGCGCTGTCCCTCGCCCTCGCCGCGCACATTGGTCAGCAGCGTCTTGCCCAGCGCCAGTTGCGGCGCGGTCAGCAGATATTGATAGCGCAGCTCGGAGAATTTTCCGTTCAGCAATGCCTTCAGCTCGAAATCCTGCGCCCTCATATTGGACGCCAATGCGGACGGATCAATCAGCTTTGTCTCCAGCCGCATCGCATCGAGGCTGTTGCGTGCCAGATCAATGCCGCCTTTTGCGGTAAAGGACAGGGCAGCAGATCGCGCGTCGAAATCCAGCGCTAAAAGCCGGTCAGCGAGGCTCGCCGTACCCTCGATCTGCAGATCGGGCGAGGCCAGCTTCTGCGCCACCCCTTCGGGCAGCACGGACGCGGTCAGCTTGCCATCATAGGCAAACAGCCCTTCCTTCGCCTCGATCATGACTTGCGTCAGCGTCTCGTCATTGCTCAGCGCAATCAGCTCGCCGTTCCATTTCTGCCAGCTGCCGTCGCCTTTCAGGGTCATCGCCAGATCGCGGTCCATGTCCAGAGCACCGGCTATCACGCCGCCGGCAGGGGCTGTGATTTCGGCATCGATATCAAGCTTCTGGCGTTCCGGTTCGGCATTCAGCGCGAGCAGCAATTTGTCGCCGCTGCGCGTCGTTGCGGCATCGAGACGCACCATCGCGCGACCGGCTCTGATATCGGCGGAGCCCGACAGATCGGCGAATTGCTCGCTGCCGGCAATGGCCTTTCCGAGCGCCAGATTTTCCGCGCGAAAAGCGCCAACATATATGTCGAAGCCGGGGAGCAAAGGATTGTCTTCGCCGCTATCAATCAGTTCCGGCAAGCGGTCGAGCCGCGCCTTCAGGATCAGCGCGTCGGAAATATAAAGTTCGTTGAATATCCAGGCCAGCGGATTCCAGTCGACCTCCACTGTGCCGGCGGAAAAAAACTCGCCCTTGGGATCGAGCAGTTGCAGCCCCTGCACCTTGCCCTCTCCGTAAATCGATCCCTCGATTTCCGCGATCCGGATACGCAGCCCATCCTCCGGCTCCAGCGCCTCGACCTGATCAATAATGAAACGATGGCCGGAGTCGCTGTCCAGCCACATTGCTGCGCCGACCAGCCCGAGCATGACAATCGCAACCAGTCCAAGCAGGCTGCGGATGGACCAGCGCCAGATCAGCAGCTTGGTGCCCGGCTTGTCTTTGGCTTCAGCCATCTAGAATGCCTGACCCAGCGAGACATAGACCGCTACGCGCGGATCTCCCGATCGCCGGTTTATCGGCGTGCCCACGTCGATCCGGATGGGGCCGAAATCACTATAATAGCGAATGCCGAGACCGGCACCATATTGGATGCCGGAAAAATCCGGGGTGCTGCTGGAGTAAACATTGCCGGCGTCGATAAAGGGTACGATGCCGAGATTGCCATCGAAAAGTCCGGTCCGCACCCGGGCTTCCAGCGAAAATTCGACGAGCGAACGGCCACCCACCGGATCATCATTGGCGTCCAGTGGTCCAACGGTCTGATAGCTGTAACCGCGCACCGAGCCACCGCCCCCCGAATACAGCCGGCGGGATGGTGCGATGCTGTTGGTGCCGGCACCGGCAATCGTGCCGATGCGCGTCCGGCCGGCCAGCACAATTTTATCGGAGACCGGGAAATACGCACTGCCGTCGACCTGGGTGCGCACATAGAAGAAGCTGCCGCCCTGCAGCGATGCTTCGGGAGCAACACGGGCGCTCAACCGGAAGCCACGGGTCGGATCGAGCAGGTTGTCGCTCGCGTCATAGGATACCAGACCCGGCAGGGAGGCGATAAAATAGGTCTCCGGATCGGTCGCTCCAATATCTCCGGTGACATCCGTTTCCCGCGATGCAATCAGCTCGAAACCCCCAGACCAGTTCCAGCGTTTCTGATAGAGAAGATTGCTCTGCCGCTCGATATTCGCGGCGACCGACAATGTCTCGGCATCATAAGCGGCGCTATCGACAAGGCTCAGGGCCATACGCCCGTTCAATATATTGTCGCGTCGTCGAAAATTGTTCCGGCGGTAAACGATGCTGCCCGATTGTTCCTGGGTCCCCAGCACGCCGGTCACCCGGATCAGCCCTTCCGGCGGGAACAGATTGCGATGCTCCCAGCTGACTTCTGCGCGGACGCCTTCGCCAGTGTCATAGCCGAGTTCACCGGCCACAGTGCGCAATGGCGCAGGTGTCAGTTTTACGTCAATATCCACCGCTTCCGGGTCGTCGGCCGGCACCGGATCAATGGCGACGGTCGAAACCAGACCGGTCGCGATCAGGGCCCGGCGCAAATCTTCAACATCAGATGCCTGATAGATATCACCTGGATTGAAACGGGCAATCATCTGGACATGGTCGGCATCAAACAGCCTGGTCGGCGCCAGGCCGATCGAACCGAAATTATATCGCCCGCCAGGGGTCACCTGAACTTCGAGATCGCCCAGCCGCTCGGCATGGTCGATTTCCAGTTCCGGCTCGCCGGTCTTCGCAAATGGATAGCCATTTTCAGCCATTGAGACATCGATCCGGCTGATCGCTTCCATGATCCGGTCGCTGTTGACGATATCACCCGACTGCAAACCGAAGCTTTCGCGGAATTTCTCCGGATCAGGCGCAGCCGCCGTTTCGAGACCGGGCAAGGCTATCGCGTCCAGCTTATATTGCGGACCCGGCTGCACCTTGATCACTACATCTACGCGCTCTGCGCCGTCGGCCTCGAAGCGGGTCTGCACGACGGCGTCATAATAGCCTTCTATCCGCAGCAGCCGCTCGACAAGATCGGCATCGCTTTGTGCGCGGCGCCGGATCTGTGCGAAATTGGCATCGTCACCGCGATATTGCTCCAGCACCGACAGAATCTCAAAGCGCGTATCAAAGGCCTCGCCGATCGCCTCGGGCAATCCCTCGAAGCTGATCCCGTAGGCGGTTTCCGCCAGCGCATCGGTCGGTTGATATTCATTGAGTGATATCTGTTCGGCCAATTGCTCGTCGACTGGCTGACCATCCTGATCGCGGGTTCCGTCTTCCGCTGTCTGCACCGGAACGCCCGTATCTTCAACATCATCCAGCACCGGCTCTGCCACCTGGTCAAGGTCGGGCCATTCGACGCCGAAATCGGGAAATTCGGTCAGCGGTTGATCCGGGTCGAGCGGCGCATCCATTTCCGGCTCATCTGGCGCGCTGGCAACCGGCTGATCTATGGTCTGCGCATGGCCCGGCCCGATGAGCGAACCCATCAGCAAAATAACCAGCATGCCAAGGCAGCGACGATATGCGGTCAGACCCATTGCCGATCTCTTTAGCGGTGGATGAATCGCGATGCCAACGAATAAGCGCGTTTTACTGACAAGCGTTTCATTTCCCGGGATATTCCGTCCAGCCGGCATGTGACTGCCAATTTCACAGATCATTTTAACCGCATATTAACCATGTTGCGCCATATTTCAGCCCATAGGAATCAGACGCTTGTGTCTGGTCGGCAATCGTTCGACAGGATCGTTAGAAATGTCCAATATGCGCGTAATTTTGCTCGAAGCGGCCATGGTCGCCGGTGTTTTGATGACGGGATTGTCAGCCTCCCATATCGCCCATGCGGCGACATCATCGGCCAGTGCCGAGAACGCGGTCACCGATCCGCGGGCGAATGTGAAAATCGACAGTTCGATCATGATTGAACGCACCGAAATAGCGGAAAACGGCGAGTCTGTTACCCAGCTGCTCAACCCGGTGACCGTCAAGGTCGTTCCCGGCGACAAGCTGCTGGTCACCAACAGCTATCGCAATGCGGGGGACGAGGCGGTGACCGGCTTTGTGCTCAACAATCCGGTCCCTCAAGCCGTCAGCTTCACCGCGGCGCTTGAAGACTGGGCGCTGGTATCGGTCGACGGTGGCCAGAATTTCGGCCAATTGTCTGCGCTGAGCGTAACGGATGCGACACAGGAGCCCCGTCCGGCGGTGGCTGCTGATGTCACCCATATCCGCTGGGTGCTGCCGTCGCCAATGGAGCCAGGCGCAACCGGCGAACTGCGTTATCGCGGAAGCGTCAAATAGCAGCGCGATCCGCTTTTACCCGCCTTCGCATTCCCAAAGCACATCACCGACTCCGATCAGCCGCGCCAGCCGCGATAGTTCCGCTACCAGCCTGTTCTGCCGCGTAGTCGACCCGCGCACCCCCGGTTCGGGCCAACATTGCGTGACTCGCAAATGGCCCGCCGACCGGTCTGCCTTGATTTCGATCCGGCCGACGAAACGGTCGCGCTCCAATATCGGATAGACATAATAGCCCCATTGCCGCTGCGCTGCGGGCACGAACATCTCGTTGCGATAGTGAAAGCCGAATAATGTCAGCAACCGGCTACGGTCGCGCACGGCTGGATCGAACGGATTGACTATGCGCAGACGCGCGGTAGGCTCTGGCGTGTTCGACAAGCGCGTCTCGATATCGGGCGGGGCCAGCGCCTTGAGCCACTGCCCCTCGTAATTCTCCACCTCAACCGTAACATTGTCTGTCGCCGATTGTGCCCAGAGCCGCGTTTCTTTTGCATCGACAGCGCCCCAGAAACGCTGGATTTCGCCGGACGAACCGAAGGCCAGCCGGTCGAGCGCATTGCGGCACAGCCAGTCGATCTGCCCTGCGTCATCATGGGTCGCTTGGCGATGATGGGCCGGGATCACCCGTTCGCTGAGATCGTAATATTTGTTGAAGTTGACGCGGTGGGAGGTGGCCAGTTCGCCGGCATACCAGAGCTGATCCATCACTCTCTTGTGCGGTGGACGGTCCCACATCTGTTTCTTGCCCTTGACCTTGGTGTCAAACGCCTGGGTGGACAGCGGGCCTTCTGCGGCGATCCTGGCCTTGATCTCGTCCGCCCCTATTTCCGAGACCGCCTTTTTAAAGGAAGCATAGCCAGCGACCTTGTCCCCCAGACGCCGGAACTGGCGCCGCCACATCGGGTAAAACTCGATCGGCAGTACCGAGGCGTCATGGGTGAAATGCTCGAACACCGCCCTGTCCTCGCCCAGCAACCGGTCGAGCATCGGTTCGCGGTAATTCTGGTTGCGGCTCCACAGGATATGATGGTGGGCGCGGGTGACATTCTGGATCGTGTCGAGCTGGACATAGCCGAGCTGACGGATCATCTCCAGCAGGTCCAGCGGACCGGTCGGGGTTTCTGACAAGCCCTGCGATTGCAGCCAGAGCCAGCGCGCCTGCCGGTTGCTGATCCGCAGCGCCATCAGACCGCGGTGGTTTCGATATGCGCGACTTTCCGGTCCCGCCGGGTGGCCAATATGCAACCGATGACGATCATGACCGCTCCGGAAACCGTGGTCAGCGTGATCGGTTCGCGGAAAAACAGCCAGCCGAAGATCGCCGCCCAGATGAAAGCGCTATATTCGAGATTGATCAGATTCTGCGCTTCGGCCCGCGCATAGCCCCAGGCGATGAACAACGAGGAGATAATAGAGAATATGGCGGCAGCGCCGATATAGGGCATCGACTGCACATCCGGAACAACGGCGAAAAAAGGCGCGAGCAGAAGGAAGGACGTGCCGACGACAAGATTTTGCGCGAAGCTGATCTCGATCGGACCGGCGAGCAGCGCCTGCTGCCGCTGGATCACCAGATTGCCGGCATAGAGCACCGCCGACACCAGAATCGCGCCGATGCCGAGCAGCGCTTCCTTTTCAAATGTACCGCTCGCCCGGCCCCAGGCGATCACCAGCACGCCGGCAAAGCCAAGCGCGGACGCATAGATGGCGTTGCGGTGGATGGTCTCGCCGAGAAACACCGCGGCGAGATAGAGCGCTATAATCGGCGCGATGAAGGACAATGCAATGGCCTCGGCCAGCGGCACCCGCGCCAGGCCCCAGAAAAACAGATAGGACATGAAGACGATGATGATACCGCGCTGCAGATGGACCTTGCGCGCGGCTTTCCCCGGCATTCTCGGGCGGCGTGCAAAAAAAACCACCGAAACGATCACAAACGCCAGCAGGACCCGCCAGAGTATGGCGTTATAGGCGCCAAGCTCGATCGACAGGCTCTTCATCGCGACATCCATCATCGCGAATGTGAGCAGGCCGAACAGCACCGACCCTGCGGGTAGCAGGAGCGGGGCGTTTTCCGACTGGCTATCGGCGGATATCAGATCGGGCATATATTATTCCATCAGCCTGATGCTGTTGCCGGCCCCGATGCTTCGACAGGCTCAGCATGAACAGATATTTGTGGCACCCCTGCTTATCCACCCGCCACTCTAAATGGCAAGCGGGATCAGAGACCCATTTGACGGACCGCCAGATCGCGCATGATCTCTTCCGAGCCGCCGCCGATCGCCATGACCTTGACCTCGCGATAGAAACGCTCGACCGGATTGCCGCGCAGATAGCCGGCCCCGCCGAGAATCTGCATCGCTTCGCTGGCGCAAAATTCGAGATCCTTGGTGGCGCTGAACTTGGCCTTGCAGATTTGCGCGACCGGCATTTCGCCCTGATCGGCGAGCCAGCAGATCTGGCTCAGCCAGCCGTCGAGGCGATCGACGCGCGCCGACATATCGGCGATTTTGTGGCGTATTACCTGATGTTTGATCATCGGCTTGCCGAACGTCTCGCGCTGCTGGGCATAGTCGATCGAATATTCGAGCAATACCCGCATCATGCCGAGCGACTGGGCAACCATGCCAAGCCGCTCGTGGTTAAAATTGTGCATGATCTGGATGAAGCCGCGGCCTTCCTCGCCGAGCATATTTTCCGCCGGAACGCGCACTTCATCAAAATAGAGCGAAGCCTGATCCGAGGCCCACCAGCCCATTTTTTTGTCGAGCGCGGTACGGGAAAAACCTTCGGCGTCGGCATCGACCAGAAACAGCGAAATGCCATTCAGGCCTTCGCCGCCGGTGCGCGCGCCGATGACGTAATAGTCGGCGGTCATGCCGCCGGTGATGAAAGTCTTGGCGCCGTTGATCACCCAGTGATTGCCGTCTTTCCGCGCAGTGGTCTGCATATTGGCGACATCCGATCCGCCACCCGGCTCGGTAATGCCGAGGCTGGAGCCCTTTTTGCCGAGCACGATATCTTTCAGGATGCGGTCTTTGATATCCTGCGAAGCCAGTTTGTGGATCGGGCCTATCGAGATCGACCGGCCGCCGAGCGCGGCCAGCGTACCGCCATTATGCGCCCGCGCGGCTTCCTCGCCCCAGGCGGCGCGCATGAAGATATCGTCCATGCCGAGACCGCCATATTTTTCATCGATGCCAAAACCCCAGACGCCCAGCGCGCCTACTTTTTCGTGCATCTCCCAGGGAATTTCGCCGGCTTCGTCCCACTCATTGGCAAAGGGCTGCAATTCGGTCTCGGCAAAGCGCCGGCAAGTTTCTCGGAACTGGCGGCGTTCGTCATTATAAAAGGGGCGTAGCATCTGTCTCTCTCCTGGCGATTTAATCGTCTGATTAAACTTCTATCGCCTCCAGTGCGGAACGCAAGGGAGATGGTAGAGATACCGGTCGTCTTGTGGCACGGTCGACATAGACATGGGTGAAGCTGCCCGCCGCCGAAGCAACGTCCTCATCACCGCGAAACAAGCCGACGCCATAGGTGACGCTGCTGTTGCCGAGCCTGTCGACCCGGATACGCGCCATCACATCGTCGGGAAAGGCGATCGGTGCGAAATAGTCACAGCTGGTGTTAACCACCAGACCGATCGTCTCGCCGCCAGTGATATCAAGCGCGCCCTGTTCGACCAGATAGCGGTTTACCGCGGTGTCGAACCAGAAATAATAGATCGCGTTGTTGACGTGGCCATAAGGATCATTGTCGTTCCAGCGGGTGGTTATCGCAGAGCCGGTGCGATAGTCGCTCCTTACCGGTGGTTGCACCCTCGGGCTTTTACCAGGCGGCATCATAGATCCTTTGCGCGTCGGCCAGCGTCACTTCTCTCGGATTATTGTCGAGCAAACGCGTCTGCAACATTGCCGCTTCGGCCAGTTCGGTCGTGGCGTCCCGAGCAATGCCGATGTCGCGCAATTTACGTGGGGCCTTCACGCTCACCGCCAGCGCTTCGAGAAAGTCGATCAGTTGTTGCGCCCGCGCCTCGCTGCTGTTTTCGCTGCCGCGCGGGATATTCAGCGCGTCGGCGAGTTCCGCATAAAGCGGAGCAGCGGCCTCGAGATTATATTGCATGACATAAGGCATGACCAGCGCGTTGGAGAGGCCGTGCGGGATATGGTAAATGCCGCCGAGCGGATAGGCGAGCGCGTGGATCGCGCCTACGGGTGAATTGGCAAAGGCTTGGCCGGCGAGCATCGAACCGCGCAGCATAGCTTCGCGGGCAACCATATTGCTGCCGTCAGAACAAGCGGTCTCGATATGGGCCGTGAGCAATTTCAGCGCCTCGATCGCCAGCATGTCGGAGACCGGATTCTTGCCGTTGCGGCTGGTGTAGGACTCAACCGCATGAACCATTGCGTCGATGCCGGTAGCGGCAGTCACATTCGCAGGAAGGCCAAGGGTCAGCGCCGGGTCAAGCAGCGCGACATCGGCAACAAGATGCGGCGAGATGATACCCGCCTTGGTGGTTTCTCCAGTGGTCAGGATTGAAATGGCGGTGACTTCCGAACCGGTACCCGAGGTCGTCGGGATCAGGATAGTCGGCAAGCCTTTGCGCTCCAGCAATCCGATGCCGTAAATATCGGCCAGCGGCTGTGCACCGTCTACCGCGAGCGCAGCGACCACCTTGGCGGTGTCGAGAGAACTGCCGCCGCCGAGACCGATGACGATATCCGCGCCCGCCGCTTTCGCTGCTGCTATTGCTTGCAGCACAATGGCTTCTGGCGGGTCGGCGATTACGGAGTCGAATATTGCGACATCGAATCCGGCTTCGGACAATGTCTTCTCGACCGGTACAATCAGGCCGGCATTGACGATGCCCTTGTCGGTGACGATCATCGGTCTCGACGCCCGCAAGGCGGCAATCTGTCCCGGCAGTTCGGCAAGACAGCCTTCGCCAAAGTGAAGCACGGGGACGGTCTGGAATATAAAGTTTTTCATAGCATCGATCTTTCGCACCAATGGTCCAGCCGCGCAATAAAAAGGGGCCGGAAAACCGGCCCCTTTTCATCTGGCGACTATTTGTCACCGAATTTCTGGTTGCGCCTAGAACTTGCCGCGCAGGGTCAGACCATACATCCGTGGTTCCTGGATGAAGGCAGACCGTGAACCGGAGCGCAAGACCGTGTTGAACGTAACACCGCGCGTGATTTCATTGGTCAGGTTGGTAACCCAGGCTTCAATGCCCCATGCGCCGTCAATTTCACCGAGACCGGCACGCATGTTGATCTTGACGGTACCGTCCTGAACATCAAATGGCACTGGCGTCCGCGTTGACAGATCGGCTGGATCAAAGGCTTGCGTTGACGTCCGGCGATCGCTTTCCATCCGGATCTGTCCGTTGACGAAGAAATTCAGGCTGTTGCCAATGTCACGATCATAGGTTGCGCCCATGATACCCACCCATTTCGGAGCGTTGGTCAGTGAATTGCCGCACAGGCTGAGAACATTGTCAGAGGTTTGCGTTCCTGCACAATTATCCGGATATCTGGCATTGGTGTAAGTCAGTCCGCCGTTAACCGTCAGATGGTCGCTCGGGCGAAGAACCGTTTCAATTTCCACGCCGGTTGATTTGGCAAGCGGAACGTTAAACGTCGTGAACTGTGCGCCAGTGAATTCCAGAACCTGGAAGTTTGTGAATTCCTCATGGAAGCCGGCAACGTTCAGAGTTACCGCATTGTCGAGGAACTTGGCTTTCAGACCGACTTCATAAGCATCCACTTCTTCCGAAGCAAAGCGCGGATCAGCGCCACCGGATGCAGCCGTCGAGTCGAGGTTGAAGCCACCCGATTTATAGCCATGCGTGAAGCTGGCATAAACGGTCACAGGCGAAGCAAATTCATAGCTCACTTTACCGGTATAGATCAGCTCTTCATCGCTAAACGTGCTGTCGAAAGGCCGTGGCAGCGGGAATGGAATTGCGTCCGTTCCGATTGCCGGTGCCAGGAATGCAAAGCAGCCCAGTCCAAAAACATTGGAGATCAAAGGCGACGCGACATTGCCGGCGCCGATTTGACCCAAAGTTGCAGGGCAGAGCGTGTTGTTGGTCGCTGACTGAGTGAACGAACCGTCTTTGCTTTCATCCGAATAGCGCAGGCCCAGTGTCAACTTCAGACCCTCGGCCACTTCCAGAGTGTTGTGGGTAAAGACCGACCAGCTTTTGCTGCTTTGCTCATAGGAATTTGAGGTCCGCATCGTTGCCGGATCAACACCGGTCAGATTCTGCAGCGGTGTCGCGCCGAGGAAAGTCTCGCCGTTGCCGTAGAAGACAGGATTCGCAGGATTAAGCGTTCCGCCACCCGTTCCGGCCGCCAGCAACGCGCCGACAAGACGATCATAATCCGTACCCAGGCCGAAATTGACCGTCTGCGAGATATCCTCTGTGGAATAATAACCGCCGACCATCCAGCTGAGTGCGCCGCCGAGTGCTTCACCCTGCAGACGCAGTTCGTGGGTCATTGTATCAATCGCGGTACCGCCACCTGGCAATACGTTGAACACATCAAGACCCGAGAAATCCGAATCATAGGCTTCTTCCGCACGGAATTCGCGATAGGAACCGATGTAGATCAGGTCTGCAGTGTCGCTGATCGGGAATTCGATTTCGCCGGTCACACCCCATTGATCATTGGATGGATCTGCTCTCATATCGGACGTTGCGACACGGTTTTCCACCGCGCGCTGCATGGCTGCCGTATCAAACGGGCTCACCGCAACATCAGGAGCGGACATGCCGCCACGTGCGCCAAGGCCTACAGCGCCGAACAGGCCGAATGTTTCGACCGGAGATTGCTGGACTTCGATTGCGGCACAGCAGCTTGCCGTGCTCTTGGAATAATCCGCAATCAGGCGACCACGGATGCCGCTGTCATTCTCGAAGCCAAGCTGGCCGCGCAGAAGATACTGATCGGTGTTGTTGGAATCGCCAACGCTATTGCCGGCGCTGTCGATGATATCAACATATCCGTCACGTTTCCGATAGGCACCGGTAACGCGCAGCGCCAGAGTGTCCTCGATAAGGGGAGCGTTGATCGCGCCCTGGACGCTCATATGGTCAAAATTGCCATAGGTCGCGTTTACGAAGCCGCCAAAATCGTTGAGGTCAGGCCGGACGTTGGTGATGTTCAAGGCACCCGCCGACGTGTTCCGTCCGAACAAAGTACCCTGTGGACCGCGAAGAACTTCGACGCGTTCAACGTCGACAAATTCGCCGAGCGCAACGCCCGGGCGCGACTGATAGGCACCGTCTACGAAGATACCGACGGCTGATTCAAAGCCGATGTTGTTGGAAGTCGTACCGACACCGCGAATACGAAGAACAACCGTTCCGGAAGCCGTTTGCGCGTTGGAGGTAGAGAAGCTGGAGGATACGCTACCGATATTCTGCACGTTTACCACGCCCTGCTGCTCGAGCTGGGCCGGGCTGACCGCGGTTACGGCGATAGGAATGTCTTGAACATCTTCTGCGCGGCGGGTTGCCGTCACGATGATTACATTGTCGTCGAAGCTTTCGACTTCTTGCGCTGCGTCCTGCGCGAAAGCGGGGGTGGTCATGGCGGTGCTGCAAAGCGCTGTCATGAGGATTTTATTGATCGTTTTCATATGTATATTCTCCCGTTGAGCTTGCTGCCGTTATCGCCAATTTCCTGGGGGGATGGCTTGTGTTTACGTCAGCTGCGGATGGGTCAGTCGTTTAATTGCGCCATTAAATCAAGCGGAGAAGGGCAGATACAGGCCGATTCTGCGGCAATGTTGCAAATATGTAACAATCGCTGCGGGTCAAAAAGACCGGATATCGGTTTCTACCCGTGGGGAGATGTTAAAATGACACATGAATCACTCGCCCTGGTGACACTGCGCGGCGTGATTCGCAGCTGTTCTAGCGAAAACAGCGAAACCGTCGAAAAGGGTGTAACGCTGGTTCCAGGCACGTACATTGTCCTGACATCACGCCCGGTGAATCCCGGTATTGATCCGAGAACAGGAGAGACCGGACGTGCCGCCCTCTCCTGTGAATAGCTGGAGCTGCCGAGACCGGCGCTGCACTAGAACTTGCTGCGCAGGGTCAGTCCGTAGCTGCGCGGTTCCTGAACAAAAACCGACTGCGAACCGGACCGCAAGATCGTCGCAAAAGTGACACCGCGGGTCACTTCGTTGGTCAGATTGGTCACAAAAACTTCGATGCCCCAGGCTTCGTCCTGGCTGCCGATTCCCGCGCGCAGGTTGATTTTGATATTGCTGTCCTGGACGACGAACGGAAGCGCGGTCAGATTCGTGGGGTCGATGGCCTGGGTCGATGTGCGGCGATCACCCTCGAACCGGATCTGCCCGTTGAGGAAATATTCAAGATCCTCGCCAAGGTCATTGGCGTAGGTAGCGCCTGCTATGCCGACATATTCCGGAGCGTTGGTCAGTGAATTGCCACATAATGCCAGCACATTGACACTGGTCTGGGTACCAGCGCAATCATCGGGATAATGGGCATCGGTATAGGTCAGTGCGGCGTTTACCGTGAAATGATCGCTCGGTCGAAGCATCGTTTCGATTTCCAGACCCTGGGTGACGGCTTTCGGTACATTAAAGGGGCGGAACTGGGTGCCGGTATATTCGAGAACCTGAAAGTTCGAAAATTCCTCGCGGAAGGCTGCCAAATTTAACGTAATGGAATCGTCCAGAAATTTGGCTTTCAGGCCGATTTCGTAAGAATCGACTTCTTCAGACTGGAAGCGCGGATCGGTACCCCCGACCGCAGCGGTCGAATCAAGATTGAAGCCGCCCGACTTGTAGCCATGGGTAAAGCTGGCATAGATGTTGACCGGATCGGCGAAGGCATAGGACAATTTGCCGGTGTAGATCAGTTCGCTATCGCTGAACTTGCTGTTGAACGTGCGCGGCGTTGGCAACACCGCTGCATAGGGCGCATCGGCCGGTGCCGTGAAGGCAAAGCAACCTAGCGCAAACAACGCGTTCTGAAGCGGATCAGGCAGGCCGCTCAAAGCGCCGCCAGGAGAAATCTGCCCAACCATCGCCGGGCAGACAGAATTACTTGTCCCGCCGCTGGCAAAGCTGCCGTCCTTGCTTTCGTCAGAATAGCGCAAGCCTATCGTCAGCTTCAGCCCTTCGGCGACTTCCAGCATATTATGCGTGAAGATCGACCAGCTTTCGCTATTTTGCGCATATCTGTTGGTGTTGGTGATGGTTGCCGGATCAAAGCCCGTGATATTCTGAAGCGGTGTGGCGCCCAGGAAAATCGGACTTAGCGGATCAAGGGTGGCTCCACCGGTGGCGCCGGCGAGCGTCGCCCCGACAACCCGATCATAATCCGCCCCCAGAGCAAAAGAAATATCCTGGCTAATGTCTTCATTGGCGTAATAGCCACCGACAAGCCAGTTCAGCGCACCGCCGAACAAATTGCCCTGAACCCGTATTTCGTGAGTCATGGTTTCAATGGCCGTGCGGTTGTTCGTCACGTTGAACAGATCGAGATCCGAGAAATCATTGTCATAGGACTCGGTGGCATCATATTCCCGATAGGAACCGATATAGATCAGGTTGGTGTCGTCGCCGAGTGACACTTCGATCTCGCCGGTAACGCCCCATTGGTCAAAACGCGTCCGGGGAGCAAAGCTGGCGGTCGAAATGAGATTGTCGGCTGCGATTCCCGCTGTGGTTGTGTCGAAAGGGTTCACAGCAACGTCCGGCGCGGCCATGCCACCGCGAAGTCCAAGCCCGACAGCCGCGAGCAAGCCAGAGGTTTCAAGCGGCGATTGCAGGACTTCTATCGCGGCACAGCAACCGGCCGTGCTCTTCGAATGGTCGGCGATCAGCCTTCCCTTGATCCCGCTGCCGGTTTCAAAACCAAGCTGACCCCGGACGAGATATTGGTCCGTGCCGTTCGATTCGCCGATTTTGCTACCGCTGCCATCGACAACGGTCACATAGCCGTCACGCTCACGATAGGCACCGGTGACCCGTAGCGCCAGTTTATCCTCGACGATCGGCACGTTTACCGCGCCCTGCACACCCATCAGATCACGATTGCCGTAGGTAGCGTTAGCAAAACCGCCAAATTCGTCCAGGTCCGGCCGGACATTGATAATATTCAGAGCACCTGCAGAGGTGTTCCGGCCAAAGAGCGTTCCCTGCGGACCGCGCAAAACCTCGACGCGTTCGACATCGACAAATTCGGAAAGCGCGACACCGGGTCGGGATTGATAGGCACCGTCGATGAAAATGCCGACCGCCGATTCAAAACCGATATTGTTGGAGGTCGTACCGACGCCGCGAATACGCAGCACCACCGAACCGGAGGCCAACTGGGCATTTGATACCGAGAAACTGGGGGATATATTGGTGATTTGACCGACATTGACAACACCCTGGCGTTCGAGCTCGACCGGGCTGATCGCGGTAACGGCGAGAGGAATGTTCTGCACATCCTGCGCGCGGCGGGTGGCCGTCACGATGATGACATTGTCGTCAAAGGATTCTGCTTCCTGCACGCTGTCCTGCGCGATCGCGGGCGTTGTCAGGGCGGTTGCGCAAAGCGCGGCCGCGAGCAGTTTGTTTACTCTGTTCACTAATATTCTCCGGTTGGAAGCCCTGTCGCCTTTTTTAAATATGTACAGGAAGGGGGATGATTTTTCCCTTTTAGGTCCATTTCCTTGATATTCAGTTTACCATCGGCCCTCCATCGAACGAAGAGCGACGGCGTGGGGCGATCCAGGATGCTTCCATGGCCAATATGGCGATGACAGGAGCACCGGACCGGCGGCGTATGAAGAAGCCGCTTGTCTGGCCGCTGGTCTGTCGGCGTTACACTCTCCACCCGAAATCGCTCTTGGCGACGCACGCCGTCGCCGCTAGAGGAAGGAGAAACATAATTTTAAGGACAATCAATGCCCCAACTCATCCTGCTTCGTCATGGCCAGTCGCAATGGAATCTCGAGAATCGTTTCACCGGCTGGTGGGATGTCGATGTTACCGAGAAGGGTATAGAAGAAGCCAAGGCCGCAGGGCAGCTGATGAAAGAACGCGGCATTGACCCGAATGTCTGCTTTACCAGTGTCCAGACACGGGCGATCAAGACGCTCAACCTCGCGCTCGAAGAAATGGGCCGCCTCTGGCTTCCAGTGGAGAAAAACTATCGCCTCAACGAGCGCCATTATGGCGGACTCACTGGTCTCAACAAGCAGGAAACGCGCGATAAGCACGGCGACGAGCAGGTCCATATCTGGCGGCGCAGTTTTGATACGCCACCCCCGCCAATGGCGTCGGACAGCCCGTATCAAATGTCCAACGACCCGCGCTACAAAGGCATCGAAGTTCCGTCGACAGAAAGCTTGAAAGACACGATCGCGCGAGTGCTGCCTTACTGGAAGAGCCGGATCGCACCGGAATTGCAAAATGGCAAAAAAGTCCTGATCTCGGCGCATGGCAATAGTCTGCGGGCGCTGGTCAAGCATCTCTCCAAAATTCCGGATGACGAGATTACCAGCCTCGAAATCCCGACCGGCCAACCCATTGTCTATGAACTGGACGACGATCTGAACGAGATCGAGCGCTATTATCTTTCCGAGCGCTAGGCTTGCCCGGGCGATAGTCTGACCGGGAAATAGTTCCGGCGCTTATTCCGGCCCGTACTCCGGCTTGCCTTTGGCGCGGTACATGGCGGCATCGGCGCGGGACATCAGACTGTCAGTCGTATCCTTGGGGCCGACGAAACAATAGCCTATCGAGGCACCAAGGGGCAGTTTCTTCCCTTCATGAGTGATATTTTCCATGACCAATTGCCGCATGAGAAAATCGATTTTGTCCACCACCTGATCGCCGTTTAAATTGTCGAGCAACAGGCCAAATTCATCGCCGCCGATCCGCGCGACCACATCTGTTGTCCGGGTATGGGTTTTCAATATTTCCGCCAAACGTACCAGCAGGACATCTCCGGCAGCATGGCCATGCTCGTCATTGGTCGCTTTCAAATTGTCGACATCAAGAAATAATACGGCGCAATTGTCTCCATATCGCTGGCATCGCGCAACGCGATCCTCGAGGCTTTCAACAAAAAGGCGGCGGTTTGAAAGTCCCGTGAGCACATCATTATAAGCGTGCAACTTCATTTCAGCGAGATCCTCTTTCAGTACAACTATTTCCTGCTCTAGGGTAAAACAGTTGGGACAAGATTGATCTTTTCTTGCGCGATTTTGCTTAATTTTATTCATTGCCCCCAAATCCTCTGAGCAAGTATATTTATATCTATTTGAAATTACAACAGGATTATCCGGTCAGCTTTAGCCAAACCACAGAGACCTGGGTCTGGCGAGCCTTGTCCGCAATCCAGGCCATCCGCCGGATATGAATTTGTCGCCAGGAAAATTTAAAACCCCGATATGTGTCATTGCGTCCGCGCCACTTCATGACTAAACCGCATTGCTTCCGTAGCATTTGTCAGGGTCAAAAATGGTCGAAGCACCTCCTCCGGTTGGAATAATCATGGGCAGCCAGTCCGACTGGGCCACGATGAAGCTTGCGAGCGACATTCTGAATCAGTTGCAAGTGCCGCATGAACAGAAAATCGTGTCGGCGCACCGCACGCCCGGCCGTCTCTATGACTATGCGACATCGGCAGCCGAACGCGGACTAAAGGTTATTATCGCTGGCGCTGGCGGCGCGGCGCATCTGCCCGGCATGGTCGCTTCGATGACCCGGGTGCCTGTGCTCGGCGTACCGATTCAGTCGAAGGCATTGAGCGGTATGGACAGCCTGCTGTCGATCGCGCAGATGCCCGCAGGTATTCCTGTCGGCACCTTGGCCATCGGCGACGCCGGAGCAAAAAATGCGGCGCTTTTGGCGGCCGCTATTCTGGCCAATAACGATCCGGCGCTGGCCGAACGACTTGACGCGTGGCGCGCGGCACAAACCAGCGCCGTCGCCGACCAACCCGAATAAGCAGGGGCTATGAAGACACTTCCTCCCGGATCAACCATTGGTATATTGGGCGGCGGCCAGCTGGGCCGGATGCTGAGCGTGGCAGCGGCACAACTAGGCTATCGCTGTCATATCTATGCGCCGGATACGAACAGCGTTGCAGCCGAAGTGGCCGCAGAATTTACCTGCGCGCAAGATGACGATGTCGCCTCCCTGACCCGCTTCGCCGAAGCCTGTGATGTGATCACGTTTGAATTTGAAAATGTGCCGGTCGATCCGCTGCACCAGATCGAAGCCTGCGCGCCGCTCCACCCGCCGATTGCCGCGCTCGACGTTGCGCAAAACCGGATTGCGGAGAAGAATTTCGCTCGCAACCATGGCGGCACCACTGCCCCCTTTGCCGAAGTCACTGATCGCGCCGCGCTCGACAGGGCCATTGCCGAGATCGGTGCACCCGCAATCCTCAAAACCATCCGCATGGGCTATGACGGCAAGGGCCAGTCGCGCATCCGGCCGGGTGACGATCTTGACCAGCATTGGGACGCCGTGGCGCATCAGCCTTGCGTTGCCGAAGGGTTTGTCACCTTCGATCATGAATTTTCGGTGATATTGGTGCGCGGCCAGGATGGCGAGATCCGCTTCTGGGACACGCCCCATAATGTTCATGTAGATGGCATATTGTCGATTTCGACTGCGCCCGCGCCAACAGAAATACTGGAACAGCAGGACGACGCCCGCGCGCTTGCCGCCAAAATGGCCGAGGCGATGGATTATGTCGGCGTGCTCACCTGTGAATTTTTTGCCACCAGCGAGGGCCCGGTGTTCAACGAGATGGCACCGCGCGTGCACAATAGCGGCCACTGGACGACCGAAGGGGCGGTCACCAGCCAGTTTGAAAATCATATCAGGGCGATTTGCGGATTGCCGCTGGGCGACACCGGACTGGCCGCTAAAAAAGTCGAGATGCACAATTTGATCGGAGCGCAGGCGGACGACTGGCAGAGCCTGTTATCAGACGGCGCCAACCACCTCCATCTCTACGGCAAGGGCGAGAGCCGCCCGGGTCGCAAAATGGGTCACGTTACCAAATTATATTTCTAATTTGCAGTCTGCCGGAACTGCGCTAGGCGTCGCGCATGAACCATCCTGAAATCATTCTCTTTCTCGCCCGCGCCGACAATGGCGTGATCGGCGACGGCGACAGCATTCCCTGGCGCTTGCCGGAAGATCAGCGGCGTTTCAAGTCGATGACCATGGGCAAGCCGATGATCATGGGCCGCAAGACATTTGACAGCCTGCCCGGCATGCTACCGGGACGGCGCCATATCGTGCTGACCCGTGACGCGGAATGGGAAGCCGATGATGCAGAGATCGCGGACAGTGTCGAAAGCGCTCTGAAAATAGCCAATTCGCCGCATATCGCGGTGATCGGCGGCGCGGAAATCTACAAGGCCTTTCTCGAAAGAGCCGACCGGATCGAACTGACCGAAGTGCATATCGCGCCAGACGGCGATATCAAGATGCCTGCCTTTGACGATTCTGTCTGGGAAGAAGTGGCGCGCGAGGATCATGGTGCGAAAAACGGCAAGCCCGGCTATAGTTTCGTGACCCTGAAAAGGAAAAACGGATGAAGAAGTTCCTGCTGACGTTATTGGGGCTCGTGGCGATATTGCTCGCTGCCTTCCTGATTTTTGCGCCAGCGGAATTTGAGAAGCAGACCAATATGGTCGACGGCAAGCCGCTGCCGGAAATTCGCGCCGACGCCCAGAAATTGCACGACAGCTTGATGATCGTCGACCTGCACGGCGACACATTGCTGTGGAAGCGCAAGATCACCGATAGCGTGGATCGTGGACATATCGATCTCGACCGGATGGAAGCCGGCAATGTCGGGCTGCAGGTTTTTTCCAGCGTGACCAAGACGCCCAGAGGCCAGAATTACGATAGCAATAGCGGTGACACCGACAATATTACCCTGCTCGCGATCACCCAGTTGCAGCCCATGCGGACGTGGTTTTCCCTGCTAGAGCGGCAGCTTTATCATGCGCAGAAACTGGACAAGGCGGTTGCCGTCTCCGGCGGACGTCTCGCTTCGATCAGCGAACCCGAGGATCTCGACCGGCTCGACAAATCCATCGGCGTATTGTTTTCCGCCGAGGGGCTGCAGACGCTGGAAGGTGATCGCGCCAATCTGAAGAAACTCTATGCTTCGGGCATGCGCATGGCGGGGATGGTGCATTTTTTCGACAATGAACTGGCCGGATCGATGCATGGCATAGAAAAGGGCGGGCTGACCGATTTCGGCCGGACCATCGTTCGCGACATGGAGTCGATGGGTATGATCGTCGATATCGCCCATTCGAGTCACGCGACCGTCGCCGACATATTGAAAATGGCCAAACGCCCCGTGGTTTCCAGCCATGGCGGCGTGCAAGCGGTGTGCGGGGTCAACCGCAATCTGACTGATACGGAAATCAGGGGCGTGGCCGCGACCGGCGGGGTCATTGGTCTCGGCTACTGGGACGGTGCGATGTGCGACACCGATCCGGCGACCGTCGCCAAAGCCGCGAAGCATGTGCGTGATCTGGTCGGGATTGACTATGTCGCGCTCGGTGGAGATTTTGACGGCGCGGTCACGACGCGCTTTGACACCAGCGGTATTGTCCAGATCACCCAGGCGTTGATGGACGCCGGGTTCAGCGAAGCGGAAATCCGGGCGGTGATGGGGCTGAATGCCTTGCGGGTGATCAAGGCAGGACTGGTTCCAATGGCGGACACGAACGCGCCGGCGAAGTCCGGTAATGACGCGCGCACTTCCGAAGCAGGTTAGATACCGGCCGAAGCTGGCGTGACGAACTTGTTGAATGAAATGCAAAATCCCGCAATAGCGATTCGATGATCAGACTGAACGGACATGACCGGATCGAGGGCGACCTGCGCGGCGCGATTATCGCGCTGGGCAATTTTGACGGATTCCATTTCGGCCATCAGGCGGTCGCCGGCAAGGCGCTGAGCTGGGCGCGGGACGAAGGCCGGCCGGCGATAATCGCGACATTCGACCCGCATCCGGTGCGCTTTTTCAAGCCCGATGTTGCCCCCTTCCGGCTGACCAATCTGGACCAGCGCCAGCGGCTGTTCGCCGATGCCGGGGCCAGCGCGATGCTGGTGTTCGCCTTTGATGCCGGACTGGCGAGCACGACGGCAGAGGATTTTATCGCCAAGCTGCTGGTCGAGCGTTTTGGCGCGGCCGGCGTGGTTACCGGTGCGGACTTTACCTTCGGCAAGGGCGCAAAGGGCAATATAGCGATGCTGCACGACGTCGGTGCACTGCACGGGCTGAAAAGCGAAGCGGTCAGCCCGATCAGCGACAGCGATGATGTGATCTCCTCCAGCCGGATTCGTGCTGCGTTGAAAGAGGGCCATTGCGAGGAAGCCAATCGTCTGCTCACTCGCCCGTTCGCGATCCGCGGCGAAGTGATCCACGGCGACAAGAACGGCCGGATTCTCGGCTATCCCACCGCCAATATCGATATGGGCCAATATCTGCGGCCGAAATACGGGATTTATGCGGTGAAGGGCCGCCTGCCCGATGGCCGGGTGCTGAATGGCGCGGCGAGCCTGGGCGTGCGCCCGATGTTCGACCCGCCGAAGGAATTGCTCGAGCCTTTTTTCTTTGATTTCAGCGAAGATCTTTACGGCCAGACGATCGAGGTCGAGCTGCACCATTTCCTGCGCGGGGAAGAGAAGTTCGATGATCTCGATGCGCTGAAGGTGCAGATGGAGAAGGATTGCGACAGGGCGCGGGAATTGCTGGCTTAGGCGAGCGGATGGGCGTGAGAGTGTCTGCCGTTCGTCCTGAGCCTGTCGAAGGACGCGTCAAGCCGATGGAGGTCCTTCGACAAGCTCAGGACGAACGGTTTTAGGGCAACCTGATGAAGCTATCCCATCTCCCGTTCGTGGTGAGCCTGTCGAACCACCTCTCAAGGCCATAAGCGCCGTTGAGCTGCGCGCGCCCTTCGTCGGGACAAATGGTTGGGTCACCGGTGTAAAACCATGCTTGCACACGCTCGCAACCTCCCCTAATCCCCGCGATCATGACCGATCCCAAAGCAGATTATAAAGACACGGTTTTCCTGCCGAAAACCGATTTCCCCATGAAAGCCGGCCTTGCCCAAAAGGAACCGGCGATATTGGAGCACTGGCAGAAGATTGGTCTCTATGAAAAGCTGCGCGAAGCCCGCGCTGGCCGCGAGAAATTCATTCTTCACGACGGCCCGCCTTACGCCAATGGCAATATCCATATCGGCCACAGCCTCAACAAGACGCTGAAAGATCTGGTCGTCCGCTCGCAGAGCCTGCTCGGTAAGGACGCGCCTTATGTGCCCGGCTGGGATTGTCACGGGCTTCCCATTGAATGGAAGATCGAGGAGCAATATCGCAAGAAAAAGCTGAACAAGGACGAGGTTCCGGCGAGCGAATTTCGCGCCGAATGCCGGACCTATGCCGACAATTGGGTCAATGTGCAGCGCGAGGAGTTCAAGCGGCTCGGCGTGATGGGACAATGGGACAAGCCCTATCTAACGATGGACTATGACGCCGAGGCGGCGATTGTTGCCGAGCTGCTGAAATTTGCCGAGGCCGGCCAGCTCTATCGCGGTGCCAAGCCGGTGATGTGGTCGCCGGTCGAGAAGACCGCGCTGGCCGAAGCCGAGGTGGAATATGAGGATATTGTCTCGACGCAGATTGATGTGGCGTTCGAGATTGTTTCGGCTTTAGACGAAAGCCTTGCTTCTTGGTTGGATGTAGCGAAGTCTGAAAATAAAGTCTGCAAAGCGGTAATTTGGACCACGACCCCGTGGACCATTCCTGTTAATCAGGCTTTGGCCTATGGCGCTAATCTCGATTATATTTTGGTAAGCACTGGAGATCAGTACCTTCTCATTGCCCAAGATTTAATGAATGAGACACTCACCAGAGTGAGCCAAAGCCCGTGGTTATCTGATGGAGATGGCTGGAACATCTGCTGGATCGGAAAAGGCTCCCAACTCGCCGGAGCCACCGCAAAACATCCGATGGCCGACAAATTCCCGGACAGCGAATTCTACACCAAGCCGCGCCCGTTTCTCGACGGCTCGCATTTTGTCACCACCGATGCCGGTACCGGGCTGGTCCATATGTCGCCGGACCATGGCGAAGATGATTTCGATCTCTGCAAGGCCAATGGCATCAATCCGGTGTTCGCGGTCGATGCCGATGGCGTCTATCGCGACGACTGGGAATGGCTGCCGCGCGGCGACGAGCGCGCAGGCGGCGTGATCAACAAGAATTTCAACGGCCCGCAAGGCCCGATCTGTTCGGATTTGCGCGACGCGGGCGCCCTGCTCTCGGCCAGCGCCGATTTTACCCATAGTTATCCGCACAGCTGGCGTTCGAAAGCGAAGATCATTTATCGCTGCACGCCGCAATGGTTTGTGCCGATGGATGAGCCATTGGCGGCACCCGATGCCGTTCGTGCTGAGCCTGTCGAAGCACAGCTGACAGACGCGGACCCTTCGACAAGCTCAGGGCGAACGGATTTCCAAGTCGGTCACGCCCAAGGCATTCCCGGCACCTTGCGCGAAGTCGCGCTTGACGAAATCCGCAACAAAGTCCGCTTCGTCCCGGAACGCGGGCGGCGCCGTCTCGAATCCATGGTCGAGGGCCGCCCCGACTGGGTGCTCAGCCGCCAGCGCGCCTGGGGCGTGCCGATTGCGCTATATGTCGATCGCAAGAGTGGCGAATATCTCAATGATCCGGCTGTCAATGCGCGGATTATCGAAGCGTTCAAGACCGGTGGAGCCGATGCCTGGTTCAATGCCGACCATCAGGAATTTCTCGGCAACGCCTATGCGCTCGACGATTATGAGGTGATCACCGATATTCTCGACGTCTGGTTCGACAGCGGCTGTACCCATGCCTTTGTGCTGGAAAGCGGCAAATGGCCGGAGCAGCGCAGCCCGGCGGATCTCTATCTGGAAGGCAGCGACCAGCATCGCGGCTGGTTCCAGTCGAGCCTGCTCGAAAGCTGCGGCACCAGAGGCCATGCGCCGTACAAAGCCGTGCTGACCCACGGCATGACGCTAGACAAGACCGGCAAGAAAATGTCGAAGTCGCTCGGCAACACGCTCGATCCGAAAAAGATCATCGATGTGCAGGGCGCGGATATCTTGCGGCTGTGGGCAGCGAGTGTCGATTTTACCGAGGATCACCGGATCGGCGATGAAATCCTGAAAGGGGTTTCGGACAGCTACCGGAAGCTGCGCAACACGTTCCGCTATATGCTGGGCGGGCTTGGTGATTTCACCGATGCCGAGCGCGTGGCGGTGGCGGATATGCCGGAGCTGGAACGTTATATCCTGCACCGTCTGGCGGAAGTTGACGCGGAACTGAAACAGCACGTCAACGACTTTGCTTTCGGTCCCTATATGCGGACATTGAACGCCTTTGCGCAGGAAGATCTCAGCGCCTTCTTCTTCGATATCCGCAAGGATTGCCTCTATTGCGATGCGCCGGATGATCCGAAGCGCATGGCCTACCGGACGGTGATGGATATATTGTTCCACGCCCTCACCCGCTACATTGCGCCGGTGCTGGTGTTTACCGCCGAGGAAATCTGGCAGAGCCGCTTCCCGGATGAGGAGGATTCGATCCATTTGAAGGAATGGCCGAAGGTTGATGCTGGTTGGACGGACGCTGATCTGGCCGGGAAATGGCAGAAAATTCGCGATGCCCGTGAAAAGGTTACCGAAGCCATCGAACCCTTGCGGCGCGAGAAGACCATTCGTTCCAGTCTGGAAGCCGAGGTTGTCTATCCGATGGCCGATTTGCCGATCAGCACGGAAGAATTTGCCGAGCTGGCGATTGTGGCAGACGTCACCGATGGTGAGGAAATCACTGTCACCAAGACCGACAACCATAAATGTGGTCGTTGCTGGCGGTTGCTTCCTGAAGTGGAAGAGGATGGTGCGCTTTGTGATCGTTGTGCAGAGGTGGTGGGCGCATGATCGTTGCTCTCCCACTCGTCATCCTGAACTTGTTTCAGGACCCCGCCAGGCATGGCGCTCTGTCGCGAGAGATCCTGAAACCAGTTCAGGATGACGACTCCATCTCTCACTATTGCGTTGCTCGGGATGGAATTTGATATGACCAACCAGATCAAAAACTACCGCCGCATCGGCCTGATCATCGCTTTCCTGATCTTCTTCCTCGATCAGGCAAGCAAATTTGTCGTGATGCAATTGCTGCAGCTGCCGGTCCGCGGCCAGATCGAACTGGTGCCGTTTTTCAACCTGACCTGGGCGGAAAATTACGGCGTTTCGATGGGTTTTCTCACCGCCTCGACCGATTTTCAGCGCTGGGCGCTGGTCACGCTGACTGGTCTGATCGGCGTTGCCGTCTTCATCTGGATGAACCGCGAAAAGGCTAAGTGGGACATTATCGCACTGGGCATGGTGCTCGGCGGGGCGATGGGCAATATCGTCGATCGCGCGCGGCTTGGCTATGTCGCCGACTTTGCCGATCTGCATATCGGTGATTTCCGCCCGTTCCTGATTTTCAACCTCGCCGATGCCTGTATCAGCATCGGTGTGGTAATCCTGCTTGCGCGGGCGCTGCTAATCCGCGAAAAGAAGGACGATACAAAAGACGATGTTCAGCTTGACGAAAGTTGACCTGTGTCAGGAGCCCGCTATCAGGCTCCGTAAGAGATTTTTGAGGGATAATAACATGCGTAAATCCACCGTCGCCATCAGCCTTGTTTCGCTGGCCAGCTTGACCGCCTGCGGCTCCAGCGGGCTGTTTGACCGCGAACGGCCCGATGAATTCGCCGTTTCGCGCCAGCCTCCGCTGGTGATCCCGCCCGATTTCACATTGACCCCGCCACAGCCCGGTCAGCCTCGCCCGCAATCCGGTGGATTGCAGCAGCAGACGCTGGAAGCCCTGTTCGGCGGCCCGCAAGCGCGCAGCGTCACCGAAACCGCAGTCGTCGGCATGGCCGGTGACTCCGATGCCGGAATTCGTTCCTCGGTCGGCGATCCGGAAACCTTCACCGTCGACAAGGGCAGCGTAACCCGCGACATCATCGCCGCACCCGAAGGTGACGGACAGAACGCACAAGCCGCAACGCCGGAGTGATTGTTCCACTGCGAAGGCAGGGGTCCATCTCGAAAAATCCAGGTCATAGCCTATGATTGAGGTGCGCCAGCGCTTAAGCCAGCAGCGCTCTATTCTAGCTACCCCAATGTTCAGACGTTCGTTCAGGAGATGGGCCCCTGCCTTCGCAGGGGAGCATCTGCATAGTTGAAGGAAGTGCATCCCTCTCCCGCCCGGCAGAGGCAATGTTCAATCCGGAATGGCGATTACCTTGGTTCTCGCATTATTGCCGCGAATAATTTCCAGCGATGTTTTCGGCAATCCAAGCGCTTTGGACAGCAGCTTCAAAACGGCCGCATTGGCTTTGCCATTCTCTGGTGTAGCGGTAACGCGGACCAGCAATATACCGGCAAGGCCGGTTGCTCCCGGCAGGCTGATGCTGTTGTCGCCCGCATTGGGCGTGACTTTCACGGTCAGTTCACCACCACTGACGAGCGACAACAGCTCTTTACGGGGCGGGAATGATTTGTTTTTTGCCATTATCTTTTACCGACCCCTTCTCCCGTGAGGGAGAAGGATATGGAGCCTTATTCGCGAAGCGGATTAGGCGGAGTTGGATGAGGGTGTTCTGAACCCCGAAGCGAAGTGCGCCCTCACCCAGCTGCGACTAGCAAACAAGTTTGCAAGTCTGCGCAACCAGTTTGTTTCGGCTTCAGGTCGAAGCGATCCCCCGGATCACTTCTAAAACATGCTGGGAGCATGTTTTACCTGAAGCAGAACCAAACTCCCGCACGGGAGAGGGAAGAAAGCCTAATGCCGGAAGTGCCGCATGCCGGTGAACAGCATCGCGAGTCCCGCCTCGTCGGCTGCTGCGATCACTTCGTCATCACGGATCGAACCGCCGGGCTGGATCACTGCGGTGGCGCCCGCCTCGACCGCGGCGAGCAGGCCGTCGGCGAAGGGGAAGAATGCATCCGAGGCAACCGATGAGCCGATAGTGCGCGCCTCATCCCAACCGGCCTTTTCCGCCGCATCCTTGGCTTTCCACGCGGCAATGCGCGCCGATTCAAGGCGGTTCATCTGGCCGGCACCGACACCGGCTGTCGCGCCGTCTTTAGCATAGACAATCGCGTTGGATTTAACATGTTTGGCGACCGTCCAGGCGAACAGGCAATCGGCCATTTCCTGCTCCGTCGGCTGGCGCTTGGTGACGCATTTCAGATCAGCCTGGGCGATCTGGCCATTGTCGCGGGACTGCAGCAGGAAGCCGCCGGCAATGGATTTGAAGCCCATGCCGGTGCGCGCCGGATCGGGCAATTCGCCGGTCAGTAGCAGGCGCAGGTTTTTCTTCTTGGCGAAGATTTCCTTGGCCTCGTCATTCGCGCCGGGAGCGCAGACGACTTCGGTGAAGATGCCGGTCATCGCTTCCGCCGCCGGGCCATCAAGCGGGCGGTTGACCGCGATGATGCCGCCGAATGCCGAGACGCTGTCGCAGGCCAGAGCCGCTTTATAGGCGTCGAGGATATTGTCGGCGCTGGCGACGCCGCAAGGATTGGCATGCTTGACGATGACCACGGTGGGCGGGCCGTCGCGGAATTCGCTGACCAGCTCGAGCGCGGCATCGGCGTCGTTGTAATTATTATAGCTGAGCGCCTTGCCCTGCAGCTGCTCTGCCTGGGCAATCCCGCTCGCGGACGGGCCGTCGGGCAGATAGAGCGCAGCGCTCTGGTGCGGATTCTCGCCATAGCGCAGCTCGACCGGGCGACTCATGGTGATCGGCAGCGTATCGGGGAACATCTTGCCCTGGTCGGCAAAGCCGAACCATTGTGCGATCATGCTGTCATAGCTGGCGGTCGCGGCAAAGGCCTTGGCAGCCATATTCTTGCGGAAAGCCAGCGATGTGCCGCCGTCATTCTGCTGCAGCTCGGTCAGCAAAGTATCATAGTCCGACGGGTCGGTGACGATGGTGACGAAATCATGATTCTTCGCCGCGCTGCGCACCATCGAGGGGCCGCCGATATCGATATTCTCGATGATCTCGTCGCGCTCCGCGCCCTTGGCGACGGTCTGGGCGAAGGGGTAGAGGTTGACGATCACCAGATCGATTCCCGCAATATCATGTTCTTCCATAGAGGCGACATGGCCGGCATCGTCGCGACGGGCAAGCAGGCCGCCGTGGACCTTGGGGTGGAGGGTCTTGACCCGGCCGTCCATCATTTCGGGGAAGTTGGTCACGTCACTGATGTCCGCGACCTTGAGCCCGGCTTCGCGCAGGGCCTTGGCGGTGCCACCAGTCGAGATCAGCGCGACGCCCATCGCCGCCAGCTGCTTGCCGAGATCGGCCAGTCCGCTCTTGTCCGAAACCGACAAAAGCGCGCGTTTGATTGTGATATTCTCTGTCATCATTACCCCATATGTTTGAGCAGCCAGCCGGTGGCGCCACCGCCCCTGCCCACTGCTCCGGAAATCACCATCTGCATGACATCATGGCCTATACCCATGCCGTCGACCCAGACGCTTTCTTCCAGTTTGATTTCACCGCTGGTCGAGCGGAATTGCCACAGATTCCCGTCCTTCAGACGCAACAAGACGCCCTTTCCTTCCGAGATCAGGTCGGTTTCTATATCCGGTCCGAGATGAAAACGCAGCGCATATTCGATATCATTTTTGCGCCGCCGACGCTTCTTGCCATCCGGAATCAGCATATCCTCGCCGCGCAGCTCCAGCCCGTCTGATCGCACCAGCAGCAACCGCTTGTGGATCAGGCCAAAGCGGCGGGCATAGCCGTCATGGCTGGCCTCGAGCCGGGTCGCATTTTCGACATCGCGGCGGAACAGCTCGACCTCGCTAACCCCGCGGCCAAGCTTGCCATCGGGGAGAATGGAGGTGCTGTTGCTGTCGGCAATACACAAGGTGCTGTGCGCGGCGGTGGTGCGGAGGCCCCGCGCGAGCGCCGCCGGGATGGTCGCGCCGACCAGTCCCGCGCCGCCGCAATTGCTGATGATCCGGCAATCGCCGTTGGAAAATTCGAATGCCAATGTGGATGCGCAACCGGCAACCGCCATGCGCGCAATCGGCGGCGGCGCGGCGTCGAGAACCAGCACCGAGCGACCGGAAGACACCCGCTGATAACCCCATTCATGGGCCTGCCGGAGCGGTCTGGCCCGGACTCCGCTGGCCTCCACCACTTGCGCTATCTGTTCCGCCGATGTGGCCCCGCTGCCCTGCCAATTGCCCATCGTGCCGTCAAAATGGGTCAGCGCGGTGAGCGGCGGCACCGCCCTGTTCAGCGCTTCCTCCAGAAAGGCCGGCGCATCTTCCTTGCGCGCAATATAGACCTGTTTCAGCATCGACAGCAGGATGACTGCGTCGATCTGGTTGAGCGGCGAGCGCGACACAGACCCACCGTCGGCAAAGAAAAACTCGCCCATCGCCTTTTCCAGACCGGCTTCGCCGACAATCTGGCGGACGCGTCCCTCGGGCAGTAGCAGGGAAGCCGCGACCACCCCGCTCCAAGCCACCAGCCGGCCGAGACTGCTGTTCGCCTTGTCCGCAGTGCGGTCGAGATGGCGGGCGGTCCGGGCGATATTGTTGAGCAGCTTGGAACGGTAGATCAGATCGCGCGAGGACAGGATCAGCGGCGCGTGGCTGGCCCAGATCAGCAATCGCCAGCCGCAATTGTCGGGCCGCCAAGCCGGCTGACGGATGGTGTCGCCATTGGCATCGAGCCACTGGTTCATCAGCTTTTCCGCTACCGGCACCGCCTGATCGCGGGAAGCCGCCGTATCGAGATCGCGCAACCACTGGAAGCGGTGCACATAATCTTCAAATTGCGGCGGCAGCTTGAGCTCGGCAAAATCGATTTTGTCGTGTTTTTTCTTGAGACCGCGGAACAGGAAGAAACCGGCGCGCACCGCCATGCCCTGCACCCGGTCGCCATCGACCGGATCAACCGGTACCGCCAGCAGCCGCAAGGGCAATTTTCCCGAGAGGCGGAGCCGGTGCATCGGCATCCGCCAGGTCATCCGGTAGTAGAGCATTGTCGCTTGCTGGGCGAGCGACTGGCCGCGGTCGCGGTCGTGGCGCAAAGTCAGGCTGCGGCCTTCGCCTATGGTGTCATTTTCGTCATATGTGTCTGGCCGGTCCGGGTCGCCATCGCCCAGATCCAGCCGGTCAGATCTGCCGGTGGTCATTCACCCCTCAGGCCGCGGATATTGGCGGCATATTGATCCGGTCCGCCGCGGAAGGTTGCGGTGCCGGCAACCAATGTGTCAGCGCCGGCGGCAATTGCCTGCGGTGCGGTTTTGAGATCGATACCACCATCGACTTCCAGCCTTATATCCTTGCCGGTGGCGGTGATCCGCTTGCGGATCGCCTCGATCTTGCGCAGCTGGCTGTCGATGAAGCTTTGCCCGCCAAAACCCGGATTGACGCTCATCACCAATATGAGGTCGAGATCCTCGATCAGATAGTCGAGAATATCGAGCGGAGTCGCAGGATTGAGCACCAGGCCGGCCTGTTTACCGAGAGACTGGATCGTCTGGACGGTGCGATGCGGATGCGGGCCCGCTTCCGGATGGAAGGAGATGATATCGGCGCCGGCCTCGGCAAAAGCTTCGAGAAACTGGTCGACCGGCGAAATCATCAAATGGACGTCGAACGGCTTGGCGCTGTGCGGTCGCAGCGCTTTGACCACTGCGGGGCCGATCGTGATATTGGGCACAAAATGGCCGTCCATCACATCGACATGGATCCAGTCGCAGCCGGCCTTGTCGATGGCCTGCACCTCTTCGCCCAACCGGGCGAAATCGGCAGAAAGGATAGAGGGGGCGATACGGATGCTGTCGGACATGGCACTTCCTTAAACTATGCCCGGCAGTAGGATTTTTATACCAGGCAAGCAAGACGCTATTCTGGCAGGAGCCACAGTCCCTTGTGGACAGATTGGGGACAGGTTCACAATATGTAGAAAATCAGCTTTTGCGAACCAGCCGGGCGATGAAAAATCCGTCGACATGGCCCTGCTGTGCCAGCGTATCCGGCAACGTCCGGATGCAGCCGGATTCGGTCGGCGCTATGCCGCTCGGCAGTTCGTCCGCGTTAACCGGATCGAGGGCAAACTGCTCATGGCGCGCGAGAAAGGCTTCGATCTGCTCCTCGCCTTCCTCTGGCTCGAGCGAGCAGACGGCATAAACCAGGGTCCCGCCGGGCTTTACCCAGGCAGCTGTGCGGTCGAGCAAGGCGCGCTGCACTTCTGTGCGGTCTTCAATCTGGCGAGAGCCGATACAATGCAGCACATCCGGATGTCGCCGGTAAATGCCGGTTGCGCTGCACGGCGCGTCGAGCAGGATCGCATCGGCGGCTTCCGCCGGCTCCCACTGCATCAGGTCGGCGATCACTTCCTCGGCCTGCAATTTGGTGCGCCTCAGATTATCCTGAAACCGCTCCATCCTTTTGGCGCTATTGTCGACCGAGACGGTTTTCCAGCCGGCGCTGGCCATCTGCATGGTCTTGCCGCCGGGGGCGGCGCAGAGGTCGAGCACCGTGCGCCCGGCGCCTTCGCCCAGTAGCCTCGCGGGAATCGAGGCGGCCAGATCCTGTACCCAGAAACTGCCTTCATCAAATCCGGCAAGCCCGGTGACTGGAAGATTTGGAAGCATCCGCAGATGTTTGGGTGCGAGCTTTACGCCTTCCAACTCTCCAACATCATCAGACTGGAAGCTGAGGTCGAGCGGTGCGGGCGTGGCCCAGGCCTGGCTCGCGGCATTGGCGACATCCTCGCCCCAATTGTTGGTCCAGCGGTCGAGCGTTTCGCCGGGAATTTCGGGATATTCGGGCAGTTTCAACTCACCCGATTCGACGCCGCGCATCACGGTCGAGAATACACCGTGAACCAGCCGGCGCGGTCCGCCATGGACAAGCGGCAGCGCGGTGGAAATCGCGGCATGTTGCGGTGTGTCCAGGATCAGCACCTGCGCCAGCGCGATGCGCAACGCCATCCGCGCCTTGGCATCGTCGGCCAGCCGGTTGCGGGTCGCGCTGTCGATCATCGCATCGAGCGCGCTCATCCAGCGCAGCACATTGGCGGCAATATTATGCGCCAGCGCCTTGTCCGAAGGGTTGGACAATTTGCCCGTAGCGGCGGGCATCGCCTGATCCAGCGTCTCGCCGCGCCGGCAGACGGCGTCCAGCAGACGAATAGCGGACTGGCGCGTAGCGAGGCCTGGGACTTTGTTATTGGGTTCGTTCATTTTGATTCCGCGATGAAGTAGCTTGGAGAACCCGGGTGGTTCGCTCTTCAGCACCGCATAGACCCTCCCGCGTTTCGATCAAGCTTTTGGATGGAATGCGGTTCGGAGCGCAAAAGTAGAGGTCGCGGGAAGAATAAGCGATTTTTGCACTCTTGCGTTTGATTTTTCTCAACTTGAACTAACGACAATTCCGTCCACGCTCGAACGCACGCCATGTTGTGACAGGATAGCGAACAAGTCCAAGGACCATCAATGTGATACAAAGCCCTTGTGCCCGCCAATCATCGTAACACCCAATGCCTGTCTCCCATGCTGCAACAAGCAGTTCACCTTTGGCGCTCGTGTCATAGCCGGTCATCAGATGATGTAAGTCATGTTGTGCCAAAATTTCTCGTCGCCAACGAAAATTGGGAAGTGGAAGCTCCAGCGGACCAAGCGTCGCCATCCAGATCGGAGAGGATTCTTCTGCGACGTCAAATCCGTTCTGCTCCCGAAACTCAGCTATCTCATGCGGCTCAGCGTCAGTCATCATTGATCTGCCTGGCAACTGGACTGGATAGTTCCGCCTGACCTGCTGCTGCGATGGACAAAGCGCGCTCCGTTACCGGTGATATTCCCGGACGCGGTGGGAGATTTTTTGGAAGCTTGATGTCCCACGCCAAACCCATTTTCTCAAGCAGACGAATGAATAGAAAACCCAAATCTATTTGCCCCGGATATAATCCGTGTGCTGCAGAGCGCGGAAAGGCATGGTGATTGCAATGCCAACTTTCTCCCATTGTCGGGATTGCCAATATCGGGACATTACGTGCCTGAAGCGCGGCGCCATCAAGATGCCAGTCCTGCGGACCACGAGTATGCGCGAAATAGGAGATGAACCAATGCATTGTTAGACATGCAGCCACCCGGACGACAACGCCCCAGACCACCCAGGGCCAACCACCGATCATGAATAAGACAAGAGCAACCGGTATTTGATGCAGCATCCACGTTCGTTGCAAAAACCGGTAGAAAGGGTCACCGGCAATTTCCGGACCGGGATCGAAACCGGGTGGCTGATCCAGTTTGAGCTTGAAGTTCAGATAGTAAAAACCTTCGATCCATAGCGGTTTCCCATGCCGTAAAAACCAGTGGCAATTTTCTTCCCGCTGCGCCCAATCACGGCTATCGTGCAATCCGATAGTCCAGATCGGGCCGCCCATCCCCACCAATGTCCCCAGATACACCATCGTCCGTTCAAGCCACTTCGGGCATTCGAAGCTTCTGTGAATGAGGCGGCGGTGGAAACCGACCGAATGGCCGGCACAGAGCGTCACCGCCGACAGAGCCAGAAAAATTGCGAACGCACCCCAGGTAAAATAAAGGGGGCCCAATATTATCGCGCCAAACAGAAAGGCCATGTTCCAGATCGAACGCGGCGCATCCCAGAGGACAGTCCCCTTTCCCGGATCCGCCTGTTCGAGCCCGGTCAGTGAATTGACTTTAAAGGCTGCGCTGCCGCTTTGCAGATCATATCCCATCTTGCGCTTCCTCAACTGGATGGCGGAAAATAATGTCGCGCAAAAACTGTTTCGCGCTTTGTTTTGCAGCGACCGTCTGCATCGGACCGAAATACCATGCCGGATCGAGCAATCTTTCATACCGCACTGTCAGCGCCACTCTGGTTCCGCCGCCGGGAAGCGGAGTGAAGCGGATGTCCGTGCCGCCAATGTCCATGTAATTGGCAAGATAGCTGTCGTTGCGTGTTATTTCTGTCCGGACATGTTCAGGGGTTACTTTTGCAATTTTGATATGCATTTCCCCCTTGTGGACATTGGTGAAAAACCAGCGCTTGTAGGTAAAATGCACCTTGTGCACGTCACCACTGTTCAGGCTGCCCGCAGCGACCGCATCCGGCATGGGGAAGAGCTGCAGAAACCAGTGGCGCTCACTGCCAAATTCTATCGGTTTTGCCATATTGGACTGCAGCTGTGTGATCGACAAGGGGCTGTCGGCCACATAAGTGGCACTGCCCGTGCGCTCGACCGTTGTATTCGGGATCAGACCTTCACTCACCAGCATGAGCATCAGAACGGGGACAACCGAAACACGGAAAATATTGTCCAGAGACTTGTCTTTGGATTCTTCAGACCGATCACGCGTCAGCCAGGCAAAAAAGAAGCCCAGAGATACAAAGAAATAGTAGATTGGCATGAACATCAGAACGCAAATAAAACCTTCGAAAAGCACGATTGAAGTTGCGAAAAAAATGATGGTCGCAATGCGCAAGTGGTTCAAATAGCGATAGGTGAGTGCGCTATTCTCACTGCTTTTTGTAAAAAATGCGAGCACCAGCGAAATCACAAAAGGAACCAGAATATAAAGCAGGGTTCCGCGACCAAAGTCACTGTCTAGAAGCGCACGTATAGTCAGTGAAGCTATGCCGATAACCAGCAATAGTATTTTCCAGGAAATATTCATCCATGGTGATTTGCAACAGGCCATCGGGATTGGCAAGCGAATAGCACTTGCCATTTCACGCCCGCTTTCGGGATAAACCAAGTGGGAATTCCAGCAAGCAAACGGCCTACCTACCTGCGGGTAGGCCCGGGATCTCATCATTGGGCTCGTTCATTTAGATCCGGGATGATGTGGCGTGGAGACACCGGGTGGTTCGCTCTACAGCAACGCACAGGCCCTCCCGCGTTTCGATCAAGCTTTTGGATGGACCGGAGTCGGGATGGAGAGCAAAAACTGCGGAAATGGAGGCCACCGGCCAGCTTTCGTCGCCATAGAATCACTCCCGTCGGTTCAGCCTGGTATCTGCTGTGGGCGCATGCTCGGACACGGGAAATGCAGGTCGGGAAATTGCTTCGATCCGTCATTGCGCCCCATAAACCGCCTTGCTCGTGCTATTGTGACTTACATCACTCGTGCGCTCGAGGAGCACGCTATGTCCGAGTCTGGATTGATCCTAGGTCCTTCGACGATGACTATCTCACCTATCACTGTTGCTCTGTTCATTACCGTTTTTTCCCGCGATCACACTCTCTGGTACCGCAAATAGTGGGCTATCCGGCGTCAGACATACGGAGAGTGGTATTGAATATCGCATTGCTGGTAACGCGAGGAAGCTGTTGGCAAGGACCATTGATGGATCAATCCGGGATTTCGCTGATGCACAATCAGTGAAAAATACTACGTCCGCTGCCGGACCATGGCGCATTGCCAGCAAAGGCGGCATTCAATGAAAAAACAGGAATCAACTATGAAAAATTCGATTGCAACCTTGGCAGTTTTTGCGAGCGCCTTTGCGCTCAGTGCATGCGGTACCAGCGACGAGACGTCGGAAACTGCCGCACCGGAAGAAGCCACTGAAGTTGCAACCTCCGAAGCATGCACTCAGGAAACCATGATGGCCAAGGCTCAGGAACTTGCCACGAAGATGCAGGCTCTGGCCAGCGATCCGGAAGCGATGCAGGAAATGGCCAGCAAGATGCAGGAAGTTCAAGAGAAGATGCAGCAAGGCGCTGCTGACGGAAGCTTTGGCGCTGCCGAAGCTTGCGCTGCCTATGACGAAATGCTCGCTGCTGCCGAGTAATCAGATCAGGTATAATATTTAGCACGGCAGAGAGTCTTCTCTGCCGTGCGATAGATGCCTATACAGCGCCGATTATCGACTATGGTGCAAAGGCGATTATCGGCTATTTCCTGAACCTGATATCCTTCTAACCCGGGCCACAGGAACGCAGGTCGGGGGTAGATATCCGGTAAAGTACCGGATGGTTTGCACTGATGGACTGGATAAACGCTCAGGCATCTCAATCACGAGTCAGGAATGGGGTCGGGATAGGATGGAAAACGGGCATATTTGATAAGCCGACGAGTTGGGATAGTTTCCGAGCATTGAGCTATCGTCCTGGTCAAGGCGTTCGGCGGATCAACCCTCCTGATTGAACCGCCTTCTCGACGATAAAATCAATGAAAACACGGATACGCGACGCCAATTCGGTTTGTCGATAATAGACCGCGCTGATCTCTTGCCAATCCGGGATCGTGTATTCGTCCAGGACCGGAATCAGCCTCCCCTGCCGCTGGTCCTCGTGAGTCATGAAGTCGGCCAGGCAGGCGATACCCTGTCCGTGCAAGGCGAGTTGTCTGATCGTTTCTCCACTCGACGCCCTGGTCTGCGGGTCAACTTTCCATTTTGTCCCATTCGAAGATTTAAGTGGCCAGCTATTCAGGCTCTCGGGTCGGGTGAACCCGATCAGGTCGTGCTGAACCAGTTCCTCGACCGTTGTCGGCGCGTTTCTGCGAGACAGATATTCCGGACTGGCCAATAACCGGAGTTGCGACACACCCAATGGTCTCGCGTGAAGCGCGGAATCCTTCAGGATACCGATACGCAAGGCGACATCCGTGCGCTGTTCAATCAGTTCAATATTGCCTTCGCTGCTGGTCAGCTCAAGCTCGATCTGCGGATATTTTTGGCAGAAAAGCGGGATGTGCGGCACAACGCAATGCAGCATGAATGGTGAGGCCGCATCAACCCGCAGGCGCCCGGACGGTGTCCGGTCACGATCCTTGAGGAGATCTTCCGCCGATTTCATCTCGCTCAACACGAGGCGCGCCTTATCGAGGAAAAAGATTCCTTCTTCGGTCAATTGCTGTCGTCTGGTCGTGCGGGCCAGCAAGGTCACGCCAAGCTTTTCCTCAAGCCTTGCGAGGGTGCGGCTTATGCTGGACGGATTCTGGCCGAGCATCTGCGCGGCAAGGCCGATCTGACCGCAATCGACGACCGTGACGAAGGTCAGGAGTTCATGGGAATTTATCTGCATAATTGCGTATATAGCAATTATCTAATGCATATAAGCCTCTTTATCCGCAATAATCCATATTCCATATGAGGTGCATCACCAGCGGACACCGATCCCGCTAGAAACGGAAAAGAGATATATTATGAATCTGAACCTCAATGACAAAACCGCTCTGGTCACTGCCTCAACCGGGGGAATCGGCCTTGAAATTGCTCGCTCGCTTGCCGCTGAAGGGGCGAACGTCATTATTAATGGCCGAACCCAGACGAGCGTCGACACGGCGATCCAGTCGATAAAACAGGATGTTGCCGACGCCAAATTAAACAAACTTGTCGCCGACAATGGAACGCCAGAAGGTTGTCGGGCGACTATCGAGAAGTTCACGGAAGTGGATATCCTCGTCAACAATCTCGGCATTTACGAAGCCGTCGGTTTCTTTGACGAGACCGACGAATCCTGGCAGCGACTGTTTGACGTGAATATCATGAGCGGCGTGAGACTGACCCGCCACTATCTGCGCGCTATGCTCACCAGAAACGCTGGCAAAGTGCTTTTCATGTCCAGTGAATCCGCGTTGAACCCGGCACCGGAAATGGCCCATTACAGCGCGACGAAGACCATGCAATTATCGCTATCAAGAAGTCTGGCAGAGCTGACCAAAGGCACGAATGTGACGGTCAATTCGGTGCTTCCCGGATCAACCCGGACAGAGGGCGTTGAAAAATTTGTTCAGGATGTTTTTCCCGATTTGCCATATGATCAGGCAGAAAAGAAGTTCATGCAGGAAAATCGGGCGACGTCTCTGATTGAGCGCCTGATCGATCCCCAGGAAATCGCCTCTTTTGTTACCTATCTCTGCAGCCCGAAGTCATCTGCGATAAATGGCGCGGCCTTGCGCGTGGATGGAGGCATTGTCCGGGCGATATCATGATCGGCGCTCGGCACGCAAAATGATGTGCAGGCAGCCCTATCGCGTCGGATCGAGCGCGCTCGGCTTGCGCCGGCGGCCCATGTCGCCGATTTCGTCGGGTCGGGTGGACCAACCGCCAGAACCGCCGCTCATGCCATCGCCCTGCGCCATTGCCCGCAAAGCCGCGATCCGGTCTTCGGTCGCGGGATGGGTGGAGAACATCTGGCGCACCCCTCCCGGGACGATATAGAGTTGTGACGCAGCCGGATTGCGCTCCGCCACCGGATTGGGGATACGGGCTGCCTCGCCGGAAATCTTGCCGAGCGCTGAGGCCAGCGATAAAGGCTTGCCGCTGATCTGGGCGGCGGCGGCATCGGCGCCGAATTCGCGGGTGCGGCTGATCGCCATTTGCACGATCATCGCGGCAAAGGGCGCGATCAACACTGCCATCAGGCCGGCGATTCCGGCGTTACGATCCCGGAAGAACAGCCCGAAATTGGCGAGCATCGACACCGCACCGGCGATTGTCGCGACCATCGTCATGATCAGGGTGTCACGGTTTTTCACATGGCCGAGTTCGTGCGCCATGACGCCTTCGATCTCGTCATGACTGAGCATTTTGAGCAAGCCGGTGGTTGCCGCAACGGCCGAATGTTCGGGGTCGCGTCCCGTGGCAAAGGCGTTGGGCTGGGCCTGATCGACGATATAGACTTTCGGCATCGGCAATTGCGCCCGTTTCGACAGATTTTTGACCATATTGTAAAATTCGGGATGACTTTTGGCATCAATCTCTACCGCATTGTGCATTTTCAGCACGATCTTGTCCGCGTTCCAATAGGTAAACAGGTTCATGCCCGCCGCAACCAGCAGGGCGATGACCGCGCCGCCGCTACCGCCCAGCGAATAGCCCAATACCATGAACAGCGCGGTCAGCGCTGCCAGCAACATGGTTGTCTTCATGAAATTCATCGTCTCTACTCGCTTGAATATGTTCGTTCTGACCTCAATATAGGGTTTGAGGCGGAGCGATTCAATTTGGCGGACAGGCGAAAATATGACCGATAGCGATAGAAAACCCGGCAAGCGACCCGCTCATGTAAAGGCGCCTGCGCATCTTTCCCCGAACAAGCCCGTGCCCGAACCCGACCCGCTCGAAAAGGCCGGGGAAATTGCCGCTGACAAAGGCCCGACCCGCTATGGCGACTGGGAGCATAAGGGCATAGCGGTCGATTTCTGACGGCCCGCCAGGCAGATCTCCGGGCGGTGCATCCGGCGGACTTCGATATTTAAGCCTTTGCGCCACCGCGCTTTTATGGAAAGATCGCTGATCGAAGCCGATAGCGGCGCGGGAGCGATATTGTGAGCAACGACAAGCCGGGCGCGGATGGCGTCGAAACCATCGCCCCCGAAAACAGGAATGTCCCGACCGATGTCGCGCCGACCGCTGCTGCAGAAGCCGGAAAAATCGATATCAGCTTCTCGCCCGGGCTGTCGTCTTTCCTGAAAACCAATGATATTTCCATCGGCTTTACCTCCTACCAGACCGGGCGGCTCTATCTGATCGGCCATGGTCCGGACGGGAAGCTGGCGTTGCACGAAGCGGTCTATCCGCAGGCGATGGGTGTGGCCGGCGATGCCAGCCGTATCTATCTCGGCACGCTGACCCAGATCGTCCGCATGGAAAATGTTCTGGGGCCCGGTCAGACGGCCAATCAGGTGCATGACAAGGTCTATGTGCCGCGCAATCTGCAGACCACCGGCAATGTCGACATCCACGAAATCGGTATTCAGGACAATGGCAAGATTGTCTTCGTCAACACCCGCTTCAACTGCCTGTGCGAGCCCAGCCTGACGCATAGCTTCAAGCCGGTCTGGAAACCCGAATTTATCAGCGAGATTGTGGCCGAAGACCGCTGCCATCTCAACGGTCTGGCAATGGTAGACGGCAAGCCGAAATATGTTAGCGCCGCCGCGCGCTCGAACGTCGCCAATGGCTGGCGGGATCGCCGGGACGATGGCGGGCTGATCATCGATGTAGAGAGCAATGCGATCCTCGCCGAAGGTCTGTCGATGCCGCACAGTCCGCGCTTCCATGATGATCGTCTGTGGCTGCTCAATTCGGGGACCGGTGAACTCGGCTGGCTGGATCCGGCGGATCGCAGCTTCGTGCCGCTGGCGTTCTTTCCCGGATTTTTGCGCGGTCTGGCCTTTCACAATGATCATGCCTTCGTCACCCTGTCCAAACCCCGCAAGGGCCATTTCGAGGGGCTGGCGCTGGATGGTCTGCTCAAGGAAAAAGACAGCACGGCCTGGTGCGGCATCCAGATCGTGTCACAGTCGACCGGCAAGCTGGCAAAATGGCTGCGCTTCGAGGGCGCGATTACTGAATTGTTCGATATCTGTGTCTTGCCCGGCGTGCAGAACCCGATTACCCTGGGGCCGAATTCGGTCGAGATCAGGGACTTTCTGACGATCGAACCGTCCGCTATATAAGAGTCCGGCTCGCCGCGTTACGGCAGAGCGAGAAATTCAGCTATCGCCAAGGCGGCGCGCTGCGACGGCGATTCCCGACTATCCATATCGAAAGAATGAGCGAAGGCGCGCGTCTGCGCGGCTCGAAACGAGTCCGAAAGCGGCGAGACGGCCTCCAACGTCGGACCGAGATCGGCGATATCATCCAGCACCGGTCCGAAATTCCAATGTTCATAATTGGCATTGCCCTGCCACTCGGCATTGTGGGAATTCAGAAATAGCGCCGGGCGCGGCTTCTGAATATATTCGTAAATCTGGCTGCTGACATCACCGAGATAGATATCGGCGGCACTGGTATAGGTCATGTCGACGCTGCGCGTGCTGCCGGTGTCGATATGGATATGGTCGAGTCTATCGTAGCGCGGATCGATGCGCTGGCGGAACTTCAGCAAGCGGTGCTCGACCGACGCCAATAGCTTGCGCTGGAACAGCATGACATGCGGAGCAAAGATCAGATTATAGTCAGTCTGATCGGCGAAATAGTCGAGAATCTGCTCGCCGAAGCGGAACCAGGACGACAGCAACGGATCGAAATGCGGGTTATAGAGAACAGTCGGTTTGTCATTGTCGAACAGCTTCACCGGTGGACGGCTGACATAAGCTTCGAATTTCGGATAGCCGACGATGCGGTGATTGTCGGGACAGATAACACCGGCCGCCAGCATCCGGTCACGAGTTTTCTCGCCGGGCAGCAGCACGTAGTCGAACAGGCTTATTTCCGATGAGAAACCGATCGACCGGTCGCCGGCGCCATGGGGAAAGAAGATCAGCTGTGGCCGGGCCGTCGGATTGTTTTTCTTGAGGAAAGTGGTCGTGGTCTCCGGTACCACCAGCGCATCGAAATGGCGGAACAATTCCGTGTTCCGCTTGAGGCTGCTGAGGCGGTTGAGCGGGACCATCTTGCCCAGCATATTCTCGGCCAGCCGACTCCAGCGATTCGGGCGGATCGACCAGAAAGCGGGCGTCGGCAAGGCGGAATCGAGAAAGTGCCGGACCGCTTCGGCCTGCCGGTCGCTGGATGTGATGACTTCGACCCGCGCGGTCGGGGCCTGCCGCTGCAGCGCGGAGATGATCGGCGCGATATGGGCGACCTGATGCAATTCGTCATGATTGAACAGAAAGCCGATGCGCGGGGGATCGATAGATGATGCGGAACTCATATGTCTTCCATCGGGTGTCCGACCTCATCTTCTTCCAAGGCACCGGCGAACCAAATCCGCCGTTGCCCGTCCTTGGACAGATTTTGCGCGAAAGTCTACCGGGTCCCGGTCCGGTCCACCGGTAAAGGGCTCGTCCCAAGGCCTGCTTTGCAAATTGCCTCGCTGCGTCTACATATTGCCAGCGAAACCGGTTTTGCCGGAAGCGATTGCAAACCATAAGGACGCCCGTGACCCCCGTTAATGATTCCAATATGTCCGCTGGTGATTTTCCCTCTGAAGAGACGCCGCTGTGGACGGCGATCATCCTGGCTGGCCAGCGGCCGGAAGGCGATCCGATGGCCGCTTATTGCAACGTCCGATATAAGGCGCTGATCCCTATCAACGGACAGACCATGCTCGAACGGGTTGCGCGCGCGCTGATTGCCTCGCCCTATATCGGCAGGATGGTCGTGATGGCCCAATCGCCCGAAGACCTGAAGGCGGGCCTCAGCCCTGATCTGGCAGAACATGACGGCATCGCCTTTGTCGAATCCAACGACGGTATCGCGACCAGCATCTACGGGGTCATCGGCAGTGATATCGCGCCATGGCCGGTGCTGGTGACCACCGCCGACAATGCGCTGCTGACCGGAGAGATACTGGACCGATTCTTTCAGGCACACAGCGGACAGGATGTTGCGGTCGGCGTGGTCGAGCGCCAGACCATGCTCGCCGCTTACCCCGACGCACGGCGCACCTGGCTGAAATTCCGCGGCGGCGCCTATAGTGGCGCCAATCTCTTCGCCCTGCACAATGCCGCTGCGAAACCGGCGGTAGCCTTCTGGTCGGCGGTCGAGAAAGACCGCAAGAAAGGCTGGAAAATCTTCGCCCATTTCGGTCCCTGGCTACTGCTCCGGGCGCTCAGCCGGACGATCGGCTTTACAGATGCGATGGCACAGGCAGGCGCCCGCATGTCGCTGCGGGCCGAGCCGATAATATTGCCGATAGCGGAAGCGGCGATCGATGTGGACAAGCCGGATGACCTGGCACTGGTGACGGGGATTTTGGAGCGGCGGGAGCGCCAATAAGGACGCTTGTCCAGGCTCCAATGCCTCGATAATCATGCAGGCCGGCGGCTGCTACCGCTTCATTTCCAGCATGCAAGCTCATTCAGAAAGCTTCGCCCTGCCTCGGTGAATTTCCCATGTTCGGCCAGAAGGTCGATAGCCTGGGCAACGTCGCGTTCCAGATCATCTTTGACGTCGGCTTTTATGCCTGACTTCCGGCGATGTTCCAGCACATTGGAGAATACATAGGCGCCCTCCAGAATACCGGGCAAAGGTCTTGGATCGGGACGCCAGGGTACAGGGAATCTCTGCTTGTCATCGTCATAGAAATTTTCGAGAATGGGATCGACAAGCTGCATATATCGAAGTTTCACATGCGCGTTTTCGTGAATGATATTCTCTGCCATTATCTTCGGTTCATCCGGATCCAGAAACATCGCACCCTGCCGTGAAAGCACGGTAAATCCGATTCTCTGGTTCTTCCCGGTTGTTCTCGGAACCATCACCGGCGTGAAAGTGAAGACATCTTCGGCAATTTCACGGGAGGAGCTTTTAATATTCTCTGTCGCTATCTTATAGGGTTCAACCGGATGATCGGCGGGATATTGTTCCTCACTCGCACCGAAGAATATCGTGCCCGTCTGCCTCTCGTTCGTGCCAGTCCAGTGCGGGCGCAACCATTCATCCCGACGCTGCAACTGGACTCGGTCATCGGCCAGCCGTTGGTAGCAGTTTATCCAGAAGCCGTCCGTCTCAAGCGCCGGTTCGGGGGCTTGAACGTCACCGAGCAGGTCCTCGTTGGGCAACTCGATTGTCATACCGTCAGCAAAAGAGCAGCGCAGAAACCCGGTGAGGCAACTTACCCGAACGGTCTGACCAGCGCGTTCCGGTCCAAACTCGATATGCCGAGCAAAAATCGGGATCCTCAGGCCGCCTTCCTGATCAAGATCGATATCCCACTCGCCCTGACCTTCATTGGCCAGTTCAACTTGCAGGGCCAGGGATGAAACATGGCGGGCAAATGGACGGCGCTGGGCTATATCGACATCGCCGCTGGCTCTGCGCATGGCTGCCAGCCAATATTGGGTGGTGGGATGCATCAAAAGCGCCCGCGCGCTGCTGTCATTTGACGAGCGCATCAGAAATGCAAATCGCAAAAGCGCCTGCGCTTCCTCTATCGAGAGGCCATATTGCACATGCTCCTCGACATAGTGCCGGCAAACCGCCTCGATCTGATTTTGTGTATGTCCTATCACCTTATCTACAATTGCCTGCCGATGTTCGTGACTGGGCGGACCAGCATGTAAAACCAATTTTTCTGTCACGCGACCAGCTCCTTCAACTCGTCCGGCAAAGTTTGTTCGACCTTGCTGTGAATATGTTCGATTAACGGCAACAAGGCCTCGCAGTAGATGCTGGGGTGCAGGAAACTGCCGTCCGCTCCATATCGGTGCGGCATATAGCCTCCACCACAAATATCTCGCGCAGAGCATTTCTGACAGGTTTCGCAAAGTCCGTTCGCGCCTTCCTGAAAGGCTGCAATCATCGGGTTGCCGGACAGATCGTCCAGACTCGTCTCCGCGAGATTGGCTCCCAATTTGGTAACGCCGTCAAAGCAGCATTTAAAAGCATCGGTCGGCTCAAGACTTCCGTCCGTTTCGATAACGAGGACATCCACGGGTTTGCCGCCGATATTGTCGGTGCTGACCGGATATCCAAACATCATACGGATCATATTTTCGAAATAGCGAACGTGTCTCTCGGAATTGTTCCTGTCGAACCAGCCGTCGAAAAAGGCGATCAACCAGTCCCGATATTCTTCGATCGGGCGCGGCGGCGGATGGACATGGTTCGCATGGGGCAAGGAAAGATCAAAGCCTATCACGCCGATCTCGTCCCAGAACTCATGCATCAACTCCGGATCTATGTCGGTGTCGACGACGGCCAGGACGTTGGAAAAAACGTCTGCCCCGTTGGGATGGCCATGCAATCGATCAATTGCATCGATCACGCGATCATAGGAACCGTTGCCCTTGTGATCGAGCCTGTGCTTGTCATGGATCGCGCGCGGTCCGTCCACACTGAGACCTATGCGCACATCGAGCTCGACAAGCAGTTCAATCCACTCATCGTCGATCAATGTTCCATTGGACTGAATGCTGAATCGGCAGGCAATGTCAGCCGCATCCAATTTGGTCCTGACGATCTCGACAATCCGGCGCAATCGCTTCTTGCCGGCGAGCAGGGGCTCGCCGCCATGCATGATAAAATGCACAGCCTTCAGACCGCTATTTTGCGCATGTTCGCAGATTCGCTCCGCGCACAGATGCGCCACATCGTCTCGCATCACCGCCGGTTGATTGCGGTAGGTGTCATCCTGCAAATTATACATGTAACAATAGTCGCAATTAAGATTGCAGCGGCTGGCGATCTTTACGACGAAGGTCGAAAAAGGCACGGCCATAGGAGCTTCCCCTTCTACGAGTCGGATACTCTTGGTTCAATGCAGGTAGCGAGCCAACTGGCCCGCTACCTCGCTGCTCAGGCAGCTGATGAAAATGTAGAGAAGGTCGAAAAGGTAGAGAAAGTGGAAAAATCGTCACTTGCAATACCGATATTGTCGGCACCCAGCAGCTTTGCCGCTGCGGCCATTGCTGAGCGGACCACTTCATTGCGGACCTGTCCAAGCTGGTCTTCCGACAGTTCCAAATCACCCAAATCAAAGCTTAATTTGGTTTTTGGGTTGTCCAGCTGCTTCAGCTCCTTGGGTTCGCTGAAATATACTTGCCTGCGCGTAGATGCTTTGGGCGCTGATGTTTTCCTTATTTTTGCCATTAGATCATCCTCCTTCTAGAATTGTTGCATTGTTAATACATTTAGGACGACCCAACTTGAAGAATACATCGTATAACTGATATCGCAACCCCGACGACTTGATACTTTCGGCCAAAATTATATCCAGCAATCGCCAATGCAGCCGGCACCGGGAAGCGACATCAGCCAATACAGGCCTGCAGAGAGCGCGACCTGTCTCATGACTGAAGGTCAGCACAGACGATCGATTGATGCGAAATCGGCGCAGTTCGCAGGAGACGGGGACAAGCCGGAATCACTTACGCTGGAGGAATTTTCCGGATGGCAATCCACCGGCGTTGCCTGGCGCGACTGGCACGAGCATTTTGGCAAATAGCCACTAGTTTATCTCAGTTCCGGCGGTTGACGCCACTCTGTCAACAGTTCCTAGCTAACAGATTTACCATTCAACATAGCTAGATGCTTGTGCGATAGAGCTCTTTCAAATTGCTGATACCATCGAATTGCAGCCTGAAACTGTAGCACATTATCATCAATGGCGCTCATGCTACGCATTAACTGCCAAGGTTTGGCGGCACCGTTGAAATGGAAAACCTTAATATCGTCGATGATATCGGGATGGGCTGCATTGATCGAATTTTGATGCGCCAGCAGATAGTTATATACAGGGGAGACCAGCTTTTGCTGCCCGGCAAAAAACAGGTTGAATATCCTCTGATCGGTGAGGGTTATTTTGGAATGCGTCCAGTGTGACGCAGTTGTCATGTCTACCAGGGACTGGTAATTCGATCGGGTGATCAGCGACTTGTCAATAAGCATCAATCCCGCATTGAAAGTGTTGGCAAGCTCCTGATCGGGCGCTTTTGGCGCACATGGCTTGAACGAATATTTATTGCGATTGAGCCCTTGATAACAAGGCCCGTCACCACAGCAAAGTAACGGCTGATTGTCATCAAACAAGTTTTTGATGGAGCCTAGGAACAACAGATCACTATCACAGAACAGCACTTTCTCGTACCGATCCAGGTTGAAAGCCTCGAGCGAGAAAAATCGCGCTGACTTGCCCAGAAATGATGGATTTGATTCCTCGAGCGCTCTTATATTTTCGCGCAACTCCACACCAATATCGACAATCATAACGCGATCAAAACTGCACAATATATCGATTTCCGATGAGGAGAGGTTTTTGGTTTCGGTTAGGATGACTATATCCCCGTCAAACCAACTATTCTTTTCCAAAAAAGAATGGATCAAAACTACAGTTCCAATCACATATGACGAGGTCGTCACTGTTGCCAAACAATATTTTTCAGCTGCTTTGTAATTCATATGCAGTCCGGATTTACATTGGCAAGCTGCAACTTGCGTCTTTTGTCCGGGCTCAAAAACAGTTCATCAACAATCTCAACCAGACTTTTGTTCAATGCCCAGTCGTGGGGAAAAGAAAGTTTGATGAGCTCGATACAACCGGAGAGAGCGCCGATATGTCTGAAATGCTGCTCATCCATCTCCATCCCTCGCGTTATCCGTAACCGAAAACTGGCATGACTGAGGTGCGTGATACGTTCAATCCCGTCAATACGCTCGCAACTTATCTCGCTTTTGTTCCAAGGAGCGAGAATGCAAAGAGTATGGAGAGGTCTTGGTTCGGAAACAAATTTCTCTTCAAAGGACAGTATATATTTGTCCAGTTCGGGTCGCAATTTTATGGGGTTGCGGTCGTCCAGCCCCAATTTTTCCATGGTGGGCCGCCATAGATTCAAAGAAGGAAAGGATGGAAACACTGTTGCTGCGGCATTCGCTTCGACTTGTATCGCCGCAATATTGTCGGTCAGGATCCTTCCACCCGAATTCAGCAACAGGCCGGATAAAGTAGACTTTCCACTGCCCGGTCCCCCGGCAAACCCGACTTGGCGACCATTTTTCTCAAGCACCGCAGCATGTAACACAAGTTGGTTTCTCTGGATCAGCAACACACCAAGACAGGAACCTAAAAGAAACGCATTCAGCGCCTCAACGTCTTGGTCTCCCGATATTTCAACCGTAATATTGCTGCCGTTACGAATGGAAAAACGGCCAATATCGTCGAGATCAAAAAAAACATGATCGGGAGCGGCCTGGCAATAAGGGCCATTGAACTTGACCAGATCGTTTGGAGGAGGTGTGGCCCGCCCCAGTTCCACGATAACATCCGCCTTCGCTGTTGACTTGATCAATGTCGCCTGTGGCCAAGGGAAAGAGACGGTTAATCCGCAGATGAGATAGCTATGATTTTCCATGCTGGCTTTCGATAACCCGAAAATGATACCGAAGGGAATCGGCGACTATCTTCCATCCAGTTACAAATGAATTGGTGAACGGAAAGTTGTCCCGGTGGAGCGGATCAGAGCCCAATGTTTTGGCATCATCGCCAATTTCAGTAAGCAATGATGCTTCCATCTTCTTCCAGATACCCATATCTCGCCATTTCTTCGGAATGGCGATTGACCAGCTGCTCCACCGTCTGCGCCTGGAGTGAATTGCGCCAGTCATCGACCCTGCCCTGCCGGAAAAACCGGTCTCCTTCATAGGGGCGCTCTCTAAATCCCGACACAGCTTCCCTATTTTGCAATTTTGCAAAATCGCACTTTTCCAATGATGTCTCGACCTCCTGCTCTCCGTATGGAAGCTGCAAAAACTGCACAATGTCGAGAAAGGTACTGGCCGGCGCCCTCTTCATGTCTTCGTATCTGATAATTTTTGTCGGCATGTCGCAATCATCGCGCCAGCTCTTAACGTGGGTGCTCCAGTCGGATATATACTGATATAATTGCCCGAACATATTGCTGTGATCCAGCGGGTGAGAATGCTGATGATCGCAGATATAGTCTGCTGCTTTATCATAATCATCCCCGCCCCAAAAATTTGCATAGGACACGCAGACATCCAGAGGGTTTCGGATCAGGTAAATGGCTGCACGCGAGGCATCCGCAGGAAAAATCGGCAAACCCTGACTGTTGTTCACATAACAATCATGGGTCTTAACAAAAAGCGGAAGCGATGTGTCACACGCTTCGGCCCAATGGCGGTAAACACCAGGCCTAAGAATGTTAATTTCCGAAGCGGTCAAATCCCCGGTTGAGAAACATAGGCTTTGCTCTACGCGCGCCCTGCTTGCGCAATGGACTGTCGGAAGCCTATCCAGATCCAGTTCTTCACTCTCCTGCAAAAGACCGGCAAGGAAGCAACGCAACCAAGTGTTTCCGGACCTGGGAAAAGAAGCAATCCAGACAATATTTTCCATTCAGCGGTACTGATTAACTGGCTCTGTAATTGTCTCCAGCGACATCATCAGTTGTCCTGAGGTTCGCTCCACCCTGCGTCAAAGTCCCATAGTCATAGCTGGTGAGTTCAGGCGTCCCCCAAGTCTTCTTTTTGCCTTGGTCGTTCTGTTTTTTTTCAACACCAACTTCGCTGCTCATTTTTCCATTACCTTCCATATCAACTCACCTTTCAAATCATCGTTTGCACGTTTTTTCGAATATCCACTTACATACCATTGTTACGGGCAACTGCGCAAACATCAAGCCTAACTATTATCAACATCCTGCCCCACCATCCAGGAGATAGAACACCGCAGGCTGAATAACATGAAGCCCATCGTAAGAACGCCACCAATGAACAGAAATTGAGCGAAAATCATCCAGCGACGAGGGCCTCCTTCACTAACTAAAATTGAGTTCAATGTCATTCAGTCTCTGAAAAACTGGCGAACCATTGCGCTTATCAAGCATCGTGGCAATGGTATTAAAGGCGCGATCCTCTTTTTCGCCCAGCACTGATCTATCGATTTTACTCACCATCTCTTCAATGATTTGCCGGTAGGCCGCTTCACCCGTTACGCTGTGCCTATATTCCAGGAAAACATGCTTCCAATTCCTTCCCAGCTCCTTCAGCAATCGCACGGACTCAAGCCGGTTTTGTTCTTCTAGCCGAGTCACCATGATAGCAATGAGTCGTGATAGCTCCTCTGGTTCGAGCACTTCAAAAGCGAAGGGCTCCAGAGACATGGGTTTGGCCGCGTGTTCGCCATATGGGATATCCGCTTCCTGCTCATGCCGCTTTGAAAAAGACGCAAAAAAATCCGGCGAGGCCTTGGTATCTATCACCAGATGGATTCTCGAATATTGTGAGTGATTCTGGACCCAGTGCCAGTTTCTATGATCAAAACACCATAGCTCCCCCTGCCCCAAGTGACGCTCTTGCCCCCCGCATCCGAATATCACATCAGGATGTGTAAATACGGGGATATGTATCCGCAGTCGACGATACCAATGGTAGCCCGCATCATAGTGCCTGGACACTTCAGCCCCCGGACTCAGCATCATCAGCCGGGTGCGGGATAGTGGCACCTCCAGATAAGCCAGGATTTGCCTGATGTAGGGGCATGATACCAGGGCAGGAGTGGGCAGCATTTGGCCAGCAATGCATAAATCATGGTTGAACTGCCCGTTCACGGCAATCAGCGGCAGAGTCAGATTTCCAGAGAATCCGGAAGGATGTGTCAACCAGTCAAAGTCCAACAGCGCAGCCACTTCAGACTGCAACCGGCTGACGTCCACCCGAAGTGGCAGTTTGACAAAAGGTTGGGTGAATGCGGGAAGCATGCCGTCAATCGCCTATGTTAATTTATAGCTTGAGAGAAATAGTCAAATATCAGGTGAACACGATCCTGACCGGTTGGATTGGTCGCTCCATGTTCGATGCGATTATTCACTTCATAAGCCCTGCCAACCGCCAAATGACAACTGTTCTTGTCGGCAAAATTCATCACTACACCCCGTGTTGTTTGCAGTGGAATGTGCACCTTGTGCGGGATTTTGGCAGATTGAGAGCTATCGACATGCATGGGAATTGAGCCCTTGGAGCGCAATTTCGCCAACATGATACGAGCAACAATGCCTTGTTCATAACCATATGAACATATGGCTTGATCGATCAGCGGCTGAATAAGGGGCTGCCAATCGTGCCAGATTGGAAAGGTCATCGAAAGCCGGTGATCACTCAGGTCTACCGGATATTTGAAAACGATATGCTGGACGCATCCATTGAAAACACCGAAACGGTTCGGCTTCAGTGCATCCCATTTTTCCCAAAGGCCGGCTTGCGTCGACAGTTCATTCACCAAAAGCGCTATGGCGTTTCGATCAATTTTAGCGAGCTCTTTGGTTTGACCCGAAAAATGGCTCATGTCACTTTTCCCAATTGATCGTCCATCAGCCTACCCTTTGATATTTAAAATATTCCAAGGCTTCCGGGTGCAGATCAAAAACACGGTTTATGATCGCCAAGTCGTTCCCGCTAAGCTTGCTTATTTGTTGTTCATTCATATTGCGGAGCGGCTCGTAGTAATTTCCCTTAACCGGTATTTCGGAATCGAAGTTCAAATCCACCAAATCCGGAACCAGCAGGTTCAACCTGTTCCTGACCTGCTCCGGTGCAGCGCATAAAAACTCATAAGTGAAAAACTCACCTTCCGGATTGTTCTCGATATTTTTTATCTGCAGCTCAAAACATTTCATAATATGTTCTGAAGCCAGATTCAGGATCTGCTCCCTTGAATAATGGCCCCGTTTCCGTCTCGAAATCCCTTCAACCACCGCATAGGGGTTGCGCACCATGAAGATAAATTGACTGTTGTAGAAACACTGCTTGAGTTGCTCCACCCAGACGATGGCTGGAGGAGACTTGGTAAAGAACACTGACGCTGCTGGATCTCGTGCAGTGGCTGCAAAATACCAGGCCTTCCTGGTCTCCGGCCAGTCAAACGCCGTTTCATCTGTAAAATATTTCAACCATTTTTCAGTCGCCCACAGCAGTTCCGCGCCAATCGCATTTGTGGATACGCCCTGAAAGCCCACCATATGCTGCCCCTCTTTCTTGAGGTTCCAGGTGTGCAGGGAGTTCGCCATCACACCCTTCAAATAGGTTGAACCGCTGTTGTTGGGACAGATCAGAAATAAGTGGCTTTTTACAAGTTTCTGCAAATCATACAAAGCACCAAAAAACGGTCTTTCGTCGGAAGGACTATTCCTCATTCGAGCTTTGCTCCCAGACATGACCATTTACAGCATAGCGATAGTGGGCGGTGTTTCCTGCCTCGGCATTGACCGTGGATACGGCATGATAAGAAGCGCTTGGAAAGACTACCAGGCTGTTTTGCGTGGCTTGCAGCCGAGTGAAACATTCGGAAAATGATCGGTCTTCCGATTGACCGACGTCGGTATCAAAGATCAACAAATCGCCGCCGGTAAAATTTTTCGGTTCGATAAAAAAGAAATAGGTTAAGCTCAGAAGGCGCTGAATATTGGGACGCTTGTCCGTATGGATGCCAAAAAAATGTCCGTCTCCATAGCTTCGAAGAGACAAATCAATCCGATCAAATTTTTCACCTGCAACATTCAGTGCACAGGTCAACTCCGGTAAATAATCGACAACCTCTTGGCGCATTTTTTTCTTCAGCCAATCGGGCATCGCCAAATCAAAGGAGCGCCTGAGCGTATCATCATGCTTGCCCTTGCCCACTTTCGAGGGCTCGCAATTTTCCCATGCCTCAGCACTCACGTAGTCGCAAAGCATGGAAAGCTCGTCATCGGCAAGATAGTTGTTTTTGATCACAAATGGCACTGGATAACATCCATCCTGACCGACAAAATCTTGCGGCTTCCCTTCTGTAACAGCCAAAAGATCTCTAGCAAGCTGGCCCTGGCCTGTTAATCGACATAGCGTCGAATATTGCGCAGCGGCTTTTTCAAGCTCTCCCAGTTTACGGTAAGTTTCAGCCAGCTGCCATATTGCATTGGTGTCAGATGGATTATCGGCAACGCGCTTATCCAGTTGCTCGGCAGCCAATGAAAGCAATCCGGGATTGGCCACGACAGTTTCGAACTTGAGAAAATCTTTATCTGCCATTTCCAATAATGCCCCCCAATACATCCAGAAACTCGGGCTCCGGTTGATGTAAATGCCCATCCGTCAAGGGCCTGAAATATTGATATACAGGAACCGAGCTCGCCATATTATGGCAGTGAAGGAACTGTGTTTTTTGCAATCCAGTTTTGAAAAATTTCGTCTTGCGATAATTGTGTTCGAGAAAATTATCAAATGCTTGCCGTTGCGTAAGCTTTTTCACTGAAGTCCGCGCAGCCCTGCCTAGAACGAAGCCCGCAATAATGGGCACGTCACCGAGTTCGAAGCGCGATCCCAGATCAACATAAACTTTATTCGCCAGGGCACTATTAATGTGAATCTGGCTCCGCTCGACATCCATCTGCGCGACAAGCTTTTTGCTCACTTTTATAAATGGCGAACAGGGCACGGCAAATATGTCATGTTCGTCAATTCTCGCGACGCATTTATCATCACCCGACAGACGATAGCCACGCTGCGCCAATTGCATCGTCAATGTTGACTTGCCGTCGCCACTGTTACCCATAACCACAGCGGCCCCATGCTGGCCAACAATCGTCGCCCCGTGCAGCACCAATTGTCCCCGTTGCTGTAGCAATAATCCTATGCCAGCACCAAGAATTCGCAACCGGATAGGCTCTTGATGCAGCGCCGGATTATCGCAGTGAATTGTCAAATTTTCACCGCCGGCGACCGCTAGATCGAAACCATCTCCCCGTAATATCACCTGGTCGTCCTTGACGATAAAATTCTGACCTGCACTTGCATGCGAGGAAATATTTTCCAGGCCCTGACCATAGCGAATGTGCACATCCGCTTGGCTTTGAGGGATGTCTGGCACCAGCTCGGGCAAGCATATGTCCGAATGAATGTTCAATCCGAATGCACGATAATAATGAGTTTTGCGAAGCTTGACCATTTTCTGTTTCTTTACATGACTAAACAGACGACTTTTTAAAAATGATTTTTGAACCAGGAGATGTACAGGGCTAGCTCCAAATTCCTGTATAATTTTGGCCTATCTCTTTCATTAACGCTATTTTTTTCCAGCTGTCTTTTTATTCTGGGTATATCCAGTAATTTTGAAATATCATTGATATGGGCGCAGTTATTCAGATCCTCCACCAGTTGATCTTTTTCCTGCCAGAGACCGAGAAACAAATTTGGCGTCGAGCCTTGCTGCTTGTTGTGAGCCAGGCGAATGTGCTCAGGTACCAGACCCTGAATTGACCGACGCATCAGGCTTCTCTTTCCGCCCAGATAAAATTGCTCCGGGGGCAACGACATGCAATAGTCGATCAGGCGAATATCTGTGAGCGGGGTGCGATACTCGATGCCATAAGGCAGAAATGTGTTACTCAGGGTTTCCAGGGTCACCGAAGTTCGGTCATACTGGATGAACCGCTTCATCACATCGGTTATTTTCCATGGAAACGGATAAACATCGAATGATGCGCGCCTTAATACATTTTCACGGTAACCAGGCCGGTTGGCGAGATCTGGCAGGATCATTCTGCGTGCAATTTTTCTGTCATACCAATCTCTATTCCGGCTATCGGGAACAGTCGCCTGCATTATGTTTACCAACGTTCTGAAGATCGTTTTTGCGCCACTTCTTAAACGGCCGTTGCTGGTGGACTTCAGCAGATTCAGCATTGCTATCCAGCGCCCCTCCAACAGCAGCTGCTCGAATACCCACATGCCATGATATGAGGCCACCTGGTCACCGCCATAACCACACAGATGCACTCCCACATTCCGTTCCACCAAAGCGGGCAAGAGGTTATTGAAATAGGCATGGCTTGTGTGAGGATAGCCCCCATATAACTCCTGGCTATTGTGCAGGCATTCGCGAAAGCCAACATTTTCGCGAGTGACGTAGAAATGGTCGAAATCATTTTCTGCCAATATGGAATCGACATATGTCTTCTCGTCAACGCCATCTTCATTGTCTGGCAAAACAAAAGTGGTTGAGATGAGACGACGGCTATTTTGTTGCAACTTTTTATGCGCCATGCAGGCGACGGTACTGGAATCCAGCCCACCACTGAGAAACGAACTTACCGGCAAGTCCGTATTGATACATGATTCAACTGCTTGCTCCAGCTTCTCGTTAAATCCTTCGACATATTCGCGATCATCAGCAAAGCGAATGCTTCTTACCGGTTCCGGCTCCCAGTATTGCTTGAGTTCTATCCCTGTATGGTTGACCCGTAGGCAAAATCCCGCAGCTAATCGCTTGATTCCGGAAAACAGGGTGCTGGTTTCTTCGTTGCAGGTCCGCCCCATCAAGATATTGAACACGCCTTGAGGGTCGATATCGCTGCTTGATCTGCTGTGATTGAGTATCCCGGCGGGAGAGGTGCAAAACATAAAACAATGATCGTAGCCATCGTTTGCTTCGCAGTAGAACAGGGGCTTTTGCCCCATTTGATCTCTGGCGCAAAACAGGCTTTTGAGACGCCTGTCCCAGATGGCAAACGCAAAGCCTCCGACGAGATGGTTTACACATTGGCCTTGCCACTTTCTATAAGCGGCCAAAACCATTTCACTGTCGGTGGAGGAGCTACTCAATCCCCCCAGCTTTTTGATAAGTTCGGTTCGGTTATCTAATCTAAGGTCTCCGACCAATACCAATTCATCATCAAGCAAAGGCTGAACTTCGCCTTCTGAAGACGGAGAAATGCTTTGGTGCCAATAACGCAGACTGACGGACTTATCCTGCCAACGTTTATGATAGGCATGTTTAAATTTCGCAAAGCAATCGGAGAATATATTGGCCTGAGCATCGGGATTGCTGGAAAAATCGACGCTTCCGGCAATGATGCTCACAACATGTCGATCCCGAGAAAGCAGGTCAGAACCATATGATCAGCTTACCGTGATGAGCTTGGTCTCGTCCAGTTTTTGCAGAAATCTCAACACTTCCACTTCACATTGTTCCTGCGAGATTTCAAATTCCGCCACCAAGATGGCGCATACTTTGTCTATTTCCATTGGCTCAGATATCATTTGCCAAATGCGGGAGCCCACTTCGTTAAAGCCATGATATTTTCCATTTTCAATATCAAGCATCACAGTTTTTGCGTCAATTTCACAGGAGACGACACTGCTACTGTGCTGTACGCATGAATTCATATCCATAGAGTTTCCTTGTTACAAAATTGCCATTTGCGTTGCTTATATAATTGAAAACCCCAACCCACAAAGTGCAAACTTAAGCAACTTAACTCTGGCCAGAATCTTGGGACGTTAAATTCAACCAAAATTGAAAATGAATGTCGTGTAAACGAAATATCCTCAAGGCTCGGGAGTTATCAAATTCACCAAATACAGCAATGTCAGCGCAACCACCGCGAGCATAGCAATCAACTAATAATGGTACACTAGCTGCTGCTTTGATCCCTTCCTTGTCGAAAATCACCGAAAAGAAAGGAGAGCTCATCTCAATCGAGCCCGCATTCTACAACGATAAAGACGTAGCCCGTCACCCTCCTGGGTACGAGGACAAAGTTTCAAGCGGCAGCATGGACAGCCGCATATTCTTGAAGTCGATCCCCGCTATATCGGCACATGGCCACGCTTTGTGCGAGCCGAGATCGACCGCGCATCAGAATCGATGGACAGCCAACGGTAGAACCAGACTTTCAGGCTCAAGCCATTCACCTTCTGTGTCATAAACGAGGACTTGAATTTGAAGGCGATCCATAAGGGCACAGCGCAAGCGCACGGGTGTGACGCAGGAACAGCTTGCATGTCGACCGTTCTTATTTTGCCGCAGTCGAACGTGGACAACGGAATGTTACTTTCACCGTTTTGCGTCGGTTGTGCATTGCCTTGGAATGTGATGTTTCTTCGATAACTATTGATTTGCCATCAATCACCAATCACCAACCGCCAACGTCAATTTTTTTCAAAATTTTTGGATCGGTCTGATGACTGCTCTATTACCTTATACGTGGCATAAGATTTCATGGGACACCCCTCCTTGGCCCCTAACCCCCATTTTCGAACAAATGTGCCGGAGTATAGGGCTTATCCTGCGAAAGCCCGGCCATCGCGGGAACCGCTTTAGCAAGCCTGATAGTGGGGATGCAGTGGGGAATGAAATCCAACAATTCAGTCTTACGCGCTATAACACGCAGAAAAACTGGAGCGGGCGAAGAGATTCGAACTCTCGACCCCAACCTTGGCAAAGTTGCATAGGCACTATTCCAAGATACGCCACCCCGCGCTATTCTACGATTAACGGTATGATTTTACGTTTCTTTTCTTATCTTTCTACGCTATACAGGGCCGAGAGGAAGCCCGCTTTTCCACTTTGGCGTTGTAGCCCGGTTGTAGCCTGATAAATGGCAAAGGCCCGCAGAAAGACACAGAAAAATGGCAAAGCAGTCTGAAATAAAGCTCACAAAAACGGTGGTGGACGCCGCTGAGCCAGGCGCAAAGCGTTATGTGCTGTGGGATAGCGATACCAAGGGCTTTGGTATTCGCATCGGAGTGAGCGGGGTCAAAACCTTTGTGGTCAAGTATCTCGCCGAAGGCGGCGGCCGGAGTGCGCCGCAACGCTTCTTCACGATTGGGCAATTCGGCCCGCTTACCGTCGAGCTGGCGCGTAAGCGCGCGAAGGAGATCGTGGCTTCCGCGCTGATGGGCAAAGACCCCGTTTCGGAGCGTAATGCCAAGCGTAAGGAAATGCGGATTAGTGCGCTGATCGACCTGTATGAAGCCGAGGGTTGCTTCATCCAGCGCGGCAAGCGCCAGGGTCAGCCGATGAAGTCGTTGACCAAGAAATACACCATCGCCCGGCTGCGCCATCATGTCGTGCCGCTGCTCGGCCGGAAGCGCGTGACGGAGATCGGCGCGGCCGACATCGAGCGGTTCTTCCGCGATGTCGAAGCTGGCAAGACGGCGAAGAATGAGAAGACGGGGCCGCGCACGCGGATCATCGTCAAGGGTGGCGCTGGTGCGGCGCGCAAGGTGTTCCGCGATCTGTCGGCCGTATTCAGCTTCGCCAAGCGGCACGAGATCGTCGCAGCCAACCCCTGCGAGAAGGCCGTGGTGAACAAGTCCGACAACAAGCGCACACGCTTCCTTACGCTTGAGGAAGTCGCACGCTTGGGCGCGGCCTGTGACGCATTGGAAGCGGAGGGCGTCAACAGCAAGGCGCTCAACATCACCCGGTTGTGGGTGCTGACCGGCTGCCGCCGCAATGAAATAGCGGAGCTGAAATGGGATGAGGTCGATCTGGATAATGGTCTGCTCGTCCTCGACGACAGCAAGACCGGCAAGTCGATCCGTCCGCTCTGCCTCGCCGCGGCGACCTTGCTCAAAAGCGTCGAGAAAGTGGACGACACAGACTATGTGTTTCCCGCCGATGAGGGCAACAGCTATTTCCAAGGCACCAAGAACATCTGGCCGAAGATCGTGAAGAAGGCCGAACTGCCCGGCGTCACCCCGCATACGCTGCGTCATACGGTGGGTGCCACAGCCACCTCGCACGGCGAGGCGCTGGCGCTGACCGGCGCAATCCTCGGCCATGCAAATCTACGTTCCACGATGATCTATGCCCATGTTCAGCATGATCCATCGGTGAAGGCCGCCAATCGCGTAGGCCGTCGTATCGCCTCGGCACTGGCCGGTGAAACCAAGCCTGCGCCCCGCAAGCGTCGCAAGGCAGCCGAGCCCATACCAATCAAGGAAGCGGCCCCAGCCAGCAATGGCTTACTCCCTGATGCCGAATGGGAAGCGTTGGTCGAGCTTGCCGCGTTGTCCGCTGAGGACAAGGGATTTCTGGCTTCGGCCAACGATCCGGCCCTCGCTATGCTTGCCAGGCGGGGCTTCGCCATCGCTGATATTGGCCCCAGCGATTTGCTGGCATGGTGGACGATCAGCTCTGTTGGCCGGGCGCTGGTCGATGCGTTAGCTTCGCATCGCGCCGCCGCATAGAGCCTGCTTCGTCCGGCTATTGGGGCGTCATCCTCGTGGGCTGGCTGGCGCTGGGCATCGCCTATTCGAACAGCGCCGGGCGGACGGCTGCTGCGTCGATCATCGGCGGAGGAAGATCGCCCCGCCTTGTTCGCCGCGCAATTCGCGCTCAGTCATGTGTGCTGGCTCATCGCCTATCCACTCGCCGGACAGGCCGGCGCAATTGAAGGCATGGGGACAGCTTTCGGGGCAGCCGCCGCGCTGGCGCTGATCGGCACAGTGATCGCCTTCTGGATTTGGCCGGCGGCAGATGTTGAGGTGCTGGCGCACACGCATGACGATCTGCCACGCGATCATCCCCATCTTCTCGAAGGGCATCCGGGCGGTCGCGCACGCCACGCTTTCGTGATCGACGAACTGCATCCACGCTGGCCCATTGCATAATATATTGACATCTATCATATGAACACATATTCATATGTTCATTCAGTATAGTATGAAAGCTCTATAATGGCCCATTCGCACGCCGATCATGGTCACGGCCACGATCACGACCACGATCATTCGCACACGCCGACCATCACCAGCGATAATGAGCGCAAGGTGCTGCTGTCGTTCGGCCTGATCTTCACCTTCATGGTGGTCGAGGTCGTGGGCGGCCTGATCTCGGGCTCACTCGCTCTGCTGGCAGATGCCGGGCATATGATGACCGACGCAGCGGCGCTGGCACTCGCCTATGCGGCCTTCCGCTTCGGTCAGCGCGCGGCCGATTCCAAGCGCACCTTCGGCTATCTGCGCTTCGAGGTGGTCGCCGGTTTCGTCAACGCCGTCACCCTGTTCGCGATCGTGGGCTGGATCGTCTATGAAGCCTGGGAACGCTTTCAGGAGCCGCAGCCGATCCTTGCCGGGCCGATGTTCGGCGTCGCGGTCGCGGGGCTGCTGGTCAATATCCTCGTCTTCTGGATTCTGACGCGCGGCGACAGCGAGCATGTCAACATCAAGGGCGCGGCGCTGCACGTCATGGGCGACTTGCTCGGTTCGGTCGGGGCCGTGGGCGCGGCGATCGTGATCTATCTGACGGGCTGGACGCCGATCGACCCCATCCTCTCGGTCGTCGTCTCCCTACTGGTCCTGCGTAGCGCGTGGAAGTTGGCGGCCAAGTCGCTTCACATCCTGCTCGAAGGTGCGCCCGACGGCGCGGCGCCGGAGAAGATCGAGCGTCATCTTCTGGAGCATGTGCCGGGCGTCGCTGCGGTCGGTCATATCCATGTGTGGTCGATCACGTCAGGCCGCACGCTGGCAACGATGCACGTCCGCCCCACAAGCGACGCCGAGGCCCGCGTCGTTGTGCGCGCCGTCGAGCGCGAGCTGGAGAACCATTTCGAGATCGAACACGCGACCGTGGCGGTCGACTGGAACGAGGAAGGCGAAACGTGCAGCCTGGCTCCCGGCAACAAGCGGGACAATGGGCATGACCATGACCACGATCATTTCGGCCACAGTCACGGCGCGTCAGGAAAGGCTTGCTCCCACTGACAGGCCGTCAGCGCAACCGATCCGCGATGCTCTGCATCTGCTGGATTTCTTCGCGCTGCGCCTTGCGGATCGCGTTGCACAGATTGGTCAGTTCGGGATCGCTGAGCCTTGCCTCCCGGCACATAAGGATGGCTCCCGAATGATGCGGGATCATCGAGGCGATGAACTGACGGTCATCAATCGCCGCCTGCGCGCGGGTCGCCCAAAAAGACCCGGCGGTCAGCACGGCGAACAGGACGTAGAGCGCGATATTCATTTTCCTGTCGGGAAACATGCCGGGCATGGTGGCGAGCATGAAGATGCCCATCGGCGCCCACATCGTCACCGCCATGTAGAGCATGTTCAGATTGTTCCTGAAGTCATGCCAGCCGTCGATCATGGTGAACATGACCGCATACATGACCGCAAGGCCAAGGATCATGTTGATCCAGAACATCAAATAGGGGCGGCCGTGGGCAGTCTCTTTGTCATGCCCGCCGCCATAGGATTGGTCAGCCTGTGACATCGCCTATGCAATCCTCTGTGCGGCCGTTCGGTTCCCTTCGGGAAGGCGCTTAATGGGGCGGCCCTCGACGCCGAGTGGCGATAGAAAAGACCATATATCTACACATCGTCATATCTTCATGTATGAGTGTTCCAATGTCCGACCCCACTACCTCTGACGATCATGGTAATCCCGAGCATTCGTTGGGATTATCGAGCCACGGTGTTACGATCCTGGCCGAAACGTTCCGCTTGCTGGGTGACCCCTCCCGCCTGCGTATCTTGCTCTATTGCCTGAAAAGTCCGCGATCGGTGGGGGACATCGCCAAAAGCCTCGATCTGTCTCAAACGCTGGTGAGCCATCATCTGCGCCTCCTGCGCGGCGCGCGCCTGGTCCGTAGCGAGCGGCAAGCCAAGCAGATATTCTATGAAGTGGCCGATGCCCATGTGAGCACCATGCTCATCGACATGGCGAGCCATATTGGAGAGGACCACGGCGACGATTGATCGCCGCTGGCCGCGCCGCATTCGGCTCGACCGTTTCCTCTGTCAGAACAAAAAAGCCCCGATGTCGTGCATGACATCAGGGGGCTGTTCTTGGTGGCGCTGGCGCGCGAGGATCGATCGGCCAGCTATATCGGGACAATCACTTGCCCCGATCGGCCAGCCATTTCTGCATCATCGCGATCTCGCCTTCCTGGGCGGTGATGACGTCCTGGGCCAGCTTGCGAACCTCCGGGTCTTTCCCATGCTGGAGAACGACACTCGCCATATCAATCGCGCCCTGGTGGTGCGGGATCATGCCGCGCATGAAATCGACGTCGGCGTCGCCGGTAAACTCGATTCCCATGTCGGCGTGCATCTTGTCATTGGCAATCTGGTAATCGCGAATGACCGGATTGGCCGAGCGTTCCGGGCTGGCGTGTCCGCCATGTCCGCTTTGTGTCGTCGCAACGCTGGTCGTTTGCGGGCCGATGCCGGATTGCGTGTATGCGAGAACGCCGACGGCCAACAGCGCGCCCGCGATGAAGATAGGCGTCAGCTTGTTCATGCCTGTCTCCTATACCTGTTCAATAACGCGCGCGGGATAACCGTCTTCAGCGAGCGCCGCTTCGATGTCCTGCGCGCTGGCGACGCTATCGACCGTGACTTTCTTGTCCGCGATATTCACGTCGACCTTTGCATTGGGGTCGATCGCGGCGATCGCTTGCGTGATGTGCTTGACGCACGAACCGCAGCTCATGTTTTCGACGTGGAATTGCATTGAAAATCTCCATTTTTCCTAACGACGAATCACAAGCTAACCTTTCCCATCGTTGGAAGGTCAAGGCCGTTTTCGCGATTGCTGTCGGAAAGGGAAAATGCGGCTCCCGCATTCACCCATGCGTTTTCAGATGCAGGCTGGCCATATTTGGCCGGCATATATTTTGCCTTGACCTTCCCACGATTGGAACCTGCATCTTGATGCAAATTCAATCGAAAAGTGTGGAGTATCGAGCAATGAGAGCCGCGGAAATCCAGGGAAACTTGGCGGATCGCGCCGATTCGGCGATCAGCCTGCCCATTGAAGGCATGACCTGCGCCTCTTGCGTCGCGCGCATCGAACGATCGCTGAGCAAGGTCGAGGGCGTGCAGTCCGTCAGCGTCAATCTGACGACCGAGCGCGCCGACATTCAGGCCAGCAACTCCGTTGACCGGAAGGCGCTGGTGAAGGCCGTCGAAGACGCCGGCTATAATGTGCCATCTGCCACCGGCATCGAGCTGGCGGTGGAGGGGATGACCTGCGCCTCCTGCGTCGGGCGGGTGGAACGGGCGCTCAAAGCCGTCCCCGGCGTCACTGAGGCGACCGTCAATCTGGCGACCGAGCGTGCGAGCGTGCGCGGCACGGCCGATGTGCAGGCGCTGATCGCGGCAATCGCGGGCGCGGGCTACACCGCGCGCCCGATCGAAACGAGCGTCGCCGGTGATGAAGAAACGGCCGAACGCAAGGATGCTGAGCGCCGCGATCTCAAGCAGGATTTCTTCATGGCCGCAGCACTGGCGCTGCCGGTGTTCCTGCTCGAAATGGGCAGCCATGTCATTCCCGGCGCCCATGCACTGATCGACCGCACGATCGGCATCCAGACAAGCTGGTATATCCAGTTCGTCCTCACGACGCTGGTCCTCGCCTTCCCCGGCATCCGTTTCTACGAGAAGGGTCTGCCCGCGCTGGCGCGGCTGGCACCCGACATGAACTCGCTGGTGTCGGTCGGCACGCTGGCCGCCTATGCCTATTCGCTGGTCGCGACCTTCGCGCCCGGCCTGCTGCCCGCAGGCACGGTGAACGTCTATTATGAGGCGGCGGCCGTCATCGTCGCGCTGATCCTGCTCGGCCGCTATCTGGAAGCCCGCGCCAAGGGCCGCACGTCCGAAGCGATCAAGCGGCTCGTGGGATTGCAGGCCAAAACCGCCCGCGTTCGCCGCGATGGCTCCGTGGTGGAGGTTTCCATCAACGAAGTCGTCACCGGCGACATCATCGAAGCGCGCCCCGGCGAACGCATCCCCGTCGACGGGGAAGTGATCGAAGGCGAGAGCTATGTCGATGAGTCGATGATTACCGGCGAGCCGATCCCGGTCGCCAAGGTCGCGGGCGCCACGCTGGTCGGCGGCACGGTCAACCAGCAAGGCGCGCTGGCCTTCCGCGCCACCGCTGTCGGCGGCGCGACGATGCTCGCGCAGATCATTCGTATGGTCGAACAGGCGCAGGGGTCGAAGTTGCCGATCCAGGCGCTGGTCGACAAGGTGACGATGTGGTTCGTTCCCGCCGTGTTCGCCGTGGCGGCGCTGACGTTCGCGGCGTGGCTGTGGTTCGGCCCGTCGCCCGCGCTGACCTTCGCGCTGGTCAATGCCGTGGCGGTCCTCATCATCGCCTGCCCCTGCGCGATGGGCCTCGCGACGCCGACCGCGATCATGGTCGGCACAGGGCGCGGCGCGGAGCTGGGCATATTGTTCCGCAAGGGTGAAGCCCTCCAGCTTCTGAAGGATGCCAGGGTCGTCGCGGTCGACAAGACCGGCACGCTGACCGAGGGACGCCCCGCGCTCACCGACCTTCAGGTGACGGACGGCTTCGACCGGGCGGCGGTGCTGGGTCTGGTTGCCGCCGTCGAGAACAAGTCGGAGCATCCGATTGCCCGCGCCATTGTCGACGCCGCGAAGGCGGAAGACATCGCGCTGCCCGCGATTGGCGACTTTGAATCGATCACCGGCTTCGGGGTAAAGGCCGTGGCGGGCGGCGAGTTGGTCCAGATCGGCGCCGATCGTTTCATGCGCGAACTGGGGCTGGACGTCGCCGCCTTCGCCGACACGGCCGCGCGGCTGGGCCAGGAAGGCAAGTCGCCGCTCTACGCCGCGATCGACGGCAAGCTCGCCGCAATCATCGCCGTGGCCGACCCGATCAAGGAAACCACCCCGGCCGCGATCGCCGCATTACACGCGCTTGGCCTCAAGGTCGCGATGCTGACTGGCGACAACCGCATGACGGCGCAGGCCATCGCCCGCCAGCTCGGCATTGATGAAGTGGTGGCCGAAGTCCTGCCTGAAGGCAAGGTGGACGCGATCGCCCGGCTCAAGGCGGATCATGGCCGTGTCGCCTTCGTTGGCGACGGCATCAACGACGCGCCCGCCTTGGCGGCGGCCGATGTCGGCCTTGCGGTCGGCACCGGCACGGACATCGCGATCGAGGCGGCGGACGTCGTGCTCATGTCCGGCCATCTGAACGGCGTGGCGACGGCCATTGCGCTCTCGCGCGCGACGATCGGCAATATTCGCCAGAACCTGTTCTGGGCGTTCGCATACAACACGGCGCTGATCCCAGTCGCGGCGGGTGTCCTCTATCCGAGCCTGGGCATCCTGTTGTCGCCGGTCTTCGCGGCGGGTGCTATGGCGATGTCGAGTATCTTTGTCTTGGGCAACTCGCTGCGCCTGCGCGGTTTTCGGTCAGGCACGATTGAGGCAGGAGCAGCATCATGAATATCGGGCAAGCATCCAAGGCATCGGGCGTCTCCGCCAAGATGATCCGCTATTACGAGCAGACCGGCCTCATTCCGAAAGCCGATCGCAAGGACTCCGGCTACCGCGATTATTCGCCGTCGGATGTCCACATGCTGCGGTTCATCCGGCGGGCGCGCGATCTCGGTTTCTCGGTCGCGGAGATCAACGACCTTCTGAGCCTCTGGCGGGACACGTCCCGCCAGAGCGCCGACGTGAAGCGGATCGCCCAGGCGCATATCGCTCAGCTTCAGGAGCGGATCGAAAATCTGGAACAGATGGCCGCGACGCTCAGCACGCTGGTCGACTGCTGCGCGGGCGATGATCGACCTGACTGCCCGATCCTTGCCGATCTGGAAGAACCCAGCGGGGAGCAGGAAGTGCCGAGCCCGGCTACGGCTGGAACAGGGCGCCTCCGACATCGCCCCTGAATGAACTGGCTATTCGGCGCCGCTTCGTGATGCGACGCCGTCCCCACTAGAACGGCGACCGCCGCACACTTGAGGCGGCTGATCCGGCTGCAAGCCACTGGCTTGCGGTTCGGATCGACGCGCCATGCGGGTGCGAATCTCTCGATCCTCCGCCAATCGTTGACATATTACATATGAACACATATTCATATGAATCTGGGTGACATAAAAGCCTTGACCTTGCCAACGTTGGAAACCGCAAACCGCACAAGAATCAATCAGACGCCGCGGAACAGATGAGCAGGGCGCGGCACCGTTGAAGGGCAAAATCATGCGAGCAAAAAGCGCACTTCTCCTGGCCTCCGTGGCCTTGGCTATAGGTGGCCTTACTTCGGCCTGTAGCGAATCGGGCAGCGATCAGGGCGCGCAGGCGGCTGCCGCCGCGCCGCAAGTGCCGGTGGCGCAAGTCGTGGTGCGCGAGCTTGCGCCCTCGGCCGAGTTCAACGGTTCATTGGCCGCGCCCCAAAGCGTCGAGTTGCGGCCTCGCGTCAGCGGCGCGATCGTCTCCGTCCACGTCCCTGAAGGTGCGATCGTCAGGAAGGGGCAGCTTCTGTTCCGCATTGATCCGCGCCCCTTCCAGGTCGTGCTCGATCAGGCGCAGGCGCAGCTTCGCCAGGCGCAAGCCTCGGCCGCACTCGCGGAAAGCAATTTCAGCCGCTCGGAACAGCTCGTCTCGACCGGCGCGATCTCGCGCAAAGCCTATGACGACGCCGTGGCGCAGCGGAACGCCGCCCGCGCACAGGTTCAGGTCGGCAACGCGGCCGTCGCCGCCGCGCGTCTCGACCTTTCCTTCACCCAGGTTACGGCGCCGATCAACGGCCGGGTCGATCGCGTGCTTGTCACGGCGGGCAACGTCGTGGGCGCAGGCGCCAGCGCGACACCGCTCACCACCATCAAATCGGTCAACCCGCTCCATGTCCTGTTCGACATCGACGAGGCGACCTATCTCAATTTTGTCGAGCAGGCCCGACGTGGCGGTTCGACCGCGCCCCTTCCGGTCGAAATCGGTCTGATGACCGAGCAGGGCTATCCGCACAGCGCCACGCTCGACTTCCTGGGCAATGGCATTGATCGCAGCGCAGGGACCATCCGTGCCCGCGCCATCATCGCCAACCCCGGTGGGGACCTCGCGCCGGGTCTGTTCGCTCGCGTGAGGCTCACGCTCGGCGCACCCCAACAGGCCATCCTCATCAACGATCAGGCTGTCGGAAGCGACCAGGGCAGGAATTATGTGCTGGTCGTCGGCCAGGGCAACAAGGCCGAGTATCGGCCGATCGAACTCGGTCCGGTGGTTGATGGCCTTCGCGTCGTCAAATCGGGACTGAGGCCGGGCGACAGCATCATCATCAAGGGTCTTGTGCGTCCTGGGATGCAGGTCACGCCGCGCAGGGGGCCGATGGTCCAGGGCGAGGCTTCGGGTGCGGGCAACCGTCCCGCCGCTGAGGCTACTTCTGCGGAGGCGGGTCAATGACATTTCCACGCTTCTTCGTCGACCGCCCGATCTTCGCGGTCGTGCTATCGGTGCTCATGCTGATCGCCGGGGGCATCACCCTGTTTCAGCTTCCCTTGAGCGAGTATCCCTCGGTCACGCCTCCAACGGTGCAGGTCACGGCCGCCTATCCGGGAGCCAGCCCGGAGGTCATAGCCGAAACCGTCGCCGCGCCGCTCGAACAGGCGATCAACGGCGTCGAGAACATGCTCTACATGAGTTCGCAGTCTGCGACCGACGGGCGCATGACGATCTCGATTTCCTTCAAGCAGGGAACCGATCCCGATGTCGCGCAAATTCAGGTGCAGAACCGCGTCTCGCGCGCGCTGCCCCGACTGCCGGAGGAGGTGCAGCGCATAGGCGTTGTGACGGACAAGACCTCGCCCGACATCCTGATGGTCATGCATATGCGCGCCACCAGCGATCGTTACGATCCGCTCTACGTGTCCAACTATGCCTCGCTGCGTGTGAAGGATGAACTGGCGCGCCTTCCAGGCGTCGCCAACGTCATCATCGGCGGTGAAGGCGAGTATGCGATGCGCGCGTGGCTCGATCCTACCAAGGTGGCGGCGCGCGGCCTGACCGCCAGCGACGTCGTCGCCGCGATCCGCGAGCAGAATATTCAGGTCGCCGCCGGTTCGATCGGCCAGCAACCCAATGCGCAGGCCGCCTATCAGGTGTCCGTCAATGCGCTGGGCAGGCTGACCACCGAGGAGCAGTTCGGCGATATTGTGGTCAAGAGCGGCGAAGATGGGCAAATCACCCGCCTGCGCGACGTCGCCCGCATCCAGATGGGCGCGGACAATTATACTCTGCGCAGCATGTTGAACGGCAAGCCCGCCGTCGGCATGCAAATCCTCATGAGTCCCGGCGCCAATGCGCTCGACACGTCGAGTGCGGTGCGGGCCACGATGGAACGCCTCAAGGCCGATTTCCCGGAAGGCATCGGCTATGAGATCGCCTACGATCCCACGATCTTCGTGCGCGCCTCGCTCAAATCGGTGGCGGTGACGCTGCTTGAAGCGACGCTGCTCGTCGTTCTCGTCGTGGTCATCTTCCTCCAGAGCTGGCGCGCGTCCATCATTCCGCTGGTCGCCGTGCCGGTGTCGCTCGTCGGCACATTCGCCATCATGTATCTGTTCGGCTTCTCGCTGAACACGCTGTCGCTGTTCGGACTGGTGCTTTCCATCGGCATCGTCGTCGATGACGCGATCGTGGTGGTCGAGAATGTCGAGCGACACATCGCTTTGGGTCAGTCTCCCAAGGAGGCGGCCCGAAAGGCGATGGACGAGGTGACGGGGCCGATCCTTGCGATTACCTCGGTGCTGGCGGCGGTATTCATCCCCTCGGCATTTCTGTCAGGATTGCAGGGTGAGTTCTATCGCCAGTTCGCGCTGACGATCGCGATTTCAACCATCCTGTCGGCCATCAATTCGCTGACGCTCTCCCCCGCGCTGGCCGGTATGCTGCTGAAACCGCATCACGGCGACACGCCGCGCGATCGGCTTACCCGCTTCATCGACCGTGTATTCGGGGGCGTCTTCGCGCGGTTCAATCGCTTCTTCGACAAGCTGTCCGACCGCTATGTGGGGACGGTGCGCCGTGCGGTGCGGGCGAGTGGAATCGTTGGGCTGCTCTATGCCGGCTTCCTGGGGCTGACCTGGCTGGGCTTCCACCAAGTCCCCGCAGGCTTCGTGCCGATGCAGGACAAATATTATCTGCTCAGCATCGCCCAACTTCCTGCCGGAGCCTCGCTCGACCGCACGGAAGCAGTGGTGCAGCAAATGTCAGAAACCGCGCTTGCGGAGCCGGGCGTCGAAAGCGTCGTCGCCTTTCCCGGCCTCGACGTGAACGGCGCGGCCAACCTGCCCAATTCGGCGGTCATGTTCATCATGCTCGACAGTTTTGAGGATCGGAAAGGCGCGGACCTCTCGGCCCACGCCATCGCCGGCAGGCTGATGGGCAAGTTCAGCCAGATTCCCGACGGCTTCGTGGGTGTATTCCCGCCGCCGCCTGTGCCGGGCCTTGGCGCAATGGGCGGCTTCAAGCTGCAAATCGAGGATCGCGCGGGACTTGGCTTCAACGCGCTCGCGCAGGCGCAAGGGCAGATCATGGCGCGCGCCATGCAGACGCCTGAGCTGGCCGGGATGCTGGCGAGCTTCCAGCCCAACGCGCCCCAGGTCCAGATCGATGTCGATCGGGTGAAGGCGAAGGCGCAAGGCGTGCCGTTGACCGCGATCTTCGAGACGATGCAGGTCAATCTCGGCTCGCTCTATGTGAACGACTTTAACCGCTTTGGCCGCACTTACCGGGTGATGGTCCAGGCCGACGCGCCGTTCCGCCAGCAGGCCGAAAATATCGGTCAGCTCCAGGTCCGCAACGCGACGGGCGAGATGATCCCGCTGTCGTCGCTGGTGACGATCACGCGCAGCACGGGGCCGGATCGCGTCATGCACTATAATGGCTATCCGTCGGCCGACATCAGCGGCGGCCCTGCGCCGGGCTATTCGTCGGGTCAGGCGACGGCGGCAATCGAACGCATCGTCCAAGAAACGCTGCCTCCCGGCATGACCTATGAATGGACCGATCTCACCTATCAGGAGAAGGCCGCAGGCAACACGGCGCTTATCGTCTTCCCGCTGTCGGTGCTGCTCGCCTTCCTGATCCTGGCGGCGCAATATAATAGCTGGTCGCTGCCGTTCGCCGTGCTGCTGATCGCTCCGATGGCGCTGCTCTCCGCCATCGGCGGCGTGTGGATTTCAGGCGGCGACAACAACATCTTCACACAGATCGCGTTCGTCGTGCTGGTCGGCTTGGCCGCCAAGAACGCCATCCTGATCGTGGAGTTCGCCCGCGCGAAGGAACAGGAAGGCATGGAGCCGCTACCGGCGGTTTTGGAAGCGGCGAAGCTGCGATTGCGGCCGATCCTGATGACGTCGATCGCCTTCATCGCCGGCGTCATTCCGCTGGTGATCGCGAGCGGCGCGGGCGCGGAAATGCGTCACGCCATGGGCATCGCCGTGTTCGCCGGGATGCTCGGGGTTACGCTGTTCGGCCTGATCCTCACGCCCGTCTTCTACGTCGCTGTGCGGCGCTTTGCGGTCCGCCGCGAGGCACGTCAGCCATCGGCCCCGCTTTCGGAGCAAAACGCATGAACGCTCGACTGAATGCCCTGAGTGGCAAGCTCATCCTTCTGCTCGGCTCGGCGGCGCTCGCCGGTTGCTCCATGGCGCCGAAATATGTGCGCCCGGAAGCGCCGGTGAGCCCATCCTTCCCGACCGGCGCGGCGTATGAGGGCGTGCAGCCTTCCGAGGCGAGCGCGGGAGCGGACATCGGGTGGCGCGACTTCTACGACGATCCGCTGTTGCACGAGCTGGTCGAAAAGGCGCTGACGAATAACCGCGACCTTCGCGTGACGGCCCTGAACGTGGAAGCGGCGCGCGCGCAATACCGCATCCAGCGATCCGAACTGCTGCCGACCATCGCCGTCGGGGCGGAAGGGACAGCCCAGCGCTTGCCATCCGACCTGTTCTATAACCGCCGCAGCTATCAGGTGGGGGCGATGGCTTCGGCCTGGGAGCTGGACCTGTGGGGCCGCGTCCGCAGCCTGAGCGATCAGGCGCTGGAGTCCTATCTGTCGCTGGATGCCACCCGGCAGGCTTCGCAGATGAGTCTCGTTGCGGAAGTCGCCAACGCTTATCTGACCTTGCGCGCCGATCAGGAACTGCTCCGCCTCGCCAACGAAACGCTTGCCACCCAGGAACGCAGCTATGCGCTGACGAAGCAGCTTGCCGAAGTGGGCAATCTTGCCCGGCTCGATCTCGAACGCGCCGAGGTGGCGCTCCGCACGGCGGAATCGGATCGCGCGACCTTTACTCGTCTTGCCGCACAGGACCGCAATGCGCTGGTTCTGCTGCTGGGTGAGCCGTTGTCGCCGGAGCTGACCACCCGGCTTGATGCGGCTGACACGTTGCCCGACGGGATCATGCCCGCCGATCTGCCCGCTGGCTTGCCCTCGGACCTTCTCACGCGCCGTCCCGACATTCGCGCGGCCGAACATACGCTGCGCGGCGCGAACGCCAATATCGGCGCGGCCCGCGCGGCATTCTTCCCGACGATCAGCCTAACCGGCTCGGCGGGAACAGCGAGCGCCAGCCTCGACGATCTGTTCTCGTCGGGGTCGGGCGCGTGGAGCTTCATGCCGCGCATCACCCTGCCGCTTCCCATCTTTGGCGGCGGCGCGCTCAGGGCCAATCTCGACCGTGCGGAAGTGCAGAAGCGGATCGAGATCGCCAACTATGAAAGGGCAATCCAGTCCGCATTCCGCGAAGTGGCCGATGGCCTCGCTGGCAAAGGCACTCTGGACGCTCAAATCCGGTCGGAAACGCAGCGGGTCGATGCGAGCCGTAACGCCTATGCGCTCGCGGAACAGCGGTTCAAAGCAGGAGAGGACGACAATCTCGCCCTGCTCGAAGCCCAGCGCACGCTCTACGGATCGCAGCAAGCCCTGGTCCGCTCCAAGCTGGTGCGGCTTAGCAATCTCATCAATCTCTACAAGGCGCTGGGCGGCGGCTGGACGGAGTTCGCGGCACCGCCTGATGATCCGTTAACCCGGTGATCGAGCTGCGCCAGCTTCGCTACCTGATTGCGGCCGCCGAGGCTGGCAGCTTCAGCCGCGCGGCGCGCAGCATCAATATCAAGCAGGCAACGCTTAGCAGGCATATCCTCGAAATCGAGAAGCGGCTGGGTATGGCGCTGTTCGACCGCAAGACGCGCGGTGCCACGCTGACACCGAACGGCACAACCTATCTGCGGACGGCGCAGCGCATCGTCAGGGAGTTCGAGGAGCTGAACGCTTGGGTTCGCGCCACGAACGACGGCCATGCCGGCAAGCTGGCGGTGGGCTTCTATACGTCCTTCTCTGCCGGCAACTTGCGGGCGACGCTGAGCGAGTTCGGCGAACGCTATCCCGAGGTGAAAGTGTCCGGCTTCGAGCGCGACCGGGATATGCTGCTGGCCGGGATCGAGAACGGCCTGCTCGACATCGCGATCATGACCGGCGAGACACCCTATCGGGAGTTGATGAGCCGCCCCTTGTGGAGTGAGCGCATGTTGGTGGCGATGCCGGAAGGCCATCAGCTTATCGCGCGCGAGCGTATCCATTGGCCGGACCTGAGCGGCGAACGCTTCCTGCTCACCGAGCGCGATCCCGGCCCCGAAACCCGTAACATGCTGCTAGGGAAGCTTGGGATGCCGGGCTACACGCCCGAGATTGCAATGGACGACATCGGCCGCGACACGGTGCTTAGCGCCATCGCGCTGGGCGGCCATATCTCGATCGTCGCGGAATCCGCGCTCGGCATCCAGATTCCAGGCGTCGTGTTTCGCGAGGTCCATGAGACTGGCAGCCACATACGGATAGGCTTTTCGGGGTATTGGCGGGCTGACAACGAGAATGCGGTCCTGCGCCGGTTTCTCGATTTCGTGGCCGTTCGCTATTCGCTGCCACCCATTCCCACGCCCCAGCCATCACATCACCAACCGGAGAAAAAATAGCCATGACACAGAGTAAGACACTCATCATCGTGCTGGTCATCGGATTCGGCGCGGGCTTCGTCCTGCGCCCGGTGATCGTGCCCGTCGACCAAGCGGCGATCGTCGCCGACCCGCCTGCCGCCGCGCCGACGCCGGCCGAGCCGCGCGCGATGCAGTATTTCGCGGCGCATCTCGATGAAGCCCGGCAGGTCGTGGCGCAATGCGCGGAAGGAACGGCCCGCGGCGACGAGTGCGCCAACGCCGAGCAAGCGGTGATCGAGGCGGAAGGCCGCGAGCGGTTCAAGAAGTTCATGGGCAACTGACGGCAGGCGGCGCGCTCTCACTTCCGCTGCGCGAGCCACCGGCGAAAGCCCCTGTCCGTCGCCATGAGCTGAATGGCCATCGGCACTAGCAGTTTCTCGGGCGGCACAGGCGAACTGCCCGTCTCGGCCGCGTGTGCCTCCGCATAGGCGGTCAGCTCGCGATATACCGCAGCGGGAATGTCCACCGTGGCCTTTATCGGCTTCTCGTCGGGAAGCGGCCCCAGCTTCAATTTGCTCATCGTGCGCCTCCAACCGGCTCCAATACGAGGTCGCGGGTCAGAACCACGCGCAACGGATGCCCCGGCCGGATGGTGAGCGTCGGCTGCACGTTGAGCTGCCGACGCACGATCTGCTGGCCGGTCTGGTTGATGGTGTCCTGCGATCCGCGGCGCAGGGCGCGAGTCAGGTCATCCTCGCTGTCCGCGCCCAGCTCGGCCCCCACGCCAAGCAGCGTCGAGACGGCGGCGGCTTTCAGCAGGTTGCCCCAATGCTGGTTCACGCGATCCTGCAATCCGGCATAGCCGGCCGCATCGGCGCCGGGCTGGCGCTCGAGAACGATCGAGCGGCCGTCCGGCATGATGAGCCGATCCCATGCCAGCAGCACGCGCGTCTGGCCGGCGGCGATTTCGCTGTCATACTCGCCGATCAGCCGCGCCCCTTGCGGGATGAGCAGGATGCGGCCCGTAGGGCTGTCATAGACGTTCGCCGTCACCTGGGCGGTGATCTGGCCGGGCAGGTCGGAGCGGATGCCGGTGATGAGCGCGGCCGGAATGATGCTGCCGGCCTGCACGATGTTGGGCGAAGCCGGCGCGACAAGCCGCTCGACGCTCACCGTGCGCTGGCTGGACGCCTGCGCCATGAAGGCGCGTTTGGCGGCCTGGTCGCCCTGCGCGGAATCGGCTGGCTGCGGAGCGGCAGCGTCGGGCGTTGCGATTGCGAGGTTCGGCAGCGAAGGCATGGCAGCGGCCCCGGCGCTACCGCCGCCGAGAAACACGCCGCTCATGCGCGCCGCGTCGCGCTCCTGGCTGATGCGCTGGCGGGCGGCTTCCTCGGCCTGGGCGCGCGGATCGGGCTGGGCGCCGACCGGCGGGACCGGGACATTCTCCCCGCGCTGTTGCGCCGAGACGATCGGGCCGCCGAGATCACCGGGAAGCGGCGGGCCGAGTTTCGGCGCCTGACTGTAATCGCGCGGTCCCGACGTGATGGTCTCGGAGGTGGCGCGGCTGTCCGTGCTGTAGAGTTCCTTTGCTTCCTTCTCGCCTGCCGGCTTCAGCGCATAGATCAGCGAGCCGCCGATCCCGAGGCTGGCGACGACGCCGATCGCGGCCAGAGCCTTGCGCGACAGGCGCATGACGCGCGGCGGGTCGCCGCGAAGCTGGAAGGCTTGAGGATCGGGGCGCGGCGCTTGCGGTGCGGCGGCCTCGGGCGGGGAATTGTCGGCCGGATCGGTCACGGCCGCCCCCTGCGTCCGTCGTCGCGCACGATGCGGACGCGCTGCTCGCTGCGCCGGTCGCCCAGGCGCAGCTCAGCGGCGGCGAACAGCCGGTCCACCACCATGTAGCGGCCCTGCACACGATAGTTGACCAGCTCGGCGTCGCCGGCCGCGCCGGTCGCGAACAAGGGCGGCATCTCGCCCTGCGAGATCCCGGCCGGAAACTCGATGAACACCTGGGCGGAATCGTCGAAGGCGCGAACGGGCTTCCACGGCACGCGGTCGCCCTCGATCCGGTAACGGAAGTTGAGCGCCGCGAGGTCGAGGCCGGTCGCGACGGGGGCCGAGGCGGCGGCTTCGGCATTGGCGCCGCGCAGCGCGATGAGCTGGTCCTGCGGATAGGTCCACGAGACCGACGCCATGTAGGTCGAAGCCGTCGCGCGCAGCTCCAGATGATAGGTGCGCCGGGAAGTGTTGATGATGAGGTTCGTGGAAAGGTCGGGCCGCGTCGGCTTCACGAGGATATGCACGCGCGCCGTCGCGCCGCTGCCGCTCACCGTGTCGCCAATGATCCACCTGACCGTATCGCCGGCCGCGACCGGCCCCGACCCCACGAGCTGCTCGCCTTCCTGCAAGGCGATGTCCGTTACCTGTCCGGGCGCGGTATAGACCTGATAGAGCGCGCCGTCCGTCCAGGGATATTGCTGGATGGCGTTGAGGAAACCGTCACGCACCGGCTGCACGCGGGCGGCGGCGTTGGCGGCCCCGACGCGGCGGCGCGGATCGGCGGGCTCGGAAGTCGCCGCTCCGGCCGCGACCGGCTTCAATTGGCCGGGGAGCGGCAGGGGTTCGGGGATCGTCACCACCTCGACGGGGCGCGGCGGTTCCGCAGCCGGCGTCGCCGCGATCTCGCGCGGCGGATCGTCGTAGGCGATGGCGGGCGGCTTCGCCGAGGTGGTGGCGCAGCCGGCGAGCGCGGTGGCGGAGACAAGCAGGACCGCCGAGGCGGAACGGCGAAATGGCGTGTGCGTCATTGCGACAGCTCCCTTGACCAATTCAAAGCGTTGACGAAGACGCCGAGCGGGTTCTTGCGCAGGGCGTCGGGCGTGCGCGGCGGCTGCACGACGATGGTGAGGATCGCGGACCAGCGTTCGGTGGCGGCGAGGCTACCGTCCTGATAGCGCCGCTCGGTCCATGCGACGCGGAAGCTGTCGGGCGATGCCCGGATCACGCTCGACACGTCCACCGCGACCTGCACCCGGCCGACATTGGCGAAGGGGTCGTTGGCGCGGGCGTAGTCGTTTAGCGCCACCGCTCCCCGATCGGTCGTGAAGTCGTAGGCGCGCAGCCAGTTCTGGCGGACGATAACCGGATCGGCCGGGATCGCCCTGACCTGCTCGATGAAGCGGGCGAGATGGAACGCGATCTGTGGATCGGTCGGGCGGTAGCCGGCTTCGGCGGGGGCGACGGCCTGGGCCTCGCCGAGCCGATCGACCTGCACCACCCAGGGCACGATATGCCCACGCGCCGACTGCCAGACGAGGCCGGCGGAAAGACCGCCCGAGAGCGCCAGCGCGCCGAAGAAGGCGAGGCGCCAGTTCTTCGCCTGCACGCGGGCGGAGCCGATGCGGTCGTCCCAGACTTGCGCGGCGCGCTGATAGGGTGTGGCGGGTTCGGCGGTCTGGCCATAGCGGATGGTGGGGCGTCGGAACATCGGAGGTCAGTCCTTCTCTTTGATGTCGGGACCGGCTCCGCCGCCGTGGCTGTCGCCGGCCTTCATGGTGTGGGCGAGGACGGTCGCGCCGTGGCTGACGGCCTGGCGGCGTTTCATCGCGGCGGCCCATTGAGGCTGGGCCGACGAGCCGGTCGATGCGGAACCGCCAGCGGTTGCGGCGGCCGGGCCGGCGGGCGCGGGTCCGCCGGTGATCGTGCCGCCGGTGGCGGTGAACCCGGCACGGGCGCCGGAGCGGAAGTTGGACTTCATTGCCGCGCCGCCCTTGGCGGCGGCCGCGCGCAGCGGTGAAAGGACGGCGCTCGCCGCGCTTCCCGCCGCCGCCTGGCCGACCGCGGCCATGCCGCCCGCGACAGCGCCCGCGCCGCTCTTGCCCAGCGAGCCGAGGCTGTAGGCGCTGGTCGCACCGCCAGCCATCTGAGCGCCGCCACGCGCGGCGGCGCCTGTCATCCGACCGGCCGTGCCGAGCGCGGAGCCGGCGGCCCCGACGCCAAGCCGTGCGGCGGCTGCGCCACCGACCAGCGCGCCGCCTGCTGCCAGCGCGGTCCCGGCCGCCGCACCCGCGCCGAGCTGCGGGCCGCCCGAGACGATGCCGTTCGCAATGCCAGGACCGAAGATCGACAGGCCCAGGAGCGACAGCGCGGCGAGCGCGATGGCCATGACCTGATTGATGTCGGGCGCGGGGCCGAGGGCCGCGCCGGTGAACTGGCTGAACAGGGTGGTGCCGATGCCGGTAATGACCGCAAGCACCAGCACCTTGATGCCGGTCGAGACGACATGGCCCAGCACCTTCTCGGCCATGAACGCGGTCTTGTTGAAAAAGGCGAAGGGCAGCAGGACGAAGCCGGCGAGCGTCACCAGCTTGAACTCGATCAGCGTGATGAAGACCTGCACGGCGATGATGAAGAAGGCGAGCACCACGATCACCCAGGCGAGCAGCAGCACGAGGATCAGCGCGAGGTTCGAGAACACAGCCCAAAGGCTGGAGAACTGCCCCGCCGCATCGAGCAGCGGCTTGGCGGCTTCGAGCCCCTTCGCCGCGATCGTGCCGGGCTTCATGAACTCGTCGATCGTCATCGCCCCGCCGCTGGCCTGGAGGCCGAGCCCGGCGAAGCTCTCGAACACGATGGTCGCGAGCAGCGCGAAATTGCCGATGATGAAAGCGAAAGTGCCGATGTAGAGCGTCTTCTTGACGAGGCGCTGAAGCACGTCCTCGTCCGCACCCCAGGCCCAGAACAGGCCGGCGAGCGTCACGTCGATGGCGATCAGCGTGGTCGAGAGGAACGCGACCTCACCGCCGAGCAGCCCGAATCCGCTGTCGATGTAGCCGGTGAAGACATTGAGGAAATTGTCGATAACGCCGGTGTCGTTCATGGCGCGGCGCCTTCATCCGGCGCCGTGTCGCCGCCGCGCTCGATCTCGGGCGCGGGCTCGTCCTGGCGGAAGAAGCGGCGGCGGTTGGCGGCCCAGGCCGCCTCGCAGCCGCTGTCCGGCATGGTGAGCGAGGCGCAGCGATCCAGCTCGCGGGCGAGCCTGGCCTGGCCATCGTCCGCCGACAGGACAAGCGGCGGCGCGGGCGCAGGCTCATCGGGCTGGACGGCGGCGGCGATCGCCACCGTCATCATCAGCCCGGCCAGCGCCGCCACCCCCGCGATCTTCGCCGTGCGCGGCATTGGGCGTCTCAGTTGCCCATGAAGCGGCGGAACCGCTCGCGCCCCTCGGCCTCCTCGGCCGCCTGGCGGGCGGATTGCAGCGCCTGCGCCCGGCCCTGCGCCGCCACGGCGGCGGTCAGGTCGGCGAGCTGCTGCGATTGCAGCGCGAGGAGCTGGTTGCCCGCCTGCGTCGCCTGGAGCGCGCCGGTCGCGGACTGGCTGGCCGAGACCAGGCTGTCCATCGTGGTGCGGGCGCTTTCGATGTTGCCGACGACGCCGGCCTGCACCTGCAAGGCGTCCTGAAAGGCGCCGACGCTATCCTCCCAGCGGGCATTGGCGTTGGCGACCATCTGCGCGTGATCGCCGGTCAGCGCCGCGCCCTTGTAGCGGCCGTTGAACGCCTGCTGGATGTCCTGCACGTCGTAGGCGATGCGCTGCGCCTGGCCGAGCAGTTGCTGCGTCTGCTGAATCTGCTGCTGAAGCGTGCTCACCGTCGAGAGCGGCAAGCTGGCGAGGTTGCGCGCCTCGTTGATGAGGCTCGTCGCCTGCTGCTGGATTTGCTGGATCTGATTGTTGATCTGCTGAAGCGACCGGGCGGCCGTCAGCACGTTCTGCGCGTAGTTGGTCGGGTCATAGACGATGCCGCCGAACTGCGCGTAGGCCGGCATGGGCGCGATCATCGGCACGACGGCCGCGCTGGCGAGGACGCCGGCCAGGATGGCGCGGCGCAGGGGGAATCCGGTCATAGAGGTAGCTCCTGCTGAGGTTGGCGTTGGGGATCGGGGGGAAGAAGCTCGACGGCCCAGGCGCAGCCGCGATGGCGCAGCCATTCGGCCGCGAACCCGGCTTGGCCGTAGGTCTCGATGATGTCGGTGATGGCGAGCTGGTCGGTCTTCGACGACGCGGCGGCGAAGGTCAGCGCGACCTCACCCAGCCCCAGTTCGAACAGGCGATTGCCGCGCCTGCTTTGACAGTAATAATCCCTCTTGGGTGTCGCCCGGCTGAGGATTTCGATCTGTCGGGCATTGAGCCCGAACCGCTCATAGATCACCGCGATCTGCGGCTCGGCGGCGCGCTCATTCGGCAGGAAGATGCGCGTCGGGCAGGATTCGATGATGGCCGGCGCGATGCTCGACGTCTCGATGTCGGCGAGGCTCTGCGTCGCGAAGACGACGCTGGCATTGCGCTTGCGCAAGGTCTTCAGCCATTCGCGAAGCTGCGCGGCGAAGTCCGGACTATCGAGGACCAGCCAGCCCTCGTCGATGATGATGAGCGTCGGCGAGCCGTCCAGCCGCCCTTCGATCCGGTGGAACAGATAGGAGAGCACCGCGGCGGCCGAGCCGGCGCCGACCAGGCCCTCGGTCTCGAAGGCTTGCATGTCGGCTTCGCCCAGCCGCTCGGCCTCGGCGTCGAGCAGCCGGCCCCACGGCCCGCCGATGCAATAGGGCGCGAGCGCCTGCTTGAGATGCTGGCTCTGCAACAGGACCGCGAGCCCTGTCAGCGTCCGTTCTGCCGGCGGCGCGCTGGCGAGGGAGCCCAGCGCCAACCATATATGCTCTTTAGCTTGCGGATCGACGGCGACGCCTTCGCTGGCGAGGATCGCCGCCAGCCATTCGGCCGCCCAGGCGCGCTCGGCCGGATCGTCGATCCGAGCGAGCGGCTGCAACTGCACACCACCATCGCTGTCGTCGGACAATCCGCCGCCGAGATCCTGCCAGTCTCCGCCGCAGGCGATGGCGGCGGCGCGGATCGAGCCGCCGAAGTCGAAGGCGAAGACCTGGGCCTTCTCGTAGCGACGGAACTGCATCGCCATCAGCGCGAGCAGCACCGACTTGCCCGCGCCGGTCGGCCCGACGATCAGCGTGTGGCCGACATCGCTGCCGTCGGGGTGAAGGGAAAACCGGAACGGGGTCGAGCCTTCGGTCCTGCCATAGAGCAAGGGGGGTTCACCGAAATGCTCGTCCCGTTCCGGCCCCGCCCATACCGCTGACAGAGGGATCAGGTGGGCGAGATTGATGGTGGAGATCGGCGGTTGCCGGACGTTGGCGTAGGTGTGGCCGGGCAGGCTCCCCAGCCATGCCTCGATCGCGTTCATGCCCTCGGGGATGACGGTGAAGTCGCGGCCCTGGATGACCTTCTCGACAAGCCGCAGCTTCTCGGCCGCAATGGCGGGATCGCGGTCCCACACCGTCACCGTCGCGGTGACGTAGGCCATGCCGGCATAGTCTGCGCCCAGCTCCTGCAGGGCGGTGTCGGCGTCGGCCGCCTTGTTCGAGGCGTCGCTGTCGAGCAGCGTGGACGCCTCGTTGGTCATGACTTCCTTGAGGATGGCCGCGACCGATTTGCGTTTCGCAAACCATTGCCGCCTGATCCTGGTCAGCAGCTTGGTCGCGTCGGTCTTGTCGAGCATGATCGCCCGCGTCGCCCAGCGATACTCGAAGGCGAGCCGGTTCAGTTCGTCGAGCAGGCCGGGAAACGTGACGCTCGGGAATCCGACGATGGTGAGCGTGCGGAGGTGATGATCGCCCAGGCGCGGCTCCAGCCCGCCGGTCAGCGGCTCGTCGGCGAGCAGCGCGTCGAGATGCATGGGCGTCTCGGGGACGCGCACGCGCTGGCGCCGGGTGGAGATCGTGCTGTGCAGGTAGGTCAGCGTTTCGGCGTCATCGAGCCAGCGGACCTCGGGGACGAAGCCCTCGACCAGATTGAGAACGCGGTCGCTACGATCAGCGAAGCCCTTGAGCAGCTCCCACGGATCGACGCCGGTGGTGGACCGGCCCTCGTAGAGCCAGCTTTCGGCACGGGCGGCTTCCTCGGCCGGCGGCATCCACAAGAGCGTCAGATAATAGGCGCTCTCGAAGTGGGCGCCTTCCTCGCGGAATTGTTCGCGCCGCTCCATGTCCACCAGCGCCGAGACGGGATCGGGGAACGCCGATTTCGGGTAGTCGAGCGCGGGTGTGCGCTGCGCCTCGACGAAGATCGCCCAGCCCGAACCGAGCCGCCGCAGCGCATTGTTCAGCCGCGCGGTGGTGGCGACCAGCTCGGCGGGCGTGGCGCTGTCGAGATCGGGGCCACGGAATCGCGCGGTCCTTTGAAAGCTGCCGTCCTTGTTGAGCACGACGCTTGTCCCGACCAGGGCGGCCCAAGGCAGGAAGTCGGCCAGGTGGGCGGCGCGATTCCTGTATTCGCGCAAGGACATCATGGCCGCATCCACGCCGGATAGCGGAGGTGTCGGCGGGCCACGTCCACGAACTGCGGATCGCGGCGCGCGGCCCAAACCGACAGCGCGTGGCCGATCGCCCAGATGACGAGGCCGGCGATCCAAAGGCGCAGGCCGAGTCCGATCGCGCCCGCCAGCGTGCCGTTGACGATGGCAAGCGCGCGCGGAGCGCCGCCGAGCAGGATCGGCTCGGTCAGCGCCCGATGCACCGGGGCATAAAAGCCCGCGATCGGCTCGACGGGATCGGCCGCGCCGGTCATGCGATCAGCGCTCCGCCGCCGAAGCTGAAGAAGCTGAGGAAGAAGGAACTGGCTGCGAACGCGATGCTGAGGCCGAACACGATCTGGATCAGCCGACGGAAGCCGCCGGACGTATCGCCGAACGCCAGGGTCAGGCCGGTCACGATGATGATGATGACCGCGACGATCTTCGCCACCGGCCCCTCGATGCTTTCGAGGATCGACTGGAGCGGCGCTTCCCACGGCATCGACGATCCGCCCGCATGGGCGGGAGCCGAGATGGTCAGCGCGATCACGCTGGCGGTGGCGGCGAGCATGGCGCGGCGTGCGCCATGCGACAAGGCATGGATCATGGCAGGTCTCCGGTCTGGGGGGTGGTGAGCGGCGTGAGGCGGTAGTCGCCGGTGGCGGCGTCGAGTCCTTCGACGCGGGCCAGCTCGGCGAGGCGGCGGCCGTGGCCGTCGCGGACGAGCACGGCGATGAGGTCGATGGTCTCGGCCAGCAGCGCGCGCGGGACCGTGACGACGGCCTCCTGGATGAGCTGCTCCATGCGGCGCAGCGCGCCGAGCGCGGTGCCGGCGTGGATCGTGCCGATACCGCCGGGGTGTCCGGTGCCCCAGGCCTTGAGGAGATCGAGCGCCTCGGCGCCGCGCACCTCGCCGATCGGGATGCGGTCGGGACGCAGGCGCAGGCTGGACCGCACGAGATCGGACAGCGTGACGACGCCATCCTTGGTCCGCATGGCGACGAGGTTGGGCGCGGCGCACTGAAGCTCGCGCGTGTCTTCGATCAGGACGATGCGGTCGGAGGTCTTGGCGACTTCGGCCAGGAGCGCGTTGACCAGCGTGGTCTTGCCGCTGCCGGTCCCGCCCGCGACGAGGATGTTGGCGCGGGCAGTGACGCCTGTCCGCAGCGCCGCGGCCTCGGCCGGCAACATGATCCCGGCCGCCGCATAGTCGTCGAGCGTGAACACCGCGACGGCGGGCTTGCGGATCGCGAAGGCGGGCGCGGCGACGACGGGCGGCAGCAGCCCCTCGAACCGCTCGCCGCCTTCGGGCAGCTCGGCCGAGACGCGCGGGGACCGGGCGTGAACCTCGACGCCAACATGGTGCGCCACCAGACGGATGATGCGCTCGCCATCCGCCGCGCCGAGCGTCATGCCGGTGTCGGAAATCCCTTCGCCCAGCCGATCGACCCACAGCCGGCCGTCCGGGTTCAGCATCACCTCGATCACGGCGGGATCATCCAGCCAGGACGCAATCGACGGCCCCAGCGCCGTGCGCAGCATCCGCGCGCCGCGTGACTTCGCCTCGGAACGGATCGGGTGGACGGTCAAGAAAAAGCCCCTGATGAGGGCCGGGCGAACCGCCGCCCGGCGTCAGGGGCACATCAAGAGAGACAGAAAATGCCGTGCTTCAACAAGTAAATGTGGTCGTCGTAGTCTGGCGTAGAGATACAAGAACTGGCGTAGTCAGCTCATTCTTCTTGGTGCGGAAAGTCCTCGCCGATTTCTTGTCTGACCTTCGGACCTTTTGCGAGTCGGCGACCGAGCGCCTCCATGAAGGCGTCGTAGCGGTCGCCGCCTCGCCGGCGCATCGCGGCCCGTTCGCTCTCGGGCGGCGGCGGCGTGTTCGACAGCCAGAAGCGCACGAACAGCGCGATCATCTCGACGCCGATCCCGACATCGCGCTCCATCCGGGTCATGCGCCGGTCCAGCTTGTCGAGCCGCTTGGCGATGGCGGCCTCGCGCTGCTCATCGGCGTCGGGCGACAGGAAGGAGGCGATGGCCGCCTCGGCGATCAGCGAGCGCGACTTGTCCCTCCGGTCGGCATAGGCGGCGAGCGCGCGCATCAGCTCGGGGTCGAGATAGACCGACAGCGGCGTCTTGGTCGTCATAGCTCGATGCCGTCATCGGGATCGAGCGACGCCTGCCGGGCCACGCGCTGCATCTGGCGGCGCACCGTCGCCTGCCGTGCCGCATCGCTATCGGGGTCGGGCTCATCCAGCTCGAACTCATTGGCGGGCGCGGGCCGGGGCGTCGGCGCAATGTCGATATGGCGCTCCAGCGCCGGCTCGCGGAGCAGGTCCGCATTGGCGGCATCGTCCTCAGCATCCGCCTTCTTGGCGGCCTTTTTCTTCTTCGGCTTCTTCGGCGCGTCATGCTCGATCGGCTCGGGCATCGGCGGCGCCTCGATTGGCGCCAGGCCGCTCCAGTCGTCGGGCCGCGGCGGGCCGCCGCCGACATTGCTGTCG
>Ga0207891_1000058_pt1 | contig 129190 bp, 111 predicted proteins | sample LinPmetageLP50_FD_184061 | JGI IMG/M metagenome (GOLD analysis project Ga0207891, IMG submission 184061) | Marine viral communities from the Pacific Ocean - LP-50 (SPAdes) | ecosystem: Environmental > Aquatic > Marine > Oceanic | place: Pacific Ocean | collected 2011-08-27 | reverse complement strand
TATGAGTCCTATAGGTTCAATGCAAGTATGCTCCGTGTCACCAGCAACACGGTCTGTTAATAAGTTCCGGAATCAGCCAGCGGCTGGCAGATTTCGCTGTTTCCGGCATTTCAACGACAAAAAGGTGTAGTCAGGCCTGACCTGCTGCGGCCATACACCTGTCTAGCACCTCTTGTATACTCAAACCTGTAGAATCAATGACTTGCGCATCATCTGCTGGCTTGAGAGGGGCTGCGGAACGGTTCATATCCCGTTCATCACGGACCCGTATCTCCTCTAAAAGGGCGTCAATACTAACATCGACACCCGCAGCCTTCAACTGGCTGAAACGTCGGCGGGCACGCTCTTCGGCGCTGGCTGTCAGAAAAATTTTGATCGGGGCATTCGGAAACACCACGGTGCCCATATCCCGACCATCTGCGACCAGGCCCGGCGCCTGCTGAAAGTCCCGCTGGCGCTGCAGGAGTGCATCACGGACCGGCTGCATGACCGCGATACGCGACGCATTGTTGCCACAGGTTTCCGTACGGATTTCGGAGGTGACATCCTCCCCTGTCAGAATAACTTTTGCGGGCTCGCCTTCAGGTGTTGGCTTGAACGCAACATCCAGAGACGCTGCCACCTTTACCAGTGCCATCTCATCATCGAGCGATACGTTTTGGCGCGTTGCCGCAAGCGCTGTCAGCCGGTAAAGTGCGCCGCTGTCGAGTAGGTGCCAGCCCAGTTTTCTGGCCAGCATCTGAGTGACCGTACCCTTACCGGAACCACCCGGGCCGTCGACTGCGATGACTGGTATCTGCCCGTCCGACATCAATGTACTCCCTGTTCAGCGGCCCTTACGGCCCCCTCGGCTGCGATGTTGATACCGGTTTTTTTCGCCAGTTCCACAAAGCCCGGGAAGGACGTCGCCACGTTCGCGCAATCGTTTATTTCAATCTCACCGGTCGCCCTCAGCGAGGCCACAGCAAAAGACATGGCAATACGATGGTCTCCATGGCTGTGAACGGAGCCGCCTTTGATCGTCTGGCCACCTTCAATAATAATGCCATCCGCCGTTACCGTTGTAACAACACCTAGTGCTGCAAGGCCATCGGCCATAACCTGAATACGATCACTCTCTTTTACCCGCAACTCCTCGGCACCGGTCAGTACCGTACGGCCGGTGGCGCAAGTGGCAGCAATGAACAGAGCCGGAAATTCGTCAATGGCCAAAGGCACCTGGTCTTCGGGAACATCTATGCCTTTGAGCTCAGCGGAACGAACGCGCAGGTCGGCAACGGGTTCGCCGCCGATTTCCCGTTCGCCCATCACTTCAATATTTGCGCCCATCTGTTGCAGAATATTGATCACGCCCACCCTTGTCGGGTTCATGCCCACGTGGCGTAAAACGAGGTCAGACCCCGGAGCAATACTGGCCGCAACCAGGAAAAAAGCGGCCGATGAGATATCTGCGGGTACATCAATAGCAGTAGCCGTCAGCTTGCCGCCACCGTGAATCTTGGCAGTCGGGCCATCTCGCTCTACTTTATAGCCAAAACCGGTCAGCATGCGTTCAGTGTGATCCCGCGTTGGCGCCGGCTCGGTAACGGACGTAGTGCCTTCAGCATAGAGGCCAGCAAGCAACAGACAGGATTTTACCTGGGCGCTGGCAACCGGCATATCGTAATGGATGCCGATAAGCTTTTTGTCTTTACTGCCCCTGATCTTCAGAGGCGGACGACCGCCCTCAGCCGTGTCGATAACAGCACCCATGGATCGCAGTGGATCCGCAACACGGTTCATCGGCCGTACTGAAAGACTGGCATCGCCGGTAAGCTCGGACTCAAAAGGCTGCGCAGCCAACAGGCCTGTGAACAGTCGCATACCCGTACCGGAATTGCCCAGATAGATAGGGCCTCGCGGGGCCTGCAGCCCATGCATTCCAACACCATGAATGCGCACAAAGCCTTCGGTTGGCCCTTCAATCGCAACACCCATATCGCGAAACGCCTGAAGCGTTGCGAGGCTATCCTCACCTTCAAGGAAACCCTTTACTTCGGTTACGCCCTCAGCCAGAGCTCCGAGCATGATTGAGCGGTGGGACATGGACTTGTCCCCGGGCACCCGTATATCACCGGTCACTGTGCCACCGGGCTGAAGACGGAACGTCACCTGATTTTCACTGTTTTTTGTCACGTAGGCCTGTCCTGAAAGCATTTTGGAAAAATGTTCGCGCGCCGCCTTGGCGCGACTGAATACGCTCAACAGCGTGGCGCCATCCTGGTCAGCAATGGCAGTGCGCAACTGATCCAGATCGTGAGTGAAATGGTCAATCACCCGGAGCACGGCGTCACGGTTGGAAAGAAAAATATCGTGCCACATCACCGGATCGCTCGCGGCAATCCGGGTAAAATCACGGAACCCGCCGGCAGCGTACCGGAAAATATCCATGTTCTCGTCTTCTCCCGCCAGTGTATCGACCAGTGAGAAGGCAATCAGGTGCGGCAAATGACTGGTCGCAGCCAGAACTTCATCGTGATACGCAACCGACATGGTGAGCACGGTAGCACCGCACCCCTCCCATAAAGCCCGGAGCCTGTCCAGATGAAAACTACTGACATTATCAGGCGGTGTCAGTATGACTTTGTGGTTGGCGAACAAGTTCGGGTTAGCCGCGCGAATACCGCTTCTCTCAGACCCCGCAATGGGATGCCCGGGAATAATACGGGGCAGAAATTCCCCGAACACCGCTTCAACATCCTTTACAAAGCCCGACTTGGTACTACCTACGTCGGTCAGAATTGCGTCTGCAGCAAGGTGCGGGCGTATTTCTTCCAGCACCTTACGGGTCGCCTTTACCGGCACGGCCAGCACAACAAGATCCGAGCCCTGAACGGCCTCTGCAACCGTTTCCGCAATGGTATCAATCACACCCAGTGACTGACCCAGCAAAAGATCTTCTTTACGTTGATCCGCGCCGACGACTTCCCGTGCGAGACCGTTTTTGCGAATGGCGCCAGCCAGTGAGCCACCTATCAGGCCCAGACCGATTACAGCAACACGCTGGAAGAGCCGTTCGCCAGACGACACCTCAGGCTCCCTGCCCTGCGGCTGCCAACGCTTTTGAGAGCGCATCGATAAAATGTTCATTTTGTGCAGGCAAGCCCACTGACACCCGAAGGTGCTCAGACATGCCGTAACCCGCAATGGGGCGCACAATAACGCCGTGGGCCAGCAAAGCCTGATAGACGCCCATGGCTTGCGGACCGATTTCAACCGCTACAAAGTTTCCTGATGACGGAATATACCGGAGGCCCATCTGATCAAAAGCCTCTTCCAACTGCCTTAACCCGGCGCTGTTGGTTTCGCGGGAACGCTGCAGATACTCTTCGTCGTCCAGCACCGCCGTAGCCGCTGCAAGCGCAACGGAGCTTACGTTAAAGGGCTGGCGGACGCGGTTCAGAATGTCAGCAATGGCCGGTGAGCTGACACTGTAGCCGACGCGCAAGGCTGCAAGACCCCAAGCCTTGGAAAAGGTGCGACATACAATCAGATTCGGGAAGCGGGATAACAACTCAACACCGTCGGGATCCTTCTCACCGGTCATGTACTCACAGTAGGCCTCATCAAGAACCACCAGCACACCTTCGGGAACCTTGCCCAGAAACGCTTCAATGGCGCCTGCATCGTGCACAGTTCCCGTAGGATTGTTGGGGTTGGCTACAAAGATCAGCCGCGTGCGTTCGGTCACCGCCGCCGCCATGGCATCCAGATCGTGGCCCCAGTCTTTAGCCGGCACGGCAACCGCTTTGGCACCAATAGCTTGAGTAACAATTGGATAAACGGCGAACGCATACTGGGAAAATACAACCTCGGAACGGGTATCCGCAAAGCAACGTGCAATTACTTCGAGCACATCGTTTGAACCGTTTCCAAGTGTGATCTGGTCAGCGCCAACGCCCAGGCGCCCAGACAGCTTCTGTTTCAGGTCAAACCCGTTGCCGTCAGGATAAAGGCAGAGGTCAGTCAATTCGTTTTGGGCAGCAGCGATCGCTTTCTTGCTGGGGCCCAAGGGGTTTTCATTGCTGGCGAGCTTGATAATGTCTGCCGGATTCAGTCCCAGCTCACGGGCCAGCTCACTGATTGGTTTACCAGGCTGATAGGGAGACAAAGCCTGAACGCCTGTTACCGCAAGGCTCTGATAATCAATGGCCATATACCCTCCTCAACTGGCTGATACTAAAGAACACCGATGGGGTATGAGCCCAAACGCTTGAGCTCAACAGCTTCTTCATCCACTTCGGCGAGCACTTTGTGCGCCTGCTCGTCGTCCATGTGCCCTTCAAAATCGATGTAGAACACATAGGCCCAGGTGCCACTGGGCGAGGGACGGGTCTCAAGGCGGGTAAGACTGATTCCATGACGATGAAACGGCTCCAGCAACTGATATAGCGCACCAGGCTTGTTCCTCATGGAAACCAGAATCGATGATTTGTCTTGCCCGCTCGACTGAACTTCTTCGCGGCCGACAATCAGGAACCGGGTTGTGTTGTCCGGCCGGTCTTCAATGCTGTTGGCCAGTTTCTCCAGACCATAGAGTTCTGCCGCCATATCACCGGCAATTGCTGCGGCGCCGGGCTCATTGGCTGCCCTGCGTGCTGCTTCGGCATTGCTGGACACAGTTACCCGCTCAATGCCATAGCGATGGGTATCCAGCCACTGACGACACTGGGCAAACGACTGCTGGTGCGAATAAATGCGGGTTATTTCCAGATCCCGGTAGTCCGGTGAGACCAAAAGATGGTGATGAATTCTCAACTGCACTTCTCCGCAGATTTTCAGCGGAGACGACATGAACATATCAAGCGTGTGGTTGACCATACCTTCAGTGGAGTTCTCAACCGGAACCACGCCATAGTGTGCAGAGCCGGACTCCACCTCACGGAAAACCGCATCAATTGCAGGCAAAGGCACGCTGACAACAGAGTGTCCGAAATGCTTGAGGGCTGCCGCCTGGGTAAAGGTGCCGATAGGCCCCAGAAAGGCAATGTGCATGGGCTTTTCCAGAGCCAGGCAAGCCGACATGATCTCGCGAAACAGTCGAGCCATCTCTTCGCCAGGCAGAGGGCCAGGATTGGCCTCCTTGATGCGACGCAGGACCTGTGCTTCCCGCTCAGGACGGTAGAAAAACACATCCTGCCCAGGGTTCGCAGCCATCTTCACGTGGGCCACTTCCTGGGCGCATTTGGCGCGGGCACTGATCAGCTCCATGATTTTCTGATCAAGAGTGTCTATTTCTACTCGAAGTTCTCCGAGACGGGTTTGCTCATCACTCATGATCAGCCCCGCTCTCTGGAAAATTCTGTCATGTACTGAATCAGCGCGTCCACGCCTGCCTCGGGCATGGCGTTATAGATGCTTGCGCGCATGCCTCCTACTGAGCGGTGACCAGCCAGGTTTAGCAGGTTCCGCGCATTGGCCCCTTCAAGGAATGCACTGTTCAGTGCATCGTCCCGCAGGGTAAAGGGTATGTTCATCCAGGATCGGAAGCGTGGTTCAATTGGATTGGCGTAAAATTCATTGGTATCAATGAAGTCGTACAGTTTTTTCGCCTTCCGCTGGTTCGTCTCGCCCATTGCCTTAACGCCACCCTGGGCTTTCAGCCATTTGAACACCAGGCCCGCGAGATACCAGGAGTAGGTTGCCGGCGTGTTGTACATGGAACCGTTATCGGCAATCACCTGGTAGTTCATCATGGTCGGCGTTTCCTTGCGGGCTTTACCCAGAAGGTCTTTCCGGATGATGACCACAACCAGCCCGGAAGGGCCGATATTTTTCTGTGCGCCAGCGTAGATGAGCCCGAACTTTGAGACATCCACCGGGCGCGAAAGCATGCTGGAAGACATATCCGCAACCAGAGGAACACCCGCACTGTCCGGAACAAAATCGAACTCCAGACCGCCGATGGTTTCGTTCGGCGTGTAATGCAGGTATGCCGCATCAGCACTGGTCTGCCACGAAGCCTGGTCCGGAATGCTGGCGAAGCCGTTATCTTCCGAGCTGGCGACCACGTTCACATTGCCGTAGCGCCTCGCCTCTGCAATGGCCTTTGTCGACCAGATCCCGGTGTTTACATAATCCGCAGACGTTTTGTCGCCAAGCAGGTTCAAAGGAATGGTGGAGAACTGGCTGGAGGCTCCACCTTGCATGAAGAGAACAGCGTAATCATCTGATACGCCGGCCAATTCACGCAAGTCTCGCTCAGCAGTTTCGGCAATTTCTACAAACGCATCACCGCGATGGCTCATTTCCATTACCGACATGCCTGTGCCACGCCAGTCCAGCATTTCATCCCGTGCCTGTGCCAGCACGCTTTCCGGCAAGGTTGCCGGACCTGCACAAAAGTTATATGCCCTGCTCATGGTCCTGTGGTCTCTCACATCTTGCGGATTCTGTGTTCGGCAATGCTGGCTTATTCCTCGCCAGCATCCTGTTCCGGACTGTTATTTGGGCTTTCGTCTGTTGAAGCGCTTTCGCCCTCGATACCTGTACCTTCGACCTCAGTACCTTCAATATCCAAACCATCGATGTCGACTTCGTCGGTTTCGGCAATCCGCTCTACACCTACCAGGCGCTCGTCTTCCTGACTCAGCCTGATCAACCGCACGCCCTGAGTGTTCCGACTAAGAACCGACACTTCATCCGTGCGAGTACGAACCAGCGTACCCTTGTCGGAAATCAGCATCATTTCGTCGCCTTCGAACAACTGCAGTGCAGTTACCAGGTTGCCGTTACGATCTGAGCACTGCATGGCGATAACGCCCTGACTGCCGCGGCTGTAAGTCGGGAATTCATCAATCGCGGTGCGCTTGCCGTAACCGTTCTCACTGGCGGTCAGAATAACGCCGCCTTCCTGAGGAATGATCAGGGAGACAACCTGGTGGCCTTCCGGCATCCTGATACCACGTACACCACGTGCCGTGCGGCTTAGAGGGCGAACGGCCTCTTCATTAAAACGAACCGCTTTGCCAGCTGTGGAAAACAGCATGATTTCAGCATCGCCTTCGGTTATCGCGGCGCCAATCAATGTATCGCCTTCGTCCAGAGACAGAGCGATCAGGCCACTGCTGCGTGGGCGAGAGAAGTTTGGTAGAGGTGTTTTCTTGACCACGCCCGCAGACGTTGCCATAAGAACAAACTGGTTTTCCGGGTAATCCCGCACCGGCAAGAAGGTAGTGATGCGCTCACCTTCATCCAGCGGCAGAATGTTCACCATCGGCCGGCCACGGGACGCGCGGCTGGCACGGGGAATCTCGAACACACGCAACCAGTAAACCTTACCCCGGTTGGAGAAGCACAGGATGGTGTCATGGGAGTTGGCAACCAGCAGCTTCTCAACGAAATCTTCGTCTTTCATGGACGTCGCGGCTTTACCACGGCCACCACGGCGCTGGGCCTGATAGTCTTCTACTGCCTGGGTCTTCGCATAACCGCTGTGGGAAATGGTTACAACCAGCTCTTCTTCATCAATCAGATCGGCAATCGTAAGATCGCGCTGGGAGCTGGTGATTTCCGTACGACGCTCGTCACCGAATTCTTCTACTACAGCTTGCAGCTCTTCACGGATAACCTGCATCAGGCGATCCGGATCACCCAGAATTTCCAGCAGGCCGGCAATCTTCTCGAGAATATCCTTGTACTCATTCTGGAGCTTTTCAGTTTCCAGACCGGTCAGGCGGTGCAGGCGCATGTCCAGGATAGCCTGGGTCTGCTCCGGAGACATGAAGTACAAGCCATCACGCAGACCGTAGATTTCCGGCAGATCGTCCGGGCGGCAGGCATCTTCGCCAGCACGCTCAAGCATTGCCATCACGTTACCGGGCGCCCAGCCTTGGGCCATCAGCTTTTCTTTGGCTTCCAGAGAACTCGGGGAAGCCTTGATCAACTCGATCATTTCATCAATGTTGGCCAGAGCAACAGTCAGGCCTTCAAGAATATGACCACGTTCACGGGCTTTACGCAGCTCAAAGATGGTACGGCGGGTCACCACTTCACGGCGATGACGCACAAACGCGTCCAGCATTTCCTTGAGGTTCAGTATTCTTGGCTCGCCGTCGATCAGCGCAACCATGTTGATACCGAATACCGTCTGCAACTGGGTATGCTTGAACAGGTTGTTAATAACCACTTCCGGATTCTCACCGCGGCGCAGCTCTATAAAGACGCGGATACCTTCCTTGTTAGACTCATCCCGTAGCTCGGTGATGCCCTCCAGGCGTTTTTCCTTCACCAGTTCGGCGATCTTTTCGATCAGGCGGGCTTTGTTAAGCTGATACGGCAGCTCGGTGATGATAATGGCATCACGATTGGTTTTCTTGTCGTGCTCAATTTCATGACGGGCGCGGATATAAATACGGCCACGACCCGTGCGGTAGGCCTCAACAATGCCGGCGCGGCCGTTGATAATACCCTGGGTCGGAAAATCCGGGCCCGGAATGAACTCCATCAGTTCATCACAGGTAAGATCCGGATTATCAATCAACGCCAGGCAACCACTAACCACTTCGGTCAGATTATGGGGCGGGATATTCGTCGCCATACCCACAGCAATACCGGAGGAGCCGTTCACCAGCAGGTTGGGAACCCGGGTCGGCATAACTTCTGGGATCCGCTCCGTGCCGTCGTAGTTGTCAACAAAATCTACGGTTTCTTTATCGAGATCCGCCAGCAGGGAGTGGGCAATCTTCTCCATGCGGATTTCGGTATAACGCATGGCTGCCGCGTTATCGCCGTCGATAGAACCGAAGTTGCCCTGACCGTTTACCAGCGGATAACGCAGGGAGAACGGCTGAGCCATACGAACGATGGTGTCATAAACAGCAGAGTCACCGTGCGGGTGATATTTACCAATGACATCACCCACTACACGGGCAGACTTCTTGTAGGCCTTGTTCCAGTCGTTATTCAGTTCGGACATGGCGAACAGAACACGACGGTGAACCGGCTTGAGGCCATCCCGCACGTCCGGAAGCGCTCGCCCGACGATTACGCTCATGGCGTAATCCAGGTAAGACTGCTTCAGTTCATCTTCAATATTGACCGGCAGGATCTCTTTGGCTAATTCACCCATCGAGCAAGGTTCCTTTGCGTTATCTGGAAGTCGTTTCAGGGCCGCTTCCCGGCCCCGTAGTTATTCTTTAATAAGCCGCCGATTCTACCACAGTCGCACCCTTTCAGGGGCATCTGTGAGGCAGCCTTAATCAAATACTACCGTCTTGTTTTCATGGGTGATCACGCGATCCTCAATATGAGAGCGCAATCCCCGGGCAAGAACGTTTTTTTCTACATCCTTACCAAGGCGCACCATGTCTTCGATGGTGTCACTGTGCGTGATGCGGATAACGTCCTGCTCAATAATCGGCCCTTCATCAAGATCCTGGGTCACGTAATGACAGGTAGCACCGATCAGCTTCACGCCACGGCCGTATGCCTGGTGATAGGGCCTCGCGCCTGCAAAAGATGGCAGGAAGCTGTGATGAATATTGATCACCTTGCCTGAGTACCTTGCACAAAGCTCGGCAGGTAAAATCTGCATGTAGCGTGCAAGCACCACCACATCGGCTTCATAACTCTGAAAAAGCTCGTCTATGTGGGCAAACGCCTCATCACGGTTAGCCTTGCTCACCGGAATATGGTGGTATGGAATGTCATGCCACTCCACCATACGGCGCAAATCATCGTGGTTGGAGATAACCGCGACGATTTCAGCGTTGATTTCGTTGCTGTGCCAGCGGTAAAGGAGGTCGGCCACACAGTGGGACTCCTTGCTGCACATCAGGATCACTTTTTTGGGCTGGGCCGAGTCGGCGATATGCCAGTGCATATCGAATTCCCGGGCAATCGGCGCAAACGCTGCGCGAAACTGCTCAAGACCAAACGGGATAGACTCGGCCTTGATTTCGTGGCGCATGAAAAACCAGCCACTATGAGTATCCGAGTGGTGGCTGGCTTCGGTTATCCAGCCGTTGTAGGTAGACAGAAAATTACTCACCTTGGCGACAATTCCCACCCCATCCGGGCAGGAAATCACAAGACGGTAGGTATGCTCCATGAAAGCCTTTCCTTAACTGACAAACGGGAAAGCAGGTACGCCGGAAACCATTGCCGGAAGCGGCAGCCGGATCAGGTACCAGAGTTTGCGGTACGCACCCTGTAAAATGACGGGCTATCATAGCCTATATGAACATCAGAAACGAGGAGTGGAGACATGGACAGAGGCCTGCACCAGCAATCATGGAAAACCCGCCTCATTGGGCGCTCAAGCGCCCTGCGCGCACTGACACTGAGCGTATGCCTTACAACCCTGACAACGCCGGTTTTCAGCCAAGCCATCCTTGAAGGCGAGCGGTTTCACCCCGCCAGCGCCAATAACGGCATGGTAGCAACCAGCCACACCCTGGCCACAAAGGTAGCATTAAGCGTACTGGAAAATGGCGGCAACGCAGTGGATGCCGCAGTAACCGCAGGGTTCGCGCTGGCCGTCACGCAACCAAGATCCGGAAATATCGGTGGCGGTGGTTTTATGCTGATCTCGAAAGGCGACGGCTCCGAGCCCGAAGCCATAGATTATCGGGAAAAAGCACCCTCTGGCGCCACCGAAACCATGTATCAGGATGAATCTGGCGAGGTGGTGCAGAACCGCAGCCGGTTCACCCATCTGGCCGCCGGCGTTCCAGGCACCGTTGCCGGCCTTGCCATGGCTCTGGAACGCTACGGCACCCTACCCCTGGAACAGGCACTGGCACCGGCCATCAAACTCGCCCGGGACGGCTTTATCGTTCCGCAACGCTTCAGCGAAGGTCTTGAGCAAGCGCGGGAGCGCCTTCAGCGCTGGCCTGCAACTCAAGCAACCTTTTACAAAGAGGACGGCTCTGCGTGGCAAGCAGGCGAGCGCTTTCGCCAGCCGGAACTGGCAGCTACCCTGCAACGCATTGCAGATGAAGGCGTAAAAGGTTTTTACCAGGGTGAAACCGCACAACTGATTGTTGAAGAAATGCAAAGGCACGGAGGCCTCATCACCCGGAAGGATCTTGAAGACTACCAGCCGGTTGTGCGTACTCCGGTGCATGGAAATTACCGGGGCTACGACATCTATTCCATGTCCCCGCCCTCCTCCGGCGGCGCTCATATCGTGCAAATACTGAATGTTCTTGAAGGCTTTCCTGTTTCAGAACTTGGCCACAATTCGGCCGATACGATTCACTACATGGCCGAAGCCATGAAGCTGGCCTATGCCGACCGGTCAGAGTACCTGGGCGATACAGATTATGTAGACGTACCCTTAAAAGGACTGACCAGTAAAACTTATGCTGAAGAGCTGCGAAAAGGCATCAAGCCTGACAAGGCACGCCCTGCAAGTGAGATCCGCCCTGGCCACCCCCCGGGCTACGAAAGCCCGGAAACCACGCATTTTTCGGTTGTCGATAAATGGGGCAATGCGGTATCGAACACCTACACCATCAACTTCAGCTATGGCTCGGGTATTACCGTACAAGGCGCCGGTTTTCTGCTCAACAACGAAATGGACGATTTCAGCGCCAAGCCGGGCGTACCCAATGCCTACGGCCTGATCGGCGGTGAGGCAAACAAGGTGGAACCCGGCAAGCGCATGCTCAGCTCCATGTCACCGACCATCGTTCGCAAAGGCGGCAGCAACTTCCTTGTAACCGGCAGCCCGGGAGGCTCACGCATTATCACCACTACCCTGCAGGTCATCATGAACGTGATCGATCATGGCATGAACATACAGACAGCCGTCAACGCACCCCGCATTCATCACCAATGGCTCCCGGATCAAATCCGCATCGAACAAGGCATAAGCGCGGACACCGTGCGATTGCTGGAAAGCCGTGGCCACAAAGTGGCGACCGATTCGGCTATGGGGGCCATCCAGAGTATCATGATTGGAGAAGATGGAACGCTGTATGGCGGCGCAGATCCGAGGCGCAGCACTTCCTCGGCCATGGGCTACTGATAATCAGATATAACGATAGATAGAGAAGCTGGAGGCATTTATGTTCCTGTCTGTACAACTGAGCTGCTACCCCCTGAAAGAGGACTACAAACAGCCCATTCGGGATCTGATCGCCCGACTGGAAAAAACCGGACTGGAAGTCCTCGTCGGTCGAATGAGTACGGAAATTTTCGGTGAGTACGACGAAGTCATGAGCGTGCTTTCCGATACTATCAAGTGGTCTTTTGAAACCTACGGAAAGTCCGTTTTTGTAGCCAAAATAATGGAGGGTGACCGGAGACCAAAATGACCAACCCCAATCATTCCGGAAAGCAGACACCCTCGACGAATCAAAAGCCGGAGATACCCAAGCAATATTCATTTCTCTGGCTCAGCGCCGCCATCTTTCTGGCGTTCATGTGGCTACAGGACAGTGGCGCACCAAAACTTCAGGAACTGGCGTACTCTGAATTCAAAACCGCTGTTGTTAACAACCAGATTTCTGAAGTAACCCTCAAGGAAGAGACTATAACCGGCCTGTTCAGCGACCAGGGGCGAGCTGCCCTGAGCTCCGGCGACACCTCACAGGGCTCAAGTCCCGGCTTCAATACGACTCGGCCTCCCATGGAGGATTCTGAACTTCTCACTCTGCTTGAGGCGCACAATGTCACTATCCGGGCCCAATCTTCGGGGCTGCCTTGGTGGCAAGAACTGATTCGTGGCTTCCTGCCCTGGATACTGCTGCTGGCGCTGATGTACTGGTTCTGGGGCTCCGCACAGAAACGCATGATGCAGAGTGGCGGTATGTTTGATCACAGCCGGTCAAAAGCTCGCCGGGCCGAGAAAGAAACCTCAACCACCAGACTGGATGATGTGGCCGGCATTGAATCGGCCAAACGTGAGATCGCGGAGATAATCGACTTCCTGAAATCCCCGGACAAGTACCGGGCCCTGGGCGCATCCATGCCCAAAGGTGTTCTTCTGGTAGGTCCGCCGGGTACAGGTAAAACCCTGCTTGCCCGCGCCATTGCCGGAGAAGCCGAAGTGCCCTTCTTCAGCGTTAGCGCTTCAGAGTTCATTGAAATGTTTGTGGGTGTAGGCGCCTCAAGGGTTCGGGACATGTTTGCGAATGCCCGCAAGGACGCGCCGGCACTGGTTTTCATCGATGAACTGGACGCCATCGGTCGCGCCCGTGGTGCAGGTCTGGGTGGCGGGAATGACGAACGGGAGCAAACGCTGAACCAGATTCTTACAGAAATGGACGGCTTCGAATCTCACGAAAACATACTTGTGTTGGCTGCGACCAACCGCCCGGACGTTCTGGACAGCGCCCTGCTGCGGCCTGGCCGCTTTGATCGCAAAATTACCCTGGAGCTTCCACACAAGGATGCTCGGGACGCCATACTTGCGGTGCACGTTCGTCAAGTGCCTCTGGCAGCCGACGTAGATCTGGAGCAACTTGCTGCGCGCACCATTGGTTTTTCCGGCGCGGATCTGAAAAACCTGGTGAACGAAGCAGCCCTGACAGCCGCCCGGGAAAATCTGAAAGAAGTTACGGCCCGCTGTTTTGAGGTTGCCCGTGACCGCATCGTTCTGGGTGAGAAGCGCGATGCCCGGCTATCACAGGAGGAGCGGGAAGTCGTGGCTTACCACGAGAGTGGTCACGCCATTATGGCCTATTACATGCCAAAGGCTGACCCTCTCACACGGCTTACCATTATTCCCCACGGCATGGCTCTGGGCGTCACTGAGCAAACGCCAAAGGAAGATCGTTACAACTACTCCGAAAGCTATCTCAGAGACCGCATCAAGGTGATGCTCGGCGGGCGCTCAGCAGAAAAGATTGTCTATGGAGAAGTAACCACCGGCGCCCAGAACGATCTCAAGGAAGCCACCAAACTGATCCGCCGAATGATCGGTCAGTGGGGCATGAGCGAAAAGATCGGCCCAGTGGGCCTGAGTATCGGCGAGGAGCACGTATTCCTGGGCCGCGAAATGGGTTCGCAACGGGAATATAGCGAGAAGATGGCAGAGCTGATTGATGCGGAAATCCAGTCAGAACTTCTGGCCATGGAAGCAGCCACCATCGAATTTCTGACGGATCACAGGGACCAGCTTGAAGCCCTGGCAAAAGCCGTGCTCAAAAAGGAAAACCTTTCAGCAGAAGAGGTCGAAAAAATCCTCCACGAAGAGGCCTCTCGAAAAATCGCTTGAGCTGCTCTCTCCAGGCCTGGAGCTCTCTCACAAGCCTCAGGCCTGCGCAACCAGCATATCGCTGAACAGCGCCAAACAAAAACCAAGTACCGCGCCAAGCGGGGGCCCCCAGTGCTTGTCCAACCGGGACTGGGGCGCAATATCCTGGAAAATCAGGTACAGAATGCCCCCCGAGGCCACCAGCATTATGGTTCCCAGAACCACTGGTTGTCCGGACAGGAAAAAATAACCCAGCAGCCCCGCGATGGGCCCGGCAGCTGCCAGGCCTGCCATCACTGTCAGAGTCTTTCGTGGTGTATAGCCAGGCTTGTCAAGAAACTCACGGTAGGCGTTAAACCCTTCAGGCAGGTTTTGCATGGCAATCAGCACGGCCATCAAGGGCGCCAGGCTTGGGTTGACTATAATCAGCCCACCCAGGGCGGCTGCCTCCGGCACAAAATCCAGCATCACGCCCATTAACTGTGGTGATTCCCTGTGATGAACACCCAGCATTCGCTCGATCCAGAAAAACAGCATACCACCAGCAATGATGGCGGGTATGGCCCAGAACGAACCACCAATGCTCGACTGCCCTTCTGGTATCAGCACTATGGTCACGGCGCCCAGCAAAATACCGCCACCCAAGGCGATCAGGAAATGCCGGAACTCCTGCTTCAGCCAATTGGGGCCGATGCGCTCAACTCTTGCCAGTAATCCGCCAAGGGGAATACAGATACCGGCAAGTGCGGTCAAACCAACGATATAAACAATGTCAGAGATCATCAGAGAACCTGAGTTGATTCAAAACCAAGCAATCAGGATTCCTCAGAGGCCCCGGCAAGCTTATCCTGGGTTTTATGCTCAAAATCGCTCGCGTCGTGGCGTTCGTGAAGCTGGCTTCCGGGCTCGCCCCAAGCGCGATTCACCATTCTCCCTCGTTGAACAGCTGGCCGCTCTTTAAGCTCCAGGGCCCAGCGCATCACATTGGTGTAGGTGTGCGCTTCAAGAAACTCGGCCGCATCGTAAACCTTGTTGGTTACCAGTGCGCCATACCAGGGCCAGATCGCCATATCAGCAATGGTGTATTCATCCCCGGCAACATACCGGTTATTGGCCAACTGACGATCCAGTACATCCAGCTGCCGTTTAACTTCCATGGTATAGCGGTTAATCGGGTACTCGTACTTTTCGGGCGCATAGGCAAAGAAGTGTCCAAAACCACCGCCCAAAAACGCCGCACTGCCCATCTGCCAGAACAGCCAGTTAAGGGTCTCGGTGCGTCCGGCTATATCCGAAGGCATAAACCGGCCAAACTTTTCCGCCAGATAAAGCAAAATGGAGCCCGATTCAAACACTCGAACAGCAGGGTCCTGAGTACGGTCCTGCAGCGCCGGAATTTTGGAGTTTGGATTCACATCCACAAACCCGCTACCGAACTGTTCGCCTTCGTTAATGCGGATCAGCCAGGCGTCGTATTCAGCCTCACTGATGCCCAATTCCAGCAATTCCTCCAGCATAATCGTGACTTTTACACCGTTTGGTGTAGCTAGCGAATAGAGCTGGAAAGGATGCTTGCCAACCGGCAGCTCTTTCTCGTGAGTAGGGCCCGCGATGGGGCGATTGATATTTGAAAAAGCGCCACCGCTTGCAGACTCCCACTTCCAGACTTTGGGCGGGATGTAGCTGGAATCGCTCATATTTACGGGCTCCTTGTTTGCTGATGAATCTGCCTGTGCTGAAACCTGACCCTCAGACCGGTCCGCCAGTGAACGAAAAGTCGATCTGTAATAGTTTTACCACCTGTTAGCACTCCTGTTTTCGGTAGACACTGCCATAATGCTTGATAGGGGATGGAGTGTTTCGCCAACCTGGCCGAATACCTCACTATAAAAAAACCACCCCAACAACTCTACTCCAACCAAAAGGGAGTCTGGCGTATGCCAATGATAGGATGGATTTTTATACTCGTTGCCTTGGCTCTGGTCCTTGGCAGCTTATTCATGCTTCGGGATTCAGGCAGCAAGATGTATATCCCGAAAGACAAACTTGAGAAAGTCCGCAAGCGCAAGGCGGAGCTCGAAGCTGAGGAAAAAGCAGAGGATCAGTGGTAAGCCGAGTCTGTTCTCGCTGCCATGATGAAATCATTTTTGTGTAGCCCACCGATTGCGTGGGTCCACCAGCTTATGGTCGTCTTCCCGTATTCCAGCAAGATGGTCGGGTGGTGATCTTCTGTCTCAGCCAACTCACCCACCTTGTTGGTAAACGCCAAAGCCTGAGAAAAGTTCCGGAATTTAAACGTTTTGCGCAATTGCTCTTCGCCGTCCACGCTGAGAATTTCCCAATCCTGAACGTCTTTGTGCAGCATGCGTTTTTCTTCATCGGTTGCCTTGGGAGCATCCGCATTACAAGCTTCACAGTGCTGATCAGTCAGTCCACTCATGCATAACCTCCGAGTCCATATCCGGATTTTTTACCGTCATATCTGATACAAGATGGGCTCGGTTACTCAATTTATCAACCAGCTTCTTGAAATCAGGCTCTCTTCGGAATACTGTATATTTAAACAGTATTCCGAGATTACACCATGAGCGAGCTTCTTAACACGCTAATGCAGGATGCCCGTGTTTGGCAGGGGCACAAACACAACAAAACCACTCAGCCGGCAGAGCTAACGGGTTATCAGGCCCTGGACAATCAGCTTGGGGGCATCGGCTGGCCCCGGGGCGCGTTGAGCGAATGCCTGCTGGACGCCCCTGGCATTGGTGAGTTGACTCTGTTAATGCCGCTAATGCAGCGGCTGTCGCAGGCCGGTAAAACCGTATTCTGGCTGAACCCTCCGCACACGCCTTATGCTCCGGCACTGGCGCGGGAAGATATCGATCTGAACCAGATAATCATGATCCACACCGAAGACAAAGGCGATTTTCTGTGGACACTGGAAAACTGCCTGCGTTCCCCGGTTACGGGCCTGGTGATGGCCTGGCCCGGCAAACTGGCCGCCCGAGAGATCCGGCGTTTGCAGTTAGCCGCCGAAGCCGGAAGCAACGTCTGCGTACTCTTTCGCGAACGCCACTACGCTGATCAGAACTCCCCTGCTGCCTTGCGTCTTGAACTGGAGCCCGGCGATCAACAAGGCTTGAAGGTAAGCGTGGTGAAACGCCGCGGGAGCTGGCCAGGCCAACGCTGCTCGCTTGCCATGACTCACCGGGCCGGCCTGTTTCATCATGAAGCGCCCCGTGTGGTTCAGGGGCCCTGGCCCTTATCAGCCAGGTAATATTCCATGCTTTGGCTGTATCTGCACTTTCCTCACTTGCTGCTGGACCACATTCGTCGCTCCAGTGAAAACACCTCTGCGCTGGTGATTGTGGAAGGTTCCGGACAAAGAGTGATACAGGCCTGCCCGGCTGCCCGGGATCTGGGCGTGGACGCCAATATGCGCCTGAAAACAGCGGTCAGCCTGGCACCAGAGCTAGGCATAGTAAGGGCTGATCAACAACAAGAGACCCGGATTCTCGAAGACCAGGCCCGCTGGTTATACCGTTATGCGGCGCATATTGTTCTGGTTCCGCCAAACGGCTTGTTAGCTGAAATCGGCAGCCTGCAAAGGCTGTATGGTGGCGTTCCGGCAGTATGGCAAACGGTGGAAGATGTACTGCAAGAGCATCAGCTTACTGCCTGGCCAGGTATTGGCCACACACCACTGGCAGCACGCCTTATTGCACGGAACGGCAAGGGAACATGCGCAACTGACAAAGGCCATTGCCTTCAGGCTCTTGACCAGATGTCCCTGCTGGCTGCAGAGTTTGACGAACGCACCTGCATCCGCCTGCAGCGGCTTGGGCTGGGCACCCTTGGCGAGGTCTTCCGTTTACCACCGGCAGACATGGCGCGCCGGCTATCCCCGGAAACCCTGGCTCATATCCAGAAAATTCAGGGCTCCAGGCCCGACCCCCAAACACCCTGGCAACCGCCCCATTTTTTCCAGCAGCAAGCAGATTTTGTGCAGGACATTGAACAATCACAGGGGCTGCTGTTCCCGTTGCAACGCATACTTTCTGAACTGGAAAAGGATTTGTGCTGGCGCCAGCAGGATACGGACTGCTTACTGCTAGTGCTCCAGCATCGACACGCAGAGCCAACACGTCTGCGTATCCGCACGTCGGGCCCGGAGCACCGGGCAGAGGCGTTTCTCAGCCTGATCAGCCTGCGATTTGATCAGCAACCACTGCAAGCCCCGGTTGTATCGCTGCGCCTCACTGTTAAACGCTTTCTGGGGCGGGAAGCACCCGGCGGGCAGGACCTTCTGGGCGAAAGCCAGGATCTGAGCGAAGCCTGGCACACCCTGATTAGCCGCCTGCAGGCAAGACTTGGAGAAAACGCTCTGAAGCAGCTTGCACCCCAGGCAGATCACCGGCCCGAACGAGCCTGGAGCGCGTCAGAAGTGCGACGTACCAGCCGTGTTATGAAAACAACAGCCAACCAACTGCCTCAACGCCCCCTATGGCTTCTGCGAGGGCCGCAACCGCTTACGGAAATCCCGCAGGCATGGTTTACCGGCCCGGAACGGATCAGCGGCGGCTGGTGGGACGGCCAGCGGGTCCATCGGGATTACTACATTGCTCAACTGAATAATGGCCAGCTCGCCTGGGTGTTCCGGGACGTACAGGAAGGCTGGTTCGTGCATGGATGGTTTGGCTGATGAGCGAATCGTCTTATGCCGAGTTGTTCTGCTTCAGCAACTTCACTTTCCTGACCGGGGCATCTCATCCACATGAACTTGCGGAACGCGCCGCAGAGCTTGGATATACCGCGCTGGCGATCACCGATGCCTGCTCGGTGGCGGGCATACCCCGTGCCTGGGCGGCATTGAAAGAGAGCCCCGTAAAACTGATTACCGGGAGCTGGTTTGAGCTGGACGACGCCCCGCCCGATGCTTGCACACCCCGGTTCATTCTTCTGGCCCGTACCCGCAAAGGCTATGGCCAACTTTGCCAGCTTATAACCACCGCTCGCCGTCGGGCAGAAAAAGGGCAGTATCAGTTGTTCCATGACGACATGGGAACACATGTTCTGGATGACTGCCTGTGCCTGTGGTTGCCGCCCTCGCCGGCCGAAGCCAACGCGGACCAGATTTTGTCCTGCGGTGAATGGTTGCTCCGGTTGTTTGGGCACCGCCTCTGGATTGCCGCCGCTCGCACCCTGGAGGCCGGCGAAGAGCAGCGGTTGGCCCGGGCCCGCTGGCTTTCTGAGCACTTGCGTTGCCCAATTACCGCCATAGGCGAAGTTCACATGCACAGCCGGGAACGTCAGCCCTTGCAAGACGTACTCGCTGCCCTGCGTAATCACGCCAGCCTGGAAAATGCCGGCCACTGCCTGTTCCAGAACGGTGAGCGCTACCTGCGCCCGTTACCGGTACTGCAACGTTTATTTCCCGAGCCCTGGCTGGAAGAATCTTTGCGCATTGCCCAGCAGTGCACCTTTGAGCCTGGCAGCCTGCGCTACGAATACCCTCCGGACCTTGTACCGGAGGGGGAAACCCCGGCGGCCTATCTGAAACGGTTAACTCGGGAAGGTGAACAGCAACGCTACCCGGCAGGTACCCCAATGACTGTTCAGGCCCTGATCCGCAAGGAGCTGGGGCTGATTTCAGAGATGAAGTATGAACACTACTTCCTCACCATCCACGACATAGTTGCCTTTGCCCGCAGCCACGGCATTCTGTGCCAGGGTCGCGGCTCTGCCGCCAACTCCGCCGTGTGTTATTGCCTGGGCATTACCGAAGTAAATCCGGCTCAGGTAGACCTGCTGTTTGAACGTTTTATCTCCAAAGACAGAAACGAGCCGCCGGATATCGACGTGGATTTTGAGCACGAACGCCGGGAAGAAGTTATTCAGTACATTTACCGGCGGTACAGTCGGGAGCGGGCAGCACTGGCAGCAACGGTTATCCGCTACCGCCCCCGCAGCGCTATCCGCGACGTTGGCAAGGCGCTCGGGTTTGATCCGGCACTGGTGGAGCAGTTGCTGGAAGGCATCGACTGGCGCGACAAAGCCACCAACTGGCGTCAGCAGATTCTCGATAAACGCCTGACCCGAAACCCGAAAGTCGCCGACCAGTTCTTTGCCCTGGTCAACACCCTGCTCGGATTCCCCCGCCACCTGTCCCAACATGTGGGCGGCTTTGTGATCAGCTCCGGACCCTTGGCAGAACTGGTGCCAGTCGAAAACGCCGCCATGGCCGACCGCACCGTTATCCAGTGGGACAAAGACGACCTGGAAAGCCTCGGCCTGATGAAAGTGGACGTACTCGCACTGGGCATGCTCACGGCCATCCGCAAAGCTCTGGAACTGATCAGCCAGCAGAAAGGCCAGATCTTTCGCATGCAGGACATTCCCCGGGAAGACCGGGCTACCTACAACATGCTGCAAAAAGGCGACAGCATCGGCGTATTCCAGGTGGAATCCCGCGCCCAGATCAACATGCTGCCCAGACTGAAACCCGAAACCTGGTACGACCTGGTGATCGAAGTTGCTATCGTTCGCCCTGGCCCCATTCAGGGCGACATGGTGCACCCTTACCTGCGCCGGAAACATGGTCTGGAACCGGTGGACTATCCCAACGAGGCTGTCCGTAGCGTGCTGGAACGCACCTTGGGCGTGCCCATTTTTCAGGAGCAAGTCATCAAACTGGCCATGGTTGCCGCCGGGTTCACAGCCGGCGAAGCCGACCAACTACGCCGCGCCATGGCCGCCTGGAAATCCCACGGCGACATGACACCGTTCCGGGAAAAACTTATCAACGGCATGCTTGCGCGCGGCCACGATGCCGACTTTGCCGAACGCCTCTACTTGCAAATTTGCGGCTTCGGCGGCTACGGCTTCCCGGAATCCCACGCCGCCAGCTTCGCCTTGCTCGTTTACGTCTCCGCCTGGATCAAATGCCACTATCCAGCCGTCTTTTACTGCGCCCTGCTCAACAGCCAGCCCATGGGGTTCTACTCTCCGTCACAACTGGTACAGGACGCCAAACGCCAAAGCGTTGCCGCACTACCACCAGACATCAACAGCAGCCAGTGGGACCACACCCTGGAAGGCCCTGACCAGCAACTGCGTTTGGGCCTGAGAATCATCCAGGGGTTCTCAGCAAGCGCCGCCGAACGCCTGCGCCAAAACCGCCCCGCAACCGGCTATAAATCCTCCGCCGAGTTACGCCGCCTGGCACGCCTCAACCAGCGCGAAATGGAACTGCTTGCCGGCGCCAACGCCATGCCTGCCTTCGCGGCCAACCGCCATCAGGCGTACTGGCAACTGCTGGGCCATGAAAAGCCCTCAGAGCTTTTCGCTGTGGCAGAAGATGACGAACACTACGAACTGGAAACCTGCAGCCAGCTACCGGAACCCACCGAAGGCCAGAACGTCCTCGCCGACTACGCCAGCCAGGGCCTCACCCTCCAACGCCACCCACTGGCCCTGCTCCGGGAACAAGGCCACCTGCAGTTCTGCCTCAGTGCCGAACAACTCAAAACCACCAAAGCCGGCATACCCGTACAGGTAGCCGGCCTGGTAACCGGTCGCCAACGCCCCAGCTCCGCCTCCGGCGTCACCTTCGTAACCCTGGAAGACGAAACCGGCAACGTGAACGTCGTCGTCTGGCTCGAAACCGCCCGCCGGCAACGCAAACCATTACTCACCGCACGGTTGTTACACGTAAAAGGCGTTCTGGAAAGAGAGGGGGAAATTGTTCATGTCATGGCGGGAAAACTCTCTGACTTGAGCCATCTCATAAACACGCTCCCGGTCAACTCAAGAGATTTCCACTAGGCGAATCATCCAGGATTTCCAAGGCGATAACTCCTGAGCTCATAGAGCTGGGGAGGCGTCGTCTTTCAGGAATGTCTGTGGCCATGGATGGCCACAGTCAAGCGCACATGGATGTGCTCGTAGCGGTTCCTGAAAGACGACGCCTCTCCGGCTCAAACACCCAAGTTAACAGGCCAAAAAACAGAAAACCCCGCACAAAGGCGAGGTTTTCTGCACTACGAGAAAAACAATCAGCTAAGCAGCTTGATCATCACACCCGCAGCAACAGCCGAACCGATAACACCAGCAACGTTCGGCCCCATGGCGTGCATCAGCAAGAAGTTATGCGGATTCGCCTCAAGACCAACCTTGTTGGAAACCCGCGCCGCCATCGGCACCGCAGATACACCGGCAGAACCAATCAACGGATTGATCGGATCCTTACTGAACTTGTTCATCAGCTTGGCCATAAGCACGCCGCACGCAGTGCCCACACCAAACGCCACGATACCCAGCCCCAGAATACCCAGCGTTTGAGCATCCAGGAACTTGTCCGCCATCAGCTTGGAACCAACAGACAGACCCAGGAAAATCGTAGTGATGTTGATCAGCGCATTCTGGGAGGTATCGCTAAGACGCTCAACCACGCCACACTCACGCATCAGGTTGCCAAAGCAGAACATACCCAGCAGTGGCGCAGCATCCGGCAAGAACAGAACAACCGCAATCAGAACAACCATCGGGAAAACGATTTTTTCACGCTTGCTGACCGGCCGAAGCTGAGACATCTTGATGGCACGCTCTTTCTGCGTGGTCAGCGCCTTCATGATTGGCGGCTGAATCATCGGCACCATGGCCATATAGGCGTATGCGGATACCGCAATGGCTCCCAGCAGATGCGGAGCCAGAACACTGGACACATAGATAGACGTTGGTCCATCAGCGCCACCAATGATGCCGATAGCAGCGGCTTCCAGAATGGTAAAGTCCAGAACACCAAACCAATCCAGCAGTGCCGCACCCAAAACAGTTCCGAAGATACCAAATTGGGCTGCGGCACCCAGCAGCATGGTTTTCGGGTTGGCCAACAGCGGACCGAAATCGGTCATCGCGCCAACGCCCATGAAAATTACCAGGGGTCCGATGGTGCTGCCGATAACCACAGAATAGAAGTTATACAACATGCCATGGCCATACCCGGCATCCTGAGCGATGGCGTTGGCCATTGCCATTTCGGAATAGCTTGCCTCTTTCACCGCTACCTTGAAGGCCTCTTTCAGTTCAGGCGTTATTGCCTGCCCAGCCTGATAGGCCACATCCAGAGGCGCTGCCAGAGCCGCCAGAATCTCGCCCCTTCCGCCATTCAGGGCAAAGTGAATGGCATTTTCCGCCGCAGTCAGGGCCAGCCCCGCCTCCGGAATATTCGCCAGAATACCGCCGAACCCGATGGGTACCAGCAGCAATGGCTCAAACCCTTTGCGAATCGCAAGGAACAGAAGAAGCAGGCCAACGGCGATCATGATCACCTGGCCCAGCTCCATATTGAACAGGCCACTACCTGTCCATAATGTCATTAATTTATCCATGGAATGCTGGCCCTTTATGCGATTGTCAGCATTTCATCATCAGGAGAGACGGCATCACCGACCTTGATGAAGACTTCGCCGACGGTGCCGGCCTTGGGTGCACGAATCTCGGTTTCCATTTTCATGGCTTCGAGAATAATCAGCACATCGCCTTCTTCAACGGCATCACCTGGTGAAACCAGAACCTTGAAGATATTGCCGCCCAGAGGCGCGATAACAGGTTCGCCTTCACCGGCTGCCGGAGCTGGTGCAGCAGACGCCGCTGGCGCGGAGGCAGCACCACCCTCGCCCTGAATCTGGGAAATTTCACCACCTTCAGAAACCGCAACCACGTACTGCTTGCCGTTAACATCAACGGTGTAAGTCTCGGGGCCACTGGCCTTCTTGGCTGGAAGCGCATCTTCAGCGGTGGGCACTGGCTCAAATGCATCCGGGTTGCCACGATTTTCAAGGAACTTCAGACCAATCTGCGGGAACAGCGCATAAGTCAGAACATCATCAACGGTGTTGTCCGCCAGCTTGATGCCTTTCTCATCCGCCAGTTTCTTCAGCTCGTCGGTCAGCTTGTCCATTTCTGGCTCAATATTGTCGGCCGGACGGCAGGTGATGGCTTCTTCTCCATCCAGTACGCGTTCCTGCAGTTCCTTGTTGAACGGCGCCGGCGCGGAGCCATATTCACCCTTCAGGATGGCAGACGTTTCCTTGGAAATGGATTTGTAGCGCTCGCCGGTCAGAACGTTCAGAACCGCCTGAGTACCTACAATCTGTGACGTCGGTGTTACCAGCGGGATGAAGCCCAGGTCTTCGCGAACCTTGGGAATCTCTGCCAGAACTTCGTCAAACCGGTCAGCAGCGTTCTGTTCCTTGAGCTGGCCTTCCATGTTGGTCAACATGCCGCCAGGCACCTGGGCAATCAGGATGCGTGAATCGGTACCACGGAGGCTGCCTTCAAACTTCGCGTACTTCTTGCGAACTTCGCGGAAGTAACTGGCAATCTCTTCCAGCAGAACCAGATCCAGACCAGTGTCACGCTCGGTACCTTCAAGAATCGCAACGATCGCTTCTGTGGGCGAATGGCCGTAGGTCATACTCATTGAAGAAATGGCAGAATCCACGTTATCGATACCAGCTTCCGCTGCCTTGATGGCGGTAGCGGTAGACATACCTGTGGTCGCGTGGCACTGCATGTGAATCGGAATATCCAGCTCTTTCTTCAGGCGGCTGACCAGATCAAAGGCAACATAAGGCTTGAGAATACCCGCCATGTCTTTGATCGCAATGGAGTCCGCACCCATATCAGCGACTTCTTTCGCCAGCTCAACCCACATCTCGATGGTATGCACCGGGCTGGTGGTATAAGAAATAGTGCCCTGCGCATGCTTACCTGTTTTGCGAACAGCCTTGATAGCGGTCGCCAGGTTACGCGGATCATTCATTGCATCAAAAATACGGAAAACGTCAACACCGTTCTCGGCGGCACGGTCAACGAACCGCTCCACTACGTCGTCTGCGTAATGCCGGTAACCCAGGAGGTTCTGACCGCGCAGCAGCATTTGCTGGGGCGTATTGGGCATCACTTTTTTCAGTTCACGGATGCGCTCCCAGGGGTCTTCGCCCAGGTAACGGATACAGGAGTCGAAGGTAGCGCCGCCCCAGGATTCCAGAGACCAGAAACCAACTTTGTCGAGCTTCTCGGCAATGGGCAGCATGTCGTCAAGCCGCATACGGGTGGCAAGCAGGGACTGGTGGGCGTCACGAAGTATAACGTCCGTAATCCCCAGCGGTTTCTTTGTATCAGTCATCGTCTCAGCCTTCTGTTTAAAGGTTGTATCTAATCGGTTGCCGGGTCACTTCTTGTGGCGCGACCGGAATTGTGCAATCGCCTTTTTGATCGCCTCTGCTGTATCAGGATCAACTGCAGCAGGTGCCTTGGACTTGGCACGAGGCGCTTTGGCCGGGGTTGCCGGCTCTGGCGGTGCAAACCGGGTCAACAGCTTGGACATAAGCAGTGTCGCGAACACCAGAACAATCAGGAACACGAACACAAAGCCCATACCCGCAACCATCAGGTCGACGGCTTGTGACATCAGGTCATCCATATTGAACAGCTACCTGTATTGATTTATGGATTTTCCCCAGAGCAACCGAAGCGTATAAGACCTATGTCTTATACCGCGCCGGAGCAAACCGGGAGGCAAAATCCTGCGTAATTTACCGGTTTCGCAAGCTGTGAGCAACCAAAATGCAAATGACTATACGGAGTTTCCGAGCGTCCCGGGGCACCTTCGACTCGCCGAAAACGCCTGTAACACCCGATCTCAGACCAGCCTGACTCTTAGCTTGCGACCCTTTACCTTCCCATCTTCGAGGCGCTTCAGGGCGCGTTTGGCCTGCCCGGCTTCTACAGCCACAAAGCACTGAAAATCAAACAGATCAATCTTGCCAACGGATTTCCCACTCAATCCGGCTTCGCCGGTTAAAGCACCAAGCACATCACCCGGCCGGAGCTTTTCCTTGCGACCTGCGGCGATGCAAAGCGTTTTCATTGCAGGCGCAACCGGTTGTGGCGGCACAGATAATAAAATCTCCGTATCACCCCAGGTAACCTGGCTACCACGCTCAGTCTCAAGACGGTTGATCTTGTGGCCCTGAGCCGGACTGCACAGAGTAACCGCCAGCCCCGCCTCACCTGCACGCCCCGTTCGCCCTACCCGATGGGTATGAACTTCCGGATCCCGGGCAGGCTCTGCGTTGATAACCAGCGGCAAAGCTTTGATATCCAGCCCGCGGGCGGCAACGTCTGTGGCCACCAGAACCTGACAACTCTGGTTGGCAAAACGTACCAATACACTGTCCCGCTCACGCTGTTCAAGATCACCGTGCAAAGCCAGAGCCGAAAAACCCTGGGCACCCAACTCTGCCGCCAGTTCGTCGCACTGCTGTTTCATGGAGCAGAACACCAGGCAGGAAGCCGGTTGGTGTTCTGACAGCAAGCTTATGATGGCACGGGTTCGCTCCGGTGCAGGAATTTCGTAAAACAGCTCACGAATATCAGTATTTGCGCTTTGAGCCTCGGCCCGGACATCTACCGGATCCCGCTGAAAGCCTGCACTGAGCTTACGGATAGATTCAGGCCAGGTAGCGGAGAACATCAGCGTCTGGCGCTGTTTGGGTGTATAACCCAGAATTTCTTCCATAGCGTCCTGGAACCCCATGTCGAGCATCCGGTCGGCTTCATCCAGAACCAGGGTCGTGAGACGTTTCAGGTCCAGGGTGCCTTTGCGCAGATGATCCGCGATTCGCCCGGGAGTGCCCACGATAATGTGAGCACCATGAGCCAGGGAACCGATCTGTGGGCCGATAGATACACCGCCACAGAGCGTGAGAATCTTTATATTGTCCTGCGCCCGCGCCATTTCGCGCAGTGCTTTGGCAACCTGGTCTGCCAATTCACGGGTCGGGCACATAACCAGCCCCTGAACCGCAAACAGTTTCGGTTTGAGACTTTCGATCAGCCCGATACCAAAAGCTGCCGTTTTACCGCTGCCGGTCTGCGCCATGGCGATCACATCACGCCCGGCCAGGCAATGAGGCAACGCCCGGGCCTGAATATCAGTCGGCCTGGAAAAGCCCAGTTGTGCAAGATTGGCCTGCATCGCTGCAGACAGATCAAGATCTTTAAAGGAAGGCATACAAGAAAATCCCGGAATCAGCGGTTGCTGGTTAAGAAGGTCGGTACGAGGGCGTATACTGTTGCGATAGAATATCAGAATTTATGACCAATTAATGGAGTTATCCCATGCCGTCCCTGCAGGATCAGCTAATGAAAGCGGGCCTGGCCGACCCGAAGAAGGCCAAGGCTATTCGCAATGAGAAACATAAACAGCGTAAACAACAGCCCAAAGGCTCCGTGCAGGTCAATGAGACAGAAGTCCGTGCTCGTCAGGCCCGTGAAGAAAAAGCCGAACGTGATCGCCAACTGAACCTCAAACGCCAGCAAGAGGCAGAGAAAAAGGCCATTCAAGCGCAGATTCGCCAACTGGTGGAAACCAACAAGCTGGATCGCAGCCGGGGTGAAACGTCTTATCAGTTCGTTCACGACAAGAAAATAAAGAAATTGTATGTGGACGATATGCTGGCTGACCAGCTTTCTCGGGGTCGGCTCGCCATTGTATTCGTCAACGGTCAGTACGAGATCGTCGCCGAGGGCGTGGCGCGCAAAATCATAGAGCGTGATGAGCAGGCGGTGGTTGTTCTCCACGACCGGAAAAAAGACGATATGGGTGACGACGACCCTTACGCAGGCTATGAAATCCCGGACGACCTTATGTGGTAGCCATTGGGCCGCCCGCCTCCGGAATCGACTGGCCCATAGGTACTATTGATAACTCTCGCAGCTTTGCTGCGAGCTTATACTGAAAGTGCACAGTCAACTCGAGGGCATGAATAATGAAACTGAAAACATCACTTATTCGCACAGCTGGCACCGCTATTCTCGTAGCCATGGCAAGTTGGCCGCTGGCCGCTCAGGAAAACGAAGAAGTGTTTGGCCGGGAATTGATGACTCGGACTGAACTTCAGGAACACCGCGACACCATGCGCAACCTGAATACCGATGCCGAGCGGGCTCAGTATCGTCAGCAGCACCACGAGCGCATGTTGCAACGTGCGCAAGAGCGTGGCGTAGAACTGAAGAATGGAATGGGGCAAGGCTCCGGGAAAGGTACGGGGACCGGCCAGGGAAAAGGTTCCAGTCAGGGTATGAGTAACGGTCAGAGCAAGGGATCCGGCCAAGGCATGGGTGCCGGGGATGGCAGCGGTAACCAGCAGAACAAGACCAAGGGCGCGGGAAACAGGAATAGTAACGCCCAGTAGCCCGGGCTTTCATATCCGGGGATGACAGAAATGGGGCTGATTTTAAGCCCCATTTTTTAATTTGCACAGAATAAACAGGTTCCACACCACCAAGGTCGCTCTCTGCAACAAATTACTGCTTACAGCAATTCGTTATACGTATCGTGTCACAACGTCCAGTAATCAACTGTTACTGTAAAGAACTGGAATCCCTGCCTAAAAACCTCCTTAATACTGTCACAATAAAAACAGTAGACCACTCTATTGCTGTATCGGGAACGCCATTCTACCTTCCACTAAATTAGCCAAACGGCACCGTTGGTATTATTAACAAGCTAAGGAAACACTATGAAACTGGCAACCTTCTTCGGCGGTATGACTATCCGAAGCAAGCTCGCAGGCGGCTTTGCGTTGTTATTACTGCTTACCATTATCGTAGGTGTTATTGGCAACCAGGCGTTAGAGACCTATAGCCAGCGCTCAAATATTGTAACCATGCTGGGTCAGGTCAACACCGGCCTTACTGAAGCAAGAGTCGAAGAGAAAAACTTTTTGCTTACGGGTGATGCAGAGAATGTACAAGCATCCCGGGCCCACGGGGACGACGTGCTAGGAATCACCCAGCGCATCAAGCCTTTACTGGCAGTTAATACTGACACCAGTACCCTGGAGAGTATTCAGGCTGATATACAGAAGTATCAATCGCTGATGAGCGATGTAGAAGTAAACGCCACCCGGCGAGATGAAGCCCTCAACAGCCTTGAAACAAAGGCCCGGATACTCGGATCTTCACTCAAAGCCCACAGCTCTCTGTTTTTTGCGTCGGCGATGTTTGAGGATATGCGCCGTTCGGAGCGCAAGTTCCTCGTGGAGCGTGACCCCAAAAGCGTCGAAGCGTACCTGGAAGATGCAACAAGGATACAGGGGCCACTGAAGTCCGCCGCCATCAGTCCGGAAGAGATGGCAAAGGTTACCAAAGCACTTGAATCCTACACCTCCGAGTTCCAGAACGTCGTGACACTGACTGAGTCCAGCGAACAGCTATCGCAGGATATGGTAACGACCGCCAGCCGCGTTATCGAATCGGCGAATAGCCTGCGCGAGGCGCAGGCAGACAAGATGGAATCTGAGAACAATCAAGCGACCACACTGATTTTTGCCGCAACTGCTATCGCCGTGCTGCTTGGCATTCTGATGGCTTATCTAATTACCAGGGCGATCACCTCCCCCATCAATCACGCCGTTGCAATCGCTTCAGAGGTTGCCTCCGGCAACCTGTCCGTTCATATCGACAACAACCGGACTGACGAGATAGGTCGCCTGATGGCTGCCCTGGAAACCATGGTTAGCGGATTGCGCGAGCTTGTCCGGAGCATTGAATCCGGAGCGACCAACATCGCTGCGGCTGCCGAAGAACTGTCGACGGTTACCAGCCAGACCAGCGATGGGATCAATCGCCAGAAGCAGGAAACCGATCAGGTTGCCACGGCGATGAACGAAATGACCGCAACCGTTGCCGAAATCGCCCGCAATGCAGAGCAGGCGTTTACTGTTGCATCCGATGCTGCCAATCAGGCAACGGAAGGCGAACGTGAGGTCAGGGAAACCGTGAGCCAGGTCAATGGGCTCGCCAAAGAAGTAAGCCAAAGCATGGAAATTATCCAGGGTCTGAAAAATGAAACAACCAATATCGGCGCGGCTCTGGATGTCATCAAATCTGTCGCAGAGCAGACGAACCTGCTGGCATTGAATGCTGCAATTGAAGCTGCCCGGGCTGGTGAGCAAGGCCGTGGATTTGCGGTCGTTGCTGATGAGGTGCGCTCTCTGGCTCAACGAACACAGAGTTCCGCTCAGGAAATCGAGACCCTTGTGACATCCCTGCAAACCAGCTCGAATGACTCGGTATCCACGATGGAGTCCAGCGCAACAATGGCTGCTGACACCCTCAAAAGAGCCACCGCGACAGGCGCATCCATTGAGCGGATCACCCGTTCCGTCGAGGAAATAAAGCAATACAACAGTCAGATTGCGACAGCGTCGGAACAACAAACGTCCGTAGCAGAAGAAATCAACCAAAACGTCACCAGCATTCGTGACGTTACCGACCAGTCTGCGGCATCCTCCAACCAGACCGCCAGCTCCAGTTCAGAGCTGGCAAAACTGGGTAGTGAGTTACAGAACCTGGTATCCCGGTTCAGGCTCTGACCAGAACTCAGCGAGCCTGCTCTTCAAGTACCTTGCGAATTGCGCGCACGGCGGCCACTGACTCCGGGTTGTCGCCGTGAACGCAGAGGGTGTCTGCTTCAAGGTGTAATGGTTTACCGTCTATTGTCTCAATCGGCTCGCCTGTGGAGATAGCAGCAACCTGGCGCAGAATAGCGTCAGGATCACGATGCACGGCACCCGGGGTGCTGCGGGAGACAATATAGCCTTTTTCGTCATAAGCACGATCAGCAAACGCCTCCAGCAACAGCCCTACCCCGTACTCTGCGCAAAGCGTTTTCAGGGGCTGATTATCTGCCGTGGTCATCGCCATCAGTGCCAGTTTCCCCGGAGACTGGCTTAGTGCGCCGAGAATAGCCCGGAGAATCGACTCATTCCGCATCATGTCATTGTAGAGCGCACCATGGGGCTTCACATAGCTGAGGCTCCCCCCTTGCGCAGCGGCAATCTGCCCCAGCGCACCCACCTGATAAAGCACCATGGCGCGAATTTCATCAGGGCTGCAAGCCATTGAGCGGCGCCCAAAACCCTGCAAATCAGGGTAAGCCGGATGTGCGCCCAGGGCGACTCCGTGCTGCAACGCCAGCCTCACCGTATTGAACATAACCAGTGGATCCCCGGCATGGAAGCCACAGGCTATATTCGCCTGGTCGATATATGGCATCACCTGATCGTCCAGGCCCATAGTCCAGGCGCCATAACTTTCACCAATATCACAATTCAATAGCATGTCAGTGCCCAGTCAGGGTGTATGAACCAACGGTAGCCGAAGCAACCAGTCCATTCCACCCGCATCGTTATCAACGGCGACCAGTGATCCACCGTATTGCGTGGTGATGGTTTCAACAATTTTCAGGCCCAGGCCGTGACTGGCGGGGGCGCTGGCTTCCGTTTCATTTTGAGGCCAGCGGGCGTCCGACCGTTCCGGCCCACCGGAATCCCGAACAAGAAAACACACTGCGACTGTATTTTCCAGACCCGCATTCGCTTCCTGATTAACCTTCACAATACAGTCATTCGCTGAATACTTCAGGGCGTTTTCAATCAAGTTACGAAGGGCAACCGCGGCCAGTGTCAAAGGAACCGCTACCCGCTCGCCGTCAACACAATTTTCAATGAGCATACGCCCCTGCTCTGGCATATCCGCCAGAACGGTCTCAATAATATCGTTCACGCTGCTGCCTTTTTCTTCCTGCCATGCGCTGCCCTGCTCAAGCCGCGCCAACATCAAAAGCTGCTCTGTGACCCGCTGCAACCTGACAACACCCTTTTCCGCGTTGGTAAGTGCAAGTTGCTGTTTATCACCGGTCACTCGCCGGGCTACCTGTAAATGGGTTTTGATGCCGGTCAGAGGCGTGCGGAATTCATGGGCTGCGTCGCTGGCAAAGCGCTGCTCACGGGCGACTGTTCGCCCAACCCTGGCGAGCAGACCATTGAGGGTATCAACCACAGGTGCAAGCTCCGAAGGAGCCTCTCCGATACGCACGGGCTCCAGGTTTGTCGGGTCTCGCTGACGCAGTTCGTCGTGCAGGCGCTGAAGCGGCCTGAGCCCGCCACGGACTCCCCACCAAAGCACCACAAGACTGCCAAAGAGCGCTAATGAAAAAGGCACCACCATTACCAGGATAATGCCATTTTCAAGCATTGCCCGTTCAGACATCCGATCCGCCGTAGTGATAAAAACCCCATCCTGATTCAGGGTATACAGACGCCACTTCTCTTCGCCTATGCTGCGGGTGGAGAAACCCGGCGGGGATTCACTCAGTGAGGCGCCCCTGGCTCCGCTGGTCTGCAGCAGCACTTCGCCGCTTGGAGCCCGGATCTGGCAGGCCACACCCTCGCCTTCGGGCTCAAGAAGCAAGGGATTCTCGCTGGTTGCCAGCAGCATTTCGGGCTGACGGGCAATCAGACCAGCAACCATGGTGGCAGAAGACGCAAGGCGCTGATCGAGGGTTTTGGACACCTGTTGATTGAGGTGCAGATACATCAACAACCCCACGGACAGCCATAGCAAGATGAAAGACAGCCCCAGAGACCAGAGTAATCGACGTCGCAGGCTCATTTGCTTGCACCGGGTTGGCTTGATGGCGGTGCTGGTAAATCTCCCAGGCGATAACCGAGGCCGCGCTCCGTCAGAATCAGGTTTTTACCCAGTTTGCGACGCAAATGGTAGATGTGCACGTTCAGGGCGTTGCTCTCAACGCCTGCATCCATGCCATAGAGGCTGTCCTTGAGCTGGTCTTCAGATAAAACCGCTCCCCGGGCATTAAGAAGCTTTTCCAGCAATGCCAGCTCACGCCGTGAGAGAGCAACAGGCTGGCCGCCCCGGAATACTTCACCCGTAGAGGGCCGCATCCGCACGTCGCCGTGGCATATCTCCGGTGCTGAGCGACCCGCTGCACGCCGCACCAGGGCGTGCAGACGCGCCCCCAGCTCATCCAGCTCGAAGGGTTTCAGCACGTAGTCGTCGGCACCGGCTTCCAGCCCCCTGATCCGTTCCTGGACTGCGTCTCTTGCTGTCAGGATAAGCACCGGAATGTCCATTCCTTGTCGACGCCAGTGAGAAAGCACGTCCAGACCATCGCCGTCCGGGAGCCCGAGATCCAGTATCACCACGTCACTTGCAAAAGAGGCCAGTGCCGCCGTCGCCTCGCGCCCCGTGCGCACGCGATCAACCAAGCAATGGTGAAGTTCCAGACCAGCTTCAAGCCCGGATGCAACAAGGTCATCATCTTCTACCAGTAGTACATGCATGGTTCGAACTTATCCTTACTGGGGCGAAAACGCCACTGAGCAGGCAACATCCCGCCGGTACTCTGCGCACCCTTAATGTTGCCTTAATCATTCGCCTGCAGACTGCCGCCTCCACATTAAAAGCGTCTGAGACGCCTCACAGGCCGGGAGTAATTCGTGAGAGCCACCCGATTATGGTTGTTGATGTTATCCACTCTTCTGGTTTTGGCAACAGGCCTGCCGGCACACGGCCAATCCCTGCTGGGAAACAATAATGATTTTCTACCTGTAGATCAGGCCTTCCAGTATAGTTTGCAGGACAATAAAGACGGAACGGTAACCCTGCTCTGGGATATAGCACCGGATTATTATCTTTACCGTGACAGGATGAAGGTTGAAGGCAACAACGCCGCATTGAACGACGTGAGCTACCCCGCCGGGAAAACGATTACTGACGAATTCTTTGGCGACTCCGAAGTCTACTTCAACCGGGCTGAGCTGCTCATCACAACCGGTGATGCAACTTCCCTGAACCTCACTTGGCAAGGCTGCGCAAAGGCCGGGCTTTGTTATCCACCGCAATCAGTCAGCGTGGATTTCTCTGGCCAGGAGGTTCAGGTAGCAAACACCGGTGATTCCGGCAGCAATGAAACCATGACACCCACTTCTGCCAGCTCCGGACTGGCTGAAGATCAGTCGCTCGCGAGCCAGCTTGCAAGCAGCGGGCTCCTGTGGAACCTCGTTATTTTTTTCGGCCTCGGGCTTTTGCTGGTTTTTACGCCCTGCGTCCTGCCTATGATACCGATTCTTTCAGCAGTCATTGTCGGTAGCGATGCGCGAAAAGGCCGAGCGTTCGCGCTCTCGCTTGTATTCGTTATCACCATGGCCATTACCTATGCTCTTCTGGGTGTTGCCGCAGCCCTGGCCGGCGCAAACCTCCAGGCCATGTTGCAAGCCCCCATGTTTATAGCGCCTCTGGCTGTGATCTTCGTGCTGCTTGCGCTGTCGATGTTCGGGCTTTACGAGCTACAGCTACCCAGCTTTATTCGCGACAGGTTGGACAAGGTTAACAGCCAACAAAAAGGCGGCAGCCTGGGCGGTGCGGCAGTCATGGGCTTTATCTCTGCACTTCTGGCCAGCCCTTGTATGACGGCACCTCTTGCAGGAGCTCTGATCTACATAGCCGATAGTGGCAACGCCAGTTTGGGTGGACTCGCCCTGCTCGCACTGGGCCTGGGCATGGGCGCTCCGCTTATCGCTCTGGCGACGGTTGGTTCCGGGCTGCTACCAAAACCTGGCGCCTGGATGAACGGTGTGAAAGCTGTTTTCGGATTTATCCTGCTAGGTACTGCTGTCTGGTTTCTTGAGCGTGTTCTGGATAGCTCGCTGACCCTGGCTTTGTGGGGCGCACTCGCACTCGCCCTGGGCTTGTCCGTGCAGCAGGTTGCCAAAACTCAGAATACCGAAGCACCTTTAAAAACACTGACGATCAGTGCCGGTGCGGTGATCACCCTCTGGGGCGCTTTGATGATGGTTGGCGCCGCCGCAGGCGGAACACAGCTTTGGCAACCACTTGCCACACTGTCGGGATCCGGAAACGCGACACAAAGCGTTAATACAACCCACGCAAGCTTTGACCGTTTCAAGTCTATCGACGACCTGGACAAAGCTGTTGAAAGCGCAGGCAGCAGCGGTCAGTGGACACTGGTGGACTTCTACGCAGACTGGTGCATCTCATGCAAAGTCATCGAAAAGGAAGTTTTTGGCAACCCGGAGGTTGTAGAAGCCCTCTCGGATATGCAATTGCTGCAAGCTGATGTAACGGCCAACGATGCGGTAGATCAGGAACTCATGCGTGAACTTCAGGTCGTAGGCCCGCCAACAATTCTTATCATTGGCCCCGACGGCCAGGAATATCGTGCCCAGCGCACAATCGGCGAAGTTTCTCCAGAGCAGTTCCTGGAGCGCCTCGCTGCTGCCCGCCAATCATGAACAAGGAGTGATGATGTTATCGGTTAATATCGGTCCACTGAGCTTGCCTCTGGCTCAGCTTTTGTTAATCAGTGCGTTCATAATTGCGCTGGTCGTTGGCGCCATTACCGGGCGCAAGGAAGGGGTACCCATAGCCGGCACCCTATCCGATATTTTTCTCGTTGCTTTGGCATCAGCGCGTATCGGTTTTGTTATCCAGTACTTCGAGTACTATCAGGAAAACCTCTGGGGCATTATCGATATAAGGGATGGCGGCTTCAGCGTCATTGCCGGTCTGATTGGTGCAATCCTTCTTATCGGCTGGAAGCTCTGGCGCCACCCAAAAATCCGCCGGTCGCTCGTCATTGCAAGCGCTTCGGGTCTGTTGGTATGGGGCTCTTTGTCATTGTTGATATACCTTATGGAAAGCAGCTCCAGGGGCGTTCCTGATGCAACGTTCACCTTGCTGGACGGCACGCCGGTTGCGCTGGCTGAAGTGGCAGACGACAAACCCATGGTCGTCAACCTTTGGGCCAGCTGGTGCCCGCCGTGCATTCGTGAAATGCCGGTACTGGAACAGGCCCAACAGAATAACCCAGACATCACGTTTGTCTTTGTAAACCAGGGCGAACAGCCCGAAACAATCAGCCGTTTTATGAGCCAACAAGAGCTCTCACTGCAGAATGTTCTGACCGATACCAGCGCCAGCCTCGGTCGGACCACCGGCAGCCAGGCCCTGCCAACCACGCTGTTTTACGATGCCAACGGCCAACAGGTAAACGCCCACCTCGGAGAGCTGTCGCGGGCGTCACTGGCTCATAACATCAAAAGCTTTGACACTGACTGAATCTGACCCGGAGACTTGTTATGCAATTACTGAAACCCGTATTCAAACGCTCACTGCTTGCTAGCGCACTGATTGCCAGCGGCCTGAGCCTATCGGCATTGGCGCAAGCACAGGAACAACATCCCGAAGCCGTTCAACAACTGGTTGACCGTGGCGTAACGGTCGCCGGCAGCTTTGAGGCGCCCAATAATATGACCGGCTACGTTGGCGACATGCAGGGCCGCCCTATTGCTTTCTATCTCACATCAGATGACCAGCATGTGATCGTGGGAACCATGCTGAATGCCAGCGGTGAGAACCTTACCGAGGCCAAAATACAGGAGTTGGTCACAGGGCCGCAGAATGAAAAAGCCTGGAGCCAGATTGAAAATGCTGACTGGGTGCGTGATGGCGACGCCGACGCTCCGGTGATTGTCTACACCTTTACCGATCCCAACTGCCCATTCTGTCACCGCTTCCGCCAGGCTGCCGAGCCCTGGATCGAGGCCGGCAAAGTACAATTACGCCACGTGATGGTAGGCATTTTGAAGCAAGACAGCCTGCCAAAGGCCGCCACGATTCTGGGCTCAGATAACCCCCGCGAGGCCTTGCAGGAGAACCAGCAGAATCATGGCAAGGGTGGCATTGAGGTGGATCGCAACATAGTCAGTAAACACGCAAAAACAGTTCAAAAAAACAATCAGCTGATGTCCAGCCTCGGGTTAAGTGCCACCCCGAGTACCTACTACAGGGACAGCAACGGGGTTGTCCAGATGAAACAGGGCGCTCCGCGGCCCGGCGAAATGGAAGCAATCATGGCCAGCCCGCAGCCCTGAGCCAGATGTCCGGCTGACACTCTTCGGCAGAACCAGCACCAACTGGTTCTGTCTGTTCCAACCACACTTACCCCCACTCCAGTTCCCGACCCACTACTAAACACACTTTATTGATATTTTATCGGTATAAAACATATGATATGCCATCAATTTGTGGCAACAAGTTTGACGGGGCGATGACTCGCGACTAGCTTTTATCGGATAAGGCACAAAACCGGTTTCGGGAGCTCCCTGCAAATCCGTGCTTAAAAAATAAGCCAGCATGCACAACTGTCGCTCTCGATCTATTTCAGCGCCAAGAGGCAAACATCATGACAACAAGTACCACACCCTATCGCCAGCGCCCCACGTCTGTACCTTACCTCAAGCGGTTTGGAGGCATTCTTACCGCCGCCGCCCTCACGCTGGCGGCGGGTAGCGCCCAGGCGACTGACTGGGATATGCCTACACCCTATGGCGACTCCAACTTCCACACCGTCAATATCAGCCAGTTCGCAGACGATGTGAGGGAGGCGACCAACGGTGAGCTCGACATCACGGTTCACAGCAGTGGCTCGCTGATCAAGCACCAGGAAATCAAAAATTCGGTTCGCCGCGGGCTGGTCCCCATTGGCGAGCTGATTATGTCTCGGCTTGCCAATGAAGATCCGCTGTTTGAAGTCGACTCCGTACCCTATCTCGCGAGTGATTACGACCAGGCCTGGAAGCTCTGGCAAGCATCCAAGGATGTGCTCGCCAAGCGTTTGGAAGGTCAACGCCTGAAGCTTCTTTTTGCAGTACCCTGGCCCCCTCAGGGCATTTACACCCAGTTTGAGGTGAAAACCGGTGAAGAACTGAAAGGTGTAAAAATGCGTGCCTATAACAAGTCCAGCGAACAGCTCGCCAAGCTACTTGGCGCACTGCCAACCCAGGTGGAAGTGCCCGACATACCAACCGCATTTGGCACAGGCCGCGTTGATGCAATGATCACGTCCCCGTCTACCGGCGCCAATACCCGGGCATGGGATTATCTGACGCATTTCAACCATGCTCAGCTGTGGCTACCGAAAAACATGGTGGTTGTTAACGCAAAAGCCTTTAACAACCTGTCAGAAGAGACTCAGAAGGCACTGGAAGATGCCGCTGACGTGGCGGAAAAGCGCGGCTGGGAAGCCAGCAAAGCGGAAACCGAAGCCAAGATACAAATCATGCGTGACAATGGCATCGAGGTATCCGAACCCTCGCCGCAACTGGTCAGGCACCTGAAAAAAATCGGTGAAACCATGACAGAGGAATGGCTCGAACGTGCCGGTGAAAGCGGCCAAGCTCTGATTGACGCGTATAACAAACAGTAGTCACCAGGCGGGCGCCAGAACAGCCGGGTACCGGAGGCTTTGGCGCTTGAACAATTCCTGCCCTGCAATATGGGTCACAACAAAAGGACAGGCCCATGCGCAGAGCACTTGACGCCTTTTACAGGCTGGGCGGCGCACTCTCCGCAGCGCACCTGACTATCATCATGGTATTGATCGTAGCGCAGGTTCTGGGCCGCGTACTCGACAAACTGCTGGGATGGGCGGGTTTCGATGCTCTGGGGCTTAACGTGCCGGGCCTTGCGGAGATTGCAGCGTTCCTGTTGCTTGGCGCAACGTTCTTTGGTCTCGCCTACACATTCTGGCAAGGCGGCCATATCCGCGTCACCTTGGTGCTCCAATATCTCCCCAAATCCTTACATCGTGTCATGGACATGCTGGTAACTCTGATTGCCGCTGCTATTACCGGCTTTGCCGCCTGGCACAGCGCGCGCCTGGCATTGGACAGCTATGATTTCGGCGACCTCTCAATCGGTATGGTGCCCGTGCCGCTCTGGATTCCCCAAGCCGTCATGACCCTCGGCCTGGCCTGGTTGTTGATTGCTTTGCTGGACGCGCTTTTTTCACTCGCCAGCGGCCGGATGACCCAACTCAAAAACGAAGCACCTCAGGAGTGAACTCATGGAAATGATCTGGATGAGTTTGCTGCTGCTATTTGTACTTTTGGTGCTTCTTGCCGGAGGTCTGTGGGTTGCATTTTCATTAACCACCATTGGCTGCATTGCTCTGTATTTTTTCAGCAGCATTCCGGTGGGTGACAGCCTTTCCACCGCATTTTACAGCGCCAGTGTATCCTGGGACCTGGCAGCGCTCCCTATGTTCATCTGGATGGGAGAAGTTCTGTTTCGTTCGCGCCTGTCCGAAGAAATGTTCCGTGGCATCTCCCCCTGGGTCGGCAAAGTGCCTGGGCGACTGCTACATACCAACATCATAGGCTGCGGAATTTTCGCCGCGATCTCCGGCTCTTCAGCCGCCACAGCCGCGACCATCGGCAAGATGTCGATACCGGAACTCAGTAATCGTGGCTACAACAAGAATCAGATTCTCGGAACGCTGGCCGGATCAGCAACTCTGGGATTGCTTATTCCACCTTCCATCATTCTGATTGTTTACGGAGTGGCAACAGAGCAATCCATCGCCCGCCTGTTTGTTGCAGGCATCCTGCCGGGGCTGATGCTCATGTCCCTGTTTGCCGGCTACGTTATGATCTGGTCCCTGATGAACCCGTCCGGCATTCCCGCAGGCGAAGCTGAATCTTTCTCGTTCAGGGAAAAAGTACGCCGCAGCCGCCCTCTTATTCCGGTGATGCTACTCATTATCGGGGTAATCGGCTCTATCTACGCCGGCCTGGCGTCACCCACTGAATCAGCCGCTATCGGCGTGGCACTGGCACACCTTCTGTCCTGGAAAAGCGGCTCGATGAGCTGGAACACTTTTGTTAGCGGGTTAATGGGTACCGTGAAAACCTCGTCAATGATCGCCTTCATTCTGATTGGCGCTCATTTCCTGACGAGCTCGATGGGCTTTACCGGCATCCCTCGGGAGCTTGCCGCCTGGATTGATACCCTGGGCCTGTCGCCCTACATGTTGCTGGTGGCACTGACCCTGTTTTTTATTCTGTTGGGCTGTTTTCTCGACGGCATTTCCGTTGTGGTGCTGACCACCTCAGTCATTCTGCCGATGATTGAAGCTGCGGGCATTGACCCTCTATGGTTTGGCATCTATCTCGTGATTGTCGTGGAAATGAGCCAGATTACGCCACCGGTAGGCTTTAACCTGTTCGTCATTCAGGGGCTTACCGGGGAAAACATCCTGAGAATCGCCTGGGCCGCACTTCCCTACTTCCTGTTGATACTGAGTGGCGTAATTCTCATCACTTTGTTCCCGGAAATCGTGACCTATCTTCCCGGAAAAATGGGGAACTAGAGCGCCCTAGAGCAGATAGACCACTGAACCACAATTGATAAAGGGCTCATGCTTCATCATGAAAAAAACCAACGATTCTTCGCAGGATCCAGACACCGGCAGCGCCCAGCGTAAAGTGGGCCCAATCGTATCGTCGGCCCACCTCGCCTCAGACAGCGCGATGGAATTGTCTGAGCTGGAATTCGGGCTGATTGTCGCGAGCAATGCGTTTAACCGGTGGATGGTTCGCTGTATGAACGCTGCCGGCCTGCCCGAACTCAGCCCCCTGGACATACTGGTTCTTCACAGCGTGAACCACCGCGACCGCGCAAAAAAGACCGCCGACATATGTCTGGTTCTGAACGTGGAAGACAGCCATACCGTGACTTATGCGCTCAAGAAGTTGCTAAAACACGAGGTTGTCGTCCCAGAAAAGCACGGTAAAGAGATCTGGTATTCGGTCACTGAAAAAGGCAAGACGGTATGCCGCCGCTACCGCGAAATCCGTGAAGAATGCCTGGTGGATTCGTTAAGAACGTTAGGATTCTCAGGAGCCGACACCGGCGCGGTGGCAGGCTTCCTGAGAGGTATATCCGGGCTCTACGACCAGGCGGCGCGATCTGCCGCTTCGCTCTAGCTTAAGTGCCCGGAAGTCAGGTGGGGCCTCACACCATATCGACCACAACACGCACACGTACCGGCAAACCCTGCCGGACTGAGGCACCGCTGACATTCTCCAGCCAGGTGGCTGTGCCATCTTTGCGGGTAGGATCAGAAAAGCCCAGATCGTTGATGTTCACGCCAGCCGCCAGGTAAGGGTTGCCTGCACGCTCCTTGCCATCAATGACGTGGCTTGCAGCCCCCAGCTCCCGATGGCCGTACCCATGCTCAATACCAATCGCGCCTTCGTGTACGTTATCCCCTACCAGGGCCAATGCCAGCACTTTGCCCCCCGGGCTTTCAATGCTGATGGTATCGCCATGGCGCACCCCGAATTTCTCAGCATCGTTGCGGTGCAAAAGCACCGGGTTGTAGGGCTTGATCATACGAAGCCGCTCAAGCCCTATCGCGTAGGAGTTCATCAGGTTCGACTTGAACGAGAATGCCAACAGCGGCCATTCTTCCTCCGGGTAATGATCCCTTAACAGCGATCCGTCCCAGAACCGCGGCTCATGGTGGGTCGGGGTCCCGACTAGTCGCTTGCCACTATAACTATCAATACTGGTTCCTACCTGCTCGTTATAGACGCACAATGGACGCGCCCAGGCATGGCCCAGTTTTTCACCATCATAAGCGTTCTCCATGGTTTCAAAGCGACCGCCACGAGAGTACAAATGTGCAACCGGCCCCGCTTCGTCTTCAGTAACGGTGCTCTCGATTCGTTCCATCAGCGATTTGATCCCGCTGGCGTTGATATCTTCTTTCGCCGGCGTCGGCAAGGGCTTACCTGCCATGGCAATATTTGCGGCAGCACGTAAGTAAAAGTCTTCAGCTCGTTTGAGAGCATGCATCTGGCCATCTGCGCCTTCGATGGCATTGTCGCCGAAGCCCGGCAGATCAAGGCGCTGAGCCAATTCAATGAAGAAGCTATCCATGCTCACCGGCTCACCGGCCGCCGTTTTTGCCTGGCGCGGTTCGACAACGGGCCAGCAGGCTGTGGTCATCTTGGTCAAAGTGCCACTCCAGGCACCCGTAAAACCCCAGACTTCGTACATGACAGAGTCCGGCACGATGTAGTCGGCAAACCGATTGGTTTCGTTGATGAAGCCGTCCACCGCCACGTACAGGCCAATGTTTTTCGGATCCTTGAGCCTTTCTTCAAGCAAAGATGTCAGGCCAGCCTGGCCGTACATCGGGTTTGCCATAACACCGATCATAGCCTTGATTCTGTATGGGTATCCCTCAAGACCAGAGAGCAGATGCTCAGTGAGAATCGGTGGCGCCAGCGAACGCCAGGGTGCATTAGCCGGGTATGGGGATTCTCCCGCTGCCACACGACGCTTGTATTCGCTGGTTTTCTCATACGGAAAACGCGAACGTGAAAGAAATACGCCCTTGGGCCCAACTTTCCCGGGGAAATCCGCAAGGTTGTAACGGGGGCCGGCACCAACACCGTTGAAGCTGCCACCGCCTTTGGCCACCCCGCCCTTCTGATTAAAGCTGCCGGCCAGCAGGTTGATCATGTTAATGCTGTAGGAGGCATAGAATCCAACACCAGACATCATGCCACCATGAGTATCAGCAGCTGCTTTTCGGCCAAAGCTGGCGAAGCGTCTGGCCAGATTACGGATAATATCCGCATCAATGCCGCAGAACACTGCGTATTCTTCAATGCTGTACTGCATCGCTTCCTGGCGCAGTTTGAACAATGAGCTGCGGACCGTTACCGGGCCACTGTCGGTTTCCACGCTACGCTCAACAAACAGCTGGCCGCTGTCAGCGACTTCAGAGCTATCCAGCTCTCCCGCACTATTGACCACGACCGGGTAATCATCGTCAGACCCTGATTCCGCTTGCCCTATGTCGCTCAAGCGCAGGAAATAGCCAGCTCGCGGGTGGCTGTTGTCTTCAATCACCAGATGCGTGGCGTTGGTGTGGCCGGGTTCACCTGCGTTCCGGGCAGCGCTGTTGCCAGGCAGAGCCAGATAGTCCTCGGCGTAAGCTTCATTCACCAGCATCCAGCGAATCAAAGCCATCGCCAGTGCGGTGTCCGTGCCTGGAAGAATGGAAATCCAGCGATTCCGGTCGCTGGCAGAATGGGACGCGGCAGCCGTCAGCGCCGGATCCACCAGAACATATTCCATTTCACCCGTTGTTCGTGCCTGGGCCAGCATACGTCCCTGGCGCTTGAAAGGGTTGCCAGCCTGGCTCGGCGCGGTCCCGATAAACAACGCAAACTTCACGTTGGCATAATCAGGCTTCACGTGAGCGTTCTTGGCGAGATCATTCATCAGCGCGCCGGAGCCCATACGGAAAGCAAGGCCGCAGTATGCGCCGTGATGCCCATAGTTCCGTGTGCCGAAAGCATTGAATGCAAAGCGCTTGAGCAGCGCAGACCGACCGTAGTCTGTCGCTTCCATCATCAGAAGTTGGTTTGATTTGGGACCATATTCCGGGTTTTCCGGATCCAGCGGTGTTTTCACATCGCGAATTGAGCGCAGGCCTTCAACCTCGCCCTCACCGAACAGATCGCCACCGGCTACTATTTCATCGAGCAGTTGCTCAAATGGAATACTTTCCCACTGATTGCTTCCCCGGGGGCCGGTGCGTTTCAGGCAGTTAAGCACGCGCTGATCGCTGGTCAACTGGGACATGGCCGCATTACCGCGGGCGCACGCTGTGGAGCGGTTGAGCTGACCCTGATCCTGAAAGCTACTCATACGCTGAAAGGCTTCCAGCACCGGGGTGCTCTCATCCAGGTGCTCATCGGAAGACAACGGGTGATAGGGGTTACCAGAAACCCGCAGTACCTTTTCTTCGTTGTTGTCGATTCGTACCCGCACACCGCACTTGGTGGTGCAGCCATAGCACACGGTAAAGGCGATGCGCTGGTCCGGATTGAGTACGACCTCTCCGGTTTTCGGGTTGACAGAATATTCCGGCGCCAGGCTATTGCCATGCAACCGGTCAGCAGTGGCCTTGCCAGACGTTCCGTTTACCAGGCCTTTGCCCATTTTTTCCAGCGGGCCGTAGTAGCCTGCTGCAAAGGATGCAGCACCGCCAGCGGCGGCTGCACCCTTCAGGAAATTACGACGATTCTTGTCCATAATCTCGCTCCGAAGACGTGAATCAGTGGGTTCTTGCCTGGAGACCCTTTTTCCAGGGCACCAGAATGTCAATAATCAGCAACGCCGCCAGCCATAACCCGAACGTGCCGATAATACCCAGCAGTCCGCTAGACCCGGCTTCAATGGCATAGTGGTAGTAACCGGCAGTATTTTTGGCCACAGTCTGTACTTCCATCAGCACCATCCAACGGAAGGTCCAGCCAATGTGCACGGCCAGCAGGCCCGCAATCCAGGAGCGGCTCAGCCAATCCGGGCGCCGCAACATCACGATCGCAGACAGCGTGAGAGCTATACCGACCAGTAGGCCGTAGATCGCCACAGCACGCCATTCCGGATTTCCCTGAAGCGACACAAACGCCTGCTCCACCGAGGGGCTGAAGCCGGTAATACCCTCCGAAGCCCAAAGTGCGGCAACCAATGCAGAAAGAACCATACTGACAAAGATCACTTTCACGCTCTGCTCGTTAACGTCCTCATCGTTACCTGTCATAAGACGGTTGATAAGAATAACCAGGCCAGAAGCAGCAACCAGCCCCGTCAGCACAAACATGACCGGTAACCAGGGGGTATGCCATAGAGGCCGTGCTTTTACGATGGCGACTTCAGCACCGGTGTAAATCATGATACCCAGGGAAAACACCAGTGCTCCAAGACCTGAAACCACCAACATCCACCGTGGCGCAGACCATTGCCCCAGGCTTATCCAGCCAGACAACCTGGCAATCCAGCCTTCGCCCTGCGCCTGTTCCTGCATGGCTGGCCGCCATGCAAGCCATGCATAAGCGACCACCAACAGGAGATAGACCGGCAACAGAAGGCTGCCAATGGACATCCAGGACCAGGGCGTCAGGTTGGCGTAGAAGTGCCAGAACCTTAGTGGCTGGTGCAGATCTGCCAACAGAGCGACCGGGCCGACCAGCGTGCAACTGACCGTAACCAGCAGCGCTACTTTTGCCAGAGGCAGATAGTTCTTCTTGCCCAGCAACAACCCCGGAACGGTCAGCAACAGCGCCGAATAAGAAACGGCAATCATGAAAAAGTACTGTACGGCCCATGGATACCAGGCAATACCGTAGCGAGGTGCAAGAACCTCAATGACTGCTGAATTCATAGCCAATCTCCTCACCCTGTTGATCTCGTACGTCCCAGATTGCGGGCTTGGCATCCGGCCGCGATACGAACCGCTCATCCATGCCCAGATAGAACACATGAGGAGACGTTCCCATTTCCGGTTTAAGCACCATCAACTCGTTGTAGTGTTCTTTCATCATGCGGCTGATCTGGCTGTCCGGGTCGCGCAGATCGCCAATAATACGGGCGCCACCCACACAGGATTCGACGCAGGCCGGCAGCAATCCCACATCAAGCCGGTGGGCACAGAAAGTGCACTTATCGGCTGTCTGAGTGTGTTCGTTGATAAACCGTGCGTCGTACGGGCAGGCTTGCACGCAGTATGCACAACCAACACAGGCATCGTTATCCACTACCACGATGCCATCCTGACGTTGAAAGGTGGCCTGCACAGGGCACACCGGAACGCAGGGAGGGTTCTCGCAGTGGTTGCAAAGGCGGGGCAGCATGAAGGTCGCAGAATCACCCGTCTCTTCATGCTCGACTTCGTATTGGGAGACAATTGTGCGAAAGCTACCCAACGGCGCTTCGTTTTCAATATGGCAGGACACAGTGCAGGCCTGACAGCCAATACAGGCTCTCAGATCGATCAGCATCGCGTAGCGTTTTTTCGGATCGCCTTCCCGGCGAGGCGGCTGGTCGTTAATGCCGGCAGAAGCGATGCTGCTTAAAGGAACCAGGGCGGCTCCGGCAGTCAGCTTGGCAATCTGCCCGAGCAAAGCGCGGCGGATTTTATCCATGGGTTCTCCACTTGGTAGCATTGGAGGTTCATTAATAGGCAACTAACGAGATGCTATCAGGGAGGCTCGAGGGAAACTTGATGGCGGTCAATTGAGTAAAAATGGACGGTAAGGGTATTCCCTCATCATGATGAAAAGATGAGCGTAAAAGCTGTGGTTTGTGGATATGGATTTGGAGGGAGGGGATTAATCGAGAGGATTATTCGGGCCTTTGGCCCTCACCCCTTCGGGGTCGCCGTCGCTGCGCTCCCGCGCTCCTCAACCTGCTTTGCAGGTTTCGGTCGAACCTCTTTCGGTTCAAATTCTCCCAGCTATAGAATGCAAAACGCCTCAGGCTGTGGGGTGCACAAACTGAGGCGATTTGACTTGAATATGGCGCGGCTGGGAGGATTCGAACCTCCGACCGCTCGGTTCGTAGCCGAGTACTCTATCCAGCTGAGCTACAGCCGCCTAAAACTTTTTCCCTCACATTAGGCAATTTGCCTTGCGGGAGGATTATTCGGGCCTTTGGCCCTCACCCCTTCGGGGCCGCCGTCGCTTCGCTCTGGCGTTCCTCAGCACACTGCGTGTGCTTCGGTCGAACCTCTTTTCGGCTCAAATCCTGTCTGACTTGTGAGAAAGGCTTTAACGCCGGGTTCACATTTCGTCAGTTTATAAAAGTGGCGCGGCTGGGAGGATTCGAACCTCCGACCGCTCGGTTCGTAGCCGAGTACTCTATCCAGCTGAGCTACAGCCGCGCATTGATCACTCTTACTGTGGTTGAATGCTACTTCAACCTGTTCCGATTTTCCTATAAAAAGAAAATGGCGGAGAGGGAGGGATTCGAACCCTCGGTACGCTTTCGCGTACGGTTCCTTAGCAGGGAACTGGTTTCAGCCACTCACCCACCTCTCCTTGAGAACGGGGCGTATACTACCATAATTTTTCTGTTTTCATAGGCTTGACACAATTTTTTTAGCCTTGGTTTTCACTGAAAATGAAAAAAAAGCCCGTGTCTTACGTGAAAGGTGTTTCTCAATGCTCAGCTGTTGCCAGGCTCAGGCTCATCCACGCCTTTTTCAGACTGGATGCGCTGATAAATTTCCTCCCGATGCACAGCAACTTCTTTCGGCGCATTCACCCCGATCCGCACCTGATTTCCTTTTACCCCAAGCACGGTAACAGTCACGTCATCACCGACCATCAGAGTTTCGCCAACGCGGCGTGTTAAAATCAACATATCCCTTACTCCCTATCCAGAGCTACCTGTTCCGACAAGTAATTTTTTAATTGGTTCGACGTTTATAGTGAGAACACTGGCCAACCAGAAGACGCACATTCCCTTATACGGTTACGTGCGATAACAAGGTCAGAAAATGAGTCTCTTTTATAAGGTTTCTTCTACCCCGGGCTTGTCGAGCTCAAATGCACTGTGAAGGGCACGAACCGCAAGCTCAAGATATTTTTCATCAATCACCACAGAAATCTTGATTTCCGATGTGGAGATCATCTGAATATTGATGCCCTCAATGGACAGCGCCTCAAACATTTTGGTCGCCACGCCCGCATGAGAGCGCATTCCAACGCCGACAATACTGACTTTTGCGATTTTGGTGTCACCACTGACCTCACGAGCACCGAGTTCGTCCGAAACACGCTGAAGTACGTCTTTCGCACGCTTGAAATCATTGCGATGAACAGTAAACGTGAACGCAGTGCGATTATCCTCGCCCACGTTCTGGACGATCATATCCACATCAATGTTGGCATCGCTTATTGGCTTCAGGATGCGCAGTGCGCTACCCGGGGTGTCGGGTACACCCGAAATCGTAACTTTGGCTTCATCACGGTTAAAAGCGATGCCGGAGACGACCGGTTGTTCCATGGCAGTGTTTTCCTCAAGTGTAATCAGAGTGCCCTCACCTTCCTCGAAGCTGGAGAGAACTCTTAACGGAACGTTGTATTTGCCCGCAAATTCTACGGCACGAATCTGGAGCACTTTCGAGCCCAGGCTCGCCATTTCCATCATTTCTTCAAAGGTAATCCGCGCCAGACGACGAGCGCTGTCTACTACCCTGGGATCCGTTGTGTAAACGCCGTCTACGTCGGTATAGATCTGGCACTCATCGGCCTTTAGCGCCGCTGCAAGGGCAACAGCTGTGGTATCAGAGCCACCCCGACCCAGCGTCGTGATGTTTCCATTCTCATCAACTCCCTGAAATCCGGCAACGACCACCACGCGACCGGCATCCAGATCTTCGCGCATACGCTGCTCATCGATCTGTTTGATACGGGCCTTGGTGTGCATGCTGTCTGTCAGTATGCGAACCTGGGATCCTGTGTAGGAGCGCGCTTCACACCCAAGTTTCTGCAGCGCCATACAAAGAAGGGCAATGGTTACTTGCTCACCGGTTGAGACCAGAACGTCCATCTCGCGCGGCGTGGGCTCCTCCATTATATTGTTGGCCAGCGCGATAAGCCGGTTGGTTTCGCCACTCATGGCAGAAACTACAACTACAATATCATGGCCGTCTTTGCGGAAACCGCATACTTTCTCCGCAACAGCTTCTATGCGCTCGGTTGTGCCTACCGAGGTGCCACCAAACTTCTGAACCAACAGCGCCATTGTCGTTCCAATCTCTGAATCAGGGACCTATGGCAGAGCGGGAAGCTCTACCCGTCAAAAAAACAAGCGGCCAGAATTATAAACCCCGACCGCTTAAGAAAAACAGTTGCTTAAGCGATATTTTTTTCAACCCACTCCGGCACACCGGCAAGGGCTTCAGCAAGCTTTGACGGATCATTACCGCCGCCTTGAGCCATGTCTGGCCGGCCACCGCCTTTACCATCAACCAAACCGGACAGGTGTTTCATAAGATCGCCCGCCTTGATTCTGCTTGTCGCGGATTTTGTAACACCAGCAACAAGTGTCACCTTACCGTCATCAACGCTCGCAAGCACAACGACACCCTCACCCAGCTTGTTTTTAAGCTGATCTGCAGTTTCCATAAGGGCCTTGCGATCTGCACCTTCAAGCTCGCACGCGACCACTTTCAAACCGGCCACTTCAACCGCCGAGCCTGCCAGGTCACTGCCTGCTGAGCTGGCCAGCTTGGCTTTCAGGGCGTCAATATCCTTCTCAAGCTGTCGGTTTCGCTCAACGGTTTGCTGCACCTTGTCGACAACCGTTTCCCGGCTACCTTTAACCAGGCGAGCCGTTTCACGCAGAGTTCGCTCGGTTTCATCCACCCACTCAAGCGCACCAAAGCCGGTAACCGCCTCGATTCGGCGAACACCAGAAGAAATACCGCTCTCCGATGTAATCCGGAACAGCCCGATGTCACCCGTGCGCGCCACGTGGGTGCCGCCGCACAGCTCTACAGAATAGCTGTCGGCACCCATGCTAAGCACGCGGACAACGTCGCCGTATTTTTCACCGAACAAAGCCATAGCGCCTTTTTCCTGCGCCTGCTCCATGTCCGTAATGTCGGTCTGAACCGCAGTGTTGCCTAGAATCTGTTCATTTACCTGGCGTTCGATTTCTTTCAGCTGCTCGGGCGTTACGGCCTCGAAGTGTGAAAAGTCGAAACGCAGTTTGTCCGGATCAACCAGCGAGCCTTTCTGGCCAACGTGTTCTCCCAGCACCTTGCGCAATGCCGCGTGCAACAGATGCGTGGCAGAGTGATTGCGACGGGTCCGATCGCGGCGTGCGTGATCAATGCGGGCGTCCACTTCCAGACCCTCGAACAGCTCTCCCTCAATAAGGGTGCCCACATGCAGGTGGTTATCTCCGTCTTTTCGGGTATCGGTTACTTTGAAGCGACCACCACTCCAGGTCAGCAATCCGGTATCACCCACCTGGCCGCCGGATTCGGCATAGAACGGCGTGCGCTCCAGCACCACAACCGCTTCATCACCGGCCTCTGCTGTTCTCTGTTCGCCGTTGACAATCACAGCGCGAATGCGCTCGTGGCCATCAATCTGGTCATGCCCGGTGAATTCGGTTTTACCCTCAATGCCCAGGCCTGCTGCGTTGTAATCCACCCCGAATTTGCTGGCCGCCCGCGCGCGCTCACGCTGGCTTTCCATGGCCTTCTCGTAGCCCTCATAATCCAGTGCCAAGCCGCGTTCACGGGCTATGTCGTTGGTGAGATCCACCGGGAAGCCGTAGGTGTCATACAGCGTAAAAATGGTTTCTCCAGGAATCACGTCGCCTTTCAGCTCGGCAATGTCCTGCTCGAGCAGGCGCAGGCCTTTATCCAGAGTTTTTACAAACTGCTCTTCTTCCTGCAACAGAACCTTCTCTATCTGCTTCCGGCTACTGACCAGCTGCGGGAAAGCCTCACCCATCAATTCAACCAGGGCACCGGTAAGCTTGTAGAAGAACGGGCCAGTGGCACCCAGCTTGTTACCGTGACGAGCGGCCCGACGAATGATGCGCCGCAGCACAAAACCACGGCCTTCATTGGAAGGCATCACGCCATCGGAAATCAGGAACGCGCAGGACCGAATATGGTCGGCAACCACACGCAGACTGGCTTCGGTCGTTGCAGCGCCGCCGAGTATCGTAGAGGCGGCTTTCAAAAGATCGTCGAAAAGATCAATCTCGTAGTTGCTGTGCACGCCCTGCATCACAGCCGTCACACGCTCCAACCCCATGCCCGTATCAACAGAAGGCTTGGGCAGGTTGAGCATTTCACCGTCGGCAGTACGGTTGTACTGCATAAAAACCACGTTCCAGATTTCGATGTAACGGTCGCCATCTTCTTCCGGACTTCCGGGAGGGCCTCCGGCTACATCCGGGCCATGGTCGTAGAATATTTCGGTGCAGGGGCCGCAGGGGCCGGTATCGCCCATCTGCCAGAAGTTATCTGATGCGTAAGGAGCACCGCCGTTGTCTCCGATACGGACAATGCGGTCCGCCGGCACGCCCACTTCTTTATTCCAGATATCGTACGCTTCGTCGTCGTCGGCGTAGACGGTCACCCAAAGCTTTTCAGAGGGCAGGTTCAGCCATTGCTCGCCGGTAAGGAATGTCCACGCATAGTTGATGGCTTCACGCTTGAAGTAGTCACCAAAGCTGAAGTTGCCCAGCATTTCGAAAAACGTATGGTGACGCGCCGTGTAGCCCACGTTTTCCAGGTCGTTGTGCTTACCGCCAGCACGAACGCACTTCTGGGTGCTGGTTGCGCGATTGTAGTCGCGTTCCTCACGGCCAAGAAATACGTCCTTGAACTGGTTCATTCCCGCATTGGTAAACAGCAGTGTCGGATCATCCGCCGGCACCAGCGAGCTGCTTGAAACAATGGAATGACCTTGCTGTTTGAAATAATCGAGAAATGCCTGTCGCAACTCTGCGGTTTTCATAGCCCTTTGATACCTTTCCAGAAATCCAGCCGTAAAGCGGTTGGATCCGCGATTGAATACGAATACTTACACGCGTGTGCAAATCGGCTACTCTAGCACACGCCGAGTACAGGAAAAACGTGAAAAATCACAGGAGAGCCCATGCCCCGCCGCTTCCACGCCGCTGACGAACTGCTTCCCCCAGCGACGTTTCTCAAACGATCACTGGCCATTATTTACGACGGCCTGATCAGTATTGCCGTACTTCTGGTTGCCACCTGGATATACACAATGATAACCGGCTGGATTACGGGCTGGGATCAACTCGAACAAAAAGCGGAAGCGGGCCAGTTATCCGGCGATCCCGGCCTGACGTTCGTACTGTTTCTGGTGATGTACCTGTTCTTTGCCTACTTCTGGACACGCATTGGTCAGACGTTGGGCATGCAGGTGTGGCGCGTACGGATAGAAAATCTCGACGGCTCTTCCGTGAGCTGGAGTCAGGCGCTTCGCCGCTACCTGACCGCAGCTGCCGTATTTTTCGTGGCTCTACTGGCCGGCTATTACCTCGGTTCAGCAACACTTTTCCTCACCGCTCCAGCGATGATCGCGCTGTTCTACCCCATCAACGGACTTTCCATAACGGACAGGCTTTCAGACAGCGTGGTCGTTGCCCTTCCCCATAAAGCCAAGACTGGCTGAAGAAGAATGCCGGGCGGCAAGCTATCCTGCCCGGCGCATCAATACGGCACCAACCACCGCATTCACTGCAATCGGCACAAGCACCGCGAGTATCGGGTTAAATCCGTAAACCAGGCTCATGGGCCCCAAAAGGTCCTGCATGTATTTGAAAACCAGACCAACAAGCAAGCCCGTAAATACACGAAAACCCATGGTAACCGAGCGCAATGGCCCGAAGATAAACGAAATCGCGACCAGCACCATTACCCCGGTTCCCAGTGGCATCAGCGCTTTCTTCCAGAACGCCAACCAGTAGGGAGAGCCGTTCAACTCCTGATCGCCGAGGTAGCTGGCGTATGTGAACAGGCCAAGCATCGAAAGGTTCTCCGGCTTGACGATCAACACACTTAGCACATCAGGCGTCAAGCCTGTTTCCCAGCGCAATGATTGATGATCCTCGCGGCTTGTTGTGTCACCCTCAAGACGCGTAGTTGTAGAATTTTCCAGTAGCCAATGATCACCCTGATAGATCGCCCGCTCGGCAAAGCTCGACGCCACCAGTTGCCGCTGATCGTTGAAGCGGAACATGGTAATACCGTGCAAGACGCCATTAGGCTGCACAGCATTAAGGTGCATGAAGATATTTCCTTCGCGGTGCCACACCCCGTGCGCCGCGGCGACATTCTGGCCAGCTCCAAGCGCAACGGCCTTGTAGCTCTGCGCGGTTCGCTCCGCCGGAGGAGCCACATACTCACCAATAAAAACACCGGCGAGCACCACCACCAGCGCAGGCTTCATCGCCGACCAGACTACGCGCTTCAGAGAAACCCCGGCAGCGCGGATAACCGTGAGCTCGGAGGAACTGGCCATCGCACCCAGACCGACCAGACACCCCATGAAAGCTCCCAGCGGAAGGTAGTCATAAATCCTGCGAGGCAACGTGAGGACCACATACCAGAGCGCGTCCAGAATCTGGTAATTGTTGCGTGTGTCTTCAAGCTCCGCGACGAACGCAAAAATGAAATCCAGTGACAGCACGACCACCATCACCAGGAGCATGGCCCCACCCACATTGCGCATTACATAGTGGTCAATTTTACGCATTGGCCACTCCTTCCCGCTTCACCCTTTTTTTATGGAGCCAGGCCGGGCCAAACTGAAGCCAGAGACCTAGCGCCAGGAAGATAGCGTGCACCCAGAGCATACCCAGCCATTCGGGCACCTTACCTTCGGCCATCGCATCACGGGCTACGATCAACAGCCCAAGGTAGGCCACATAGACCAGCATCGCGGGCAAGAGATGAAAAAACCGGCCTTGCCGAGGGTTTACGCGGCTGAGCCGAACCGCCAGCAGCGTCACGATTGGCACAATCAGCGGCAATGAAAAACGCCAGTGCAGCAGTGCGCGGTCCCGTGGATCATCCGAACGCATCAGCTGGCCGGTTGAAACGCCCTCTTCCAGTTCGACATCGCCGCTACTGCCACTGCGGATCTTCAGACCATAAGCCTCGAAACCGGTAACCTGGTAGTCAAGCTTGCCGGGCACCCCATCGAAGCGGGCGCCATTTTCCAGTATCAGAAAACGGCTACCCGTTTCCTCGTCAATCAACTGTGACCCGGAATCGGCGGCAATAATACTCACCCCTGTACCGTCGCGCCCGTACTCGGCGATGAACACACCTTCCAGACGTCGCTTGTCATCACTGAGACTCTCCGTGTAGGTCACACGGCCACCGGATAACAATTTCTGAAAACGGCCCGGTGCGAGCATTTCAAATTCCGTCGCTTTTGCTTGCTCGGCAAAAATTTTCTCAACCTGTGTCATACCCCAAGGCGAGATCACCAGGCTCATGCTTCCGACGATCAGCATCACAACAAGGCTACCCATCAGGGTTTTACAAAGCAGCTGGCGATCACTTACGCCGCAGGCATATAAAACCGTCATCTCGCTTTCCAGGTACATCCGGCCATAAGCGAGCAATATGCCGATGAACAGCCCCAAAGGCAGAATGAGTTCCAGAAACCCGGGAAAACGGTAAGCCATGATCTCAAACAGCACGCCCGGCGCGATTTTGCCCTCTGCGGCTCCGGCCAGATACTTGAGGAAACGCCCACTCATAAACACCAGCAGAAGGATGCCCGAAACGGCAACCATGCTGACCATAACCTGACGTATGAGATAGCGGAAAATAATGCTCAAAACGGTTTCTCTGCCCGTGTAGACCGAAACATGGAGGAATAGGAAAACTGCGCGTATTCTATGTAACCTTGGGGCTGAATGACAGTACAGCGACGTTAAGGCCACGACAGATAACTCTCTGAGAAAGCGAAGTAACCTGCTCTCCCATCTTGATAATACATTCGCAAACCCCAATATCTGCCAGAATAGGATCAAATCAGTCCCGCCGCCAACCGTGGCGGCTTTTCCGAACATCCAACAGGAGTTTCCATGAACTTCAGCCTCAACAGCAAAGCCATTGCGAACACCAAAGCCGATTGCCTGGTCGTTGCCCTGCCAGAGAAAGGCGACTGGCCAGCCTCTACTACCGAGGCCAACGACGCATTGGGTGGGCTGATCAGTAAACTCCAGAAAGCCGGTGACATCAGCGGCAAGAGTTCAGAGACAAACCTTGTTCACTTGAGCGATCAGACCTGGAACAGACTGTTAGTGGTTGGCACAGGCAAAGACGCAGACCGCAACCCGGCCAGCTTCCGCAAAGCGCTTATCGCAATGACAGGCGCCCTCAAAGACGGCCCATCCAAGAGCGTACTGATCGCCCTTGCGGACACGACCCTGAACGGCAATAAAGATGTAAGCTCAGAGCTCGCGAAGCTCAGCCTGATTGGCCGCACACTGGAAGACCAACTCTACGCATTCAACGATTTCAAGAGCGAAAAACCTGCAGCGCGTAAACTCAGCAAAATTCTGGTGACCGCTTCAGGCACTGGCAAAGCCCAGAAAGAAGCGTTCAACCTGGGCCTGGCGACTGGCCGCGGTATGAATTACACCCGCGATCTGGGCAACACGCCACCGAACATTTGTCACCCCGTGTGGCTGGCCGAACAAGCCGTTAAAATGGCGACCGACCACGACTGCATCAAGACCGAAATTCTTGATGAGAAACAAATGAAAAAGCTGGGCATGAACTCCCTTCTGGCGGTCGGCCAGGGCAGCACTCAGCCACCCCGCCTGATTGTCATGGAATACCGCGGGGGCAAAGCAAAAGACAAGCCCCACGTTCTCGTGGGTAAAGGCATCACGTTCGACACTGGTGGCATCAGCCTCAAGCCGGGCGCCGGCATGGATGAAATGAAATACGACATGGGCGGTTCTGCCGCCGTGTTCGGTGCAATGCAGGTGCTTGCAGAGACTCAACCGAACATCAACGTTGTTGCCGTTATCGCTGCCGCTGAAAACATGCCGGATGGCAACGCCGCCCGCCCGGGCGACATTGTGACCACCATGTCAGGCCAGACCGTTGAAATTCTCAACACAGACGCCGAGGGCCGCCTGGTACTGTGCGACGCCCTCACCTACGTGAAGAAGTTCGACCCGGAAGTGGTGATCGATCTGGCCACCCTCACCGGTGCCTGCATCATTGCCCTGGGCCATGAAGCTACAGGCCTGCTGGCAAACAACGATGAGCTGGCCAACGAACTGCTGGCCGCCGGCGATCGCGCCAGCGACAAGGCTTGGCGCCTGCCACTCTGGGATGAGTACCAGAGTTTGCTGGACAGCAACTTTGCCGACATGGCCAACATCGGCGGCCGCTCGGCAGGTACCATTACCGCTGCCTGCTTCCTGTCGCGCTTCACCAAAGAATACCGCTGGGCCCACCTCGACATCGCCGGCACTGCATGGCATTCAGGCAAAGCCAAAGGCTCCTCCGGCCGCCCGGTTCCCCTGCTGGTCGATTACCTGATGTCTCATGCCGGATAGTAGTGTGGAAAGCCGTTCGGCGACACAAACCGGCAGCTCTGCTGCCGGTGACTCCCGGCAGGCAGAGGGTCAGGGTGATAAAAACCAGCGTTACTGGTTTCATATTCTCCTGCAAAACACCCCTGCCGCCCGCAACCTGCACGCCACCAAGCTTGTCAACAAAGCCTGGGAACAGGGCGACAGAGTATGCATTGTGTGTGACACCGCCCAACAGGCCGAAGAGCTGGACGATCTGCTCTGGAACCTCAGCCCCGACGCGTTTATCCCCCACAGCATCGTGCCCGACTCCGATTTAGCCTGCACCGACCCCGTAGGCATCCTGCTCTGCCCGCCTGTGGCAGAAGACTGGGACACCGTCATCATCCTTTCGGAGACGCTTCCGGAGAATGCCGACAAATTCAAACGTCTCGCTCTCGTAGCCCACAATGATCCCGCCGTTCTCAACCAGGCTCGATCACACTTCAAGCAACTCAGAGCATTGGGCATAGAGCCCCGAGTGCATGACCAAAGAAAACGCTAAAGCAACCTTGGAGCATGCACGCAAGTGAGGGATAGCTTTCCAAAACACGCCACGAGCACATCCATGTGCGCTTGTTTCAGGCCGTCCATGGCCTTCAACAGTTTTGGAAAGCTATCCCTCACTCACGTGCTTCAGGTTTGTACTTTGCTTTATCGAATGAACCCAAACATGAAAGCGCAGCAAAGACGGTCTGGCCAAAACCGTTGAGGGCCATGGACGGCCCGAAACGAGCCTACAAGGACGTACTCGGAGGCGTGTTTTGGCCAGACCGTCTTTGCTGTGCTCGCCACCCAGGGTTCGCCCGATAGCAAGCGACCATGTATAATCCAGCGTTTCATTTTCCCCTTGTGAATCAATCAAACGGTTGCCAGAAAAACCCATGGAAAAAACCTACCAGCCAGAAAACATTGAGCGCCAGTGGTACGAAAACTGGGAATCCAAAGGGTACTTCCGCCCCAGCGGAGAGGGCGAGTCCTACAGCATCGCCATCCCACCACCCAATGTGACCGGCAGCCTGCACATGGGCCACGCCTTCCAACACACCATCATGGACACGCTCACCCGCTACAAGCGTATGCAGGGCCACAACACCCTTTGGCAGGTAGGCAGTGACCACGCCGGCATTGCCACCCAAATGGTGGTTGAGCGCAAACTGGCCGCTGAAGAAGGCAAAACCCGCCACGACCTGGGCCGCGATGAGTTCATCAAGCGTATCTGGGAATGGAAAGAAGAGTCTGGCGGCACGATTACCAGCCAGATGCGCCGGCTGGGTAACTCGGTCGACTGGGACACTGAACGCTTCACCATGGACGACGGCTTCTATAAAGCCGTACAGGAAGTGTTCATCCGGCTGTACGAAGATGGCCTGGTGTACCGAGGCAAGCGACTGGTGAACTGGGACCCGAAGCTGCACACCGCCATTTCTGACCTGGAAGTTGAGAACAAGGAAGAAAAAGGCTTTTTCTGGCACCTGCGTTATCCGCTGGCCGACGGTGCCACTACACAAGATGGCAAAGACTATCTTGTTGTTGCCACCACTCGCCCGGAAACCATGCTGGGCGATACCGCAGTAGCCGTTCACCCGGATGACGAGCGCTATCAGCACCTGATTGGCAAGTTCGTGATGCTGCCTCTGGTCAACCGCCGCATTCCGGTGATTGCCGATCACCACGCCGACCCCGAAAAAGGCTCAGGTTGCGTCAAGATTACTCCAGCTCACGATTTTAACGATTACGCTGTGGGCAAACGCAACAACCTGCCGATGATGAACGTGTTGACTCAGGATGCGAATGTCCGCGAACAGGCAGAAGTATTTAATAGCGACGGAACTGAAAACACCGAACTGGATGGCACCCTGCCCGCAGCCTACGCAGGCCTGACCCGTGAGGACGCGCGTAAACAGATCGTTGCTGACATGGACACCGCAGGGCTGGTTCAGCAGGTTGAAGACCACGTACTGAGTGTTCCCCGTGGCGACCGCTCTGGCCTGATCATTGAGCCGATGCTGACCGACCAATGGTTTGCAGATGCGAAAGAGCTGGCAAAACCAGCCATCGAAGCCGTTGAAGATGGCCGTATTCAGTTTGTGCCCAAGCAGTACGAAAACATGTACTTCTCGTGGATGCGCGACATTCAGGACTGGTGTATCTCCCGCCAGCTTTGGTGGGGCCACCGTATTCCGGCTTGGTACGACGCCGATGGCAATATCTATGTGGGTCGCAGTGAAGATGAAGTACGCCAGAAGCACAATCTGGCAGCAGACTTTGCGCTGAAACAGGACGACGACGTACTGGACACCTGGTTCAGCTCGGCCCTTTGGACCTTCGGCACTCTGGGCTGGCCCGAAATCACGGAGCGCCTGAAGACCTTCCACCCTACCGATGTTCTGGTGACAGGCTTTGACATCATTTTCTTCTGGGTTGCCCGGATGATCATGATGACCATGCACTTCATGAAGAACGAAGACGGCACCCCTCAGGTTCCGTTTAAAACCGTATACGTCACCGGCCTGATCCGTGACGAGCATGGCGACAAGATGTCCAAATCCAAGGGCAACGTAATTGACCCCCTGGATATGATCGATGGTATCGATCTCGCCCCGCTGCTTGAGAAGCGCACCGGCAACCTGATGCAGCCCAAGCTGGCGAAGAAAATTGCCAAGCAGACTGAAAAGGAATTTCCGGAAGGCATTTCTGCTCACGGCACAGATGCTTTGCGTTTTACGCTGGCAGCCATGGCCACCACAGGCCGTGACATTAACTGGGACATGAAACGCCTGGAAGGCTACCGCAACTTCTGCAACAAGCTGTGGAACGCTGCCCGTTACGTACTGATGAATACCGAAGGTGAAGACTGCGGTGTGAATGGCGAAGCCGTTGAATTATCGCTGGCTGACCGCTGGATAATCAGCGCGTTGCAGCAGTGCGAGCAGGATGTGATCCGCCACCTGGATCAATACCGTTTCGACCTGGCTTCCCACGCTTTGTATGAGTTCATCTGGAACGAGTACTGCGACTGGTATCTTGAGCTATCCAAGCCTTCCCTGAGCGACGACAACGCCAGTGCCGAAGCCAAACGCGGTACTCGCCGCACTCTAGTGCGCGTGCTGGAAACCGTTTTGCGCCTGGCGCATCCGATCATGCCGTTTATCACGGAAGAAATCTGGCAGCGCATTGCGCCGCTGGCCGGTAAATCCGGGGACAGCATCATGCTGCAGCCATTTCCGCAGGTGGATGCCAGTAAGCACGATGCGAAAGCCGTCGAAGACATTGAATGGCTAAAGGGTGTGATTGTGGCCGTGCGCAACATTCGCGGCGAGATGAACATTTCCCCGGCGAAGAAGATTCCGGTTCTGTTCCGTGGCAACAGCGCGGATGGTCAGCGCCGGATGAATGAAAACCGTCAGTTCCTGAGTTCGCTGGCCAAGCTGGAAAGTCTGGAGTGGTTTGAGGGCGAGAATGCGCCCATGTGTGCCACCCAGCTGGTGGGTGATATGGAAGTCCTGGTGCCTATGGCCGGGCTGATTGATAAGGATGCGGAACTGAAGCGACTGGACAAGGAGCTCGAACGCCTGCAGAAGGAAATCGGGCGTCTGGAGGGCAAGCTGGGTAACGAGAAGTTTACTGCCAAGGCGCCGGCTGAGGTTGTTGCCAAGGAGCAGGAGAAACTTGCGGAGGCTCAGGGTAACCAGAGCCGTCTGCAGCAACAGCGCGCAGACATTGAGGCCATGTAGGTATGGTGTCTGCGGGTGAGCATTCCGGGGGTGGCGGGTTGATTGCCATTCTTGGAGCGGGTTCTTTGGGGCGGCTTTGGGCCGCCCTTTTGCCGACTGGGCATTGTGTTTTTTTGCCTCGGCTCTCTGGTGATGTCGAACCTCGGAGAAGCTTCAGCCGTCAAGAGGGTGCTCCCGAAACACGCTGTGAATACGTCCTTGTACGCTCTGTTCCGCCATCCATGGCTCCACAAGGTTTCGGGAGCACCCTCCTGACGGCTTCGCCGGACTCTGGAGAGGCCCGCACTCGTGTAAGCGTTCCCTGGTTTCAGTCAAATGAAAACCCAACACTCCTTTTGGCAACAACCAAAGCCGGTGACACTCTCGCCGCTTTAGAAGACTGGCTTCCCCGAATTCCGGTGGACACACCCATCGTTTTGTTTCAAAACGGCTTAGGTAGCCAGCAAGCGGTTGCCGAACGCTGGCCAGCGCGGGCAATTCTTGCGGCCAGCACCACCGAAGGCGCTAACCGGCCCTCCCCTAATGTGTTGGTTCATGCCGGGGCTGGTGATACCTGGATAGGAGCACTTACGGCTTCTGCTGTCGATCACACAGCGGGTGTGGTTCATCAACTGGCTGAGACCGGCCTGCGAGTTCATGTTGAGGAGAACATTCTGCAGCGGCTTTGGCAGAAGCTGGTGATCAATGCGGGGATCAATCCGTTTACGGCTCTGCTCGACTGCCCCAACGGTGACATTCTGAGCTCAACTCTTTATCAGCAGAATATTGACGGGCTTTGCGCGGAGTTGTCTCTTTTGCTTCAAGCGGAAACCTCGGAGACTATTGCACCGGAGGCGCTTCGGGAGCAAATTGAAACGGTGGCGAGGAATACCGCCAGCAATACGTCGTCCATGCGCGCGGATGTTATGGCTGGGCGTAAAACCGAGATCGATTTTATCAATGGCTATCTTGTGCAATGTGGAAAGCGCCATGGCATTGCCACGCCGGTAAACCAAATGTTGACCGACCGAGTACAAGGTCTGTAACACTTTTTGTAAATCAGATTTTAACTATCAGGAGCACCCCTCATGGGCAATCGCCTTTCCAAGATTTATACCCGAACTGGTGACGACGGTACTACTGGCCTGGCCGATGGCAATCGTATTGCCAAAAACGCTCAGCGTGTTGAGGCGATGGGCATGGCCGATGAGCTGAACTGCCATATTGGCCTGCTGATTGAAACTCTGGACACCGATGATGAGATGCTGGAACCCTTGCGCCGCATTCAGCATCACCTGTTCGATCTGGGAGGTGAGTTTGCGATTCCGGGTAGCAAGGCAATCAGCAATGAGCACATCAGTTGGCTGGAGAATCTGCTGGACGAGATGAACGAGCCCTTGCCACCCCTGAAGAACTTCATCCTGCCCGGCGGAAGCCCTGCAGCAGCCCAATGCCACCTGGCCCGCGCTGTTTGCCGCCGCACCGAGCGTGTGGTGGTTGCCCTTAGCCATGAAGACTCCATCAACCTGCTGGCGCGCCAGTACCTGAACCGCTTATCAGACCTGCTATTTGTAGCATCAAGGGTGTTGGCGCGTAGGGAAGGCGCTGAAGAGATTTTATGGGATCAAAAGAAATCCGGCATGTAGCGTTCGCTACGACTGATAGCTGCGAGACGGCTCGCTCCAACGCCAGGTCAGGTAGCGCGTCAACTTCAGAAACTGTGCGGAGCCAAGCTTACACGGACGTATTCACAGCGTGTTTCTGAAGTTGACGCGCTACCTGACCGTCTTAACCTCAAACCTTAAACGCCTCCACAAGCCTCTGCAGAGAAGCCGTCAGTTCGGACATCTGCCGCGATGAGGCCAGTGTTTCTTCAGCGTTAGAGGCAGTCGATGTACCCAGCTCGCCAATGTGGGCAACGCTGACATTCACATCTTTGGATACTGCAGACTGCTCTTCCGCTGCCTGAGCGATCTGGTGGCTCATGTCCACGATCACCGATATGCCATTGGCGATCCGACTCAGCGCTTCCGTTACTTCTCCGGATTTCTGAACGGTTGTCTGTGTCACATCACGGCTGTTCGTCATGGCCGCTACCGCATCTTTCACGCCGCTCTGAAGCCGTGAAATCATACCTTCGATTTCTTCGGTGGACTTGTGAGTGCGCTGGGACAAAGAACGCACTTCGTCGGCAACAACCGCAAAACCGCGTCCGTGCTCGCCCGCTCGGGCCGCTTCGATAGCTGCGTTCAGGGCCAGAAGGTTGGTCTGACCGGCTATTGCCTTGATTTCCACCAGAACCTGGCTGATGTTATCGCTGTCTGCACTCACCCGGTTGATAACATCCACCGCACCGGAAATCTCAGTCGCCAGCCGGTTGATGGTATCCACCGTATCCGCAACAACACCACGCCCGGTTTCCGTATCCTGTTCAGCGGCTGTTGCGCTGTCTGCAACCCGGTGAGCACTCTCTGTAACTTCGTTCACAGCTTCAACCATCTGGCTCATGGCTTCATTGATCTGGCCACTCTCCGCCATCTGGCGCGCCACCGCTTCGCTGTTGGCGGCAGCCGTATCCTTGACTCGCGCAGCCTGCTGATCAACCTCGGAGGTTGTCTGGCCAACAGAGCGTATCAGTTTGGCAATGCGATCCGTCATGTTGTTGAACTCGCCCGTCAGTTCGCCCAGCTCATCGCGGTTATCAAGTGAAATACGAGTGGTCATATTCCCTGCTGCTACCTTGCGTGCCGCTTCACTGAACCGGTTGATCGCTGTGCGCACCGACATAAAGAAACCAACATAGAGGTACACCACGATCAGCAGAACCACGATCAGTGCCACCACGATCAGGCGACGCTGGCTCACTTCCTGCTGCAGGCGGGCATTCAGGTTGGCCTCAATCACATCCAACGCTGCAGCTTTCAGCACTCCGTAGCCCGCCAGCTGCGCGGAAACAAGCGAGTCATATTCCTGCCAGGACAGCTCCAGACGCATGGGCGTAATAATATTCACATCAAGAAGTTGGCGAACATTCAGCAGACTCCCATCAACCTGCTGCAAGGCATCATCTGCTTTGGAAGCCAAGGCCGGAGATGCGTTTGCAGCAATCGTCAGTGCTGGCGAAAGCAACGAACTGCGATTCGTAAGGCGATCATAGATTTCATTGAAGGTTTCACTTAGCGCATAGCCAACCTGCCCTTCAACAAACGCGTAGAAACCGTACGAGCGAGCCTGCCCGATAACGCTGCGGGCATCCGGCATGGTTTCGCGTATCAGCCCGAGAACAAGCTGGTTTTCTCTCGATGCACCCTGGCCCAGCCCGGATGTTTCTATTGTGGCGGGGAGAAGCGCCAGTACCTTTTGGACAAACTCCTGATAGTACTTGAACTGGGGATCAAAGTTGGTCTGGTAGTTGTCATCTGCACGCAGGGCCTGCCAGTCAGCCTGAAGCGCCTCGACCTGGTCTGTCCAGGCGCCAGATGCATCAAATGATCGGGGTTCTGCCACCAGGCTCTCAAGAATGGAGTCAATGTTTCCCGCTGCTTCATCGGAGCGAGCCATGAGGGCGCTCTCATTTTTGGTCACTGCAGGTGCACGATAATCCCGATAGTCCATCGAAGCGTCTACCAGGCGATCTATCTTCCGTAATTGTTCCAACCCTTCAACACCACGGGTCATTGTCTCAACCGAGCGGTTGAGCTCAGTCATCACAAGCCAGGACAACCCAGCAATCGGCAAGAGGAACAGAATGCTGATAAGACTGAACTTGTACAGCATTGGCAGTCGATTCATCAATGCGACTGCTGGATTAATGAGTTGCTTCACATTGACCCCTTTTTAAAGCATAAAAAACTGAACTCACGTTCTTTTTTTGTTATCGCCCGAACACCTGAAAACTTGAGCGTTATCTTTCGCTGTCTGCCCCTTCATACAATTCCTGCGATAACCAGCAACGCCAGTACGCAAATCCACACCAGCATACTCCGGTTCAGCAAGTCCCTCACGGCACTCAGGCTACGTCCGCCAAAACTGGCCCATTCGTCCGGGTGTACCCGGGAAAAGCGGGCGGGGTCAAGCGCATACCCGGTTAACGACCCATTGGCAGAGATCATGAGCACTTCTGAAGTTTTTTTCCTGATTCCGAGAATCGCTGCCTTGGCTTCTCCCAGCCAACCCGACAGGTCACCCGCAATTCCAAAGGTAATCGACAGCAGCCTTACCGGTATCCAGCTAATCCACTCACAGGCTTTGAGGTACCTCGGCCTTGCCGCGGCCTGGGGCCATTGCTCAGCCAGAGCCACCAGTCCACGCGCGAATATCGCAAAGCCAATGCCACCCACGACATACCAGAATGCAATAAGGAAAAAACGTTGAAAGACCGTCAGCATCAGTGCCCGGGATAGCGAGAGGTGCATGACCTCCGGCGATGCTGCCGTTCCGCGCTCTGCCGCTGGCAGACGGTCCTGAATATGATGCCAGGCCGCCTGCATGTCACCCTTGTGCCATGCACCGATATAGGCCTCAACAGATTTCCGCCAACCGGGCGCACCCATCAGCAGAACTAGAACCAGAATTTCGAGAGGATAAGCAGCAATTCGCCAGCCGTAAAGCGACAGGATATACACACAAAGGGCTGCCAGCACTGCAGGCAAGGCTACCAGAGCAAAGCCAGCCATTATGCCTGATTCACGACCGGCTTTAACGACGCTGCCCCTACGAAACCAGTGGCGCCATAGCACATCACTGGAAACCGCATTGAGGCCGTCAAGGCGCCTGCGCACGAGATAGGCAATCAGAAACACCACGAGAATCATTCAGAGGCTCCCCTGCGGGCCAGTTTTTTACAATGCCCGCCAGACTGCGCTGCTTGCAATGAAGCACGGAAACTGTGCCAGTCAAACGCTGGTCCGGGATCAGTCTTGCGACCCGGCGCAATGTCACAGTGCCCGGTAATCCGATCATCAGTAATGGCCGGCCAAGCCGAGCTGATCACCTTGGTGAGCACTGCCAGCGAGTGATACTGCTCCGCCGTATAGGGCACGTCATCCGCGCCCTCAAGCTCAATTCCAATGGAGAAATCATTACACTCCTCAACCCCCTCAAAACAGGAGCGACCAGCGTGCCAGGCCCGTTCCAGAAGGCTGACAAACTGCACGACGGTGCCATCCCGCCTGATCAGGGCATGGGCGGAAACACGCATCTCGGCAATGGTTGAAAAGTATGGGTGTTCAGCTGGATTCAGACAGTTCGTAAAAAAGTCTTCAATGTGGCGCCCACCAAACTGCCCGGGGGGAAGGCTGATACTATGCACTACCAGCAAACTTATAGTCGCACCTTCGGGGCGGGAACCGTAGTTCGGCGACGGACACCAGCGAGCAGATGAAAGGCGCCCCGTTTTGCGGAGAGTTTCGATGTTTTCTCCATAAACGGTTGCGACGGAGTGATCAGAGGCTGAATGAAGCAAGATGAGTCCACAATTATCAGAGCATTACACTGTGACTGGATTGAATCACAAAGTAAGGCTCGTTACCACGGATCAATCCTTGCGGCTGCTGCGCAGGTTATCGATGATGGACTCAAGTGCTCTGTCAAAAATAAGCCCGTCATCAAGCATGCTGACGGCACCGCTCGCCATAGCGGCAGCCAGCTCCTGACGGCGATACTCAGCGACCTTGGCGCCACTGCGATTGACGAAGATGTACTTGCCCGTGGCTCGTATAAATGCTGCCAGCTTGCAACGGACCTTGGTGCCGTCGCGGGTGAGCTCAACCCAGGCGCCGACACGCAGACTGTCGGTCTGATCCAGCCATTGCCGGGAAATCGCTTCTTCACCTTCCAAGGTAGGGTCGAACTCGCCGGGCTCCGAAAGCACCGGTGGCTCAATCTCAACTTCACCGAGCCCGGCCACTGCCGCCTGCAGGTCTCCGGTAACTGGCTCTGGAACCTCTGACTCCCGCTTAACTTCAGGCTCTGCCAACGCTTCCAGTACAGCCTCATCTGTGGCCTCCGGCGGTGCTGGCCGGGATGGTGCCGTCGCCAGACGCTGAAAAACGTCAACGTGCGCCAGTTCCAGATCACGAACCGCTGTATCGGTTGCAAACGGGTCCCAGGAAATTTCCTGAAGCGCCACGCGAAAGTCGTCAACAATTGCCGGGATCGCCCTGAGAAGTGCGCTTCGGGTTGAGTCATCAACGGGCTGCGGGTCGACACTCCACACGATGTGGCCAGTCAGTTCACGGGCATCAGCCCAGCGTTCGCCGTCTTCACCTTCCCGCAACAGGACCCACTGAAGGTATTTTGTCCAGGCTTCGTTCAGCATCCCAAGAACGGGCTCAGGAATGTCCCTGTCGGACGCAAGACCCCGCACCAGTGATCCGGCTACCTGACATGCCCGCTCCTGGCGCGCCCGGCCTTCCTCTGCATCCCGAAGTCGCTGCTCTACCAGCTCTCGCCGACGGCGATCAAGATCCGTGAAATGGCTGAAGTCTTCCAGAAGCTCATCGAACAGCGACACATTGTTCGTGAACTCGCTCAGCACGCGAGCCACGACCGACTCGATTTTCTCGCGCAGCGGATCACGCTGACCAGGGCGCTTCTCACTCCAGCCGATAGCAGAAAGCGCCAACTCATTCAGTAACTTGCGAACAGGGTGGCCGCCGCGATTAAAAAAATTCTTGTCGCTCAATGCAACTTTTAACACCGGTATCTGCAACCGCCCGATGAGCGCCTTCATTACCGGGTGCAGCTGCCGGTCTTCCAGAATAAAGTCGAACAGCATGGACACGAGGTTGATAACATCGTTGTCCACTTGGCCGATACTGGCTGCCTGGCCATTGGCGGCCTGGAGAACAGACTGCAACTGCTGATCAAGGGTAGGAACTTCAACACCTTCCCACTGGCCACAGGCTGTCTGCGCTTCGCTGAGACGGGCCATCAGCCTGTCAGTATCGAGATACGCCTCTCCCGCAGCACCTGGTTCGACCGCAGCCTGAAAACTGCTCCTCTGGTGCAGAAGTTCGCTCAATTCAAAAAAGGTTGCATGGGAAGCACCACCCTGTATCTGGTCATAACCATCGTTTTGGCGGCTGATCAGCTCGCCCGCCCCTTCGACGGCGCCTTGCTGGGCAGAGTTCGGGGGTACGGGCGCTGAAGTCACCGATCTGGTACTGGCCGCATTCACTCCAGAGCGGAACGGTGCTCGCTTGACATCTGGCAGAATGCCTTCCGAAATCAGCGTACGGTTCGCTTCCTGATAAAAATCACCAAGCGTGTCTGCCAGCAAGCGATCAAACAGTTTCAACACAACAAGTTTTGCGCGAATATCTATATCGAGATCTGCACAGGCTTCAGCGAGGCCTCCGCAGATAACTTCCGGACTCAGCGGCATCTGATTATCCGCCAGCTCTACTCCAGGCACCAGATGATTAACCCGCAACGACAACAACTGAATTGCGCCCTGATAACGATTGCGGAGCTTGTTGATCAGATTATCAATAGCAACCTGTTGCTCAAGGTCGGAATGTTCAACAAGACTCAACGAATCCTGATCGACCTCATCCAGAGCACCCCCGGATTGCCGGGGTCGGAACTTGCCGATATCGTTAAACGCCTGACTGACGTATTGCAGCACGGAGACAGCCATAGCTTTACGCCGCAACCTGAGCTCGCGCATGGCATCGAAATAGACTGTCTGATCCTTGTTGGAGCCTGCACGATCGGCAAGTTCAAACAAAACATCGTCAGCGCGCTCGAAAAAACGCCCGAGAACGCCTTTCAGAGACTGTCCCGAGGTATCACGCAGACGAACAAGGGCCGGCGGCAGATCAAACCGCGAAAACGGCTTCTGACCAGAAAAACTGACGACCTTGTTATCCTGTTTCATTGATCAACTCCGGACCAGAAAAAATGACACTGCTGACCATAAATTTGGGACTACCCTGATCACACATCATACGAGTTACCAACGTCACCTTGTGTCAGAATTTGTCACCTTTTGTGTAGACCGGACTCAGGTCACAATTCCCTCAGAATTTGGCGAAACCACTGGCGGACTATAGAATCGTGCCCTCGGAGTATTTCTGAACCCTTTGGCCCCGACACACATGGATGCATGACCATGAACTTCACTGAACGCCTACGCCAGTCACGTATCGAAACCGTCGCACTGAGCCTGCGCGAAGATATTGGAGATGGCGATATAACAGCTCGGCTTATCCCGGCGCAGAAACAGGCCACCGGGCGTGTCATTACACGTGAGCAGGCAACTATAGCGGGGCGCGAATGGGTAAACGAAGTGTTCCGTCAGGTGGACAGTTCAGTGGCTCTGGAGTGGTTGGTAGAGGATGGCCAGACCGTTACCCCGGACCAGATTCTGTTTCGCATGGAAGGTACCGCCAGAAGCCTGCTAACCGCCGAAAGAGCTGCTTTGAACTGGCTGCAAACCCTTTCCGGAGTTGCAACGAACTGCGCCGATTATGCAACGCGGGTTGCTCATACGGGCGTGCGTCTTCTGGACACCCGGAAAACCCTGCCGGGATTGCGGCTCGCCCAGAAATACGCAGTGACCTGTGGCGGCTGCCACAACCATCGAATCGGCCTGTGGGATGCGTTCCTCATCAAGGAAAACCATATTTCTGCCTGCGGATCGATTGCCGATGCAATCCGTGAAGCTCGCAGAATCGCGCCGGACAGACCTGTAGAAGTCGAAACCGAAAACCTGGCAGAATTGGAGCAGGCACTCAGCGCAGGAGCCGACATCATTATGCTGGACGAGTTCTCCATGGAAGACCTGCTCTGTGCGGTCGCAATGAACGAAGGGAGGGCAAAGCTGGAAGCATCCGGAGGCATCAACGCCAATACGTTGGTCCCCATTGCAGAAACCGGTGTTGACTATATTTCAATTGGCGCGCTGACCAAGGACGTCAGAGCCGTAGACCTCTCCATGCGCCTGGACTGATTCAGCCGGCTGACAGCAACTTATCAAAAGCATCCAGCTCCCGAATCAGGCTTTGCCCTGATTCGGGACGCCCACGAAAGTACTCTTCCGCCATGGGCGCTATGCCTGAAACCGCTGGCAAGGGCTGGGCATTTTCAATAATCAGCTTCATGCGCTCCAGAAACACGAACTGGATCCACTGGGTAAACGTTAACGTATCGAGGCAGAACGGCTCTGAGCTGTTGAACGCATCTTCAGGCGGGCGCTCCGCCTCCCACATTCCGAGTTGACGCAACGCCATCTCGATACCAAGAAGACAATCAGCGACCTGCCCTGTAATGTCACCGGAATCCGTCATAAAAACCTGTCTCAATCTGCCAGAGGCTCAAGCTCTACCGATTCGCCATGCAATACGCGATAAAGGTCTTCAAACTGGCGTGTAAGCGGGTGTTTTGGTGCCATGTGAATAAGCGGTTGCCGGCACTGGTGAGATTCTTTCATTTTGACCGAGCCGGAAAGACGCACCGGTAGAACTGGCAGGCCTTCCTCTATCAGCTCTTTGACCAGTTGCCTGGGCAGGGTAGCCCGTGGTTGAAACTGGTTGGCAACAATACCTTCCACAACAAGCTCATCGTTATGATCTTCCTGCAGGTCACGGATTTCGTTAAGTATATTGTAAAGCGCCTGACGGGAAAAATCGTCGCAGTCAAACGGGATCAGGCAGCGCTGGGCTGCGATAAGCGCCGAGCGGGTATAAAAGTTAAGCGCGGGGGCCGTATCAATGTAGATGGCATCGAAGGATTCGCCCAGCTTTTTCAGCGCTTCCCGTAGCTTGTAGATTTTGTGCTTGGCTTCGAGTTTGCGCTCAAGGAAATCCAGTTCCGGACTGGAAGGCATAACGAAAAGATTCTTGAACGGCGTTGCGTGCACGAACTCTTCGGGGCGCCGGTTGAACACCTTGAACGCAACCGTCTGCTCCAGCATATCTGCAACGGTGTCCTTGAGCTCACTGGCCGGCTTGCCCAGGAGATAATGCGTCGAGTTGCCTTGGGGATCCAGATCAACCACGAGCGTACGCTTGCCCCGGGCTGCACTGATCGCGGCCAGATTGCAGGTAATACTGGATTTCCCTACTCCACCTTTCTGGTTGAATACTACCCGTCTCATGTTGTCTCTCCATCTGGCACTTTATTCAGCGCCTTATCGTTTGAATGCTGTATCTGTGTTTTGTGGCGGTTACCACTGCATCACCGTTTTCACAAACGGAATGGTGAGGCGGCGCTGAGCCTGCAATGAATTTTCATCAAGGGTATCGAGAATACCCAACAACTCGCCAAGACGCCTTGGTGCACGGCGCATGATAAAGCCTGCAACATCATCCGTCATTGTCAGCCCACGCTGTTCAGCTCGGGCCATAAGGATTCTCAAGCGGTCATCGTCACGGTAGATGCCAAGCTGAACCGTAAACCCGTGATGCAATCGGGAAACCAGATCCGGCAAATAAAAAGGCAGGGAGCCCGGGACCTCCGAGAGACTTACCACCAACATATGGCCGGCATCGTGCAACCGGTTATACAAGTGGAAAACCGCCTCTTCCCAGTCCGCTCTTCCGGTAATCCGGTCCAGGTCATCAAGCGCAACAACGTCCATGGCGTCCAGCCCTGACAGCGCTTCCGGTCCGAAGGGCTCCAGCTCGGCAATACTCAAACACACGGCCGTTTTCCCCTCCGCCTCCGCATGGTGACAAGCGGCCTGGAGCAAGTGGCTTTTACCCGTATCGGAATCACCACAGACTACCACCACCGGCAGTCCGGCCGGCTGTCTGAATACCGACAACAGGCGCAATGCCGCTTCCCGGTTGCGATCACCATGAAAATTATCGAAACGTGCATCGTCCCGAAGCCTGACACCAAGAACCAGTTGAGAAGCGCTCATGATCGTCTGGACCTCCATGCCCGCGCACTCCAGATCACAATATAGTGGACACCACTGAAAACAGCGGATACCGCAACCAGCCAGATTCCCACGCTCAGCCACATCGGCTGCACCGGCAACCCGGCCAGGATGATAACAGTGCCCAGAACCACACAAACCTGAACCAGAGTATTTAACTTGCCAGGCATGCTGGGTTCCATATCAAAACGACCGATACAGTAGTGGTAAGCGAGAGCACCCCCAACAATAAGAAGGTCTCTCCCAAGCACCAAAGCAAAAAGCCATAATGGAAACACTGAGGTGTACGTAAGCACCAGATACGCTGTAATCAGCAGCGCCTTATCCGCCAGAGGGTCTGCCACAGCACCAAACCGCGAACGCCAGTTAAAGCGGCGTGCAAGGAAACCATCAAGCCCGTCGGTAAGTGACGCAATAGCGAAAATCATCAGTGCGAAGCGATATTCCTGCACCATCAAAGCCCTGGCGAAGGGCACAATCAACAATATACGAACGCACGTCAAGGCGTTGGGGATCCAGCGCCAGGCGTGCGAATTCACAGACCTGCCCAGGATAGCAGCTTACTGCTCGCCATCTTTAACAATAACCGGCGTGGGCTGCCAGCGGTAATAGAGAAGCTGGTAAAGGGATTCAAACGCCTGCTCCGCCTCGTCTTCATCCGCCGGGGATGGCTGGTAGGTAAACGTAGACTGATCGGACGAGCCGGCATTTGCCTCGCCTTCGGGAGTGGTCTCTGGCTGGTTTCCCGGAACCTGCGCTTGATCTGGTTCCGCCGGGGCAGCAGGTGGTTTCGCGCGGGCTGCTGGCCGCACATTTTTTGGCTCCCCCTCAACGGGCACAAAACGGGAATCCAACGCAATATACTGTTTGAGCTGATCCAGCTCGCCGGAAAACGCCACTCTCAACGTTAACTGCTCACCTTTAACCCGGGATGCTCCCACACTTACAACCGGAGTCAGGCCTTCAAGTACCTGGCTGGCTTTCCCATAATCCGCAACCGAGGTTACACCACGCAAAACAATATCTACTCGCGGCAAATCTCCAACTTCACCGGCGGCAACCGCATAACGATTTGCATACAGTTCCGCCCAGCGGTTTACCAGCGCTTCTGCCAAAGCTTCACGGGTATCGGCGCTGACCGATTCTTCACTGCTGTTGAGTTGTGCTCCCTCAAACACCCAACCTGCGCGCCACTGGCCGCCGGAGCGGTTCACTCGCACCAGAGCAAGCACATCGTGCTCTACTCCTTCAGAAGCGTTACGCACACGCCCTGTGAATTGCCCCCAGATATCCGACAATAACTCTCTGTTTCCACTGAACTCTGCGGGTGGCAGTGCTACCGGAAGCCCACGTTCCCGGGCGGCGCGGGCAAAGGCCGACGACCAGGCCCCATTATCACCGGCATCAGCCTGGCCGCTACTATTACCTGTAACCAGCGCGCGAACACCGCGATCTTCTACCGCTACCCACGCCAGAGTCAGAGGGCGATTCGCACCCCATACAGGCGCATCAACCGATGCCAAAGCCCGGTTCACACCCACCGCGCCGAATGCCATGCTCAGCTGGCTGTCACCGTTCGCCCCGCGGAGTACCTGGTAGGACAGCAGCAAAGATTCCGCGTTTGCGAGCAGCGCCTGCACCCCATCGAGCGAGAGCACGTCCCGGGTGCCCGAAATTCGCACGAACACCCGAGCCAGACCGTCTGCGTATCCCTTGGACAGGTCATCCTGCCCGGAGCCGGCCACTGGCACTTCAACGGAATAAAGCCCGGATACCGTAACGGCGGCCGCCGGAGCGGGCACCATGGCCAGCATGAGCGCAAAAAAAACGACAAGCCATAAAACTGGCAAAGGCCTGAAAACCGAGGTCTGGTCTGGTACTGGCATGAAACACCCTGCAATCTGCATTAATGGCGCATAGGATACACCATGCCCCTTGACCTGAGTAGCCGACCCGGGTTTCCGAAATGCAATCTTGACCGCCCGGAGACACCTGGACGCAGGAATCCGGGAGTGCTCGCGGCAATTGCACTTGGAGCCCTACACCGCACCTGCTAAAATCCGCCGCCTGACCCACTGGCCAACGGTTAAGAACACCATGAGCGAAAAGAAGCCTTCCCTGACCTACCGCGATGCGGGCGTAGACATTGACGCCGGTAATGAACTTGTCAGCCGCATCAAGGACACTGCCGCACGCACCCGGCGCCCCGAGGTTCTGGGAGGGCTTGGCGGGTTCGGTGCCATGGTAGCGATTCCAGCCGGGTACAAAGAACCCATTCTGATTTCAGGCACCGATGGCGTTGGAACCAAACTGAGGCTGGCGATGCAGCTTGGCAAACATGACAGCATCGGCATTGATCTCGTGGCCATGTGTGTGAACGATCTGATCGTGGGCGGTGCCGAGCCCCTGTTTTTCCTCGATTATTACGCGACTGGCAAACTCAACGTCGATATAGCGGCAAACGTTGTCGCAGGCATTGGCCAGGGTTGCGAGCAGGCCGGATGTGCACTGGTAGGCGGCGAAACCGCAGAAATGCCCGGCATGTACGAAGGCGACGATTATGATCTCGCGGGTTTTTGCGTGGGCGTGGCTGAACGTAGCGAAATCATCGATGGCAGCAATGTGCAAACGGGCGATGTTCTACTGGCGCTTGAATCATCCGGTCCACACTCCAACGGGTACTCACTGATTCGTAAAATTCTTGAGGTCAGCAAAGCCGATCTCGATCAGCAGGTCGGTGATACCACTTTGGCGAACGCCCTCATGGCGCCGACACGGATTTACGTCAAAAATCTGCTAAAACTGATTCGTAAAGTAGATGTGCGCGCCCTCTCCCACATCACCGGCGGCGGTTTACCGGAAAATATTCCCAGGGTTCTGCCGAAAGGCTTGGTTGCGGCCATCGACACCACAAGCTGGGAACTGCCTCCGGTGTTTCAGTGGCTCAAAGACGCCGGCGGTGTGGCCAGCGAAGAAATGTACCGTACTTTTAACTGCGGCATCGGCATGATTGTCTGCGTTCCGGAAAACCAGAAGGACTTAGCCTTGGATACTCTGAAGGCTCTGGGCGAGAAGGCCTGGCAGGTAGGCCTGGTCGAGCGTGCTGAAGATACCGAAAAAGATGCACTGGTGCGCTATGCCCCGGGACTTCTTGCAGAATGAAAGCAGATCAACCAACCCTGCCCAGAATTCTGGTACTGGCCTCCGGTAGTGGAACCAATTTTCAGGCCTTGATCGACGCCAGTCGGGAGCGGGATTTTCCCGGCCAGATCATTGCCTTGGGCTGCAATCAGCCCAAAGCCTTTGCACTGGAGCGAGCCGCGCAGGCCAACGTTGAGACCTTTGTGGTGAATCATAAGGATTTCGGCTCCCGGGACGAGTTCGATGCCGCGCTTATGGCCCATATCCTCCGCCATAACCCGGACCTCATTGTGCTTGCCGGCTTCATGCGAATCCTGACAACCGATTTCGTTCGTGCGTTTCGGGGCAAACTGGTAAACATCCATCCGTCGCTGCTGCCGCTGTACACAGGTTTGAACACCCATCAGAGAGCACTGGATGCAGGCGATCAAACCCACGGGGTATCCATTCACTTCGTGACCGAAGAACTTGACGGCGGCCCGGTGATAGCACAGGCGGAGGTTGCAGTAGCAACGGAAGACACGGCCGAGACCCTCGCGGAAAAAGTTCAGAAAAAAGAGCACCTACTCTACCCGATTGTGGTGCGATGGTTCTGCGAAGGCCGCATACAGCTGGGACACGAGCAAGTGTTGTTCGATGGGGAACCTCTGAACGCTCCCATGTGTTTACCGGACAGCCAGGAAGCACCTTAACAGACTGTCACCCAGCGATGCCCGCTGACCCGCTAGACTTTCAACACTTGTGGAAGATTGGAGGTCGATCAGATGTATGCAGCCCGACGGATCATATCGGTTCCAGCAAAACGCCAGATGATCCTGCTGCCATTTCTGGCGATAGTCGCACTTCTCCTGAGCACCTCTGCAAGGGCTGAAGGCAGCCCCGGTCTGCTCCCCTTTGAGGTGAGTTACGACGCGTCCATGGAAAAGGGGCTGTCACTTAACGGCAGCGCCAAGCGCATTCTCACATCCCAGGGAAATGACATCTGGCTGTATCGCACCGACGTTAATTCGTTCATCGCCGATATCGATGAGTCCCTGATCCTGAAATGGAAAGATGACAGAGTGATACCGATTCGATATCGCTATCGTCTGTCGGGATTTATGATCAAGGACAGAGAACAATCGATTGATTTCGACTGGAAGGCAGGTGTTGCGACCGGGAAATACCGTGGAAAGGCATTTCAGGTAGAACTGGAAGAGGGCACGCTGGACCCACTCGGCTTCCAGATTCAGCTGCACCAGGACATCCGGAATGGCATGCGGGAGATGGAATACCAGGTTCTGGATCGCGGCAAAATTGATAGCGAACGCTTTGCCGTAGTGAATGACGATGCAGGCATCTCAGACAGCGACGCGACCGATGCCAGCCAGTCTTCTTATCTCAAAGCCGAGAAGATCCGCGAAAGCTCCAAGCGCCAAACCTTGATGTGGTTTGATCCGGACAACAATTTTGTGCTGGTGCACCTGCTTCAGGTTGAGCCTGACGGCAGCCGCTATCAGCTATCCCTCAAGGACGTAGACCTGGGAGATTAAACCTCCCGGCCTGCCTCGGCCCACACGGCCTTGACCTCGTCCGCAATAATACGCAACCCCTGAGCCACGCGCTCGTCATCTTGGGAATAGGTCACCCGTAGGCACTCATGGCGATGTTTCCATTCATCTTCCGGCAATCCCGGGAAGAAATAATGGCCAGACACCACAAGTACACCGCGGGCTTTTAGTCGCTGGTAGAGCTCCAGACTTGTGATGGGCAAATCCGGGAACCACAACCAGAGGAACATTGCACCTTCGGGCTTGTGCACGTACCAGCGATAACTGTCCTCACCCATCGCCTCGCGGAACGCCGCCACGGCGCGCTCCATCTTTCTTTTGTAGAACGGGCAGACCACATCTCGGCTCAGGGACAGGATCTCTCCTGAGCGCACTAGCGGCTCAGCGAGCATGGCGCCGAAACTGCCTGTCGCCAGGTTCATGATGGCATTAATGCCAGACAATGCCTTGATCACCGGCTTGGCAGCAATAACAATGCCTGTTCGGGCTGCCGGCAAGCCAAGTTTGGACAGACTCAGGCACAGAATGATCTGTTCGTTCCAGGTAGGCTTGGCATCCACAAACAGCAAGCTCGGGAAAGGCGTACCGTAGGCTCCATCGACGATCAGCGGCACGTCATGCTGCCGGGCCATCTCTTCAAGCCGGGCCATCTCTTCGTCGGTAACCACGTTGCCGGTCGGGTTGGTTGGCCGGGATACGCAGATGGCACCCGTTTCACCGGTTACCTCTACCGCATCAAAATCCACGCGGTATTTGAATTCGTGGGCGTCGGTGAATGAAATATCGGGCTGCACGGCGTGAAACAGCCCCGGCTCGATGCCGGCATCTGCATAGCCTATATACTCGGGTGCCAGTGGCAACAGTATGTGCTTGCGCTGGCCTTCACCGTAATCGCCGCCGAACATGTTAAACAACATGAAGAAGGCAGCCTGACTGCCATTGGTGAGCGCGATATTTTCAGGCTTCAGATCCCAACCGTATTCACGGCTAAGCAGGTCAGCAAGCGAGGCAATAAATTGTTTTTCGCCTTGGGGCGGATCGTAAATACCTACCAGCCGGCGGACGTCGCTTTCACTCCGGCTCATGTCTCCGAGAATTTCCTGTACCCGCTTCTGTATCTCAGGGATGTGCCCCGGATTACCCCCGCCCATCATGATCATGTCGTCGCCAGACGCCATGGCATTTCCCAGGTCATCCATTAGCGAGGTTATGCCGGCGTCAGCGGTAAACTTACGACCGAAAGTAGAAAGTTTCATGGGGTTATATCCATCTGATCAATGAAGCTTCAATCTCGCAGCGAGATGCCGAGATTGCTGACGCCTTCGTTTGCTGCGCCTTCCCGAATGTCGGTGATGAATTTTTCCAGTGGCGTGCGCTGGCGCTTGAGGGCCAGTACGAGGTCGCGCTGGAAGGTCTTGTCTTCTTTCATCAGGGGGTGAGAGTCCAGCAAACGCACCAGCTCGTCTTCTTCCAGACCCTCGCCTTCGGACAGTTCGATAAAACTCATAACAGTGCCGGTTGCCAGTTGCGAGGCGTCTGTGGCCCGGTGTTTTGAGGGGTTCAGGCGATTAAGCAGCGCCTGCTCCAATAGCTGGCAGAAATCGAAAGCCGGGTATACACCATAGGCGTCATAGGCTTCCACGTCCGGGGACAAAGCTTCGAGTTTTGCCAGCAGTTGCGGAATAGCGGTTTCTGTTACGTCTTCCTGGAGCGTGCCCCAGGCAAGATCCAGAATCTGGTGCATTTTGCCGCCAGTTTTCAGGCCAACTGCTTCGGCAAACAGCGCATAATTTGGAAATGATCGCTCGGCAAGGGCCAGCAGGAAGGCGCATTCACGCCATCCCTGCAGCTGCGAAACAGCTTTGAGAAACTGGTTGGCGTTCATGTTTTTGGTAGAGTCACGCCGGTCTGGCCGAAATATTTACCGCCCCGGTCTTTGTAGCTGGTTTCACAGACTTCGTCAGACTCGAAGAAGAGCATCTGGGCGATGCCTTCGTTCGCGTAGATTTTAGCCGGGAGGTTGGTGGTGTTGGAAAACTCGAGGGTTACGTGGCCTTCCCACTCCGGTTCCAGCGGGGTGACGTTTACAATGATGCCGCAGCGTGCGTAGGTGGACTTGCCCAGGCATACGGTGAGTACGCTGCGTGGGATGCGAAAGTATTCTACGGTGCGCGCCAGGGCAAAGGAGTTCGGCGGGATGATGCAGACGTCGCCGGTGAAGTCCACAAAGCTTTTTTCGTCGAAGTTTTTGGGGTCGACGGTGACGGAGTGTACGTTGGTGAAGATTTTGAATTCGTTGCTGCAACGTACGTCGTAGCCGTAACTGGAAGTGCCGTAGGAGATGATCCGGCCTTTTTCAGTTTCACGAACTTGTCCGCTTTCGAAGGGTTCGATCATGCGGTGTTGTTCGGACATCCGGCGAATCCACTTATCGGCTTTGATGCTCATGGCGAAGTCTCGTATCCACTGGGAAAATTGGGGCGTAGTTTACCTGTTCGGTTGGGTTCTGTCGAAGCTTCGCTGTGTGGCCTGAAGTCTTTCAGACTTGGGGGCTGCAGGGGCAGAATGTTCGGTGGCTGCGATCACAGGAAAGGCGCTCCAAAAACCGCTACGAGCACATCCATGTGCACTTGTCTTCGGCCGTCCTTGGCCTACGACATTTTTGGAGCGCCTTTCCTGCGCCCGCGAATATACTGAAGTGCAAACCGCCGCGGGTTCAGGTCGCGCTTAGTGTGACTTTACTGACACGCTTGAGATTGAGCCGCTCAGGTTGCGCTCCCTCGTCGAAAGCTCTGCTCCAACCCTGCGAGCAATGTCGCGGTACCGGCGAGCCACTTCGGAGTCTGGCTCTGCTGCAACAGTAGGTTGACCACTGTCGGTCTGTTCGCGGATGGTCATGTGCAAAGGTAACTGGCCAAGCAGGGTTGTTTCGTATTCATCGGCAATGCGTTCACCGCCGCCTTCACCGAACAGGTGTTCTTCGTGGCCGCAGTTACTGCAGATGTGCACGCTCATATTTTCCACAACGCCCAGCACCGGGATGTCGACTTTGCGGAACATTTCGATGCCGCGCTTGCCGTCAAGCAGGGCAATGTCCTGCGGGGTGGTGACGATCACGGCGCCGGTGACCGGGACCTTCTGGGCCAGGGTGAGCTGGATGTCGCCGGTGCCTGGAGGCATATCGACGATGAGGTAGTCGAGTTCATCCCACAGGGTTTGCTGCAAAAGCTGCATGACTGCGCCGCTGACCATGGGCCCACGCCATACCATCGGGGTTTTGTCGGTGGTCACGAAGGCCATGGACATGGCCTGGATGCCGTGGGCTTCCATGGGCAGGAAGTATTTTTCTTCTCTTACGCCCGGGCGCTTGTCTTCAGGGACGCCGAGCATCATTCCGATGCTCGGACCGTATATGTCGGCGTCGAGCACGCCTACACGGGCACCTTCTGCCTGCAGCGCGAGGGCAAGGTTGACGGCGGTGGTGGATTTGCCAACGCCGCCTTTGCCGGAAGCAACGGCTATGATGTTTTTGACGCCGGGAACGGACGGCAGGTCTTTCTGGACTTTGTAGGAATGGATTTTTTGGGCCACGTGAACATCGGCGGTTTCGACGCCATCGACGTTTTCAAGCGCGTTGGCAACCAGTTGTTTCAAGCCGCCCGCGATGCCTTTCGACGGGTAAGGCAGCTCTACCACCAGCGTCACTTTGCCTGCTTCGTCAGCCACCAGCGACTTGACGGCACCCAGATCGTAAAGATCCTTTTCCAGGTAGGGGTCTCGGTATTCGCGGACCGCCGCCTGCAGGGCTTGCTCTGAAATCTGTGTCATCTGGCTCTCCGTAATAGATTCATGCGGGTTTTCAGCATGAAAACAGGTGTTTCGGGTGAAAATTATCTGCTCAAAAGGTATCATCTGGGCCCGTTTCTGACCATACAACCCTTATCTGATGAAAGGTTCGGACAACACCATGACGCAAGCGAGTTCAAAGCAACAGCGCGATATTCTGGTTACCAGCGCCCTGCCCTACGCCAATGGCCCCATTCACCTGGGTCATCTGCTGGAGTACATCCAGACCGATATCTGGGTGCGCTATCAGAACATGCGAGGCCACACTTGCTACTACGTTTGCGCGGATGACGCCCACGGCACGGCCATCATGCTTCGGGCCGAGCGCGAGGGTATAACGCCCGAGCAGCTGATCGACCGGATCCGAGAGGAGCACCAGCAGGATTTCAGCGGCTTTCATATCCGCTTTGATAACTACTACACCACCCATTCGGAAGAGAATCGCTATTTTTCCGAATACATCTACCGTCAGTTGCAAAACAACGGCAAAATCGCGACCCGCATGATCACCCAGTCGTTTGATCCTGAGAAGAACATGTTTCTCGCGGATCGATTCATCAAAGGCACCTGTCCGAAATGCAAAACCGACGACCAGTATGGCGACAACTGTGAGGCTTGCGGTGCAACCTACACACCGGCAGAGCTGATCAACCCGCGCTCTGCTGTATCTGGCGCCACGCCGATCGAGAAGGAGTCGGAGCACTACTTCTTCAAACTGCCTGAGTTTGCCGACTTCCTGACCAAGTGGACGCGCAGCGGTGCATTGCAGCCCCAAGTAGCCAACAAACTGGCTGAGTGGCTCGACGCTGGTCTTCAGGAATGGGACATCAGCCGTGATGCGCCCTATTTCGGTTTTGAAATCCCCGATGCACCCGGCAAGTTCTTCTATGTGTGGCTGGATGCTCCCATTGGTTACCTCGCAAGTTTCAAAAACCTGTGCAACCGGGAAAATATCGATTTCGAGCATTTCTGGAAGGTAGATTCCACCGCCGAGGTTTATCACTTTATCGGCAAGGACATCATCAACTTCCACGCTCTGTTCTGGCCAGCGATGCTGCATGACGCGGGCTTCCGCACGCCAACGGCGGTCTGGGCCCACGGATTCGTGACGGTCAATGGTAAAAAGATGTCCAAGTCCCGGGGCACTTTCATTATGGCCCGCACCTACCTGGATCATCTGAATCCGGAATATCTGCGCTATTACTTTGCCGCCAAACTAGCCGGTGGCGTGGACGATATGGATCTGAACCTGGAAGATTTTGCCGCCAGGGTGAATTCGGACCTGGTGGGCAAGGTGGTCAACATTGCCAGCCGCAGTGCCGGTTTCATCACCAAGCGCTTTGATGGAAAGCTTGGCGAGGTAACCGAGCACGACAAGCTGAAAGAGTTCATGGCGGCCGGCAAGGAGCTTGAAACCTTCTACGAAACCCGGGAATTCGGTCGTGCCATGCGCCGTATCATGGAGCTGGCCGACATCGCCAACCAATACGTAAATGATGAACAGCCCTGGGTGATTGCCAAGCAGGAAGGTCAGGACGAAAAGCTCCAGGCCATCTGTACCAACGCCCTTAACATGTTCCACTTGTTGATGACGTACCTCGCCCCGGTACTGCCGGAAACGGCCAGGGCGTCCGAAGACTTCCTGAACGCGAAGCTGGATTGGAACAACCGCAGTGAGCGGCTGGAAAACCACAGCATCAACAAGTTCACGCCTTTGATGAGCCGGGTGGACATGGCGCAGATCGAAAAAATGCTGGACGCTTCCAAAGAGGAAATGCCGGCTGCTATCGGCAAACCGACCGAGCCCGCCCAATCCGAGAAGAGCGAAGCGATTGCGAGTGAAATAGAATTTGATGATTTCGCGAAAGTGGATCTTCGGGTCGTTAAAATAGTCAAAGCCGAACACGTTGAAGGTGCAGACAAGCTTCTTCGCCTGACGCTTGATCTGGGGCATGGCGAGCGCAACGTGTTTGCTGGTATCAAGTCTGCCTACAATCCTGAGGATCTTGAAGGTCGGCTTACCGTAATGGTCGCCAACCTCAAACCAAGAAAAATGAAGTTCGGCATGTCTGAAGGCATGGTTCTGGCAGCCGGCCCGGGTGGCAAGGATATATTTATTCTGTCCCCGGATTCCGGTGCGACCCCCGGCATGCGGGTAATGTAAACAAACATCGAGGCCGTGCGCCGCGGTCACGCAATGATGATGCAACAATGACAGAATATTTACTGATATTGGTCAGCACAATTCTGGTGAACAACTTCGTGTTGGTCCAGTTTCTTGGCCTGTGCCCCTTCATGGGGGTTTCGGGCAAGCTGGAGACGGCCATGGGCATGTCCCTGGCTACAACCTTTGTGCTGACCCTGTCATCGGTGTGCAGTTATCTTGCCTACACCTACCTGCTGGCGCCTCTGGATCTGGCCTTTCTGAAAACCATCACCTTCATTCTGGTGATTGCGGTGGTGGTTCAATTCACAGAAATGGTTGTGCGTAAAACCAGCCCCTTGCTCTACCGGGTGCTAGGCATCTTCCTGCCCCTGATTACCACCAACTGCGCGGTACTTGGCGTCGCGCTTCTTAACCTGAATAAAAACAATAACTTCGTTGAATCAGTACTCTATGGTTTTGGCGCTGCCGCTGGCTTTTCGCTGGTGCTGGTGCTTTTCGCCGCGATGCGCGAACGCATTGCCGTGGCCGATGTTCCCCTGTCGTTCCGGGGTGCGGCCATTGGCATGGTCACCGCAGGGTTGATGTCACTGGCGTTTCTGGGCTTTACCGGCCTGGTTAGCGTTTAACGGAGACACGTTTTTATGTGGACAGGCATTCTGATCGCAGTTCTGGTTCTGCTTGGCCTCGCTCTGGTGTTTGGGGGCTTGCTGGGCTTCGCCTCCGAGCGGTTCCGGGTTGAGGGTAACCCGCTGGTGGAACAGATTGATGCGGTTCTGCCACAGACTCAGTGTGGCCAGTGCGGGTTTCCCGGCTGTCGTCCCTATGCGGAATCTATTGCAGAGGGTGGTGCAATCAACAAATGCCCTCCCGGCGGCGAGTCCACTATCAAAGCACTGGCAGATCTGCTTGATGTAGAGCCCCAGCCGCTGGATGCCGAGCACGGCGTGGAACAAGCAAAGCGCGTTGCTGTGATACGCGAAGATGAGTGCATAGGCTGCACCAAATGCATTCAGGCGTGCCCGGTTGATGCCATTCTCGGTGCCGCAAAACACATGCACACGGTTATCGAAAGTGAGTGCACAGGCTGCGACCTGTGCGTGGAACCCTGCCCCGTTGACTGTATTGACATGATCACCATTGAACCTGATATACGGGCCTGGACCTGGACACCGCCTGCGACCACGATTATCGCAACGGACAGACAGGAGGTCAGCTCCCCATGACTCAATTTTGGGATTTCAGCGGCGGCGTTCACCCCGCAGAGCACAAGCAGCTTTCAACCAGCCGATCCATTCAAACGGCAGGCATCCCCGGGCAACTGGTGCTGCCACTGCAGCAGCATATTGGTGAGCCTGCCGAGCCGGTAGTGGCGATTGGCGACCACGTGCTGAAAGGCCAGAAAATAGCCGACGTCAGCGGTGGCATGGGCGTTCCGGTTCACGCTCCGACATCGGGCGTTATCGAAAGCATCGGCAACTTCCCTGTACCCCACCCTTCCGGCATGGTAGACAAATGCATCGTTTTGAAGCCTGACGGCAAGGATGAATGGTGCAAGCGTTACCCGATCAGCGACTATCGCAAGCTCGATAGGGATCAGATTCTGGACATCATTCACTCGGCCGGGATCTCCGGCATGGGTGGCGCGGGTTTTCCGACGCACATCAAACTGAAACCAAGCCGGGATCGCAAGGTCGACACACTGATTCTTAACGGCGCCGAATGCGAGCCCTACATTACCGCTGACGACATGACCATGCGTGAGCGGGCCGACGAGGTTATTTCCGGGCTAAAAGTAATGGCCTGGATTCTGCGCCCTGAGCGCTGCGTGATCGGCATTGAAGACAACAAACCAGAAGCTGCAACAGCACTGCGTGAAGCTGTACAGGGCACGCAAATTGAGATCGCTGTTATCCCGACCAAATACCCTTCCGGTGGTGAAAAACAGTTGATCCAGATTCTCACCGGCATGGAAGTACCCAATGGCGGTATTCCGGCCGATATAGGGGTCATGTGCCAGAACGTCGGAACAGCCGTAGCGGTTGCCCGGGCGGTTTTTGAAGGCACGCCTCTGGTCAGTCGCATTGTGACGATTACCGGAGAAGCATTGGAAAAGCCTGGCAATTTTGAGGTTTTGCTGGGCACCCCCGTGGACTACGTTCTGGAACAGGCTGGCCTCCAGCCCGAGCGCGCCAGCCGCCTGGTTCTCGGCGGGCCCATGATGGGCTATACGCTGACCACCACGGCAGTGCCGGTTATCAAAACCAGCAACTGCATTATTGCGGCGACCGCCAGTGAACTGCCGGCGCCACCTCCGGAGCAGGCCTGCATACGCTGCGGGCAGTGCGCGGAAGTTTGCCCTATGGAGTTGCTGCCACAGCAACTGTTCTGGCACGCAAAGGCGGCAGAATTTGAGAAAGCCGAGCATCTGAACCTGTTTGACTGTATCGAATGCGGTGCCTGTTCATACGTGTGTCCGAGCTCGATTCCGCTGGTGCAGTACTATCGCTATGCCAAAGGTGAGATCCGCGTACAGCGGGCAGAGCAACTCAAGGCAGATCGTGCACGGGAGCGATTTGAGGCTCGCCAGAACAGGCTTGAGCGCGAACAACAGGACAAGGAACTGCGTCGCAAGGAGCGGGCCAAAGCCGCTGCTGAAGCCCAGGCCAAACAGAAAGTGGAAGCCGAAAAAGCCGCCGCCAGCGGAGAGGCGGTGGACAAGCGAGCTGCAAGTTCCGCCCTGGTAGAGCAGGCTCTGGCACGTAAAAAAGCCAGTAGCGAAGCCGCACAATCACGGGCCGCAACACCGGTGGAATCCGAGCCGGAAAAGCCTGATATTGACGCACTGGAAAAACAACTGGCACAAGCCCAATCCAAACTGGAAACCATGCAGACCATGTTGGAAGACGCGAAAGCGCAGCAAGCGGACAACGTGGAAAAACTGGAACGTGCGGTCACCAAGAATCATGACAGGGTAAAACGGGCAGAAGAAGCCCTGGCGGAGGCTCGCAAAACGCTGGCGTCCCAGACCGAATCCCAGTCCATCGAATAACCAGAATCAGGCCCGACCTTCATGGCGTTTGTTCAACAGTCCTCCCCCCACGCTCACAATGCGCGCCCGACGTCCAGGGTGATGCTCTGGGTCATACTCGCAGCGTTGCCCGGCTTGCTGGCACAAACCCTGTTCTTTGGTTGGGGCAATCTCATAAACGTTGTCTGGTGTATCGCCATTGCCCTGGCTTCGGAAGCAGCCATTCTCAAATTGCGTAGCAAGCCGGTCGCGTTTGTTCTCAGGGACAATACCGCGGCGGTAACCGGGCTATTGCTCGGGCTTTCCTTGCCGCAATTTGCGCCCTGGTGGGTTTCGGCAGTGGCGGTCATTTCAGCGATTGTGATTGCCAAGCAGCTCTACGGCGGGCTGGGCTCCAACCCGTTCAACCCTGCTATGGTGGGTTACGCGCTGGTACTGATTTCATTCCCGGTCGCCATGACTACCAACTGGGCAGAGCCTGCGCTGCTGTGGAACAGAGCCCCCGGGTTTGGAGACACTCTGGTAGCCATTGCGTCAGGGCAGCAAACAGCCATTGATGGCTGGACCATGGCGACACCGCTGGACGAGTACAAACACAAGATTACCAGCCATACCGCGGCCGAAGTTTTCGCCCACCCCACGTTTGGTGAGGGTTTTGCAAGAGGCTGGGAGTGGGTCAACGCGGCTTTCCTGGTCGGCGGGCTTGTGCTGATCGGCCTGAAGATCATCACCTGGCATATTCCAGTCGCTTTTCTGGGTGCACTGACTGCCATGAGTCTGGCATTTGGCAGCAACGCGGATCAGTATGCTCCGCTGTCATTGCACCTTCTGGCAGGTGGCACCATGCTCGGCGCGTTTTTTATCGCAACCGATCCGGTATCTGCGGCCACCAGCCATCAGGGCAAACTGATTTACGGCGCGGGTATTGGCGTACTCATCTACCTGATCCGAAGCTGGGGTAATTACCCGGATGCCGTGGCGTTCAGCGTTTTGCTCATGAACTTTGCCGTACCCTTTATTGATCACTACACGCCGCCAAGAACCTACGGCCATCATAAAGCCCGCCGAGGGCTGCCCGGCCGGGGCAGGAGTTAACCATGGCGACCATGACTCAATCCATTCGAAGCAGTGCCATCGGGCTGGGGCTGTTTGCCGTTATTACCGGTGGCACCATTGCGGTTACCCAAGCACTGACCGACGAACGTATCGCGGAGCAAGCCGCCAGAGCAGAGGCCAAAGCGCTGTTTGAAATCATCCCCGAAAGCGCGCACAACAACGACATGCTCAAAGACACACTAATTCTGCCTGCGAGCAATCGACTGGCAACCGGCGGGCCATTAACGGTATGGGTCGCACGACAGGACGGGCAACCGGTCGGCATGATCATGCCCGCCGTTGCGCCTGACGGATATTCAGGCACTATAAAGCTGCTTGTGGGCATTGATCTTGAAGGCACTGTTCTCGGCGTGCGAGTGATCGGCCACAAGGAAACACCGGGGCTGGGCGACCGGATTGAAACACGCAAGTCCGATTGGATTAAAGACTTCGAAGGACGCTCTTTGGGCAATCCGCCGCCGCGGGCGTGGAATGTAAAAAAGAACGGCGGCGTATTTGACCAGTTTACTGGCGCCACTATCACCCCTCGGGCTGTGGTAAAAGCGGTACAAAAATCGCTGATATATTTCCGGCAGAACCAGCAGGTAATCCGGGCTCAACTGAATAAAACCCCGTCAGGGCAAGGTCCTGACGTTACCCCAGGGGACCTGACCGACGAATCCCTGAACGCGGAGCAATCCTGATCATGGCGACCAAAACCTCCAGCGAAATCGTCCGGGACGGCCTTTGGGATAACAACCCTGCACTGGTTCAGGTGCTGGGATTGTGCCCTCTTCTTGCCGTCACCAGCACGGTAGTCAATGCAATCGGTCTGGGGCTGGCAACCCTGATGGTGTTGATGGGTTCTAACCTGGCCGTTTCTTTGATACGCAACTTTGTCAGCGAGTCCGTGCGTCTGCCGGCGTTCGTGATGATAATTGCCTCTTTCGTGACCTGCGCCGAGCTATTGATGCAGGCGTACACTTACGAGCTTTATCAGATTCTCGGTATTTTCATCCCTCTGATCGTTACCAATTGCGCCATTCTGGGCCGTGCCGACGCGTTTGCCTCACGCAACGCACCCGGGCCCGCGCTGCTGGATGGTGCAATGATGGGTGCAGGCTTCCTGATCGTGCTGATTATTCTCGGCGGCATGCGCGAGCTGATCGGCCAGGGCACCCTGTTTGTTGATATGCATCTACTGCTCGGCCCCATGGCCGCCAATTGGGTCGTCGAGCCGTTTGCCAACTATCCGGACATGCTGTTCATGGTATTACCGCCAGGCGCGTTCGTAGGTCTCGGATTACTGATAGCCCTGAAAAACGGCATCGACAACCACCTTAAGGAACGACAAAAGGCAGTTCAGCCAACAGCAGCGCCCGGCAGCAAACGCGTGCGTGTCACCGGAAACGTTTCATGACCTGCGGCCGGAGTCGTAACAAAACACCATGAATAAAGCCAAACGCATTGAAATTTTCTCCCGCTTTCGGGAGGCCAACCCCAACCCCGAAACAGAGCTGAAGTACAGCAGCCCGTTTGAGCTGCTCATTGCGGTTATTCTCTCTGCGCAGGCTACGGATGTGGGCGTCAACAAGGCAACAGACAAGCTCTATCCGGTAGCAAACACGCCCGAGGCGATACTTGCACTGGATGTGGACGGCCTGAAGGACTACATCAAGACCATCGGGTTATTCAACAGCAAGGCAGAGAACGTCATCAAGACCTGCCGGTTACTGATTGAAAAACACAACAGCATTGTGCCTGACAACCGTGAGGACCTTGAAGCCCTTCCGGGGGTCGGCCGAAAAACGGCTAATGTGGTTCTGAACACAGCGTTCGGACAGATCGCCATGGCGGTGGACACTCATATTTTCCGGGTATCCAACCGCACCGGTATTGCTCCGGGCAAGAACGTTGTCGAAGTGGAAAACCGCCTGATGCGGCTGGTGCCGAAAGAGTTTCTTCAGGATGCTCACCACTGGCTTATCCTGCACGGGCGTTACACCTGCGTAGCGCGCAAACCCCGATGCGGCGCCTGCATTATTGAGGATCTTTGCGAGTTCAAACAGAAAAGCGACTATCAATAAGATGCTCGCTCCAGACACGAAAAAGCCGGCATTTGCCGGCTTTTCTGACATAAACAACAGATCTCTGTCAGCTCTGACCCAGCATTTTCTTCTTCAAACTCTTCTGAGCCGGCTCATCAGAAAGCCAAATACCGAATAAGGCTTTCTTGAACTCAAGGCCTCCGACAGTGTCCTTTTGCTCACCGTTTTTCAGCACCTTGACGCCCTCACCTGGCACGTAGACCAGATCAAATACGTCACCTTCCTTGATTTCCTCTTTGAATACCGACATGAACTGATCAATTTCTGCCTGAACAGGAGCCATGTCACCACCCGTAGAAGCCTCAAAGCCTTCCAGGGTTGCCTCCGTCATACGGTCGCTGGTGATCATGCCGGAAATAATATGCAGGGTGATCGCCTGAGGCTCATCAGCCTCAATCACGGCATTGCCATCTTGCTGTGCCTGAGGCACATAGAGACTGCCAATATAGAGATCCATGAAAAATTTGGAGCGAGTGCCTGCACCGTTCAAGGCAAGCTCGGTGCTGTCTGTCTTGTAGGTCTCAGGGACATCAACACCTTCAACAGTCAACGCCAAAGCAGGAGCTGATAGTGTGGCGGCCAGCATCAAGAATGCAAAACCCGTCAAAAACGCCTGTTTCATAGTCCTTTCCTTTTCAGTCATTATTATGAGAGTTCATTCGTCACCAGGTAAAAGTCCGCAGCCCCCGGCGTTGCTATTCTAACAATGACCAAAAGGGGCGAGTCGCAACCTGGTTCTCATTTGCACGGTTACTTTTGGGAGATACCTTTGCAGAACGACTAAAACACAAAACGCCGGCCATGAAACATGGCCGGCGTTTTGGATGTTGCGTCAGAAAAGCTATTTGAACAGCAGGTTTCCAGTCAAACCTTCTTTTTCAAGAATTTCACGTAAGCGCCGTAGCGCTTCTACCTGAATCTGTCGAACCCGCTCCCGGGTGAGGCCGATTTCCTGCCCGACTTCTTCCAGGGTGCTGACAGGATAGCCCCTGAGCCCAAACCGCCGGGACAGAACTTCCTGCTGCTTGTCGCTGAGTTGGTCTATCCATTTTCCAAGGCAGGCACACATGTTGCTGTCTTGCAGCACGTCGGCAGGATCCGAGGCGCCTTCATCGGCGACGGTATCCAAAAGGGACTTCTCACCACCGGCACCAATAGGCGTATCCATGGAAGCTACGCGCTCATTCAGACCCAGCATGCGTTTCACATCATTAACCGGCTTATCCACTTTCCTTGCGATTTCTTCCGCCGATGGCTCATGATCAAGCTTCTGCGTCAGTTCGCGGGCAGCGCGCAGGTAAAGATTCAGTTCCTTGACCACGTGAATGGGCAAGCGGATGGTGCGGGTCTGGTTCATAATCGCCCGCTCTATCGTCTGGCGGATCCACCATGTTGCGTAGGTGGAGAAGCGGAACCCCCGCTCCGGGTCAAACTTTTCAACCGCTCGGATCAACCCGAGGTTTCCCTCTTCGATCAGGTCCAGCAGTGTCAGCCCACGGTTCACATAACGGCGCGCAATTTTCACAACCAACCGCAAATTACTCTCAATCATGCGCTTACGACCGGACTCTTCGCCCTTACGCGCAAGGCGTGCAAAATAGACTTCCTCTTCCGGAGTCAGAAGCGGTGAGAAACCAATTTCATTGAGATAAAGCTGAGTGGCATCGAGCTGTTTCGAACTGGCGTAGTAACGCCCCTGGGTGGGAAATCCTCCATCGGTTTCAGCCGCCGCTGAAGCGCTCTTACCGGTTTTCTCTTCCGCGAGTAACTGATCTTCAGAGTCATCAACGTTTCTGGAGTCGTCAACGTTTGTAGAGCCATCAACGTCTGATATACGATCAACAATCATATCTTCTTGTTCTGCTGACATATCTCTTGCCCCGCCTTTCAACAATCCTGGATTTTCGCCCGATACTTTTTTTTGTTGCGAGCATTATTTATTTCTTTTCTCTTCAGGACTTCTTCAATGGCCAGCTTATGCGCTGTTGCCATTATTTTTTCTTATTTTAAACGCCGCATATGTCACTAGCGTGGTGGCAAATAATGGGTCGGATCGACCGGGTTACCATTTTTTCGGATCTCAAAATGTAACATGGGGCGCTCTGAACCGTTGCCGCCGAGTTCTGCTATGACTTGCCCGGCTTTTACTCCCTCCCCTTCGCTAACCAGAATCTTCCGGTTATGAGCGTATGCACTCAGGTAGTGCTCGTTGTGATTTACAATAATCAAATTGCCATAACCCAGCAACCCATTGCCAGCGTAGACGACACTTCCATCTGCGGCAGCCCTTACAGCATCCCCGGCTTTTCCGGCAATATCAACGCCTTTGTTGACTTTTCCGGATGCTGAGTAGCTTGCAATTACGGTGCCAGAGTGGGGCCAGCGCCATGGGATGCTGGCTACCGTCTGCGTGCGTGAAGCCAGGGGCGCAGATTTGTCGGGCTTTCGGGTGACGGCTGGTTTCCGGGTGTTAGTAGGAGTTGGTGCAGGAGGTTTGGCGCGTGGCGCTCGGGCGGAGGTATTCGCAGCTGGCCTCGACGCCTGCGCTGTTGCACGACCACTAGTACCGGACCGGGCATTACCGCGAAGGTCCAGCCGAAGCACCTGGCCGGCCCGGATAGTCCAGGGCGGGCCGATTCCATTGGCACTGCCCAGCTCCCGGTAGTCGCGGCCGTAAGTCCAGGCAATGCCGTACAGCGTCTCGCCCTGGCGCACAACGTGGCGCCCCCAGTAAACCGGCGGATTGTAAATATCATCCTGATGAAGCGCTTGAGTATTGCAACCGCTAATTGCACCGGAAAGGAAAAGAAACGCAATCAGAAAGACCCAGCGCTTGCACGCTTCAGAAGCACAGGCGACCGGGTGGGCACCAAAGAGGAACCGCGGGGAGGCCGACAAAGCGGCTTGAGCTGACCCACGTAACAATCTCACAGGAATAACACCGGCCCGATTATGAGTAATCTGCATTGGCTCAGGATCCACTCAAAGGAGATCCTGAAGTTTCAAAAGTAACTCGCTAATTTATTGCACATTTTGAAATCAAATCCAAGTTACTCACTGCCCATCCCCGTTACCCGTCCCCATCTTTGTTACGGGCGGGAACAACCATGTGCCTGTAAAGGTAACACGCGGCCACCCGATGCTATCGAATGCGGTTACTCTGCATTCTGATAGCGCCCACCCAACCACTCAATCAGCAGCACAAGAGCAATGCCCGCGATGACCATTGCTGCGGCTGACGCAACCTGAGGATCAAGGCCAGTGAGATCGGCAAACACACCTGGGCTGATACTGACTTCGCTCAACGGCACCTGTTCGCCCGAACTGTTTGTTCTCCAGGTGAGGGTTTCCTTCCAAGGCCAGACTTTGTTCAGTGCACCGATCATAAAGCCAGTAAGCAACGCCAGCACAGGGTCGTGGTAGGCTTTGAACGCCCATGTAATCAGTCTTGCAACCGACAGCAGGCCCAATACGCAGCCCGACATAAACAGCAGCAACATGGCGATATCAAAAGATTTTATCGCCGCGAGAACCGGCGCATACATGCCAACAATAACCAGAATAAAACTGCCGGAAATGCCGGGCAGGATCATCGCACATATCGCGACAGCGCCAGCGCAAAAAAAGGTCAAAGCAGAAGGGTTTAGCTGGCCTACAGAAAGAGTTGTAATCCACCAGGCGGCGACAATACCAACCGAAAGAGGAACGAGCAGCGCCGCGCGATAATGTTGCGCCTGACGGCCGACGTGCCAAACTGACGCGAGAATCAGCCCAAAGAAAAAGCTCCAGATCAGAACCGGGTATTCAGCCAGCAGGAAACTGATCGCAGATGCCAGGGTCACAATGCTGACGAGAATACCCACCAGCAAAGCGCTGAGGAAGGTGCCATCACAGGCCTGCCAAAACGCCCTCACATTCCCCCGGAACAGATGTTTGAAAACGGCCCCCGGAGTTGCGTTAATCGCTTCCAGAAGCCGGAAGTAAATACCGGTTATAAACGCGATGGTGCCGCCAGAAACACCGGGGACGATATCCGCTGCACCCATCGCCATGCCCCTCAAGAATACGGATGCGGGATGGTGTGTGCGGGCGCTGCTTTGAGTGTGGGCTTCCTGGGATTGAGCGCTCAACGGACAACTCCACCCAAAAGAGGCACAAACCGAACTGGCTCCAGATCACGGCGTTCAAACCGGTCACCGTTGCGAATTACTTCAACAAGCACCTGATGTTCCTCACCAACCGGTGCCACCAGAACGCCGCCATCGGCAAGCTGCTCCAGCAGCTCGGTTGGCACTTCCATCGGAGCGGCAGTAACAATAATACCGTCAAACGGCCCTCTCTCTGGCCACCCCATGCCACCATCTGCATGCTTGAGCATGACGTTGCGGATGTTGAGCTGTCGCAGCCTGTCCCGGGCACGATCTTGCAGCGGCTTGATGCGTTCAACGCTATAAATGTTGTCGAAGAGTTGTGACAAAACCGCCGTCTGATAGCCTGATCCGGTACCCAGTTCCAGCACCCTGGCAGGCTCATGCCTGAGCAGCAGCTCCGTCATTCTGGCGACGATATAGGGCTGGGACAGCGTCTGGCCATAGCCAATGGGAAGCGAGGTGTCTTCGTATGCCCGATGCGAAAGTGCTTCATCCAGAAAAATGTGGCGAGGAACCTGCCCCATAACCTCCAGCACGCGATCTGACTCGATACCCGATTCTTTGAGGCGCTGTACAAGGCGCATACGAGTACGCCTGGATGTCATCCCGATACCCTGAAGCTCACCACTCACGCACCATCCCCCATGGAGGCCTGGAGGGAGTCTACCCAGGATCTGAGAGAGACCAACGCCTCATGACGCGTCATGTCTATGTGCACAGGAGTCAGTGAGACATACCCTTGAGAAACAGCATGAAAGTCGGTTCCCGGGCCGGCGTCGCCGCCCTTTCCGGCAGCCCCAATCCAGTAGCGCTCCTTACCCCTCGGGCAAGTCATTGGAACGGCGCCTTCAGCGCGCTCCCGGTCGCCCAGCCGGGTAACACGGAATCCTGCAAGGTCCTCCCAGGGCAGGTCCGGCACGTTCACATTCAGGATGGAGCGAGGCCCTAAAACAAAAGGCCGCGCACTTTCCAGCAGCATGCGAACGACTCTGGCGGCCGTGTCAAAGTGATTACGCCCTTCGCTTACCAAAGACACAGCAATGGCAGGCAAACCAAGATGACGACCTTCCGTTGCCGCCGCCACGGTGCCGGAATAGATAATGTCATCCCCCAGATTGGCATGGGTATTGATGCCGGAAACCACCCGGTCAAACGGCTCCCGAAACAGCCCGTTAACCGCAAGATGCACACAATCTGTAGGCGTGCCGTCGACAGACCGGAAACCACCGGGATGCTGCTCAACCGTCAAAGGCCGGTTGAGCGTCAGAGCGTTACTTGCGCCGCTGTGATCCCTGTCAGGCGCTACTACTTCCAAGTCGCCAAGGCCCTTGAGACCTTCATACAGGGCGACCAGTCCCGGTGAATGAACACCGTCATCATTTGACAACAGAATACGCACAGTGCACTCCAATAAATCGTCGGGCCAAGCCCGTTAGTCGTGTTGTTTTTTATGCTGGCTGAGGCTCATGTCCTCAAGCTCAAAAATATCACCCAAAACCGTGGTGGCGTACTGACCCGGCGCGAGGAAAAAATCCAGTTCCAAACCACCGTCATCCAACCATGACCAGCTAAGGCCTTCTGGCATGACAACCAAAGGGCGACGCTCGGGCTTCATTCGAGTCGTCGTAAACAGCGATGCCAATTCCGGAGTCTGCGCAACGGTGTCACGCTCACGCTGCCCGGCCTCACCGCTGGCACTTGTGCCGCCATCACCCCATAAAGGACCGGTTGCCATGCCATCTGACTCACCCGGTAGCGGCGCCCGCCAACTGCCGTCTGCCACCCGAGACGCCAGGACTTCATTGAATAACCAGGAGCGGGCAGCCGAAAAGTACAATACGTTTTTCCGGTCATCTCTGCCACCGCCTGGCTTACCCCGACCTCTGCGCTTACCGTGCCCACCGCGACGATTCAACGCCGCAGGATCAATATGAACCGCACGATCGAGGTTCGCGCCGCCAAAACCGAAGCGCTGAGGGCCAAAGTAATTGGGTGCTCCGTACATTTTTAAACGTTCAAGCGCGCTTTCGACCATCTCGCGCCCGGCGCTTAAATGCCGGAGCGTAATAACAAAATGATTTCCCTGATGGTCACCACGTCGCAATTTTCGCACGCTACGATGGGCCGATTTTACCGGCCAGCGCTCCGAAATCTGCCCGATAAGCGCTGTATCGTCGTCCATCATACCGGGACGATAAAGGCTGAACCATTGACGGGTAACCGCGTGACGATCTTTTAGCCCGCAAAAACCCACATCAAAGGATCGACAGCCCGACAGGGTCGCGAGCGCTCCTGCCACGAACTCCGTATTGTCCCCGGCTTTTTCGAGGTACAGACACAGATGCTCACCCTCACCCGAAACGTTAAGTAACTCCGGTGAATCCGCTGGGTCCGGGAACTCCTCCATCATCTCACTTACCCGGAAGTCTTCAGGCGTAGCTTTCAGCTGAGCACTGGCTACCCGCGTTCCATTTGATACTGGCCAGTCCAGCCGCCAGTTTCTTGCACCAATTCCTGCGTCGCTCACGACACCACCGGCTCAAGCAGACACACCGCCTGGCAGGCGATACCCTCACCACGACCGGTAAACCCCAGTTTCTCACTGGTCGTCGCCTTTACGCTGACGCGACTTGCCGGAATACCCAGGTCTTCCGCAATATTCAGTCGCATGGCCTTGATGTGCGGCGCCATTTTTGGTGCCTGAGCGATGATAGTCGTGTCCACATTGAGAACACCGAAGCCCTCCTCTGCCACTCGAGTCATAATCCGACGCAAGAGATCCCGGCTATCCGCCCCAGCCCACTCATCACTGGTATCGGGAAACAGGTGACCAATGTCCCCCAAGGCAACCGCGCCCAATAGAGCATCCGCCAGAGCGTGCAACAGTACGTCGCCGTCAGAGTGGGCTTTCAGCCCGTGGCTGTAAGGTATGGAAACACCACCAAGAATAACGGCATCGCCTGCGCCGAAGGCATGAACATCAAAGCCCTGACCAATTCGCATAATCAACTCCGGGAAAATCCAGACAATTCAGAACCGGCTGAGAATAAAGCCGGCAAGATCCAGGTCAGCGGGCACGGTAATCTTGATATTATCCGGCCGCCCTTCAACCAGAACAGGCATATTACCGGAAAATTCCATGGCAGAGGACTCATCGGTAACCGGCTGTTTCTCCTGCAGAGCCGTCTCCAATGCCGAAACCAGCATGGAATAACGGAACATCTGAGGCGTGAGCGCACGCCATAACTGGCTGCGATCCACGGTTCCGATAACTTCAGGCAAACGGCCCGGTTCCGCTTTTTTAAGCGTATCAGCAACCGGAGTTGCCAGCAGCCCACCCACCGGATGATCCGCCAGCGTTGAAACGAGATTCGCAAGATCGGTTGGATGAACACAAGGACGAGCCGCATCGTGGACCAGCACCCAATCATCGGCTGCAACCTGTTCTTCGAGAGCGCGCAGTGCCGAGAGAACAGAGTTCACCCGCTCCGCGCCACCGGTGCAGGTTTGAATTCGGTCATCACTGCTGGCCTCAGATTCTGACCACCAGTGATCTGCAGCATTCAACGGAACCATACAACCGGCGAACAGCCCGGAGTCCAGCAGTCGCGTCAGAGTGATATCCAGAATGAAGCGGTTATTTATACGAAGGTATTGCTTGGGGCATTCCGCTTGCATGCGCTGACCAATGCCAGCGGCGGGGACAATCAACCAGAGTTTAGGATCACTCATGAACGATTCGCACATAGCCGGGAGAGTGGCAGGGCAGTCCTTTCCAGGACTGTCGGTGGCCAAGGATGGCCACCGTCAAGCGCACAGGGACGTGTTCATAGCGTGTCCTGGAAAGGACTGCCCTGCCACTCTGTACTCCAATATTTCAAAGCAAAATATCACTGCTCAACAACAAGAAAAAAGGTCTCATCGTCGCGAATCAACCCAAGGTTCATCCGGGCCCGCTCTTCCACCGCACCCTGCTCATTGCGAAGGTTACGCACCTCCGCATACAGGCGCTCATTGCGGGTAGCCAACTCAGCATTCTCCTCCCGCTGCTCGGCAATCGACTTTTCCAGCGTCCAGACCTGCGCAAAGCTGCCTTCCCCAATCCACAGGCGCACCTGTAGCAGGAGAATGAGAACAACCATGAAAGCCCAGAGCAACTTCATTAATACCGATTCCGTACAGGAGTTAAACGATCAAAAATCAAACACCGGACACTAAGTATAGACCTTAGAGTAGATTAGTAACAAATTCTTCTAACTAATTGGGCAAAAAGGCCATCGTGACTGAACTTTCATTCAAATCACGACGGCCCTGGCATTTTATTACCTGAACCCAATAGGTTCAAAGGCTAAAATGGAAGCTGTTAATTTCAGCCCTGACCTTTAATCTCGATCAGACCACGGTAAGGCGCTTTGCCTTGCAGCGCCTCTTCAATACGCAGCAACTGATTGTACTTGGCAACACGATCAGAACGACAAAGAGAACCGGTCTTGATCTGGCCCGCACAGGTGGCAACGGCGAGATCTGCAATGGTTGTGTCTTCAGTCTCACCGGAGCGGTGAGAAATAACCGCCGTAAAGCCGGCATCCTGCGCCATCTTGATGGCATCCAGGGTTTCACTCAGGCTGCCAATCTGATTGAACTTGATCAGAATGGAGTTGCCCACACCGGTATCGATACCACGCTTGAGGATTTTGGTATTGGTAACAAACAGATCGTCGCCCACCAGTTGTACTTTTTCACCGATCTTGTCGGTCAGTACTTTCCATCCATCCCAATCGCTCTCGTCCATGCCATCCTCAATGGAGACAATCGGAAAACGCTCCGCCAGACCAGCCAGGTAATCGGCAAAACCAGCAGAATCAAAGCTCTTACCTTCTCCAGCCAATACGTACTGGCCATCCTTATAGAACTCAGATGCAGCGCAATCGAGAGCCAGAGTAATATCGGTACCAAGCTTGTACCCGGCTTTTTCCACCGCTTCTTTGATAACAGCCAGAGCCGCCTCGTTAGACGGAAGGTTTGGCGCAAAGCCACCCTCGTCGCCAACCGCAGTGTTCAGGCCCTGGGCCTGCAGCACTTTTTTCAGACTGTGGAAAATCTCGGCACCAATGCGCAGAGCTTCCGAAAAGCTCTTGGCAGCAACCGGCTGAACCATGAACTCCTGGATATCAACGTTGTTATCCGCGTGCTCACCACCGTTCAGAATATTCATCATCGGCACAGGCATGCTGAACTTGCCGGAGGTGCCATTGATGTCAGCGATGTGCTCGTACAGCGGCTTACCCAAAGACTCCGCCGCAGCTTTAGCCGCTGCCAAGGATACCGCCAGAATGGCATTAGCGCCCAGATTGGCTTTATTCTCAGTGCCATCCAGCTCCAGCATGATGTTATCCAGCCCACGCTGGCCTGCAGCATCTTTACCTTTCAGTGCATCCTTGATCTTGCCGTTAATGGCTTCGACTGCCTTCAGCACACCCTTACCCAGGTAACGGGACGCATCGCCATCACGCAGTTCCAGCGCTTCACGAGAGCCTGTAGAGGCTCCGGACGGCGCACAGGCACGACCAAGCGTTCCATCTTCAAGGATCACGTCTGCTTCTACCGTGGGATTACCACGGGAATCCAGAACCTCACGGGCTTTAATGTTGGCAATCTTGGTCATTCTAGGGAGTCTCCAGGTTCTCAATTTCAAAGGTCAATATAAGAAGTCTGATCAAGAGCGAGCTGGTAGGGCCTTACGAAACTGTGCGGAGCCATGGATGGCGTAGCCAAGCGTACATGGACGTATTCACAGCGTGTTTCGTAAGGCCCTACCAGCTTGCTCGTGCCACCAAGGCTAAAACACGAAACCGCCAATCAGGCGGTATCGATAGGTTTAAAACTCTTCACAAGGTCATCAACAGCCTTAACTCGCTGCAAGAATGGCACGAGCTGGCTCAGTCGCAACGCACAAGGGCCGTCGCACTTGGCCTCATCCGGGTTCGGGTGAGCCTCCAGAAACAGCCCAGCCAACCCCTGCGACATGCCCGCCAGCGCCAGATCCGTCACCTGGGCACGACGCCCACCGGCGGAATCTGCACGACCGCCCGGCATCTGCAGCGAATGGGTCACATCAAACATAACCGGCACATTCATCGACTTCATGATGCCAAAGCCGAGCATATCGACCACCAGGTTGTTGTACCCGAAGCTGCTGCCTCGCTCGCACAATATAACCCTGTCGTTTCCGGCTTCTGCGCATTTGGTGATGATGTGCTTCATCTCCTGCGGAGCAAGAAACTGAGCCTTCTTGATGTTGATCGCCGCGCCGGTCTCCGCCATGGCCACAACCAGATCAGTTTGGCGGCTCAGAAAAGCCGGCAACTGGATGATGTCACAAACCTCAGCCGCAGGCGCTGCCTGTGCCGCCTCATGAACATCAGAGATAATTGGAACACCGTACTTGCTCTTGATATCGGCCAGTATCTGCAAGCCTTTATCGAGCCCTGGTCCCCGGAAGGAGGTAACTGAAGAGCGGTTCGCTTTATCGAAAGAGGCTTTGAATACGTAAGGAATGCCGAGCTTGCGGCAAACCTCAACGTAGCTTTCTGCAACCTCAAATGCCAGATCCCGGGATTCCAGAACGTTCATGCCACCAAACAGCACAAACGGTTTGTGGTTGGCGATGTCGATATCAGCAACAGTAACGGTGCTCTGGGCCATAATCAGGACTCCTTACGGTTCGCCAACGCCGCTTCCACAAAGCCCTTGAATAGCGGGTGACCATCACGGGGTGTCGAGGTAAATTCCGGATGGAACTGACAAGCGACAAACCAGGGGTGATCAACAACCTCCACCACTTCCACCAACTTGCCATCGGTGGAACGCCCGGAAACCAGCAGGCCTGATGCTTCCAGCTGCGGCAGGAAATGATTGTTCACCTCGTAACGGTGACGATGGCGCTCACGAATGGTTTTTCGACCGTAGCAGTTGGCAATGTTCGAGCCTTCAGTCAGTACACAATCCTGAGCACCCAGTCGCATGGTGCCGCCAAGATCCGATTCGTCGGTACGCTCTTCGCGCTCACCGGTCGCATCCAGCCACTCAGTAATCAGGCCAACAACTGGCTCTGGTGTATGCTCACGGAACTCGGTGCTGTGGGCATCAACCAGACCGGCTTTGTTGCGGGCGTATTCAATAACCGCAACCTGCATGCCCAGGCAAATACCCAAGTAGGGAACCTTATTCTCACGGGCGTACTGTACCGTGCGGATCTTGCCCTCAACACCACGCTCGCCAAAACCGCCGGGAACCAGAATCGCATCGGCACTCTCAAGTGCCTTGGTACCGTCGCGCTCGATGTCTTCAGAATCAATGTAATTGATTTTTACCTTGGTACGGGTCTTGATGCCAGCATGCAGCAGAGACTCGATAAGCGACTTGTAAGCTTCCAGCAATTCCATGTACTTGCCAACCATGGCAATCGTCACTTCCTGCTCCGGGTTCATCAGTGATTCGACGACATTGTCCCAATCACTCAGATCCGCCTCGCGTGCTTCGAGCCTGAAGTGCTCAATAACCAGCTGATCCAGGCCGTGCTCGTGCAACATGCGAGGAATAGCGTAAATGGATTTGGCGTCTCGCATCGGAATAACAGCACGCTCTTCCACGTTGGTGAACAGCGCGATCTTCCGGCGGGAGCTGGCATCCACTTCATGCTCTGAGCGGCACAGCAGAATATCAGGCTGCAAACCGATGGAGCGCATTTCCTTAACGGAATGCTGGGTCGGTTTGGTTTTGATTTCGCCCGCCGTGGCAATGTAAGGAACCAGTGTCAGGTGCATGAAAAGCGCACGAGAGGAACCTACCTCGACCTTCAATTGACGGCAGGCTTCAAGGAACGGCAGGGATTCAATGTCACCAACGGTGCCGCCCACTTCAACCAGAGCCACATCTGCGCCCGCTGCGCCTTCTACAACACGGCGTTTGATCTCGTCGGTGATGTGGGGAATAACCTGCACAGTCCCGCCGAGATAATCACCGCGGCGTTCTTTGCGTATAACTTCTTCGTAAACCCGGCCGGCCGTGAAATTATTACGACGACTCATCGGCGTGCGAATAAAGCGCTCGTAATGGCCAAGATCAAGATCGGTTTCAGCCCCGTCTTCAGTGACATAGACTTCACCGTGCTGGAACGGACTCATGGTACCAGGGTCCACGTTTATGTACGGGTCCAGCTTGAGGATAGTGACCTTCAGGCCGCGTGCCTCAAGGATCGCAGCCAGAGAGGCTGATGCGATTCCTTTCCCCAGTGAGGACACAACACCGCCGGTGACGAAAATATAACGCGTCATGCAGATTCCATGATTATCAGGTTCTGTGAAGGAGGGAGATTGTCATCTCAAGATGGGACGCCAGACTACCAGAAAGCCCTCAGCGACTCAATCACAATCCCGCTCCACAATCAGCCGCCAGCCTGCTTCGGGGGCGCTTCCGCAGTATTGTTCAGAACACCATAAATCGCCAATAGCGATCAGCTCACTCTCTCCCTTTACGCCCCTGAAAACCAAGGGCAGGCGGCGTCTTTTCCATGGTGGAATCGCTTGCTCCTGAAGCCATTTTTTCAGGGATTTTGAGGGGCCACTCCCGCGAAAATGGATGCGTTCCCCGCCCTGCCTCGTACATATCCGTATTGGCGGGGCATCGGTTTTCGCAGTAGCCACCGGCATCAGCCGAATCGTCAACTCGTCCCAGCGTACTGGCTGCCCCGGCTCCAGGGTTAAGGGCTCTTCCGGCAAATCCGCCATTTCGGAAACAAGGTAAAGCTCACCCTGAAAACGCTGCAGGCTACAGCCCTCTGCCTGCAGTTCGGGCGACCGGTCTTCAGCAGCATGCAACAGGTCATGCAAAACCTGTGACCAGTCGCTGATGGAAGGAGGGCGATATCCGGCGCGCCGAATCCACCAGCGCAGAAGATTTTTCTGCTCTGCGAGAGAGAGCGCGACCAAACCTGCAACGGGGAGACGGCGTGGATGCCCTCCCAGCGCTTGCCACTGCAACTTCGCCAGACGCTGATTCAGGAAATCGCTTTCCGAACAAGCGCCCGCATTATGCCGAAGACGCTGACTCAGGCCCGGCCATCGCTTTTTGAGCAGAGGGAGAATACTGAGACGCAGGAAGTTGCGATCGAACCGCTGGTCCGTATTGCTGGGATCATCAATCCATGAAATACCAGCCTGACGGGCATTGCGTTCAAGCTCCGATCGTTCAACACCCAACAATGGGCGGGCAAGCAGGCCAGCACCCAGCCGGCGACTTCCGGGCATGCCGGCAAGCCCGGCCACACCACTGCCGCGAAACATGCGGAAAAGGACGGTTTCGGCCTGATCATCACTGTGGTGAGCCATCAGAAGAATATCACCAGGCTCGAGAAGTGCCTCAAAGGACTCATAACGAACCTTGCGGGCAGCCTCCTCAAGACCTGAGCCCTGCTTGACCGATACGGGCTGAACAACGAGATGAACATCAAGCCCGGCGCACAAGTCACGACAAAAGGCTTCCGTTTCGCCGGCATTGGTCTGAAGCTGGTGATTTATATGTATAGCGCGCACGCCCGAATGGCAACGCGCGGCAAGATGCAGCAGAAGCGTGGAATCCAGGCCGCCGCTGAGGGCGACCCATAGGCGCCGGTAGCCAGAAACAGCTTTTACCGGCGCGATCAAAGCCTCCGAAAAGGCGAACCCTGGTGCGGGCTTAACGCCCTGTATCATAGCGGGTCAACCGCTCATACCGCCGGGATACCAATTCATCCAGAGGCAAGCGGCTAAGCTCAGCCATACCCTTGGCAAGCGTTTCACGCAGGGCTTCAGCCATTTTTTCAGGGTTGCGGTGCGCGCCCCCCAAGGGCTCCGTGATGACATTGTCTGCCAACCCGAGGTCCTTCAGACGATCCGCCGTCACGCCCATGGCCTCAGCCGCCAGGGATGCATACTCGGCACTTTTCCAGAGGATGGAAGCGCAACCTTCCGGTGATATAACGGCATAAGTCGAATACTGCAGCATATTTAACTGATCGCATACGCCGATAGCCAATGCACCGCCGGAACCACCCTCACCAATTACCGTAGAAATGATCGGCGTTTTAAGCCGTGACATGACCGCAAGATTGAAGGCGATGGCTTCACTCTGGCCACGCTCCTCTGCACCGATGCCGGGATAAGCGCCCGGGGTGTCAATAAACGTGAGAATGGGCATTCTGAAACGCTCGGCCATTTCCATCAGGCGCAGAGCTTTGCGGTAACCCTCGGGGCGCGGCATGCCAAAATTACGCTTGACCTTATCCCGCACTTCCCGGCCCTTCTGATGGCCGATCACCATCACAGGCTTGTCGTTCAAACGCGCGGTGCCGCCCACAATGGCCTGATCATCTGCATAACGCCTGTCGCCGTGGAGCTCATCGAAATCATCAAAGATCGTTTCAACATAGTCCAGGGTATAGGGTCGGCGCGGATGCCGCGCAAGACGGGCGACATCCCACGGGTGCAGATCCGAGAATATGTTCTCGGTCAGGCTGACGCTTTTCTTCTTCAGCCGGGTAATTTCATCAGAAATGTTGATGTCGGTGTCGTTGCCTACCATGCGAAGCTCTTCGATCTTGGCTTCAAGGTCGGCAATCGGCTGTTCGAAATCGAGATAATTAGGGTTCATGATGTTCCATCATTTTTTGCCAGGCGGGGCAAGGCTCCGCCAACACAGAATTTGGTACAAAGATAGCAGCGCCCGGTTCACGTCTAAAGCGGACATTGGTATGAGTCCGCAATCTGACAAATATTTAATCTTGGGGCAGCATCCCACCTTGTTCACTCAATCATAGACCAGTTCTACGCACTGGTCGCCCATCAGGTATCTCAGCTCCAGCAGCAGGTTGTCGTCCGGCTGCACCCTCCAGGCTTCCCCCAGTTCAATCCGGGTGCTGGCTTCCTGGCTGCTGTACTCGATCCAGACCGGGCTGCCATCACAGCGAAACGGCCTGAGCGTGCTGTCGATCCTGTCCAGCAGGCCGTTCTGCAACTGGTCAGCATGCAGGTTCAGCTTCAGGCCTTTACTGAACTGTTTCCGGGCACTGGGCACGTCCATGACCGAGCTAACGCGCATTTTCATCTGGCCGGAATAATCATCGTGGCTCACCTGCCCCTCAACCACAATCACCTGATCCGACTGCAGCAGCTCCCGATTTTCAAAGAAGGCTTCTGAAAATAGCGTGGCTTCAATTCGCGCGCTCCGATCGTCCAGTGTTATAAAGCACATGGTGGAGCCCGTGCGCGTTTTCATGGTTCGCTGAGCAACCACCAGTCCGGCAACCCGCTGCGGTGATTTATTGGGCTTGAGATCGGAAATGGAGGAACGCACAAAGCGCCGAACTTCCCGCTCGTACTCGTCAAACGGATGGCCCGTCAGATACAGCCCCAGCGTGTCTTTTTCACCTTTCAGTCGTTGTTTCTCGGGCCATTCCCGCACCCCGGCGACGTCTGCGTATGGGTCACCGTCTTCACTGGCTTCCAGCATTTCGCCGAACATATCCATCATGCCCACGGATTCATTGCGCGACTGCTGGTCCGCCTGTTGGACCGCTTTCGGAATACTGGCCATCAGCTGAGCCCGGCTGGCACCGAGTTTGTCCATGGCGCCGGAACGGATAAGGGCTTCCATGGCCCGTTTATTGATTTTCTTGAGGTCAACCTTGCGGCAGAAGTCGAACAGGTCCCGATAGGGTTCTCCGTCGGCCCGCCCCTCTACAATGGCCTGAATCGGGCCTTCGCCCAATCCCTTTATCGCACCGAGCCCATACACAATCTGGCCTTCATCGTTCACTGTAAACGTATATTCCGAACGACTGACATCTGGCAGCACCAGATCGAGTTTCAGATTGCGGCACTCCTCCACCAGCGTGACAACCTTGTCTGTGTTCTGCATATCCGCGGTCAGTACCGCAGCCATGAACTCAGCGGTGTAGTGCGCCTTCAGCCATAAGGTTTGGTAGGACACCAGCGCGTAGGCAGCAGAGTGGGATTTGTTGAAGCCGTAGCCCGCGAACTTCTCAACCAGATCGAAGATATTTTCCGCAAGGGTTTTGTTGATACCGTTGTTTTCGCAGCCATCGAGAAAGAACTGCTTCTGCTTGGCCATTTCTTCGGGTTTTTTCTTACCCATTGCCCGCCGGAGCATGTCCGCATTACCCAGGGAGTAGCCGCCCATCACCTGAGCAATCTGCATGACCTGCTCCTGGTACAGGATGACCCCATAGGTGGGTTCCAGAACCGGCTTCAAACCTTCGTACTGATAATCCGGATGCGGGAACGACATCGGCTGTTTGCCGTGCTTCCGGTCGATAAAGTCATCAACCATGCCCGACTGCAGTGGGCCGGGACGGAACAGGGCCACCAGGGCGATCATGTCTTCCAGGGAATCCGGCTGCAGGCGGCGGATGAGATCTTTCATGCCACGGGATTCCAGCTGGAACACGGCGGTCGTCTCGGCCTTTTTCAGCATCACGAACGACGCTGGATCATCCAGCGGAATCTCGTTGATATCCAGCGGTGCCAGCCCACGACCCGCTCGCCGTGGGTTAATCATCTTGAGCGCCCAGTCGATGATCGTTAGCGTTCGAAGGCCAAGAAAGTCGAACTTCACCAGCCCGGCTTCTTCCACGTCATTTTTGTCAAACTGGGTAACCAGACTACCGCCTTCATCATCACAATACAGAGGCGAGAAGTCGGTAATCTTGGTGGGTGCAATAACAACGCCGCCGGCGTGCTTACCAGCATTTCGGCAGACGCCTTCAAGCTTGAGAGCCATTTCCCAGATTTCCTGGGCTTCTTCATCCTGCTCAAGGAACTCCTTCAGCGTGGGCTCCTGTTCAATGGCTTTGCCTAGTGTCATTCCCACTTCAAAGGGAATCATTTTGGACAGCTTATCTGCCAGACCGTAGGACTTGCCCTGTACCCGGGCAACATCACGAACCACCGCCTTGGCGGCCATGGTTCCGAAGGTGATGATCTGGGAAACCGCTTCCCTGCCGTACTTCTCAGCAACGTAGGCAATGACGCGATCCCGCCCTTCCATGCAGAAGTCAACGTCAAAGTCGGGCATGGATACCCGTTCAGGGTTAAGGAAGCGCTCGAACAGCAAATCGTATTCCAGTGGATCCAGATCCGTGATGAGCTGGGCATAGGCTACCAGCGAGCCTGCACCGGAACCACGACCCGGGCCCACCGGTACGCCGTTGTTCTTCGCCCATTTGATGAAGTCCATCACGATCAGGAAGTAACCGGGAAATCCCATCTGGATGATGATATCCAGCTCGAAATTCAGGCGATCGTAATACGCTTGACGCTTGCTGTCGTAATCCGGATCGTCTTTGGGCAGGGTTTTGGCCAGCCGATCCTCCAGGCCCTCTTCCGACACCTGCCGGAAGTAGTCGTCCATGGTCATGCCTTCGGGCACCGGGTAATTGGGCAGGAAGTATTCGCCCATGCGCACCGTCACCGAGCAGCGTCGCGCTATCTCCAGGGTGTTTTCAACGGCTTCAGGAATGTCACTGAACAGCTCGATCATTTCCTCCGCACTGCGGAGGTATTGTTGATCGCTGAATCGGCGGTCGCGACGCGGATCATCCAGCGCCCTGCTTTCACCAATGCAGACCCGGGCTTCATGGGCCTCGAAATCGTCGGCCTCCAGAAAGTGCACGTCGTTGGTAGCAACGACGGGGAGCCCGAGTTTTTCGGCGAGCTCAACACTCATGTGCAGGCAGTCTTCATCGCCGGGCCGGCCTGTTCGCTGAAGCTCCAGATAGTAAGAGCCCGGGTACAGGCTCATCCAGTATTCGGCCCGGGCTTTTGCCAGCTCTGGCTTGTCAGCCAGCAAAGCCTTGCACACATCGCCCATTTTGGCGCCAGACATAGCAATCAAGCCGTCTGCCCTGCTCTCCAGCCATTTGCGCTGAATGATCGGCTTGCCGTGGCGTTGCCCTTCGGTATACCCGATGGAAATAATCTCTGTGAGGTTGAGATAGCCTTTGTTATCCCGGGCCAGCAGCGTCAGACGGAAGGGGTTTTCCGGCTCGTCCGGGTTCTCCAGCCAGAGGTCCGCGCCAATAATGGGCTTCACACCAGCGCCAGTTGTCGTCTTGTAGAATCGAACCAGCGAGCACATGTTGGACTGCTCTGTGAGGCCTACGGCCGGCATGCCCAACTCCACAACGCGCTTGACCAGCGGTTTAACACGGACAAGGCCGTCCACCATGGAGTGTTCGGAGTGCACGCGAAGGTGTACAAAAGTCTGCGACATAACGTCAGGTCGTTCCTGCATGTATATTCGTTGGATGGCGTGAAAGAGCCTGCAGCATTCAGCCGCCAATCAATGCCCGTATATCGTCTTCCGTCTGTGGGCCAAAGCGGGCCTCCAGCAGCTCCCCCTCGGGATTCACGACAAACGTAGCGGGTAACGCAACCGGGAATTTCCAGTCAAACTCCGGGCCAGGATCCTTCGCAAGCATGGTGTATTCAATGCCCATACGCTTACCGAGATCTACCAGAGCTTCGCCCTTCACATCGTCAAAATTCACGCCGAGCACGGTAATATCCGGCGCCTTGTCCAACTGGTTCAGCTCCGGGATTTCCTCCAGACAAGGCTTGCACCATTCGGCCCAGTAGTTGACAAGGACCCACTGACCGCGCAGCTCATCCCATGGGAGTTTCGGGCCTTCAGAGCGTTCCAGTTCAATTTTCTGGCAACCTGCCAGTAAAGCCATCAAAACCAATGCGCCTGCAACGGCTGCCCCCCGGAATAAACGAGGGATGACAGGGTTCTGCAAGGGAAAACCTCCTGTTAGACTACGGGCCACACTATTTACAGTTGCAGCATCCATTTCAACAAACAGGCACGAAGATGACAGAACCCATCCGGATTTTCCACAACCCCCGCTGTTCAAAATCCCGCCAGGCTCTCGAGTTACTGACAGGGCACGGTATAGAGCCAGAAATTATACGCTACCTGGAAACACCGCCAACAGAGCAGGAGCTTTCAGATATTCTTGACGCACTCGGCCGGCAGCCCCGAGAACTGATGCGCACCGGCGAGACCGAATACAAGGAACTTGGCCTGGACAACCCGGATCTGAGCCGCGAACAACTGATTGCTGCTATGGTAGCAACCCCGAAACTGATTGAACGGCCAATTGTTCTCGCCAACGGCAAGGCCGCCGTGGGCAGGCCACCGGAAAACATTCTCACGATTATCTGAGTTTACGACTGTCGACTGAAGGACGCCAAAATGCCTGAGCAACTGCCCTACGTTCTGATTCTCTATTACAGCCGCAACGGGCAGACTGCGGAATTGGCAACCCAGATAGGCCGGGGGGTCGCAAGAGTGAATGGCATTGAAGCAAGGCTGCGCTCCGTTCCCACGGTCTCGCCCGATACGGAAGCCTCGTTGCCTTCGGTTCCGAACGGCGGAGCGCCCTACGCAAGCAAGTCAGACCTGGCCAATTGCGCCGGCCTGGCTATTGGCAGTCCGACCCGATTTGGCAACATGGCAGCGCCTCTGAAACACTTTCTGGACACCACCGGTGATCTCTGGCTTGGCGGAGCACTGGTCGGTAAACCGGCAGGTGCATTTACCTCAACCGGAAGTCTGCACGGAGGCCAGGAGACCACACTCCTGACCATGATGATGCCACTGCTTCACCACGGCATGCTGTTGTGCGGCCTGCCCTACACCGATAAGAATTTGAGCGAAACAACAACCGGGGGCACGCCATATGGCCCTTCGCACTGGGCCGGAACCGCTGAACAGCAGCCCCTGAGCAAACATGAAAAGGCGCTCTGTCAGCTCTTTGGCGAACGTCTGGCAAATCTGGCGCTCAAACTGGCAGACTGACTCAAACACGGTCGCGCCACGTAAAGCTCTCTATACTTTTCTTCTGGAATCCGACAATGCTCCACAATCCAAAAGCCCGGCACACCGCGCGGGCAACCCAGTTTCTTTATCTGGCTGTTCTGGCCACCTTGTTGATTACAACCTTTTACCCTGCACCAGTCGAAGGGGTTTCGTTAACGCTGATTCTTTCAGTCAAGCTGATTCCGCTGCTTGCGTTGATAATACCTGTGTTCCGAGGCAATAATCGCGGCTATATCTGGCTATCTTTCGTGGTGATCTTTTACTTCACCCAGGCTGTGGTTTCTGCCTGGCTCAGCGAAGGTGCACCAGGCCCGGTCGTTCTGATGTTACTCACCCTCCTGTTGTTTACCATGGCAATGGTTCATCTCAAAGTGAACCGGCCAGTGACAGGGTGAAATACTCCAGCACAGGAAAGTGGTAGTTTATGCCCGAGCCCCATAAAACAGCGCATCCATCGCGGCCTCCTGCGCCACCAAGAAGCACGCTGACCCTGCGGGATATCTGCACGGCACTGGTCACCGATGGCGAAATCAGCCAGGACAATGCAGAACGCGTGCTTTCTGCCAACCTCGGCGCCGCCGGCAACCAGGCGGCAAAACGTCATCCTCTGGAGCTGGTGGCAATTGCGGCTCTCACCAGTGAAAACAGCGGCAGGACTCTTGACCTCGAACGATTGACACAGTGGCTGGCAGGCTGGGCCGGCCAATCCTATTACCACATAGATCCGCTGAAAATAGACACGCCGGCGATTGCCCGGGTCATGTCGTACGCATTCGCCCAGCGCCACGGTATTCTGGCTGTAGAGATCGGTCAGGAAGAAATCCTGGTAGCCAGCGCCGAACCCTTTAAAAGCGACTGGGAAGGCAATCTGCGCCAGGCCTTGCGCAAGGATATCCGCAGGGTAGTCGCGAACCCTGAAGACATCCGCCGTTACTCAATCGAGTTCTATCAGCTCGCGAACTCGGTCAACAAGGCCAGTGGCGGCCAGGCACCGGGCAATAGCGCCGGCCATCAGAACCTGGAGCAGTTACTCGATCTGAGCGCCAGTGACAGTGCAGATGCCAACGACCAGCATGTTGTGCGCATTGTCGACTGGCTGCTGCAGTATGCGTTTGATCAGCGCGCATCGGACATTCACATTGAGCCACGTCGCACCCTCACCCACATCCGTTTCCGGATTGACGGTGTGCTGCACAGTGTTTATGAATTTCCCGAGCATGTAGGCATGGCCATTACCAGCCGGCTCAAGATTCTGGGGCGGTTGAACGTCGCTGAAAAACGCCGGCCACAAGATGGTCGTCTGAAAACCCGGAAGCCTGACAACAAAGAAGTCGAGCTGCGCCTGGCCACCATGCCGACGGCGTTCGGGGAAAAAATGGTAATGCGGATATTTGACCCGGATGTGCTGCTGAAATCCTACGAACAGCTGGGGTTCAGCCGCGAAGACCGGGAGCGCTGGCAAGAAGCAACCTCAAAACCCCACGGGATTGTTCTGGTAACGGGCCCCACGGGCTCGGGAAAAACCACAACGTTGTATTCCACGCTGAAGCAAATTGCGACTGCCGAGCTTAATGTCTGCACCATTGAGGACCCCATTGAGATGGTTGAACCCGCGTTCAACCAGATGCAGGTCCAGACGAATATAGACCTGACCTTTGCTACCGGTGTCCGGGCTCTGCTGAGACAGGATCCGGACATTATCATGATTGGCGAAATCCGCGATCTGGAAACCGCCGAAATGGCGGTGCAAGCAGCACTGACCGGGCATCTCGTGCTCTCCACACTGCATACAAACGATGCACCAAGCGCTTTAACCCGAATGATGGAGCTAGGCATCCCACCGTACCTGATTCGCGCAACCGTGCTTGGGGTTATGGCTCAGCGTCTGGTACGAATCCTGTGCCCCCACTGCAAAGCGGCAGCACCGGTCGATGTGCAGGCCTGGCAAACTCTGACAAGACCCTGGAAAGCACCCGCGCCAAAACAGTTCCACAAGCCGGTTGGCTGCCTGGAATGCCGCAATACGGGTTATCTTGGCCGTGCAGGTGTGTATGAAATCATGACGCTTTCGGGCGCACTGACAAGCCAGATCACCGATCAATGCGAACTGGAACAGCTGCGGCTGGACGCCTACCGGGAGGGTATGAAATCACTGCGCCTGAGCGGCGCGCAGAAAGTAGCCAGTGGCCTGACGACTGTAGAGGAAATTCTCAGGGTAACTCCGGAAAGCCAGCGCTGATCGCAGAGTGCTGTGAAGAGTGCTGTGAAGAGTGCTGTGAATTACGCCCCGGGCCTCAGCCCGCATTGTTCCAGCAGAGCCTGCCAGCCTTTGGTATGGCTCTTCACCGCAGCATCCAGATTCGCCCAAACGCTCTCCCGCCCTTCCAGAGCCAGTGCGAAGTGATACCACTTCTGAAAATGCTCCGGCATAACATCGGCCTGTATGGCCGCCAACTCGGACAAGGGTTCTATCAGATCCGTGCGGGCACGTCGCAGGTCGGCCAAGTAGGGTTGGATTTTTCCGATATAGACGCTGAAAAACATACCCTGAACGATATCAGACTGGTTATTTGGCTTGCCGTTAAGGCATAACGGACGGCTATCCAGTCGCTGGCGCATAACGCGCGTTGCATCCCCGAGGCGCACAGTCACCAGTCGTGCGCTGTTGATCAACTGGCCCGCCCGATATTCCGCCTGCCAGCGTTGGTGCACCTCACCCCAGAACCCCAAATCCACCTCAAGATTCTGCTCCAGAAGCATCCCTACTGTTTTGTTTAGCTGGCCCGCATCACGGGCCAGGTCCGAGAGCAGGTCTTTTGCCTCAACCGGGTACTCGCCCTTGGCGAGCGTGAACAGTGTTTCCACTTCCTCGACACCCCAGGTTGCGTTCCAGACGGCAATTGGCAGTGTTTCTCGCTTACTGGCTATGGCTTGCTTTAAAACATTCCGTAGCTCTTCATCCTCGGTCGTTTCCAGGCAATCGCCCGCGGTGCGGATAAAGCGTACCTCATAGCGCAGGCGATTAAGGGGCTGCATCACCTTGCCCATAACAGAGTTTTTTTCGCCCACCACGTATTGCAGCTCACAACCGTACAGCGACAGGAAGTCCAACATGCCCAGCTCAAGCTCGGGCATTGGCAGTACACGATTACGACGCCTTGGCATCTGCCCTGCGGCGGGAATCTCAGAAAGCTCTGGCTCAGCGTCCAGCACTCGGCCAACCCGCTCCACGTATTCATCCATCATCGGGCGGGCATCAGAGAAGGGATTGCAACCTGCCAGCAACAACACGACCACGCCGGCGGCAAGCAGTCTGGCAGATCGGATTGCTGACACGTTCACCTCCTGGCTCCTGACTTCAGCCGCACTGGCTGACGAACAGCTAGCGCTTTTGCAGCAGAGCGGCATCCACTTCGGCGAAATTCCGGGCAGCAATGCGAGTGGTCTCCGGCAACTCCCCATCCCGGATCAGCCAGGCGGTTCCCATTCCAGCGGCCTCAGCGGCCTCGAGTTCGGCCTCAACATCCGAGAGGAACAGGACCGTTCTGGCCTCTACTCCAAGTTCACTGAGAATATTAAGATAGGCTTCCGGTTCTTTCTTGCCACCAATTCGGGTATCGAAATAACCGGAGAAAAAGGGTGTAAAATCGCCGGCCGTGGTAAAGCCAAAAATCAGTTTCTGGGCTTTCACCGAACCGGACGAGTAAACGTATAAACGCAGACCGCGATCGTGCCAGTGCTGCAGATACTGTGCTGCATCCTCGTAGATATGGCCTTTAAGCTCACCCTGTTGATACCCCTGTTCCCAGACCATGCCCTGAAGCGCTTTGAGCGGCGTTGCCTTTCGGTCTTCGCGAATCCATCTCTGCAGCGTCTCGATCAGGGCCTCGGTATCCCCGCGCTCCGCCCCGGACTCTTCTGCCACCCCATCCAGCTGTTCCGACACTTCCGGTTTATCCCGATGTTCGCGGATAAACCCCGGCAAGTGCTCTGCGGCGTAAGGGAACAGCACGTCGTGTACAAAGGAAATGGAGCTCGTTGTGCCTTCAATATCCGTAAGAATCACCCGTATCATAGGGCTGCTCCTTCCAATTCCTCAAAGCGCGGCAGGCGCCCGGCAATATCCTCGCCGGTAAACTCTGCAACCCAGCCTTCAGGATTGGTAAACAGACGAATACAGGTAAACTCCGGTTCCGGCCCCATATCAAACCAGTGCCGGATGCCTTCAGGCACGCTGATCAGATCGTTTTTCTGGCACAGAACCGCAAACACCTGGTCGCCAAGGTGCAGATAAAATATGCCCTGCCCGCGCACGAAAAAGCGCACCTCGTCTTCGCTGTGGGTGTGCTCATCCAGAAACTTCTTCCGGAAAGCCTCTTTCTGGGGATTATCCGGATTGAGGCTCACCACATCGGCGGTCTGAAAGCCGCTCTCGGCCTTCAGCTTCTCAATCTCGTGACTGTAGGCTTCCAGAATCTGCTCCGGAGCCGCCTCCGCCGGTAATTCCTGGGTTGGCCAGCGTTCAAAGCGAATACCTTTGCTTTGCAGCAACCGGCCGATTTCATCAGAGGCATCGGTTACTGTCGGAGCAGCGTCCGGGTTATGTGCGTCGAAAACACTCAACGTCGTCATGGGCGAACCCTCATGGTTGCAAGTTGACATTCAAACAGAAATTCAAAGGCCTCCACATGCCGCAGGCAATCGGACATGGTTTTACCCCAGGTGTAGAGTCCGTGCCCACGAATCAGATAGCCGGGCTGCTCAGGGTGCTTCATAAACCACTCCCGGGTTTCTCCCGCCAACGTTTCGATATTCTGGGTATTTTCAAAAACCGGAACTGTCACCACTGACTCATGGGTTTCAACGCCGTCGAAGGCCTTTTGCAGTTCGTAGCCCTCAAAGGTAAGAAGTTCCCCCGCAGGCACAAGCCGGCTCAACACGGTCGCGTTAACAGAGTGCGTATGCAGGACTGCCCCGGCGTTCGGAAACACCTGATACAGAGCCGTATGCAGTAAGGCCTCTGCAGAGGCTCGACAATCACTTTGCTCTGGCCTGCCCTGAAGATCGACCACCATGACATCACCTGCACCCAATTGACCCTTGTGGCGGCCAGATACCGTAATGGCAATGTGATCGTGATCTATACGGGCGGAATAGTTGCTACTTGTGGCCGGCGACCAGCCGCGCCCGTACAGGAAGCGCCCGGCATCCACTATGGATTCGGCGATAACAGCGTATCGGTTTACATCAAACACGGTTTTACTTTCCAGAATGTGAAGAGCTTCGCTCGTGGGTTGTTCGCAAATGATGCCGCGCCGTAATCAGATCAGCAACGATGGAAATGGAAATTTCTGCGGGAGTTTTGCTGGGAATATCAATGCCAATCGGTGCCCGTAGGCGCTGCAAAGCCGCCCCATCAAGCCCCAGCGATGCCAAACGCTCACGCCGGGATTCAGATGTTCTTTTTGAGCCCATGGCACCGACGTAAAACGCCGGCGACTGCAGCGCCGCCAGCAAGCCCATATCATCTATTCTCGGATCATGGGCCAGTGCCAAAACACCGCACCAGGTATCGCTAAAAGATTCGGCTATAAGATCGTCCGGCAAGCGCCGGTCAAGAGGCAGGTGCTGGTGCCCCCAGCCAGATGCAAACGTTTCCCTAGGTTCACAAAGAGTAACGGTAAAGTCAGCTGCGGTCGCAAACTCAGCCACATAACGCGCCACCTCACCCGCTCCGATCAGCAGTAACCTGCATTCGGGCTGCAGAGTGTGGAGCAGTTCTCCTCCATCAAATACAACACCAGGGTAAGACGCAGATACCGCTTGCTCCAGCGCCACAGCACCGTGCAGGCTAACCCGGCGGGATATTGGCTCACGGCCGCTCAAAGCTTCTGCCAGCTGCCGCACATGCTTTATTGCTGTGCTGCTTTTACCTGAGGCTTCACCCAACGGTTCAACTAACAACCGGATACGGCCACCACAGGGCAGCCGAAAATCATCACGATCATTATCGGTAATTCCGTAATCGATGACGACAGGGACAGCAGCGCCATCCTGGGCTGTGCGGCGCAGGAGATCTTCTTCCAGACAGCCGCCCGAAACAGAGCCACTCCATTGCCCCGAGTCACTCACCGCCAGCCAGGAGCCTGCCGGACGGGGTGATGAGCCCCAAGTTTCCACAATAGTGCATAACCACACACGTCCGCCCTGTTCAAGCCATGACAGAACATCTCTAATTACCGATTCATGACCGCCAGCCATAGGTGCGGCTGAGTTGTCAGGCATCGGCTTTCAGGGGCAAGCTACGTTGACGCTTGCCGGTCAAGGCAAACAGCGCATTACCAAGAGCCGGGATAACCGGAGGTACACCAGGCTCGCCGACGCCGGTTGGAGCTTCACTGCTCTGAACAATATCCACCGTTACTTCGGGCATCTCATACTGTCGCATCAGCTGATAATCGTGGAAGTTGCTCTGTTGCACCTGACCACCTTCGTGGGTTATCTCGCCATAGAGTGCAGCGGTCAGCCCGAAAATAATCCCACCTTCGATCTGGTCTTCCACAATGCGCGGGTTTACCACCCGGCCACAATCCACAGCGCAGACCACTTTGTACACCTTGATGGTTCCGTTCTCTACGCCTGCTTCTACAACCTGTGCCACAAAGGTTCCAAAGCTCCTGAACAGCGCTATGCCGCGCCCGCGACCTTCCGCAACGGGGGTGTCCCAGCCGGCCATTTGCACGGCTCTGTCGAGCACTTCCAGATGCCGGGTCTGGCCCGCCAGCAGTTTGCGGCGGAACTGATAAGGGTCTTCCCCGGTTTCGTGCGCCAGTTCATCCATAAAGGTTTCAACGGCAAAGCCATTGTGCGAGTAACCCACCGAGCGCCAGAAAGTCACCGGCACACCAGGATCCGTATGGGTATGGCGGATATCTATATTGTCTACGTTGTAGGGGTACTCTATGGCCCCTTCAATGGCCGACATATCCTTGGGCGTTGCGATGCCTTCGGCAAGCAAACCAACTTTGCCCAAAGTGCCATACATGAACTTGGGCGCCCAGGGGTACTGTGCTGGCGCAGCGTTTCGAACATACCAGTCCAGCAGCTGCGGGCCGACGATTTGATGATGCCAACCTGTCAGCTGATTGCCATCCAGGCCGGCCTGCATACGGTGCAGCATGGCCGGGCGATACAGGTCATGCTGCGTATCCTCTTCCCGCGACCAGATCAGCTTCACCGGTTTCTTTACCCGGTAAGCGACCGCCGCAGCTTCTTCGATGTAATCCTGAGTCAGGCGACGGCCAAATCCGCCACCGAGAAAGGTGGTGTTAATCGCGACATCACTTGGAGCAAGGTCGGTTACCCGGGCGGCAGCAATACGGCCAAGATCGGGAGCCTGAGTAGGCGCCCAGACTTCGATGCTATTATCGCGGTACCACGCCGTGGCATTCATGGGCTCCAGGGTTGAGTGCGCCAGATAGGGTTGACTGTATTCCGCTTCAAAAACTTTTCCGGCTGCGTCAACAGCGGCATCATAATCACCTTCGCTACGCTCGGACTCGCCGGGATCTTCATCGGCTGCCCGTCGATAGGAAGCAAATACCTCGTCTGTGGAAAGCGACAACGCATCCGCGTTATCCCATTCGGCTTTCAGCGCATCCTGAGCTTTTCGGGCTCGCCAGTATTTGTCGGCAACAATCGCGACACCGCGCTCGATTTCAAACACATCAAGAACACCCGGCATGGCGCGGACTTCACTGTCATTAAAGGCCTGGACCCGCGCACCGTATCGGGGCGGGCGGCTTACCACACCGTAAACCATGCCGGGAAGCTCAACATCTATGCCGTAAACCGCTGTGCCAGTGGACTTGGCGCGGGCATCAAGCTTACCCGCCTGCTTGCCGATGTACTTCCACTGGCTGGCCGGTTTCAGTGCAATATCACCGCGGATGACTTCTTTCGACGCCAACTCCACCAGCTGTCCGTAGCGCATGGAGTCCAGCCCGTTGGGGTGAATTACGCGGCCCTGGCGCGCTGAGCACTCGGCTGCATCCACCTGCCATACTCTCGCTGCCGCCAAAATGAGCATTTGCCGCGCCGACGCTCCTGCCGTGCGCAGTGGTTCCCAACTCGTTGCAATACTGGTACTGCCGCCAGTAAGCTGCAGCTTGTACAAGGGGTTGCGGTATTCGGGCGCCACAGGCGCAAACCTGGGAGTGATAGCCCCCGGATCAACTTCCAGCTCTTCCGCAATGAGGGTTGTAAGCCCGGTATAGACGCCCTGCCCCATCTCGACCCGGGCCAAAGTGAAATGAATCTCGTCGTTATCCGTGATCTCAAGCCAGGCGTCCGGCTTCCATTCACCGGTTTCCTGCGTGTACCCGGTCGGCATTCCGGAACAGCCAGGGAGTGAAAGGGACAGCATCAGGGAGCCGGATGTGCCAGCACTTACTTTGAGAAAGTCGCGTCTGTTCATCGCCATATCAGCTTACCTCCCCGGCAGCTGTCGCATCGTAGGCCAGAGAGTTTTCCATTGAAGAGTTTCCAACCACCGATTCAACCGCAGCTATGATGCGCGAGTAGGTACCACACCGGCAAAGGTTGCCAGTCATGGCCGCCACAATATCGTCCCGGGCAGGCGCCGGGTTGGTTGCCAAAAGGTGAGCGGCACTCATTATCTGGCCCGACTGACAATAGCCACACTGCGGTACACCTTCAGCAATCCACGCTTTTTGCAATGCGTGCAACTGACCATCTTCCGCCAAGCCTTCTATGGTAGTCACCTCACCACCGGCAGCCGACTCTACAGGCGTCGAACAGGAGCGCACCGGCTGCCCATTCAGGTGCACCGTGCACGCACCGCAAAGCCCAGCACCACAACCAAATTTGGTGCCCTTGAGCCCCAACTCGTCACGCAATACCCACAAAAGAGGGGTGTCACCCTCAATATCCAGCGAGCGCTGATCGCCGTTAACTGTAAGGCTCAATGCCATGCCTGCTCTCTCCCGCTATTCGTCCCGGCTCTGTTCGCCTGGCTAGTTGTTTTGTCTGTTCCTCAACTTGCACGCAAGCTTCCTGAGAACGCCTTACTTGACAACTTTCTCGCCGTCTTTGTTCTCCCATATCTTGCGCTCACCGGTTTTCATTTTCCCATTGGTATCCCATATTTCACGGTTTTCTGTCGCACCTTCCACTTTGCCTTTATCATCCCAGATTACCCGATCCTGACAGCCAGCCAGAACCAGAACCGCAAATACCATCAATACTGTTTTTTTCATGAAAAACTCCTGAGCAAGTAGTGACTTGAAACTTGATACCGTCGTTTCGAGCAGCTTTCTAAAGCGTTAACGCCCCTCTTGGGCCTCTCGGTTAAGCTGCTTTTCCCGATCACCTTTGCGCACCATGACATAGACGGCGCCGGTTCCACCATGGTGTTTTTGGGCCGAATGAATCGCGAGCACATCGGTAAGCTCCGGCAGCCATTTCGCGAGGTAACTCTTGAGCTGAGCCACTCCGTCCGGATTGCGCTCGCCCTTTCCGTGAAGAATGATGACTGAACGCAAGCCATACCGGACACAATCACCAATAAACCTGAATACGTCCCGGCGTGCCTGCTCAACAGTCATGCGATGCAGGTCCAGTCTTGCTTCAATGGGGTATTGCCCCAGCCTGAACTTACGGAAAACCCCATTCTGAATACCCGGGCGTTGCCAGCACAGTATGTCGTGCGCTGTTAAAGGGTCGACAATGTCGGAGGTGAGCGGGTTAGCGTCTCTGAGCGGCGTTTCCACGGCAGCACGCTGACGCTCCAGGTGGCCGGGCGTCAGTTCACGGGGGGTGGTTATCTCGGCGCGATTGGGTTTCCGGATGCGCCGGACATCTTTCATTTCCTCAAGAAAACTGAGGCGATCATTTTTGGTAGTCATGGCCGTGCTTTAAGTAACCTTTTGAATGAAAGAACCTTACCACCCGGCGCGCTCCCCATAAAGAAAGCGGAAAGATCGTGCGATGTTATGATCGTCACGTTGCGACCAAAATCGTAGAGTGAACACCCACACCTGTGAACTACACTCATAATTGGCAATAGTAACGATCCAGTGGAACCGGCTATGACAGCAGCAAATCAGGACACCACGCGCCCACAGAATACTCGCTCTATTATGAGTTTCCTGCAGGCCCATGCTCCCTTTTCCAACATGGGCGACGATCACCTCGCCCACTTTGCTGAGCACGCCACACTGCGCTTTTATGCAGATGGCGATGTCGTCCTCTCTGCCGAAGACGGTATCGTTCACAGGTTTTACGTTGTTAAACAGGGACGGATCCGTGGCGAGCGTCATAACGAGAAAGCTGAAAAAACAGAAACCACGTTTGAGATCAGCCAGGGAGAGTGTTTTCCGTTAGCCGCCATTATAGGTGAACGCCCCACCCGCACACTGCACCGTGCCGCCGGCGACACCTTCTGCCTGAGTATAGAGCAGAACACCTTTGTTACCCTGATTTCCGAAAGCGAGTCATTCCGGGATTTTTGTTTACGCGGTGTCAGCAGCTTGCTGGACCAGGTTAACCAGCGCATACAGACCGGCGCCATGGCATCCATGGGGTCCAGTATTTCTCTGAGCACGCCTCTCGAACGCTACGCCCTTCGTAACCCCATTGTGTGTTCTCCGGATTTGCCGATACGTAAGGCCGTTGCCCGCATGCACGAAAACAATGTTGGCAGCATTGTCATCACCGATGACAGCCGACACCCGACAGGTATTTTTACCCTACGCGATCTGCGCACCATGATTGCAGAAGAGACCTGCACTCTGGACTCACCGGTTCGCCAGATAATGACGAAAGATCCCTGCTGCCTGACAGCGCAGGCGGATGCATTCGATGCAGCCATGCTGATGGCTGAGCATCACTTCGCACATCTTTGTGTGGTCGATGAAGACAACCGGCTGATAGGAATGGTGTCGGAGCGGGATCTGTTCTCCCTGCAGCGAGTCGATCTGGTTAATCTCGCCCGCACCATCGGTACCGCAACGCATTTACGAACTCTGGTCAGCCTGCGCACCGACGTCTCCAGGCTGGTAGATGCCATGATGGCGCACGGCGCAGACTCTGGCCAGGTTGTGAAAATCATTACCACGCTCAATGACGTTACTGTGCGGCGAGTACTTGAGCTCAACATCAAGAAAAACGATCCGGGCATTCCCTTCACCTGGCTGACGTTTGGCAGCGAAGGACGGCAGGAGCAAACTCTTCTGACGGATCAGGACAACGGCATACTGTTCCAGACACCGGAGGGCATGACCGAAGACCAGGTCCGGGAAAAGCTGCTGCCGTTCGCCCGTGTCGTCAACGACGAACTTGCTGAGTGCGGTTTTACCTTGTGCAAGGGAAACATTATGGCCAGCAACCCCAAGCTGTGCCTGAGCGACCAGGAATGGGATGACTGGTTTATCCGCTTCATTGACGCGTCCACACCGCAAAATCTTGTCTATTCCTCCATTTTCCTGGATATGCGCGCCGTGTTCGGGCCAAAGGAGCACTTGGACGAACTGCTGGACAGGGTTTCGACAAGGGTTCGCAAGAACGCCCTGTTTCAGAAGATGCTGGCCGGGAACGCGTTCCAAAGAAAACCGGCGCTGACAATGTTCCGGAACTTTCGCTTTGTGTCCGAAGGCAAGAAACACGGCCTCGACCTGAAACGTCAGGGCCTCGCACCTTTCGTTGAGGCAGTGCGTGTTTTCGCGCTGGCCAACGGTGTTAAAAGCGCAAACACGCTTGAGAGAATGAACGAACTCGTCCAAAAAAATGTCTTTGACGCAAAAGACGCCGCTGCATGGAAAGATGCTTACAGCTTGATTCAGGCCATTCGCATGCGGTCACACCAGGAAATGCTCGAGCGAGGCGAAGAGCTCACCAACTACATAGATCCGGACGACCTGAACCAGCTGGACAGACGCATTCTCCGCGAGTCTTTCCGCCAGGCTCAGCGCCTGCAACAGAAACTTGAAGTTACCTACCAACTCTGAATGCAGGCTGCCGCCCCATGTTGGAACAGATCAGACAGTGGATTGAACGTCGCCGTGCTGGCCGTACCGGCAACACCGTGCCTGAGAACATGCCTAACCCCAAAACTCCAGGCGATCAGCTGCTTTCCGAATGCCGCCTGATTGTTCTGGATCTGGAAACTACGGGATTACATCCGAACAAGGATGAAGTCATTGCCGTTGGCGCAGTCGCAATCAATGGAGGCGCAATTGACCTCAGCGATCAGTTTGACCTGATCCTGAGGCGCCCTGAGCTGGATATCACCAAGACCGTACTGATTCACGGCATAGGACCGGAAGCGCTTACTCAGGGGCATGAGACCGAGGATGCGCTGCTATTTCTGCTGGAATGGATGAATGGCGACCCGGTACTTGCCTACCACTCGGCATTCGACCAGAAGTTCCTGGAGAAAACCCTGAAGGCCGAGCTTGGCTACACCCAAAACCATACCTGGATGGACGCAGCAGAACTCTTACCTGCATTTTTCCCGAACGCCCTTACTGACGGCAAAGGCCTGGACAACTGGGCCGACCATTTTGGCCTGGAAGTCAGCGCCAGACACCACGCAGCTTCAGACGCACTGGCTACCGCTGAACTGGTCCTCATCGCCCTGAACAAAGCCCACAAAAACGGCCTTAAAACCCTCCGGGAACTGCACGACAAACTGCGGTACCACCGTCGATTGAAAGACATACACCGCATGTAACCTAAGTATCTGAAACCACTGAAAAACAGACGCCTGTCACAGCAAATTCCCCAAAATTAGACTTTTTGCCAATATCTATAAATCGATTGACAGGTAAAGTCGTAGAAGAGAACAAGTAGGGGAAGTACTAATATGAATAATAAATTCTCTGTCTCGGTCAGCTCACCAAAAAACCACCATAGATCAACAACAACAAGACAGGAGTAATCCTATGTCAGGGCATAGTTACGACGCTGAAAAGTACTGGAAGGCGAATCTTCGCCTTATATTCGGGAGCCTGATTGTCTGGGCCCTGGTTTCATACGGCTTTGCGATCATTTTGCGCCCCATGCTTGCCGGCATTCCCATCGGCGGCACGGACCTGGGCTTCTGGTTCGCTCAGCAGGGCTCCATTCTTACGTTCATTGGCTTGATCTTCCACTACGCGTGGCGCATGAACAGGCTCGATAAACAATTCGGCGTGGACGAGGAATAAGCGTATGAGCCAATTTGGAATCAATATCATGTTTGTAGGCGGGTCTTTCCTGATCTACATACTCATTGCTATCTGGGCCAAGGCCGGAAGCACAAAAGACTTCTACGTTGCCGGCGGCGGCGTACACCCGATCACCAACGGTATGGCGATTGGTGCTGACTGGATGTCTGCGGCATCCTTTATCTCCATGGCAGGTATTATTGCTGCCGGCGGCTACGCAAGCTCAGCCTACCTTATGGGCTGGACGGGCGGCTATGTTCTCCTGGCCATGCTTCTGGCTCCGTACCTGCGCAAATTTGGCAAGTTCACGGTTCCGGAGTTCATCGGTGACCGGTTCTACAGCAAGAACGCCCGCCTGGTTGCGGTTATCTGCCTTATTGTCGCGTCGGTCACCTACGTTATCGGCCAAATGGCCGGTGCGGGTGTAGCCTTCTCACGCTTCCTGGAAGTTGATTCCACCACCGGCCTGATCATCGCGGCTGTCGTTGTTTTCATCTACTCAGTACTTGGTGGCATGAAAGGCATCACCTACACACAGGTTGCCCAGTACGTTGTGCTGATCATTGCCTACACCATTCCAGCGGTGTTTATTTCGCTGCAACTGACCGGCAACCCGATTCCAGCGCTGGGTCTGTTCTCCACCCATATCGATTCCGGAATGCCGATTCTCGATAAGTTGAACCAGGTCATCACGGATGTAGGCTTCAATGAGTATACCGCAGACGTTGATAGTCACCTGAACATGGTGTTGTTCACTCTGACGCTGATGATCGGTACCGCTGGTCTTCCTCACGTTATCATTCGCTTCTTCACCGTTCCCAAGGTTGCCGATGCGCGCTGGTCCGCAGGCTGGGCTCTGGTGTTCATCGCGCTGCTGTACCTGACAGCACCGGCTGTTGCGTCCATGGCGCGACTGAATCTGATGACAACCATTTATCCGGATGGAACTGCGGCTGAGCCGATTGAATATGACAATCGTCCGCAATGGGTAAAAGAGTGGGAAGTGACGGGTCTGATCAAGTTCGTTGACAAGAACGAAGATGGTCGCATTCAGCTATACAACGATACACCCTCCTTCCAGGCTGAAGCCGACGCTCGTGGCTGGGAAGGCAACGAGCTGGAAGTAAACCGCGACATTCTGGTACTTGCCAATCCGGAAATTGCCAACCTCCCCGGCTGGGTTATCGGGTTGATAGCAGCTGGTGGTCTCGCCGCCGCACTGTCGACAGCGGCAGGTTTGCTACTGGCGATATCTTCGGCAATCAGTCACGACCTGATCAAAGGTTCCATTAATCCGTCCATCACGGAGAAAGGCGAGTTGATGGCAGCCCGAATTTCGATGGCCGTTGCAATTGTTGTGGCGACATACCTCGGCGCCAACCCGCCAGGATTCGCGGCACAGGTTGTGGCACTGGCCTTCGGTATCGCGGCCGCCTCGCTGTTCCCGACACTGATGATGGGTATCTTCTCCAAACGCATTAACAATACCGGCGCTATCGCGGGTATGCTATGCGGCTTGGCGTTCACCCTGACGTACATCTTCGTGTACAAGGGATGGTTCTTCATCCCGGGCACCGCCAACCTCGCTGATACTCCGGCGAACTGGGTATTCGGTATCTCTCCACTGTCGATCGGTGCGATTGGCGCCTTGGTCAACTTTGCGGTAGCCTTCGCTGTATCCAATGCAACTGAAGAGCCGCCCGTTGAGATTCAGGAACTGGTTGAAAGCGTTCGTTACCCTCGCGGTGCGTCACAAGCTCAAGACCACTAAGCAACAACTCTGCCTGGTCGACTCATCGAGTTGACAGGTTGTTACTGAACGGGCTTCCTCTCAGAGGAAGCCCGTTCTTTTTTAAGGAAACGCATTTATGTTCTGGACTCTTGTCGCCACTGTATTCTGCGGGCTGGGCGCCGCCGGCATCGCCCTGGGAATCCGTGCTGCCACCCGCAATAAGACGCCCAAGTGGATTATTCCGGTATTTGCCGGAGCTGGTATGCTTGGCTATTTGATCTACGGCGAATACATCTGGTTTGACCACAAACAGTCACGCCTGCCAGATGAGGCTGTCGTCGTGAGCACAGAGAGCAAGGGGATTTTCTGGCGCCCCTGGTCGCTGGCATTTCCATATGTAACCGCGTTCTCCACAGTGGATATGGACAGCATCGCACAGGACACCAACAACCCGGACATCATTCGATTCACGCTCTACCGCTTTGAGCAGAAGCTTACGGACACAGTTTCACACCGGGTTCACATTATTAACTGCATAACCCGCGAGGTCGTCCCTATTGGCTCCGATGGAACGCCCCGGGTAGACAATCTCAAAGTTCTGAGCCAAAGCGATCCACTCTTCTCCGCCGTATGCGTCAGCTGATGTTTCGGTGATGAGGCCGAATGAATCGCCCACCTGACGGAAATGTATAGATATGATTAGTGTCTGGCTGCTGGTTTTAATTTCCATCACCTACATTTCGATCCTGTTTATCATCGCTTGGGCAGGGGATAAACACCCGGGGCTATATCGCAAGCGTCTGGCACGAACTCAGGTTTACTCACTGTCGCTGGCTGTCTACTTCACCTCCTGGACATTCTACGGCGCTGTGGGCCGGGCTACGCAGGAAGGGCTTGGATTTCTTCCAATCTACCTTGGGCCCTTGCTGGTTTTCGTTTTCGGCGCGCCACTATTGCGCCGGATTATTTACATAAGCAAACGCAATAACACTACGTCCATAGCGGATTTCATTGCCTCCCGTTATGGCAAATCCCAGCTGCTGGCAGCAATGATCGCAGCCTTCGCCCTGATTGGCAGCGTGCCTTACATCGCACTGCAACTTAAAGCTATCGCGATGGGGTTCAGCGTGCTATCCGACACGGGCACTGGCTTGGGTGCCGGTGCGGGGGAACTGAGCACCGCAGCCTGGAACGATTCAGCCTGGTACATAACCCTGGCCCTGACCGTATTCACCGTGCTTTTTGGCACCCGTCATCTGGAATCCACAGAACATCATCGCGGCATGATTCAGGCCGTAGCCTTCGAGTCACTGATCAAGCTCGTTGCTTTCATAGCTGTGGGACTGTTTGTCGGATACGGGCTTTACAACGGCTTTGGCGATCTTCTCACAAATATCAGGCAAGCGGATCTGACGGGCATTCTGACGACAGATGCCATTGAAGCTCCGGCATTCATAACCCAGACACTCGTTGCCATGCTCGCCATTATCTGCTTGCCACGACAATTTCACGTGATGGTGGTTGAGAATGCTGACCCCCGGGATTTCGAAGTTGCTCGCTGGGCTATGCCGATCTATCTTGTTGTGGCCAGTGCCTTCGTATTACCGATTGCAGCGGCTGGCCTACTCGCTCCGGAGGCCATGGCTGGCAACCCGGATATCCTTATTCTGCAGTTGCCCATCATGGCCGGGAAAGAATGGCTCGCCATCCTCGCATTCCTCGGTGGTGGGTCCGCAGCTGCGGCTATGGTTATCGTCTGCTCCGTCGCAATTGCAACGATGGTGAGCAATGAAATAATCATGCCGGCACTGCTCAAATTTTTCCGGCCAAGAATGAACCGTCAGGCGGATCTGAGTTCCTTGTTGCTCGGCATCCGCAGAGTCGCCATTTTTGTCGTTCTACTTACGGCCTACGGCTTTTACCGAATGGCAGGTGAGGACTACAGCCTGACGTCATTCGGGCTTCTGTCCTTTGCCGCAGCCGCTCAATTCGGGCCGGCTCTTGTAGGCGGCATCCTCTGGCGTCGCGGGAATGCCACGGGAGCAACCTGGGGCCTCGGACTGGGCTTCATGATGTGGTGCTACACATTGCTGCTTCCTGCGTTGACTTCAACAGGCTGGTTTACCGATTCTCTGATTAACGAGGGCATCTGGGGCTTGAGCTGGACAAGGCCAACCGCATTATTCGGGCTGGAGCTCGACCAGACCAGCCATGGCATTGTCTGGAGCCTCGGCATCAATACACTGGTTTACATAATGCTCTCGTTAGTGACCCGCCAAAGGGTGCGCGAGAAAATCCAGATAGCCTCTTTCTTTCACGACCCTCATCCAAAAGGCGATACGGTTCAGCATCAGAGCTGGCAGGGCGAAATACTCACCTCAGACCTGCAAGCCCTTACGGACAGGTTCATGGGCGAGGAGCGTTCCGAAGCCATTTTTCGCAATTACGGACGGCGTAATGCCATAAGGCTTCACCCGCATCGCCCGGCTTCCTCTCATCTGATGAAATACATTGAGCGCCAGCTAGCCTCTGTGATCGGTGCTTCTACAGCCCGGGTGGTTCTGGAATCGACCCTCACGGGTCGCGACATGCAGATTGAAGATGTAGTCAGCATTGTTGACGAAGCATCACAAGCAATGACATTCAGCCGGGAGCTGCTGCAGTCAGCCATAGAGAACATCAGCCTTGGTGTTTCCGTGGTCAATCAGCAGCAACAGCTGGTGGTCTGGAACCATCGGTACCTCGAACTCTTCACCTACCCCAAAGGATTTGTGAGAGTTGGTCGCCCCGCGGAAGACCTGATGCGCTACAACCTCACAAACGCCAACCTGCCGGCTCGACGCATTGATGAAATCATTACCAATCACTACGCCAGCATGCGCGAAGGACAACCCATTTCTTACGAGCGCCAACGGCCAGACGGGACAGTCGTTCGGGTAGATGGAAGCCCAATTCCCGGTGGGGGATATGTAACCACATTCCAGGACATTACGGCGATGCGACGCACCGAGCAAGCGCTAAAAGAAACCAATATCTATCTTGAGCAGCGGGTTAAAGAACGCACGCAAGAGCTGCAGGTTATTAACGAGCAAATGCTCAAAGCCAAGTCCGTTGCAGAGCAGGCAAACCAGAGTAAAACCCGCTTTCTTGCGTCAGCCAGCCACGATCTGCTGCAGCCACTCAATGCAGCGCGACTGTTTACCTCCGCGCTTGCGGGGAAGGCCAATAATGCCGAGAACAAAGAGCTCGTGGATCATATCGACAGCTCACTCGGCGCAGCTGAAGAGATCATCAGTACCCTGCTCGACATTTCCAAGCTTGATGCAGGAGCCTTGGAACCAGACATTGGCGTGTTTCCGATCAACGACATTATGCGCCACCTGGCCACCGACTTTACGGCCATCGCGGAAGACCAGGGTCTGAAGCTTCACGTCGTGCCCAGCAGTGCGTGGATTCGGTCAGACGCCAAACTGTTGCGCCGCGTTGTGCAGAATTTCCTGTCCAACGCCATACGCTATACCCCGGAAGGAAAAATCCTGCTCGGTTGTCGCCGCCTCAAAGGGTATCTGCGTATAGAAGTGTGGGATACTGGCCCCGGTATACCCGAAGATCAGCTAGCCTTTATTTTCGAGGAATTCCGGCGCTTCCAACACGGTCGGGACAAAAAAGGACTTGGCCTGGGCCTGGCAATCGTCGATCGGATAAGCGGCATGCTGAATCACCCCGTAAGCGTTGAGTCAGTTCAGGGTAAAGGCAGTGTGTTTGGGATAACCGTTCCACTCGCACCGGCGGATCAGGCGTATCAGACCTCTGAGACAACTGCTACCAGCTCCCGGCGAGTCTCCACCCTGGGCGGCTTGAGTGTGCTCTGCATCGACAACGACCCTGCAATCTTGCAGGGCATGGTGGCCATTCTGGGGAACTGGAAATGCGATGTAACAGCAGCTCAAAGCCTCGAAAGCGCACTGGAACAGCTGCACGGTCAACAGCCCGATATGATACTTGCGGACTACCAGCTCGACGATGACAAGAATGGGCTGGATGCAATGGACGCAATACGCGGCGCAGTTGGGCATAACATTCCGGGCATACTGATAACCGGATATATGGCGACGGAGGTTCGCGACGACGCAATCGAGCGCGGCTACCAGATTCTCTACAAGCCGGTTAAACCTGCCGCCCTGAGAGCTTTAGTGAACAAACTGCTGAAACAAAAACGCTCATGAGCGCTCCTGATAACAAGTCCTCGCCTGCCACAAGCGCATTTGGGAAGCTCGCTTATCTTGTGATAGACGACTTTGAAAACTTCCGGCTCTCTATGCGTCATATGCTTCGCAGCTGCGGCGCCGACAATATAGAGTTGGTCGCACACGCCAGACCCGCTGTGCAGTACTGCACTTATAATCATGTTGATGTGGTCCTGTGTGACTACAATCTCGGAGAGGGCAAGAACGGCCAGCATATTCTGGAAGAACTTCGACACAAGAAGCTTCTCAAGCGCTCATCACTGTTTCTTATGGTAACCTCGGAAACGTCGAGGGAGATGGTTATGGGCGCTCGTGAGTACCAGCCTGACGCCTACCTTACAAAGCCAATTAACCGCACTATGCTGGAAAAACGCTTGGGCAGCCTGATCAGCCAGCGAAATGCCCTGCTTCCGATCAATCGTGAGATCGACCGGGAAAACTATCCTCAAGCCATTTCTCTCTGCTTGCAAGCTCTCACTCGATTGCCACGCTATAAAACGTGGCTCATGAAAACTCTCGGGGAGCTCTACTTCCTGCTTGGTGACCTTTCCCACGCCATCAAAGTTTACGACGACGTGCTCTCTCAGCGCGAGCTGTCCTGGGCGCGATTCGGACGCAGCAGAGTACTGCTGACCAGTCATCGCCACGATGAGGCGGTCGAGAGCCTACAGCATCTGATTGCCGGCCACCCCGACTATATGGAAGCCTATGATCTTCTCGCCGAAGGTCTTGAGCGGCAGAACAAGCCTGGCTTGGCGCAGAAGATTCTTGAGCGAGCGACCGACTACTCACCTAATGCACTGCTCCGCCAAAAACACTTGGCTGAGCTGGCTGAGTCAAACCAGGATATGCACACTGCAGCCAAGGCCTGGCAGCACACAGTGGATCTGGGGACACACTCGATTCACGATAGCCCACAGCACTATCTCGCTCTCAGCCACACGCTCTGCGACCTCAGCGAAGGCGACACAGGAATAGAGGGGGCTGCACTTGCAAACGATGCCTTCTCAGTACTCCGCAATATGGAGAAGCGATTTCCCGATGATGATGGCCTCGCTCTTCGTAGTCAGATTGTCCAATGCCGGATCTACGCAGGCCAAGAGAAAGTGCAAAAAGCCGAGGCAGTGCTTGAGAGTATCCGCCCGGAACTGAAAAATGCCTCTTCTTCGGATCTTGAAACTGGCCTGGATTATGCGAAAACACTCTTTCGCCTTGGCTATGGGGGGGAAGCCAAGGTGTTATTGGGAGGATTGGCTGAACAGTTCAGGGAACACCCTCCCACACTGAGAAAGATCGAAAGCCTGCTGGATGAACCCGTTGGCTTTCGCATGAAGATCAAGGCACGTCGTCTGAACCGGGACGGAATAAAAGCCTTTGAGTTGGGCGACCTGAAGGAGGCCGCAAACATCTTCACAAAGGCATTGGAGATGATACCGGATCACCCTGCCCTGAACCTCAACCAGGTTCAGGTGCTGATGAAAGAGTATGAGGACAACCCGAGCAACAAGGACCTGCTTGAACGGTGCCAGCAGCATCTAAGTTGCTTGGCAGCTCTGCCGGAGCATCATGGACAATATCGACGCTACCTTGCTTTACAACGCAAACTGGAGGCACTGAACCTATGAAAAACCGGAATATCGACTTCTCCATGGTTCTCGCTCTAGCCGTACATGACATGAAAAATTCACTTGGGATGCTGCTCAACTCCCTGGATGAGCTCAGAGCAGAGAACGAGGATAAACTCAACGACTCTTCCAGGTTCAACACACTCCAGTATGAAGCTGAGCGGATACACAATGACCTCGTACAGCTTCTGGGGATTTACAGACTTGGTGAAAACAACCTTTCTGCACACATGGAAGAGCACTTTGTTCCTGACTTCCTGGCTGAACACCTTTCCCGACACACGCCACTTCTCGAAGGGCTGGATATCAAGTACTCCATTGAAGCTGACGAGATAAACGGCTTTTTTGATGCGGACCTGCTGACCGGGGCGCTGAATAACACCATCAATAATGCGATCCGGTATACCAAAACCAGTATCAGGCTAACGGCCAATGAGCGTGATGGCTTTCTTGTTATCGGGGTAGAAGATGACGGCGAGGGCTACCCTGAGAATATGCAGCATACCGGAACACTGAGCTTTAAATCCCTGGACTTCAACACGGGTAGCACAAGTCTGGGCCTGTTCTTTGTTTCTGCGGTGGCGGATCTTCACAGCGAGGGAGAACGGACAGGCTACATCAAGCTCCACAATGGTGGGCATCTAGGTGGTGGTGTTTTCGAAATCTGGCTTCCATAGTATTGGAAGAGGAACTTGTTCCGCTGCCCGGCGGGCCGATTTTCAGACAAAAAAAAGCCCCGGCAGCAACGCTGTCGGGGCGATTCTAATTAAGAGTCTGACGATGACCTACTCTCACATGGGCAATGCCACACTACCATCGGCGCAGGCCTGTTTCACTTCT